>Ga0080064_1000115_pt1 | contig 238305 bp, 229 predicted proteins | sample Subgrocontami54m_FD_69260 | JGI IMG/M metagenome (GOLD analysis project Ga0080064, IMG submission 69260) | Subsurface groundwater microbial communities from S. Glens Falls, New York, USA - GMW46 contaminated, 5.4 m (SPADES assembly) (version 2) ...
CGTGAAGATGGTGGTGACGCTGATAGCGCCGATCGCGATGGAGCAGGGCTTGCGCTTTGCCATCCGCGAGGGCGGGCGCACCGTCGGCGCAGGCGTCGTCGCAAAAATATTCGAGTAAGGCGTGAAACGCGGGGGACGAGGCCAGACGCAGTTGCCCCTCAACGATTCACGCATAACCAGGAAATAAAATGCAAAGCACCAAAATCAGAATTCGCCTCAAGGCGTTCGACTACCGCCTGATCGATCAGTCGGCGCTGGAGATCGTCGAGACCGCGAAACGCACCGGCGCCGTGGTCAAGGGACCCGTACCCCTGCCCACCCGCATCGAGCGCTTCGACGTGTTGCGTTCGCCGCACGTGAACAAGACCTCGCGCGACCAGTTCGAGATCCGCACTCACCTGCGGTTGATGGACATCATCGACCCAACCGACAAGACCGTGGATGCGCTGATGAAACTGGATCTTCCGGCCGGCGTGGACGTCGAGATCAAACTGTAGTTGCGGTAGCGCGCACCGAAAAAACCACGGGCGCGAATTGATGATTGCCGGCCAATTGTAGTCGGCGCCTTTTAACGAAGGGAAAGAAGATGAGTTTAGGATTAGTCGGTCGCAAGGTCGGCATGACCCGCGTTTTCACGGACGAAGGCGACTCCGTTCCGGTGACCGTGGTGGATGTGTCCGACAACCGCGTGACCCAGATCAAAACCGCCCAGACCGACGGCTATACTGCCGTGCAGGTCACGTTCGGCAAGCGCCGTCCCTCGCGTGTGAGCAAGTCCGCGGCGGGCCATTTTGCCAAGGCCGCGGTCGAGGCCGGCCACACGCTGAAGGAATTCCGCGTCACGGACGAGCAAGTCGCCAGCCTGAAAGTGGGGGGCAAAGTCGGCGTGGACCTGTTCCAGGTCGGCCAGATGGTGGATGTCACCGGTACCTCGCAAGGCAAGGGTTTTTCCGGCGCGATCAAGCGCCACCATTTTTCCTCCCAACGCGCGAGCCATGGCAATTCCAGGTCGCATAACGCCCCGGGTTCGACCGGGATGGCGCAGGATCCCGGCCGCGTGTTCCCGGGCAAACGCATGGCGGGCCAGCTCGGCAACGTCAAGCGCACCACCCAAAGCCTGGAAATCGTGCGCATCGACGCGGAACGCCAATTGCTTCTGATCAAGGGTTCGGTACCCGGCAGCAAGGGCGGCGATTTGCTGGTGCATCCGGCCGCCAAGGCGCGCGTGAAGAAGGTCGTCGCCGCGCCGGCCAAGGGAGGCAAGAAATAATGGAACTTAAACTGATCGACGCCAAAGGCCAGTCCGCCTCTACCATGGCCGCATCGGACGCACTGTTCGCCCGCGCCTACAACGAGCCGCTGATCCATCAGGTGGTAACCGCCTATCAAGCCAACGCACGCCAGGGCACGCGCGCGCAGAAGGGGCGCAGCCAGATCGCCAAATCGACGCGCAAACCGTGGCGCCAGAAAGGCACCGGCCGCGCCCGAGCCGGGATGGCCTCCAGCCCGCTGTGGCGCGGCGGCGGCAGGATTTTCCCGTCGAGCACGGATGAGAACTTCACGCAGAAGCTGAATCGCAAGATGTATCGCGCCGGCGTCGCATCGATTCTGTCCCAGCTCGCGCGCGAGGACCGCTTGAAGGTGGTCGAGAGCTTCATCGTCGACGCGCCGAAGACCAAGCTGTTCTTGCAGAAGGTGAAGGACATGGGCGTCTCCGAATCGCTGCTGCTCATTACCGACGAGCTCGACGACAATCTGGTCTTGTCGTCGAGAAATCTGCCCAACGTGCTGGTGCTGGAGGTTGCAGAAGCCGACCCGGTGTCGCTGATCCGCTACAAGAACGTGATCCTGACCCGCAAGGCGGTCGGCAAATTCGAGGAGATGCTGGGATGAACGCGCCACAGACAAGCAAGACCCCGGCGAAAGCTCCGGTGAAAAATCCGCAGCGCCTGATGCAGGTGCTGCTCGCCCCGCAAGTGTCGGAGAAGAGCACTTACGTCGCCGAGAAAAACGAGCAGGTGGTGTTCCGCGTCGTCGGCAACGCGACCAAGCCGGAAATCAAGGCCGCGGTCGAGCTGCTGTTCAAGGTCGAGGTCGAGAGCGTGCAGGTGGCAAACGTCAAGGGTAAGCAAAAGCGCTTCGGCAAGCTCTCCGGACGGCGCAAAGACTGGAAAAAGGCGTATGTCTGCCTGAAGCCCGGCCAGGAAATCAACTTTCACGCGGCGGAGTAGAACATGGCACTCGTCAAAGTAAAACCCACTTCACCCGGCCGCCGCGCCCTGGTCAAGGTTGTCAATCCGGACCTGCACAAGGGCAAGCCCCACGCGCCATTGCTCGAGCCGCAATCGAAGCGCGCCGGGCGCAATCACAAGGGCCACATCACCATGCGCCACCAGGGCGGTGGCCACAAGCAGCAATACCGCATCGTCGATTTCAAGCGCGCCAAGGACGGCATCCCGGCCAAGGTGGAGCACCTGGAATACGATCCCAACCGCAGCGCAAACCTGGTCCTGCTGTGCTATACGGACGGCGAGCGCCGCTATATCATCGCGCCGAAGGGCGTCGCGGTGGGCACGCTGCTGATGTCGGGCGCGGAAGCGCCGATCAAGCCGGGCAATACCCTGCCGTTGCGCAATATTCCGGTCGGCACCACCGTGCATTGCGTCGAGATGCTGCCCGGCAAGGGCGCGCAGATCGCGCGCGCGGCCGGCACCTCGGTGCAGCTCCTCGCGCGCGAGGGCAGCTACGCCCAGCTGCGCCTGCGCTCCGGCGAAGTGCGCAAGGTGCACATCGAGTGCCGCGCCACCATCGGCGAGGTCGGCAATGAAGAACATTCGCTGGAATCGGTCGGCAAGGCCGGCCGCATGCGCTGGCGCGGCGTGCGCCCGACGGTGCGCGGCGTGGCCATGAATCCGGTCGATCACCCCCATGGCGGCGGCGAAGGCAAGACCGCCGCGGGCCGGGATCCGGTCAGCCCCTGGGGCACGCTCACCAAGGGCTACCGCACACGCAAGAACAAACGCACCAGCGGCATGATCGTCAATCGCCGCCATCAGAAATAAAGGACAGACATGGGACGTTCAATCAAGAAAGGCCCCTTCGTTGACCACCATCTGCTGGGGAAGGTCGAGAAGATTCGCGGCAGCGGCGACAAACGCCCGATCAAGACCTGGTCGCGCCGCTCCACCATCCTGCCGGATTTCGTCGGCTTGACCATCGCAGTGCATAACGGCAAACAGCACATTCCGGTCTACATCTCCGAGAATATGGTTGGCCACAAGCTGGGCGAGTTTGCGCTTACCCGCACGTTCAAGAGCCACTCGGCCGATAGAAAAGTCGCGGTGCCCGGCGGCGGGACTCCCGCCCCGGCAGCGCCAGTGAAGAAATAGGAGTGACAGCGATGCAAACCAGAGCCAGCTTGCGCGGTGTCCGCCTGTCGGCGCAGAAAGGACGGCTCGTCGCCGACCAGATCCGCGGCCTAGCGGTGGACAAGGCGCTCAACGTCCTTGCGTTCAGCCCGAAGAAAGGCGCCAAAATCATCAAGAAGGTGCTCGAGTCGGCCATCGCCAATGCCGAGCACAACGACGGCGCCGATATCGACGAACTGAAGGTGCAGACCATCTACGTCGAACAGGGCTCGATGCTCAAGCGCTTTCACGCTCGCGCCAAGGGCCGCGGCAACCGCATCAACAAGCACTCCTGCCACATATTCATCACGGTGGGTGACGAGGTCAAGGCAAAACGCAGCGCGGCCAAGACCGTGGCCAAAGCGCCCGCGGCGTCTGCCGCGGCGAAAACACGCGCGGCGGATGCCGCGGCCAAGAGATAAGGGATAGCCATGGGACAGAAAATCCACCCGATCGGGTTCCGCCTCGCAGTCAATAAGAACTGGGGCTCGCGCTGGTACGCCAACAGCAAGAACTTCGGCGGCATGCTCGAGGAAGACCTGAAAGTACGCGACTACCTGAAGAAGAAACTTGCGCACGCCTCGGTCGGCCGCGTGGTAATCGAGCGTCCAGCCAAGGATGCGCGCATCACCATCCACAGCGCCCGTCCCGGGGTGGTCATCGGAAAGAAGGGCGAGGACATCGAGGTACTGAAGGCCGAGCTGCGCAAGATTCTGGGTGTGCAAATGGTGCACGTAAATATCGAAGAGATCAGGAAGCCCGAGATCGATGCCCAGCTCATTGCCGATTCCATCGCGCAGCAACTGGAGAAGCGCATCATGTTCCGCCGCGCGATGAAGCGCGCCATGCAGAACGCCATGCGCCTTGGCGCGCAGGGCATCAAGATCGCGAGTTCCGGCAGGCTGAACGGCATCGAGATCGCGCGAAACGAGTGGTACCGCGAGGGCCGCGTGCCCCTGCATACCCTGCGCGCCGACATCGATTACGGATTCGGCGAGGCCAAGACCACCTATGGCGTGATCGGCATCAAGGTATGGGTGTACAAGGGCGAGACGGCGGGCAAGACCGAGCAGCCGGCCATCGTGCCCGGCTCCGCGCCGGAGGAAGCGCCGCAGCCGAAAAAGGTGAGGAAAGTCCTGGCGCCGGCGGTCAAGACCGAGGCGCCGGCAGCCAAACCGGAAGGCGAAGCAAAGCCGAAGGCGGCAACACGCCCGCGCAGGAAGCCGGCAGCGGACGATGCTGCCAAAGCCGGCGGCGAGGCGAAGACCGCCGCCAAGACCGGGGGAACGACCGAAGAACCCGCCAAACCCGCAGCCAAAGCCAAGACCCCGGCTAAGCGCGTGACGAAGAAGACAGGAGCCTGAAATGCTGCAACCAGCCAGGACAAAATACCGCAAGCAGCAAAAGGGCCGCAACAAGGGCATTGCCACGCGCGGCAACAAGGTTTCTTTCGGCGAGTACGGGCTCAAAGCCATCGCCCGCGGTCGCCTGACCGCGCGCCAGATCGAAGCCGCGCGCCGCGCCATGACGCGCCACATCAAACGCGGCGGGCGCATCTGGATCCGCATTTTTCCGGACAAGCCGATCTCGCAGAAGCCCGCCGAGGTGCGCATGGGCAACGGCAAGGGCAACCCAGAGTATTTCGTCGCCGAAATCGTTCCCGGCAAGGTTTTGTACGAAATGGACGGCGTGGACGAGGTGCTGGCGCGGCAGGCATTCCGCCTGGCGGCGGCCAAGCTGCCGATCGCCACTGCGTTCGTCCACCGTTTAGTGGGGTGAAGAGATGAAACCGAGTGAACTGCGCGCCAAGGACATGGCGCAACTGAACCAGGAACTGAACGACCTGCTGAAGGCGCAATTCAGTCTTCGCATGCAGGTCGCTACCCAGCAGCTGAGCAACAACAGTCAGTTGAAGAAGACCCGGCGCGACATCGCGCGGGTGCGCACCATCATTGCACAGAAGGCGGCGACGAAATGAGCGATATCCAGACAGCCAAGGCAAGCAAGGTCATTCGCGCCCTCACCGGGCGTGTGGTCAGCGACAAAATGAACAAGACCGTGACGGTGCTGATCGAACGTCGCGTGCGCCACCCCTTGCTGGGCAAGATCGTGACCTTGTCCAAGAAATACCATGCCCACGCGGAGAACAACGAGTACAAGACGGGCGACCTGGTCATGATCGAGGAGACGCGGCCGATTTCGAAGACCAAGGCGTGGAAAGTGACCAAGCTGGTCGAGAAGGCGAAGAACATCTGAACCGGGCTCGCTACGAGTGATAAAGACCTTGCCCCAAGGGGCAAAGCTCGGATATAATCGATCGTTTTTTGCATCAGCGCCCCGCCCCCGGGCCGGGCGTTCAAACCCAAACGGGTTCCAAGACTGGTCGCAACGCCCCGGGCGCGCTTGAAAGCGCCGGCGCAAGCGGTCCAAGTTGGAGAGGAAATAAATCATGATTCAGATGCAGAGTGTATTGGATGTGGCCGACAACACCGGTGCGCGCGCCGTCATGTGCATCAAGGTATTGGGCGGCTCGAAACGGCGCTATGCCGGCATCGGCGACGTAATCAAGGTCAGCATCAAGGACTGCGCTCCGCGCGGCCGCGTGAAGAAAGGCGAGATCTACAGTGCCGTGGTGGTACGCACGGCCAAGGGCGTGCGCCGCGCCGACGGCTCGCTGATCAAGTTCGACACCAACGCCGCGGTGCTGCTCAACGCCAAACTGGAACCGATCGGCACGCGCATTTTCGGACCAGTGACGCGCGAGCTGCGCAACGAACGCTTCATGAAGATCGTGTCGCTCGCGCCAGAAGTTTTGTAGGAGACGGGTTGGCGGAACAAAGGGGACAAACCCCGGCGCAACTCCCTCCCCGAGTCAGGAACATAGGAATCGAAGGCCATGCAAAAGATTCGCAAAGGCGACGACGTGATCGTCACCACCGGCAAGGACAAAGGCAAACGCGGCACGGTGCTGCGCCGCGTCGATGACACGCACCTGCTGGTCGAGGGCGTAAACCGCGCGAAGAAGCACCAGAAACCCAACCCGATGAAAAGCCAGACCGGCGGCATCGTCGAGATCGACATGCCGATCGACATATCCAACGTCGCGCTGTTCAACCCGCAAACGCAGAAGGCCGACCGCGTCGGGTTCAAAACGCTGGGGGATGGCCGCAAGGTGCGCATTTTCAAGTCCAACGGCGAAGTCGTGGACGCCTGAGAGAGAACACGCTATGGCACGCTTATACAGCTATTACAAAGAAACAGTGGTACCCGACCTGGTGAAGAAGTTCGGGTACAAGACGGCGATGCAGGTCCCGCGCATTGCGAAGATCACGCTCAACATGGGCGTAGGCGAGGCCGTCAACGACAAGAAGATCATGGACAACGCCGTCGGCGACATGACCAAGATCGCCGGGCAAAAGCCGGTGGTGACGCTGTCGAAGAAACCCATCGCCGGTTTCAAGATCCGCAAGGGACTGGCGATCGGCTGCATGGTGACCCTGCGCGGCGTGCGCATGTATGAGTTTCTCGACCGCCTGGTCAGCATTGCGATACCGCGGATCCGCGACTTTCGCGGGCTGTCGCAGCGCGCTTTCGACGGCCGCGGCAATTACAACCTCGGCGTGAAAGAGCAGATCATTTTCCCCGAGGTCGAGTACGACAAGATCGATGCCCTGCGCGGCATGAACATCAGCATCACCACCACCGCGAAGACCGACGAGGAAGCCAAAGCGCTTCTCGTGGCCTTCAAATTCCCGTTCAAGACCTGAAGGATTGCGCCATGGCAAAAACCGCGGTCATCAACCGTAACGAAAAGCGTCGCAAGACCGTGAAGAAATTCCAGGTCAAGCGCACGGCGCTGCTCGCCATCATCAACGACTTCAAGCAACCCGAGGACGAGCGTATGGCGGCACGCATGCAATTGCAGCAGCTGCCGCGGAACGCGTCCCCGACGCGCGTGCGCAATCGCTGCAAGCTGACCGGCCGTCCGCGCGGCGTGTATCGCAAGTTCGGCCTGGGGCGCAACAAGTTGCGCGAAATCGCCATGCGTGGCGAGATCCCCGGAATGACCAAAGCCAGCTGGTGAGAGGAGACAAAGCATGAGCATGAGTGACCCGATCGCCGATATGCTGACCCGCATCCGCAATGCGCAACTTGCGGAAAAACTGTCGGTGGCGATGCCTTCGTCCCGGGTGAAAGCGTCCATCGCCCAGGTGCTGAAGGACGAGGGCTATATCGACGACTTCAAGGTGCGCGAAGAAGGCGGCAAGTCCACCCTCGAGGTCGCGCTCAAGTACTACGCCGGCGCGCCAGTGATCGAGAAGATCGAGCGTGTAAGCCGGCCCGGACTGCGCATTTACAAGGGCCGCGAGGATATTCCCAAGATCATGAACGGTCTGGGAATCGCCATCGTCTCCACCTCGAAGGGCGTGATGACCGACAGAAAAGCGCGCGCCACCGGGATCGGCGGCGAAGTCCTGTGCATCGTGGCTTAAAGGGACGAAATCATGTCGCGAATCGGAAAAAACCCCATTGCGGTGCCCAAGGGCGTGGAAGTTACCGTGTCGGCCGAGCAGGTCGCGGTGAAGGGCCCCTTGGGCACGCTGACGCAGCGCCTGAGCAGTGACATCAAGCTCGAGCGCGACGGCGACAATCTGCTGTGCCTGGTCAACAATGACTCGACGCAGGCGAACGCCATGTCCGGCACCATCCGGGCGCTCGTGGCCAACATGGTCGAGGGCGTGACCAAGGGCTTCGAGAGAAAGCTGACCCTGGTCGGCGTCGGCTACCGCGCGCAAGCGCAGGGCGACAAGCTCAACCTTGCGCTCGGTTTCTCTCATCCGGTGGTGCACCAGATGCCCAAGGGCGTCAAGGTCGAAACCCCGAGCCAGACCGAGATCATTCTGCGAGGAACGGACAAGCAGCAGGTTGGCCAGGTGGCAGCCGAAGTGCGCGCCTACCGCAGTCCCGAGCCCTACAAGGGCAAGGGCGTGCGCTATACCGGCGAGAAAGTGGTCTTGAAAGAGACCAAGAAGAAGTAAGCGGAGCTAAAGCCATGATAGATAAAAAGCAGGCGCGACTGCGCCGCGCACGCAGATCGCGTTCCAAAATCGCCGAGCTCAAGGCGGTGCGCCTCGCGGTGCATCGCACCAATAGCCACATCTACGCGCAGGTGATTTCCGCCTGCGGCACCAAGATTCTGACCGCGGCCTCCACGCTGGAGAAAGAAGTGCGCGCGACGGTGGCAAACGGCGGCAACGTAAAGGCGGCCGAGGCCGTGGGCAAGCGCATAGCCGCCAAAGCCAAACAACTCGGCATCGAGCAGGTCGCGTTCGACCGCGGCGGTTTGCAGTATCACGGCCGCGTCAAGGCGCTGGCAGAGGCCGCGCGCGAAGCCGGGCTGAAGTTCTAAGGGCGCCTGACGGATTTATCGTCAGGCGGCATTATTAGGGGAGCACGAGGGGAAGTTTCCCCTCGTATCGTAAGACCTCGAATCGGGGACGAATATGGCGAAGATGCAGGGCAGGATGCAGGGCAAGATGCAGGGTCAGGACGACCGCGGCGACGGCCTGCGCGAGAAAATGGTTGCGATCAACCGCGTCACCAAGGTGGTGAAGGGCGGCCGCATCCTCAGCTTTGCTGCGCTCACCGTGGTCGGCGACGGCGATGGCGGGGTCGGCATGGGCAAGGGCAAATCGCGCGAGGTTCCGGTGGCAGTGCAAAAGGCGATGGAAGAGGCGCGAAAGAAGATGTTTCGCATCAGTCTCAAGAATGGCACGCTGCACCATGCCGTCATGGGTCAGCACGGCGCCGCCAAGGTGTACATGCAACCCGCGTCCGAAGGCACGGGCATCATCGCCGGCGGTGCCATGCGCGCGGTGTTCGAAGTCATGGGCATCACCAACGTGCTCGCCAAGTGCATCGGCTCGGGCAGCCCCTACAACGTCGTGCGCGCCACCCTGCAGGGTCTGAAATCCATGAATACGCCGTCCGAGATCGCCGCCAAGCGCGGCAAGTCGGTCGAAGAAATCACCGGTTGAGGGCAATCATGGCGGACAAGAAACTCAAAGTTACGCTGGTCAAGAGCGCGATCGGCTGCAAGGCCACCCACCGCGCGACGGTGCGCGGGCTGGGTCTTAAGCGCATCAACCACACCGTGGAGCTGCAGGACACTCCTGCCATCCGCGGCATGATCAACAAGGTGTACTACCTGGTGAAGTGCGAGGTATAGATGCAGCTCAATACAATCAAGCCTGCAGCAGGCGCAAATCGCGCCCGGCGTCGTGTCGGACGCGGCATCGGCTCGGGCCTGGGCAAGACCGCGGGACGCGGCCACAAAGGGCAGAAGTCGCGTTCCGGCGGCTTTCACAAAGTCGGTTTCGAGGGCGGGCAGATGCCCTTGCAACGGCGCCTGCCCAAGCGCGGCTTCAACTCGCTCGCGCGCGGGCTCACCGCCGAGGTGCGCCTGTCGGACCTGCAAAAAATGGCGCTCGCGGACATCGATCTGAAGGCACTAAAAGATGCGGGGGTCGTGCCGGAGACAACCGAAGCGGTCAAAGTCATCCTGTCGGGCAAGATCGAGCGCAAAGTGAGTCTTAGCGGCGTGCGCGTCACCAAGGGTGCGCGCGCGGCAATTGAAGCGGCCGGCGGCAGTATCGCCGCGCCGGAAGCAAAAGCGCCCATAGGCAAGGACAAGAAGGCCAAGGCCAGGGTCGCAGCCATCGCCAAGGCCAAAGCCAGGGCCGAGGCACCCAAGGGGGTCAAAGCCGAACGCGCGGACAAGGCGAAGGCTAAGCCCAAGGCGCCGAAGGCGGCCAAGGGAGGCCCGCCCGAGGCCGCCGCCAAAGCCAAGTCCAAACCCAAGGCGAAGGGCGAGAAGGCTTAATTGCCGTTACACGAGATGGCTACTTCGAATCAAAATATCGGCAAAACCGGCAAATTCGGCGACCTGAAAAAGCGTCTGCTGTTTTTGCTCGGCGCGCTGGTCGTGTTCCGCATCGGTGCGCATATTCCCGTGCCCGGAATCGATCCGAACGTGCTGGCCGACCTGTTCAAGTCGCAGCAGGGCGGAATCCTGGGCATGTTCAACATGTTCTCCGGCGGCGCCTTGTCGCGCTTCACCATCTTCGCCCTGGGCATCATGCCCTACATCTCGTCCTCGATCATCATGCAACTGATGACGACGGTTTCGCCGCAGCTAGAGCAGTTGAAGAAGGAAGGCCAGTCGGGGCAGCGGAAGATCACGCAGTACACGCGCTACGGGACAGTGTTCCTGGCGCTGTTTCAGGCGACGGGCATTTCCATCGCGCTCGAATCGCAGCCGGGTCTGGTGCTGGAGCCGGGGCTGATGTTCCGCTTCGTCACCGTGAGCACGCTGGTGACCGGCACCATGTTCCTGATGTGGCTGGGCGAGCAGATCACCGAGCGCGGCCTGGGCAACGGCATTTCCATCATCATTTTCGCCGGCATCGCGGCGGGCCTGCCGAGCGCCATCGCCGGTACGCTGGAGCTGGTGCGCACCGGCGCCATGCATCCGCTCACGGCGCTCCTGATCGCGACGGCCGTGGTGCTGGTGACCTGGGCCGTGTGTTTCGTCGAACGCGGCCAGCGCAAGATCCTGGTGAACTACGCCAAGCGCCAGGTCGGCAACAAGGTCTACGGCGGCCAGGCCTCGCATCTGCCGTTCAAGCTCAACATGGCAGGCGTGATCCCGCCGATTTTCGCATCGAGCATCATCCTGTTCCCTGCGACCCTGGCTGGCTGGTTCGGCCAGAGCGAGAACATGAGCTGGCTGCGCGACATCTCCGCGACGCTCTCGCCCGGCCAGCCGATCTACGTCATGCTGTATTCCGGGGCGATCATCTTTTTCTGCTTTTTCTACACCGCACTGCAATACAACCCCAAGGACACCGCGGACAACCTGAAGAAAAGCGGCGCCTTCGTACCCGGCATCCGGCCGGGCGACCAGACCGCGCGTTACCTGGAAAAGATCCTGACGCGGCTTACCCTTGCCGGCGCCGTGTACGTGACCCTTGTGTGCCTGTTGCCCGAATTCATGATCCTGAAATGGAACGTGCCGTTCTATTTCGGCGGAACGTCGCTTTTGATCATCGTGGTCGTAACCATGGATTTCATGTCCCAGGTGCAGGCCTACATCATGTCGCACCAGTATGAGAGCCTGTTGAAGAAAGCCAATTTCAAAGGGGCGGGGTTCCCGACGAGATGAGGGAACGAGGGGATGTGTCCCCTTGGCGATCGATCCCCCGATTCAGAGCGAAGAACTGCAAAAAAGGAATATGTCGAAAGAAGACGTAATCGAGATGCAGGGGGAGATAGTCGAGAACCTCCCCAATGCGACCTTCAGGGTGAAGCTGGAAAATGGCCACATCGTGTTGGGACATATCTCCGGCAAGATGCGCATGCATTACATCCGCATCCTGCCCGGTGACAAGGTGACGGTGGAATTGACGCCGTATGATTTGACAAGGGCGCGGATCGTTTTCCGCGCGAAGTAGCCCGGGTGCGGGTGTTGGCACGCGGACCAGGTGGAGCAGGAGAGGACCATGAAAGTACAGGCATCGGTGAAAAAGATGTGCCGCAACTGCAAGGTCATTCGCAGGAAGGGCGTGGTGCGCGTGATTTGCACCAACCCGCGGCATAAACAGCGTCAAGGCTAAAGGCTGGAATTGAACATGATATCAAGCTATAATTACCGGTTTCGCATTCGCGGAGTGAACTAATGGCCCGTATTGCAGGCGTCAACATTCCAAATCACCAGCATGCCGAGATTGCGCTGACTGCGATCTTCGGCATCGGGCGGGCGCGCGCGCAGGCGATCTGCAACGCCGCCAAGGTCGTAGCGTCGGTCAAGATCAAGGATCTGTCGGATTCCGACGTGGAACGATTGCGCGAAGAGGTGGCCAAATTCACGGTCGAGGGCGACCTGCGTCGAGAAGTGTCGATGTCGATCAAGCGCCTGATGGATCTGGGTTGCTATCGCGGCTCGCGCCACCGCAAGGGCTTGCCCGTGCGCGGGCAGCGCACGCGCACCAATGCGCGCACGCGCAAGGGTCCGCGCAAAGCGGCGATCAAGATGAAATCCGCAGCGACGAAGACTTAGAACCAGTTGCAAAATCGGTTTTGCAACTGGCCAATATAGGGGAGTATGAGGGGAGGTATCCCCTCATATCGAAACAGACTTGAGCCCCGGATTAACGGATAGGTAGAGGAACGCATAAATGGCCAAACCCCCGAGCACGAGCGCCACCGCATCGGCGCGTGTACGCAAGAAGGTGAAGAAGAACGTTGCCGAAGGCATCGCGCATATCCACGCGTCGTTCAACAACACCATCATCACCATTACCGACCGTCAGGGCAATGCGCTGTCGTGGGCGACTTCGGGAGCCGCCGGCTTCAAGGGTTCGCGCAAGAGCACGCCGTTCGCCGCCCAGATCGCGGCCGAGCAGGCCGGCAAGGCGGCGCAGGAATGCGGCGTGAAGAACGTCGAGGTTCGCATCAAGGGCCCGGGTCCGGGACGCGAGTCCGCCGTGCGCGCCCTGAACGCCCTCGGACTGAAGATCACCAGCATCAGCGACGTGACGCCGGTGCCGCACAACGGTTGCCGCCCGCCCAAGCGTCGGCGCATCTAAGAGGAGACTGGAACGTGGCCCGCAACCTAGATCCAAAATGCCGGCAGTGCCGCCGCGAGGGCGAGAAGCTGTTCCTCAAAGGCGAGAAATGCTTTACCGACAAATGCGCCGTCGAGCGCCGCGCCTATGCGCCGGGCCAGCACGGCCAGAAGAGCGGCCAGCGCCTGTCCGACTACGGCAAGCAGTTGCGCGAGAAACAGAAGATCCGCCGTATTTACGGCATCCTCGAGCGCCAGTTCCGCGGCATGTATGCGACGGCTGCGCGCCAGAAAGGCATTACCGGCGAGAGCCTGCTGCAGTTGCTGGAATCGCGCCTGGACACGGTGTGTTTCCGTATGGGCTTCGGCGCTTCGCGCAATGAGGCGCGCCAGGTCGTGCGCCACAACAGCATCATGGTGAACGGCAAACGCGTCAACATCCCCTCCTACCAGGTGCGCACCGGCGACACCGTCGAGGTGGCGGAAAAGGCCAAGAACCAGCTGCGCATCAAAGGCGCTTCCGCGGCGGCCGCTTCCCGCGGCATTCCCGAATGGTTGCAAGTGGATGTCGCGGCTTTGAAGGGCACGTTCAAGGCCAAGCCGCAGCGCAGCGAGCTTCCCTCGACCATCAACGAGAGCCTGGTAGTCGAACTGTACTCGAAGTAATTGTCAAAGCTTCCCAGAGGAACCTCCATGCAAAGCAGTGGATTTCTGAAACCGCGCATCATCGACGTGCAGAGCATCGCTCCCAATCATGCAAAAGTGGTGATGGAGCCGTTCGAGCGGGGCTACGGCCACACGCTGGGCAACGCCCTGCGGCGCGTGCTGCTGTCCTCGATGCCGGGGTTCGCCCCGACCGAGGTGCAGATCTCGGGCGTGCTGCACGAATATTCGACCATCGACGGCGTGCAGGAGGACGTGGTTGATATCCTGCTCAACCTCAAAGGCGTGGTGCTGAAAGTGCACAACCGCACCGAAGCGCTGCTCACGCTGAAAAAGAAGGGCGAGGGCGCGGTGACCGCGGCCGACATCGAGGTATCGCACGACGTCGAGATCGTCAACCCTGATCATGTCATCGCCCATCTGTCGCCCGGCGGCAAGCTGGAGATGCAGATCAAGGTCGAGCGCGGCCGCGGCTACGAGGCCGGCAACATGCGCGCGGCCCCGGAAGAGACCAAGGGCATAGGCAAGATCATCCTCGACGCCTCGTTTTCACCGGTTCGCCGCGTCAGCTACGCGGTGGAGTCGGCGCGGGTGGAGCAGCGCACCGATCTGGACAAGCTGATCATGGACATCGAAACCAACGGCGTGGTCGAGCCGGAAGAGGCGATCCGCTACGCCGCGCGCGTCCTGGTGGACCAGCTGTCGGTGTTCGCCGCGCTCGAGGGCACGCCGATCGCCAGCGAGCCGGTCAAGGCACCGCAGGTCGATCCGATCCTGCTGCGTCCGGTGGACGATCTGGAACTCACGGTGCGTTCGGCCAACTGCCTGAAGGCCGAGAACATCTATTACATCGGCGATCTGATCCAGCGCACCGAGACCGAACTGCTGAAGACGCCGAACCTGGGCCGCAAGTCGCTCAACGAGATCAAGGAAGTGCTGGCGTCGCGCGGGCTGACCCTGGGCATGAAGCTGGAGAACTGGCCGCCCGCAGGGCTGGAAGTCGCTCGCGTCTGAGCGCAATCCGAAGATAAGAGGCAAGAACATGCGTCACCGCTTAGGACTGAGAAAACTCAATGTAACCAGCAGCCACCGCCTGGCGATGCTGCGCAACATGACCAATTCGCTGCTGAAGCACGAGGTCATCAAGACCACGCTGCCCAAGGCGAAGGAGTTGCGCCGCGTGGTCGAGCCGATGATCACGCTGGGCAAGATCGCCACCGTCGCCAACCGCCGCCTCGCGTTCAACCGCCTGCGCGACCGCGACATGGTGACCAAACTGTTCAATGAACTCGGCCCGCGTTACGCCAAGAGAAACGGCGGCTACCTGCGCATCCTCAAGTACGGCTTCCGCCAGGGCGACAATGCGCCGATGGCCCTGGTCGAGCTGATGGACCGGCCCGAGCCTGCGGAAGGGACTGCGCCCGCGGAAGCCAAGTCCTGACAAAGGCATTGTTGCCATGACGAAGCCGGCCAGCGCGCCGGCTTTTTGTTTTATGGATCGCCCGCGCACGAACCTGGCGCGGGCTGTCCCCCAAGAGGACTTCTTCGGTGGCCGGTGGCCCCCGAACGGCGTTTCAGGCCTCGTGCCTCGCGGTGCGCAGTGTGCCAAGGAACCGGCTGTGGTTTAGGGGCTACAATGCGCACATGGCGATCGCCCTGTTTACGGATTTTGGCACCGGCGACCTCTACGTCGGCCAGGTGAAGGCGGTGCTGCAGCGGCTTGCGCCGCCCATTGCAGTGATCGATCTGCTGCATGACGCACCGTCATTCAACGTGCGCGCGAGCGCGCACCTGCTCGCAGCCATGGTCGCCTGCCTTGGCGAAGACAGCGTGTGTCTCGCCGTAGTCGACCCTGGCGTCGGCGGGGCGCGCGACGCCGTCATAGTGCAAGCCGACGGGCGCTGGTACGTGGGGCCCGACAACGGGCTGCTTTCGGTAGTCGGCGCGCGCGCGCTGAAGGGCGATTGTTGGCGCGTCGTGTGGCAGCCGGAGCCGCTTTCGGCCTCGTTCCACGGACGCGACCTGTTCGCGCCCGTGGCCGCGACGCTGGCAGTGCAAGGCGGTTTGCCCAAAGACTGGTTCGAGCACACCGGCATGCTCAACGTCGATTTCGGCGGCGATGACCTGCCCGAGATCATTTACATCGACCACTACGGCAACGCCCATACCGGCATCCGTGCGGGCGGGATTCCGCGCGAGGCGCTGCTCGCGGCAGGCGAGCGTCGGCTGCCGTTCGCGCGCGTCTATTCCGAAGTGGCCGAAGGCGAGGCTTTCTGGTACGAAAACAGCCAGGGCCTGGTGGAGATCGCGGTCAACTGCGGCCATGCCGCGCAGTTGTTTGATTTGAAAATCGGCGACGACGTGGCCTGGGCGTGAGCATTCGTCTCAAAGCCGCCAATTAACGTTGCCCCGGTTGGATCGCCGCGGCGCGAATCGAACGATACTGCCTGCCTAGCTTTTCTTGGGTGCCGCTGCCGGCAGTTGCGCGGCCATGCATTTGCGGTGCTCGACCCGCGTGGTCTTGTCCTTGCACGCCTCCAGCGCGCTGGTGTGGGCCTCGCAGCGTTGTTTGTTGCGCGACTTGGCGCAGTCGCGTGGCTTGGGCGGCGTGAATTTGGCGGCCGGCGCCGGCCGATGCATGCACTCGCGCCAGTCATCGTCGGTTTTTCCCTTGCATGCGGCGATGTTCTTATTGAGCGATTCGCACCGCGCCTTGTCCTTCGCCTTGGCGCAGTCCATGGGATGAACGGAAGGACCTTTCGCCGTGGCCGCGCCAGAGGGCATCGCGGCAACGGTAATGGCGAATGTCGCAGCGGCAACGCCGGCGAGCAACACCGAGAGGCAGGGTTTCATCGGCTTTCCTTCCAAAGATAGAGGGGAAAGCGGCGCACGCAGGCGCCGCGCTTTCCTCTGCAAACCGGAGCAGGGAGCAGGTTCAATCTACGCCTGCGTTCCCGCAATGGTTTGACTTTGGTCAAATTTCAGCCGACTGGCGGCAAGGCGTTAAAACTCCAGCTTTTCGCCCGGCTTGATCGGAAACACTTTGGTCGCGCTCATGCCCAGCGCCTGCATATATTCCTCCGGCGTGCCTTTCAGCTGAGGGATGGTGGCGTAATGGAACGGGATGGCGAATTTCGGCTTGAGATACTCCTTCGTCACGAAGGCCGCGTCCTTCGGGCTCAGCACGAAATGCCCGCCGATCGGGATCATGATCAGGTCCGGCTTGTAGTACTCGCCGACCAGCTTCAGGTCTCCGAAAATTCCGGTGTCACCCATGTGGTAGATCTTGAAGCCGTTCTCGAGTTCGATGATGAATCCGACTGGTTCGCCGCCGACGTGTGTCTCATCCTTGCCGGTCGCGGGATTCTTCCACAGCAATTCCGAGGAATGCTCGGCGTGTGTCGCTGTGATCTTGATGTTCGGGCCTAAGGGCGTAATCGTGCCGCCTTTGCCGAAACGCGGAGCGAGCTCGACCGGCAGGATGCCGAGCGTGACCACCGCCTGGTTCATTCCCGCAGGTCCCCACATCGGCGCGTTGTTGAGTTTTGCCAGCGCCGGCGCGTCGGCGAAATGATCGAAATGCCCGTGTGTCACCAGGATCAGGTCGACCTTGCCCAGAGCTTCGAGCTTCTTGTACTCGGGCGGCGTCTTCGGATTGTTGATCAGGAAAGGATCGATGACGATTACTTTCCCGGTTAGCGTCGTGATCTTGGTCGCCGATTGCCCTAGCCACTGGACTTCGATCTTTCCACTTTGCGCCGAGGCGGTGCCGACGGCGAGTAGGAACAACAAGCTGAATACCAATTTCAGATGTTTCATTTTCCCGTCCTTTTATAATAGTTTTGTAATCCCGGTCTGTGCGAGCATGAATGCTCCCACCGGCTGCCCGAGCGCCCCTTATAGCACAAGTATTACCCGGTAATCATTGACATTGGTCCGAGTCGGCCCAGTCACCACCAGGTCGCCCAAGCTCTCGAAAAAGCTATAACTGTCGTTGTTCGACAGGAGTTTCCTCGCCGGGACGCCGACCGCCGCGGCGCGCGCGAGCGAATCGGGCGCGAGCACGGCGCCGGCGTTGTCCTCCGAGCCGTCGATGCCGTCGGTATCGCAGGCGAGGGCAAAGATATCGCGCATGCCGTCCAGTTCCAGCGCCAGCGACAGCAGGAACTCGGAACAGCGTCCGCCGCGGCCGTTGCCGCGCACGGTGACGGTGCACTCGCCGCCCGAGATCAGCGCCAGCGGAGGCTTGAACGGCTCGCCATGATTTCTGATCTGGCGCGCGAGCGCGGCATAGACCTTGGCGACTTCGCTCGCTTCGCCGGTGACGCTGTCGCCCAGCACCACCGGCGCGATGCCGTTGGCGCGGAAACAGGCGGCCGCGGCCTGGAGCGAGCCTTGAGCCGTGGCGACGACGCGGTTCTCCACGCGGTTGAACAGCTTGTCACCCGGCTTGGGCGTTTCGGCGATTTCGCCGCGCCGACCCCGGTGCAGATGCGTGATGACCGGCGCTGGCGCCTTGACCTCGTAGCGCGCGATGATATCGAGCGCATCCTGATAGGTGCCCGGGTCGGGCGCGCACGGTCCGGAGCCGATATGCGTGGGGTCGTCGCCGGTGACGTCGGAGACGATCAGCGCCAGCACCCGCGCCTTGCACGCAGCCGCGAGCCGGCCGCCATGGATCGCGGACAGGTGCTTGCGCACCGTGTTCATGTCCTGGATCGGGGCGCCGCAGCGCAATAGCTCCTTCGTCGTCGCCTTGAGTTCGTCCATGCCGATGTCCTCGGCGGGCAGGCTCAGCAAGCTCGATCCGCCGCCCGATACCAGCGTGAGCAGCAGGTCGTTCGGACCGAGGAGTTTCACGCGGCGCAGGATTTCCTGCGCTGCCTTTTCGCCGCTCTCGTCGGGAACCGGGTGTCCTGCCTCTATCACTTTAATTCTATTTGTCAGCAGGCCGTGCCGGTAGCGCGTGATGACCAGGCCGTCGAGCGGCGCGGCGGCCGGCCAGTACTGCTCCACTGCAAGCGCCATGGACGCCGCGGCCTTTCCCGCTCCAACCACCAGCGTCTTGCCCTGTGGCGGCTGCGGCAAGTGCGCCGGTAGAATTCTCCGCGGATCGGCGGCGCCGACCGCGGCGTGAAAACTTTCGATGAGCAGCGCGCGCGGATCCATGGTCGGCGGCGCCGGACTTCAGCGGTTCATCATGGCGAGCGCGCTCTTGAACAGGGCGCTAGCCGGATTCGCAAGCTCTTCGACCACGGTGAGATGGTTGCGCCCGGCCATGGGAATGTCGCCGGCAAAGGCATAGCGCCAGGTCCTGGCGATGAGCGCGTTCTGGCGTTTGAATTCGTCGGATTCGTCGCCGCCGACCGCGGTGTAAAGCGGCGCCGTGGTGGCCGGCGGTATGGTCGCCGGACTCAGCCTGCGCGCTTGCGCCTGGTCCAGTTTAAGGTCCTGATTCACAAACGGCGCCTGCACCAGCGGCTCCAGGTCGTAGATGCCGCTTATCGCGAGGCCGCCCTTCACCAGATTGTAGGGCAGATCCGGCATGTAGGTGTTCCAGCGCGCCGCCAACATCATCGCCGTCAGGTGGCCTCCGGCCGAATGTCCGGCCACGTGCAGCCTGCCCGGATTGACGCCGTAGCGCGCGCCGTAGTGCCATAGCCAGGCGATGGCGAGCAGGTTCTGTTTGACGATGTCCTCGATGCCGACTTTCGGGCACAGCCCATAGTTGGGCACGGCCAGGGTCACGCCGCGCCGGTTCAGGGCGGGAGCGAGGTAGGAAAAATCGCTTTTGTCGAGAGACCTCCAGTAACCGCCGTGGATGAATACCAGCAAGGCCTCGCTCTTGCCTTCGGCGGGGAAAATGTCGAGTTTCTCGGCCGGGTTCGCCCCATAGGAAATATCCAGGTGGCAGGGCTGGTGAGCGCGGGCTTCCTGCGAGCGCGTCTTCCAGCGCTCGAAGATCCGCGCGTGATCGGGAATCATCGCGCGGGCGTTGTACTGCCGGTCGTAGTAGGCGCTCATGGCGTCTGTCATGGTTGGCTCCGGAACCACTGTTTCAACTTCAACCCGGTCCTCCAGTTTCGGGATCCGCGCGCGATCAACCGCTCAGCTGTTCAGACCTTTCGGCCGCAATTCCCTCAGTTGCTCCCATAGCTCGACCGCCTGCCCTTTCGCAAGGATATTGCGCACATACAGCGCCACTTTTTCGTCCTCGATGAAGCTCGCCGAAGATTTCGCGCCCAGGATCCTGTCCGGCATCTGCGGCCTTGCTATGACAAAGCCCTGCACATAGTCGACCCCTACCTCCGCCAGGGCTTCGACCGTGGCGAGGTCTTCCGCCCATTCGGCCACGCTTTTCATGCCCAGGTTTCGCGCGAGCTCCACGATCGCCTCGACGATGGCGAGATTCGCCGGATGCGTATTCACGCCCAGGACGAAGCTGCCGTCGATCTTCAGAGTATCGGCGCGCAGTTCCTTGAGATAGGAAAACGACGTGTAACCCGCGCCAAAATCGTCGAGGGCCACCTTGGCGCCGAAGTCGCGCACTTTGTCGATGAAGCGCCGCGTGTTGTCGAGGTCGTGCAGCGCCACGCTTTCGGTTATCTCGATGCACAGCTTGCCCACGGCGCGCCCGTGCTGCGCCAGCATGGCGAATGCATCCTGAATAAAACGCTCGTCGTTCAGCGACGCGCCGCTCAGGTTCACGCAGGCGAAGCGTGTCCGGTCGAGGTGGTCGAAATGCTCGTCGAGCCACTCCAGGGCATTGGTCATGACCCACCGGTCGATCACCGCGCTGCGCCCGTTGTTCTCGCCTGCGGAGATGATCTTTCCCGCCGAAGTGATGGTGTTGTTCGCGTCTCGCATCCTCAGCAGGATTTCGAAGTTCAGCGATTCATAGGGTGCGCGCAAAGACATGATCGGCTGCATCACCAGAAACAGTCCTTCGGGCACAACCCCGGTCCCGAGGCGCTCGATCAGGCGCAGTTCCTCCTGGCGCTCTTTGAATACGGCTTCGTTCTTCTCGTACACCACCAGATTCGCGTGCAAGCCCTTCTTGGCCTCGCGGCAGGCGCGGTCCGCCGCCGATATCGCATCCTTCACGTTGGTGCCGGCAGCGACCTCGATCAGGCCGATCGAGCCTTTGACCTGAAACGCCTTGTCGCCAATGTGATACGGGCTGGATGCGATCCAGTCGACGATGCCCCGGCAGATTGCGTTCGCCGTGCGAATCGGGGTGTTGCGGAACAGGATCACAAATTCGTCACCGCCGACGCGCCCGATGGCATGGCCATTGGCCAGCATCTCGCGCACGCGGTCGCATACCCGCTTCAGAACCGCATCGCCGGCAACGTGGCCGAACAGGTCGTTGATCAGCTTGAACCGGTCGAGGTCGAGGTAGGCGAGCGCCAGCGGCTGTCCTTTCGCGGCATCCTGCATCGCCGCGTCGAAAGCTTGCTCGATGCCATGCCGGTTGAGCGCCCCGGTCAGCGAATCGTACTCCGCCAGAAACAGCAATCTGGACGTCGCCTTGGAACGCAGCGTGACGTCCTGCAAGGATCCTTCTATCTTGTCGTTCGCCAATGTGGCCTTGACCAGGAAACGTCTGGATTTCTCGTCGTCCACGACGAAATCGCGGACTTCCATTTCCTCGCTGGTCTTGCGCCAGACCAGGTCCTGCAGCTTGGCCCACGCGCCCGGCTCGAAAAGTTCGGCCCAGGTTTCCTTCACTGCGCGGGACAGATCCACTCCCAGCATGTTTCGCAGCGCCGGGTTGCCGCGCAGGAACACGCCGTTTGCATCCAGCGTGAACAGCCCGATCGGAATCGCCTCGTAGGTGCTGCGCAACTCGGTTTGCGCCTGCACACGTCCCATGCGTTCCAGCCGAATCTGCTCGGCGATTGCAAGCGCCGCCATCAGGCTGGAGGCCAGCGCGGCCGTGACGCTGTTGACCGCCCCGATCAGCGCCTTCGCCCCGAGAGACGCGGCAACGACTTCGTATGCGGTAGCGAAAAGTGCGATTCCGAACGACGCGCTATACAGGATAGCTACCGTCGAACGCGTTATGACCAGGATGCGCACCAGGAAGAAGCTCAGCACGATGCTGCCAACCCCGGCGGTGATCCACATGTAGGGCAGGAATTGAGTAAACGGCAGGATCACGGCCAGCAGCAGCAGCGGCAAGCATAGCCATTGGGCGATCCGCAACAGCGGCAGGTAGCCCACCCGCTTCAGTTCCTCTCTCAGGAGGGTACTGAACAGGGTGTAGGTCAGCAGGTAATTGGCGGCAGCGGTCAGCTTTCTGGTGAGCAGGATCCAGTCGGCGGGTATGCTTCGCTCCAGCCACTGGATGTCCCACCCCGCCGACACCGCAGCGAGCCGCAGGTTTGCGATCAGCCAGGCGGCGAACAGGACGTAAATCCATTCGCGGTTGATGATGGCGGTCAGAAGCACGAACAGGGAGAGGACGATCAGGCCGCCATCGAGAAGACCCGAATCGCGATGAAACTTTCGCGCCGATAAATCGAACTGAGATCCCGGCCATTGAATGACGCCGATTCGTCCCGGGCCGGTGAACGTGGACTTGCACAACACCGTCAGGGGCGCCTGCGATTGCTGCCTGCCCAGTTCGAGCACGAATCCGGTCTTCGCCGGCCTCATCTGGCCGACCGCGGCTTCGCGGTTCGCATTGCCCATGGGTTGCAGCCCTGCCGCATTCCAGCAGCTGACGGCGATGGCGTGTCTCGAAGGCAGCTCGATGTTCGTCCGCTCGCCGATTTTCGCCGGCTTTATCGTGAAACTGAACCAGAACGGAGACTCGGACAGCCTGGTATCGTGATGGCTTACCGTGGGCCGTTCCTGCATTTGCGCCAGCGCTAGCGCCGGCTCCGGCGCTTCACCGGTTTGTTCTGAAACGCGGAATTCGAGAGGGCTGCTTCCGCTCGTCGTGTATTCGCTGTTCCAGGCGAGCAGCGCCACCAGCGACATCACGGCTATTGCGCCGGGCACGCCCCAGATGGAAATTCGATATAACAACGAATCCAGCGCCGCATTGGCGCGATTCGTCCATCCCGACGAGCTTGTGGAAAACCTCGGCATCGCTTACACCGGCAGGTGAAGGTACGTTTTCAAAATACCAGCGTTGACGACGCCCGCATGCACCAGCGGCATGCCGCGTTTGTCAATTCGGCGGCGGCACCCTGGCTACGCATGCCGCCGCTTCGTTTACGCACAGATCGCTACTCTGTCGTCGGGCAATGCTGCTGCACGCGCCGGGCGACTCTGAGTGGACACGTCCGAATCGCCCAGATCGATATCCGGGTGATAGGTTTGAATCATGAATTTGTAGAGCGGGTGACTTGCTTCCGCCCATCTTTCAGCCGCCGTGCCGACTTCGAATCCAAGCACCCGGTGCGGGATGTTGTTGAAATGCGGCATGGGGATGATCTCGCCAGGATAAAGGTCCTGGAACAGTGCAGCTTCATATTGCCGGTCTAGGGGCGACCTCGCGCCGATCACCATCCATTCGATGTTTTCCTCGACGCAATATAGATAAAATGCTTTGCACAGCACCATCTTGACCACGCGTCCGGTCCGGCCGAGGTCGATACCCAGCCGGGTGGCTTCGGCCAGGCTTTTGTTCCTGAGCGATGCGGGGAGCTTCACCCCTTGTTCGATGGAAAGCGCATTGAATCGATTGGTCTGGATGCGCATCGTTCCCACGGGAGATCCGTCCAATTTGGATTCCGCCAGTAGAACCACCGAACCCTGGTCGTGGTCAAGGGATTCCGGCGCCCCTAGCCGTTCCGCCAACGCCGGCATGTGGCGCGCATACGCCGCCTGGCGGATGGCGACCGCTTTGTGCAGAGCTTCCTCGTTGCGAACGACTCTTACGGTGAATGGGAGGCGTTCTTCAGCCATCCGCGCTTCCGGAAGTGCCCGTCCCAGGGCGCCAGCAGCAACGGCGCCATTCAACAACATTTCATGCTCGATCGATTTCATCTCCATTCTCCCTCGTCACAAAAAAATCGGGCACCGTCGGTGTTCCCAACGGCGTCGGTCCGCGGAAGTTTGGCGGCGACCGGACGCATGCCCATCGGTCGTCTTCCACACACCGGAATCGGTCGTGTGCCAGGCCGGCTTGGCGGCGCTCAGGCAGCGCGAAGCGTTCTCAATTACAAAACCGTTATCAATCATGGTCCTGCACGGTACCACGCCTGTGCTTACCCCTCAAGGCAAAAGCATGTCCAATGTCAAACCTTGTTCAATCGGGCTGGTGTGTGAACGGAGGGCGCGAGTGCGGCGGGCGTGAGTGCACCATGCATCAGTGGCATAATCGACGCGCGTTGCTTCCAAACGCCTGGTGCGGCCGCAGGCCGATTGCTTCCCTCGATTGGAATGTACTGATTTAACGCGACATTGCGCATCCCGCAAGAAAGGTGAACCACATGGCGCAAGCACAGAACGAAACGGAAATTGCCACCCTGGGCGGCGGCTGCTTCTGGTGCCTGGAAGCCGTATTCGACGACCTGAAGGGCGTGGCGGCAGTCGAATCCGGGTACATGGGAGGGCACTTGAAAGACCCTAGCTACGCGCAGGTGTGCCGCGGCAACAGCGGGCACGCCGAAGTGGTGCAGGTAAGCTTCGATCCGGCCGTGGTCAGCTATCGCGAAATTCTCGAAGTATTTTTCGTCATCCACGACCCGACTACGCTCAACCGCCAGGGCAACGACGCCGGTCCACAGTATCGCTCGGTGATCTTCTACCACTCGCCGGAGCAGCAGGCGACGGCCGGGCAGGTGATAGCCGAGCTCCAGGCCGCCGGCCTATGGGACCGACCCATCGTCACCGAGGTAACTGCGGCAAGCGAGTTCTATGTTGCCGAAGGCGAGCACCAGGAGTACTACCAGCGCAATCCCTATCAACCGTATTGCATGATGGTAGTACTGCCCAAGGTGGTGAAATTCCGCAAGCAGTTCATCGCCAAGCTGAAGAAATAATTTCCTCTGCCTGGCCCGCAATGCGCGCCCGGGTCAGGCAGCTTCCTTGACCTGCGGCAGTTTCGCGAGTGCCGCCGCCAGCTCGGCCTCGTCGTACTTGATATCCTTCAGCTTGCCGCCGAAGTAGTCGAGGTAGGCCTGCATGTCGAAGTGGCCGTGGCCGCTCAGATTGAACAGGATGGTGCGCGACTTGCCTTCGGCCTTGCACTTCAGCGCTTCCACAATCGCGCCTTTCACCGCGTGATTGGATTCGGGCGCCGGTACGATGCCCTCGGCCCTCGCAAAGCTTACTCCGGCTTCAAAGCACGCAATCTGCTCATAGGCGACGGCCTCGATCAGGCCGAGCTGTTTGATGTGGCTTACCAGCGGCGACATGCCGTGGTAGCGCAGGCCGCCGGCGTGGAATCCGGGCGGGACGAACGTCGAGCCCAGGGTGTGCATCTTGGTAAGAGGCGTCAAACCCGCCGTGTCGCCGAAATCGTAGGCATAGGTGCCGCGCGTGAGACTGGGGCAGGCTGCGGGCTCGACGGCAACGAAGCGCACCTTCTTCCCGCCGCGCAGTTGCGCCCCGAGAAAGGGAAACGCGAGGCCGGCGAAGTTCGAGCCGCCGCCGGTGCAGGCAACGACCACATCCGGGTAGTCGCCCGCCATTTCCATTTGTGCGATCGCTTCCTGTCCGACCACGGTCTGGTGCAGCAGCACGTGGCTCAGCACCGAGCCGAGCGCGTACTTGGTGTCGTCGTTCTGCGCTGCGACCTCGACGGCTTCGGAAATGGCGATGCCCAGGCTCCCCGGATGGTCGGGAATCTGGGCGAGAAAGGACCGGCCAGACTGAGTCTCGTTCGACGGCGAAGCAATGCAGGTCGCGCCATAGGTTTCCATCAGCGCGCGGCGGTAGGGTTTCTGGTTGTAGGACACGCGCACCATGAACACCTTGACTTCCAGCCCGAAGAGAGCGCCGGCGAAGGCGAGCGAGGAGCCCCACTGTCCGGCGCCGGTCTCGGTTACCAGGCGCTTCACCCCGGCCTGCTTGTTGTAGAAGGCCTGCGGCACCGCGGTATTCGGCTTGTGGCTGCCGGCCGGGCTCACGCCCTCGTACTTGTAATAGATTTTTGCCGGCGTCTGCAACGCCTTCTCCAGGCGCCGCGCGCGGAACAGCGGCGACGGGCGCCATTGGCGATAGACGTCGCGCACCGGCTCGGGAATCGGAACCTCGCGCTCGGTGGTGACTTCCTGCATGATCAATTCCATCGGAAACAGCGGCGCCAGATCATCGGGCCCCACTGGATTGTGCGTGCCCGGATGCAGCACCGCGGGCGGCGGCTTCGGCAGATCGGCGCAGAGGTTGTACCAGTACTTCGGAATGCGCGACTCGTCGAGCAGGTATTTCACGGTTTCGGTCATGTCTCCTCCTAATGCAGCATTTCGTAGCGACGCTACGGAGCGAGCCGCTCGATCTTCCAGCCGCCGGCTTGTTTTGTGTAGAGCAGCCGGTCGTGCAGGCGGTTCCTTCGCCCCTGCCAGAACTCGATCGCCTCGGGAAGCACCCGGTAGCCGCCCCAGTGCAGCGGCCGCGGCGGATGCTTGCCGTAGCGTAGCACGATTGTCGCCACCTTCGTCGCCAGCGTCAGGCGGTTCGGCAGCACCATGCTCTGCGGCGAGGCCCAGGCGCCGAGACGGCTGCCCAAAGGGCGGCTGTCGAAATACGCGTCTGATTCCTCGGACGACACTTTCTCGATCGCGCCCTCGATGCGCACCTGGCGCTCCAAGTCGGCCCAGACGAACACCAGGGCGGCATAGGGATTGGCGGCGAGTTCGCGCGCCTTGCGGCTGGCATAGTTGGTGTAGAAAACGAAGCCGCCCGCATCCACGCCCTTGAGCAATACCGCGCGCGCGGAGGGGCGGCCCGCGACCGTCGCGGTGGCGAGCGTCATCGCGTTGGGCAGCGGCAGTTCGGCGCGCAGCGCATCGTGAAACCAGCGATCGAATTGCTTGAACGGATCGGCCGCGGCGTCTTTTTCGACGAGCCCGGCGCGCATGTATTCCTGGCGTATGTCGGCGATGCGCATGAAGCGAAATGGATCCTGAACGATGCTGGTGCGCCATTTTACCCTGCGCCGCCGCGCCGGCGCCGGCCCAATGTAGAATGCGCCTGTCGCGGCTTGCACCAGGCACCATGTCCCAGGTCATCGATTACGAACACGGCATCAGCGCCATCGATTCCGGCTACCACCGGCCCTTGCTCGACGCTATTCATCTGATGGTGGAGGGCGATCGCGCCGCCATCATCGATACCGGCACCAATCACTCGGTGCCGCTGGTGCTCGCGGCGATGCGGGAGAAGGGTCTGCGACCAGAGCAGGTGGATTACGTGATCCTGACCCACATCCACCTCGACCACGCCGGCGGTGCGGGGCTGCTCATGCGCGAGTTTCCCAATGCCACGCTAACCGTGCATCCGCGCGGTGCGCGCCACATGGCCGACCCGGGCAGGCTGATCGAGGGCACCGTCGACGTATACGGGGAGGAGCCGACGCGGCGGATGTACGGCGACATCCTGCCCGTGCCGGCAGAGCGCATCCTCGAGACGCCGCACGCATCCTCGATTCGCCTCGCCGGCCGCGAGCTGCAGTTTCTGGACACGCCGGGGCACGCGCGCCACCACGTCGCCATCCTCGACACCCGATCCGGCCATGTCTTTGCAGGCGACGTATTCGGCCTTTCCTACCGCGAAATGGACGAGGCCGGCAGGCAGTTCATCGTCCCGACTTCCAGTCCGGTGCAGTTCGATCCGGAGCCCTACCATCGCTCCATCGACCTCATCCTGCGCCTTGAACCCGAGGCGGTGTATGTCACCCATTACAGCCAGATCCGCGATATTCAGGCGAAGGGCGCGGTGCTGCACCGGCTGGTGGACGCCCACGCCGAACTCGGCCTGCGCGAGAAGAATGCCGGCGCGGAACGGCCCGAGCGTCTGCGCGAGGGCGTAAAGCACATCTTCCTCGAAGAGGCACGGCGCTGGGGTTCGCACCTGCCGGACGCGCGCATCCTCGACATCTATTCGAACGACGTCGAACTGAACGCCCAGGGCCTCGGCTTTTGGCTGGATACTCTCGACTAGAAATCAGCTGGATCCGCGCCGCCGGTTGATGAAATAGCCGCCGGCGGCGAGCAGCCCCGCCATCGACCAGAACACCGGGCCCATGCCGAGTGCCGCGCCGAGCGCGCCGAATGCGAGCGGCAGCACCGTGTGGCTGGCGTTCATCACCGTCGTGCGCACGCCCACGGCCTCGCCCTGGCGCCCGGGAGGCGCGGTGTTGTAGAGCAGCGCCATCACCATCGGCTGGGAGCAACCCAGGCCGATTCCGAGGACGAAGGACAGCGCCATCAGCAGCGGCACGCTGGTGAAAAACGGAAACAACGAGTAAGTCCCGGCGGCGATCAGGAGGGCGGCAGTGACCGTGTGCCATTCCTTCACCCGCCGCACCAAGAGCGGCATCACCAGGCGCACGGCGAATGTTGCAAGGGCGAAGGTCCCCATGATCACGCCGATCGTCGACGCCGACAGGCCGATGCGCGAGCCGTGGATCGGGATGACGAAGGTGTACAGGTCCCAGCCCATGGACAGGAGCCCGCTGGCGATGAACACGCGGCGCAGATCGCGGTTGCGCAGCAGATCGATGACGCGCGGCTCGCCGGCGCCGGCCTTGCGCTCCCTGGCGCGGGGCAGCGCCGGACGATTCAGCCACAGCACCACGAGCGGCGGCAAAGGAAACAGGAACAGCAGCAGGAAAGTCTCGGCATGTCCGATCGAATCGATGGCGAAGCCGGTCAGCAGCGGCCCGAGCGAGCCGGAAACGGAAAACCCGAGCGCCAGCCAGCTGAAATTGGAGGCGCGGTCTTCGGAGCTGCCCAGCGCGCCAACCACCTGGTTCACCGCGACATGGAACACCATGAAGCCGGTTCCGATCAGCGTGCTCGCGGCGTAGAGCGTTTCCAGGCGCGGCCAGATAAAGGGCAACAACGCGCCCGCCGCCACCGCGACGCTCGCCCAGAACATCGGCCAGCGCGCGCCGACGCGGTCGACCAGCCGGCCCGCGCTCACCGCGAACAGCATCGGCAACAGCGCATAGAAGGACATCAGCGCACCCACGGTGAAGGGCGACGCGTGCAGATGAATGGCGTACAGCGACACCAGCATGCGGCTGCCGTTGAACACGGAGTGCGTGAGGACGGTAAGCGTGATGAGCAGCCACAGGCGCATGTCAGCCGCGCGCCCGGGTGAGCAGGAAGTCGAAGCGGCGGCGCCGGTGTTTTTGCATTCGTGTATTCTAACTGTTAGCGCAGAGCAATCGACTTCAACAGGGAGACAGACAGCATGGCGGAAATCAGAATCGTCAATCCGGAGTCGCTGGGCAAGCCCCTGGGGCAGTATTCACAGATCACCCGGGTCCAGGCGTCGGAATATCTATACATCGCCGGGCAGGTCGCCACCGACCAGGCCGGCGCTATCGTCGGCGCGGACGACTTCGATGCCCAGTGCGCGCAGGTGTTCGCCAACATCGGCGCCGCGCTCGCGTCCTGCGGCGCCGGCTGGGGCAATGTGGTGCAGTTCACCACTTTCCTGGTGCACTCGCAGGACATCCCAAAATTCATGCAGTACCGCCTGCGCGAATTTCCGCGCATGTTCGCCAACGGAGCCTATCCGCCCAACACCCTGCTCATGGTGGATCGGCTGGTGAAGGAATCGTTCCTGGTCGAAGTGCAGACTGTAGCGGCGCTCTGAGAACTCGTACGCACTAAGCGCGAACCCGCCGCCTGCCGACTTCCAGCACCAGCGCCGTGGCGATGACGATCACCGCGCCGCCGGCGAGCGTGCTCAAACCGACCGGTTCATCGAGGAACAGCGCGCCCCAGAGCGTGCCGAACACCGGAATCAGGAAGGTCACGGTAAAAGTTTTCGTCGGACCGACAGCGGCGATCAGGCGAAAGTAGATGAGATAGGCCGCGGCGCTGCATAGGAGCGAGATTCCGAGCACCGCCAGCGTCACTTGCCAGGTGAACGCCGCAGCGGGCGGCGGCGCGGGCAGGAAGGGCATGACGACGAGGCTGGCGGCGATCAGGCTGCCTACGGTCAGCGCGCGGGGCGGAAGCATTGCCGCGCGTTTTTTCACGTACACACCGGCCAGGGCATAGCAGACGGTGGCGCTGATGCAGGCAACTACCGCCAGCAGCACTTCGGTGGTCGCCGCGATCGGGCCGAAGCCGACCAGCAGCGCCACGCCGAGCATGCCCAGCGCGAGCCCGAGCAGCTTGCGCCAGGAGAGCTTTTCTCCCAGCCAGATCGCGCCGCAGATGGCCGCGAACCAGGGGGCGGCGGCGTTGAGGATCGACATGTAGGAGGCGCCGATGTGCTTGCCCGACCAGGCGTACAAGCCCCACGGCAGCGCCGTATTGAGCACGCCCAGCATCAGGTAGGGCCGCCAGTTCCGCGCCAGGCCCAATTCGAAGCCGGCGGCGCGCGCGTAGATCAGCATGGCGACGGCGGCAAGGCCGACGCGCAGTTCTGTCAGCCACAGCGGCCCGATTGCGCCCACCGCCATGCGCACGAACAGGAACGAGCCGCCCCAGATGGCGGCAAGCAGGACGAGGCGGGCGAGGTCGGCGGGGCGCATGGTTTCATCAAGCTCTCCGCTTGACGGAGAGTGCAGGGGTGAAAGGAAAGTACAGCGCGCACTTTACAGGCGATGGTGGCGGCTCTCAAGGCACGGTCCGAACTAATGATGGCGCTTCAGGAACAGTTGAAGGCCAGCGGCATGACTCAGACTCAGGCCGCGAAGATACTCGGCGTCACCCAGCCGCGCATCTCCGACCTGATGCGCGGAAGAATCGATCTTTTTTCGCTGGAATCTCTGGTGGACATGATCACCGGTGCAGGATTGAAGGTGGAGTTTCGACTGAGGAGGGCGGCATAGCGGAGAGGCAGCCGCAGAGCCGTTCTCCAGGGTTCTCTAAGGCGTGGGCGCGGGTTCTGGTCGAATAGCAGACGCACGGCGTTTTATTGCGCCAGGCGATGTTCACGCTGGGCGGCAAAAGCGAAAGTTACGTTGACGTGTTCCAGGCGCAAGGCCGAAGAGTCTTCGAGGATTTCCTGCCCCGTCATTCCGCCGGCGAGATATTCCAGAATATCGTGGACCGTGATACGTGTGCCGACGACACGGGATTTTCCGCTTACCGGGTCGCATAGTGCGCCTGATCGAGCGGACAGTCAGTGGGAGCCGCCTGCAGGAGCAGCGCGAGCGGCGCGCGCCTGAAGCCGAACGTAAGCACTTTCCCGGAACGTTGAGGCGCCGATGAAAAGGCGGTGGGGTATACTGAATAGATCGCCCGTGGGCGGAGACCGCCATGAAAACCCAGTTGATCACCATCGATCCCGAGATTCACAGCGGAACGCCCGTTTTCGCTGGCACGCGCGTCCCGGTCAAGACGCTCTTCGATCACTTGGAGGCTGGAGACCCGCTGGAGGTTTTTCTGGATGATTTTCCGTCCGTCAGTCGCGAACTGGCGGTAGCAGTGCTTGAAGAGGCGCGCACCGCACTCATCCCCGATGCGCATCCTGCTTGACGAGGACCTTCCGCGTCGTCTCACATCGATGCTGGTTGGACACAACGTGTCCACAGTTCAGCGCAGCGGATGGACAGGCATCAAGAATGGGAAACTCCTAGGACTCGCTGCCGCCGAGTTCGATGTGTTCCTCACGATGGACCGTAACCTTGAGTTTCAGCAAAACCTTGCCGCTCTGCCGATTGCCGTGCTCGTGGTGGAGGCGGTAAGCAACCGGATGGAACACCTCGTACCGATGGTGCCCGGCAACTCTATCATATTCCACCCAAGTCGCTGCGGAAGATCGGCGCCTAACCGCGCGTTCGAGAGCGGACGCGCCGATAAGCAGCGCGCGTATGGTTTGCGTTCGCGGCGGCGCGCCGCTCAACGTGAACGTCAATCGAACACCGTCTGCGAGTAATGCGCTGCATCGACGCGGACTTCGATGATCGTCGGGCCGTCCGCGGTCAACGCCTTGCGCAACTCGCGTTCGAGTCCTGACGCGCTGTCTACTCCCACTGCGGGCACGCCAAAGTAATGCGCGGGCGGCGCCGGGTAATTGCCCGGCGACACCTCGCTGCCGTAACAGGGCAGGCCGCTCCGCTCCTGTTTGATCTTGATCAGTGACAGCCAGCGGTCGTCGAGCACGACGAACGGAATCGCCAGGCCCTCCCGCCTGGCGACCGCGACTTCGCCGCAGCTCATCTGGAAGCAGCCGTCGCCGATAACGCACACCACCGGCAGGTCCGGGCGCGCGAGTTTCGCGGCGAGCGCGGCCGGAATGCCGAATCCCATCGACGACCAGCCGTTGCTGATGAGGAAAGTGCGCGGGGCGTGCGCCGTCCATTGGCTGCCGATCTGGTGGGTATGCGCGCCGACGTCGAAGGCGAGCACACCCTCCCTCGGCAGCACTTTGCGCACGACATCGATCGCCTGGTGCGGCGAGAAGTTGGCGGTCACCGGGCGCAGTGCATGCTGGAACGCGTCGCGATGCCGCCGCACCGCTTGCGCGGTCCAATCGTTTCCCGCCGGCGGCAGCGCGGCCAGGCGCTCAAGCGCGTCATCGAGGTCGCCGACCACTTCGTGCGCGATGCGCACGCTGGCATCGACGTCGGCGCGTCCGATGTCGGCGTGCAGCACCGGCACCGTGCCCACCCATGCCTCGTACTCCACCTCGATCGTGTCGTAGCCGAGCCCGACCACCAGATCGGCGCTCTGGATCAGCGCGCGCTGCAGCTGGCGCATGGCGCGTTCGATGCAGCCGAGCGACAGGGGATGGTCCTCGTCGATCAGGCCCTTGGCCATCATGGTTGTTGCGAAGGGCATTTGGTGCCGCTCGACGAATGCGCGCAGCGTCTGCGGGTCCCGCATGCGCATCGCGCTTGCGCCGATGACGGCCACCGGACGCCGGGCGGCGCGCAGCAAGGCGCCGGCTTGCTCGATGGATGTCTCCGGCGCAGGCACCAAAGGAATGGACTGCGGCAGCGCGTGTACCGTTTCGGTCGCCTCGGCGAGCGCCACGTCCTCGGGCAGATCGAGATGCACCGGTCCTTGGGGCTCGGACAAGGCGAGTTGCAGCGCCTGCGCCAGCGTCGCGACAATTTCGCCCGGACGCAGGCGGAATGTCCCCTTGGTGATCGGTTTGAACAGCGCGTGATGGTCGATCCACATCTGCAGACGGCGGCCGAGCTGCGCCTCGTTCAGGGTGCAGGTGATCGCAATCAGTGGTGAACGGTCGAGCCAGGCGCTGCCCACCCCCGTGGTGAGGTTGGTCGCGCCGGGGCCGAGCGTGGCGATGCACAGGCCCGGCACCCCCGTCATTCTGCCGGTGACATCCGCGGCGAACGCCGCCGAGCCCTCGTGCGCGGCAAGCACGAAGCCGATGCCGCCGCTGCGCATCGCTTCCATCAGCGGCAGCACGTTGCCGCTCGGCACGCCGAAGCCGTGCCGGATGCCGGCCTGCCTCAGGAAGCTTACGATAAGATCGGCGTTATTGATCTGAGACTTCCAAGGCATCGGCGGGGGGATCTACAAGGGGGGATGCATCCCCCCTTGTTCGTTGGAAAAAGGCCTTTCCTCGGCCGGAGATGCGCTGCCTGCTTCCGGTTTGTCCTATTCAAGGCCTTACGAACTTCAGCGCGAACGCATCCACGCGGAAGGTGGCGCGCGACGAGGTCGCTTCGCGCGGGTCGTCCGGATTGCGCAGGAAATCCGCGGCAGCGGCGAACAGGAACCCGGCCGCCTCGACTTCCCGCCGCACCAGCGCCTCGTCGATCCGGTGCAGCGTCTTGCCTACGCCCGCGTCGGCGCCGGCCTTGGCCGCGTGGTCGACGACGACAAAGTGGCCGCCCGGCTTGAGCGCGTCGAATATGCGCCGGTTCATTTTGGCCCGGTCGATGCCCATGGCCGGCGTGTCGTGGTACTCGTAGAGCATGGTCACGAGGTCGAGGTTGCGCACATCGCCGGGTACCGGGTCGTCGAATTCGCGAATCAGCTTGACCACGTTGCCCATGACGGGCTTGGCCGCGCGCTCGTCGAAGCGCGTCTTGATGAAGCGCGCGATCGCGTCCGGCGAATTGTGCGCGTACACTTTGCCCTGCGGCCCGACGCTGCGCGCGAGCAACTCGGCGCTGTAGCCGGCGCCGGCGCCGAGCTCCAGCACTTTCATGCCCGGCCTGACGCCGGTAAAGGCGAGCATCATGTCCGGCTTGCGCCGCTCGTCGGTCTTGCGGTCTGCGTCGCTGCGATCCGGGCTCGCCACCATGGCGCGGATTTCCGGCGTCACTTCCCAGGCATGCGGCGCCATGCCGGCGCAAGCGGCGAGCGCAACCGCGGCGGCTGCCGCAGATAACAGATACCTTGCGTTCATGCTGTCTCCCTTGGATGGTCTATGTCGCAGTCGCTCCACTGTATCGGGCCCGGATCAGGTGCCATAGCGCACCGGCGAATTGAATTGCTTGAACGCGGCGAGCGCGCTGTAGCAGGCGAGCATGGCGGTCTTGGGGTTGTCGGGGAAGGGAACGCTCTCGAATTTGATGCTGATGGTGCCGGTCTTGCCGCGGATGTTGATGTAGTGCGTGTTGTAGACGAGAGCCGGGTCGGCAACGACTTTCAGTTGCGTGCGGTCGAAGCCGATGCCGGCCATGGCGAGCGCCGCGGCGATGTTCACATTGGCGGGGAAATGCGGCACGCCTGCGCGCGCGGAGCCTTCGAACAGGGTCACCGGTCCGGCGAGGCGATCGAGGTCGATGTTCAGCTTCTCGACATAGGGTATGCCTTTCCACGCCGCGGGCGGTTTGGTCACGGCGATCTCGACCGAATCGGCGCCGGCGAGGCATACCGCCTTGAGCGCATCGAGGCCGCCGATGCCGCCGGAAGGCACGTAGAGCAATGCCTTGTATTTCGCCGCGGCGGTCTCCAGCCGCGCGCGCAAGTCATCGTCGCAAAGCGCGCCGCCGGAAAGGATGATCACCGGAATACCCTGCTTCAGCAGCGGCCGGGCGAACTCGCGCACCGCGTCGTGCGAGGCCGCCTCGATCACCACCTCCGGGCGTTCGGCGATCAGCGCGGCCAGGCTGGTGACGAAGGGCACGCCGTGCTCTTCGGCCAGAGCTTTGCCGCGCGAGGCCGGGCTTCGGCCCTGGATCGCCACTACGCGGGCCTCGCCCATGTCGCCGCGCGCGATGTGTTCGAGAAACAGGCGGGCGATGACGCCGCCGCCGATGATGCCGATGCGCATGCTGATGGCCCCTTTGAGCAGGAGCAAATTCTGCCACACATTGGCCGATCAATGCGGCAGCCGCTATCGCTGGTGGTCGATATAGCCGCCGATCACAGCGCCGATTATCGCGGCCGGGCCGATGTGGTACGCGACGGGCGCGGGCCGGGAGTAATACACCGGGCGTTCGACCATGATCGGTCGCCGTACCACAAGCACATGACGGCGGTCGTAGCCGCGGTTATGGTCGCGATAGCCGTGACGGTCATAGTTGCCGTAGTGGCGCTGGTCGCGGTTGTAATCATATGCACGGCCATGCCCTGGGTTGGCGAATACCGGCGCTGCCGCCATCAGCGTGGCGCCGGCGGTGAGGACAAAAATCAGTTTCTTCGTGACGTTCATGGCTTTCTCCTGTTGAAGTGCGTATGCAGATCAACGTCCGCACGCAAGCCAGTGTTGACCATCGGCGGGTAACAAGGTGAAAGCAATTGTGACGAGTTGTTTCGCGCATCGCAGCTTCGCCCCGAGGCGCAGCCTCGCACCAACTGATTCGCGCCGGCGATGAGGCCGTTCGCGTGTCGCCTTGACCGCCGAGCGGCGGATCAGGCGCCGGGGAACCGCACCACGATCTTGCCGAGGTGTGCGTTCGATTCCATGTACGCCTTCGCCGCCGGCAGTTCGTCGAAGCCATACACACGGTCTATCAGCGGCCGGATGCGACCGTCGGCGATCGCCGGGAGGATGTCGGCGACGAAGCCGCGCGCGGATTCGGCGCGCTGCCCGGCGCTGCGCAGCTTGTTGGACACGCCGAACAGCACCAGGCGTTTCGCGTGCAGCGCTTCGATGTCGATTTCGGCACTGAGCACGCCATCGACATAGCCCACGGTGGCGAGCCGGCCCTGGAAGGCGAGCGCGCGCACGCATTCGGCGAACACCGAGCCGCCGACGTTGTTGACCGCAAGGTTCGCGCCCTTGCCGCCGGTGGCGGCAAGCACCGCATCGCAGAAGTCAGGCGCGCGCGTGCGTATGCCCGCATCCAGCCCGATCGCCTTCAGCCGCTCGAGTTTGTCGGCCGAGCCCGAGGTGCCGATCACTTTCGCGCCCAGCGCTTTCGCGGTCTGCAGCGCCGCGACCCCGACTCCGGAGGAAATGCCGGTCACCAGCAGCCATTCGCCGGCAGTGAGCTTTCCTTGCGCGATGAGCATATCGTGCACTACCGTGAACGTGAGCGGGATGCTTGCCGCCTCCTCCCATGACAGGCGCGCCGGAACGGCGACGGCTTCGCGCGCGTCCATGAGTGCATATTCGGCGAACGCCCCGGGGCAGCGCCCCATGACGCGAGCGTCTGGCGCGAGGCCGGTGACGCCGGCGCCGAGCTTGGCGATTTCGCCCGCGCCTTCGACGCCGGCGGGCTTGGCCGCGCCCGGCTTGGTCAGGCCATGGCCGGGGATGATCTCGCCGCGGTTGAGTCCGGCTGCGCGCATGCGCACCAGCACCTGCCCCGCGGCCGGCTCCGGTAGCGGCACTTCGCGCCGCTCCAGCGTGGTCTTATCAGCGCCCGATTGAATCCAGTAAGACTGCATTATTGTTCCTCTCATTCTGCTATCGTCGGTATCGAAGGCCGTCATGGTAGCGCATCCGCAAAGGATCGAGCCTGGACTTGCCCGCGGTCAAGGCTTCGCGTGGCTGCATGCGTTAGCATCGACAGTTCGATCTAGGAGAACCGCATGGGTGACAATGCCGGATTGCGTGTCGGCCTGAAAGGCACAGCCGCACTTGTTGTAGGTGAGCAGCACACGGCGCCGAAAGTGGGCAGCGGCCGCGTGCACGTGCTGGCGACGCCGGTGATGATCAATCTGATCGAGGCGGCGGCGCTGGCCGCGGTGGAACAAATGCTGCCCGCAGGGCAACAAAGCTTGGGCACGCACCTCGACGTGCGCCACTTCGCCGCGACGCCGGTGGGCATGCGCGTGAGCGCGGAAGCCGAGTTGATCAGGATCGACGGGCGCCTGTTGACGTTCCGTGTTTCGGCGGCCGATGCGATCGAAATCATAGGTGAGGGCACGCACGAACGCATGATCGTGACCCTCGAGCGTTTCGATCAGCGCGTGCAGAAAAAAGCTGCGCAGGTCCCTTAGACCAGCGCCTTGGTGACGATCTCGGCCACGTCTTTCGACAGTCCTTTCGCATCGCGTATGCGCTCGAGCGCGGCGCTCGCGTGCTGCCTGCGCCCGGCGTCGAATTTACGCCAGCGGTCGAAGGCGCGCGCCATGCGCGCGGCAACCTGTGGATTGAAAGCATCAATCGCGATCACCTGCTCGGCGAGGAACTCGTAGCCGCCACCGTCGGCAGCGTGAAAGCGCACGTGATTGGCGCAAAAGCTGCGGATCAGTGCGTAGACTTTGTTCGGGTTGCGGATATCGAATGCGGAGTGCGCGAGCAGCTTGCGCACCTCGGCGAGCGTGCCAGGCAGGCGTGAGCCCGCCTGCACCGCCAGCCACTTGTCCACCACCAGCGGCTCGCTCTTCCATTTTGCGTAGAACGCATCCAGCGCACGAGCGCGCTCGGGGCAGTCGCAATTGGCGAGCGCCGATAGCGCGGCCATCGTGTCGGTCATGTTGTCGGCGTGCTCGAATTGGCCGAGCGCCAGTGCGCGTGCCGCGGTGTCGTCGAGCTCCATCAGATAGCCGAGGCAGAGGTTCCTGAGCGCGCGCTTCCCCGCGGCTTGAGCGTCCGGGCTGTACGGGCCGGGCACGGCCTGCGCCTGGTAGGTGACGAGCAGCTCGCGCTTCAAGGCCTGCGCCAGATCGCGGCGCAGGCGGTTGCGCACTGCGTGAATGGCGTCCGGATCGACTTCCTCAAGCTGCTCGGCGATGTAGATTTCGGAGGGCAGCCCCAGGGCTTCGGCGCCGAAGGCGGGGTCGCGCGGCGCGTCGGCGAGCACGCGCGCGAAGGCCGCGATGAAGGTCCGCGGCGTCGCCGATTTGACCTGCGCATTCGCCGGCTGCGCGCCCCCGGCGTCGATGCCGCGCAGGAGCAACTGGAGCGCGAGCCGCTGGCCCGCTTCCCAGCGGTTGAAGGCGTTCGCATCATGCGCCATCAGATGCGTCAGATCGGCTTCACTGTAGTCGTAATTCATCTTCACCGGCGCGGAGAAATTGCGCAGCAGCGATGGCACCGGCGGCGCCGGCACATCGACGAATACAAAGCTCTGCTGCGGCTGGAGTAGCGAAAGCACGCGCGTGATTTCTCCGGCGCACCCCTCGGCAGTTTCTTCCCCCTCCAGCGTCAGCGCCAGGTCCTTGCCGTCCGGCCCGACCAGCCCGAGCGCGAACGGGATGTGGAAAGGCAGTTTGGCCGCCTGCCCCGGCGTGGGCGGGCAGGATTGTTTCAGCGTGAGGACATAGCGCTTCGCGGCCGCATCGTATTTGCCCTCCGCTTCCACCACCGGCGTGCCCGCCTGTTCGTACCAGCGGCGGAACCGGGCGAGGTCGATGCCGCCCGCGTCCTGCATCGCCTGCACGAACTCGTCGGTGGTCACCGCCTGGCCGTCGTGGCGCTCGAAATACAAGTCCATGCCGGCGCGGAACGCTTTCGGCCCGAGCAGCGTGTGCTGCATGCGCACCACTTCCGCGCCTTTCTCGTACACCGTCATGGTGTAGAAATTGCGGATCTCCATGTAGGCGGCCGGGCGCACCGGGTGCGACATCGGTCCCGCGTCCTCGGGAAACTGCGCCGCGCGCAGGCCGCGCACCTCGCCGATGCGCTGCACCGCGCGCGAGTACATGTCGGCGCCGTACTCCTGGTCGCGGAACACGGTGAGGCCTTCCTTCAGCGACAGCTGAAACCAGTCGCGGCAGGTGACGCGGTTGCCGGTCCAGTTGTGGAAATACTCGTGCGCCACCACGCGGTCGATGTTCAGGTAGTCGGTGTCGGTGGCGGTGTCGGGCCGGGCGAGCACGTACCTGGTGTTGAAAATGTTGAGGCCCTTGTTTTCCATCGCGCCGGAGTTGAAATCGCCCACGGCCACGATCATGTAGCCGTCGAGATCCAGCTCCAGGCCGAACACATCCTCGTCCCATTTCATTGCGCTCTTCAGGCTGCGCATGGCGAAGCCGCACTGGTCGAGCTTGCCCGGTTCGACGTAGACCGCGAGCCTGGCCGTGCGCCCGGAGCGGGTGACGAAGCTGTCCTCCAGTTTATCCAGCTTCGCCGCCACCATGGCAAACAGATAAGAAGGCTTGGGAAAGGGATCGCTCCATTTCGCCCAGTGCCGGCCGTCCGCCTCCTCGCCCGCGGCGACCCGATTGCCGTTGGAGAGCAGCACCGGATAGCGTTCGCGCCCGGCGTGGATGGTATTGGTGTAACGCGCCATCACGTCGGGCCGGTCGATGAACCAGGTGATGCGGCGAAAGCCCTCGGCTTCGCACTGCGTGAAAAAGCCGTTGGTCGAGGCGTACAGGCCCTCGAGCGCGGTGTTCTTCTGCGGGCAGATGCGCGACACGGTTTCCAGCGCGAACTGTGCAGGCACGTCGGCAATGCTCAAGCTCTCCTCGCCGAGCACGTATTCTCCGGGCGCCAGTGCGCGGCCGTCCAGCGCCACCGAAACCAGTTCGATCTGCTCGCCGTCGAGCACCAGCGGCGCGTGCGCATCGGCGGCTTTCGGGTTTCGCGCCAGCGCCAGCGTCGCGCGCACCAGCGCGTGGTCTTCGCGGATGTCGACATCGAGATCGATGGTCGAGATCAGGAACGCGGGCGGGGTGTAGTCCTTGAGATAAATGGTCTTGGGTGCGGGTTCGCGCATGGGATGCCGGGGCGGGTTGTCGGGGGGTGACAGTTTAGCGGATTAGCTGGCGTTGCAGACAGCGCTGTGCTTGACCGGCGCGCTGCCGCGCCGACGCGCGCGGTACGGATGTGTGATCAGGCGATGTTGACTTCGCGCGTCGTCCAGCCGACGCGACAGGAGCCCACGCGCAGGCTGAGGACGCCGCGGCCGCGCACCACCCAGGAAACAGTGCGCGAGCCAGTGGTCCCCCGGGTATTCATGTAATAGAGCGTGCCGGAGCCATCGAACAGTCCGCGGCCCCAGCCGTCGAGGTGACCGATCTCGCGATGCGCGAGCTCGGGATCGGCGAGTTCGCAACCGCTGCAGCTGGCGTCGGCCCACAGGGCCTCGTTGTGCGTGAGCGCCTTGGCCGACGCCAGAATGTGGGTCGGCAGGTAGCCGTGGTTCGCGACGGTGACGCTTACCCGCGTCAGCTCGGGCGACAGCGCCGTCAGCTCGACCACGTCCACGGCCACGGCCGGGGCGAGCGCCGCCACCCGCAGGTAATGCGCCGCTTGCGCCGCGCAGATGCGCGGCATCTCTTCCGGCGGCGGATTCCATAAGCCGACGCGGGGATCGATGCCGCCGACTTCGACCTCGCCCAACTGCGGATGCGCGAACGCGCGCCAGGGACGGACCACGCGACCCGCGTTCTTGTCGCGATCCCAGGCCGCGAGCCGCAGCATGTCCGCCCGCGTGAGCTGCACATAGTGGTCGACGAAACGCTTCTTGCGCTCGAAGCCGACCTGCTTGAACAGGTCCCAGAGTTCGACCACGTAGGCGACGGTGCCGCGCTGGTGATAGGCGTAGTCGGTGAGATCACCGTGGAGCGGCGTATCGGGCTCGTAGAGGAATTCCTCGCAGCCCGATACCATCGGATAGCCGGTGAGTTCCTCGGCCCACGCGCCGAGCTGGCGATACAGCGCCAGGTCCTCCTGGTTCATCTTGGTGTCCGGCTTGTCGCCCAGCGGCCTGATGAACACGCCGCCGAAGGTGTGCAGGTTGAGCCAGAGGAAGATTTCCGGATGCAGCGTGGTGAACTCGACCACCGCGCGCGATTCGATTTCACTCAAGGGAAACGCGCCCGCGCCTTCCTGCTTCGAGTCCGGCGCCCAGAAAAAGGGAAAATTGCGATTGAGGTCGGTCTGGTTATCCGACAGAAAGTGCGGTGTCGGCACGTTGTTGCCGTCGAAATTCTCGATCACGCCTTCGGGATAGACCTTGTAGTACGGCGGCGGGTCGTCGATGCTGCGCGGCAGGAGCAATCCGGGGAAATCGGCCGACTCGACCATCTCGCCGCCCGGGTCGCGCATGCGCATCGACAGGGCGAGCCCGTCGCCATCGACGTCGGCCAAACGCCAGTACGCGTGCGCGCGCGCCGGCCGCTCGTCGCGGGGCACCGAGCGCACGTAACGGCCGGTAGTGAGGACCGCTTCGGCCCCGTCGGGCGACATCCGCGGCAGAACGTAGAAACGGACACCGCGCAGGCGCGCCGCCGCCAACGCGGAGGAAGCCGGACTCGTTTCCTCGCCCTCCGCTTGCAGGTGCAGCCGGAGAATGTCCTCGGCAACGGCCAGGGCGACGCTCGATCCGCACAGTTCGCTCGCATGCATGTTGCCGTCGATCCAGGCGCTGGGTCGAGCTCGATCCGGATCGGGGCCCAGCGTCAGCAGCCACAGCTCGCGTCCCTCCGGGGTGCGGCCGATCGAGGCCGCGCGGCACAGCTCCGGGAACGCGTCGGCCCATGCGCGCACCTGCCGGCTGAGTTCGTCGTAGGAGAGGAAGCGTTCGCGGAAGCCGAGCGACAGCGCGTCGAGCCGGGCGGTGGCGGCGCTCATGAATTGCCGATCGCCACGGGTGCAGCTTGCGCATGCGCGCGCCAGGACGCAGGCGGCGTGTGGTCCCCGTGGTCGAGGGTCTTGGGTGCGGAGTCTCGCAGGGTATGCATGGGATGCCGGTCGGGTTGTGGAAGGGTGGCAGTTTACCGGAATAGCAGGTGTCGCAGAAAGCAACTATAGTTCGGCGATCTTCAGGGGGATTTGCATGCGCTGGTGCCGGATCCTGTCGTTCATCGTGTTCGGCTCAATGGTGATGTGGCAAGTCCCGCTCGCAACAGCACTGGCGCAGGACCAGGCCGAGGCGCGCGACATGGCGCTCGTGGGCTACCACGATCTGCAGGGCAGGAGCGCCTACCAGCCGCTGGTGCACGCGCAGGGCGGGCGCTGGATCGCCTACATCGGCCTGCATGGCGGGCATCTCCCCAATGCGCTCAGCGGACATATGGAGCACAACGGCACGGCGATACTCGACGTGAGCGATCCCAGGCAGCCGAAATTTATCGCGCATATTCCGGGCGCGCCCGGCGGCGGCGCGCAAATGGTGCGCGTGTGCAATGGGGCCGAGCTGCCGCGCGCCGATAGGAACAGCGTGTACCTGCTGCGCACCTTCGGCAATGCCGCGCATGAGGTATGGAATGTCACCGATCCCGCCAGGCCCGCATTGACGAGCACGGCGGCAAGCAAGCTGCAGGGCACGCACAAGAACTGGTGGGAATGCGACAGCGGCATCGCCTACCTCGTTTCCGGCGTGCCGGGCTGGCGCACGTCGCGCATGACCCAGATCTACGATCTCGGCAATCCAGCGAAACCGGTGTTCATCCGCAATTTCGGCCTGCCGGGGCAGCAGCCGGGCGCGGCCGGACCGGTGCCGACCGAGCTGCATGGCCCGATTTCCACCGGACCCAAAGGCAACCGCGTCTATTTCGCTCATGGAACCAGCAGCTACGGCATCCTGCAGATTGTCGACCGCGACAAATTGTTGCGGGGCCCGAAAGAACCCACGCCGGAGAGCTTGCTCTATCCGCAGGTCGGCCGGCTCGACCTCGGGCCGGACGCCGGCGCGCATACCGCGTTCCCCGTGTTGGGCATTGACGTCATCGGATCCGCCGGCAAGCACGACAGGACGGGCGATTTCGTCGTCGTCACCAGCGAATCCCTGGCCGGCGAATGCCGCGAGCCACGGCAGATGGCGTGGATGGTGGACGTGAGCACCGAGTCGAAACCGCGCACGCTGGCGCACTGGACCGTGGCCGATGCGAGCGGCGATTTCTGCCGGCGCGGCGGGCGCTTCGGCACGCATTCGTCCAATGAAAGCTTCACGCCGATTTACTACCGGCGCATCGTGTTCTTCGCCCATTTCAACGCCGGCGTGCGCGCGGTGGACATCCGCGATCCTTCCCATCCGAAGGAAGTCGCCTATTACATTCCGGCGGCAAGCGGCAACACGGACAAGCGCTGCGGTAACAATGCGGGCGCTGAGCGCTGCCAGGGTGCGATCCAGACCAACAACGTCGAAGTCGACGACCGCGGCTACATTTACATCGTCGACCGCGCCGGCAGCGGCATGCACATACTCGAGCTAACCGGGGCGGCGCGCGCAATCGCTGCGTTCAGGTAGGTGAAATTTCCACACCCCCGGCGTCTCGCCGAAAGACGCGAAGGAATTGATCAGTGCACGAAGCGACTCGAATTCAGGCAGCAAGCGCCACCGGCGCGGTGATGCCGTCGATTGCGATGTGCGCCCGCGCGAGGCTCGCGTTCTTGTGCTCCTCGCTGATCGCCAACCCTTCGGCGTAGACGAACTCAGCATCGGTGATGCCGATAAAGGCGAGGAAGTCGCGCACATACGCGGTCTGCGTGTCGCGCGGGGTGCCCGTGTACAGGCCGCCGCGCGCCGCGAACACGTAGGCCTTCTTGCCGCTCAGCAGGCCGACCGGACCTTTCTCGGTGTACTTGAAGGTGTGACCGGCGCGGCCAATGTGATCGAAGTAAGCCTTCAACGTCGAGGGCAGGCCGAAGTTGTACATCGGCAGGCCGATGACGATGACGTCGGCGGCTTTCAGTTCCGCGATCAGCGCGTCCGAGTAGTTCGCGATCGCCTGTTGCTCGCCGGTGCGCTCTTCCGGTTTGGCGACAAACGCGCCAAAGCGCGCGGCATCGAGATGCGGCACAGGCTCCTTTGCGAGGTCGCGCACGGTGACAGGCGTGTTCGGATTGGCTACGCGCCAGGCGGCGACGAAGCGCTCGGCAAGACGGCTCGATTGCCCGCCGGTTGAGAAGATGCTGCTGTTAAGCTGGAGTAGATTCTTCATCATGGTTCCTTTGATTGATGGATTAGGGCAGGGCTGCCGCCGGGGCGGCGTTCCTGGTGTGGTGCATCGACGAAATCATTTGACCATTTACCGATTCGATAAAAAAGCGGAAAATTTAGCTCTAATCGATCGAATTGGTAGATATATGTCTTTGGTCCCGCATATCACCCTGGAGCAATGGCGCGCGTTGACGGCCGTGGTGGACGCCGGCGGCTACGCCCACGCGGCGGCTGTCATGCACAAGACACAGTCATCCGTGACCTACGCGGTGCAGAAGCTGGAGTCCGTACTCGGGGTAAAGGCGTTCAAGGTGGTCGGGCGCAAAGCGGTGCTGACGCCGACCGGCCAACTGCTGTATCGCCGCGCGCGTTACCTGCTTGACGAAGCCGGCGGTCTCGAACAGGCGGCAAGAAAGCTGTCCGCGGGCTGGGAAGCCGAGATCCGCGTGGTGGTGGAAGCGATTTTTCCGACGTTTATATTGCTGCGTTGCCTTGATCTGCTCGGGGATGAGAGCCCGCACACGCGCATCGAAGTGGTCGAATCGGTGATCAGCGGCACCTCCGAGGCGTTAACGCAGGGCCAGGCCGACCTGGCGATTGCGGGAAGCATTCCGCAGGGATTTCTCGGCGATCCGCTGATGCGGGTCCGCTTTGTATTGGTTGCGCATCCGGACCATGCGCTGCACCGGCTCGGGCGCAAGATCACCATGCAGGACCTGCGTGTGCATCGGCAGCTGCTGGTCCGGGAGACGGGCTTGCGACGCGATACTCGCCCGTCGGTCGAGGCCACGCAACGCTGGACCGTGAGCAACATGGCTACCTCGATAGAGGCCGCGCGCTCCGGCTACGGCTACGCCTGGCTGCCCGAGGAAAAACTGCGCGACCAGCTCGCGGCCGGAACATTGAAGCCGCTGCCTTTGCGCGAGGGCGGAGAGCGTTTCGCGCAGCTGTACCTGGTGTTTGCCGATCGCGACCATGCCGGTCCGGCGACGTTGCGGCTTGCGGATATCATCCGCGAACAGGTGACGAAGGAATGCCGGCTGCAGGGCGTCGACGCCAGGCCTGCGAAACACGCCGCTCGCGCAAAGCGCGGAAAGCAGAATCGGCGTCCGCTGGCGGAACGTTGAGAAGCAGTTTGACGGCGCGGCGCCCCGCTATTGCCAAATTACTTAAAGGCGCGATCCGCCTTGGCGGCGAGGTAGAAGTCGCTTTCGGTCAGTCCGCTGATCTTGTGCGTCCAGATTTCCACCTTGCACATGCCCCACGCGATGTGGAGATCCGGATGATGTCCCTCGTCTTCTGCGACTTCGGCCACCTTATTCGCAAACGCCATGGCCTGCGCGAAATTCTCGAAGCGGTAGGCGCGCTCGAGATGGCCAGCCGCGTTCAGACTCCAACCGTCGTCCAACTCCCGCAGCAAAGCTTTCGCGCGGTCCTGCGCCAGGGGCGGAACACCACCGCTGCACGGGATGCATTTTTGTTCGGCAAGACTCAAATGCGATTCTCCTGTATGCCAGCCAAACTGTGATGATACTTCTGATCGGGCCTTCGCAGTTGCCGCCCGGCTCAAGTTGCGTCCGCGCTCGCTGCGATGCCCTCAATTCTTCAGCTGGTATCCGGTCTTGAAAATCCGCCACACGGCCACCAGGCAAATCCCCAGGAACAGGAAGGTCATGCTTACGCTGAGGGCGACGCTGACGTCGGCGATGCCATAGAAGCTCCAGCGGAACGCGCTGATCAGATACACCACGGGATTGAACAACGTAATGTTCTGCCACAGCGGCGGCAGCATGGCGACGGAATAAAAGCTGCCGCCGAGAAAGGTCAGCGGGGTGACGATCATCAGCGGCACGAGCTGCAGTCTTTCGAAACTGTCGGCCCAGATCCCGATGATGAAGCCGAACAGACTGAAGGTCACGGCGGTGAGCGCCAGAAACAGCATCATCCACAGCGGATGCGCGATTTGGTAATCGACGAACAGGCGCGCCGTGGCGAGGATCAGCACCCCCAGCATCACCGACTTGGTGGCTGCGGCGCCGACGTAGCCGATGACGACCTCGACGAAAGACACCGGCGCCGAGAGCAGCTCGTAGATCGTGCCGGTCCACTTTGGTATGTAGATGCCGAACGAGGCGTTGGAGATGCTCTCGTTCAAGAGGGCCAGCATGATCAGGCCGGGAATGATGAAGGCGCCATAGCTGACGCCTTCGATGTCCCCCATGCGCGCACCGATCGCCGCGCCGAACACCACGAAGTAAAGCGAGGTGGAGAGCACCGGCGAAGCGATGCTCTGCATCAGCGTGCGGAAGGTGCGCGCCATCTCGAAATGGTAGATGGCGCGGATCGCATGAAGATTCATCATTGTGCCCTCACCAGGCTGACGAAAATGTCCTCGAGCGAGCTTTCGCTCGACTGTAGGCCGCTGAACTCGATGCCCAGTTCGGCCAGACGTCGCAGCAGCGTGTCGATCCCGGTGTCCTCGCCCTGGGTGCCGAAGGTGTAGAGCAGCTCCCTGCCGCCGGCGGAGAGTTCGAGCGCGTCGCCGGCGAGCTCGTCGGGAATGCGCGCGAGCGGATGCTTCAGCTGCAGCTTCAACTGCTTGTTGCCGAGCTTGTGCATCAGCTGCGCCTTGTCCTCCACCAGGATCAGCTCGCCCTTGTTGATCACCCCGATGCGGTCGGCCATCTGCTCGGCCTCCTCGATGTAATGCGTGGTCAGGATGATGGTCACGCCGCTTGCGCGCAGGCCGCGCACCATGTCCCACATGTCGCGGCGCAGCTCGACGTCGACGCCGGCGCTGGGTTCGTCGAGGAACAGGATCTGCGGTTCGTGCGACAAGGCCTTGGCGATCATCACCCGGCGCTTCATGCCTCCGGAGAGCGTCATGATCTTGTGGTCCTTCTTGTCCCACAGCGAGAGCTCGCGCAGCAGCTTTTCGCACAGGGCGGTGTCGCGCGGCTTGCCGAACAGGCCGCGACTGAAATTAACCGTGGCCCATACGCTTTCGAACGCGTCGGTCGAGAGTTCCTGTGGCACGAGGCCGATCGCCGATCGCGCGCCGCGGTAGTCGGAAATAATATCGTGGCCGTCGGCAAGGATGGTGCCCGAGGTTGGATTGACGATCCCGCAGATCACGTTGATCAGCGTGGTCTTGCCGGCGCCGTTCGGGCCGAGGAGGGCGAAGATTTCGCCGCGGCGGATGTCGAGGTCGATGTTCCTGAGCGCCCGGAAGCCGGAGGCGTAGGTCTTGGTGAGATTGCGGACTGAGATGATAGTCGGCACGCGATGTCCTAGAGATTGAGGCAGAAATGATTGTATTCGAAGCCGCAGTGATTGCCCGGAAACCCAACGCAACGAGGGGCTGCGCTCGATTGCAGACGCACCCTGCGGGGAGTAGCATGGACCGTCTGATTCCCCCCGGGGGATTCCATGGCAGTTGAGCGCGCCGAACGCAGGCTGGCGGCGATTCTTGCAGCCGATGTCGTCGGTTATTCCCGCCTCATGGGCGAGGATGAAGCGGCCACTCTGGCGGCGCTTAGGAGCCATATCCAGGATTTCATCACTCCCGCAATAAGCGAACACCACGGCCGCATCGTCAAGACTCTCGGCGACGGATTGCTGGTCGAATTTTCCAGCGTGGTGGATGCCGTCGCCTGTGCCGTCGCGTTTCAGCACGGGATGCCGCAACGCAATGCGGACATTGCGCCGCAGCGGTCGCCTCGACGAGGCGCTGGATGCGGGCGGCACGAAGGAATCGCGCGCCTAAGGTTTGGAGTGAGTTGACTGCGGGATAATCAAGGGCAGACCGCACCCATATTTTTCTTGCCCAACAGGCCGGAGAGGCAATACTGGCACGGTTCCCCGGTCGATTTGCAAATTTGAGTTCGAACTGCGACCGTTTGACTAAGGAGAAGACATGCTGAAAATCTACGGGCAGCCCCGTTCGCGCGCATTCCGCGTGCTGTGGCTGGCAAAGGAAGCGGGCATTGCCTATGAACACATCCCGGTGAGCATCACCGCCGACAATCCACAGTGCAAGGAAGCCTGGTACGTCGAACTGAACCCGAATGCGCGCGTGCCGACCATCGACGACGACGGCTTCGTCATGTGGGAATCGGGGGCGATCAATCTGTACCTCGCGGAGAAGTACAAGTGCCCGCTATTTCCGCAGACACCCCACGGCCGCGGCCGCATGCTGCAATGGGCCTTTTACATCGCCAACGACGTCGAACCGCCGTTGATCGCGATGTTCCAGAACCGCGTGCTGTTCCCTCCAGAGAAACGCAACGCGGCGCTCGCTGATGCGGCGGAAGCGCAGTTGGTGGTAAAACTCAAACTGCTCGACGACCACCTGGCGAAAAACACCTACTTCGGCGGCGATCGCTGGGACATGGCGGATTTCATGGTGGCGAGCGTGCTCTACACGCTGGTGCCGCTCAAATACGATCTGTCGAGGTTTCCGCGGTTCGACGCCTGGCTGAAGGCGAGCATCGAGCGTCCGGCCGCGAAGGAAGCGAGGAAACTGCGCGAGTAGGCGCGGGGCGATCCAGGCCTCCGGGCCGGCTATTTCTTCCAGCTGGTCATGTCGCCGACCTGGACGTCGTATTTCGCCATCTTTGCGACGGCGTCTTTCTGCGCGTCGACTTCGACGCTCTTGAATGCCTCGGCCAGCTTGTAGCAGAATTTCGCCAGGTCGACGGGATTGGGCTTGTTCTCGGCCGTAAGCATGACACGGCCGACCAGCTCGACATAAATCCGCGCCGCGAGTTCTCTTACCGAGGTGGTTTCGGAGCCGGCAGGGGCAGCGGGGGTAGCAGGGGCATTCATGGGATTCGCCTTCGCGGTGGCCGAAAACCTGCATTATGCCGGATAAGGCCGCCGGGCACGTTCTTGGGCAGCGCGGCCGGCGCGCGCCTGCTAATTGAGCGCCGCGGCGACAAAATCGAGCCGGTCCTGCCCCCAGAACATGTCTTCGCCGACGAAGAAGGTTGGCGCCCCGAATACTCCGCGTGCCACCGCCTCTTCGGTGTCTTTCTTGAGCTGCTCCTTAACGGCCGGATCGCCTACCAGGGTTTGGAAAGCGTCGGCATCGAAGCCGGCCTGGCGCAGCACCGCGGCAAGCTCCTGCGGGTCACCCAGATTGCGCGGCTCCGCCCACATGGCGTGAAATATCGTCTCGGCGTATTTCGGAAAATCCAGCCCGCGCATTTGCATCCCGACTGCGCCGCGCATCAGCGTCATCGTGTTGATGGGAAAATTGGGATTGCGCTTGAACACCGCGCCGTAACGCGCGGCCCAGCGCTGCAGGTCCTGTTGCATCCATTTCTCTTTTGCCGGAATCTCGGCGGGGCTGTGATTGCCCGTTGCTTTGAACACGCCGCCGAGCAGCATCGGCCGCCAGACGATTTGCGCGCCGTGCGCGGCCGCGATCCCGGGCAGCGCCTTGTACGCGATGTAGGAGTAGGAACTGCCAAAATCAAAGTAGAACTCAACTTGTTTTGCCATTGCGTTTCCTTAATTGAGTGTCAAGGCATCACCAGGGTTCGATCCACGGCCGCAGATCCAGTTCATGCGTCCAGGCGTTGCGCGGCTGCGAGTGCAACTGCCAGTAACTCTCGGCGATGGCCTCGGGATCGACGATGCCTTCGCGCTCCTTGAGTGCATAACGTTGCGGAAAATTCTCGCGGATGAACTCGGTGTCGATGGCGCCGTCGATGATGATTTGCGCAACGTGGATGCCCTTCGGGCCGAGTTCACGCGCCATGCTCTGTGCCAGCGCGCGCAGCCCGTGCTTGGCGCCGGCAAACGCGGCAAACCCCTCGCGGCCGCGCAGGCTGGCGCTCGCGCCGGTAAAGAAAATCGAACCGTGCCCGCGCGGAAGCATCATCTTGGCGGCTTCGCGCCCCATGAGAAAACCGCCGAAGCAGCCCATTTCCCACACCTTGTAATACACCCGCGCCGTGGTTTCCGTGATCGGAAAGCGCACGTTGGCGCCGATGTTGAACACCGCGACCTCGACCGGCGCGATCTCTTTTTCAATCTGCGCGAAGAGGGCGATCACTTCGTCCTCCTTGCGCGCATCCGAGCCGAAGGCACGCGCGCTGCCGCCCTCTGCCTCGATCCGCGCTACCAGAGGGGCGAGCTTGTCCGCATGCCGCCGCGTCACGCAGGCGATGTAACCTTCGCGGGCGAAACGCCGCGCGATCGCGCCGCCGGTCGCGTCGCCCGCGCCGACCACCAGGATCGCTTTCTTGTCGCTCATGCCGCCGCCTCCGTACCGTCGTTGCGGTTCAGGTAGAGCCACTGTCGGCGTCCGGCGGCAATCGCGGCCGGTCGCATCCCCGCAAAGCGGGGCGGCCGATGAGGCGGAGCAGGGGCCCCATCTGCAAGATGGGGATGCGACCCGAATTCGTACGCATGGGGCCGCCGGCCGCTAACGGCCGCCTCCGGGGTCAGATCCCCGGCTCGCGCCGGGGCCCCTCTTCCGCCCTTCGGCGGCCCCTGCTTCCTGCTCATGCCGCCGCCGCAGCGAGTTTCGGTTTCGCTTCGCGTATCGGCAGGTTGACCAGCGCGGCAGCGGCCGCGAGCGCGATGTCGGCATACCACATCCAGTCGTAATTGCCGCTCGAGGCGATTGCTATCCCGCCCAGCCAGGCGCCGAAGAAGCCGCCGATCTGGTGCGACAGCAGCGTCAATCCGAATAGCGTCGCGAGATAGCGCGTGCCGAACAGTTTGCCCACCAGGCCCGCGGTCGGAGGCACCGTGGCGAGCCAGCTCAACCCGAGCACGGCCGCGAAAACATAGAACGTGAGCGAGGTGCGCGGCGCGATCAGGTAGAACGCGATCGCCACAGCGCGAATGGCGTAGACCCAGAACAGCAGGAATTTCATGCGATAGGTTTGCGCCAGCCAGCCGACGCCGAGGCTGCCGGCGATGTTGGCCAGGCCGATGATCGCAAGCGATGCCGCCGATACCGAGGCGGGGAGGCCGCATAGCGCGACTTCGCCCGGCAGGTGGGTGACGAGGAAGGCGATGTGGAATCCGCAGGTGAAAAATCCCGCGTGCAGGCACAAGTAGCTGCGGTCCTTGAACGCGAGCAAGGTCTGTTCGGACAGGCTGATGCCGCCTATATGCACTTTCGGGCCGCCGTTGTGTTTGTCGCGCAGCGGCAGCGCCAGCGGAATGGTGAGCAGGGCGGAGGCGGCGAGGCTGAGTAAAGCGGTGACCCAGCCAAAAGCGGTGATCAGCACCTGCGCCAGGGGCGCGAACACGAACTGGCCGAAGGATCCACCGGCGTTGATGAAGCCCGCCGCAAAGGCGCGGCGTTCCGGCGGCAGGCGTTGCGCCGCCGCGCCGATGAGGATGGAAAAACTGCCGCCGCCCGCCCCTGCTGCAGTCACGACGCCGAGGAACAGAATCAGGCCGAAGCTCGAATGCACGAACGGCGTGACCGCCAGCCCCAAGGCGAGCAGCACTGCGCCGAAAGCGATGATCCTGAACGAGCCGGCCCGGTCGGCGAGGGCGCCGAAAATTGGCTGGGCCGCGCCCCATACGAACTGGCCCACGGCAAGCGCGAAACTTATGCTGACGATGCCGAGGCCGGTGGCGGTATTGAGCGGCGAAACGAATAAGCCAAGCGCGTTGCGCAGACCCATGGTCACGGCAAGTATCAGCGCCGCGGAAATGGCCAGGATCCAGTATTGGCGCTTGGCGCTCATGTGCGTCTTCCTGAATTGATGGCGGCCGCGCCGGGCGCGCGCTTGATCCGGCGTTGCAGTTCACCCGCGCCTGCCGCACCGCGCTGGAATCGGTTCCGGCCGCCTGTCGAGGACCCGGTCACCAGTATTTCATCGCGCCGCGGAACAGGCCCGCGAGATCGTCTTTGCTCGCTTCGCGCGGCGCGTTGCCCATCACGCGCCGCTGCGGATAGGCGCCTTCGACCAGCGCGAGCACATCCTTCTCCGAGTAACCGACCGCGTTCAAGCCGTTGGGGAACAGCGTCGCCTGCATCATTTCGATAATGCGCTTGGCCACGATCTCGCCCGCGTCCTCCGGTGCCGCGCCGCGCGTCAGCGCGCCCAGGCACTCGGCGCCGTGCAGGTGCCGATCGGGGCAGGCGCAGGCGGTGAAGCGGTACACCGAGGGCGCATTGAGCACCACCGACATGCCGTGCGGGACCATCGCCTGGTCCTCCGGGTAGCCGGGCGCGCGGTAGTCCTTCACCAGGCCCGACACCGCGTAGGACATGCCGTGCGGCAGGTGGCAGCCGGCGTTGCCGAAGGCGATGCCGGCGAGCGTGCCGGCGTACATCATCTCGGTGCGAGCTTCGGTGTCGGCGGCGTCGCGCACCGCGCGCACCAGGTACTTGCCCACCGATTTCAGCGCTTCGCTGGCGATGGCGTCGCTCCAGGGATTGGCGCCTTGCGAGGGCGGGCGCGAGTTCGGCTCGGCGGGCCGGGCGCGGCGCGCGTAGGGGATCGCGGTGAGCGATTCCAGCGCATGTGACATCGCATCGAAACCGCTCGCGGCGACCACCGTCGCGGGCAGGCTCCGGGTCACGTCCGGATCGACCAGTCCCAGCGTGGGTTTGAGCAGGCGCGACTGGATGCCGGTCTTGGCTTTCATCGCCAGCAGATCGAAAATCGCAATCCCGGTCGCCTCCGAGCCCGTGCCGGACGTGGTGGGGCAGGCGATGTGCGGCTTCACCGGACCGGGCACCGGCCGGGCCGCGCCCACCGGCGCGTTGACATAGGTGAGGAAGTCGGCCGGATAAGTCGAATAGAGGTTGGCCGCCTTGCAGGTGTCCATGACGGAGCCGCCGCCGACCGAGACGAAGCCGTCGAATTTGCCCTCGAGCGCGAAGCGCGCGGCGTTCTTGAACGACAGGTCGGTGGGTTCGACCGCGACGTCGTCATAGACGGCGAAATCGATGCCGCTCGCGGCAAGCGACTTGGTCACCGTTTCGAAGAAGGGGAGCTTGCGCACTCTGGCGTCGGTGTACACCGCGACCCGCGTCATGCCCTGCGCCTTGGCGTGCGCGCCGGCTTCTTTCAGGCAGCCGGCGCCGAACACCATGCGCGAAGCGTCGATGACGAAAGCGTCGTCCCCGTCCGGGGTGTTGGCGAAATACTGGTGGCAGCAGCCCATGTTCTTCTCCGGCTTGTTCAGCGACGAATGGTAGCACCGCTGCAACAGGCCCGGGGGCCTCGCCGGCTGGCCTTATCGCATGCCCGCACCCTGCGCCAGCGCGGGCTTATTCGACGATCTTGTTCAGCGGCAGTTCGATGATGCCGCGCGCGCCTGCGGCGTAGAGTTGGGGAATCAGTTCGCGCACCTTTTTTTCCTCGACCACGGTGGAAAGGTCCACCCAGGCCGGGTCGGCCAGCGTGGAAACCGTCGGCGTCGCCAGCGCCGGCAGGATCTTCAGCACTGCATCGATCCTGTCCCGCGGCAGATTCATCGACAGCAGCACGCGCGTTGCCGCGGCGATGGCGCCTTTCAACAGCATCAGCAGGCACTCGATTTTCGCGCGTTTCCAGTTGTCCTTGAGCGCATCGTGGCAGGCGATGAAGCGCGGCGTGCTCTCCAGTACCACGTGCATGATCTTGAGGTTGTTGGCCCGCAGCGAGGCGCCCGTTTCGGACACATCGACGATCGCGTCGGCGAGGATGGGCGGCTTGACTTCGGTCGCGCCCCAGGAGAATTCGACATTCGCCTGCACGCCGTGCTGCGCGAGGAAGCGCCGGGTCATGCCCACCGCCTCGGTGGCGATGCGCCGGCCCTCGAGGTCCTTCACGCTGTGGAACGGGGAGTCTTCTTTCGATGCCATCACCCAGCGCACCGGGCCGTAATTCGGCCATGGCGCGCGCAAATCGGCGATGTCCGCCACGTCGAAGTCGTTTTCCAGAATCCAGTCGAGGCCGGTGATGGCGCAGTCGAGGATTCCCTGTCCGACGTAACGGGCCATCTCCTGCGGCCGGATCAGGATGCATTCGATCTCCGCGTCGTCGATATCGGGGTAGTAGGAGCGGCCGGAAATGCGCAGGTCGTAGCCGGCGCGAATGAAAAGTTTCTGCGTGGTTTCCTGCAGGCTGCCCTTGGGTATGCCGAGGCGCAGCCGCTGTGGATTCGTGCTCACGCTGCCTGGCCGGCGCAGAAAATATCGCGGTAGGCGGTGTAGACGGACGCCGCTAGAACCGGGATGAGTACCAGGTAACCCAGGCCGGCCGGGATCGCGGCGACGATTCCAGCCACCAGCAGCACGATTCCGTAGACCAGGAAGGGTATCCAGTTCCTGAGGCAGGCGAAGAAACTCGCCTTGAGCGCGTCCGCCGGGGCCATGTGCTGCAACACGATCAGCGCCGGCGCAAACCAGGTCGCCATGGTCAGCGGCACCGACAGGCCCGCGACCAGCAGCATCGCGATCAGCATCGACGCAATTGATATGCCGGCGCCCGGCATGCCGCCGCGCATCAGGCCCATGAACACGCCGCCGCCGACCACCACGAACACGGCGAAAAAGATGACCACCCAGCCAAACAGATTGAACGCTCCTACCATAACCAGGTCGCCGGTCTTCTGCTTGAACCCGGCGAACAGGTGCGCGACCTCGAGCGCGCCGCCCCGCTCCAGGTCCCTGCAGCCGAGCATCAGACCTGCGCCGAAAATGGGAAACAGCAGCGCGTTGGCGAGAGAGCCAAGGAGCGGGATCATGCTGATGACGATGAACAAAACGCCCAGCACGACAGCCGCCAGAATCCATATGCCGGGCTGCTTGCGAAACAGGGCGAAGGCTTCGACTATCCAGTCCCAGCCACGCCCTGCATCGACCACGCGCCCATCGGCATGGAAGCTCCCACCTTGCGCATTGGGTGCCGCATTGGGAAAGGTCTCTGTCATGTTGGTCTCCGTCGGTGGATGCAGACTGGCCAGCTGTAAAACGCCATCCGGCAAGTGTATGCTGCTTGCGCGGGCGCCTCAAGGAATACATCGGCGCGTGTTCTGCGATCACGGGCGGGCTGGGCGTGCCGCGATTGACGATGATCGAGTCAAACGCGGCCGCAGCGGAGGATTGCATGATTTTGGCTGAAATCGAACGTTCGTTGCTGGACGCCGGACTGACCCCGCGCGGCGCGTTTATTCCGGCCGGCGGCGATGGCGTGCCCGCGCTCGCCGCGGATACGCCTGCGCGCACCGTCGTTCTGGCCGGCAATGCCGGGCCGCAGACGTGGCGGGCCTTCGACGCCGCGCGCGCCGGGCACCCGATGACGCTGGATGAGTGGTCCGCAGGCGTTCTGACCGGGCTTGCCGCGCGGCTCGGAGCGCGCGCGGTGTTTCCATTCGAGCGTCCGTATCTGCCGTTTCAGCGCTGGGCCATGCGCGCCGACGCCTGCCATGTGTCGCCGCTCGGCCTGTTGATCCATCCGGACTATGGTTTGTGGCACGGCTATCGCGGGGCGCTGTTGTTCGCCGCGGCGATCGAGCTGCCGCCGCCCGACCGCCGCCCCAGCCCCTGCGCAAGTTGCGCGGATCGGCCGTGCCTGACAGCGTGTCCTGCCGGCGCATTCAATGGCACGGCTTACGACGTTCCTGCGTGCGCGCGCCACCTGGCCGGCATGCCGCAACCGGACTGCATGGATCGCGGTTGCCTCGCGCGTCATGCCTGCCCGATCGGCCGCGACTACCGCTATGCGCCGGAGCAAGCGCGTTTTCACATGCAGGCTTTCCTGCACAATCACCGCCCGCAGGATCCCGCTTGATCACGCGCTCCGCTGGCGACAAACGGTTCACGCGCCTGCGCTACTTTACCCCGATGGCGTGGTCGAGCGAGACCGGGCCGGCGCCGCGGGCGATGAGATACAGCAACAGCCCGGCCCAGGACAGGTGGGTCGGCCATGCGCCAGGATAGACGAAGATCTGGATCACCGCGGTCATGCCCAATAGCGCCAGTGCCGACAGCCGGGTGCACAATCCCAGCACCAGCAGCAGCGGAAAAAAATGCTCGGCGTATGCCGCCAGGTGCGCGGCGATGTCGGGCGGAATGAGGGGCACTCTGTACTCCTCGCGAAACAGCGCGTAGGCGCTATCGTTCAAACTCAGGAAGCCGTCGACCTTGGTGCGGCCGGAGAGAAAGAAAATGGCACCGATGGCGATCCGGTCTATGAGCGCGAGCGACGCGTGCTTGATCAGGCCGGAGAGCGTGTCGGCGCCGCGGTTCCACACGCCGCGCAGTCCGCCAGCGGGAACGCGCGCGCCGGCGATGGCGTTGTTCATGGCTGTGTCTCCCTGTGTTTGTCGTCTCAAAGACGGCTCATACGGCCGAATGCGCCGGCTTCGAGTAAAGTCTTGATCAGTGGTGCCAAGTCCGCATGTTCCTGCACCGCCGTCGCCGCGGCTGCCGCTGCGGCGATGGGCCGGCCGGCGGCGCATGCGTCGAGGAGCGCGCAGCCGGCGGCGTCGAGTTGCACCCAGCGGACCGCGCCGTGCGGTCGGGTGAGCAGCGCGCCCTCGCCGCGCCAGTCGATGTCGGGCCCGTCTTCCCGCGCTTCCCGGTTCCTGTGCCAGATGGTGTAGATCGGTTCGCCGGCAAACCAGGCCCAGCGCGCCGTGGCGTGCGGATGCAGCACCGTGGCCGCTAGCGTCCCGGGCGCGAGGCCGGCAAGCGCCGCAGGATCGAGTACCGATTCGTCCGGCGCGGCGTGCGACTCGGTCCAGAAGCGGTCGAGCCGGGCGACGCCGGGCAAATAGGGCAGTTCGGCGGCCGGTTCGAAGCGTGCCAGAAATTCGGCAAACGCCTCGCCGTAGTACATGAGCGTCGCCTGCGCGGGGAGTTGCTCGCGCGCGAAAATCGCAGCCGCGGCGCGAAACCACTCCTCGCCGACGAGACGCGCGACCGCAGGATAGTTCGCCTGCAAGGCATCGATGCAGCTCTTCATCACCGTGTTGCGGTAGACGGCGAATCCGGGCTGGCGCGCGAGCGCGGCAATCCCGGGTGGCAGGCCGGGCACCGCGGCCGGATCCCGCGCCAGCAGCGCCTTCGCAAAACCGTCCTGAAAGCGGGTGAGATTGGTGTCCATGGTCAGGTGGCGCCCATCATGCAGCCGCGGCCAGCGGCGCGCGCAGCAGCGCGTGGGCGCGGTTGCGCTCGGCGAGCAGCGCGGAGAACTCGGGCAACTTGTCGTCGCGCTCGATCAGTGTCGGGCGCGCGCCGATCCGCGCCACCAGCCGCTCATGCAAAGCCCAGACTTCGGGCGCGACCGGCGCATCGTGCGAGTCGACCAGCAGTGCGCGGCCAAGGTTGGGGTCGGGCGTGTGGCCGGCGAGATGGACTTCCATCACCAGGTCGGCGGGAAAGGCATCGAGGTAGGCCTCGGCGGAGTAGCCGAGGTTGTGCGCGCCGACGTAGACGTTGTTGACGTCAAGAAGCAGGCCGCAACCGGTCCGGCGCGCGAGCTCTGCGAGGAAATCGATCTCGTCCCACGCGTGGCCGTCGATGCGCAGATAGTGCGCGGGATTCTCGATGGCGATGCGCCGGCCGAGCGCGTCTTGCGCCCGGGCGACGTTTTCGGCGATGCGCTGAAGCGCTTCGGCCGAGCGCGGAAACGGCAGCAGGTCCGGCTGGTACGCGCCGCGCCAGGTGCTCCAGGCGAGGTGTTCGGATATCAGAGCGGGCTGGATCCGGCCGGCCAGCGCCGCAAGGCGCGCGAGATGTGCCGGATCGGGCGGCGCATCGGCGGCGAGCGAAAGCGCGACGCCGTGCAGCGAAATGGGATGGCGCGCACGGATGGCGTCCAGCCAGGCGAGGCGCGGTCCGCCCGCGACGAAATAGTTTTCAGGATGCACCTCGAACCACAGCCCGTCCGCGGGGCAGGCGAGCGCCGCCTCGTAATGCTGCGGCTTCAGGCCGAGCCCGGCGGTGAGGGCTGTGGTCATGACTGCGCCGCACGCCGCGTTAATTTGCTGCTAGTCGGAAGTTGAGGGAACTGTTGAAGATCTCGAGACATGGTGACTCCGTATTCGCGGGGGATTAACAAGGGGGGCGCGCCCCCCTTGTTCGTGAGACCGGGTTTTCCGTGCGCCGGAGACGCTTTGTTTGCCTCCGGCGCATCCGCATCAAGCCTTGATCGGCGAGAGCGACCCCATGCCCTTTGGCGTTTTCATCGTTGCACAGGTGCCTTTGGGGACGTTCTTCCAGGCGTTACCCTGGAAATCGGCCTTGGAGGTGCCGGCGCAGGTCGTCCCGGGGCCGGCTGCGCAGTCGTTCTTGCCGGCCATCGCGACGCCGTAGCACTTTTCCATCTCGGACTTCATGCCGTCTTTCTTCATCCCGTCTTTTTTCATGTCGTCGGCGGCCTGGGCGGCGCCGCTGGCGATCGCGGCGAGGGTGAGGGTCGAAAAGGCGAGGGTACGGATGTTCATGGGTCAGTCTCCTGTCTGTATATGGTTGAGTCGCCGCGCGCAGCGGGCCGGAATGGCGCCGAAGCGGGCGGTCTGCAAGGTAGTTCGCGGGAAATCGGCGGCAGGTTACAGCCCTCGGAGAAATTCGCCAATTCACCTTTTTTGCGCCCGGCTGTAACCGGATGCACCGATAGGGCGAATACCAGGGAGAAGCGGCGTTGGTGTGAGCGTAGCCGGTCTGCCGGACCGCATACCCCGCGGCATCGTAGGCGGCGCCAGCGGCGCCGCAATGTCAGGTGAATGATTTTCTGGAGAATGTCATGGATCGTCGTCGATCACTGAAATGGCTATTGGGAGTACTGGCGTTACCGATGGTCGGCGCCGGCATTGTGCGGGCGAAGGACGGAGCCGGCCCGGCATTGCGCAAATCGAAAGCGGAATGGGCGTCCCTGCTGTCGCCTCTAGCGTATCGCGTGCTGTTCGAAGAGGACACCGAACGCGCCGGCACCAGCCCCTTGAACCAGGAAAAGCGCGATGGAAGCTACGTCTGCGCCGCTTGCCACCTTCCATTGTTCGACAGCGCCAAGAAATACGAGAGCGGCACCGGCTGGCCGAGTTTCTGGCAGCCAATGCCGGACGCCGTCGGCACCAGAACCGACTTCAAGATCATTTATCCGCGCACCGAATATCACTGCATCCGCTGCGGCGGGCACCAGGGCCATGTCTTCGATGACGGTCCGCAGCCGACCGGCAAGCGCTACTGCAACAATGGTGTCGCGCTGAAATTCGTGCCCCGCGTCGACAAGCTGCCGGAGTTGCGGACATGAAATCATGGCCGCGCCTGGCCGGTCTGATGGCATGCATTCTGCTCCTGCCCGGCAGCCTTGCTCTCGCTGCGGACGCGCCGCCGGCGAAACCGGCAGACTCTGCAACGGCAATTTTCGCGGGCGGCTGCTTCTGGTGCATCGAAGCGGATTTCGAGAAGCTGCCGGGTGTGATCGGCGCGGAATCCGGATATACCGCCGGAAAAACGGCCAATCCCACCTACCAGCGGGTGAGTGCCGGCGGTACCGGGCACACCGAGGCCATCCGGGTAAGCTACGACCCGACGAAGCTGAGTTATCAGCAGTTGGTCGATTACTTCTGGAGGCACATCGATCCGACGGTGAAGGACCGGCAATTCTGCGATGTCGGCACACAGTATCGGAGCGGCATCTACTGGCGCAACGAAGCCGAGCGCAAGACCGTCGAGGCAAGCCGGGACGCGCTGCTGAAAAGCGGCAAATTGGCGCAAGTACATACCGAAATCGCCGCCGCTTCGGCCTTCTACCCTGCCGAGGAATATCACCAGGACTATTACAAGAAGAACCCGATCCGGTATGCGTATTATCGCAAGAGCTGCGGGCGGGATGCGCGGGTGCAGGAGATTTGGGGCGTCAGGTAGACGGCGCAACCATGAATTCGCGTCGATTCGTTCTCTGCGTCCTCGCCGCCGCGTCATCGGCAGCGCTGCCGGCCGCTGCTGTCGCGGCCTGCGACGCGCGCAGCGGGGCGAAGACGGCCGCGCTGGTCGAACTCTACACTTCCGAAGGCTGCTCCAGCTGCCCGCCGGCAGACCAGCAACTCAGCCGCTTGCGCCAGGCGCTGGATCCGGCGGCCGAGGTGGTGCCGCTGGCGCTGCACGTGGACTATTGGGACTACATCGGCTGGACGGATCCATACGCGCAGGCTCGCTTCGGCGAGCGTCAAAGCTGGATGGTCCGTGCCAACCAGCAGAAGGCCGTATATACGCCCCAATTCTTCGTCAGCGGCACCGAGTTGCGCGGGTGGCGGAGCGCGCTGAAGGAGAAGGTGAGGCAATTGAACGCCGTGCCGGCCGCGGCAGAGATTCGGATCCACGCGAGCCTGGCCACTGGCGGCGCGCTGGCGCTCAGCGCCGAGGCAAGGGCACGCAGCGAGGCCGGGCCGGCTGCGCTCTACCTGGCGCTCGCCGAGAACGGCTTAGCATCGAAAGTGACACGGGGCGAAAACACCGGCGCCACGCTGGCGCACGATCATGTGGTGCGTGTATGGATCGGGCCGATACATCTTGTCTCCGGCGGCGCCCGGTTGCAGCGCGAGATCGCGCTTCCGGCGGCCTGGAACCGCGCGCGGCTGGAAGTGGCCGCGTTTGTCCAGGACGAGCGCAGCGGCCGCGTGCTGCAGGCACTGAGTGCGCAGGAGTGCGCGGGCCCCTAGGTGTTGACTAACAGAAATGTTATGGGCGAACCGCCGGCCAGATGGATCGGTCGAACGCGCCGGGCCGGAATAGCGGCAAAGCAGGCGGTCACGGTCAGCAAGGTAGTTCGCAGGAAATTGGCGGCAGCTCACAGCCTGGTGTAAATTCGTTCCTGATCGGTTTCTTTTGCGTCCGGGTGTAACCGGATGCGCCGGTGCGACGAATAACATTGAAAGGCGGCGTGAGCGCGACAGAAGACCGTTTGCGGGATTTGATGGTCCGCGGGCTTGCGGGCGACAGCGCCGCGTATCACGCGTTCCTCAAGGACCTGAGCGCGCATTTGCGCGCTTTTCTCAGGCGGCGCCTTGCGCGGTTGCCTGACGACGTGGAGGATCTGGTGCAGGAAACGCTACTGGCGGTGCACAACCAGCGCCACACTTATGCTGCCGACCAGCCGCTGACGGCGTGGGTCCACGCGATCGCGCGTTATAAGCTGGTGGACCTGTGGCGCCGGCGCGCCGGGCGCGAGGCGATGAACGACCCGCTCGAGGACGAACTTGCCGTGTTCGCTTCCTCCGACACGGAGGCGGCCGACGCGCGGCGCGACCTGGCGAAGCTGCTCCAACGCTTGCCCGAGCGGCAGCGCCTGCCGATCCAATATATGAAACTGGAGGGGCTGTCCGTGATCGAGGCGGCGCGCGCCACCGGCATGTCCGAGTCGGCGGTGAAGGTGGGCGTGCACCGCGGGCTGAAAGCACTGGCGGCAATGATACGAGCCGGAACATGAGGACCGACGAGCTGGTGACGATGCTCGCGGCCGGCGCGGGGCCGGTGGAGCCGGGCGCGACGGTGCGACGCTACGCGGCTGCGCTCGGCTGGGGTGCCGTCGGCGCGACGCTGCTGATGGCGATCCTGCTCGGCGTGCGTCCTGACATCGTCGATGCGGCGCGGCTGCCGATGTTCTGGGTGAAGCTCGCCTTTCCCGCCTGCCTTGCGCTCGGCGCACTGTACGCGGCGGCGCGATTGTCGCGGCCGGGTGTGCAGCTCGGGCAAGTGCCTGCCGCGCTCGCCGCGCCGGTACTCGCGATGTGGCTGCTCGCCGCGTTGGTGCTGGCCACCGCCGCCGCCGGCGAACGCGAGGAGCTGATTTTCGGCGGCACCTGGAATGTTTGCCCGCTGTTCGTCGCGTTGCTGTCGCTGCCGCTGTTCGCGGCGGCGATGTGGGCGATGAAGGGACTCGCGCCGACGCGGCTCGCGCTGGCCGGCGCGGCTGCCGGCTTGTTGGCGGGGTCGGTAGCTGCGCTGATCTATGCCTTGCATTGCCAGGAAATGGGAGCGCCGTTCCTCGCGATCTGGTATCTGCTTGGCATGTTGATCCCCACCGCTGTTGGGGCGGTTATAGGGCCGCGGTTGCTGCGTTGGTAGCCACGCGGCACCTGTGCCATGTCCAAATAGTGAATTTTGGCATGGTGTCCTTTGCTGCGCGCGATCTGCTTGAAATGCTTGAAGTCAGTAGCCGCTTATCGTCGCCACGCGTTCGGCATGAAAGCCGGCATCACCCAGCAGCTCCTGCAGGGTGCGCGCCCGCTTCATGTACAGGCCGATATCGAACTCGTCGGTCATGCCCATGCCGCCGTGCATTTGCACGCCTTCCTGCACCGCGCGGTTGGCGGTGGTGCAGGCATGCGCCTTGGCCTGCGCCACCGTCAGCACCGCCTTTCCCGGGTCCTCGTCCATCGCCTGCAGTGCGCCGAGCACCAAGGCGCGCGTGAGCTCGATGTCGATGTACAGTTCGGCGGCGCGATGCTGCAACGCCTGGAATTCGCCGATGTAGCGGTCGAACTGCTTGCGCTCCTTGAGGTAGGCGAGGGTGAGCTCGAATACCGCGTCGGCGGCGCCGAGAAGCTGCGCCGCCACCACCGCGCGCCCGAGATCGAGCACCTCATCCAGCACCGCCCCGGCAGCGTCCACCGAACCGAGCACCGCCCCGGCGTCGACGCGTACGCCCTCGAAGCGAACGCGCGCCGCGTTGTGCGCGTCGGCCATCAGCGTGCGTTCGATGTGCACGCCTGCCGCGCCGGGATCGACCAGGAACAGCGTCAGGCCGCTCTCCGACGTACGCGCCGCCACGATCAGATGGTCGGCCACGTGCCCGTCGAGGACGAAGGTCTTGGCGCCGTCGAGGCGAAAGCCGCTGCCGTCACGCTCCGCCCTGGTGGCAATGGCCGCGGGCCGGTGCTTGCTCGACTCGTCGATGGCGAGCGCAATCACCACCTCGGCTGCCGCAATCGCCGGAAGCAGGCGCTCCTGCTGCGCTTGCGAGCCGGAACGCGCCAGCGCACGGGCTGCGAGCACGGCAGTGGAGAGAAAGGGCGAGGGCGCGAGCGTGCGGCCGAGGGCCTCGCCGATGATTCCCGCCTCCACCACGCCCAGGCCGAGGCCGCCGTGCGCTTCAGGCACCAGCGCGGCGCTGTAACCCTGTTCGGCAAATTGCCGCCAAAGCTGGCGATCGAAACCGGCGGCGTCGCGGCTGTCGCGCAACTTGCGCAAATGCGTTACCGGCGCGCGCTCGGAAAGGAAGGCGTTGACGCTGTCACGCAGCATGCCCTGTTCTTCGGTCAATACGAGTGCCATGTCCCTCTCCCTGTCATGCGCCCGGCAGGCCGAGAATTCTCTTGGCCACCACGTTGAGCTGAATTTCGCTGGTGCCGCCTTCGATCGAGTTGCCCTTGGTGCGCAGCCAGGCGCGCACCGCGGCGCCATCGTGCGAGCGCTCGCCCTCCCATTCCAGGCCGTCCGATCCGGTGGCCGAGATCATCAGCTCCCAGCGCCGCTTGTTGAGTTCCGCACCGTAATACTTGAGCGCCGACGAGATCGCCGGATTGCCCTCCCCGCGGCGCGCGCGGTCAGCGGTGGCCTGCATCAGCAGGCGAAATGCCGCCTCATCGATGTCGAAGCGGGCTATCTGGCCGCGCAACATCGCGTCTTGCAATCGGCCCTGCTCGTCCAGGCCAAGGGCTTCTGCGGCGAAGCGACCCAGCGGCTTGGTGTTCGAGCGCTCGCCCACGCCGCCTATCATTTCGCGCTCGTGCGTGAGCAGGTATTTGGCGATGGTCCAGCCGGCGTTGAGATCGCCGACCACATTGCGGCGCGGCACTTTGACGTTGTCGAAGAAGGTTTCGCAGAACGGCGACTTGCCCGAGATCAGCACGATGGGCCGCGTCGAGACTCCGGGCGATTCCATGTCGAACAGCACGAAACTGATTCCCGTGTGCTTCTTCGCGACGCTGGTACGCACCAGGCAGAAAATCCAGTCGGCCTGATCGGCATACGAGGTCCAGGTTTTCTGGCCATTGATTACGAGATGGTCTTCATGCACCTCGGCTTTGGTTGCGAGCGATGCCAGATCGGAGCCGGCGTTGGGCTCGGAATAACCCTGGCACCAGCGGATTTCACCGCGGGCGATCTTGGGCAGATGTTCAAGTTTTTGTTCCTCCGTGCCGTATACCAGCATTGCCGGACCGAGCATCCAGATGCCGAAACTGTCGAGCGGCGAACGGCAGCCGAGCGCGCGCATTTCCGCACGCAACACCGCGGCTTCCTCCTTGCCTAGGCCGCCGCCGCCATAGACTGTCGGCCAGGTCGGCACGGTCCAGCCGCGCTCGCCCATGCATTGCAGCCAGGCGCGCTGCGCCCCGGACTGGAAACTGAAGTGACGCCCGCCCCAGCAAACGTCGTATTCGGTGACCATGGGTTGGCGCATTTCCGGCGGACAATGCGTTTGCAGCCAGGCGCGCGTTTCGCGCCGGAAGGATTCGACGTCAGACATGGTTTCTCCTGGAAAGTCTTAAATCAGTCAATTTCGCTACATATTAGACCACGCGCAGGCGCTTATGCCGGCCGCGGGAACGACGCGACGCGCCTGACTATCTACTCACGCGTCGGTCTGCCGGCCGTCGGTCCTGATCATGTCCGCAGCCCGCTCGGCCAGCATCATCACCGGAACATTGGTATTACTGCTGGTGATGTACGGAAAAACAGAGGCGTCGACTACGCGCAAGTTGCGCACCCCGCGCACCCGGCATTGGGTATCGACGACCGAAGTCGCGTCCTGGCCCATGCGGCAGGTACCGGTCGGGTGCCAGCAGGTGGCTCCGGTGGATTTCGCAAATTCGAGCAGCTCCTCCGGCCCCGGGGCGGCGGCGGCGGGACGGATTTCGCGGCCGAGGACGCCGCGCATCGCAGCGGTGCCGGCGAGCTTTCGGATGAGTTGCAGGCCGGCCACGATGTCGCGGCGATCGCCTTCGTCCTGCAGGTAGTTGGGCATCACCTTGGGCGCTTGGGTGATGTCGCCGGACCTTATGTGCACGCTGCCGCGGGAGCGCGGATAGATGCCGTAGACGCCGATGTGGCATGCGGAGTAGGGGTCTATGCCTGTCGTGCCTTTCGCCGGAACGCGGCTTTCGGCGCTCAGCAGCCCGACTTGTATGCGCAGGTTGGGGAGCGGCAAGCCGGGCGCGCTGCGCACGAAGGCGGTGGACTTGAGCGAGGTTCCCGAAAACAGGCCTTTGCGAAACAGAAGGTACTTCAGCACTTCGCTCACCTGCGTGCCGCGGTGCGCGAGCATGTGATTGACAGTGGTGTCGACCTTGGCCTCGAAGCAGATGCGCGCCATCAGGTGGTCCTGCAGGTTCTCGCCGATCTCCTTGTTGTCGAGTATCGTCGCTATGCCCTGGCTCTGCAGCAGGGAGTTGTTTCCCAGACCCGAAAGCTCGAGGAGCTGCGGCGTGCGCACGGCGCCGGCGCAAAGGATGACTTCCCGTGTCGCCCGCGCTTCCGCCGCGGCGCCCTCGTGCGTGTAGGCGATGCCGCTGGCCCTCAAGCCGTCGAACAGCACTTTCCTCACGGACGCACCGGTCCGCACCGTGAGGTTGGGGCGCTTGCCTATCGACCTGATGTATCCGTCGGCGGCGCTGCTGCGCAATCCCTTGCGCGAGGAAAGCTGCAGGTAGCTCGCGCCGTCGGGCGCGGGATCGTTGTAGTCCTCGACGACGGGGTAGCCCATTTCTCCCCAGCCGGAGAGGAACGCATCCGATATCGGGTCCGGCTCGACGCGCTCGACGCCGATCGGGCCGCCGCGCGCCCGCCCGCCCGAGGCACTGAATGCGCAGTCCTCCAGCTTGCGAAAGTAGGGCAGGCACTCGGCGTAGCTCCAGCCGGTGCAGCCGTCGGCTGCCATCCTGTCGTACATTGCCGGATGCCCGCGCACGAAGAGCATGCCGTTCACCGCGCTCGAGCCGCCCAGGCAGCGGCCGCTGACCCACTCGACCGGTTTGCCGTTATCCTTGCCTGAGGGCACGGTGTGAATGCGCCACAGCCGGCTGTCGTCGTTCAGCAGCTTGCCCACGCCCAAGGGGATCCTTTCCCACATTCCGCCGCCCGGGCCGCCGGCCTCGAGCAGCAGCACAGAGTGCCTGCCGTCTTCCGACAGCCGATTGGCGAGGATGCAGCCTGCCGAGCCCGCCCCGACGACGATGTAGTCGACTGTGTTGTTGTCCATGTGCGCATGCTGCGCCGGTGGTCAGTCCGGGCAATCAGAAACTCAAAGTTTGATTGTAGCCCTTATGCCTCGGCGCAACGCGGCTTTGCGCCGTCGGTATGGGCGTGTAAGCTGACGCCTTGAAAAAAATGCTCCAATATCAAATATGAAACCGCAAATTCATGCCAAAGTCGCCGACGCCGTCGCGAAGATGTTGAGAAAATACGGCGCGCGCTTTGCCTTCGGCATTCCCGGCAACGACGTGCTCGAAACCGTGCGCGCGTGCGAGGAGCAGGGCATAGCGTTCGTGCTGGGCAAGTCCGAGCCGTCCTGCGCCTTCATGGCCGACGCGGTGTATCAACTCACCGGAGCGCCGGCGGTGCTGATACCGGCGCTGGGGCCGGGGATTTCCAACGCCATGTCGGGCATCGCCGGCGCGATGCAGGAGCGCTCCGCCCTGCTGGTGCTCTCGGGCGAGATGGCCACGGCCAACATGGGCATTTATAACCATCAGGTGTTCGACCATGTCGCGCTCGCGCGCCCCGTGACCAAATATGCCGAGCAGTTGAATCCGAAGCGCGCGGCGCAACAGGTGGCGAAGGCGCTGGACATCGCCCTCGCCTATCCCGCCGGCCCGGTGCTGCTGAACGTGCCCGCGGATCAAAACCGTTCCGAGGCAAGTGTCGAGGACGATTACCGGCCGGCGAAGCCCGCCATCACCACGCTTGCAACTGCCGAGGCCGATCGACTGCGCGCCATGCTGGCCGCGGCGAAGCGCCCGCTTCTATTGATCGGCCGCGGCGCGCTGCTGGAACAAACACCGGCTGCCGTGCAAGCACTGGTCGATGCCTGGCAATTGCCGTTTTTCTGCACTTACAAGGCAAAGGGCGTGATCGACGAGTGCAACGATCTGTGCATGGGCAGCGTCGGTCTCTCGCCGGTAGTTGATGCGGAGAACATGAAGCTCGTGCACGAGGCCGACCTCATCCTCATGGTCAGTTTCGATCCGATCGAATTGCGCGACGCCTGGCTCGACGCCTGGCCGGAAGCGCAGGCGGTGGTGTCGCTCGACTGGGGTCCGCTGAATCACCGCATATTCCCGGAAGGCGAACGCGCCTACGGCCATTTGCCCGCAATGCTGGAGCAATTACTGCCGCAGGGAAAAGTGGACAAGGCGTCATCGTGGACCAAAGCCCGCCTGCAACTACTCAAGGACGCCGTGGCGCACATCGTACGCGCGCGCGCGCCGGCCAGGGGCATCAGCCCGGCGGCGCTGTTCGCGGCGGTGAGCGCCCAAGCGACCGCGGACTGGATCATGACGGTGGATGTGGGAGCGCACCGTATCCTCGCGAATCATGTGATCCGCTGCCGCACGCCGGGGCAGTTGCTGCAGTCGAATGGTCTTGGTTGCATGGGTTATGCCGTACCGGCCGCCATCGGTGCCCAACTGGTGCATCCGGAAAAGCCGGTGGTGGCCATGCTCGGTGACGGCTGCATGCTCATGACCCAGGGCGAGCTCGCGGTCGCCGCCGAGAGGAAGCTTCCCATCGTGGTGGTGGTGCTGAACGACGCCAGCCTGTCGCTGATCAAACTGAAGCAGTCAAAAATGAACCTGGCTGCCAAAGCCGCGAGCGACGTTCCGTACTCGTCCACGGACTTCGTCTCGCCGCGCTTCGACCTGATCGCGGAAGGTTTCGGAGCGAAGGGGATGCGCGTCGATACCCTCGCCGCGTTCGATGCGGCGCTGCGCGAGGCGGTCGCGAGCCGGCGCTTCACCGTGATCGACTGCCTGGTCGATCCGGCGGAGTACTGGGAGCAGATGTAAGGGACTGATTCGGAGCGAGGGGACCCATCCTCTCGTTTCCTAGACAGCCAGGGTTGCCCGAGTGTCCGGTTGAGCGGAAGCGGAGACAAATTTCTTTGTACGGCAAACCGGCAACGAGGAACCGGGATTAAACTGTCTGCTCTTGATCGAATCGGCGTGCCCCTTCGGAGCGAACTCATAGTGAAACGCAGAACATTCCTGCTCGGAACCGCAGGCGCCGCCGGCGCGTTGATGGTGGGCTGGTCCCTGCTGCCGCCGCGTCAGCGTCTCACCACCGCGCAAGCGCTCGCGGTGCGCGGCGCGCAGGTGGCGCTGAATGGCTGGGTCAAGGTGGCGGCTGACAACAGCGTAACGGTGGTGATGTCCAAGTCGGAAATGGGCCAGGGCATATACACTGGCCTCGCCATGCTGCTGGCCGAGGAACTGGACGCCGACTGGGCGCAGGTGCGCATCGAACAATCGCCTGTCGACAAGATCTACAACAACCTCGCCAGCGTGGTTGACGGACTGCCGTTTCACCCGGACGACGATGGCGCGATCAAGCGCGTCGCCGGCTGGCTGACGGCGAAGACCATGCGCGAAATCGGCGTCATGATGACGGGCGGATCATCCAGCATCAAGGACTTGTGGTCGCCGATGCGCGAGGCCGGCGCCTCGGCGCGGGCGATGTTGATCGGCGCGGCTGCGGAACAGTGGAAGCTGCCGCCGGGCGAATGCCGCGCTGAAGCCGGCCGCGTGCTGCACGCCTCGGGCAAGAGCGCGAGCTTCGGGGAAATGGCGGCGCTCGCGGCGAAGCAGCCGCTGCCGGGAAAGGTGCCGCTAAAGGATCCTGCCCGCTTCAAACTCATCGGCCAGCCGCTGCGCCGAATCGAAACCGCAGCCAAGCTCGACGGCAGCGCGCTCTTCGGCATCGACGTGCTGCCGCCGGGCATGCTCTACGCGAGCGTGATTATGTGCCCGACGCTGGGCGGCAAGGCGGTTCGCTTCGACGGCGCGGCCGCGGCCAAGCTGCCCGGAGTGAAAAAAGTGATTGCGGTCGAGGGCTACAACGGCGGCAGCGGCGGCGTCGCGCTGATCGCCGACACCCCGTTTCATGCGATGCGCGCACTCCAGCAGGTGAGCGTGGAGTGGGATCACGGCGCCGGCGCCGGCATCTCCAGCGAGGACGTATACCGCCGTCTGGCGCAGACCCTGGACCGGGAATCCGGCTTCGGCTATTACAGCCATGGCGATGTGGACGCGGCGCTGAAAACCGCGGCGAAAACCATCACTGCCGAGTACCGCGCACCCTACCTCGCGCATGCCGCCATGGAACCGATGAACTGCACCGTGCAGTTCAAGGACGGCGCCGCCACGGTGTGGGTGTCGACGCAGGTGCCCGGCATGGCGCGCAGCGCGGCGGCGAAAGTGCTGGGCATCGCGCCGGAGAAGATCGATGTGCAGGTACAGTTGCTCGGCGGCGGTTTCGGCCGGCGCCTGGAAGTGGATTTTGTTTCCCAGGCCGCCGCGATCGCGCGCGAGGCCGGCGGCGCGCCGGTGCAAACCCTCTGGTCGCGCGAGCAGGACATGACACACGATTTCTATCGCCCGGCCTGCGTGTCGCGCTTCAAGGCCGGGTTCGACGCGGCGGGCAATCTGACGGCTTGGCACAATACAACAGCGGGCCAGGCGATCGTGCCGCAGGTGTTGAAACGCGCCTTCGGCCTGCCCGGGGCGGGTCCGGACAAGACCACCGCAGAAGGCGCGTTCGATCAGCCCTACGAATGGCCGAATGCGCGCATCGGACACGAAATCGTCGACCTTCCGGTGCCGGTAGGTTTCTGGCGTTCGGTGGGCCATTCGCACCAGGCCTTCTTCAAGGAAGGATTCATCGACGAAGCGGCCGCGGCCGCGGGCAAGGATCCGGTCGCATTTCGCGCCGCTCTGCTGGCGCGCCACCCGCGCCAACTGCGCGTGCTGCGGCGCGTGGCCGAGCTCGCCGGCTGGGGCAAGGCACTTGCGCCCGGAGCCGATGGCGGCAAACGCGCGCGCGGCGTCGCGCTGCACCAGTCCTTCGGTTCGGTGGTGGCGCAGGTGGCGGAGGTGTCGGTGACGCCGGACAAGCGCATCCGCGTGCACCGCGTGGTGTGCGTGGTCGACTGCGGTTTTCCGGTCAACCCCAACCTGATCCGGCAGCAGATGGAAAGCGGTATCGTGTTCGGCCTGTCGGCCGCGCTCCACGAAGAGATCGGCATCGCCAAGGGTCAGGTGCAACAGAGCAATTACCACGATTTCCCGGTGCTGCGCATGGACGAGTGCCCGGTGATCGAGACCGATATCATTCCGAGCAGGGAACATCCCGAAGGCGTGGGCGAGCCGGGAACCCCGCCGATCGCGCCCGCCGTGGCCAATGCCCTGTTTGCCCTCACCGGCCAGCGCTTGCGCGCATTGCCGTTGAAGCTGGCGTGAACCCGACACTGGAGATAATCAGCAAATGCAAACCCTCAAAATAAACGGCAAGGCGGTGGAGGTCCGGGCCGAGCCGGACACGCCGCTCTTGTGGGTGCTGCGCGGCGAACTGCAACTGACCGGCACCAAGTTCGGCTGCGGCGTCGCGCTGTGCGGCGCCTGCACCGTGCACCTCGACGGCGAGCCGGTGCGTTCGTGCATCACGCCCGTCTCGGCCGTCGGCACGCGCGATGTCACCACGGTAGAAGGACTGCAGGGCCGCGAGGCCGAGGCGCTGAAAGCGGCGTGGACGGCGCTCGACGTGGTGCAATGCGGCTACTGCCAGAGCGGCCAGCTGATGGGCGCCTCGGCGCTGTTGAAGAAGAAACCTAATCCAACCGATGCGGACATCGACGCGGCCATGGCCGGCAATATCTGCCGCTGCGGCACCTACCCGCGCGTTCGCGCCGCGATTCACCAGGCGTCCGGCAAGAAGAGCGCTTGAACGTTACCGGTTCGAATACCGGCGAGGAAATGTCCTGCACGGCTATGCGCAAACTCGTTTTCCTGTTGTTCGTTTTTTGCTTCACACCGGCCTGGGCGCAGAGCGCCCCGCTGTTCGAGGCAGTCGAAGCGGGCGGCCTCGAGGAAGTGGAGCGACTGCTCGTCGCCGGGGCGGCGGTCAACGCGCGCAACGCGGATGCCGAAACGCCGCTCTACGTGGCGGCGGAGAAGGGCCATGCGGCAATCGTGAGCTTCCTGCTAGGCAAGGGAGCGGATGTGAAAATCACCACCAGGAACGGCGAGACGGTGGCGCACGCCGCGGCCATGCACGGCGATCCGGGATTGCTGCTTTCGCTGCTGGAGCGCGGCGCCGAGGCAAACCGGGCCAACCGCGACGGCGAGCGCCCGCTGTTCTGGGCTGCGGCCGCCGGACACGGCCGGGCGGCGAAGGTCCTGATCGACCGCGGCGCCGAGGTCAATGCCGTCGACCATCGCGGCAACAGCGCGCTGCACGGCGCCGCGGACGCCGGGCACGAAACGGCGGCGTGGCTATTGCTGAATCAGGGCGCCGACCCGGTGCTGCGCAACTCGGCCGGCGATACCGCGCTGGATATCGCGCGGCGGCGCGGCTTTGGCGACATCGTTAGATTGTTGCAGCCGGAGAAATAGCGTTTCGTGGCAGAATAGCCCCCCTGTGAGTGATATTGCCCAACTGCATCTGCGCGTCGGCCAGGAGATCGGCGTTTCGCCCTGGTTCGAGGTCGGTCAGGAACGCATCGACCAATTTGCCAGCGCCATCGCCGATCCGCAGTGGATCCACGTCGACCCGGAGCGGGCCAGGCGCGAATCGCCCTGGGGCGGCACCATCGCGCACGGCTTTCTCACGCTGTCGCTGCTGTCGCACCTGCTGGAGAGCACCCTCGACGTAAGCCAGAGGAAAATGGGGGTCAACTACGGGCTGAACCGGGTACGCTTCACCGATGCCGTTCCGGCCGGCTCACGCATCCGCGGGCGCTTCGTGCTCGCCAAATTCGAAAATATCAAAGGCGGGTCGCAGCTCACCTGGGGTGTGACGGTGGAACGCGAGGGATCGGACAAGCCGGCTTGCGTGGCGGAGTGGGTGACGCGCCAGTACGGCTGAGGCGGCCCGGAAGGAGAGCCGCGTCGCGCGACGCGGGAGCGCAGGAGGAACAACATGCAGGATCGGCACTACAAGCACTGGCCCGCGGGCGTGCCCCGGCAGTTCGCGCTGCCCGAGACCAGCCTCTATTACAACCTCGAGGTCGCGGCCACGCGCTACGCGCGCAAGACCGCGATCTTCTACTACGGCGGAGAGCTCCGCTTCGCCGAGCTCAAGGCGCAAGCGGACGCGCTCGCCGGTTACCTGCAGCAGGATTGCGGCGTGCGCCGCGGCGACCGCGTCCTGCTCTACCTGCAGAACAGCCCGCAGTTCGTCGTCGCCTACTACGCCATCCTGCGCGCCGACGCGGTGGTGGTCCCGGTCAATCCGATGAATCTCACGGCGGAGCTGGCGCACTATGTGTCCGATGCCGGGGCCAAGCTGGCCATCTGCGGCCACGAACTGCTGCCGCGCATCGCGCCGCTGCTCGCGGCACAAGGCCTCGTACGCATCATTTACGCCAGTTACGCCGACTACATCGATCCGGCCACCGACCTGCCGCTCCCGGATTTCTTCAGCCTGCCCGCGCCAGCGCGCACGCCCGGCATAGTAGGCTGGGGCGAGGCGCTGGCGGCCGGACGCGTCCCCGGCCCGCCTCTGGCCGGGCCAGACGACCTTGCCGCCCTGCCCTACACCTCGGGCACGACCGGCAAGCCCAAGGGTTGCATGCACACGCATCGCACGCTCATGGCTACGGTCGCGCTCGCCGGCGTCTGGACGCGCGGCTCGCCTGACGACGTCGCGCTCGCAGTGGTGCCGTTCTTTCACATCACCGGCATGCAAATGCTGATGAACGGCAGCATCTACCTTGGCGCCGGAATCGTGGTGATGACGCGCTGGGACCGGGAACTGGCGTTGAAGCTGATAGAACGCCACCAGGTGACCAGCTGGATCAACATTCCGACCATGGTGATCGACCTGTTCGCCAGCGCGAACCTGCGTGCGGACAGCCTGAAGAGCCTGCGCGCTATCGCCGGGGGCGGCGCGGCCATGCCCGAAGCGGTGGCCAAGCGCCTGTATGAACTGACCGGCCTGGAGTTCTGCGAGGGCTACGGACTCACCGAGACGGCCGCGCCGACGCACAGCAACCATCCCAGCCGGCCCAAGCGCCAGTGCCTCGGTATTCCCATCTGCAACACCGATGCGCGCATCATCGATCCGGACACCTTGAAAGAACTGGGGCAGGGGGAGACCGGCGAGATCATCTGCTGCGGTCCCCAGGTGTTCACCGGCTACTGGAACAATCCGGACGCGACCCGGGCCGCGTTCATCGAACACGAAGGCAAGCGCTTCTTCCGCAGCGGCGATCTCGGGCGCTGCGACGAGGATGGATACTTCTTCATCGTCGACCGCCTGAAGCGCATGATCAACGCCTCCGGTTTCAAGGTCTGGCCGGCCGAGGTGGAGGCGATGATGTACGCCCATCCCGATATCCAGGAGGCCTGCGTCATCGGCGCGCTCGATGCATACCGCGGCGAAACGGTGAAGGCGGTGGTGGTGTTGAAGGACGCGAGCAAAGGCCGCGTCCGCGCCGAGGACATCATCGAGTGGTGCAAGACCCACATGGCCGCATACAAGTACCCGCGCACGGTCGAGTTCCTCGACGGCCTGCCCAAGTCTGCGACCGGCAAGGTGATGTGGCGGGCGTTGCAGGAACAGGAATCGGCAAAGTCAAAAGCTTGAACCGTGTTAAGAAATGAAGATTCTCGACGGGAGCGGACTTGCACGCTGCGCGCGCCAACCGTGTTTTCCGCGCGGATGAAAAACGCATCCGCACGGAAAACACGGTTATGATTAAGAACAAGGTCGGCGCGGGGGTTTTCATACAACATCGCAACTCTGCAAGAATGCGGGGCGCGATTTAGGCCGCCACGGATCGACTATTCTTGGGGAGCTGGATCATGGAACTGAAGAACGCGGTCTGCATCGTCACCGGTTCCGCCAGCGGCATCGGCGCCGCCAGCGCCGTCCTGCTCGCCGGTAAGGGCGCGCGGGTGCTGGTCAACTACAGCAAAAGCGAGGACGCGGCGCGCGCGACGCAGAAGGCGTGCGAGGCCGCGGGCGGTGAGACCCTGCTGGTAAAGGCGGATGTGGCGCAGGACGCCGATTGCCGCCGCCTGGCGCAGGCGGCGCTCGATCGATGGGGCCGCATCGACGCGCTGGTCAACAATGCCGGCACCACCAGGTTCGCCGATCACGCCGACCTGGAGGCGCTCTCTGCCGAAGACTTTCAGCGCATCTATTCGGTCAATGTCGTCGGCAGCTACCAGATGGTGCGCGCCTGCGCGCCGGCCATGAAGAAAAGCGGGCGCGCCGCCGTGGTCAACGTCTCGTCGATCGCGGGCAAGAACGGCATGGGATCGAGCATCGCTTACGCGGCATCCAAGGGGGCGCTCAACACGCTGACCATGTCGCTCGCGCGCGTGCTCGGCCCGGAGATACGCGTCAACGCGGTCTGTCCGGGCATGGTCGACACCAAGTGGCTGCGCGAAGGCTATGGCCCGCGTTACGCCGCGATCGAGGCGCGCTACCGGCAGGGCACCGCGCTCGGCCGTCCGGGCACAGCCGAGGAAGTCGCCGCCGTCATTGTCTGGCTGATCGAGGGTGCGGATCTGATCACCGGCGACACCATCATGGTCGACAGCGGCATGCACATGGGCCTGATCCCACGCAAGGTTTGAGGGACCGCCCGCGCAAAAGGCTCGCGCGGGCTGTTTTAAGGCTCGTGCCAGTGATGCGCTGCATGGACAAGTCTAGTTACCGATGAGGTTACGATGAAATTGAACAAACTCGGTGAGAGCGACCTGCGCGTATCGGAAATCTGCCTCGGCACCATGACCTGGGGCGAGCAGAACAGCGAGCGCGACGCGCATCTGCAACTGGATTTCGCGCTCGATCATGGCGTCAATTTCATCGACACCGCGGAGATGTACCCGGTGCCGCCGGGCGCCCCTACCTACGCGCGCACCGAAACCTACCTGGGCCCCTGGCTGGCGCGGCAACAGCGCGACCGGCTGGTGATCGCGAGCAAGGTGGCCGGCCCCGGGCGGCGCGACTGGGTGCGCGGCGGGCGCACCGAGCTCACGCGCGAGAACATCACCGGGGCGCTCGACGACAGCCTCGCACGGCTGCGCACCGATTACCTGGACCTGTATCAGATCCACTGGCCGGGGCGCAACGTGCCGATGTTCGGCGAAACCCGGTTCGACCCGGCGAAGGAGGTGCCGGGCGTGCCGATACTCGAACAGATCGAGACCATGGCCGGTCTGATAGCGGCGGGCAAGATCCGCCATTACGGACTGTCGAACGAAACCGCCTGGGGCGTATGCGAGTTCGCGCGCCTGGCGCGCGCACACGGCCTGCCGCCGCCGCTGACTGTGCAGAACGCTTACAGTCTGGTGAACCGCATGTTCGACGCCGATCTGGCCGAGGTGAGTTTCCGCGAGAGGGTGCCGCTGCTCGCCTACAGCCCGCTCGCCATGGGCATGCTCAGCGGCAAGTATGCTGGCGGCGCGAAGCCGCCGCGCGCGCGCCTGGCCCTGTACGCCGACTTCGGCGAGCGCTACAAGCGGGAACTGGTGCGCGCCGCAGCCGAGGAATATCGCCAGTTCGCCCAAAGCCGCGGCCTCGGCGTCACCGAGATGGCGCTCGCCTTCGTACGCGCGCGCTGGTTCGTTGTCTCGACCATCGTCGGCGCTACCGATCTGGCGCAGCTGAAGCAGAATATCGACAGCGTCAAGGTCGAGCTCGATGCCGGGACGCTCGCGGGCATCGACGCCATCCACCGGCGCTATCCCAATCCCGCTGCCTGAGCCAAGACCGATCATGCCTGACACGCGAGAGCCGGCGCAGGGCCGGATGAGCGAAACGCAGGCGGGGCATCCGCGCGCGCTGCCGCTCGCCGGTGTGCGCGTAGTCGAATTCGTGCACATGGTCATGGGTCCGATCTGCGGCCTGGTGCTCGCCGATCTCGGTGCCGAGGTGATCAAGGTGGAGCCGGTCGAAGGCGACAATACGCGCCGGCTGACCGGCACTGGCGCCGGCTTCTGGGCCACTTACAATCGCAACAAGAAAAGCCTGGCAGTGGATTTGAAATCGACCGAGGGCATGCAATTGGTGAAAAAGCTCCTGGCGACGGCGGACGTTATGACTGAGAATTTCCGCCCGGGCACCCTGGACAAGCTTGGTCTTGGCTATGAGGAAGCAAGAAAGCTGCGATCCGAAATCATCTACTGCTCGCTCAAGGGCTTCCTTCCCGGCCCGTACGAGCGGCGCACGGCGCTGGACGAAGTGGTGCAGATGATGGGCGGTCTCGCCTACATGACCGGCCCCGAAGGACGCCCATTGCGCGCGGGTGCATCGGTAAACGACATCATGGGCGGAATGTTCGGCGCCATCGCCATCCTTGCCGCATTGCATGAAAGAAAGGCCACCGGCCGCGGCCAGCTCGTGCAAAGCGCGCTGTTCGAGAACAACGTGTTCCTGGTGGCGCAGCACATGATGCAGTACTCGGTTACGGGCGAGCCGGCCGCGCCGATGCCAAGCCGCCTGTCCGCCTGGGCCATCTACGACGTCTTCGATACTGCCGACGGCGGGCAACTGTTCGTCGGCGTGGTGAGCGATACGCAATGGAAGGTGTTCTGCGAGCATTTCGGTATGACCGCGCTTGCCGCCGACGTGTCGCTTGCCACCAACAATCAGCGCGTGCACGCGCGCGAGCGCATGCTGCCTCTGGTGCGCGCGCGTTTCGCGCAGATGAGCAAGGCTGAGCTCATGGGCGCCTGCGAGCGCGCCGGACTGCCCTACGCCCCCATCGTCAAGCCGCAGGATCTGTTCGACGACCCGCACCTGAACGTCTCGGGCGGATTTACCGAGGTCGCGCTCGCCGACGGCCGCGTGGTGAAAACGCCCAAGCTGCCGTTCCAGATGGACGGGCGCCGTTTCGGTACCGAACTCGATGTGCCCGCGCCGGGCAGCCACACGCGCGCGCTGCTGGCCGAACTCGGCTATTCCGAGGCGAAGCTGGAGCGGCTGGCCGCGGCCGGCGTGATCGCCGCTCAGCCATAAACCCGGCGAACCAACTCATCGCCGGACAAACCGTATCCATCCTGCGCGGGCGACGCCGGCGCCGGGCTTGAACCTTGCCGGCGCGGACCCCATGTAATATGGGCCCATGCTGGAAATGTCCGCTCTGTTTTTCCTTGCCGCGCTCGTCTGGCTGTGGTTCGACAGCATGCGCGCGCGCGAGCGCGCGCTGGCATTGGGCAAGCGCGCGTGCGAGCGCGACGGCCTGATGTTCCTCGACGAAACGGTGGAATGCGTGTCGCTCGGCTTCGCGCGCAATACCGACGGACGCATGGCGCTGCGCCGCACCTATAGCTTCGAATTCAGCGACACCGGCAACAACCGCCGCAACGGCAGCGTCGTCATGCTCGGCGGCGAGGTCGAGTCGTTCTACACCGAGCCGTACCTGGTCCAATGAGAGAATCCTCCGGACAAATCAGCCCCGAATATTACTGGTAAGCTCGGCCGATGCGGCGTCTCCTCAACCTAGTGCTCCTGTTACTCGCGCTGGCCTCGCTCGCCGGCTGCAGCGGCGCGCGCCTCGCCTACAACAACGCCGATACCGTGGCGCGCTGGATGGCGGACGATTACTTCGCGCTCGAGGGGGAGCAGGAAGAGGATTTCAACGCGCGCCTGGAGCGTTTCCACGCCTGGCACCGCAGCGAGGAACTGCCGCGCTATAGCGTATTGATGACCAGCGCGGGCTACAAGCTCGCCAACGGGCTCACCGCGGCGGAACTCCTGTGGGCCTGGGAAAACGTCAAGGGGCGGTATCGCCGCATGGCCGCTTATGCCGCGCCGGAACTGGCCGCGGTACTGGCCACGCTCACGCAGGACCAGTTTGATCGGCTGGAGAAGAAGTTCGCCGAGTCCGAAGCCGAATTCACCAAGAAATTCCTCAGGGGCGGCGAGGCGGAGCAGCGCAAGCGCCGCGACAAGCGCAATCTCGAGCTGATGCGCGAATGGTTCGGCGATCTCTCCGAAGAGCAGGTGGCGCAGCTCAGGCGCGCGAGTGCCGGGCTGCCGCTGGTGTACGAGTTGCGCCTGCAGAATCGGCGGCGGCGGCAGGGCGAGTTCCTTGCCACGCTGAAGAAATACCGCAGCCCGGCGGAACTCGAACCAAGGCTGAAACACTGGCTGACCGAGTGGGAGGAGGGCGCATCACCCGCGTATCTGCTCCTGTCGGAGCAGCATCAAACCTTGTATGTCCAGATGCTGCTGGAGCTGGACCGCGGCCTCAGCCCGGCGCAGCGCGTGCACGCGGTGACGCGCCTCCACGAATACGCGGAAATATTCAAGTCGCTGGCCGAGCAAGACAAGCTGGCACAGTCGGGCTCCTGAGCGGGAACCGCGCCAGATGAGCCGCGACATCCTGCATTTTTCCCATGCCAACGGTTTTCCCGCGGTCTGTTACCGCAAATTCTTCAGTTATCTGGAGCCCGATTTTCGCATCAGCGGCATCAACTGCATCGGCCACGACCGCGACTATCCGGTGACCGACGGCTGGCCCCACCTGGTGGCGCAACTGATCGACCATCTTTCCAGGCACCGCCGCGGGCCGGTGGTCGGCGTGGGGCATTCGCTCGGCGGCTATCTCACCTTCATGGCGGCAGTGCAGCGTCCGGAACTGTTCAAGTGCATCATCCTGCTCGATGCGCCCATCCTCGGCTATTTCAAGGGCACGGCGTTCGGGATGCTCAAGCGCCTGGGCCTGGCCGATCGCGTCACCCCGGCCCACGGCACGCGCGAGCGGCGGCGCGACTGGCCGTCGGTGGAGGACATGATCGCCCATTTCCGCCGGCGCAGGATCTTCCGCCATTTCGATGCCGATTGCCTGCGCGACTACGCCAGCCTCGGCACGATCGCCGAGGACGGCCGGGCGCGACTGCTGTTCGACCCGGAAATCGAATATCAGATTTACCGAAGCTTCCCCCACGATCTCGTCTATTACTGCAACCGCCTCAGGCTGCCGGCCGGGTTCATCGGCGGGCGCCAATCGCAGGAACAGCGCCGGGTGGGCCTGGCGCACACGCGCCGGAACTTTCGCGTCAAGCGCATCGAGGGCGGGCACCTGTTCCCGTTCGAGCGCCCGCAGGCCGCGGCGGAGGCGGTGCGCCAGCTTGCAGCCGAGCTGCTCGCCGGCTGAAGCGCGTCAGATCATGTTCTTGCGCCGCTGCTCGATCAGCTGTTCGAGCACCAGGATATTGAGCTTGACGCTGTCCATGTTGGGGTTGACCTCCAGCGCGCGGCGGAAATACTCGCGTGAGCGCTGGTAATCCTCAAGCCTGAGGTAGATCTGTCCGTAACCGGCCAGCGCGCCGAAGTGATAGGGATTGCGTTTCATCACCTCGGCGCAATCGGCGAGCGACTTGCGGTATTCGCCGGTCATGAAATAGAGCGTGGCGCGCTTGTTCCAGCCCTCGGCAAACCCGGGTTTGAGCGCGACGATGCGAGTGAAGGTGGCGATGCCTTTCTGCAATTCTCCGCCGGCCATCTGCTCGACGCCGGTCCGGTACAGCTTGTCGACCTGCCGGTCGCCTGAACGTTCCCAAATCCGCCACATCGCCTGTTCGGCGCGCGCGCGTGTCCCCTCGTCGGCATCGCGCAGCGCCTGCAGCAGTGCCGGCGTGTCAGTCATCGCGCCGATTTCGCCCAGCCGGCCGGCGGCCTGGCGGCGCACTTGAACTTCTGCATGGGAAAGCGACCGCAGCGCCTGCTCGCGGCTTAGCGGTGCCGCCGAAGCCGCCGGGCAGGCGAGGGACAAAAGCGTTAGCAGGGCTGCTAGCTGAACCTGCGCCATGGCTGCCTCCAATTCCGGATTCACCGCGCAGCGGCGATGATTGCAGTCATGATGAACTCAAACCCGCGCCGGGATCAAGGAGCAGGATCAAGGAGCGGAATCAAATCGGTGCGCGATGCACCTGCGCCGGCGGCCGGTCTTGGCGCGCGCGCCGCGCATGACGCGGAAACAACAAGGGCGGCTCGAGGCCGCCCTTGGCGATTGCAGCGGACGCGATCTTACTTCAGGTGCTTGCTGACCAGCTTGGTCATCTCGAACATCGATACCTGCTTCTTGCCGCCGAATACGTCTTTCAGCTTGTCGTCGGCATTGATGTTGCGCCGGTTCTTGGCGTCTTGCAGCTTGTTCTTCTTGATGTAAGCCCAGATCTTCTTGGTCACTTCGGTGCGGGGCATCGGGCCTGCGCCGATCACAGCGCCGAGCGAGGCACTCGGGGTCATCGGCTTCATGAACGCCGCATTCGGCTTGCGTTTTACTTTAGCCTTGACGGGTTTCTTGCTAGCGGTTTTCTTGCTAGCGATCTTCTTGCTTGCTGCCTTTTTCTTTGTGGCCATGAGTTTTCCTCTCCTAAAGTGATTGACGGCGACTGCGCTTGCTCTCGTGCGGAACACGCAGCGCGAGGATGAATCAGCCGGTGGAATTTGTCAATCGGTATCGTGCGCCGGCCGCCTCGGGGGCAAGGCGTTTTTTCCGTGGTGCGTTTGCGCCCCGTCTTCTATAATCCCGCCTTTGCGTCAGCCCGCCCCTGCGCCACCCCCGGTAACGGCGCAATGCGCCCCCTTCCATGGAAAACGCCAAGAAGAACGTCGCCCTGCTCGCCGGCTGCCAGGCGATGCTGTTCACCAACAACGTCACCCTGATATCGCTGGCGGCGCTGGCGGGTTTCTCGCTCGCCGACAACAAGGCGCTGTCCACCCTGCCCGCCACCGCCTACGTCGTCGGCGCGGCGCTGACGACGCTGCCGGCTTCGTTCTTCATGAGGCGGTTCGGCCGGCGCACCGGTTTTCAGGCCGGCACGTTCATGGGCATAGTGGGCGCCGCCGTGTGCTGCCTCGCCTTGTGGCTGCACAGCTTCTGGCTGTTGTGCGCGGGCGTGCTGGTGCTGGGGGTCTACAACGCCTTCGGCCAGTATTACCGCTTCGCCGCCGCCGACGCGGCGAATCACAATTTCAAGGCCAAGGCGATCTCGCTGGTGCTGACCGGCGGCCTCGTCGGCGGCATCATCGGCCCGGAGTTGAGCAAGCACACCCGGGACATGTTCGCCGTGCCCTTTCTCGGCGCGTACGCCTCGCTCATCGTATTTTGCCTTATTACCATGGTGCTGCTCGCTTTCATCCGCATTCCCCAGCCCAGCGTCGCCGAGCGCCACGAGCCGGTCCGGCCGCTCGCGCAGATCATGGCCCAGCCCGCCTTCATTGTCGCGCTGACCGGCTCGGCGCTGGGCTACGGCGTGATGAGCCTGCTCATGACCGCAACGCCGCTGGCGATGGGGCTATGCGGCCATGCCTACGACTCGGCCGCGCTGGTGATCGAATGGCACGTGATCGGCATGTTCGCGCCCTCGTTTTTCACCGGCTCCCTGATAAAGCGTTTTGGCGTGCTCGGCGTCATGCTCGCGGGCGCGGCGCTGGAGGCGCTGTGCGTAGGCGTCGCCCTGTCCGGGGTGCTGGTGGCGAATTTCTGGTGGGCGCTGGTGCTGCTCGGCGTGGGCTGGAATTTCCTCTATGTGGGCGGCACCACGCTGCTCACGGAGTGCTACCGTCCGTCGGAGAAGGCCAAGGCGCAGGGCATGCACGACTTTCTGGTGTTTGTGACTACCGCGACGTCGTCCTTTGGCTCCGGCCTGTTGATGAATCGCAACGGCTGGGAGATGCTCAACTACGCCGCGCTGCCATTTCTCGCCGTGATCGGCGCGGCAATTGCCTGGCTCGCGCTGCAGCGGCGGTCGGCAGTCGCGTCCTGAGCCTGGTGCCAACCGTTTTGGTGAAAGGATAGCCATGCCAGTCGATCCGCAAATGCAAGTGGTGATCGAGCGGGTAAACAACGCGGGCTTGCCGCCGTTCTACACCGTGAGCGCGCGGGAGGCGCGCCGGCTGTACAAGGAGACGCGCAGGTTCTTCAGCCCGCCCGCCCCCGAAGTGGAAGCGGTGCGCGACCTCGCTGCGACCGGTCCCGCGGGCCCGATTCCGCTGCGGCTGTACCGCGGCCTGGGCACGGCGGCCGGCACACCGCTGCCGCTGCTCGTGTATTTTCATGGCGGCGGCTGGACCATCGGCGATCTGGATACGCACGACATCGTCTGCCGCACCCTCGCCAACAAGGCGCGCTGCGCGGTCATTGCGGTCGATTACCGCATGGGGCCGGAGCACAGGTTTCCCGCGGCGGTCGAGGACTGCATCGCCGCCACGCGCTGGGTCGCGGCGCAGGCGGCCGCGCTTGGAATCGACGCCGCGCGCATCGCGGTGGGCGGGGACAGCGCCGGCGGCAATCTCGCCACAGTGGTGGCGATCACCCTGCGCGACGCAGGCGGGCCGCCCCTGGCGTTCCAGGCGCTGGTGTATCCCGCGACCGATCAGCGCATGGATTCGGCTTCCCACGCTAAATTCGGCGAAGGCTATCTGCTCACGCGCAACAACATGCTCTGGTTTCGCGACAACTATCTCGCCCCCGGGGACTACGATGACTGGCGCGCTTCGCCGATCCGCGCCGCGGATCTCGCGCGCCTGCCGCCGGCGCACATCATCACCGCCGGTTACGACCCGCTGGTGGACGAGGGCCGCGCCTATTCCGACCGCCTGGCCGCCGCCGGGGTGCCGGTGCTGTACGAATGCTTCGAGGGCATGGCGCATGGTTTTCTCACCATGGGGGGCGTGGTCGCCGCCGCCAACCACGCTCTGTCGCGCCTCGGGCAGAGCCTCGCGCAGGCGTTCACGCAAGGGCATGGCTGAAGTGCATTCCCTCTCGCGAGCAGCTTGAATTGCGGCGCACGCTGCACTGGGCTTTCGATTTTCTCGGGCAGCACGCCACGCTGTTCCTCGCCGGTGGCGTGCTGCTCGGCCTGCTCGCGCCGCCGCTCGCCGCGTTCGCACGGCCGATGCTGATCCCGGGTCTGCTGATTCCCTTGGTGATCGCGTTACTGCGGCTCGACTGGGACGCGCTCGCGGGCTACGCACGGCGCCCAGCTCTGGTGGCGCTGATCTGCGCCGGGATGCTGCTGGTCTCCCCCGTACTGATGTGGCTGGCTCTCGCGGCGTTCAGTCTGCCGCCGGCCCTGGTGCAGGGGCTGACGCTGATGGCGGCGGCCTCGCCCATCGTTTCCTCGGCCGCGATCAGCATTATCCTCCGACTGGACGCGGCGCTCGCGGTGATCGTAATTGTTGTCACGACTGCACTGATTCCGTTCACCTTGCCGATAGTGGCGCTACAGCTGCTCGGCCTGGAAATCGACATCGGTCTCCCCACGTTCATGCTACGCCTCGCGCTGATGGTGGGCGGCGCCTTTGCCGCGGCGCTTCTGCTGCGGCGTATGTTGCCGCGGCAACAGCTGGAAGCGCATGCGCGCGTGCTCGACGGCGTATCGGTGGCGACGCTGGTGATGTTCGCTCTTGCCATCATGGACGGCGTCGCGGCGGTGGCGCTCGCTCGGCCCGGCTACGTCGTCCTGGTCACCCTGTCCGCCTTTCTTGCCAATATTCTGCTGCAGTGCCTTGGCACCCTGGCCTCGCTCAGGCTGGGCATGCGCTCGGCAATTACCGTCGGCCTCATGACCGGCAACTGCAACATGGGCCTGGTGATGGTGGCGCTGGCCGACAAGGCCGACTTCGACGTCATCGTGTTCTTCGCCATGGCGCAGATCCCGATGTACATGCTGCCGGCGCTGCTGGGCCCCGCCTACAGGCGCCTGCTTGCGCTGCGGGGTTAAAAACAACGCGGCATGGCGTTCTTTATACAAGTTCGGCTACTGCAGTTCGATATTTGGTACTACGTCGATCGATTTTGACGTGGCGGCCATTGCGCGCTCAGCGCGCCAACCGTGAATTTGGTACGGATGAGAAGCGTATCCGTACCAAATCCACGGTTATTGATAAAACCAATAGGGGCAACTCTGCAACACCGACGGCGCGATTTGGTTCGCCATACATAAGCACAGGCGCATTCCAATCGCGCTACAATCCGCGCTCTTCCGTCGCAGAGGTCTACATGGGCGCCAAACATCCCGATCCCGGCATCGAACGCAAGATCGTCAAAGCCGCCTGCCCGCACGACTGCCCCGACACCTGCGGCATGCACATCAGCGTCGAGAACGGCGTCGCGGTCAAAGTCGAAGGCGCGAAAGACATGCCCTTCACCCAGGGCACGCTGTGCACCAAGGTCGCGCGGTATTTGGACCGCACCTATTCGAAGGACCGCCTGCTGTATCCGCTGAAGCGCGTCGGCGCCAAAGGCGAGGGCAGGTTCGAGCGCATTTCCTGGGACGAAGCACTGGACACGATAGCGGCGAAGTTCAGGGAGGTCGCCGCCGTCGAGCCGCAGTCCATCCTGCCCTGCAGCTACGCCGGCACCATGGGGCTGGTGCAGTACGCGTCGATGGACCGGCGCTTCTTCCACAAGCTCGGCGCGTCGCTGCTGGAGCGCACGCTGTGTTCCTCGGCCGGCAAGGCCGGCATGAAGATCACCCTCGGCGCCGGGGTCGGCATGGACCCTGAGCGTTTTGACGAAACCAAGCTGATCCTCATCTGGGGTTCCAATTCCATCGTCTCCAACCTGCATTTCTGGTCGCGCGTGGTGGAGGCGAAGCGCCGCGGCGCCAAAGTGATCGCGATCGATCCCTACCGCAGCCTGACGGCGGCGAAATGCGATCAGCACGTGGCGCCTTTGCCCGGCACGGATGCGGCGCTGGCCCTGGGCATGATGCACGTGATCATCGGCGAGGGGCTTTGCGACGACGACTACGTCCGCCGCCACACCCTCGGCTTTGAACAGTTGCAGAAGCGGGTGCGGGACTATCCGCCGGAGGCGGCCGCGGCCATCTGCGGTCTCGCGCGCGAGGAGATCGTGGCGCTGGCGCGCGAATACGCGCGCACGCGGCCGGCGGCGATCCGGCTCAATTACGGCGTGCAGCGGCACTCCGGCGGCGGCATGGCGGTGCGCACCATCACCTGCCTGCCGGCGCTCACCGGACACTGGCGCGATGCAGCGGGAGGCGTGCTGCTGACCACCGGCGACTGGTACGGCCTGAACCACGCGGCGCTGGAGCGCGCCGACCTGATCCCGAACCGGCCGCGGACCATCAACCATTCGGCGCTGGGCGACGCGCTCACCGCGGCCGAGCCGCCGGTACGGGCGATCTACGTCTACAACAACAACCCGGTGGCGGTGTGCCCGGACTCGCAAAAGGTGATTGCCGGATTCCGGCGCGAGGACATGTTCACCGTGGTGCATGAAATTTTTCTTACCGACACCGCCGACTACGCCGACATCGTGCTGCCGGCCACCACTCAGCTCGAGCACTACGACGTGCACAAGTCCTACGGCCACCTGTACGTGCTCGCCAACAGCCCGGCGATTGCCCCGGTGGGCGAGGCGAAGCCCAACAGCGAAGTGTTCCGGCTGCTCGCCGCGCGCATGGGTTTCACCGAAGCGTGCTTCAGGGATTCAGACGAGGATATCTGCCGCCAGGCGCTGGCGTCGGCGAATCCGCGCATGGCCGGCATCGAGTGGAATGCGCTGAAGGAGCAAGGCTGGCAGCGGCTCAATGTGCCGGCGCGGTTCGCGCCTTTCGCCGAGGGAAACTTCCCCACGCCCTCGGGCAAGTGCGAGTTCTGGAGCCAGACCGCGGCAGACCAGGGCATGGACCCGCTGCCGTGTTACGTTGCGCCGCGCGAATCGGCGCAAAGCGCGCCGCTGTTGGCGAAGAAATATCCGCTCGCGTTCATCTCGCCGCCGGCGCGCAACTTCCTCAACTCTTCCTTCGCCAATCTGCCGTTCGCGTTGAAGGAAGCGGGCGAACCTTATCTCGACGTCCATCCGGACGACGCCGCGCCGCGCGGCATCCGCGACGGCGACGCGGTGCGCATCTTCAACGGCCGCGGTTCTTTTGTTACCAAAGCGCGCGTATCAGACCGGGTGCGCCGGGGCGTGGTCGCGGCGCTGTCGGTGTGGTGGAAGAAACTCTCGCCCGATGGCCGCAACGCCAACGAAGTCACGTCGCAGGCGCTGGCCGACATGGGCGGCGCCGCGACGTTTTATGATTGCCTGGTCGAGATAGAACGCGCCGGCGAAAGTTGAACCTCGTTGCTCCGCGAGACAGCTCGCGGCGCATCCCGGGTATCGGGCAGATTCAACGCACCACGCCCGGAGGCGGAGGCGGCGGATAACCGGGGGGCGGGGGCGGAAATGTGTTCACCGGTGCAGGCGGATTGACCGCCCGCTCAGGCGCCGACGTCATCCGGCCCGACACGGGAACGCGTTCGCCTTTCGCGTACATGCACTGAATGTACGCATGGTCGTAACGGCGCTGCGAACCATACCCGGAAGCTTGACCGGCACTGGCGCCGGCGGCGCTGCCTGCCAATAATCCCACGCCCGCGCCGACGCCCGCACCCTGCTGGCCGCCCATCGCGGCGCCGGCCAGCGCGCCGACCGCGGCGCCGAGGGCGGCACTCTTTACGCCGCTGTCGATGGCCGCCTCGTTCGCTGTCGCGCCGCCGACCTGGCCAAGCGCGTATTGCCTGCAATCGGCATCGTCGGCGCGGAACTGATCGAAACTCTTGCCGGTCCCTGGCATCGCCATGACGCTCGGGCCGGTGGGTATGGTCGTGCACGCGGCGACGGTCAGCAGCGCCACAAGCGGTGAGAAACGCAATAAGCTGGACATGATTGATCGCTCCTTGCGGCTAGCGTGCGGGCGCTTGCGCCGGCACGCGTTGCCAACCTGCGGGACATTCCCCTATCTGTGGGTAATAGGCATTCGAGGCCGCGCAGTAGTACCAGTCACGCGGCGCCTGCGCCGGCTGGGCCACGCCCTGCTCGACATACACCGGTGCTGCGGAAGAACCTATAAGCGCAGAAGGATAGGCATAGACGGGCGCGGGATAAGCGTAAGCGGGGTAAGCGTAATAGGGCGCGCGGTAATAGCCGAGGGCGAAAAGCGGAAGGCCGAGAGTCAGGCCAAAACGCACATTGCCGCCGTGGCCATGACCATGACGGTAGTGCTGCGCCATCGCGGAACCACTTGCCAGCGTTGCAATCAAAACCAGGACGAAAGTCCCTATTGCCTTGGGAAATGTTTTCATGATTTGGCACTCCAGTCGCTACACATGCGTACAGACTAGCAAATTCGCGCGACCAAAGTGGTAAGGAATTGTTTCAATATGTAACCCGGGTCCAGCGGCTTGGCCATGCTTCGCGCGTCAGCGGCGTTCGAGTTCCTTGCGCACGATCGCCGCTCCCGCGGCCAGGGCCTTGAGCTTGCCCTGCGCCACTGCGCGCGGCAGCGGTACCATGCCACAGTTGGTGCAGGGATAGAGCTTCTCCGGCGCGACGTACTTCAGCGCCGCGCGCAGGGTTTGCGCCACCTTTTCCGGCGTCTCGACTACCTCGCTGGCGACGTCGATTGCGCCGACCATGACGTCCTTGCCCTTGAGCAGGGCTATGAGTTCCAGCGGCACCCTGGAATTGGCGCATTCGAGCGACACCTGGTCGATTTTCGATTTTGCCAGCAGCGGAAAAGTGGATTCGTACTGGCGCCACTCCGAACCCAGGGTCTTCTTCCAGTCATTGTTGGCCTTGATGCCATAGCCGTAGCAGATGTGCACCGCGGTCTTGCACTTCAATCCGGCCGCGGCGGTTTCCAGCGTATCGATGCCCCAGTCGCGCACCTCATCCATGAACACGTTGAAGGCCGGTTCGTCGAATTGGATCACGTTCACGCCCAGGGCCTCGAGTTCGCGCGCCTCGGCGTTGAGGATCTTCGCGAACTCCCGCGCCAGCTTTTCCCGGCTCCTGTAATAGCCGTCGTAGAGCGTGTCCACCATGGTCATCGGGCCGGGGAGGGTGAATTTCACCGGCCTGTCGGTCTCGGCTCGCAGGAATCTGGCGTGCTCGGCGAATATCGATCTGGGTCGCGCAACCGGGCCGATCACCATCGGCACGTCGGCATCGTAGCGGTTGCGGATGCGCACCGTCTTCTTGTTCTGGAAATCGACACCGTCGAGGTTTTCGATCAACGTGGTGACGAAATGCCGGCGCGTCTGCTCGCCGTCGCCGACGATGTCGATGCCGGCCGATTCCTGGTCGCGCAGCACCAGGCGCACGGCGTCGCGCAGGCCCTCGGCGAGCGCTTCGCCTTCAAGCAGCCAGGGCGCCCAGAGTTTTTTCGGTTCCGCCAGCCATGCGGGCTTGGGTAGACTGCCGACGATGGTGGTTTGCAATATTTCGTGACTCATGCCCTGTCTCCGGGATTGGCTGAAGCGTAAGTATGCACCAGCGCGGCGCTAGTAGCGGCCGCCGAGCTGGTAGAAGGCGATTTTGGCCAGTTCCAGCAGCACATTGCGCGCGGCGTTCTGGTTCTTCCACCACGCCTGCGGCAGGGGGTCGTAGCTGGTCGCGATCACGCGGATGTCGGCCGCGGGCAGGGCGTCCGCGAAAATCACCCTGGCGCGGCGCAGATGGTAGGGGGAGGTCACCAGCAGCAGCCTTGGGCTGCCCTTGGCGAAGAGGGCGCGCGCCGCCTCTGCCTCTGCCGCGGTGCTGATCAAGTCCTTGCCGAGGTACTCGATCGCGCTCGCGGGAACGCCACGCTTGATCAGTACCTGGCGCACGACTTCCTCCTCGCGCGGAAAGGCGATGCCCGCTTCGTCCAGCAGGCGGTGCTGATCTTCGCGCGCCGGCGCGCTGACGTAAATCTTGAGGGCGTGACCCTGACGGTAGAGCTCGGCCGCCTGGAACGGCCGGGAAAAGCTGCCGCCGAGCACCAGGATCGCATCGGCCTTCTGCGGCCGGTCGCTGGCGCCGAGCCAGTCGGCGACGTAGAAGAGGCCGGCCGCCGCGCCGATTGCAGCAGCGACAAACACCACAAGCAGAAACAGACCGCATTTTTTGGCACAATGCATGATGATCAACTTTGAATTGAACGGTGCGCCAGTTTGCGCATGAGCCGGAAAAATGACAAGAACTAAAAGCTGGTTCGCCCGGCGCCGCTCGAGCGTCGAAGTGAGCGAGGAAGACGGTGTGCGCTCGCTGCACCTGGGCGGGGACGCCATCCAGAGCTCGATCCGGCTCGCGCGCCCGGATGAATTGGCGCTCGACTACACGCGCGCGATGATGGCTTTTCTGCTGTTCCAGCCGTTGCCGCGCGAGGTGCTCATGATCGGCCTGGGCGGCGGCTCGATGGCGCGCTACATCCACCAGCGCATGCAGGGAACGCGCACCACGGTGGTCGAGATCAACGCCAAGGTGCTGGCCGCGGCGCGCAGCCTGTTCCACTTTCCCGCGGATGACGCGCGCCTGAAAGTGGAAATCGCCGACGGCGCGGATTACATCCGGGATCACGCCGAGTCGGCCGATGTGCTGCTGGTGGACGGCTTCGACGACGGCAAGCAACCCGCGGCGCTGTGCACCCAGGCGTTTTATGACGCGGCTTATGCCGCGCTGCGGCCGGGCGGCGTGATGGCGGTCAATTTCATGGCGGAAGAAAAGAAACTCGACGTCTTCCTGCAGCGCGTCGAGAAAAGCTTCGATGAGCGGGTGATCCGCCTCAAAGCGGCCGACCGGGTCAACCTCATCGCCTTCGCCTTCAAGCGCCACCCGCGCGAGCTTGCCTGGACGGAGTTGAAAAAACGCGCGCAGAGGCTGAAGAAAACCCACGACCTGCCGTTCGATGATTTTGTCGCCGATTTCAAGAAAATAAACCCGCATACGCAAGCAACCCTCAAACTGCGCCCGGCTTCAGTCGAATGAAATCCGCGCTGCGTTCGCCCGCTGCACCTCGGATCAGGACTCAAGCTGCTTCCTGATGCTCCTTACCAGCTCAGCCGGGCTCGCGGCGATGTCAAGCCGCAGCGCTTCCCGCGGCCGTTCCAAGATGGCGAATTGCGAATCGAGCAGCGCCGGGTTCATGTAATGCCCCTGGCGCGCGGCGAGGCGCGCGCGGATCAGTTCCGTGTCTCCGTCTAGAAAAACGAAGCGCGCCGGCGCGCAGCCGCGGGCGAGGCGATCGCGGTAGACCTGTTTCAATGCCGAACAGGCGAGAACCAGGCTCTTTCCCTGTCGTTCGCAGTCGAGAAGGAAGGCATTGAGGCGCGCCAGCCAGGGCCAGCGGTCTTCGTCATTGAGCGCCGCCCCGCTTTTCATTTTGGCGACGTTCGCCGCCGGGTGGAAATCGTCGGCGTCGTGGAATTCCCAGCCGCAGGTGCCGGCCAGCAGCGCCCCGACCGTGGTCTTGCCGCAGCCGGTCACGCCCATCACGATGACGATCACGATTTCTTTTGTTTGCTCACGGCGTGGCCACCAAACATGTTGCGCAGCTGCGCCAGTTGCTTCGCCGCGTACCCGCCCTTTCCCTGGCTGGCGAAGCGCATCACGAGCGCCAGGCTGATGACGGGCGCCGGCACGCCGAGCTCGACCGCTTCGATCGCCGCCCAGCGGCCCTCGCCCGAGTCGGCGACCACCGGCGCGATGTCCTCGAGCGCGACATCGCGCTTGAGCATCTCAGCCATCAGGTCGAGCAACCATGAGCGCACCACGCTGCCGTGGCGCCACAGCTCGGCCACGGCGGCGACGTCGAGGTTCAATTCGTTCTTTCCCGCGAGCAGGGCGAAGCCTTCGGCGTAGGCCTGCATCAGGCCGTACTCGATGCCGTTGTGGACCATCTTGACGTAGTGGCCGGCGCCGCTGGGACCGCAATGCAGCCAGCCCTTTGGCGGGGCGAGCAGTCTGACGAAGGGCGTCACCCGCCTGACCGCGCGCGCTTCGCCGCCGAGCATGATGGCGTAACCATTGGCGAGGCCCCACACGCCGCCGGAAACCCCGGCATCGACGTAGTGAAGGCCGCGCGCGGCCAGTTCCGCCGCGCGGCGCATGCTGTCCCGGTAATGCGCATTGGCGCCGTCGACCAGCACATCGCCTTTCGCGAGCAGCGGCACCAGTCGCGCGAGCAGCGCGGCGCTCGGATTGCCCGCGGGCAGCATCAACCAGAGCACACGCGGTGTCCTGAGCTCTTGCACCAGGGATGCGAGGTCCGGCGCGACGGCGACGCGGCGCTCGTGCGCGAGGGCGCGGCGCGCAGCTGCGGCCTTGTCCCAGGCGATCACGTGCGCGCCGCCGCGCGCCAGGCGCCGCGCCATGTTGGCGCCCATGCGCCCCAGGCCGATCATGCCGATCTGCTTGGTGTGCTTCATACCGATAGCCACGCCTTGTTGCTGGACCATGCGGACATGGAACTGTCCTTCGCCGGAGATATTCGCGCGGGCGCTACCGGGAGGCGACGCGACGCAAGCTGCATAATCTTACCGCATCGGCGCGGCGCCCGGCTGCGGGCCATATAGAATGTGGGATATTTTGAACCTGCGGATTTCTCACCGATGACGAATGACGCTCCGGCCGCTGTCGGCATGCCGCTCGCCGCGGTCGATGCGCCCGCGCTGATCCTCGATCTGGAGGTGTTCGAGCGCAATCTCGCGTGCCTGGCCGACGGCGACGGTTTGGCGCTGCTTCAGCGCGCCGGCAACGGGCGCGACGTCGGGTTGTGGATGGCGCCCGCGCCATTCGGTTGTAAGGGCCGGAAGTTTTGGAAGTCCCAATGGCGGCCAGGCGCGGCCTCAATCAGCGCGCGGGTGTATTTCTGCCGCGGCGCCGTCAACAAGGTCTCGGCCCGACCCGTTTCCACGACGCGTCCTTTTTGCATCACCACGATGGTGTCGCAGATTTGCGCGGCGACGCGCAGGTCGTGCGTAATGAACAGCACAGCGATGCCTGTCCGGTCCCGGATCTCCTGCAGCAGCGCCAGAACCTGTGCCTGGACGGAGACGTCCAATGCCGACACCGCCTCGTCTGCCACCAGCAGATCAGGCTGCAGCGCAAGCGCGCGCGCGATGCAGATTCGCTGCCGCTGCCCGCCCGAGAACTGGTGAGGGTAGCGCGGCATGGCGTCCGGATCGAGTCCCACCAGTCGAAGAAGCGCCCCGGCCTTCGTCAACGCCTGGTCTCGCCGCATGCCGAAGTTGACCAGCCCTTCGATGATGGAGTCGCCGACACGCCGGCGCGGGTTGAGCGAGCGATAGGGATCCTGGAAGATGATCTGGAAGCGCTGTCGCAGCGGGCGCAACGCGCGCCGGGTCGCGCCTGCGATATCGCTGCCATTGATGTGAATGGCGCCCGAAGTCGGGTCGATCAGGCGCACGATGCAGCGTGCCACCGTGGACTTGCCCGAGCCCGATTCGCCGACGACGCCAACGATCTCGCTGCGCCGCACAGTCAGATCGACTTCCTGCACCGCGGCCACCATCCGTGCGCTGCCGAGGAAGCGTTTTTCAGAGTAGATCTTGTTCAATCCAACCACGTCGAGAACGATCTCGCCGCCAGGTGCGTCGCGTTGCCTCGGAATCAGGCTCGGCACGGCGGAGACCAGCATGCGCGTGTACGCTTCCCGTGGATGAGCAAGGATATCCTCACGTGCGCCCACCTCGACGACGCATCCGCGATGCATGACGACTATCCGATCGGCAATCTCGGCAACGACACCGAAGTCATGGGTTATAAACATCACGGCCGTGTTGTGCTTCTCCTGCAACTCCCGGATTAGGGCGAGAATCTGGGCCTGCGTGGTCACGTCGAGGGCAGTCGTCGGCTCGTCGGCGATCAGCAGCTTGGGCTGCAGGATCAGGGCCATCGAGATGACGATGCGTTGGCGTTGGCCACCCGACAACTGATGGGGATAAGCGTCGTAGATTTGCCGCACATTTGGCAGGTGTACGGCGTCCAGCATGGCTAGCACTGTTTCGCGGCGCTCGGCCCGAGTGAACTTTCTGTGCACGCGCAGCACTTCGTCGATCTGCTTGCCGACCGGTTCCACCGGGTTGAGCGCCGTCATCGGCTCCTGGAACACCATGGCCATGCGGGTGGCGCGCAGCGCCCGCAGGCGGTTTTCGCTCGCGGTCAGGATGTCCTCGTCCTCCACCAGGATGCGACCGCCGCGGGATGCGAGGTTTCCGCGCGGCAACAGTCCCATGATCGAAAGCGCGGTGACCGATTTGCCGGACCCGGATTCACCTACTACGCAGAGAGTCTCGCCCTGGTGGACATCGAAGCTGACATTCGCGACGACGCGCTGGGTCGCGGGGCGTCCGACCACCTGCACCGATAGACCGTCGATGTTCAACACCAGCGCGTTCATAGCTTGCGCGCCATGCGCGGATCCAGTGCGTCGCGCATGGCATCTCCGACCACGTTGACGCTCAATACCGTCAGTGCCAGGAACAGGCCGGCATAGAGAATCAGGCCAGGCAGGAGCTGGAAGTAGATTCGCCCTTCGGCCATGATGTTGCCCCACGAGGGGAATTCCGGTGGAAGGCCCACGCCGAGGAAGCTCATCGCGGCCTCGGTAAGCATGGCGGATGCAAAAACGAACGTGCCCTGCACCATCAGGGGCGCCACGGTGTTGGGTACCATGTGCCTGAGGAGGAGCGCCGGCGACGGCGTGCCGAGGGCGATCGCGGCTTCGACGTAGGGCTCGTCGCGTATGGTCAGGATCACGCTTCGCACCAGCCGCACTACGCGGGGAATTTCCGGGATCGTGATTGCGACGACCACCGTCATCAGGCTTGCTCCCGAGACTGTCACGAGGGCTATCGCCAGGAGAATCCCCGGAATGGCCATGATGCCGTCCATCACCCGCATGACAATTGAGTCGAGCATGCGGAAATAGCCCGCAATCACGCCGATGAAAAGCCCCAGTGTCACGCTCGCCAGCGCCGCTCCCAGGCCGACCAGAAGCGAAATCCGTGCGCCGTACATCACGCGCGAGTACACGTCGCGGCCAAAGGCATCGGTGCCCAACCAATGGGCGCCCGACACGCGCTTCAGACGCTCGCCGGGATGGATGGCGATCGGGTCGCCCGTTCCCAGGAAAGGCGCAAGAAGCGCGATCAGGATGGCGATGCCCAGGATAGTCAGGGCGATAAGTACGGGCGCGGAAGTCAGGGTGCGCCTGAGGTGGCCGAACGCCGATGGGGCGAGAGGTTCCTCCACTTTCCCGGTCATGACCGGCGAGGTGTGTTCCACTACGTCAACGGGTGCGGGAGAATTCTTCAATAGCGGATGCGGGGGTCGATCACGGTGTAAATCACGTCGACCAGGAGATTGATCAGGATGTTGACGAAGGAGAACAGCAGGATCAGGCCCTGGATCACCGGGTAGTCGCGCGCCAGCACGGCTTCCACCACGAGCCGTCCTAGCCCGGGCAGGTTGAAAACAGATTCCGTCACCACTACGCCACCGATGAGATGGGCGATACCGACGCCGATGATGGTGACGATCGGTACGGCGGCATTGCGCAGCGCGTGACGCAGCAGGACGGCGTTTTCCTTCAACCCCTTGGCGCGCGCAGTGCGGATGTAGTCCTCGCCCATGACCTCGAGGATGCTGGTTCGCGTAATGCGCGCAATTAGTGCGATGTACGCCGTACTGAGGGCCAGGGTTGGCAGGATCAGCCGTACGAAGAACGGCAAGAAGCCGTCGGTGAGCGGCTTGTAGCCCTGAACCGGCAGCCATCCCAGGCTGATCGAGAAAAGCAGAATCAGGAGGTAGCCGTTGACGAAGACCGGCACCGAGAAGCCGAGCACTGAAAACGCGGTCACCGACCGATCCAGTACGGTTCCCTGTCGCCACGCGGCGATCACGCCCAGCGGAATCGCAACGATCACACTGAAAAGGATGATGGTCGTGCTGAGCGCCAGGGTCGGGCCCATCCGGTCCAGGATCATCCCGGACACAGGCACGCCGGAAATCAACGAAACGCCCAGGTCGCCGCGCAATATCTGGAGCAGCCACAGGAAAAATTGGACGTGCATGGGCTTGTCCAGGCCCAGATGAACGCGAATCTGCTCCAACTGCTCGGTAGTGGCGCTGTCCCCGGCGATGATGGCTGCCGGGTCACCCGGTGTGAGGCGCAGGATCGCGAACACCACCAAGGCCACCGTCCCCACCACGGGGACGGTGGTCATGAGTCGCCTCGCGATATACGCGAGCATTGCGAACCGTCTCTACTTGCCCTTCTTGATGTTCCAGAAGACTCTGACGGGTGATTCCAGCACGTCGGTCAGCTTGGTACTGTAGCCGGACGGAACGACAAACTGGCCGAGTGGCACGACCACTCCCTCATCGATTACCGCCTTCTGGATCTCTTCGGCGATCTTCTTGAGTTCGGCTTGGTCCGACGTAATCGCGAACCTGGCCCGCAGCGCCTCGATCTCCGGGAAATCAGGCCAGCCGAACCAGGCCCGGCTGCCGTTGGTGCCTACCGCCTGGTTGCGCAGGGGATCGGAAATCCCGACCAAGGGGCCGTTGGTGGGATGAATATTCCATCCGCCCTCGGCCGGCGGCTTCTTGCTCGCGCGGCGAGTCGTCACCGTCTGCCAGTCCATCGATTGCAGATCAACCTTGAAGCCGGCTTTGCGCAACGCATCCGCGATCACGACGGGTTGCGTGCTTACCGAGCTGATGTCCGTGGGATGCAGGATCACCACCGGCGTGCCGTCATACTTCGCCTCCTTGAGGAGCTGTTTCGCCTTCTCGATATTCGCGCGTATGAGCATCGCCTCGCCATAGGAGCTCGCGTAAGGGGTCCCGCAGCCGAATACCGCAACGCACGTCTTGTAATACTTGGGATCGCCGGCTAGCGCTTTCAGAACGTCCAGCTGTCCCACGGCATACATGGCAGCCTGGCGGATCAGTTTGTTGTTAAACGGGGGATACAGGAAGTTGAATCGGTAGTAGGTCCAGAGCCCGAGCTTGTCCAGAATCTCGACTTTGATGTCCTTCCTGCCCTCGAACATCGGCAGAAGGTCGTACGACATTACCTCGATGAAGTCGACCTCGTGGTTCAGCAACGCGTTTGCCGCGGTCAGGGAATCCGGCATCGTGACCCATTCGACACGGTCCACGTAGACAACTTTGCCACCGGCGGTCCAGCTCGCTGGCTCGCTGCGCGGGACGTAGTCCTTGTGCTTCTCGTAGACAACCTTGAGGCCCGGCTTGAACTCGGAGGCCACGAACTTGAAGGGGCCGGATCCGACGTATTCCTTGATCGGCTGGGACGGCGGTGTATCCGCGATGCGCTTGGGCATCATGAAGGGCGTGCGGGTGCCGATCTTCGCCAGAGCACTCAGCACGATGCTGGTCGGTTGCTTGACCACAATCTGGAAAGTCTTGTCGTCCACGACCTTCATGTTGGTCACGAGGCCCATCAGAACCTGGCCCATCACGTCCTGGGCCCCCCAGCGTTTAATCGAGGCGACGCAATCCTCGGCCTTGACCGGTGCGCCATCGTGAAATCTGAGCCCATTGCGCAGGGTGAAAGTATAGGTCGTGCCGTCTGCGGACACCTGCCACTTCTCCGCCATCTGCGGCTGGACCTTGTGGTTGGCGTCGGTTCCCAGGAGCGTGTCGTAGATCATGTAGCCGTGGGTGTTGGTGATCGCGGCCGAGCTCATGACCGGGTCCATCACGCGCAGCCCGGACGACATGACGGCAGTAATAGTCTGCGCAAGCGCAGGGGCGGAAACAAACATCGCCGCAGACACGAATGCGGCCGCGCGCAAGGTCCGCACCGGACTCCACTTCCTCCATTTGAGCGACATGCTGGGTCTCCTCCTAGAGTCGATATATCGCAGATCCGGCGATCCGCGGTTGGAACGGGATGCCGGATTGTCGCGACACTTTACCGTCGGGCAAGTGTCGCGTTTCATATTCTAAGCCGGCCTTCCTTACTTTTTCTAATTTTTCTTCTATTCGAAGCTGAGCAGATCGAGATCGCTACCCCATTGCCTCCGGCGCGCGCGGCGGATCAAACGCGCTCGAGGATGTGCAGCCCGCGCACGCGATCGAGCAGGTAGATCAGCCCTCGGTCGTCGACCGTTACGTCGTTGCTTTGGATGCGCGGTATGCCGTTCACGGGCGTCGGCTCGTACCAGGCGACTTCCCGCGGTGCGTGGGGATTCGAGAAATCGACAACGCGCAAACCGTGCGCAAACCAGGCGACTGGGATCTCGGTGCCGGTGATCTTTTCACACGGCTGGTGGCAACCGGTAAACGCGGGGCGCGGTGAACCGTCCTCGGCTTCCACCTGAAAGCTGCCGAACGGCACCGGATGCTTCTCGTCCGTAATGTCTACCATCCAAAGAAACGACGGGGGGTGATCGTCCGTGCGCGCAACGTCCTCGTCGGCAACGATCATCAAGCGCCGGCCGCGCACCGGGAACGGAACCGGCAGCGCGGTGTGTGTGGGCCAGGGATACGGCGGACTCCAGTCGAGTTCGGATACCACCTTGGGCGTCGACATGTCCTCGATGTCGAGGATACGCAGGCCTGCAAGCCAGCAGCTCGTGTATAGCCGATTCCCCAAACGCAATGGATGGTGGATCCGGTGATCGGCGTTCTTCCACGTCGGCACTTCGCCTCCGGCAATCCATTGCCCGGGAATCCACCAGCGTGACACCTCCTTCGGCTCGGCTGGATTTGCCAAGTCGAGGATCTTCATAATATGGCCGATGTAACCCTCCTCGCTCGCGGAGATGTAGGCGAAGCGGCCGTCGAAGTCGAAGCGATGCACACCAATGCCGGGCGTGGTCCATTCGCAGATGAGTTTCGGCTGACGGGGCGACGACACGTCGTAGATCCCAAGTCCGCCGCGAAAGGAGCTAGGTGCCAATTGCGGCGAGACGAACTCGCGGTTCACCAGCATGAGCTCGTTTGCGACTCGCACCTTGTGTGAGTGAGTTCCGGGCAGCATTCCCAAGCGTGCGATCTCGCGCGGATTCCTTGGATCGCTGACATCCAAAATGATCGTTCCATCCGGACTAGCCATGTTGCCCACGTAGGCGATGTCTTTCTCCACCACCACCTGGCCGCCGCCGGAACAGTCGACGAACGCGACTTCCCGTATGCCTTTACCTGTTCCCATTCGCCTGTCCCTTCATGGTCTTTTGTGGCGGGAGCATGCTACACCCGCGTTCGGCCGACCGCAATGCAGGTTGCGCCACATGCACACTGAATCAGGAGAAGACGAGGGGAGGTATCCCCTCACTTCGCAACGACGCCTTATTTCATTTCCGAGCAGATCACTCCGCCCGAAGCCCAATCGGATTTCTTTACATCGCGCAGGATGATGGACACCACGCCGGGCTCGCACTTGAGCACGCGGCAGGTTTCGCGGGTAATGGCTTCGACGAATTCACGCTTGATTTCCTGCGTGCGGCCTTCGAACATCTCGACATGGATCATAGGCATGGTTTTTCTCCGCATGAAAGCGGAAGATAACCTGTTGACAAGCCCGATGCAAGCGCCGGGACGGGGTATATGGCGACAATTTCAGTTGTGTCGCGCAGTAACACGGGAGAGAATGGTTTCAAGTGTTCCTGGCGTCGGCTCGAGTTCGAACCGATGTGCGCGACCGGCTTCCTCGTTCGGAGTCCGGACAAGCGCTCAGAGGGCGCCGTTTTGCAACAGGAGGCCATGATGCAACGTTTCCTGGATCTATCCTTTGTCGCGCTGTGGCTTTGCGCCTTACTTGCTGTGCTGCCGGCGCAGGCGCAAGAGACGCAGCCGAAGCCCAAGCCCATCAGCGAGAAACAGGCGGACGAGTTGCTCGCATCCGTGGTCAGGGTCAAGGCGCGCGCGCTCCCGGACGCGCGCAGCAACGCGACGCTGGGCTCCCAGCGCGAAGGCAGCGGCGTGATCATCGACGACAAGGGGCACATCCTCACCATCGGTTATCTGGTGATCGAAGCCGATGCCATCGAAGTCACCACGGCCGACGGCAAGACCAGCCCGGCCACGCTGGCCGGCTACGATCACGCCACCGGCTTCGGCCTGTTGCGCGCCGCGCTGCCGCTCGGCGCCAAGCCCATCGACCTGGGAACGTCCGCGGAACTCGCGCTGCGCGAGCCCGTCATGGTGGCGCCGCACGGCGGGCGCGAATTCGTCAACCTGGCTTACGTGGTGTCCAAGCGCCAGTTCGCGGGAAGCTGGGAATACCTGCTGGACAGCGCGATCTTCATCTCGCCGCCGACGCTCGCATGGGCCGGCTCGGCGCTGATCAGCCGCGAGGGCAAGCTGGTCGGCATCGGTTCGCTGCTGGTGCGCGACTCGGAGGAGACGGGCACGCCGCTGCCCGGCAATATGTTCGTGCCGATCGATCTGCTCAAGCCCATCGTCGCCGACCTGATCGGCAATGGACGCGTGGCCGGCCTGCCGCGGCCGTGGCTGGGCATGGCCACCGAGGAATTGCAGGGGCACCTGTTCGTGACCCGGGTGTCGCCGGAGGCGCCGGCGGACAAGGCCGGGGTGCGGCGCGGCGACATCGTCGTCGGCGTGGGCGCGGATAGGGTGACCAGCCATGACGAGTTGTACCGCAAGCTCTGGTCGCTGGGTCCGGCCGGGACCGAAGTGCCGCTAAGACTGCTGCAGGGCGCGAGCCTGAAAGAGATCATGGTGCGCTCGATCGACCGGACGGAATATTTCCGCACCAAGCCGACGCATTGACGCCGCAATGTCGTCTCCGTTCGAGTAGGCGCCGCAGCGCGACGACGGCAGCCGCCGCGATCGCGCGCAGATCTTGCCGGCGCTCGATTGGCAAGACGGCGGCGTGAAAGGAAACGTCTGGCCGTGCTAGGATTGCGGGCGATTCAAATACGAGACACGCGAGAGACTAAGAGCCCCTAACACAATGAAACGCGTGTGCGACTACGGCGTTTGGGATGCAGCGCAAGGCGCGGCGGCGCAGCTTGGGTGGTTCCCAAGCAAGCCGGCGCAACGCCGCGATGCGCCCAAACGCCGACGTCCCTTCGGGTTGCGACCAGGGCGGGCGTCTGCGGCGTTGCGCCGCTTGGCAAGGGAATGGCCCTTGCCGGCGCGCCGCGCCTTGCATCCATCCCGTCCTGGTCGCAACGCATCACGTGTTTCATTGTGTTAGGGGCTCTAAAGGCAGGGTGATGGATCACTTCATCGGCACCAAGCCGGTGGCGGAGAAGCAGCGCTTCGACGTCGCCCGCCTGGAAACTTATTTGCGCGCGCATGTGGACGGGTTCGCAGGCAGCCTCGAAGTCGAGCAGTTCAAGGGCGGGCAGTCCAATCCGACCTATCGCCTGAACGCCGGCGGCAAGCGCTATGCCATGCGTGCCAAGCCCGGGCCCGCGGCGAAGCTGCTGCCTTCGGCGCATGCGGTGGAGCGCGAATTCCGCGTGATCAGCGCTCTGGGCAAGACCGATATTCCGGTGCCCAGGACCTATGCGCTGTGCGAGGACGAGGGCGTGATCGGGCGCGCCTTCTACATCATGGATTGCGTCGAAGGCCGCGTGCTGTGGGACCAGGCGCTGCCCGGCATGACCGTTTCCGAGCGCGGCGCGATCTACGATGAAATGAACCGGGTCATCGCCGCGCTGCATAAGGTCGACTACCAGGCGATCGGCCTGGCCGATTACGGCAAGCCCGGTAATTATTTCGCGCGCCAGATCGGGCGCTGGAGCAAGCAATACCAGGCCTCGGAGACCGAGAAGATCGAGGCCATGGACAATCTCATCGCCTGGCTGCCGAATAACATTCCCGCCGGCGACGAAACCGCCATCGTGCACGGCGATTACCGCCTCGACAATCTGATCTTCCACCCGACCGAGCCGCGCATGCTCGCCATCCTCGATTGGGAACTTTCCACCCTGGGGCATCCGCTGGCGGACATTTCCTATCACTGCATGAGCTGGCGCATTCCTCCGGGGCAGTTTCGCGGCATCGGCGGGCTCGACCTCAAGGCGCTGGGCATACCGATGGAGGAGGAATACGTCGCTGCCTACTGCAGGCGCACCGGGCGCGAGCGCATCGACAACTGGGATTTCCACCTCGCCTACAACATGTTCCGCATCGCCGCCATCCTGCAAGGCATCAAGAAGCGCTCGGTGGACGGCACCGCCGCCAGCGCGCACGCGGCCGACGCCGGCACGCGCGTGCAGCCGCTGGCCACGATGGCCTGGGAGTACGCGCAAAAAGTCATCGCGGCCGGAAGATAACCCGGCGGCGCCCGCACCACTTTCACTCTACGAAAGGCAAACCATGGATTTCGCATATACCGACAAGGTCAAGGCCATGCAGGCCAAGCTCATCGCGTTCATGGATGAGTTCATTTATCCGAACGAGCATCGCTTCCATCAGGAAATATTGGACAACCGGCGCAAAGGCAACCCGTGGATACCGACCACGATCATCGAGGAATTGAAGCCAATAGCGCGTAAGGCCGGGCTATGGAACCTGTTCCTGCCGCACTCGAAACGCGCCCCCGAGGGTCTGTCCAACCTCGAGTACGCACCCTTGTGCGAGATCATGGGCCGGACCACCTTTGCCCCGGAAGTGTTCAACTGCTCGGCGCCCGACACCGGCAACATGGAGACGATCGAGCGCTACGGCAGCGAGGAACACAAGCGCCGCTGGCTCGAGCCGCTGCTGCGCGGCGAGCTGCGTTCGGCCTTTCTCATGACCGAGCCAGACGTCGCCTCCAGCGACGCCACCAACATCCAGTGCCGCATCGAGCGCCAGGGCGACGAATACGTCATCAACGGACGCAAGTGGTGGTCTTCCGGCGGCGGCGACCCGCGCTGCAAGCTGTACATCGTCATGGGCCGGACCAATCCGGACGCGCCCAGGCACAGCCAGCAGTCCATGATCCTGGTGCCCGCCGACGCGCCCGGCGTCAAGGTGGTGCGCGCGCTGTCGGTGTTCGGCTACGACGACGCGCCGCACGGCCACATGGAAATCCATTTGAAGGACGTGCGCGTGCCGGCATCGAACATCCTGCTCGGCGAAGGCCGCGGCTTCGAGATCGCGCAGGGGCGCCTCGGGCCGGGCCGTATCCACCATTGCATGCGCCAGATCGGCGTGGCCGAACGCGCGCTCGAGCTCATGTGCAAGCGTTCCCTGTCGCGGGTCGCGTTCGGCCGCACTATCGCCGAGCAGGGCGTGACGCGCGAGCGCATCGCCCAGGCGCGCATCATGATCGACTCGGCGCGCTGGCTGACGCTCAATGCCGCCTACATGATGGACACCGTGGGCAACAAGGTGGCCAAGGCCGAGATTGCGATGATCAAGGTGCTCGCGCCCAACATGACACTGCAGGTGATCGACTGGGCAATGCAGGCGCACGGCGGCGCCGGCGTCTCGGACGACTTCCCGCTGGCGATGATGTACGCGCATTCGCGCACGCTGCGCTTTGCCGACGGCCCGGACGAAGTGCACCGCAACGCCATCGCCAAGCTGGAACTGTCCAAGCACATGAGCGTGCCCAAATCGGCCAGAACTGCTGCGTGATCAATAACGAATCGAAAAGGAACTAGACAATGTTGAAACTGGGCGGATTTGCAGTCAGCAATTATTACAACAAGGCCAAGGTGGCGCTGCTGGAAAAGGGCATCCCGTTCGAGGAGGCGTTCTGCATGACCTCGCAGGAAGAGGACTATCGGAAACGCTCGCCCATGGGCAAGGTGCCTTACCTCGAAATCGACGGCCAGTTCCTGTGCGAGTCGCAGGTGATCTGCGAGTATCTCGAAGACCACTACCCGGACAATCCGCTCTACCCGAAGGACGTGCTCGAGCGCGCGCGCGTGCGCGAACTCATCACGGTGATGGAATTACACATGGAGTTGGTGGCGCGCCGCCTGTATACGCAGGCTTTTTTCGGCGGCACGGTTTCGGACGAGATCAAAAAACACGTCGAGAAAGACCTGGCCAAGGGCGTGCGCGCGTTCAAGCAACTGGCCAAATTCTCGCCCTTCGCCGCCGGCGCCAATCTGAGCTACGCCGATTGCGCCGCGGGCGTGCATCTGCCGCTGGTGTCGATCTCGACCAAGATCGTTTACGGCCGCGATGTGCTCGACGATTTCGCCCCGGTGAGGCCGTACCTGAAGATGCTCAACGAGCGCCCGGCGTTCAGGAAAATGAACGACGACCGCAAGCTTGCCACCGAGGCGATGGCGGCGGCGCGGGCGAAGAAGGCTGAATAGAGACGCGGCGAAGAGGACGCGTCTGCCTCCGGCTTCGCGCCTTCATCCCATCGGGTTGGTCGGATTGCGCTCCTGCAGGATGTCTTCCATGCGCCACTGGATCGAGGGCTTGATCTTCGGGTGGGTGAGGATGTAGAAGCGCTCGTCGCGCACCGCCTCGTACACCTTCTGCGCCACGTCGTCCGCGGTGAGCCTGCCCGAAGTCACCGCCTTGCGCAGGCGCGCCTCGCGCGCCAGTTCCTCGGCGGTTTTTTCCCGCGCCGGATTTCGCAGCGGCGCCGGACGGTTACGCTCCGAGTCCACGATTCCGGTCGGCACGTAAGCCGGGCACAGCACCGAGCACTTGATCCTCGCGCGCTTCAGAGCCAGATCGTGGTACAGGGTCTCGGTGAGCGTTACCACCGCGTGCTTGGTGACGTTGTACATCGCCGAACCCGGTGGCGAAATCAGTCCCGCGACCGAAGCAGTATTGATGATGTGCGCCTCTCCGCCCTGCGCGAGAAGGATGGGCGTGAATACGCGCACGCCGTAGATTACGCCCCACAGGTTTACTCCCAGGGTCCACTCCCAGTCGGCGACGCTCCCCTCCCAGGTGTTGCCCAGCGGAGAAACGCCGGCGTTGTTGGCGACGAGGTGCACCGCACCGAAAGCCGCCAGCGTCTTTTGCGCCAGCGCCTCGACTTCGGCCGCCTTGGAGACGTCGGTGCGCACGCCGATGACTTTCGCCCCCGCCGCTTTCATTTCCGCTTCGGCCTTGGCAAGCGCACTGGGCTCGACGTCGGCAAGCACGATGCTCATGCCCTCGCGCGCGAAGCGCTCGGCCATGGCGCGCCCGAGGCCGCTCGCGCCGCCGGTGATAACCGCTACCTTGCCTTGAAAGGCTTTCATGGGATGAACGCTCCGGCGTCAGGTGGAAAGCAGCATGATACTGAATTGGCGCGCGCGCCGGCAGGTCGCCTGCCCGCGCCCGCGCGAGATGCGTCCGGGACGAAGCTTATTTTTTCGCCGGCAAGGGCAGTACCGCGCGCGGCCGGCGATCCTTGTCGGTCGCGACGTAGGTGAGCGTCGCCTCGGTCACCTTGACGATCTCGATTTCCTCGGGATTGCGCTGCGCGTACACCTCGACGTTGATGGTGATCGAAGTGTTGCCCACGCGCACGATGTCGGCGTAGAAGGAGACGAGGTCGCCGATCTGTACCGGCTGCTTGAACTGGAAGGAATTCACCGCCACCGTGGCGACGCGGCCGCGCGCATGCCGCGCGGCGAGCACGCCGCCGGCGATGTCGACCTGCGCCATGATCCAGCCGCCGAAAATGTCGCCGTGATGGTTGGCGTCGGCGGGCATGGGCAAGACCCGCAACACCGGCTCCTTGCCTTCGGGAAGTTTCACTGGTTCGGCCATGGGGTCCAATATTACGCCGAATATTTTTCAGGGTCTTCGGGTTTGGTACGGGTGCCGCTGCAGACATGCCGGACTGAGACGCAGACGGTCCGGTGGCCGTGTTGCAAGTTGCCGCAGCTATGACCTTGTCTTGGTGCGGTGTTGAAAATACTTCGCGGTATGTGCGCTACCGCCCAGATTGCTGCGGCACCTTGCCCGCACAATGCGTCATTGCCAGCCAGTTTCTCTTACCGTCATTCGCGGGGTCAGGTAGTGGAAATGGAAGTTGCAGGCGGAATCACCTTTGACTATTAGGAGAAACACGATGACCAGGTCATTCAACAAGAAACAAGCCGGATTGGCCGTAGCATGCGCCCTGGCAATGGGCATCCTGTCCGGAACCGCGGGCGCGCAAACGACGCCGGATGTCAAGGACAAGGCATTCCTCGAGGATACTCGCACCGGCGTCGTCAAGAGCGGCTTCGGCCTGTGCTGGCACACCGCCTTTGGCCCGCCCCCGGCAGCTGGCCCTGAATGCGACCCCAATTACGTCGCTTACGTCGCGCCTCCGGCGGCGAAGTCTGTAGCCATTCCGCCGCCCGTGCAAACTGCTGCGTTGACCCCGCCGCCCGCTCCTCCGCCCGTGGCCGAGAAGCTGACTCTGGATGCCGATACCCTGTTCGACTTCGACAAGGCTACGCTGCGACCGGCGGGGCGTGACACGCTGGATGCTTTCGTTGGCAGGCTCAGGGACATCAGCCCCGAAACCATCATGACCATCGGCCATGCCGATCGCATCGGTTCCGATAGCTACAACCAGCGTCTGTCCGAGCGGCGCGCGGAAACGGTCAAAGCCTATATGGTGAGCAAGGGCGTCCAGGCGAACCGCGTCTACACCGAAGGCAAGGGCGAGATGCAGCCCGTCGCCAAAGCCGACGATTGCGCCGGCCCGAAGAGCGCGAAAGTCATCGTTTGCCTGCAACCCGATCGCCGCGTCGAAATCGAAGTGATCGGCACCAGGGTCGCCCGCTAATCGCAGGCGAATACGGTTCAACCAATTAGAGGAAAACATCATGATCAAGACAATATTCGCGATTCTGGTTCTGGCGGGCGTTATCGGCTCGATGGCGGGCTGCAATACAGTCGAGGGCTTCGGAAAAGACCTCGGGCGCGCGGGTGAAGCCACCTCGGATACGGCGCGTGACGTGGGTAAGAAAATGTAGTTTGCAGTCTCACGGCGATTGGTTTGCTCCCGTCATGGCATCGACGGGAGTGTCGTTTGACATGGTTCAAATTTGAAGGAAATTCACATGAATACGCAAGTAGACAGAAACCAGCCGCAATCGGGCAAATTTCCCCAGGCGGTAATCTGGATCGCGGGCATTGCCTTGACCTTGTTCTGCGTCGTCGGCATTGCCGCCTTGATGGGGTGGATCCCCAGCTCGATGGGCGGCCCGGGCGAAAAGGCTGCGATCAGCCAACAGTCGGCCAACACCGTAACCCCTTCTGCCCAGAAAACGCCCAGGGCTGCGGCGTCGCAACCCGCACCGGTGGCACGTGCCACCGCTCCCGCGCCGGTGGCGGCCGTTGCGACTTGCGCCGAATGCGGCGTGATCGAATCGGTGCGTGAAATCGCGGAAAAAGGCAAGGGTAGCGGTATTGGCGCCGTAGGCGGTGCCGTCGTGGGTGGACTGCTCGGCAACCAGGTCGGCGGCGGTCGCGGCCAGGACGTCATGACCGTGGTCGGCGCAGTCGGTGGCGCAGTGGCCGGCAACGAGGTCGAGAAGCGGGTGAAAACGAGCAAGAGCTATGAGGTCACCGTGCGCCTGAACAACGGTTCGAGCCGCGTCATCAGCGAAGCAAATCTGCCGAACTGGCGCATCGGCGATAAAGTCAAGATCGTCAACGGCGCGATCCAGTCGAACGCCTGAACATCTTGCAGGAGGCGCGGTTCTGCGGCCTTAGGGCCGCGTCCCCGACTGCGATGGCGATGCCGTCCCGCGGCGTTCGTCACGGACCGCTGAATTACTGAATGTCTTTGGCATTTTCTCCGGCCTGATCCAATCGCATTGAGCATTGGCCGACGGCGGAGCTGATTCCCGCGTCAGGGACCTGCATTGTGCTCGGCGCGTTCTGTCGGCGTTGCCAAGCGGCACAAGCGGGCGCGTAAATCCTCCCACATATGTGCGACACCGCACTGAACTCCTTCCACGGGAGCGTGATACTTGCGACTGTTAAGTTCTGCGCCAATGCGATTGCGCAGGACGTCAGCGTACGAGCCGGCAAGAGGCCGGTCGATTACATCGATGGTTTTTTGGATCAAGTGAAGAGGCAAGCAAATGAAAACAACGAACAGGTACCAGAGTATTTCCGGATTCAGGACGTGGTTCATGGCATTGCTGCTGAGCGCGTTGGTGGCTGGCTGCGGCGGCGGCGGCGGAGGCGATCCAATCCTGGGCACAGGCGGCGTTACCGTTACGGGAACCGCGCCCACGTTGACCGTCGTAGCGCCTCTGGTCCAAGCCACAGGCGTGGGAACCAACTTAAAAGCAATCTCCGCTACCTTCACGGTTGCGATGGATCCGGCCACACTTACCGCTGCAACCTTTACGCTGGCCTGCCCTGCCGGAACACCGGTAACAGGCGGCGTGGTTTTCTACGTTGCGGCAAGCAAGACGGCAATCCTTACGCTTCCCGCGGCAACCAATCTTTCCGCCAATACCGTATGTACTGCGACGATTACCACCGGCGCCAAGGATGCTACCGGCATTCCGCTGGCGAGTGACTTCACCTGGACCTTTACCACCGCGGCAGGCCCAGACACCACCGCACCCACGGTGACCGGGACCATCAATGATGGCGGTGCAATCAGCGTGGCGATCAATACCCAAGTCGGCGCGACGTTCAGCGAGGCGATGGACCCCTTGACGATCACCAGCGCGAATTTCTCCTTGCAGCACACCTTGAGCGGCGCCGCGGTAGCGGGCACGTTGAGCTACGCTGGCGTGAACCTGGTATTCACCCCATCGGCTAACCTCAATCCCGCCACCAACTACACCGTCACCGTCAAAGGCGGGGCGAGCGGCGTCAAAGACCTGGCCGGCAATGCGCTGGCAGAGGGCAATACGCCGGCAGGTGACTATGCATGGGCATGGGTCACAGCCGGGGGCGCCGACACTACCGCACCCACGGTATCCGGGACCGTCAATGAAAACGGCGCGATCAACGTTCCGACCAACACCAGGCCCGGCGCCACGTTCAGCGAGGCGATGGATCCGCTTACCATCACCGCTGCGAACTTCACGCTGCAGCATACGCTGAGCGGCGCTTATATCGCCGGCGTCGTGAGCTACACGGGCGTGAGCGCGGTATTCATCCCGTTGCAGAACCTCAATCTCAATACCAACTACACCGTAAAGATCAAAGGCGGGGCCAATGGGGTCAAGGACGTGGCTGGCAATACGCTTGGCAGTCCCAATACACCGGAAGGTGACTACGCATTGGCGTGGGTCACAGGTCCATTCGCGGACATCACAGCACCTACGGTAACCGGAGCCTTCCCGCTCAGTCGTCAGGTCGGCATCGCCATCAACACTCGGGCCAGCGTAACGTTCAGCGAGGCGATGGACCCGTTGACGATTACCAACCTCAACGTCAGGGTGCGGGAAACGGCAACCGGCGCCGCGGTATCGGGCACACTAAGCTACTCCGGCGTGACTGCGACGTTCATCCCGTCGAGCAACCTCAAGCCCAACACCAATTACACCACAACGGTTTTCGGCGGAGTCATGGACCTGGCAGGTATTCTTATGAACAGTACCTTCGAGATCGGTTGGACCACGGGTGCGACGCCGGACACCACCGCGCCGAAGGTAACCGGCGCCGCCCATGCTAATGGCGCGACAAACGTGGCCATCAACACCAAGGTCGGCGTTACCTTCAGCGAGGCGATGGATCCATTGACGATCACCAACGCGAATGTCAAGTTGCGGGAAACGGCAACCAGCGCTGCGGTACCGGGCATACTTAGCTACGCTGGCGTGACCGCGGCATTCATTCCGTCGAGCAATCTCAAGCCGAATACCAACTACACCGTCACCGTCTTTGGCAACGTCAAGGATCTAGCGGGCAATCTGATGAACAGTACGTTCGAAATCGGCTGGACGACGGGGGCGACCCCCGACACCACCGCGCCGACGGTAATTGGGGCACTCCCTTCCAGCCGTCAGACAAATGTCGCCATCAACACCAAAGCCAGCGTAACGTTTAGCGAGGCGATGGATCCCTTGACGGTTACTGTCCTGAATGTCAGGTTGCGGGAAACGGCAACCGGCGCCGCGGTACCGGGCACGTTGAGCTACGTCGGTGTGATCGCGACGATCGTGCCGCTGAGCAATCTCAAGCCTAATACCGACTACACCGTTACCGTCTTCGGTGACGTCAAGGATCTGGCGGGTAATCTGATGAACAGTACGTTCGAAATCGGCTGGATCACGGCTGCGACCGCGGACACCACCGCGCCCACGGTGACGCTTGTCAGCCCCGCTGATCTTGAAACGGGTGTAGCTGTCAATAAAACCCCCTACGCGTTCTTCAGCGAGTGGATGGATCCGCTAACGATCACCAATGTAAGCTTTACGCTGACGGGACCGGGCGGAATCCCCGTTGCGGGAACAGTTCTCACTGGCGGGACGATCGACAATGCACTCTTTTCACCGTTGAGCAATCTCGCGGCCAACACGACCTATACCGCCACGATCACCACGGCGGTCGAGGACGTGGCAGGCAACGCGCTGGCAGCGAATAAGGTGTGGACCTTCACAACTGCAGCGACTGTAGTGGTAATCCCGCCCCCGCCGATAGTTCTGCCGGCAAACCCGACCGCACCGAACCTTGGTGAGACAAGCAGATACGTGATATTGGCCAGCCAAAAAGTCACAACTACCCCGACTGCTGCTAATAGCATCAAGAATGGGGACATTGGAAATATGGATCAGGCCCGCGCCACGTACATAACTGGGTTCACGCCGGATCCAGCAAACCCGGGAATATTTGCCGAGCTTCAAAACGGCTATTCATACGCGATGGATGACGTTTGTCCGCATACGAGCGCTGCTACCTTTGACTGTCCGATAAAAGTTGCGACGCCGGTGATTGGAGCGACATGGACAAACGCCGGGACGATGATCACTCAGGTCAGAACCGACTTGGGAATTGCATATACTTTCCTCGCTGCCGACCCAAATCCGGGCGCACCGACTCAGGTTGCCCCGATAGAGTTGGGCAACCTGGTCCTCACCCGGGGCGTCTACAAGACCGCTTCCAACGTGACAATAGGTACAGGTCCTTTGCATCTCGATGCGCAGGGCGACCCGAATTCGGTCTTCATTATCAACATAACCGGCAAACTTACCACCTTGGCCGCCGGCAGCATCGTCCTCGATAATCTCGCACAGGCCAAGAACGTCTTCTGGAGGACGTCCGGCATAACGACGATTGCAGCGGGCACCACCTTCTACGGGAACGTATTCGCTTTTGAACAAGTGAACGTGCTTGCCGGTGCCAACATAACGGGCAGACTGTTTTCGGTGAATGAGCAAGTCACCTTGATTTCGGATACCGTTACAAAAGCGCCGTAAGGCTCGAGGCATCAAGATAAAGGCCGGCAGAGTTGTTTCTGCCGGCCTTTGTTGCGTAATCCGGCTAAAGCAACCAGCGGCGTTGATATAGCTCATGTTGCATTTATGCAACAGGCCAAGCGTTTCGTGGCAGGAAATTAGGAAGGGCTTGTCAGTTTGCGCTTGCCGTCTTAGGATTCACTGGAATAATACGTCAGAACATAATGATTTCATCATAGATTGTAATTCCTTCGGGAGAAACACATGAAGATCAAACTGGCAAAAGTCGCAGGAACGATAGGTCTGGCCGCATTCGCTGCGATGGGCAGCCAGTTCGCGATGGCGCAGGCGGGAGCCGGCGGTGCCGCTGGTGCAGGTGCCGGAGGCCCTGGCGCGTCTGCTGCAATGGGCAGCAGGTATTCAGGCGCACCGGCTATGGGCTGGTATGGCGGGGTCAGCATGGGCCAGTCAAACGCGAAAATCGACGAGGCGCGAATCACCAGCAGCCTGCTGGGAGCCGGCTTCGCCACGACCTCGATTACCAGTGACGACACCGATACCGGCTACAAGATCTTTGCGGGGTACAAGTTCAACCGGAATTTTGCCGTGGAAGCCGGCTATTTCGATCTCGGCAAATTCGGTTTTACCGCGACCACGGTGCCGGCGGGAACGCTGAACGGCAATATCCGGCTCAGCGGCGTGAACCCGGACGCGGTCGGCATTCTGCCCATCAACGAAAAGTTTTCTGCGTTTGGCCGGGCAGGATTGAACTACGCCGAAGCCAGGGATTCGTTCAGCGGCACCGGGGCAGTCGGTGTAGCCAACCCCAACCCGAAGAAGAGCGACACGAACTACAAGCTCGGCCTCGGGATCCAGTACGATTTCACTGAAGCCCTCGGCATGCGCGCCGAGGTGGAGCGCTATCGCATCGACGACGCTGTCGGCAACAAAGGCGACGTCGATCTTGTCTCCGTCGGCCTGGTGTATCGGTTTGGAGCGAAGCGGCGTTAAAGTCCGCAGTCCATCCCGGCGGTCGCGCCTGATCGCGACGCTTCGAGGCCGTTTCAGAACGACTGAAACGCCTCGGTTTTAGGGGGAGGAGACGCATCCCCTCGCCATTTTCTGACGGGTTCTAATTCGCGCCGGCTTGCGGAAGCAGGCGCTCGTATTCGCGTTTCACCACGGCATAACACTCGCACACCCGCGCTTCCAGTTTCGGACGGTCAAGCACGCTGATCCTGCCGCGGCTGTAAAGGATCAATCCCTCCGCCTGCAAGCGGCCGGCGGCGTCGGTCACGCCCTCGCGGCGCACACCCAGCATGTTGGCGATCAGCTCCTGGGTCATGGTCAATTCGTTCGTGCGCAGCCGGTCCAGGCTCAACAGCAGCCAGCGGCACAGTTGCTGCTCGACGGCATGGTGCCGGTTGCACACGGCGGTCTGCGCCATCTGCGTGATCAGCGCCTGGGTGTAGCGCAGCAGCAGGTGCTGCAGGTCTCCCCCCAGGCGGAATACGGTCTTCAGTACGCCTGGCCTGAGCCGATAGCCGTAGCCCGCGCTTTGCACCACCGCGCGGCTCGGGGTGCTTTCGCCGCCCATGAACAGCGCGATGCCCACCACCCCTTCGTTGCCCACGACTGCGATCTCCGCCGAGGATCCGTCCTCCATGACGTAGAGCAGCGACACGATGCTGTTGGTGGGGAAATACGCATACCGCTCCTCGCCGCCGGATTCATAGACAGCCCTGCCGAGTTCCAATGGAACCAGTTCCAGATCGGGCAGCAGGCGCTCATAGTCCGCTGACGGCAGCGCGGCGAGAAGCTGGTTTTGCCGGGGCGATTGCCCTGCGGACGAAGATGGGTTCTTCACCTTCACGTTCCAACACCCTTGAGCGAGCATCGAAAAATGGGTCGATCGCGTGCCGACCGGACCACAAGCTAAAACGTACGCTAGCGCACATTCCAGTACGGTGCAAGTGGGCGCAGTGTACCGGCGTGACTTGCGTCAACATTCCCGTCGGAAACGCCGGCCCGGTCAAACTGGAACAGACCGGCGGAGGGGATTACTTCCTGCCTGCTGCGGCCGGAACGGCAGGCGTTGGCCGCGTGGCGCAGGGACAACAGGGGAGGATGAGGGGATGCATCCCCTCATCCGGCAACCGACTCGAAGGCGAGGCGCGTGGCGTATCGGCTGGCGCCGTTGCCTTCGCTGCGAACGCTCTTTTGGCTACCGGTCCAGATCCTGGATGGCGTCGACGATCATGCCGGTGCCGATCGCAATCATCAGAATGTCGGTCGCGACGCGCACGTAGCGATAGCCGGATGGCGGCGGCCCGATTTGCAGCACAAGCTGTGGCGGCACGGTGTAATAGATCACGTCGCGTGGCAACGGATACCCGACCCGCCATTTCTTCGCCTGGCCCGGAGGCATGCAGCCGTTGTGCTTTTTCGCCAACCCCGGCGGGCAGCGGCCGCCGCGGAATTGCTCGACGTAGTATTCACGCACCACGACGCGGTGCTGCTCCTCGAAATGGCTGCGTTTTCCGGCGGAGGGGCCGTCGTTGTCGCGGCGCGATTTGTTGCCGTCATCGCGCCGCTCGCCGCGTTGCTCGTCGCGCCGTTCCGCGCGTTCAGCCTTGCCGCTCTTGCCGGCGCCGGCGGGTTTGTCGGCCAGTACCGGGCCCGCCGCCAGGATGCCGCCGATAAGCAGCGCCAACGCACAATTCGACTTCAGGGTAATCAGTTTCATATTGGGTCTCCCGGTTGAGCATGCACGGGCCGTGCAGCAGTTAGTATAGAAGCATGCCCATTGGCCGACCGGCTGTCTGTGCGCCAGCGTACATGCGCTGCAGCCAGACGCGATGCCCGCACGCGATTCGCTTCAGGCCGGTCGCGGAGCGGTCACAGGACTATTGCATTCTATGTGCGCTGGCAGACGGAACAAACGTCGCGCCGGGCAGACAATTGCTGCAACGATAGACGGCCCCCACGTGTGGCCCGTCTAGCGGGAATCCGCGGCAAATCGCTATGCACCGCGTTCTTTTTGAAGGTTTAAAGATACAAGTTTAAGGAGATACAAATGAAGAACGAAATTCGTCTGGCTTTACTGTGTTTGGCGGCGGCGTCCGTGCCGGCGTTGGCGCAGAGCGGTTCACCGATGTGCGGGAGCACCAATTTCGACCTGACCCAAAGCGCTTTTACCATCGTGAATGCCGCTCCGGGTGTCGTGAATCAGCAGTGTTTTGTCGTTGTGCATGCGGCCGGGGCCGCGCCTCCGGAGGCGCAGCAATACCCCGGGTCCTACCTCGCCGAAGGCAAGTACATGATCGATCTTGTCGGCGGCGGCGGCGGCGGCGGCGGGGGCGGCACGCATATGCAGGGCGGCGGCGGCGGCGGCGCCGGCGCGGCACCATCGCGGACCACTCAATATCTGGCGCCCGGTGTATACAAGCTGACGCTTGGAACGGGTGGAGAAGGTGGCAACGCGTACGGCGGGCCGACCGGAGCCGGAAACCCGTCCAGCCTGACCAATGCCCATACCGGGCAGCTGATTGCCGGGTTTGCGGGGGCCGACACCTGGACACCAGTCGCCGTGGTTTCCGGCGGTGGTGTTGGCGGCGCAGCCTCGGCCGGTGGAAGCCGCGGCGGAAGCGGCGGGGACAGTGGTCCCAGGTCCGAGGAAGCAGCACAGGCCGGCGGCGAATCGCAGACCGCCGGTTATGCCGGTGTCGGCGGACAAGCCGGCAGCGAGAGCGCCGGCAGCGCCCGGGCAGACCGGAGAGCCGGCGTGGTCGAACAGGCCAGTGCCGGCGGTGGCGGCGGCGCAAGCATAGGAAGCGGCGGCTCCGGTGGATCGGAGGGCGCGACCGGGTCAGCGCAAGCTGGCGGCCAGGGCGGTCCCGGACTTATCAAGCTGACCCTGCTCGAGGCTGCACCGCAAATGATGGCAGCTGCGCCCATGCCCATGCCCATGTCAGCCGCGCAAGAAACCGCAACGGTACCTGCTCGCGCAGCTACCCGGCCGGCTAAACAGGACCGCAACTAAGAAATGCAGGATTTGCCTGCAAACGCGTCGCGCCAGCAACAGGCAAGACGCGATCAATTGTCAAAAGAGCCCCGCCGATCGGACCGATTCCTTAACCCGGAGAGGCCGCGTCGGCAGGCGCTCCACCGGCGTTCATACCGCGCACCGTCTTCACCCACCGGGTCAACCGATTCGGCACCCGGGCGTTGAGCACCCACAGAGCCTCAAAGTCTGTGTTTCTTTTCCCGCCGTTTTTTTCCTCCACTTTTGAAAGAGTACCCAATGAACAAGTTCATCGCCGCATTGATTGCCGGGCTGTTTGCCACCTCCGTTTATGCGCAAGCTCCCGCACCTGCCACACCGGCCACCGTCAAGGCGGAAGCCAAAGCCGAAAAAGCCGATGCCAAGGCGGTCAAGGCTGAAGCAAAAACAGATATCAAAGCCGACGCCAAGGTTTCGAAAGCAGAAGCCAAAGCCGCAAAAGACAAAGCCGCCGCGGATGCCAAAGCCGCCAAAGCCGAAGCCAAGGCCGCAAAAGCCAAAGCCGCGGCCGATGCCAAAGCTTTGAAAACCAAAGCTGCGGCCGATGCCAAAACCGCAACAGCCTCAAACGCCGCCGGCAAAACGGCAGCCGCGGCCGATGCCAAAGTTGAAAAAGCCAAAGTCGAAGCCAAGGTTGAAAAGGCAAGCGCCAAAGCCGATACCGCTGCCGTCAAGGCAGAAGGCAAGGCCGACGTGAAAGCCGCGACGAAGAAGTAATCAGTCTCCTCGATCGACGAAAAAAGACAGGCTTGCCCTGTCTTTTTTTCGCCTGTCGTTTCGACGGCACGAAGCGCATGCGTCCCCACTCGCCCAAAACACTGCCGTGCGCCGTCTTATGTTCGCCACCGTACCGACCGACCCCGGCGCTACGGATAAGCTTCATCAAGGCAGGCTTGATCAGTGGTGCCATCCCGGCGCCGCCGGCCCGCCGCATGATGGAGAGTGCGATGACCCATTCAAGTTCCGCGGCAATGAAGCAGAGGCTTCTCGAAGATTTCAACGCGGTCGTGCACGAAGCCGACCAGTTGCTGAAGTTCGTTGCCGACGAAGGCGGCGACAAGGCCAACGCCTTGCGCGGCAAGGTGGAACGAAATCTGAATACCGCCAAGGCGCGGTTGCGTGATCTGGAAGATGCGGTTGTGGAAAAGACCAGGGCGACCGCGCGCGCGACCGATGAGTACGTGCACGAGAACCCGTGGCAGACCGTGGGCGTGGCCGCCGGATTGAGCGTCGTCTTCGGCGTCCTGCTTGGCGTGTTGCTTTCCCGCCGCTAAGCGTGGATCCGAGCAAGTGCGGCCGGCGCTTCAGCGCGCGGCACAGCCGCTTGCTGCGGCGTCGATCGGTTGCGCAAGCCGCTGACAAGACCATGCCCGATTTCTTGGACCGCCAATGATCACCGATCGTATTTCGAAGCGAGTCGCCGAGCTCCGGTCGTTCCTATGGTTTGCGGCCGCGTTGCCCCTGGCCGCAGTGGCGCACACCGGTCCATTGGGCGATTTGCTGGTGGCGCCGGGAAGCGCCGGCCTCGGCGCCATGATCCGCAGCGAGCGCTCGCCGTACAAGGGCGCGGGCGTCAGCCAGGATCTCGTGCCGCTCTATCTGTACGAAGGGAAAAGATTCTTCCTGCACCCGACCCGCGCCGGCCTGAAGCTCTCCGACGACGGCCGGAACCGCGTCGATCTGTTCCTCGATTTCCGTCATGAGGGCTTCCCTTTCGGCCGCAGTCCGGCGAGCCTGGCCGGCATGCAGGCGCGCGAATCGACCACCGACGTCGGTGTGTCCTACGCCTACCGGACTTCTTGGGGTAGCCTCAAAGCCGAGTTCGTGCACGACGCTCTGGACGTGACCAAGGGTGACGAACTGCGTTTCGGCTACGGCTACGACTGGGACAGCGGTCGCTGGCACCTGCGGCCGGCCATCACCCTGATGCAGCGCAGCGCCAGTCTCAACAACTATTACTATGGCGTGCGCGCCGACGAGGCGACGGCGAACCGGCCGCAATACATGCCGGGCGCCGGCACCGATGCCTGGCTCGGCCTGTACGGCTATTATGATCTCAGCCGGGGCTGGCGGGCCCTGGGCGGGATAGGCGTAAATCTGCTCGACAGCCAGGTGCGCAAGAGCCCGATCGTCCGCGACGGCATCCGGCCGACGCTGTTCCTCGGCGCGGCCTACGATTTCGGCAGCTATCATTCAGCCTTCGATGAGCGTGAGCCTCTGATCGCGAAGCTGCTCTACGGCGGATCCACCGGCTGCAACCTGATCAGTACCATGACGCTGCGCTGCGCATCGGTCGACACAATCGACAACACGCGCATCGCGGGGGTCGAACTGGGCAAGCCATTCATAACGCGGGTGCACGGCTGGCCGCTCGATCTGGTCGGCTATGTCAGCCTGCTGCATCACGACGGGAATGGCCTGCAGGCGAACTCGCTGCAGGCCAATGCCTACATGAAAGCGGTCTACTACGGTTTTCCGTGGAGCGAGCGCGTCAGGACACGGATCGGTCTTGGCGTGGGGGTTTCGCTGGCCCAGCGCGTGCCCTTCGTCGAAGCGCGCGACCAGGCCCAACGGCAGCAGGGCACGTCGCGGCTACTCAACTACCTCGACCCAAGCATCGACATCAGCGTCGGCGACCTGATCGGCTCACGCGCGCTGAAGGAGACCTACTTCGGTTTCGGCGTGTCGCACCGCTCGGGCATCTTCGGTTCGTCGCGCCTGCTCGGCAATGTCAACGGCGGCTCCAACTACATCTACAGCTACGTCGAGTGGACACTGCGGTAGTCCCGGGCGCGGCATTCAGGCCAGGCGGCGCTGCGCGCCTGGCCCAAAACAAGCGAATCAGGCGGCGGCGGGCACTGCCGTAAACAGGCGCCCGGTCACTTCCACACCGATGCCGCGGTAGCCGATGAAACGGGCGGAGCGGTCGAATATCGGTTCCCCACTAGCGCGAAAATACTGGTGCGTGCCGTCGGGCTTGACCCGGCTGAAGGGAAAATCGAGGAACGGACGCCGCGCCTTGATGTTCGCTTCGAGTTCGGCGCGCTCCGCCTCGTTCCAGCCCGAACCCTGAAGCACCTTGGTCTCGTCCATCGAGGTGCCCATCTGTATTCCGAGCATGTCGAGAATCGGACCCGACACCTTGGTGACGCGCTGGCTTTCGTCCGATTCCCAGTACCAGTCGGACGCGAGTTCCGTCAGGGCGCGAAAGCGCGCTTCGCTGATCCGCAGTTCCGCCGTGCGTTCCTGCACCGTCTGTTCCAGCAGCTTGTTGTAATTGTCGAGCCGGCGGTGCAGCAGGCGCACCTCCAGCATGTTGTGGATGCGCGTTTTGACCTCGGTCAGATCAAAGGGCTTGCTGATGAAATCCTTGGCGCCGGCCTGCAGCGCCTGCAGCTTGTGCGCCGGCTGGGCGGTGATCACCAGGACCGGGATGTAGCCCTCGGTTTCGATCGCCTTGAGGTTTTCCATGACCTGGAATCCGTCCATGCCTGGCATCTGCAGGTCGAGCAGGATCAGGTCGTAGCGGTTTTCGCGATGCAGTGCCGCGACAGTGTGCGGATCCATGGTTGAGCTGACGCTGGTATAGCCGGCTTCCCGCAGGATTTCCTCCAGCAACAGGACATTGGATTCCTGATCGTCGACGATCAGCACTCTTGCATTCAGGATCTCAGCCGAGGTAATCATTGAATCAGTTCCTTGTTGGCAATATTTCCTGCCCGTGCCGCCGAGAATTCCAGTGCGACGCCCAAGGCATCGAGGAACTCGTTGACCACGAGTGGTTTGGTGAGATAGCGGAAAAATCCTGCATCCAGGCCCTTTCTGATATCACTGGGCATCGCGTTTGCGCTGATCGCCACGATCGGGATCTGCGCCGTTGCGGGATCCCTGCGCAGGATTCTCATGACCTCGATGCCGTTGATGCCGGGCAGATTGATGTCCATCAGGATTACCTCCGGCAGAAATTCGCGTGCCAACGCGATGCCAAGACTGCCGTCGGCCGCGCTCAACAGGCGAAGATCGGGACGGCGCGCGATCAGTTCCTCGACCAATTGCAGATTGGCCGGATTGTCTTCGACATAAAGCAGCGTGCGCACGCGCGCGCCGGTCTCGGCCGGAGATTGGAAAGGGGTGGTCGATCCACTCTCTTCGGCATGGAGTTTCGGCGGATCGCACTGCGTCAATTCGACCCAGAACACGGTTCCCGCGCCTACCGCGCTATCGACGCCGATGTTCCCGCCCATCAGCTCGACCAGTTGCTTGGCCACCACCAGGCCGATGCCCGTGCCTTCCTCGGAGCCGGTCTCCTTGCCGAGGCGGTTGAATGGCTGGAACAGTTGCGCCAGCATTTCCGGGGGCAGGCCCTCGCCGGTGTCCCCGACGCTGATGCGAACCGAATTCGGCGGAACCACCGTGCAGTCGACGACGACCGTGCCGCCGGACTTGTTGTACTTGATCGCGTTGAAAAGAAGATTGATCAGAACCTGCTTCAGCCGGGTCCTGTCGGCAAGGACGAACGCAGGAATATCGAAGCGCGGAAATTGCATGCCGATGCCGCGCAGCTTCGCCTGCGGCTCTATCATTGCCCGGCATTCGAGCATGGCCTGGTCCAGCGACACGGGCTCCCGCGACAAGGTCAACCTGCCGGACTCGATGCGCGCGAGATCGAGAATTTCGTTGATCAACTCGAGCAGATACCATCCAGCCTTGAGAATCTGGTCGAGGCTGCGCTTCTGCGCCGGCGTCGGCGGCGGAGAACCGGATTCCATAACCTGCGCAAAGCCGAGAACGGCATTGAGCGGAGTGCGCAGTTCATGGCTCATGCTGGAGAGGAAATCCGATTTGGCGAGGCTGGCTTTTTCCGCGACGGACCTGGCGCTTTCCAGCTCGATGTTCCTTTCCTGCAGCATCTGATACAGGTGTTCGCGTTCGGTAAGGTCGCGCGCCGCGGCGAACACACCCTGCAGTTTCCGCTCGCGGTCATAGTAAGTGGCGGCGTTGAAGGACACCACCGTTTCCTTGCCGTCGCGGGAGCGCGCGGTGAGTTCGAAGTCGGTGACCTTCCTGTCGGCGAGCGCGAGTTTGATGCCCGCCTCGGCGCGCGCCGGATCGGTGAAGTAATTCTTGAACGGCGCGCCGATCAGCTCGTCACGCGTGCAAGCCGTGAGCGCCTCCATCTGCTTGTTGACGTCCGTAATGATGCCCGCCGGGTCGGTGGTCATGATCGCGTCGATGTTGGACTCGATGAGCGAGCGCGTGTAGAACTGCTGGTCGCGCAGCCGCTGATCGAGCAGCTTCCGCTCGGTTTCAACCCGCTTGCGCGCGGTGAGGTCACGCAAAACGCCGGTGAAGTAACGCTGGCCACCCAGCCACATTTCGCTTATTGCGATTTCCAGGGGGAAGACGCTGCCATCCTTGCGCCGGCCCACGACCTCGCGTCCGAGGCCGGCGGCGTGCGCCTCGTCGCTCGCACTGTAATACTCGAGGGAACCGTTGCGCTGGTCCCGGTCGAGCTCGGGTATCAGCAGACTGAATTTTTGTCCGACGAGCTCCGCGGCGGTATAGCCGAACATCTGCTCGGCGGCCGGGTTTGCTCTCTCGACGATGCCGCCGCGGGCATGGATGGTGATGACGCTGTCCACCACGGTATTGAGAATCGTCTGGATCAGCGCGGTACTGTCGCGCAAGGCCTGCTGCGCGGCATATTCCTTGGTGACATCGCGGAAGATCAGCACGGCGCCGACCACCTGACCGTCGCGGTCGCGAATCGGCGCGCAACTGTCGGCGATGGCGCATTCGCTGCCGTCGCGCGCAATCAGCACGGTGTGGTTGGCCAGGCCATGAATCGTGCCCTGCGCCAGGGTAGCCTTTACCGGAATGGTGGACGGTTGGCGGGTTTCCTGGTTGATGATGTGAAAAATCTCGTCCACCGGTCGGCCCGCGGCTTCGGCCTGGGTCCAGCCGGTGAGTCGTTCGGCCAGCGGATTCAACAGCGTCACACGCCCTTCCGCATCGGTGGCAATCACCGCATCGCCGATGGAGTTGAGCGTAACTGCGAGCTTTTCCTCGTTGAACTGCAAGGTGGCGTTGGCCCGCTGCAGCCGTTGATTCGTTTCTTCCTGAACCTCGAGCAGACGCCGCGTTTCGAGGTGAAGCAAATTTTTCAGCCGATTCCGTGTCTCCCGATAGACCAGGAAGGCGAACGAAAGTGCAAACAGCAGCGCAAGCAAGCTGGCTGCAATGATCGCGGCAAACAGAATGCGCATGTTCGATTGAAACGCCGCGTGGTGCCGCGCCAGCGCGGCGTCCTGTGTCAGCATGAAAGCACGCATTTCGGTGCGAATCGAATCCATCAGGAGCTGGCCCCGGCCGCTGCGTATGAGCGTTAGTGCGGCAGCCGTGTCTCGCTTGCGGGTCAATTCGATGACCTGCGACAGGTGCGCCAATTTGGCATCCACCAGTGGAAACAATGCGTCCAGGTGTTCGCGGGCAGCAGTGATCTGGCCCTCGCGACGCAACGCTTCCAGCCGGCCGCGGATGCCGTCGCGCACCCGGAGATACGGTGCCAGATAGACCTCGTCACCGGTGAGCATATAGCCGCGCTGGGCGGTCTCGGCTTCTGTCAATGCAATCAGAAGATCGTTCGCGTCGTTTATTTCAGTAAACGTATGCGTGCGCGCCGTGGCTGATCCCTCGAGTTGTCCATAGCCCCAGAGCGATGCCGCCACCACCAGCGCAACCGTCAGTGCAGCTATGGCAAGCGATACAACGACTTGATTGGTGACTTTCAGGGACAATCCACTCTCGGCGGCCGTGTTCATTTGACAGCTCTCGATCGATCGTCCGTGCGCGCCGCCGCTCCCCGCGGCGCAATGGCAGATTGCAGGGGAATGTCCTGCCGCTGGAGCACGTCCGGCAGCAGGCGGGCGAATTCCTTCTTGACCACGCCGTAGCACTCGCACACCTGGGATTCCAGGCCGTCGCGGTCGATCACGGTGATGTGCCCGCGGCGGTAGCTGATGACGCCGCCCTGCTGCAATTTGCCGGCAGCCTCGGTCACGCCCTCGCGGCGTACGCCGAGCATGCTTGCGACCAGTTCCTGCGTCATGATCAACTCGTTCGTCGGCATGCGGTCGAGCGTCAGCAACAGCCAGCGGCATAGTTGCTGCACCAGGGAATGGTGCCGGTTGCACGCGGCGGTCTGGGACATCTGCGTGATCAGCGCCTGGGTGTAACGCAGCATCAGCCGCTGCATCAGTCCGGCGCGGTTGAATTCCTCCAGCATCAGCCGCGCCTTCAGCTTGTAGCCCTGGCCTCCGGTCTGAACGACCGCCCGGCTGGGCGTCGTATGGCCACCCATGAAAAGCGAGATTCCCAGCATTCCCTCGTTGCCGACGCCCGCGATTTCGGAAGACGAGCCGTTTTCCATGACGTAGTGCAGGGAAACGATCGCCGTGGTCGGGAAATAGACGTGCTGCAGCCGGCCGCCGGATTCGTACAGGACATCGCCGAGCAGCATTTCGACCGGTTCCAGATGCGGCGCCAGGCGGTCGAATTCAGCCGTCGGCAGCGCGGCGAGCAGATGATTCTGATTGGGATTTTGAGGCGCGGGCATTGGCGGCTTATAGTCTTCCATCCAGGAGCAATACTGCCAGCGGGTCGGCCGGGGTCAAAGGCAAGAACGCTGCCCGATGTTGGCGAGCTTAGCATGAACGCGCGAGGCCTTATGTGCGCTAACCCACATAAGGCGCATGGCGTGAAATAAGGCTGCTGATTTGGTCTGCGGGCGGCCGGCATATGTTTGCCAGCGCACAGACTGCTGATCCGGCGGCCGGGACAATTGTCTCGGGGTGCGGGTGATTTCGGCGCCTCTGAGGGTAACACTCCCAATCAAGCAACGGCAGGAGATCGACATGAACCGGGATCGAGTCGAAGGCAGCTGGAAGCAGTTCAGCGGGAGCCTGCGGGAACAGTGGAGCAGGCTTCTCGGCGATGAATCCGGCGTGGACGCCGGCAGGCGCGACCAGCTTACCGGCAGCATCCAGGTGCGGCATGGCGATTCGCAAGAGGAAGCCGAGCGCCAAGTCAGGGATTTTCTCTATCGCAATCGCAACTGGAATCCTTCCAAGAGCTGGTTTTGAACCTAAGAACCGAGAGGAATAAAGTGAACATAAGCAAAAAGATGCTGTTCGGTCTATGCGCGCTGCTGGCGCTTCTTCCGCTCGCACTCTCGTCCACGATCGCGCAGGCGCAACAGCCTGTGTACTCGGCAGCGGCTCCCAGGATCGATGGCTTCGATGTCGAGCCGGCGCGCCGATTGACCGCGGGCAATAATCTGGTGTTTACGCTTTACGGCAGCCCCGGCGCAACGGCGGCTGTGCGGATCAACGGGGTCGTGGACCGGTTCCCGCTGGAAGAAGTCGAGGCCGGTGTGTATGAAGGCACCTACACCATCAAGAGCAAGGACCGCTTCACCGCCGATGCCATGGTCACCGCGAATTTGCGCGCGGGCAATCGCATTGCCACCGAAATTCTGGATGAATCCCTGCTCGCCGGCGCCGCTTCACGCTCCGAGACCAAACGCGCGGCGGATGCCGCCGCCCTGGCCGCGCTGGTAAGAATAGACCGTTTCGAGATCGACCCGGCCGCCCGCCTGAATGCGGGCGCCGACCTGTTCTTTTCGTTGTCCGGTACCCCGGGCGCAAAGGTCAACGTCAGGATCAGCGGGGTGAAGGGGAAACTGTCCCTGCCGGAAGTCACGGCCGGCGTGTATGAGGGTACCTACATCATCAAGGACCGCGACCGCATTCTGACCAACTCGGCAGCCACGGCCACTTTGCGCCGCGGCGAACGCGAAGTGAGCGCCGTCCTCGGCCAGCCGCTGCTGGCAGCGGCGGGTCGCGCGCCGACGCGCAGGGCCGCCAGAATCTGCGCCAACTGCGGCGTGGTCGAATCGATCAACGTGGTCGAGGTCGCCGGCGAAGGCAGCTATCTCGGCAAGATCGCCGGCGGCGTAGTCGGCGCGTTGATCGGCAGCCAGGTCGGCCAGGGACGCGGCACGACGGCGGCCGAGATTGCCGGCGCGGTAGGCGGCGCCGTCGCCGGCAACGAGATCGAGAAGCGCGTGAAGAAGACCAGGCACTACGAACTGACCGTGCGGCTCCAGGGCGGCGGCACCCAGACGATATCCTACGCGGCCGAGCCGGCCTTCAGGGTGGGCGATAAAGTCAAGGTGGAGAGCGGCGCGCTGGTCGCGAATCCGTAAATTGCGGTGCCTGGCGCCGAACAAGATAGTTTGTTTCGAACGTGCGCTAGCGCACGGAACGCGGCGCCGGGAAAGGGGATGATCATTTTTGCAGCAAGCACCTCGTGGTTTCACGGTGTGCAGTGGAATCAGCCACCCGGTTTTGATGTGGTAATTAATGGAGAATCCTGTCATGAAATTAACTAAAAGCATTTCCGCCGTTTTCCTGGCCATCGCGCTGGCAACTGCTCTGGGTTGCGCGGGTACCTCCACCAAGGAGAGTACGGCCGAGTACGTCGATGACACCGTCATCACCACCAAGGTGAAGGCGGCGATATTGAACGAACCTTCGCTCAAGTCCGCGGAAATCAACGTCGAGACCTTCAAGGGCACGGTTCAGCTGGCCGGCTTCGTCAAGTACCAGGCCGACATGAACACGGCAGTCCAGATCGCACGCGGCGTCGGCGGCGTGCAGTCGGTCAAGAACGACATGCGGCTGAAGTAAGGCCAGAGTGCCGGAACGGCGGGCACGATGCCGTCGTTCCTTTTGGCAGGAAACCGATCGAGCGGTTGAACAAAACGGGGCGCAGGCCCCGTTTTGTTCTGATGGACCGCCCGCGCGCAGGTCTGGTCCGGACTGATCAATTTCAGGAGACTAGCAATGAAACATCTGCTTCCCCCATTGCCCTATGACCACGCGGCGCTGGAGCCGCATATCGACGCGCGCACCATGGTGCTGCATCACGACAAGCATCACGCGAGCTACGTGGCGAACCTGAATGCGGCGCTGGAGGATTTCCCGGAATTGCACGAGCGCTCGGCTGCGTGGCTGCTGCTCAATCCGGACAAAATTCCCGAAGCCGCGCGAACTGCAGTGTGCAACAACGCCGGCGGGCATCTGAACCACAGCCTGCTCTGGCGGGTCATGTCCCCCGCGGGGGGCGGATTGCCTGCGGGCCCGTTAGCCGACGCGATCAAACGTGACTTCGGCAGCTTCGAGCAATTCAAGGCGCAGTTCGCCGCGGCGGGCGCGAAGTTGTTCGGCTCCGGATGGGTCTGGCTCGCGCGTGTCCAGACGGACGGCGGGAAATTGCGCGTGTACACCACTGCCGGCCACGGCCATCCCCTGATGCAGGGCCACTTCCCGCTGCTCGTCAACGATGTCTGGGAGCACGCCTACTATCTGAAGTACGAAAACCGGCGCCCGGATTACCTGAAGGGCTGGTGGGCGGTTGCGAACTGGGAAGAAGTTGGCCGCCGGTTCGAACGCTCCGATCATTCAGCCGAGCAGGAGTGGGAAGACGAAGGCGGTTTGGTTCTTGCCACGGAGACATGACCGGTTCTTTGTCCGGCTGTGCAGCCCGCGACCCGCGACATTCGCAATAGTTATTGCCTAGGCCCCGGGGAGGCGGCCGGCGCGGGCACTGATGGACCCGCGGGCTGCGGCCGCGCGCGTTCCCCGGTGTCATACGACGCAAATACTTCGCGCGCCGACCTGGTTTCCGGCAGCACATAGACGATGCCGTCCGTCCCGGTAAACGCCGGGCGCACTACGTTGGCGAAGAATCCGACCGGTACATTGATGCAGCCGTAGGAAATGCGATTGTCGAGCGGCGTCGGCGTTGTGAGGCGCTGCGCCCGGCGCTCCTCGGGTTTGCCCTTGATCACCGGATGCAGGGAGACGGCGCCATCGTAGTCCACCCAGAGAATTTCCTTTCCGCTTATATTGCGGCCCAGCGAGGCGACGAAGCGGCCCGCCGGCGTGGTGCGCTCTTCGGGGCGGATGCCTGACAAGGGCCGGACGCCGATGCCGGGAACGGCGTCATCGCCCAGCGCCAGGCCGAGCAGCGCCGGGGCGGCGCCGCGCAGCCGCCCTTCCGCGTCGAATACAAAGATTCTCGCGTCCTTCTTGTCGACAATCGCGAATGGCAGGTTGCGATTGTCGCCCGAATCGACGACCCAGTCCGCCACGTGCCGGGCCTGATGCGTTGCGCGTTCGTGTTCGAAGTTCGCGTATTTTGGAGGACGCGCCGGCAGGGGATCCATCGCAATCGGGAATAGGGCTGCCGCGGCTTCATGCGCCGGTCCGTCGTACGCAGGCGGGGGGCGGCTCAGGTTTGACAATGGCGCAGCGTCCTCCGCCGCGGCCAACTGCATCTGGGCCAAGGCGCTTTGGCTCAGTGCCAACAAGGCAAAGCCGAGTAGCTTTGATATCAACATGGCTCGTTCTTCCGCTGTCTTGCCGAGAAAAGGGGCCGGAAATGTCCGAACACCAATGGCAAAGGCTATCACCCAGACGAAGTCGCATCTGTACGATAGCGCACGCTGCCGACGCCGCTCAGGCGGTCTTGCTCGCGTTTGCCTGTGATGCGCGCAGCTTGACGTCGAGGTCGCGCAGCGCCGTGCGCAATCCCTCTTCGATTACCGGGTGGTAGAACGGCATCTGCAACATCTGCGCGACCGTCATTTGGGCCTGCAGCGCCCAGGCCAGCAGATGCGCCAGATGCTCGCCGCCGGGCGCCAGCATTTCGGCGCCCAGGAACTGGCCGGTGTCGTAGTCCCCGTAGACATTCAACAGACCCTTGTTCCTCTGCAGGATGCGCGCGCGGCCCTGGTCTTCGAAGCTCGCCTGCCCGGTGGCGAAGGTATCCGCTTTGATCGAATGAAACCCGTCGCCGACGATGCCGATCTGCGGATCGGTGAACACCACGCCGATGGGCGCGCGGCGCAGGCCGGCGTGCACCGGCTTGCCCAGCGCGAGCCGAGCGGCATTCCCGCCGGCAATGCGTCCCTCGTCGGAAGCCTCGTGCAGGAGCGGGATGAAGTTGCTGGCGTCGCCGGCGATGAAAATAGGGCTGGATTCGTCCGTGCTCGCGGTTTGCGCGGTCAGCGGATCGAACCTGGGCACGCCCTTGGCGTCAAGACTGAGCGTGGTGTTCTCCAGGCCCATCCCTTTCACATTTGGCGTGCGGCCGGTCGCCGCGAGGACGTAATCGAAATGCTCGATCGTCTGGGAGCCATCGGGCGCCGTGCGCCCGATAGCGACGCGCTCGCCGTGGCGCCGCATGTGCGCGATATGCGCGTCTGGCTCCAGCGTGAATTCTTCGTTGAAGGCGGCGAGGGCGTAAGCGCGGATCTCAGGATCGCTGATGGGGCCGATGCGGCCGCCCCGGCCGAGCACGGCAACATCAACCCCCAGGCGATGCAGCGCCTGACCCAGCTCCAGGCCGACAATCCCCGGGCCGATGACCGCCACGTCCTTGGGCAGACCGGTCCAGTCGAAGACGTTGTCACTGATGATGAGGCGGTCGCCCAGCTCCTTGAACGAGTCCGGATAGTCGGCGCGCGACCCGGTGGCAATGACGACGCTCTTGGCCGTGATGCGTGTATGGTCGGCGACCTGAATCGTATGGTTGTTCACGAAACTCGCGTGGCCGCGAATGCGCTCCGCTGCGGGAATGTCCTGCACCTCGCGCAGGGCAAAACCGACGAAGCGGTCGCGTTCGCGCCTGACGCGATCCATGATCTCGCGGCCGTCGATGCGGACAGGGCCGTCAATATGGATACCGAAGCCCGGTGCCTTGCCGACGGCATGGGCGGCCCCGGCGGCGGCGATGAGAAGCTTGCTCGGCATGCAGCCGACGCGCGCGCAGGTGGTGCCATAGTGGCCGCCTTCGATGAGCGCGACGCTTGCCCCTGCGGCTTTGGCCGCGCGATAGGCGACGACGCCTGCGGTGCCGGCGCCGATTATTGCAACGTCAACTTGCATGGTGTTCATGTGTCATCCTCGTTTCGCCGGCAGACGGCGCCAGCGGTGATTCCCAACCGGCGGCCCCGCGCGGTATCGCTTCAGGCCGCTTTGCAGGGGTGCGCGTTTGCCTTCGGTGGCTAGCTTAACCAGGAAAGTCGAGCGCTACAACGCATCGAATCAGCGCGGTGCGCCGAACGCCTGCGCCCAGTACACGCCCATATCGCTTTTTGGATCGATCGCGAAGGCGACGCCCATTTCGGTATACACCGGATTCATCAGGTTGGCGCAATGCGGCGGGCTGCCGATCCAGGCCGCCATCGCGTCCTCGGGTTTCATTTGCCCCGCAGCGATGTTTTCGCCGGTGGCGCGGTAACTGTAGCCCGCGCGCTCGACACGCTGCGCCGGAGTTGAACCGTCGCGGCCGGCGTGGCTGAAATAGTTGTGGCGCGCCATGTCCTCGGCATGCAGCAGCGAGATCCCGGCGAGCGCGTCGTTCCAGCGCAGCGGCCGCGCCGCATCGAACGCGGTGTTGCCGCAGGTGCGCGGCGTGGCGCGCGCGCGGTTGACCAGACGCAGCACGCGCCTCCCCGCCGTTTGCTCGGACACCCCCACCGACGGCGCAAACGGCGCTGTCATGACGATGTAGACCTGGCGCGTGTCCAGGTAGATACCGATCTCCGTCATTCCGGCGTCCTGCAGCTGCGGGCAGTAGCTTTGTTTTGCCAGCATCCCCGCGGCCTGCGCGCGGACGTCGTCGCCCTTCAGCCAAAGGGCGCTGGAGCGCGCCGCCCGGTATCCGACCGCCTTCAGGCTATGCTGCAGTTCATCGCCCTGCGCAAGCGCTCGCGCGGCGCGTTCCAGCGCCGCTTGCGGCATCAGCGCCGGCAATCTGCCGCCGGCGGCGCAATTGGCGCCGCCGGCGCGCAGCCGGTTGATCTCGGTGTAAAGATCGCTCGCCGCCGCATCGAAACCGAAGGCGAACAGGAACAGACAGACAAGGTGACGAAGGCGCAGGGTATCGGGCAGCATATTGATTTAGCGTCCGGAAGCTGTTGATCGGAAGACCGTCTGCCGGGCCAAGCTGAGGTCCGGGCGGCGCGCCTGGCCTATTGCTCCTGCGCGACGGGTTATTGGGGTGTCGTGGCATTCACCTGTTGCCGTGCAAGAAATTTTTCAACCAACGGCCGTAAGCCTTCATCCTATAGGGGAGCTGCTTCACCCATTTCACTTCCTGGCCTGGCGTGGGCATCGCGTTTGCGGCTGGATTTGCCGATGCGTTTGCTACTGCGCTCGGATCGACCCGTGTTGAATTCGTAGACATGGACAGACTCCCGTTCTAGACCGATACGTTATCCTTCTGCCCAGGTAGCGTCTGTTCGGTAGCCAACTGACCGTGCGTCCAAGAGCGCTGGAATCGGCGATGCAATTCAGTGCGAATTCCCGTCGAACACCCTGAACCTGTAGACAAGCCCCGCTATGCGCGCTAGCGTACTGAATCGGCCCGGCAGTTCGCGTAGCCTTACCAGCAGACGCAATAGGCCGACGGGATGGACGCCCGCAAGGTGCGGGGGGAGGACGCTACGCGGCGCCATGGCGGCAATGCGCTAGCGTTCGGGTCGCGGTGGCGAGCTCACTGAACGGAGAAAATCATGCAGCTCTTTTTGATCGCGGGTATCGTCTTTGCCATCGGCGCGGTCACGTTCGCCTTGCAGAACAGTATTCCGACGACAGTGGTCTTTGGTTTCTGGCGCTACGACAGCTCGCTGGCGGTGGTGTTGCTGGTTACCCTCGGCCTGGGTGCGCTGATCGCCGGGCTGGTGTCGACCCCGAGCGTGATCAAAGGGCAGTGGGCGGGGGCGCGACTGCGGCGCCAGGTCGCAAGCCTGGAGGAGGAAACAGCGGCACTCGAACGCCGCATACGCGAGCTTGAATCGGAGTTGGGGCCGAGAGCGCCAGCGCCGGCGCCGGCAGAGGAGGGCGCCGCACCCTACGTTGGGTTGAAGACACTCTTGACCGCGCGCGAGCAGGAATAGGCACGCGCTTGCATATTCCCGCGCAAACCGGTCATGAGCGCCACGCGCACTGAACACGACTCCTTCGGTACCATCGAGGTGCCCGCCGATCGGCTCTGGGGCGCGCAGACCCAGCGCTCGCTCGAGCACTTTGCCATTTCCACCGAGCGCATGCCGGAGGAAATCGTGCTCGCCCTCGCCACCGTGAAAGCCGCCTGCGCCCGGGTCAATCGCGAACTTGGACTGTTGTCCGGGGACAAGGCGGCGGCCATTGTGGCGGCAGCGGAAGAAGTGCTGGGCGGCCGCCACGCGCAGGAATTTCCCCTTTCGGTTTGGCAAACCGGTTCCGGCACCCAGACCAACATGAACATGAACGAGGTGCTCGCCAACCGCGCCTCGGAATTGCTCGGCGGCGAGCGCGGCGAGAAGCGACACGTGCATCCGAACGACGACGTCAATCTCGGACAGTCGTCGAACGACATCTTTCCCACCGCCATGCACCTCGCCGCCGCACTCGGCATCGTGCGCAAGCTGTCGCCGGCACTGGCCGAACTGCGCACAACGCTCGCGGCGAAATCCGCGGCCTTCGCCGACGTGGTCAAGATCGGCCGCACCCATTTGCAGGACGCCACGCCGCTCACCCTGGGTCAGGAGTTCTCCGGCTACGTCGCCCAACTCGACCATGCGCGAGCGTTGATCGATGGCGCGCTGCCTTCGCTCTATCCGCTCGCCGTCGGCGGCACCGCGGTAGGGACCGGCCTCAACACTCACCCGGAATTCGGCGCGCGCGTGGCGGCGGAACTCGCGCACGTTAGCGGGCTGCCCTTCGCCGGCGCCGCGAACAAATTCGCCGCGCTTGCCGCGCACGACGGCCTCGTCGCCGCGCATGGCGCGCTGAAAACACTGGCCGTCGCGCTGATGAAAATCGCGAACGATATACGCTGGCTGGCCTCGGGACCGCGCTCCGGCCTCGGCGAGATCGCTGTTCCCGAGAACGAGCCCGGCAGCTCGATCATGCCGGGCAAGGTCAATCCAACCCAGTGCGAGGCGCTGACCATGCTCTGTTGCCAGGTCATGGCCAACGACGTCGCCATCGGCATCGGCGGCGCATCGGGCAACTTCGAACTGAACGTCTACAAGCCGCTTATCGCGCACAACTTCCTGCAGAGCGTGCGTCTGCTCGCCGGCGGCATGGCGAGCTTCGAGGCCTATTGCGCGCGCGGCATCGAGGCCAATCGCGAGCGCATCGCCGAGCTGCTGCAGCGTTCCTTGATGCTGGTGACGGCGCTTGCGCCGCACATCGGCTACGACCGCGCCGCGCAGATCGCCAAGCGCGCGCACCATGAGGGCATCACGCTGCGCGAAGCGGCGCTGGCGCTCGGGCATGTCACGGCGGAGGAGTTCGATCGCTGGGTGCAGCCGATGGAAATGGTTCGCGCCGGCGACGGCGGGAAGCAAGCCGGGTAGCTTTGGAAGGCAGGCGCAAAAATCACCGTAACAAGTTTTCGCCGCGTGTGTTCGCCGGCGCACAGAATTCGCGGATGCAGAAGGGGACAATCGCCTTTGTGCACCGTAGTCCGGTGCAAATGGCGCGACGCCCCAAACGCTGACCCAGGACAGCCCAAGTTTCTGTCCGGGCGCATTCCGGACCGGGGAAATTCGAATTCAACCGCGAAAGGATTTCAACATGCTCTATACCATCGCTTTCATCCTGATCGTCCTGTGGCTTCTGGGACTGGTCTCTTCGGTTACCATGGGTGGTCTTATCCACGTGCTCCTTGTCATCGCCATCGTTGTGGTCCTGCTCAGGGTCATTAGCGGGCGCAGCCCGGTCTGAGCGTGGATTCCCGGCCTTTTTCGGAAATTGCCCGCGACCCGCCGACCGAATCCGAACGCGACCAGATCAGCCAGAATATCGAGGCTGTGCTGGAATTCTACGCGCGTGAAGAACTAAAGATCAGCCGCTCGCAACGGATCCTCGAACGCATCAGCGAATTTGTCGGACGGCCGGTCTTCCTTGGCTTCATTCTGCTGTTTGTCGCGCTCTGGATGTTCGCCAACGCCCTGATGCGCCAGTTCGGCGTGGCCGAATTCGATCCGGCGCCGTATATCTGGCTGCAGGGAATCGTCGGTCTGGGCGCGTTGCTGACCGCGACCGCGGTCCTGAGCAAACAGAACCGGCTGGCCAAGCTGGAGGAGCAGCGGGCGCACCTGGACCTGAAAGTGACGCTGTTGACCGAGCAGAAGGCCGCCAAGCTTATTGACCTGCTGGAAGAGCTGCGGCGCGATTTGCCCAATGTCAAAGACCGCCATGATCCCGAGGCGGCAGTGCTGCAGCAGTCGATGAATCCGGATCTGGTGCTCGCCGCGCTGGATGAACGCGGCGACGCGGAGGGGCGATTGACGGCCGCCGGAGAAGCCAAAGAGGACGCAAGCGGCGCCAAATAGCGGCGCACCCTCGCACGCGCCGCGTCGCCGCCTCAATAGACATCCAGATAGCGGCGGCGGTAGGTCTCGATGAGCTTCCAGCGCACCACGGGAAGGCTGCCGGCAAGTTCCAGCGGCAGCGCATAGGTCTTGGTGCGCTCGCGAAAACGAATCCTCGAACCGCGATGCGCCGTTTTGCCGAGCGGTCCAAGGCCGACATGCGAACCCGCCGCCAGCAGTTCCGCGGAGCCGTCGGGTTTCTCCAGCAAGGCCGAGCCCGAATGGATCAGCAGCAGCATCGACTCGGGCGGCTCGCACTCGCTATCCTCGTCGAATGTCTTGACTTTCGACGCCTGCACCAGCCGGTTCAGCGTGAATCCGGATACGCCTTCGGCAAACAGCGGACTGCGGCGCAGAAAGTCGGTCTCCTGGCGCGACTGCACGATGCCGCGGTAGAGCGAATTGCGGGTGACGAAATCGCGGTAAATGTCGCGCGGCACGCGCAGCGCCTGCACGAAGCTGATGGCGCGATAGGCTTCCTCGGCGCTGGTGCCGAGCAAGGCCGATATTTCGCCGAGCATGGAGCCGCCGAACAGCACGTAGCCGCCGTGCCCCGTCGCGCGCAGCAATTCGGCGCTCCCGCTCAGGATGAGGAACGCGTCGGAAGCGGCTTGTCCTTCCTTGATCAGCAGGGCTTCGGGATTGAAGGTAACGATCTGGTTGTTCATCAGATGCCGGATCCAGTGCATTTGCACGGTCGGAAAATATTCGCGCAGATAGTCGAACGCGTTCCGGCGCAACTGATCGGTGGCGCCCTCGATCAGCACGTCGACGGTGCCGAAAGGCGCGCCGCTGCCGATGGCGCGCTCTTGCCCGGTGAGCAGCCGGTGGGTGTGCGCCAGGACCAGGCGGTCCGACGCGTCGCCGAGGAAGTCCGCGGCTGCGCCATGGATCAGGCCGCCGCCGATGTCGATCTTCTTCACGTTCGCCGGCTCGGCATAGTCGCGCCGCGTGCGCGCCAGGCGCTCGGCACTGATCCCCTCCGCGGCATCGTCGGCGGACAGCATCCCCTGCAGTACCTCGAACGAAGCAATGTCGGCCAGATGCGCATAAGTGCGATAGCCGTTCTCCCAGAACACGCGGAAGCGAAAGCAGGTGGTCTCGACCGGGTGGGGCGACAGCATCGGTTTCACGTCCAGCCCGTCGATCTCGTTCCATTCATCGAGCTGCAGGTCGCGCACTTCGAAAAAATCGCCAAACTCGAATTCCGTTTCCCCCAGCATCGCGGCGAGCTTTTTTGCCACCGTGGCGCGCACCATCGGTACCGCGAAATATTTGATGCGCCGGTCGCTGCACATGAGCTGCGTCAGGCCGGCAAAATGATCGTCGTGGCAATGCGTCTGGAACACGCCTTCGATTTCGTTCACGCCAATTCCGAGCGCGTCCAGCGAAGCCTGGATATTGGGGCCGGCATCGATGAGATAGACGCGCCCCTGGAACAGCACGATGCTGCTCATGGCGGGCCGGTTGATGTCCCAGCCGTCGCCATCGCCGCTGTGAACCACGGAGAAGTAATCCCGCCGCAGCAGGTGGCTCTCCAGCCGGTAGGAGCACTCGTAGGTTTCGCCCGGCGCGAGCGTGAGGTCGACGTCGACGTGCTCGCCCCGGTAGGCAATGCGAAACAGGTTGAGCCCGCTGCGCGACACGGTGACACCGCCGCCGATGGGCGTCGGTGATTCTTCCACGTAGACCGGCTGCAACAGCTCATCGGTCTGGCGTATGCGGCCAAATGCGAACGCGCGCTTCATGCGCATCAGCTCCTCAGCCAGCAGGGCGGGGACGCCGGCCTCGAGCAGCTCGCGCGCGGACTCCAGGCCATAGTTGCCGCGGAATATGTACGCCATCTGCGCGTCCACCTGCCGGCGCGAGCCGATCAGCATCGGCAGCGTGCCCTGGTTGTTCGGATGCTCCGGGACGATCAGGCCCTGCATGTAGAGCATTTGCAGCACGGGGAATTCGGCGTAATTGCACACGCGTCCGCTTTGAATGGCCAGGTCGGAGAGCAATATCGCGTTCGGACCGGTTTCGCACTCCATGCCGTCGCGCTCGACGCTGGCAATGAAACCCTTCTTGACCAGGTGCTTGACCGCGTCGACCGGGCAGCCGCACAGGAGCCGAACATCGGCATCGGCGATCTCGACCCAGTAGATTCCGCTGCTAACGGCAATTTTTCGTATTGCTGCCATGCTGTGGGGTCAGGCCCTGAAGAATGTCACGCCAGAGGTCTTTATATACCAAAACCCGGAATTGCGGCGTGGCAGGGTACGCCGGCGAATGCCGTCACGGTCTGCTGGTTCACGCCGGGGCGGGCCGCGGCCGGACTTCGATTGAAAGGAAGGGTATTGTCAACTTAACGTGAATTCGAATTCAGCGTTGAACTCTTTGAATTCTTACCTCTACGGCATGTCGCTGACGATCGTCAACCAGAGGAACGGACTCATCTTGCTGCTCGACCCCGTCGACCGTTACGCGGGTCTTGCCCTCCGCGGTCTGTGTTTGAACGACGACGATGTGGTAGACCGTTCCACGGTAGCGGTAATCGAGCTTGAACGTCTCCCATGCCGCCGGAAGACAAGGCGCAAATCGCAGTTTGTCGACTTCGAGCTTCAATCCCAGCAGCTCTTCCAGAATCAGCCGGTACATCCAGCCGGCGGACCCCGTGTACCAGGTCCAGCCGCCGCGGCCGGTGTGCGGCGCGACCGCATAGACGTCGGCGGCGACCGCGTAAGGCTCCACCTTGTAGGTGGCAATCGCCGCCGCGGAACTCGCATGGTTGACCGGGTTGATCATGCCGAACAGCTCCCATGCGCGCCGGTTGTCGCCGAGGGCGGCGAACGCCATCACCGTCCAGATTGCCGCGTGCGTGTATTGCCCGCCGTTTTCGCGCACGCCCGGTACATAGCCCTTTATGTAGCCCGGGTTCAGTGCCGACTTGTCGAACGGCGGGTCCAGGACCTGAATCAGGGCATGATCGCGGCGCACCAGGCGTTTGTCCACCGCCGCCATCGCCGTGCGCGCACGCAGCGGGTCTCCCGCTCCGGAAAGCACGGCCCAGATTTGCGGAAGGGCATCGATCTGGCATTCGGTGTTGCGCGCAGATCCCAGCGGCGTGCCGTCGTCGAAATAGGCGCGGAGGTACCAATCGCCATCCCAGCCGTTGCGCTCGATATTCTGGCGCAACTTCGCGGCCTCGCCCTGACAGCGCTCGGCGAACGATATGTCGCCGCGTCCGCGCGCGAGCTCGCCGAATCGCGTCAACACCTCGTACAGGAAGAAGCCCAGCCAAACGCTTTCGCCTTTGCCCTGCGCGCCCACCAGGTTCATGCCGTCGTTCCAGTCGCCGGAGCCCATGAGCGGCAGGCCACGCTCGCCGAAGCTGAGGCCCTTCATGACGGAACGCGCGCCGTGTTCGTACAAACTGGCCGACTCTTCCGACCGGCCGGGCAGGTCGTAATACGAGTCCTCTTCGGATTTCACCGCGCGGCCTTCGAGGAAGGGGATGGTTTCATCGAGCACCCCGGTGTCGCCGGTGCTTGAAACATAGCGGCACATCGTCAGCGCCAGCCACAGGTAGTCGTCCGAACAGTGCGTGCGCACGCCGCGATTGGATGTGGGATGCCACCAATGCAGGACGTCGCCTTCGCGGAACTGATGCGCCGCGCAGCGCAGAAGGTGCTCGCGCACGAGCGCGGGTTCCGCGTGGACCAGCGCCATCACATCCTGCAACTGGTCGCGGAAACCAAAGGCGCCGCCCGACTGGTAGTATCCGCTGCGCGCCCACAGGCGGCAGGCGAGGGTTTGATACAGGAGCCAGCCGTTGACCAGCACGTTGACAGACTGATCGGGTGTCTCAACCTGTACCGCGCCGAGCGTGTTGTTCCAGTATTTGTGTACCGCATCGAGCGCATTGCGCGCCGCAGCGGGTCCACGGAAGCGGCGCAGCATGTTGCTCGCGTCATCGGCGCCCCGTCGTCCGGCTACACCCAGGCGGAAGATGAACTCGCGCTCTTCGCCTTCGTCCAATTCGAACGCAAGCTGGATGGCGGCGCATGGATCCAGACCCGCTCCCGTCTTGTTCGAAAGGTGCGACCGGCTCATTGCCGCCGGATTCGCCAGCGTGCCGTTGCGGCCGATGAACTCGGCGCGGTCGCCGCTGCAGGTCCGGCTGATATCGTCAACGTCGAAGAACGCGATCCGGCCGGCGAACTCGGTGTTATAAGCATTGCGCGCAAGGAGGGCGCCGCTCGCCGGATCGATTTCGGTGATTATGTGCATGGCCGATTTCGGCCGCAGATCGCCCAGCACCCACTCCACGTAGCCGGTTGCCGAAACCCGGCGCGCGCGGCCTGACTCGTTGCGCAGTTTCAATACGGAGAACTTGACGGCGGCGTCCAGGGCCACATAGACCGTGAGTTCCGAGCGGATGCCGTCTTGCGCATGCTCGAAGATGCTGTAACCGAAGCCATGCCGGCTGACATAGGGCGTGGGTCCGCGGCTCGGCAGCGGTGCAGGCGACCAGAAGTGACCGCTTTCGTCATCGCGCAGGTAGAACGCTTCGCCTCCCGCATCGCTTACAGGATCATTGCCCCAGGGGGTCAGGCGGAACTGGTGGGCATTCTCGCTCCAGGTATAGGCCATGCCGCTCTCGGAAATGACGCTGCCGAAGTGCGCATTCGCCAGCACATTCACCCAGGGCGCCGGCGTTACCTGCCCGTGAGCCATCGTGATGACGTATTCGCGTCCGTCGCGCGTAAAGCCGCCGAGCCCGTTGTTGAACAGCAGATCGCGTTGCGGGTACATTGCCGCCGCCGCAAGGTCGGTGCGGTGGGCCCGGACCGGCTTGAGGCGCGGAATATTCAGATGCGGTGCGCGCACTTCCATCATCCCGCGCCGGTTGATCTGCTCACCCAGCGGTCCGCGCCGGTCGCTGATGATGGCGCGCGCGACGGATTGGACCAGAGTGCGGTCTTCATCCGATATCTGATCCGCCGGCCGCACGAAGATTCCGCCCGGCCGGTCGATCACGTGGGCTTCGATGCCCGCGGCGATCAGCCCCATGATTTGTTCCTGCAGCGATTGCCGGTATCCGGCGCGGTCCTCGTTCCAGATCACCAGGTCCACGGCGAGTCCCTTCAGGCGCCAGTAGGCGTGAGCCTGCACCAGCTGGCGCACCAGATCGATGTTCGCGGGGTCGCCGATCTGCAGCAGCACGATCGGCAGATCGCCGGAAATGGCATAACCCCATAAGCCGGATTGTCCGCGGCGATTTTTGCCGAGAATGCCCGCGTCCGCGCGCAAACTGGAGTTGGCGTAAATGACGCAGCGCGCAAGCCGGCCGTAAAGCTGCGCGTCGGCCTCGCTCGCATTGATCTGCCGCAAAATCACCTGGCTATGGGTCCACGCCAGTTCCAAGACCCGGTCCGCAAGATGCCGGTCCTGGTATTTCGCGGCCAGACTCAAGGCTGCGTCGCGGGTGGCGCCGATGCCGGAGACCAAGTCTATCGTTGCCGTTTGTTCCGGCTCAAGGGTGAATCGATGCCGGATTGCAGCGATCGGATCCAGCACCGAGCCTTCGCTGCCCGAGAGCGCGGCGGAATCCCCCATGACCTGCGGCGCGGCAACGGTGTGCCCGCGGCCGATGAAGCGCATGCGGTCTGTTTCGTAGGAGATCTCCGCGGCTTCGGCACCGCGCACGGTCATCAGGTGAAACATCCACGGCACCTGCTCCTCGAGCGAGCGCGGCCGGCGCGTGCACAGGATCGCCTGTCGCTCGCGTATGATCTCGGTCTGAACAAAGAGGTTGGTGTAGGCCGGATGCAATGCGTCGGCGGCAGGGGCGGCGAGTACCATTTCAGCGTAACTCGTGACCTCGATGGTGCGGCGGGTCCGCGCGCGGTTGGTGATACGCACCCGGCGCAGTTCGATGTCGTCCTCGGGCGAAACAACGATCTCGGTATGCGTGTCGCATTCGAGGTCGCGGCGGCGGAATTCCGCCCGGCCCTCCGAAAAGATCGCTTCGTAAGCGTCCGCGCGCGTGAGCGTCGGCTGATGGGTATTCGACCAGAACACGCCGCTCGTGACGTCGCGGATGTAGCAAAAACTGCCCCAGTTGTCACAGGTCGTGTCTTCGCGCCAGCGGGTGACGGCGAGATCCTTCCAGCGGCTGTAGCCGCCGCCCGCGTTGGTGACCATCACGTGGTATCTGCCGTTCGACAACAGCTGCACTTCCGGTATCGGCGTGTCGGGGCTGTTGAGTACGCGCACCGGCATGTCCTGCTCGCCGGCGCCGGAGCCTGCGCGGATGGCGGAGAATTCGGCAGTGTGCAACTGGAACGCTCCCGCCTTGGGCACGCGCTCCTGCAGCAACAACGCGGTCGCCTGGAACATGGGATCCGACTCGAAGCGCTTTTGCATCGGACGGTTCAGGATCAGGTAAGCCAGGGATAGGAAGATCATGCCCTGGTGATGCGCCATGAACGACCGGATCACCGCGTTCGGCTGCCCGCGCGGCAGGCGTGACGCGGTATAGTCGACCGCTTCATAAAAGCCGAATTGACCTGCCAGACCTTCCGCGGCGAGCCGCTGCAGATTCAGGCACGCGTCCTCGGGCGCAACCATCAGCGCGAGTGCCGAAGCATAAGGCGCGATCACCAGATCCTCGGACAGTCCGCGCTTTAGCCCGAGGCCGGGCACGCCGAACGCCCGATACTGGAAATTGAGAGCGGCGTCGACGGTGTTGTAGCCGCACTCCGAAATGCCCCACGCCACGCCGCGTTGCTCCCCGTACGCGATCTGTCGCTCCACCGCCGCCCGGTAGGTCTGGTCGAGCAGCGTGTTTTCGTAGGTTGGCATCACCAGCAGCGGCATCAGATACTCGAACATCGAACCGCTCCACGACAGCAGCGTCGGTTCACCGCCGGCGGTCGTGAGCAGGCGCCCGAGGGCAAACCAGCTCTCCTGCGGCAGCTGTCCCTGCGCAATTGCCACGAAACTCGACAATCTCGCCTCTGACGCAAGCAGATCGTAGTAACTCGAATCCTGGCGGCGCTCGCCGACGTTGTAGCCGATGGCGAGCAGATGACGCGCCTTGTCGTAGAGGAAATCATAGTCCATTGCGGCCAGCGCGCCCGCCTGCTGCGCCCGGTGTTCGATCGCTGTAATCCGCGCGCGCGCGCGACGGCTGCCCGCGGCGATGTGCTCTCGCAACGTATCCAGCGGTTCGCGCTCCGCGGGCGCGGCTGCACTCGCCAGTTCCTGCTCTATCTTGGGCAACCACACGCCGTCGAGGGTCGCCAGTTCGCGCAGCGTCGGAATCTCGATGCCATCCAGTATGCCGCGGAGCCGGCCTGACGCGGCCGGCAGCGCCAGCCACGGGGCGAGCAATGCCATTTCATCCATGGCGCTGCGGCATTGCCGCGTCAGCGCCTGCGCCCACCATTGCGCGTCGCTCTCCGGCGCAACGGCAGGGACGTACTCCTGGCTGGCCAGGATTGTGGAAACCTCGGCAGCAGACGCCGCCAGCCGGGCCAACCAGGTTTGCGCCGCGGCGAGCGTGGCCGGCCGGGAATCGTAGGCCGATTCGAGGTCTTTCTGCAGCTGCTCGAGCAGGACCAGTACGGCTGGCGGCGCTGTCGCCGCGGCGTCCACGAGCACCCTCAGTGTGTCGAATGCGCCGCCGAACAGGCGCGTTCCAAGGATCTTTTGATCCGGCAGCGCCAGCAGTCCCGGCCGCAAGGTCAGCAAATGACCCGCCAGGTTTCCGCTGTCCACTGACGAGACGTAAAAAGGCCGCAGCGGCTGCAACGACAGCGTGTCGTACCAGTTGTAGAAATGACCCTGGTGGCGCTCAAGGGTCGCCATGGTGTCGAGCGCGTTCCCCGTGCGCGCCAGCAGTTCTCCGGCCGGAATGTAGCCGAAGTCGTACGCGGTCAGGTTCGCCAGCAGCGATAGCCCCATGTTGGTCGGCGAGGTGCGATGCGCGACTACAGCAGTGGGATGCTCCTGAAAATTATCCGGCGGCAGCCAATGATCTTCCGCGCCGACGAAGGTCTCGAAGAACGCCCAGGTCTTGCGCGAAACCTTCTGCAGAAAAGCCGTTTGCTCGCCCGTCAGCCGCGCTTTGCGCCGGGGAATCGGCCGGCTGAGCCACCACGCGATTGCGGGCGCTGCAATCCACAGGAACAGGACCGGCGCCGCCACCGTCAGCGTGGCCGGCGTCGATGTCGCCAGATGGGCTGTCGCGGCGATGGACATCGCGGGTGCCATCCACATCGATTGGTAGCAGGCGATGAGGCTGGTGTGATGATCGCTCTCCAGGCTGCCCGAGGAAGTCCATTGCAGCAGTTGCCTGTGCGTGACCCACAGGCGCCAGTTGGTGCGTATGATCGCGTCCAGGCTGAAGTACGCTTCGTGGGGCAGGCAGGCAAGGGTGAGCGCCGCCTGCTCGAGCTGCCCGCCGGCGGCGCGCAACGCCGCCGCGAAATGCTGGCCGGGCAGCACGTCATCCGGCTTGCGCATCAGGTCAAGAATCGAGGCAATCAGCGACGGAATCAGGATGATGCCGATCACCGACAGCGTCCAGAACCACGCCGGCAGCAGGACGGTCCAGCCCAGCAGCAGCAGCATTGTCAATCCCGCGGGGACCAGGCTGCGCCGCAGGTTGTCGAAGATCTTCCATTGGGACAGCAGCGAAAGCGGGTTCCTCTGGCGTCCGCTGGCGGACCCCGGCTTGTTGCCGGGGACGCGCGCCAGCAACCACGATGCGATCTGCCAATCGCCGCGGATCCAGCGGTGGCGGCGGCTCACGTCCGCGCTGTAGCCGGACGGGTATTCCTCGTACAACTGCACGTCGGAGAGCAGCCCGGACCGCGCATAGCAGCCTTCGAGCAGATCATGGCTGAGTATCCGGTTTTCAGGAAAGCGTCCATTGAGCGCCCGCTCGAACGCATCCACCTCGTAGATACCCTTGCCGATGAATGAACCTTCGCCGAATACGTCCTGATACACATCGGAAATGGCGCGCGTATACGGATCGATGCCCGGCTCGCTTCCGAACAGCCGCGCATAGCGCGACCGGCTGGTGCCCGGAAGGCTTACCGCCACGCGCGGCTGCAAGATGCCATAGCCTTCGGTCACCAGTTGCAGCTTTTCGTCGTAGCGGGCGCGATTCAGGGGGTGCGCCATCGTGCCGACGAAGCGGCGTGCCGAATCACGCGGCAGCTGGGTATCTGTGTCCAGGGTAATGACGTAGCGTACGCTGGGCAGCACCCCGGTCGCGCCGGCGATCAGCGAGAAACATTCCTGCCCGCGACCGCGCAGCAACGAATTCAGTTCCGCCAGTTTCCCCCGCTTGCGCTCGTAACCCATCCACAGCCGCTCCGCGGGATTCCAGCGGCGCGGCCGATGGAACAGGTAGAAGGCACTGCCTTTGGCGCCGCTTTCGGCCTGCGGGTATTTTGCGTTCAATTGTTCGATCCGGCTCCGGGCCAGCAACAACAGCGGTTCATCTTCTGCCAGCGTTTCGTCCTGCGCGTCCCGAAAATCGGTCAGCAGGCCAAACTGCAGGTGCTCGTCCCGGTTCGCCAGGAACCGGACTTCAAGCGCCTCGGCCAGACGCTCTATGCTTTCCGCGTTTGTGAGCATGGCAGGAACCACGACCAGGGTGCGGCAGTCGGGCGGAATTCCACCGGAAAAGTCTAGGCGCGGCAGCGGCCGGGGCGTTGCCAGCAAGGTTGCCACCCAGTTGACCAGCGCGATTGCCAGATGATGGGTACATAACACGATGAGGAGCGCCATCAGCGCGAGTATCCAGCCATGCGCCCCGCCGGACTGCGCCTTTTGCAACAGACTTCCGGAAAACAACAGCGTCAACAGCGCGGCCGCGCCGAGATAGAGCAACAAAGGAAACCGGCGGCCTGCCCGACGCACCGCCTCGGCGATCGAAAGGCGCGCTTCGGCCGCGCGTTTGAGCTGCGGCAGGCCCTTGTCGATCAGGTAATAGCCCACGTGCGACCTGCGTTCGCCGCCGCCATCGTTGCCGTCTTTGGCCATCGCGCCGGCTGCGCCTTCGTGCGCCAGCTGAATCGCTTTGCGCGCGACTTCGACCTCGGACAGGCTGCTCGCTTTCGCTGTCTTCTCGACTACGTGGCGATAGCGATCGCGCGTGGCGAAATCCATCCTGCCGTAGACGCCGCCCGGGTCCTCCCGCAGTTTCTGCTCGACCCCACTCATGGTTTCGACGAACTCGCGCCAATCCCTGGCGCCGAGAAAGCGCAGGCTGCCGATGCTGTTCGCGATCGAGACCTGGCCGGATGCCTGCTTCTGCGTTTCGGACTGCACCAGCTGCTCGATCGTCAGGCCGGACTCCGACAGGCGCTGCTCTATCCAGGTCAGCGGCAGGGCCAGAGCGGCGCTCTGGCCCTGCAGGCGCCGCGCCAGCTCCGCCACGAACGAGCTGACCATCGGTGGATTCGATCGGGCCATGTCCGACACCACCAGAATCAGGCTTTTCGGATCCTTCTCGGCAACCTCCATCATCTGATCGGCCCAGGTATCGGCGTGGTCCCGGTCCATGGTGCTGGTGGCCACCCGCGCCCCGACGCGGCGCAGATTCTCGATCAGCGCCAGACGCAGCATGATGGGGATTGCCCACAATTCGCCCAACTTGAGCGGGGTCGTCTTCTGGTAGGCGGCGACAAAGCGGCTGAGACTCTCAGGGTCCACTCGTCCGTCGCCGTGCGAGATCGCCTCCAGCGCGATGTCATACACGCGCGGCAATCCGGCCGATGGGCCGTGAGCCAGGCGCGGCAGTTCCCGGCTGTAGCCCCTGGGCAAATGCCGCCGGGCCGTGCGGATCTGTTCTTCTATCAGATAAAAGTTATCGAGCAGCCATTCTCCTGCCGGTGATATCGGGCGGTTGGCCTTGACTGCCGCCGTCAGCAGCTTGCAGGTTTCCAGCAGAACGTCGTCATTCTCCGCCAGGCGCGCGAGAAGCTGGTCCGGCGCACCGTGCGAGCTCAATCGGTGTATGCCAGCCAGGGCCTTGCCATGCTGTTCCATCTGATCGGCGCTAAACAGTTCCGCCCGCAGCGGCGGTGCATCGCCGACGGATGGCCGGGGATCGCCGCGCAAGCGCGCCCGCAAGCCGGCCCCGGCCTCGCGCATGTTGTTGCTCAATTTCACTTCAGGCAGGTAAATCCAATTGGAATATCAGAAATGCCGGGAACAAGCTGCTGCGGATCCGGGCGGCCAGCGGCAGCAGCAAGACGACCGCCAGGACCGAGGCCCAAGACTACGATGAAAATCATTGGTCGTATGTGCGCAAGCGCACGGAATGCTGCGCGGCGAATGAAGATGATTCTCTGGGCAATGTGTGTGTGTCTGGTTCGCTGCACCAGAAAGAAAGAATTTGATGTGGCGATCATTTTCAGCCAAGACCAAGGCTTGTCCGAAGCAGTCATCGAAGTAAAGGAAATCGCAAAAGAGCAGGGAAGGTCAATTAGGATCGTTTCTGCCTTTCCGGAGAGCGCAATTGCCTCTTCACCAAGGGGGGTTGAAAAGACAGATTGGTTTCCCTTCGATGAATCGTTCTACGATGCGTGTGTTGATCCACGGGATTACAGGCCCGCGAAATTTCAATCGAAAACTTCCTGATCGACACCTAAATTTTTGTATTGGGTACGCGAAGCCTAATATCGCGAAAAAAAGGCCCTCGGACATGAGCATGAACCGAGGGCCCGGACCCGCCAGCCGACTTCAGGGAGGAGATAAGTGACCGGCGGGCACGGAAGCATTGTTAGCCATTCGATCCGGGAGTTCTGTGCGCCAACGCACATAAGCATGAGCATTCGGAGTCATTGCGCCAGCCGGTCCCCTGCCGGCTAACTTGAGCGCGCGGATGGCGGAGTTATGCGTGCCAGCGAACAGAAGCGCACGCGGATAGCGCGTAACTTGGAAAAGTAGGTCCGGGTGGCTGCAAATCGGGTCAGAAGCGGATTTCGTCACACAATCTTTCGTCAAACAATCAAAAGGATTTTTCATGAAATATTCCATGGTAATTTCAGCGCTGGTGATGGCGCTGGCCTTGAGCGCGTGCGACAGACCGACTGTCGTGACTCCTGCGGCAGTGATCACGGTACCCGTCCCGGGGCCCGCCGGCCCGACAGGCGCAACCGGCGCGACCGGCGCGACCGGTTACACCGGGGCCACGGGATCCACCGGTTACACCGGTGCGACCGGAGCCCCCGGAGACACCGGAGCTACCGGCGAGCGCGGCAAGACCGGCGGTGACACCGTGGTTATCGTCCCGGCTCCCCAGCGCTAAGGTTTTATCCGGGGATGGCCGGCGTACGCGGCAGCAGCGCCATCCCGGCTGCTGCCGTTTAACTTTTTTGATTCGGGCAACAGGGTAATGGCAATTCGCGCGCTTAAGCTAGCTGCGGTAACGGCGTTTGGCCTCGTGGCCGCGGCCGGTTGCGCGACTCTGCCGGACACCCAACTCCTGCTGGAGCGGCACACGGCGCAAGCGGTGAGATTCGAAATCGCGCGCGGTCCGCTTTCCGCGAAAAGAAACGCCGCGATCCTGGCGGAGCTCAAGCGCAAGTCCGGCGACATCGATATTCTGGAAAAGCAAATTGCGCTGGAACAGGCAATCGTCGGCAGCCCGCTGGTCCTGGGAAACAAAGTCACCCTGTTGCAGGACGGGGCGGCAACCTACGCGGCCATGTTTGCCGCAATCCGCAAAGCCCGGGACCACATCAATCTGGAGACCTACATCATCGAAGACGATGACATAGGGCGCCAGTTCGCCGATTTGTTGCTGGAGCAGCAGGGCCGCGGAGTGCAGGTCAACCTGATCTATGACAGCGTCGGCGGGTTCAACACGCCGAAGGCCTTCTTCGAGCGCCTGACGCAAGGCGGGATCGAGGTGCTCGAATTCAATCCGATCAACCCGCTCGCGGCAAAGACGGCATGGCTGATCAATAACCGTGACCACCGCAAATTGCTTGTCGTCGACGGGCGCGCCGCATTCCTCGGCGGCATCAACATCAGCAGCGTCTACTCTTCGGGATCGATCGCCAGGCGGACGGCCAAAGCGGGTCGGAGCAAGGCCGACTGGCGCGATACCCACGTTCAAATCGAAGGACCCGTGGTCGGCGAACTGCAGAAGCTGTTCATGCAAACCTGGGAAAAGCAGCGCGGCAAGGTACTTGCCCCGAAAGCCTATTTTCCCGAGTTGACGGAGCAGGGCAGGGACATCGTGCGCGCCATCGGCAGCACGCCGGACGATCCCTACAGCTTGATCTATCTGACGCTGATTTCGGCGATCGGCAACGCGGAAAAGCAGGTGTATCTGACCAACGCGTACTTCGTCCCCGACCCGCAGTTGTTGAAATCCCTGACCGACGCGGCCGCGCGCGGTGTCGACGTGAGACTGTTGTTGCCGAGCCATTCGGATTCCGCGGTCGTATTTCACGCCGGGCGCTCACACTATTCCGGCCTGCTCGAGGGCGGAGTCAAGATCTATGAACGGGCGGGTCCGCTATTGCATTCCAAAACGGCGGTTATCGACGGCGTCTGGTCCACGGTGGGGTCGACCAATCTGGATTGGCGCAGCTTTCTCGACAACGATGAGGTCAATGCGGTGATCCTGGGGCGCGAATTCGCCCGGCAGATGCAATCCATGTTTGCCAGGGACCTCGAAGCGTCGCAGGCCATCCAACTGGAAAGCTGGAAACACCGGCCGCTGTCGTTGCGGCTGAAGGAATGGATGGCGCGGGTGTGGGGGCGCTTGCTCTAGCATGTCCAGTGAGGGCAACACGTCGCGCGAGGACAGGGCCAGTTCGGCGGAGCAGCGCGTGAACAGGTACGCACAACTGGCCGCGGTGGTGATCGTCGTGGTTGGCTGCTATCTTGTTCTGCATCCCTTCATTCCCGCGGTCTTGTTCGCCGCGGTGGTGTGCTCCGCAACATGGCCGCTGTATGTGCGCCTGCGCAAAGCGCTTTGGGGCCGGTCCGCGCTCGCCGCGCTGGCGATGTCGCTGCTGCTGATCGTGCTGGTGATCGGCCCTACGGTGCTGCTGGCCGCAACGCTCGCGGACAACCTGGCCGCCATGGTCGAGACCGGCAAAGCGATATTGAATGGCGGCCTGATTATGCCGCCCGCATGGGTCCGCGAGATTCCGGCGGTGGGGGAACTGATTGCGGACTATTGGCAACGCCTCGCCTCCAGCGGTGACAGCCTGTCGACGCAATGGCAGGGCGCGCTGGAGCCGATGCGCAAATTTCTGCTTGGCGCAGGCAAGTCCGCGGGCGAGGGTATGCTGCAACTGGCGTTGGCGAGTTTTATCGGATTTTTCTTCTATCGCGACGGCGACGTGTTGATGCTAGTCGTGCGCAACGCGCTGGACCAGATCGCCGGCGGGCGCGGCAAGGAGTTCCTGGAGACGATCGACAACACCGTGACCGGGGTGATACACGGCATTTTCGGGACGGGGTTGGCGCAGGCGCTGGTGGCCCTGGCTGGCTTTCTCATTGCCGGTATTCCGGCAGCCTTCCTGCTCGCCGCGGCGACTTTCTTTCTCTCCATCCTTCCGATCGGTCCGCCGCTGGTTTGGGGTGGTGCCGCCCTGTGGCTGGCATTCGAGGGGCAGACGGGATGGGCGATCTTCATGGCCCTGTGGGGCTTGTTCGCGATCAGTACCATCGACAATCTGGTCAAGCCGTATCTCATCAGCCGTAGCAGCAAACTGCCCCTGCTGCTGATCGTGCTCGGCGTGTTCGGCGGCGTGGCCGCGTTCGGCTTCATCGGCCTGTTCATCGGCCCGCCGGTGCTGGCGATCGGGCTTACGCTGGTACAACTGTGGATTGTCCGCCGGTCAGGAGATAAGGCTGCGCATGAGCAGGCGGCTGCTGCCGTACCTCAGGCCCCCCGCGGCGCCGAATAGAGAGTTACCCTGGGGACATCCACCCATGAAGAAGGGCCGCGCGCCGCCCTTGCACGGCCTTACCGCCGGTTATTTGCGTCCGACGGAGACGAGCAGGAACACGCCGATTGCGATCGCCCCGGCGCTGACTATCAGCGGAACGTTTATGGTTTCCTTCTCCTCGACCTTGAGTTCTATCGGACCGAGCTTCATGCCGGTGGTTTCCTTCGTATAACTGAAGCCGCCGTACGCGAGGCCAAGGGCTCCGGCCGCGATCAGCACGATTGCTATGATCTTTGCGGGATTCATTTGTGTCTACCTCCAAAAAATGGGCTTCATGGATAATGTGGAGGGTAGATGGAATGCTTTGTTCCGTATGTACGCCGGCGCACAGAACCCGTTGGTTAAAGAGAAAACAATTTGATCTTATTGCGGCAAGCCGCTATCGGCGCCGGCGCATTGCGCCAGGTGTGCAGCCAGAACGAGTTCCAATTACTTTCAATCGGGAAATCATGTCTACTCTCAGAATCGCAGCGCTTGCAATTTTCTGCCTGTCCGCGCTGGCGCTCGGCGGCTGCCAGACGACCACCTCGGCTGGAGCGGTCGGCGCGGAGCGCAAGCAACTGATGCTGGTGTCCTCGCAGGAACTCGACCAGATGGCGTCGCAAAGTTACAACAAACTGAAAGCCGACGCCGCCGCCAAGGGCACGCTCAACACGGATGGCGCGATGCTGCAGCGGGTTCGCGCAATAGCGGCCCGGCTTGAACCGCAAACCAGGGTGTTCCGTTCCGACGCGCCCGGCTGGAAATGGGAAGTCAACGTGATCAACAGCAACGAGCTCAATGCCTACTGCATGCCCGGGGGCAAGATCATGTTCTATTCCGGCCTGATCCGGCAGCTCAATCTGAGCGACGACGAGATCGCAGTTGTGATGGGGCACGAGATTTCGCACGCGCTGCGCGAACACTCGCGCGAGCAGGTGTCGCAGACCATCGCGGCACAGGCGGCAATCGGCGTCGGTGCCGCGCTGCTCGGTCTGGGCCAGGGCTCTGCCGACATCGCGGGTGTCGCCTATCAATCCCTGATCGCGACGCGGTTCAGCCGCACCGACGAAAGCGAGGCCGATCGCATCGGCCTGGAGCTCACGGCGCGCGCCGGCTACGATCCGCGCGCCGGGGTGAGCTTGTGGCAGAAAATGATCAAGGCCAACAGCGGCGGGCGCCCGCCCGAGTTCCTCAGCAGCCATCCGACTGATTCAAGCCGGGTGCAGCAGATCGAGGCGCTGCTGCCGACCGTCATGCCGTTCTACACGGCCGCGCGTCGCTGAGGCGAAATCCCAGGGTTGCCATTCCTGGCATTCAGGAACCAGGTGTACATCTGGCCCTTGCCCTTGACCTCGATTGCGCCGCGCTTTTCAAGCATGAACGCTTCAGTTAACCGCAGCCGCGTAGCGTCCGTTACCTGGATTCGCCCGGGCACGCCCTGGGATTCCATCCGGCTGGCGGTGTTCACAACGTCTCCCCACAAATCATAGAGAAATTTGCGCTTGCCGATGACGCCGGCCACTACCGCGCCGGTGTCGATGCCGAGGCGCATCCTCAGCTCGTGGCCGCTCTGCGCGTTGAAGCGGTCAATTGCCTCGAGCATGTCCAATGCCATGTGCGCAACGCGCGTCGCGTGATCCGCCACGGGAATGGGCAGACCCGCGGCAACCATGTAGGCGTCACCGATGGTCTTGATCTTTTCGAGGCCGTACTGGTCGGCGATTTCGTCAAAGCGGGTGAAGATCGCATTGAGCACTTCCACCACGACTTCGGCGCTCACGGTCTTGGCAAATTTGGTGAATTCCACGATGTCCGCGAATAACACCGTCACCTCCGCGAAGCTATCGGCGATGACTTCGCTGAAGTTTTCGGCGATGACTTCGGGGCGCCCTTTCAGGCGTTCGGCAATCGATTGCGGCAGCACGTTGAGCAGCAGCCGCTCCGATATCTTCTGCTCCGCCACGACGCGGTCGTAGAGGATTTTCATTTCCAGATGCAGCAGGCGCACTTCGAGCATGTTGTGGACCCGGATCAATACTTCCGCCAGATCGAATGGTTTGCCGACGAAATCCTTCGCCCCGGCTTTCAGCGCGCGCACCATGTGATTCGGTTGGGCGGTAAGCACGAGGACGGGTAGATAGCCTTCCGTTTCGATTTCCTTCAGGCCCTCCATCACCTGGAATCCGTCCATGCCGGGCATCTGCAGGTCGAGCAGGATCAAGTCGTAGCGGTCCTTGCGGTGCAGCTCGCAGACCTCAAGCGGGTCCGTTGTCGATGCGACGGAAGTATACCCGGCACCGCGCAGCATCAGCGTGAGCAGCTGAATATTGGCTTCCAGATCGTCGACGATCAGGATCTTGCCGTGAAGAATGTCGGATGAACTTAGCACGCGAATCGCAGCGCCTTATCGGCGCTTGCAAGATTGTCGCTCCGCAAATTCCAGCGCCGTGTCCAGCGCCTCCATGAACTCACCGACTTTGATGGGTTTGGTTATATAGCGGAAAAACCCCGCTTTCAGACCCCTGTCGATGTCAAGCGGCATTGCATTGGCACTGATGGCAATGACGGGAATGTGCGCCGTGGCCGGGTCCGAGCGCAGGATTTGCATGGCTTCGAAGCCGCTGATGCCGGGCAGATTGATGTCCATCAGGATCACCTCCGGCGGGTTGTCGCGCGCAAGCTGGATGCCGAGATTTCCGTTCACGGCGCTCTGCAGGCAGATATCGGGGTGGCGTGCGATGATTTGCTCGACCAGTTTCAGATTCGCCGGGTTGTCCTCTACGTAGAGCACCGTGTGCAGCCGCGCTCCGCGAGGCGCCTGCGCTTGGGCCAACGCTGCTGCGTCGCTTCGGTCCATGATTTCGCGCGGCTCGGACGACGAAACGAGTTCGAACCAAAACAGGCTACCCGCCCCGAGGGTGCTTTCCACGCCAATCGCGCCCCCCATCAGTTCCACCAGTCGCTTGGCCACCACCAGGCCGATACCCGTGCCTTCCTCGCCGCCGGCCTCCTGTCCGAGACGATTGAACGGCTGAAACAACCGCGCCAGCTGTTCCGGGTACAGTCCCGCCCCGGTGTCCCGGATGCTAACGCGCGTGCGTCCCGGCGTGGTCTCGGCGCATGTCACCTCGACCATTCCCTGCGCGCTGTTGTACTTGATCGCATTGGAAAGCAGGTTGATCAGAACCTGCTTCAACCTGGTCCGATCTGCGATGACGAAATACGGCGTGTCGAACTGCGGAAAGCGCATGTCGATGCCGCGCTGCTGCGCTTGCGGATCGGTCATGCCCTGGCATTCGAGCATGACCTCGGCCAGCGACACGGGCTCGCGCGACAGCGGCACCTGCCCGGATTCGACTTTGGCAAGATCGAGGATCTCGTTGATCAGCGTCAGCAGGTGCCATCCGGCCTTGAGAATCTGGCCAATGCTTTCGCCCTGGGCGGGCGATGGCGCAGGGGAATCGGACTCCATCAGCTGAGCGAATCCGAGGATGGCATTGAGCGGGCTGCGCAGTTCGTGGCTCATGCTGGAGAGGAAATCCGATTTAGCGAGGTTGGCTTCTTCCGCCACGGACCTGGCGCTCTCCAGTTCGACGTTCTTCTCCTGCAGTGCGTGATCCAGGCGCTTGCGCTCGGTGACGTCGCGCGCTGCGGCGAACACGCCCTGCAGCTTCCTGTCCCGGTCGTAGAAAGTGGTCGCATTGTAGGAGACCACGGTTTCCTTGCCGTCCCGGGCGCGTGCGGTCAGCTCGTAGTTGGTGACCTTCTTTTCGCTCAGCACCAGCTTGATGCCCGCTTCGGCCCGCTCCGGATCGGTGAAATAATTCTTGAACGGCGCGCCGATCAGCTCGTCGCGCGTGCAGCCGGTGAGCGCCTCCATCTGCTTGTTTGCATCTGTAATGATGCCGGACGGATCGGTGGTCATGATCGCATCAATGTTGGACTCGATAAGCGAGCGCGTGTAGAACTGTTGGTCGCGCAGCCGTTGGTCGAGTTTCTTCTGATCTTCTTCGATCTGTTTGCGCGCGGTGTTGTCGGTGCCGATCAGCAGGTAGCCGATGATGGTGTTTTGAGCGTCGCGCAGCGCGGTGACCGACACCACCGCCGGGAAGCGGCTGCCGTCCTTGCGGATGTAGGTGAGCTCGTAGATGTCCTCGATGCCGCGCGAGGCCTTGAACACCAGGGCCTCGAAGCCCGGCGTGATCGGCGTGCCCAGTTCGGCGCTCAGCGTCTTGGCGCGCGCGATGACTTCCTGCGGATCGGAAATGTCGGCCGGGGTGATTTTGTTCATCACGTCGGCGGCGGCGTAGCCCAGCATGCGCTCGGCGCCGACGTTGAAAATCTGGATTACGCCCTTCGCGTCGGTGGCGATACTGGAGAAATTGGCGCTGTTGAAGATCGCATTCTGCAGGGCTCCGGCCTTGAGCAGCGCCTCTTCCGCCTGTTTGCGCGCGCTGTTGTCGGTGCCGATCAGCAGGTAGCCGATGATGGTGTTTTGAGCGTCGCGCAGCGCGGTGACCGACACCACCGCCGGGAAGCGGCTGCCGTCCTTGCGGATGTAGGTGAGCTCGTAGATGTCCTCGATGCCGCGCGAGGCCTTGAACACCAGGGCCTCGAAGCCCGGCGTGATCGGCGTGCCCAGTTCGGCGCTCAGCGTCTTGGCGCGCGCGATGACTTCCTGCGGATCGGAAATGTCGGCCGGGGTGATTTTGTTCATCACGTCGGCGGCGGCGTAGCCCAGCATGCGCTCGGCGCCGACGTTGAAAATCTGGATCACGCCCTTCGCGTCGGTGGCAATGCTGGAGAAATTGGCGCTGTTGAAAATCGCGTCTTGCAATGCGCCTGTCTTGAGCAGCGTTTCCTGGCGCCGGAATTCCATGGCACCGTCAGAGCTGCTCTGCTTTTCGCCAGCGCCAACGCCAAAACCGGTTTCAGACATTGCTTCCTCAGCGCGAATAGTCATTGGAATACCTTTCTCGGATATTTTTTGACGGCAAATTCTCTAATGCACTGGATACTCGGAGAGTGCCTTGGAAGGATAGGGGATTGATCTTGGAAGCTGTTTCGGGGTGTCCAAAACGACCCCAGACCATAGAAGTATCCGCGCGTTTTCCATGGCGGTATGTGCGGCAGGCAACATAAGCCGCCGTCGCGCTCTGATGCGGGAAGCGGAGGCGACGGATTCGGCCGCGAACCTTCGCCAGATAGCGGTTTGCCCGATCGATAAGCGGACCGGGGTTGGGCCGAACCAGAGCCCGCGCCCGCCATGCCCGGAACTTCGGCGTTATGCGCGCCAGCGCACGGAAAACGCCGCAGGCGGAAGGCACAATCGGCGCAATGCTCGAGGTTCCCCGAACCAGTCCTTGCTGAGCGGGATTTCGAGATTCTGAGGAGAGCCGAATTGAATACGCAAGCGAATAGACTCCTGCATCTGCCTCTGCTGAGCGGAGGCGTCGCCGCGCTGCTGGTCAGTGGCATTGCAATCGCCTCGGTGGCGGTGTCGACGCAGGGTTTTGGCGGTGTATTCGCGTCCGTTGAGCCGCTTGCGGCGGTAGCGGCCCCGGCTAGCCCAGCGGCCCGTGCAGGGGCATACAAGTGTGCCGAATGCGGGGTAATCGAGTCGATGCGGAGAATCGAAATCCCCGATGAATTGATCCAAATACACGCGCCGGGACGGATTGCGGCCGTCAACCGGGGCGAGAACGACGGAAAGTCGGTCGGCAGGTATGCAATCACCATTCGATTGAAAGATGGCTCGACGCGCGTGATCACGGACGCGCATCCGGCGAGATGGCGGCCGGGGGAGCGCGTGAGCCTCATCGGCGGCATGGAATAGCCGGGGAGACGGAATGCATGCCGCTCAGCGGGCCGGAGATGCTCGCGCCGGGGAGGCCGACATCGATACAGCCGGCACCGCGGGCGTAACCCCTGTGCCAAGCGCCACCGAACATGAGCCGGCGCCCGACGCAACGGCCGCCGCCGAATCCGTTGCGCTGGGGAATCGCCGGCGCAACACCAGCATGAGCCTGGCGCTGATCGTCCTAGCGGCGATTGCGCTCGTGGCCGCGCTCTATCTGGCGCGGGCGTTCTTTGTGCCACTGCTGATCGGCATTCTGGGGAGCTACGCGCTGCGCCCGGTGGTGGACTGGCTCGAGGCGCATTTCATACCGCGTCCCGCGGGCGCAGCATTGGCGCTGTTTGCCTTGGTCGGCAGTTTGTCATGGGTGGGCTATTCGCTGAGAAACGATGCCGCGGCGATGATCGAAGCGCTGCCGGAGGCTGCGAGGAAATTGCGGCAGACCATGACCGATGCGCGCGCGAGCGGCAGGACGCCGTTGCAGAACATGCAGGAGGCCGCCAACGAGATCCAGGGCGCGGCGGCAGACGCTGGCTTGAAGCCGGGAACACGGGCTGCCACGATTCGGGCGCCGGAACCTTCCGTTTGGCTGCGCGACTACGCCATCGCGCAGTCGCGCCTGTTGATCACCGTTGCAGCGCAAGCGCCGATCGTGGTGTTGCTCGCCTATTTCCTGCTGGCTTCGGGCGTGCATTTCCGGCGCAAGCTGGTGCAGCTGGTCGGCCCTTCGCTGTCGCGAAAAAAGGACGCTGTGCGGATCCTTGAGGAAATCGACGTGCAGGTGCAGCGCTATCTGCTCGTCATGCTCATGTCCAACACGCTAGTCGCCATTTTCACCTGGCTCGCCTTCGAGGCGCTCGGTGTGGAGCACGCAGGGGTCTGGGGCGTTGCCGCCGGCGTGCTGCATTTCATCCCTTACCTGGGCTCGGCGCTGGTCGTGGTCGGAAGCGGCGTGGCCGCCTTTCTCCAGTTTGGATCGGTGCTGCACGCCCTGGCCATAGCCGGCGTGGTGCTGCTGGTCGCGGGTTCGATCGGACACGTGTTCATGACCTGGCTGCAGAGCCGGGCGGCGCGCTTGAGCGCCGCGGTGCTGTTCATCGCCTTGCTGTTCTTCGGCTGGCTCTGGGGCGTCTGGGGGCTGTTGCTCGGCGCGCCGCTGGTCGCCATCGTCAAAGTGGTTTGCGACCGGGTCGACGCGCTCAAACCGGTCGGCGAACTGCTAGGACGTTAACTCTGTGCGCTGGCAGACAGACCGCGGCATGCATACGCCATAAGCTGAATCATGCGCAAAGGCCGGCAAGCGGCTGTTGTGCCAATCCGATACTCCATCAATCCGAAGGACAAGCAAATGAACTGGGATCGCATCGAAGGCAACTGGAAGCAACTAAAAGACAACGTCAAGGAACAGTGGGGCAAGCTCACCGATGACCAGCTCGACGTCATCGCGGGCAAGCGCGATAACCTCGTCGGCAAGATCCAGGAAACGTATGGCATCTCCAGGGATGAAACGGAGAAGCAGCTCAACGAGTGGCAAAAACGCATGAAGGAAATCGCTCACGTCAAGTGAGGCGGCGTGAAAACGTCGGCGCAAGAGCGGAGGGTTCCGCATGTTGCAAGTTGTATTCGATCAAGTACGGTTTCTCCTTTAAACAGATGTTCAACACAGAGGCGACAAAATGAAAACAATAGGGAAATACTCAATCAGCGCAGTTGCGGCAGCGGTTCTGTTCGGTCTGGGCGGTTGTGCCGGAATGACAGCGCAGGAAAAAGGCACCGCCATCGGCGCCGGTGTAGGCGGAGTCGCGGCTAACGTCTTGGGCGGCGGCCTTCTGGGAACGGCGGCCGGAGCGGCGGTCGGCGGCGTCATCGGTCACGAGGTCACCAAGCCGAAGTAAGCTGTTTGCGGCGATGCGCGGTTGACAGGGCGCGCCGCTGGTTCTGCCTTGGGGCGGCGTGTTGTCCTGCGTGTTCGTGCGCCGGAAGTTCCGCGCTTCCGTCTGACAGCGCCGGCCTTCGATTTGTTCAACCCTGAGTGAGGCATTTATGAAAATCCAGCGTATGGCATTGGTTCAAGGTTTGGCGCTCGCATGCGCCGTGTCCGTTTTGATTACCGGCTGCGGCAACCGCCAGGAAGAGGCGCGGGCACCGGCGCCGACGGCCAGCGCGGGCACCCCTGCGGCCGGCACGACGGTGGGCACCGAGATCGATGACAGCGTGGTAACTGCAAGAGTGAAGTCCGCGTTGCTCGCGGATCCCGAGGTCAAGAGTTTCGAGATCAAGGTGGAGACGCGCAAGGGTCAGGTGCAGCTCAGCGGCTTCGTCGATACGCCGGCGCGCATCGACTACGCCGTCGCGCTCGCGCGCAAAGTGGAGGGCGTCATGGGTGTCGAGAATGGAATGAGCCCGAAAGACGGGAAAGCGACGGTGGGCAATACCGTCGACGACGGCATCGTCACCGCCAAGGTCAAATCCGCTTTGCTTTCGTATCCCGAAATCAAGAGCTTCGATATCGCGGTGGTGACGCGCAAAGGCGAAGTGCAGCTTAGCGGCTTCGTCGACAATCAGGCGCAAATCAATCGCGCAATTGACATCGCGCGCGGTGTCGAGGGCGTGCAAAGCATCAACAATGAAATGAGCATCAAGAAGTAAGGTCCGAGCGCTCTGCGCCTCGCCGCCGTGCGCAAACACAAAGCCCCGGGCCGGCGGCCGGAAACAGGCAGAGCGCCCGCGCGCAGCCGGCCCCGGCTTACGGTCTACGATGAGCTGCGCGACACGCTGGCGGCGATCGGCGGGCGCAACCGGGAGATCGGCCCGAACTGAAACTCTATCCCGGGCGGTTGCGCCTTACGCCGGCGTAGCGATCACCTGGATTACGCGGCGTCGTGCATGTCCTTGACGACGGCGTAACAGGAACAAGCGGCGGCTTCCAGGCCTTTGCGATCGAGAATCGTGATATTGCCGCGGCTGTAACTGATCAATTCGTCCTGCTGCAGCACCCGCGCGGCCTTGGTGACGCCTACCCGGCGCACGCCCAGCATGTGCGCCAGGAATTCCTGGGTAAGGCGAAATGCATTGGTCCGCATGCGGTCCTGTGTCATGAGCAGCCAGCGGGCCAGGCGTGCTTCGACGACGTGAAAGCGATTGCACGCGGCGGTTTGTGTGATCTGCGTCATCAGGCTGTAGGTGTAGCGATGCAGCTCGCGCTGCAATGCATGGCTTTGCCGGAGTTCCTTTAGAAACGGCGCCGCTTCCATGCGCATGGCTGTTCCTGTTCCCTGCACCAGAGCGCGCACCGGGGAAACGGCGGTCTCCAGCGTGAGCGGAATGCCGACCATGCCTTCGCGGCCGACCAGGCCGACTTCCAGGGCTTGGTGCAGGTCCACCAGCGTCAGCAGGGAAACAACGCAGTCATTGGGAAAATAGACATGCGCTATGCGCTGGCCGGGCTCATACAACACCTCGCCGTAAGCCAGCACGACCTGTTCCATGTCGCGGACCAGGCGCCGGCATTCCTTGTGTGGCAGTGCAGCGAGTACACTGTTCGCTACGGACTCTTTGCTGGGGCCGTGCATGCGTACCTTCGGGTTGGTCGTGTTGAAATGCGCGCCCTCGTTGGAAGACGCTACCGGGCGCACGCTGACCTGCAACGATCCGGATCCGCTGTCGAGTACCTTCATCCGATACCTTCAGTCCCGGTCTCACCCCGCGGTGCGGCCGCAATGGCGACGCTGCGCCATTGCGCGAGGTATTTATAGGTGTAGAGACTAAAGCAGAAAACTTGCGATGTATGTACGCCGGGGCACAGAGCCCGTGGAATTCGAAGTGGAGAATCGATTTCATGCACCGCGGTGACCTGCGGGCCCAGACAAGGACAACAAGAGGTCCGGTCGCAAACGAATTGCCCGCTACCGGCCCGAATCCCCCGGGCGTTCAGAGGTCATTCAAACAGACCTGATGGGACGTATATCCGCTTCCTGTGCGAAAATGGGGACTCTCCCGTGGCAGCGCTCCGCTAGACGCCGCCCGGGCCCGCAGCCGAACCTATCCGCATTTCTTGCCTCAGCTAAACATGGCCCACGGACGCCGTTCCTCCACGCTATCCGTAGACGCAGACGCACCCGCGCCCGGCGCGCGGCGCAACGAATGGCGCGCGGTCGGCATGCTGCTGCCCTACTTGTGGGAATACAAGTGGCGGGTGCTGGTGGCGCTCGCGTTCCTTGCCGCGGCGAAATTCGCCAACGTCGGTGTGCCGCTGGTGTTGAAGGATGTCGTCGATTCGCTCGCGCCCGCGCAGCAGCCGTTGGCGCTGCCGCTGGCGCTGCTCATCGCCTATGGCCTGCTGCGGCTGTCCACGGTGCTGTTCGCCGAGCTGCGCGACGTGGTCTTCGTGCGCGTGACGCAGCGCGCGATCCGCCGCGTCGCGCTTACCGTGTTCCGCCATCTGCACAGCCTGAGCCTGCGCTTTCACCTGGAACGCCAGACCGGCGGCATGACGCGCGACATCGAGCGCGGCACGCGCGGCATTTCCACGCTGCTCAACTTCATGCTGTTTTCCATCATTCCGGTGATCCTGGAATTCAGTCTGGTGGCGGCGGTGCTGCTGACCAAATTCGACTGGCGTTTCGCCGCCGTGACCTTCGCCGCAGTCGCGATCTACATCTTCTTCACCGTCAGCATCACCGAGTGGCGCATGGACATCCGCCGCCAGGCGAATGAGCTCGATTCCAGGGCCAACACCCGCGCCATCGACAGCCTGCTCAACTACGAGACGGTGAAGTATTTCAACAATGAGGAATACGAGGCGCGGCGCTACGACGATAACCTGCAGAAATATGAATCGGCCGCGGTGAAGAACGAGGTTTCGCTCGGACTGCTGAATGTCGGCCAGAGCTGCGTCATCGCTATCGCCGTGACGCTCCTCATGATCCTGGCGGCCGAAGGTGTGGTGAACAACACGCTGACGCTGGGCGACCTGGTGCTGATCAACGGCCTCTTGATCCAGCTCTACATTCCGCTCAACTTCCTCGGCATGGTCTACCGCGAGATCAAGCAGGCGCTGATCGACACCGACAGGATGTTCCGCTTGCTGGAACAGAACCGCGAAATCCTCGACAGCCCCAATGCGCTGACGCTCGCGGCGGGAAGCGCCTCGATCCGCTTCGAGCACGTGGATTTCTCCTACGACCCGAAGCGCCAGATCCTGTTCGATGTGTCCTTCGACGTTCCGGCGGGCAGCAAGGTCGCCGTGGTCGGGCACTCGGGCGCGGGCAAATCGACGCTCGCGCGGCTGCTCTACCGGTTCTACGACGTCAGCCGCGGCGCGATCGTCATCAACGGCAGCGATATCCGCGCGGTGAAGCAGGCGAGCCTGCGCGGCGCCATCGGCATCGTGCCGCAGGATACGGTGCTGTTCAACGACAGCATTTACTATAATATCCGCTACGGTCGGCCCGCGGCGGCGCACGAGGAGGTGATCGAGGCGGCCAGGGCGGCGCATATCCACGAGTTCATCGAAAGCCTGCCGGACAAGTACGAGGCGCGGGTGGGCGAGCGCGGCCTGAAGCTTTCGGGTGGCGAGAAGCAGCGCGTGGCGATTGCGCGCGCCATCCTCAAGAATCCCTCGATTCTGATTTTCGACGAGGCCACCTCGGCGCTCGATTCGGAAACCGAAAAGTCGATACAGGCGGAGCTTACGCGCATCGCGCAGGGGCACACTACGCTGGTGGTCGCGCATCGCCTGTCCACGATCATGGACGCCGACCAGATTCTGGTGATGGAGGTCGGGCGCATCATCGAACGCGGCAGCCACCGCGAACTGCTGGAGCGCAACGGCGCCTATGCGCAGATGTGGGCGCTGCAGCAGCAGGAGGAGTCGCATCAATCGCGTGAACGGGCGATCGCATGAATAGACGGGTGTTACCGGCACTATTCAAATTCCGCTTTAGCTAGCGTCGCTATCCTGTTATTTTTGCTTGCCAAACGGAAATATGGCGGCTAGACTCCGCCAACATCCCTAGTCCTGCCCAGGAGCAAAATGCGCTTGTCCATGCGCCATGCCTTGATTTGTGCCGGCCTCAGCGTGGCCCTTGCCGTCGCCGCGTATTCCGGCCAGGCGGAGGCGCGCGGCCGCGCCGACAGTGCGGCGCCCGGCGCGCGCCCGCTGTCGCTGCGCTCGGCCGCGGCCATCATCCAGGACCAGGAAACCGGCGAGATTCTTTACGTCAAGAACGCCAATGCCGTGGCGCCCATCGCCTCTATCACCAAGTTGATGACGGCGATTGTGGTGCTGGATGCCGGCCTCGATCTGAATGAGCCCATCACCATTTCGGGCGAAGACATGGATTGGCTGCGCGGCACCCGCTCGCGCCTGAAACCCGGCGCCACGCTCAGCCGCGACGAACTGCTGCGCGTGGCGCTCATGGCCTCGGAGAACCGCGCTGCCGCAGCCTTGGGGCGCAGCTTTCCGGGCGGTATCGACGCGTTCAAGCACGCCATGAACCACAAGGCGCAGATGCTGGGCATGAACGGTTCGCGCTTTGACGACGCCACCGGGCTCTCCAGCGCCAATGTGTCCAGCGCCGAGGATCTGGTCAAGCTGGTGCGCGCCGCGCATCAGTACGAGCTCATCCGCAGCTATACGACCTTGACCGGACACCAGGTCCAGGTTGGCGGCAGGCCGCTCGCCTACCGCAATACCAACCGGCTGGTGGCGAACGGGAGCTGGCACATCGGCCTGTCCAAGACCGGTTTCACCAATGATGCCGGCCGCTGCCTGGTGCTGCAGGCAAGACTCGCCGAGCGCAAGGTGATCATCGTGCTGCTGGACTCCTGGGGAAAACTCTCGCGTATCGGCGACGCCAACCGCATCCGCGCCTGGCTCGAGGCGAACGCCCGGCCGCGCATCGGCGTCGTGCACAAAGCAGCGCAGAAAAGCCGCAACCCCGCGCCGGCCTGAAACCGGCGGTCCGACCACCTGCTGTCGAGGAACCGATGGCACAGCCGCAGCAGCGCCCAGCCGTTGGGGTGGTGCGCTTCTACAATTTCCTGCCTGAGGGCGAGTCCTTCCTCGATGACGTGCTGGCCGGGCTGGCGCTGCCGCAGAAGACGCTGCCGCCGAAATACTTCTACGATGCGCCCGGCTGCGATCTGTTCGAGAAGATCTGCGAACTGCCCGAGTACTACCCCACACGCACCGAGCTCGCGATCATGCGCGAGCACGCCGGAGCGATGGCGGCGTTCCTCGGCCCGGATTGCCAGCTGATCGAATTCGGCAGCGGCTCGAGCACGAAAACGCGCATCCTGATCGCGCAACTGCAGCCGCCGCTGTACGTGCCCATCGATATCGCGGGCGAGGCGATACGGGCGGCCGCGGCCGGCCTCGCCCAGGCGTACCCCTGGCTCAACATCAACGGTGTGTGCGCCGACTACACCAGGCCGTTGACGCTGCCCGAGTTTGTCGGCGTTCCGATCCGCAGAAAGGCCGTCTATTTTCCCGGCTCGACCGTCGGCAATTTCACCCCGCAGGAAGCGATCGAGTTCCTGCAGCTGGCCCGGCGCATGGTCGGCCGGGGGGGCGTACTGCTAATCGGCGTCGACCTGAAAAAGGACAAGCGGCTGCTCGACGCCGCCTACGACGACGCCGCGGGCGTGACCGCCGCGTTCAACCTCAACCTGCTCCAGCGCATCAACCGCGAACTCGGCGGGGACTTCCAGCTGCGGCGCTTTCGCCACAAAGCCTTCTACGACGAGTCCAAGGGCTGGATCGAGATGCACATCGAAAGCCTCGCCTCGCAGCTGGTGCATGTCGGCGGCGAGCGCTTCCGCTTCGCCGCGGGCGAAACCATTCACACCGAGATTTCCTGCAAGTACAGCGTCGAGGAATTTCATGCGCTGGCGCAGCGCGCCGGCTTCGCGCCCGAACAGACCTGGATCGACGCGGACAAGTTTTTCAGCGTGCACGGCATGGTCGCCGGCTAGGCCGGACCATCGCGCTATAATTCCGGGAGAAGTCTGAACGCTGATATTTTGGGGGCGCTCCCCGGCGTCCCCGCGCAGAGCAAAGGTGAATCATGCCAGCCGGCACTACAGGCACTACATATAGTCTCGAGGTCAATCCCAAGATTCCGCAGCGGCTGAGCCGGCTGCAGGAAATAGCCAACAATCTTTGGTACAGCTGGGATGTCATGCCTACGCGGGCGCTGTTTTCGCGCCTGGACCCGGGCTTGTGGAATGCCGTGGGACACAGCCCCAAGGCATTGCTCAAGCGCATCGACGAGCGGCGGCTGCTCGACGCGGCCGAGGACAAAGTATTTGTCGACAACTACAACCGCGTGCTATCCGCCTACGATAGTTATCACGGCGCGCCGATGGGCCGCGACGCGGCGGAGCAAGCGCTTGGCCAGTCCGATCTGGTCGCCTATTTCTGCGCCGAATTCGGATTCCATGAGAGCCTGCCGATCTACTCCGGCGGCCTCGGCATCCTTGCCGGTGATCACTGCAAGGCTGCGAGCGACCTGCGCCTGCCTTTCGTCGGCGTCGGCCTGCTCTACCGGCAGGGATATTTCTTCCAGACCATCGACAGCCACGGCAACCAGGGGGCGACCTATGTCGATTCGGATTTCGACGATCTGCCGATCTTGCCGGTGCAGCGCGAAGACGGGTCTGAACTGAAAATCACGCTCGGGTTTCCCGGACGCGAGGTCACCGCGAAAGTGTGGCAGGTACGGACTGGCCGCGTGACCCTGTACCTGCTCGACACCGACATCGAGGAAAATGCCCCGCACGATCGCAACATCGCGCACCAACTCTACGGCGGAGACCGTTCCACCCGCATCGAGCAGGAGATTGTGCTCGGTGTCGGCGGGGTGCGCGCGCTTGCCGCGCTCGGCCTCCAGCCTGCGGTCTGGCATATCAACGAAGGGCACGCGGCTTTCCTGATCCTGGAGCGCCTGCGCAATCTGGTCCACCAGGGCCTCGAATTTGCCAGCGCGCTGGAAGCCGTTGCGGTCAATACCGTATTTACCACGCACACGCCGGTGCCCGCGGGACACGACTATTTCTCGACGCAAATGCTGATGCATTATTTCCAGGACTGGTGCAGTGAGCTGCGCATTTCCCCTGATCAGCTGCTGGCGCTGGGATTGGGCCCGGGCGCGACCGAATTCAATATGACCACGCTCGCCGTGCGCGGCTCGCGTTTTCACAACGGGGTTTCCAAAATTCACGGCGAAGTGTCGGCGCGGATACTCGGCGATCTGTGGCCGCAAATCCCGCCGGAAGAAAATCCCATTACTTCGATCACCAATGGCGTGCACGTGCCGACCTTTCTGTCGCCGGAGTGGGCCGAAGCATTCGACCACTTTCTCGGCTATGGCTGGAGCCAGAGGCTGGGCGACCAGAGTTGCTGGGACCAGATCAGCGAGGTGCCGGACCATGTTTTCTGGAGCACGCGCCAGCAGCTGAAGTCCAATTTGCTGCACCTGGTGCGCTACCGCCTGCGCGAGCAGAACGCGCGCAATCAGGGTAGCGAAGCGCACCTGGACCGGCTCCTCAGGCTTTGCAGTCCGGACAATCCGACCGTGCTCATCATCGGTTTTGGCCGGCGCTTCGCCACCTACAAGCGGGCCGCGCTGTTGTTCGAGGATCTCGACTGGCTGCGCCAGCTGCTCAACGACCCCGAGCGTCCCGTGCTGTTTCTGTTCGCCGGCAAGGCGCATCCGGCCGATGTGCCCGGGCAGGATTTGATCCGGCGGGTGATGCAGGTGGCGCAAATGCCGGAATTCGAGGGCAAGATACTGTTGGTCGAAGGCTATGATTTGCGCCTTGGCCGGCGCATGGTTTCCGGCGTCGACGTCTGGCTCAACAACCCGATCTATCCGCTCGAGGCCTCGGGCACATCCGGCATGAAGGCGGCGATTAACGGCGTGGTCAACCTGTCGGTGCTCGACGGCTGGTGGGGCGAAGGCTACGATGGCACCAATGGCTGGGCGATCAAACCGGCCGCCGCCGGGCTGGACGATGCGAGCCGCAATCGCGAGGAAGCGCGCACGCTCTACGAAATTCTGCAGGATCACGTTATCCCGCTTTACTACAACCGCAGCAGTGCGGGCTACTCGCCCGAATGGGTGAAACTGGCGAAGCGGTCCATCTCCAGCCTGTTGCCGCGCTTCAATTCGGCGCGCATGGTGGGCGAGTACGCGGCCAAGTGCTATCTGCCTGCCGCGCAGCAAGGCCGGCGTTACGCCGAAAACCAGTTCGAGGTCGCGCGCTCGATTGCCGCCTGGAAGTCGCGCGCGCGGCAGGCGTGGCCGGGGGTGACGCTACGCCGGCTGGATTCGCCGCAGAAGCGTATCCAGTTCGGCGACACCATGCGCATCGAAATGGCAATGAGACTGAACGGCCTGAATCCCGAAGATGTGACGATCGAACTGCTGGTAAGCCGGGCCGGGAAGCAAGACAATGAACAGGATGTACGCCACAGGTTCGTTGCGCAAGGCGCCGAAGCGGGCGGCGAACACCGCTTTGTGCTGGAACTTGCTCCGGAGTTGTGCGGCAGGCTGGATTTGCGCATTCGCGCCTATCCGTGGCATGAGTTCCTGACCCATCCGCTCGAATTGGGGCTGATGATCTGGGCTTGAGCCGCTTTCTTTGGCGTCTCAAATATCGTCGCATGCGACGAGCGAAGTTGCGCGCTGCGCGCGCCAACCGTGTTTTCCGCGCGGATAAAAAGCGCATCCGCACAAAAACACGGTTCTGGTCAACATCAAACGCAGCGCGATGGGGTTATACAAGATCGCCGATTGTGCACGGATGTGCTTTTCATCCGTGCGCAATCGGTGATCCGCGCGGACGGTTTTTCGTCCGCGCAATAGTGCAACCCTGAGGTGAAGAAAGGCGCAGTCCGAATGCCTTGCGGATCTGAAGTGGTCCTATTGTTTCTGTGCCAGCCGCGCGTAAATCGCGGCATAGCGGCGCGCGCTCGCCTCCCAGCCGAAATCCTTGGCCATGCCATTTCGCTGCAACGCGCGCCAGCTTGCCTTGTCGCGCCAGGCGCGGGCAGCGCGTTCGACCGTGGCGAGCAGCGCTGCGGCGCTGGCCTCCTGAAAGACAAAGCCGCTGGCGCTGCCGTCGGCGAGCGTCGCGGCCGTGCAGTCGACCACTGTATCGGCGAGTCCGCCGGTGGCGCGCACGATGGGCGGCGTGCCATAGCGCTGGCTGTACATCTGGTTCATGCCGCAGGGTTCGAAGCGCGAAGGCATGAGGAAGGCGTCGGCGCCGGCTTCGATCAGATGGGCCAGCCCCTCATCAAAGCCGATGGTGGTGCTTACCTGTTTGCCATGGGCACCAGCCAGCGCGAGAAAGCCGCGCTCGAGTTCGGGATCGCCGCCGCCGAGCAGCGCGAGTTGTCCGGGCAGCGCCAGCAGCTGCGGCGCGATCTCGAGCAGCCAGTCGAGCCCTTTCTGCGCCGTGAGCCGGCTTACGACGCCAAACAGAGGCAAATCGGGAGCGGGCGCGAGGCCGAGGCGCTGCTGCAGCGCGCGTTTGTTGCCGGCCTTGGCCGCGAGCGTATCGGCAGAGTAGCCGAACGCTATCAGGGGATCGGTGGCCGGGTTCCACAAGCCGGTATCGATACCGTTGAGTATGCCGTAGAGGCGATCCTTGCGCGCAATGAGCAGTCCCTGCAGGCCGAAGCCGAGGGGTTCGCTTTGAATCTCGAGCGCATAGCCCGGGCTGACGGTGGTAATGGCGTCGGCGAATTGCAGGCCGGCCTTGAGAAACGAGAGCTTGCCGAAATACTCGACCCCGTCCGCGCCGAAAGAGGACGGAGGGAGGCCGAGCGCGGCGACCAGCTCCGCTTCGAATATCCCCTGAAAGGCAAGATTGTGTATGGTCTGCAACGTCGCCGCCCGCGCGCCGGCGGCATAGTGCAGGTAGGCGGGAGCGAGTCCGGTCTGCCACTCGTTGCAGTGAACCACCTGCGCTTGCCAGTCGAGCGGGTTGCCGGCGCTGCCGAGCAGCGCGGCGACGCGCGACAACAGGCCGAAACGCCGCGCGTTGTCGGCCCAGTCCTCGCCGGCTTCGTCCTGATAAGGTCCGCCGGGGCGGTCATACAGTTCGGGGCAGTCGAGCGCATAGAGCGGCACGTTCGACGCCATCCGTCCCTGAAGCAGGCGCAATCCCGGAAAACCCGCGCTCGCCGCGAAACGCGCGATCTCGCGGCACGCGGGAAGCCGCGCGAGCACCTGGCGGTAGCCCGGCAGCAGGATTCTGGCATCCACTCCGAGCGCCGCGAGCGCGGCGGGCAGGGCCGCGCTGACATCGCCCAGCCCGCCGGTTTTCACCAGAGGCGCACATTCCGAGGTGGCGAACAGGATGCGCAGCGGACCGGCTTGCACGGCTGTGTCGGAAGTGGAACGGGTCACGGATTCGGGTCGCGGCGCGGCATGAGGGTGCGGATCGCACGCCCAATGTTAGCAGGGGTCCGGATTCCGGGCCCGGGCTTTGTGCCGCTGGGCTGCCGATGATTCTTGCCGGCGACATCGGTGGAACCAAAGCGCTGCTGTTGCTGGCGACCGCGCGTGGGGGCCGGCTGGCTCTGCTGCTGGAGCGGCGTTACGCCGTCGCTTCCTTTGCCGGCTTTTCCGCCATGCTCGCGCGCTTTCTCGATGAATGCCGCGGTCATCGCGGCCGCGGCCTGCGCCTCGCCAGCGCCTGTTTCGGCGCAGCCGGCCCGGTGTCGGCCGATTGCATCCAGATGACCAACCTGCCCTGGCGCCTCGATGCGGGGGCGATCGCTGCGGAGTTCGGCATCGGGCGCGTCCTGTTGGTGAACGATTTCGAAGCTGCGGCAAGGGGAGTGGAGGCACTGGGTCCTGGCGACAGCGCGATGTTGCAGCGCGGCGAGCCTCTGCCGGACGCGGCGCGCGTGGTCATCGGCGCGGGTTCCGGATTGGGAGTGGCCTACGCGCTGCCGCAGGGCAAGCGCTACCAGGTGATCGCAGGCGAGGGCGGGCACGCGGGTTTCGCTCCTGCGGACGATGAGCAGATGCGGCTGTGGCAAGCGCTCCATGCGCAGTTTGGCCGCGTCAGCGTCGAACACGTGGTCTCCGGGCCGGGCCTCGCGCGCATTTACGAGTTCCTAAGCGCCGGGCAGCCGCAGGCTCCGGAGTTGCGCGAGAGCGTGCGCGCCGAAGGCGCGGCCGCCATCAGCCGCCATGCGCTGGAGCTGAACGATCCGCTTGCATGCCGGGCGCTCGACCTGTTCATCGCCTGTTACGGCGCGGCGGCAGGCGATCACGCCCTCGCGGTAACGGCGCGCGGTGGCGTCTACATCGCCGGCGGCATTGCCCCGAAAATTCTCGGCCGGCTTGCGGCCGGCGGTTTCATCGCGGCATTCAACGCCAAAGGCGGGCATGCGCAGATGAATCTCAAGATTCCGGTTCAGGTGGTCACCAGCGAGCGCCTCGGCTTGCTCGGTGCGGCGTTGATTGCCGCGCAGCGCTGACCGGCCGTTGAAATACTCCTTGCATGTGCCGTCTGTCACACGATGGTAAAGTGCCCGTTGCAGAATTCGTTCTCAAACGGGCTCCAGGCATCGCCAGTTGACAATTGTCAATGCCGGACCGCGATCGGCGACTATGCTTGATTTGCGGAGGTAGTTCCCTTAAAGGAGGTGGGCTATGCAAAGCACGCAGACACGTTCGCAAAAGAACAAGGCGACGCCAAAGGTGACTGATCGCGGCGTGAGGGTCCCGGTTAAGTCAAAGCAGGGCAAAGTGGAAAATTCCCCGATCCCCGGTCCGGGCATCAGTGCGGAAGAGCGCGAGAGGTTCGTCGCCCAGGCCGCGTATTTTCGCGCGGAGAAGCGCGGCTTTGCCCCTGGCTGTGAATTGCAGGACTGGGTCGAGGCCGAGGCGGAAGTCCTGCGCCTGATCGGCGGCGGCTGAGAGCCCCTAACACAATGTAACGCGTGATGCGTTGCGACCAGGACGGGATGGATGCAAGGCGCGGCGCGCCGGCAAGGGTTGTTCCCTTGCCAAGCGGCGCAACGCCGCAGACGCCCGTCCTGGTCGCAACCCGAAGGGACGTCGGCGTTTGGGCGCATCGCTGCGTTGCGCCGGCTTGCTTGGGAACGACCCAAGCTGCGCCGTCGCGCCTTGCGCTGCCTCCCAAACGCCATAGTCGCACACGCGTTACATTGTGTTAGGGGCTCTAAAGCCGCGCGGGCGCGAGGATGACGGCCCCCAGCGGGGGTACGGTTACGCTGGCCGAGTAAGGCCGATTCATCCAGGCGCGTGCTTCAGCCTGGGTCCGGCTGCAATTGCCGACGTCGCTGCCGCCGTAATGATGCGAGTCGCTGTTGAAAATCTCGTCGTAGGCGCCCGGCCATGGCAGGCCGATGCGGTAGCCGACGCGCGGAACCGGGGTAAAGTTCAGGATGACGATCAGCCCCGCGCCGTTGCGGGCGCGTCGCTCGAAACAGACTATGGACTGCCCGGCATCATGGCAATCGATCCACGCGAACCCGTCCCCGGCATGGTCGAGTTCATGCAGAGCCGGGCTGTCGCGGTACAGGCGGTTCAGGTCGCGCGACAAGCGCGCAATTCCGGCGTGCGCGGCATCGCCGAGCAGTGCCCAGTCGAGTTCGGATTGCGCCGCCCATTCCCGCTCCTGTCCGAATTCGCTGCCCATGAAATTGAGTTTCTTCCCCGGGGAGGTCATTTGGTAGGCGAACAGCAGCCGCAGGTTGGCGAAGCGCTGCCAGGCGTCACCCGGCATCTTTCCGAGCAGCGAGCCCTTGCCGTGCACCACCTCGTCATGCGACAGCGGCAGGACGAAATTCTCGGTGTAGGCATACAACTGGCCGAAGGTGAGCCGGTCGTGGTGATAGCGCCGGTGCACCGGGTCGTGCGCGAGATAGTCGAGCGTGTCGTGCATCCAGCCCATGTTCCACTTCAGCGTGAAGCCAAGTCCGCCGAGATACACCGGCCGCGACACCATCGGCCACGCGGTCGATTCCTCGGCGATGCTGAGCACGCCGGGAAATTCGGCGTGGAGCATGATATTGAGTTCGCGCAGGAACCCGACCGCCTCCAGGTTCTCGTTGCCGCCGTAGCGATTGGGCAGCCATTGGCCGGCCGCTCGCGCGTAGTCGAGATAGAGCATGGAGGCGACGGCGTCCACCCGCAGACCGTCGAAATGGAACTGCGACAGCCAGTAGTGAGCGCTCGACAGCAGGAAGCTCTTCACTTCGTTGCGGCCGTAGTTGAAGGTGTGCGTGCCCCATTCTGGATGCAGACCGAGGCGCGGGTCCTCGTGCTCGTACAGCGCGGTGCCGTCGAAGCGCGCCAGCGCGAACTCGTCCTGCGGAAAATGTCCGGGTACCCAGTCGAGTATGACGCCGAGCCCGGCGGCATGACAACGGTCGATGAAGGCGCGCAGTTCATCGGCACTGCCATGGCGGCTGGTGGCGGCGAAATAGCCGGTCGTCTGATAACCCCAGGATTCGTCCAGCGGATGCTCCGATATCGGCATCAGCTCGATATGGGTGTAGCCCATGTCGGCGGCATAGGGGATCAGTGCGTCGGCGAGCTCGCGGTAGGAGTAGCGGCGGCCGTCCGGATGGCGCCGCCACGAACCGGCGTGCACCTCGTAGATGTTCACCGGCGCGTGCAGCCAGTCGGTGCGGGCGCGCCGCTCGAGCCACCCATCGTCGGCCCACGCATGTTGCGCGGGCTGGTGTACGCGTGCCGCGGTTGCCGGGCGCAGCTCGAAACTCTGCGCGTAAGGATCGGCTTTCACCACCACCGCGCCGGTCGCGCGGTTGCGGATTTCGTACTTGTACAGCGTGCCCGCGGGCAATTCGGGAACGAACAGCTCCCACACTCCGCTCGCGCCGCGCGACTGCAGCGGATGCATGCGACCGTCCCAGCGGTTAAAATCGCCGACCACGCTGACGCGCCCGGCATTGGGAGCCCACACCGCGAAGCGCACGCCCGCCACGCCCTCGAGCGCCATCGGCCGCGCGCCGAGGGAGAGATAAGCCTGGTACAGGCGGCCGCCGCCGAACAGATACAGGTCGTGCGCGGAGAGCGTAAGCGGGAAGGAGTAGGGATCGAAGCATTCGCGCGTTCCGTGCTCTTCCTCGAAGCGCAGGCGGCAGGGCGACGCGGGGCGCGCGCCGAGGCGCGCTTCGAACAGTCCGGCGACGGCTCCGCGGGAAAGCGGCGTCCAGCCGTCGGCTGTCGCCACCGCGGCCGCGCGCGCATGTGGGTTGTAGGCGCGCATGCTCCAGGCGTCGCCGCGGCGCTGCACGCCGAGACAGGCGTAGGGATCGTGCAGGCGCGCTTCGGCCAGCAGCAGGAGCTGCGCATCAGGTCCGGGTGCGAGTGCGGAAGGCATGCGGTGACGCGCGTTTACGCCGGCGGCGGATGGCCCGGCTTGCTGTGACGGAGGTCCATGGCTATGAGTATAGGCGAAGTTGAGATCCACGGGCATATGGACGGCTTCGACCAGGGCGGTCCGGCCGGCGATCGCCCGCTGAACCGGCAGCTGGCGCAGTCGGAGGTGCGCACGCTCGCCCACGATGCGCTCGCCATCATTCTCGCCGGTGGCCGCGGTTCGCGTCTGGCAGTGCTCACCGACTGGCGCGCCAAGCCCGCAGTGCCCTTCGGCGGCAAGTTCCGCATCATCGATTTTGCGCTGTCCAACTGCGTCAACTCCGGCATCCGCCGCATCGGCATCTGCACCCAATACAAGGCACAGAGCCTGATCCGGCACGTGCAGCGCGGCTGGAGCTTTCTCGACGGACGCTTCGGCGAGTTCGTCGAACTGTTGCCGGCGCAACAGCGCATCACCGCCGACTGGTATCGGGGCACCGCCGACGCGGTGTACCAGAACATCGACATCCTGCGCCGGCACGGAAGAAAACATGTGCTGGTCCTCGCCGGCGATCATGTCTACAAAATGGACTACACGCGCATGCTCGCCGATCATGTGGCCAGCGGCGCCGTCATGACCATTGCCTGCATCGAAGCGCCGCTCGCCGGCGCAACCCAGCTCGGCGTGATGGCGGTGGATGCGAACTGGCGCATCACCGCTTTCGAGGAGAAGCCGGCACAGCCCGCGCCGATGCCGGGCCACCCCGAACGGGCGCTTGCCAGCATGGGTATCTACGTGTTCGACGAGGCGTTCCTGTACGAGCAATTGATCCGGGATGCCGAGGACAGCGCCTCCAGCCATGATTTCGGCAAGGACCTCATTCCTAAGCTGATCGAGTCGGGCGTGCATGTGCATGCGCACCGCTTCCGCGACAGTTGCGTCAACATGAGCAGCGGCAAGCCATACTGGCGCGACGTGGGCACGCTCGACGCCTACTGGGAAGCGAACATGGACCTGACCCGCGTTGTGCCCGATCTCAACCTGTATGACCGCGAATGGCCGATCTGGACTTATCAGGAGCAATTGCCGCCGGCGAAATTCGTGTTTGACGACGACGGCAGGCGCGGCATGGCGGTCGATTCGCTGGTTTCGGGGGGCTGCATCGTCAGCGGCTCGAGCTTGCGCCGCTCGGTGTTGTTTTCCAATGTGCGCGTACAGAATTACTGCCAAATCGCGGATAGCGTCATCCTGTCGAACGTCGAAATAGGCAATAATGTCACCCTGCGGCGAGTTATCGTGGACAAGCGCTGCCGGCTGCCGAACGGACTGACGGTCGGCGTCAATCCGGCGGAGGACCGCAAACATTTTCATGTAACCGACCAGGGCGTCACCGTGATCGTGCCGGAAAATCTGGGCCAACGAGTGCACCACCTTAGATGACGTCCCCCGGCCGCCTCGATCTCGTGCTCGCCTGGCACATGCACCAGCCGGACTACCGCGACCACGCCAGCGGCGAATTCACGCTGCCCTGGGTCTACCTGCACGCGATCAAGGATTACACCGACATGGCCTGGCATCTGGAGCACCATCCGGGCATGCGCGCGGTGGTCAACTGGGTGCCGGTGCTGCTCGACCAACTGGAGGACTACGCCGATCAGTTCGCCAGTGGAAACATGCGCGACCCCTTGCTGCGGCTGCTCGCGCGCGATCATGGAACTGCGCTGACCGAGGGCGAGCGCACGCTGGTGCTGGAACAATGCCTGCGCGCGGACAATTCCAGGATGATCGAGCCGTACCCGGCATACAAGCATATGCACGGCTTGTTCCGCACGCTCGAGGCGCAAGGCGGACAGGCACTGCGCTACCTGTCGGACCATTTTTTCTACGACGTGCTCATCTGGTATCACCTCGCCTGGACCGGGGAGACGGTGCGGCGCGAGTCGGAGGTCGTATCCAGGCTGATGGCGATCGGGCAGCATTTCGAGCAGCATCACCGCCACGAACTCTTCCGGCTGATCGGCAACCTGGTGCAGGCAGTGGTCGGGCGCTATGCGCGGCTTGCCGAGGCGGGACGAATCGAACTCTCGACCACGCCCCACTACCATCCGCTGGCGCCGCTGCTGCTCGACTTCCATTCCGCGCGCGAGGCCGAGCCCAACGCGCCGTTGCCTGAGGCGTTGAATTATCCGGGCGGCCGGGAACGGGTGACGGCCCAACTGAAATCGGCGCTCGAGAGCCATGCGCGCCGTTTCGGCGCGACGCCGCGCGGCGTCTGGCCGGCCGAAGGCTCGGTGTCGCAGGATTTGGTCGGCGTGCTCAGCGGTAACGGACTTGCCTGGGCGGCGAGCAGCGAACAGGTGCTGGCGAACAGCCTCGGCGCGGCGCACCGCGGCGTGCCGCGTTCGCATTATCTATACCGGCCGTACCGGCTGGAGAGCGCACCGGACCTGGCGCTGTTCTTCCGCGACGACAGGCTCTCCGACCGGATTGGATTCGAGTACCGGAAATGGCACGGCAGCGACGCGGCGGCCAATTTCATCAGCGAACTCGAAAGCATTGCTGCCGGTGCCGGCAAGGACGAGCGTCCGCTGGTGAGCGTGATCCTCGACGGTGAAAACGCCTGGGAGCATTACCCCTATAACGCCTACTATTTTCTGAGCGCGCTGTACAAGGCGCTGGAATCGCACCCCTCGATTCGTCCGACCACGTTTGATGCGTTCCTTCCCGCTTGCGCGAATACGAGCAAGGACGGCGCGGCCGCCGTCGCGCCGCTCGCCGCGACGCACAAGCTCGAGCGGCTGGTCGCGGGGAGCTGGGTATACGGCAATTTCTCCACTTGGATCGGGTCAAACGACAAGAACCACGCCTGGGACCTGTTGTGCGCCGCGAAGCAGAGTTTCGACCTGGTGAAGGCGAGCGCGCGCCTCGGCGCAGAGCGCCTGGCCGCGGCCGAGCGGCAACTGGCCGATTGCGAAGGTTCGGACTGGTTCTGGTGGTTCGGCGACTACAATCTGAGCGCTTCTGTGGCGAGTTTCGACCGGCTGTACCGCGCCAAGCTCGCCAACCTGTATCGGCTGATCGAGTTGCCGGCGCCCGCCGCGCTCGCTGAACCCATTTCCCACGGACATGGCGACCCCGAAGGTGGCGGCAGCATGCGGCGTGCTGGAGGGATATAAGAAGCATGAGTGCATCTGTGGCACTGCTGTTTGGTGTGCATGCGCATCAGCCGGCGGGCAATTTCCCGCAGGTGCTGGAGGAGGCGCATGAGCGCTGCTACCGGCCGTTCCTGGAAACCTGCTACCGCTTTCCCCAGTTCCGTTTTGCGCTGCATTTCAGCGGCCCGCTGCTCGATTACCTGTGCCTGCAGCATGCCGCGGACATGGCGCTGCTCGCGCGCATGGTGGAGCGCGGACAGGTTGAGTTGTTCGGCGGCGGCGACGCCGAGCCCGTGCTCGCCGCGATCCCGAACCGCGACCGGATCGGGCAGCTCGCCAGGCTCAGCCGCAAGCTCAGCGCGCGCTTCGGTCGCGCGCCCCAGGGGGCATGGCTGACCGAGCGGGTGTGGGAAGCGACGGTGGTGCCCGCGCTGGCCGACTGCGGCATCCGCTACGTCACGGTCGACGACTACCACTTCCTCGCCAGCGGCAAGTCCGCGGCGGAGCTCGACGGCTATTTCACCACCGAAGAAGACGGGCGCAGGCTCGACCTGTTCCCCATTTCCGAAGCGCTTCGCTATCGCATTCCGTTTGCGCTGGCGGCCGACACCGTCGCCTATATCGAAAGTCTCGCGCGCGAGCCCCGCGCTGCGGCCGCGATCTATTTCGACGACATCGAGAAGTTCGGCATCTGGCCGGAAACCCACGAATGGGTGTACGAGAAAGGCTGGCTGCGCGAGTTCATCGAACGCGTGCTTGCATCCGGGAAAATCGCAGTCCAGCCCTTCGGCGAATACCGCGATCGCATGCGCTCGCGCGGCATCGTTTATCTGCCGACCACCTCCTATATCGAAATGAACGAGTGGACGCTGCCGGCCGCCGCGGCGCATGCCTACGCCGATCTGGTGGAGCGCGAAAAGCGCGGCGGCAGCTTCGACGCGAGCAAAGCGTTCCTGCGCGGCGGCATCTGGAAGAACTTCGTGTCGCGCTATCCCGAGGCGAACTGGATGCACAAGCGCATGCTGGCGCTGTCGGAGCGCGTCGCGCGCCTGCCTGCGGTGCAGCGCAGCGAAGAGATGCACACGCTGCTGTATGCGGCGCAGGCGAATGACGCTTATTGGCACGGGCTGTTCGGCGGGCTGTACCTGCCGCACCTGCGCCGCGCGGTATATGCGTCACTGCTCGAACTCGAACGCATGCTCGACCGGCTCGATCCCCGTGCTGCGAGCCAATGCATCGACCTCGATCTGGACGGCATCGACGAGCTGTTCCTGCGCAATGCCGAACTGCAGGCGGTGCTGAAGCTAGACGGCAGCGCCGCCATTCTCGAACTCGACGCCTATGCCTTGGCGCAGAATTTCGGCGATAGCCTGAGGCGCCATGCCGAGCATTATCACCGCCGCGTCCTCGGCGGGCCCGCGGCGGCGCGCGAAGGCGGCGGCATCGCCTCCGCGCACGACCGGGTCGACCTGAAGCACGACATCAGCGGCGCCGATCTGGTGGTCGACTCGGCCGCGCGCACCTTGTTTCGCGACGCCTGGGTCGGTGCGGAGGGCGGCTTGCAGCCGGTCCTCGACTACCAGGTACGCCAGGTGAATGGCGCGAGCGCGGCGTTTGCCGTCGAACGCAGCGGCGTCACTTTGCAAAAAGATATCGGCGTTGCCGGCAGTTGCATCAACATAGGTTATCGCTTCGCCGGGGCGCCCGACGCGGTGGGGCGTTCCGGATTCGAAAGCACGCTCGATCTCGCCATGCCAAGCTGCGATGGGCCTGGCGCGCATTACCTTTACCGCGATGTCGTTGCCGGTGGCCTGGGCGAGTCGCTGGCTCTCGAGGGCATGACCGAATTGGCGCTCGTCGATAATTTCATGGGCGGCACGCTCACGCTGCGCTCGAATACGCCCGTAACGCTGCGCGCCCGGCCGTGCCACACCGTGTCCCAGTCCGAGGGCGGTTTCGAGAAAATCATGCAGTCTGTCACGCTGACGCTGGCATGGCCGCTCGACGCCGCGCACGCGAACGTCGATCTGTCACTGGAGATACGCAAGCATTGCGCGTGAGGCCGTGGAGTCGATCCTTGGCGGCGGGGCAGAACGGCCGCGGCGCGGTGATTCATGCCAAATTGCGAGACTGCGCGACGACCTGGTGCAGTTTCTCGGCGTCGAGAATCTGCAGTTCCTTGTTGTGCACCCGGATTACTCCCTCTTCGCTGAACCCGGACAAGGCGCGGCTGACGGTTTCCTGCGTCAGGCCGAGGAAGCTTCCCAAGTCGAGCCGCGTCATGCGCAGGTTGAAGCGGGTGTCGGAATAACCCAGGCGCGCGTAGCGCTCGCCCAGGATCAGCAGAAAAGCAGCGACCCGCGACTCGGCGCCAAGCGAGCCCAGCAGCCACATTTGCATGTGTTCGCGCGCAAGCTGGCGGCTAAGCAGGCGGTAGACAAACTGCTGCAACGCTCCGGCCTTGCCGCCCAGATGGGCGAGCCGCGGGAACGGGAGGATTGCCACTTCGCTGTCCTCCAGGGCCACCGCCTCAGTGCGATAATGCTGTGCTTCGAGCCCGTCGAGGCCGAGCACGTCGCTCGTCATCGGAAAACCCAGCACCTGGTAACTGCCGTTCGCGTCGAGCAAAACGTTCTTGAAAGTGCCCGACCGGATGGCGTAAATGGGACCGAACGGATCGCCCGCGCGATACAAGGCCACGCCCTGTTGCACGCGGCGCAGCGTGAAGCTCACGCGCGCGTCCATGCCGGCGCCGTCGAGCCCGATTTTCAGCAGCGCGGCCAGTTCGTGCAGGCTCAACGACGCGGCTCCCGCCGCGACGGCATCCTCTGCAACGCCGGCGTCGATGGCAAGTGATGACGCTTCCGGCGTCGAGCCTCGTTTGGGCGCTTTGCGCCGTTCCTGTGCAACTGTCTTTTTCGGCGGCGCTGCTGCTCGGGACATGGTTCGCTCTATGTGAGTGCGGCGGATCGTGTTCTAAATCAGTTCGCAGAACTCACGCATTAGTTCGCCACCGACCGACTTTGCGCACTAGCCGTTCCGACTGCGGGCTCTGCGGAAAATCAGTTCCAAGTCGTCGTGACTAAGCGGCATGACTGGTCTGTTTCGTCGCAGCAAAGGAACGATTATAGGCGAATGCAGCGAAGAAACTGGGCGGGTGAGGCGCGACGGTAGTTGTGAGGGAGGGTTCACCTCTGATGTGGGAGGCCAAGCTAGCGGCGTTGCGGCTACCCGGGTGGGAAAGTCAGGGCAGGCCCGTACTGTATATTAATAATTCACTTTCGATGTATGCTTTATCTATTTGTTTTGTAATAGATATGTAATTTCAAAAATCGCTTGTAGAATCGCTTTTAAGTCTTTGTCCCAATTGGAAAAATCTTCAATTGAGGGCTTGACCGAAGCAATTAACTCCTCTAAAGTGGGAAATAGTAGCTTTTAGTGGGAAATTATGGGATTTCTCGCTAAAGTTTCTCGCGCGAATAAAAAGGGGAGACGATGTTTCAGGGTGCCGCAGCCTTAAGTCTCGATGCCAAGGGACGCCTTACGGTTCCCTCGCGCCATCGCGACGCTCTGCAGGGAATGACGTCCCCCGCTGCCTCCAGCCTCGTACTCACCGCGCACCCGGACGGCTGCCTGCTGCTCTACCCCGCAAGCGCTTGGGAACCGATCCGCAACCGTGTCATGGGCTTCCCTGCGCTCGATCCGCGCTTCTCCGTGTGGAAGCGTTTGCTCGTCGGTTTCGCCGAGGAAGTTGAAATCGACGCCGCCTGGCGCGTGCTGATCTCGCCCGAATTGCGCAAATTCGCCACCCTGGAAAAACAGGTGATGCTGGTTGGGCAGGGCAGCCATTTCGAGATCTGGAACCAGGACATCTGGGAAAAACAATTGCGGCAGCTGACGGCGCAGACCCAACTACCGCCGGGGATGGAAGATTTTGCTCTGTGACCGCCTTTGGTGCTGAGGACGCGCGCCCCGTGCCGGCGCAAGACTCGCACAAGACGGTGCTGCTGGAGGAGGCGGTCGATGCTTTGGCAATACGCCCTGACGGTGCCTACGTCGATGCGACTTTTGGCCGCGGCGGACACAGCCGCCTGATACTCGACCGGCTGGGTCCGAGCGGGCGCCTGATCGCGCTCGACAAGGACGTGGAAGCGGTCGCGGCTGCATCAAGAATAAGCGACGCTCGCTTTTGCGTGGTGCACGCGAGCTTTGCCGAACTGGCCGGAGTGCTCGGGCGCCTCGGCCTGGAGGGTGTGGAAGGGGTGCTGCTCGACCTGGGCGTGTCTTCGCCGCAACTCGACGACGCCGCGCGCGGCTTCAGCTTTCGCCGCGACGGTCCGCTCGACATGCGCATGGACAGGAGCCGGGGGCAAACCGCCGCACAGTGGCTGGAAACGGCCGGAGAAGCCGAGATCAGGGAGGTGATCCACGATTATGGTGAAGAACGGTTTGCTAAACAGATTGCAAAGGCGATTGTTGCTGCTCGGCAAAGAGGGCCTGTTGTCACCACAGGGCAACTTGCCGATATCGTGGGTGCGGCCGTCCGCACGCGCGAAAAAAACAAAGACCCGGCGACGCGCACCTTCCAGGCTGTACGGATTTACCTCAATCAGGAGCTTGCGCACTTGTCGTTAGCCCTGCCGCAAATCGTCGATTCCCTGACGCCCGGCGCGCGCCTCGCGGTAATCAGTTTCCACTCGCTCGAGGACCGCATCGTGAAACGCTTCATGCGCGACGCTGCGCGCGCCGATGTGCCGATACGACTGCCGCTGCGCGCGCGCGAACTGCCGCAACCCAGGCTGTGTCTGATCGGCAAGGCGGTGCGCCCTTCGGCGGAGGAAATCGCGGCCAACCCGCGCGCGCGCAGCGCCACCCTGCGCGTCGCCGAACGCACCGGGGCCTGAGTTGGCACGGATCAACCTCATCCTGCTGCTGCTGCTCACCGCCTGTGCGCTTGGCCTGGTTACCTCGCAGCACAAGGCGCGAAAGCTGTTTGCGGAACTGGAGCGAGAGCAGGAACGCGCCAAACAACTCGATGTCGAGTGGGGCCAGCTGCAACTGGAGCAGAGCACCTGGGCAATGCATGCACGCGTCGAGAAAATCGCGCGCGAGCGCCTGCGCATGAGCGTGCCCGATGCGAGGCGCACCCAGGTGGTGATGCCCAGGGCGGCGGTGGGCGAGAATTCCGGAGGCAGTAGATGAACTACGCCGCCAGCCCGGTGCTGGTGTTGCAGCTGCCGCTGTGGCGCTCGCGCCTGCTGCTCGCGCTCATCTCCGGCGGTTTTCTCGTGCTCGCCGGCCGCGCCGTCTACCTGCAGGGCCTGAACAATGGTTTCCTGCAGCAAAAGGGCGAGTCGCGCTACAGCCGCGTGCTGGAAATTAGCGCGAATCGCGGCAGGATCACCGACCGCCATGGCGAGGCGCTCGCGATCAGCACGCCGGTAAAGTCGGTGTGGGCGATCCCGGAGGAGGTGCAATATTCCCCGCAGCAGCGTGTCAAGCTCGCCGCGCTGCTGGAGCTGCCGCCGCAGGAAATCGACAGGCGCCTGAACGAATCGACCTCCTTCGTCTTCCTCAAGCGCCAGATCCCGCCGGAAGTGGCCGAGCGCGTGAACGAGCTGCGCATTGCCGGCTTGTTCCAGAATCGCGAGTACCGCCGCTATTACCCCGGCGGCGCGGTGATGGCGCACATGCTTGGATTCACCGGAGCGAACGATGCCGGCCAGGAGGGCATCGAACTAGCTTTTCAGTCCACGCTCGCGGGCAAGTCTGGCAGCCGGCGCGTAATCAAGGACCGCACCGGGCAGATCGTCGAGGACATGGAATCGATCCGCGAAGCGCAGAACGGCCGCGATCTGGCGCTGGCGCTGGACGCGAAGCTGCAAAACCTCGCTTTCTCGCAGCTGAAGCTCGCTGTGGACAGCAACAAGGCCAAAGCGGGCGCCATCGTGGTGCTCGACGCCAAAAGCGGCGAGGTGCTGGCGCTCGCCAACCTGCCGACCTACAACCCGAACAACCGCAGCCGCCTGTCGGGCGCGCAATTGCGCAACCGCGTCATCACCGACACCTTCGAGCCCGGCTCCACGCTCAAGCCCTTTACCGTGGCTCTGGCCATGGAGCTGGGAAAGATCACGCCGGAGTCGACGATCGCCACCGCGGCCGGCAGCATCGCCATCGGCAAAGCGACGATTCACGACGCGCACCGTTTCGGCGACATGACGGTTACCCAGGTGATCCAGCGCTCGAGCAACGTCGGCGCGGCAAAAATCGCCCTCGGCCTGCCGGCCGAGGCAATGTGGGGCATGTTCGACAAGGTCGGTTTCGGCAACGCGCCACGCCTGGGCTTTCCCGGCGAGGCCGGCGGCAAGCTGCGCGCGTACAAGACCTGGCGCCCGATCGAGCAGGCCACCATGTCCTACGGCCACGGCATTTCGGTGTCGCTGCTGCAATTGGCCCGCGCCTATACCATTTTCGCCCGCGACGGCGAGTTGATGCCCTTGTCCCTCGTCCGGGTCGATGCCCCGCGCGCCGGCCGGCAGGTGATCTCTCCCGACACCGCGCGCAAGCTGCGCGACATGCTCGAACTCGCGGTCCAGCCCGGCGGCACCGCGCCCAAGGCGCGCGTGATGGGCTATCGCGTGGCGGGCAAGACCGGCACCGCGCACAAGGAGGAAAACGGCGCCTACGCCGAGCACAAGTACGTGGCTTCTTTCGTCGGTCTTGCGCCGGTTTCCGACCCCAGACTGGTGATCGCGGTGATGCTGGACGAACCTTCCGCCGGCCAGTACTACGGCGGCGCGGTGGCCGCGCCGGTGTTCTCCGCCGTGATGGGCGGGGCGCTGCGCATGCTGGGTGTGCCGCCGGATGCGCCGCTCAAGCCGGTGGAGCTTCCGCCTGAGGGTTCCGAAATCCGGGAAGGCGTATGAGTACGACGGCGATCGACATACTGAGCCGGTTGCGGCGCCAGGGCGCCAGGATCAGCGGTCTTGGCGCCGACAGCCGTTCCCTGCGCGGGGGCGACGCGTTCGCCGCCTATCCGGGCACAAACGCCGATGGCAGGCGCTATATCGCCGATGCCATCGCGCGCGGCGCGGTCGCGGTGCTGTGGGAACACGAAGGATTTTCCTGGGACGAGACCTGGCGCGTCCCCAGCGTCGCCGTGGACGGCCTGCGCGCCATGGCCGGTGAAATCGCGCACGAGGTCTATGGCCGCCCTTCCGAAAAATTGTGGCTGGCGGGCGTCACCGGCACCAACGGCAAGACGTCCTGCAGCCAATGGATCGCGCAGGCGCTCAGTTCCCTCGGACGCAAGACCGCGGTGATCGGCACCCTCGGCAGCGGCTTCCCGGCAGCGCTGGGAGGTGACCTGGCGGCGGAACTCGCACCGTCGGTGAACACCACGCCGGACGCGATCGAATTGCATCGGCGGCTGGCCGGGTTCGTGCAGGCGGGTGCGCAGGGCGTGGCCATGGAAGTTTCCTCCATCGGCCTGGACCAGGGGCGGGTCGGCGGCGCGCAGTTCGACGTTGCGCTGCTCACCAACTTATCGCGCGACCATCTGGATTACCACGGCGACATGGAGCGCTATGCCGCCGCCAAGGCGCAATTGTTCGATTCGCCGGGACTCTCCGGCGCGGTGCTCAACATGGACGACGTGCTCGGCGTGCGCATCGCGCATAAGCTCGCCGGCGGCAAGGTGGCGTGCGCCGGCTATAGCGCTCACGCAGGTGTTGCCAGCGCCGCCGGACTGGAATTTTTCCTCGAGGCCGAGAATATCCGCCTGACCCGGGAGGGCCTCGCCTTCGGCCTGCTGAGTTCCTGGGGCCGCGCCGAAGTGACGAGCAGCCTGCTCGGGCGTTTCAACGTGGCCAACCTGCTCGGCGTTCTGGGCGTGCTGCTCGGCGCCGGGGTGGCACTCGCCCCGGCAGTCGCGGCGCTCGCGGCGCTCACGCCTCCGCCCGGGCGCATGCAGCGGCTGGGGGGCGCGGGCAGGCCGCTCGCCGTGGTCGATTACGCCCACAGCCCGGACGCCCTGGAGGAAGCGCTCATCGGCCTGCGCCCGCTCAGGAACCCGGACGGCGGCCGGCTGATATGCGTCTTCGGCTGCGGTGGCGATCGCGATCGCGGCAAGCGCGCCTTGATGGGGGCGATAGCGGCGCGCAGCGCCGACCAAGTGGTGCTGACCAGCGACAATCCGCGCAGCGAAGATCCGCTGGAAATCATCACCGAAATACTCGAAGGCGTACTGGGGGAAACCCAGTCCGGGCAGGCGCCGCTGGTCATCGCCGACCGGCGCGAAGCGATTGCCGCGTCGATCGCGGGCGCAGCGGCGGGCGACGTCGTGCTCATCGCCGGCAAGGGCCACGAGGACTACCAGGAAACCGCTGGCCGGCGCGTGCCGTTCTCGGATGCCGCACTGGCGGCGGAGGCGCTTTCGGCATGGAAGCGATGATGAATCTGCGCGAAGCGGCGCAAGGCGCCGGCGGCGAAGCGAAGGGCGCGAACGCCCACTTTTCCTCGGTTTCGAGCGACACGCGCACGATCAAGGACGGCGCGCTGTTCGTGGCGCTGCGCGGCGAGCGCTTCGACGGTCACGAGTATATCGCCGCGGCGCGGGCGCGCGGCGCAGTGGCCGCGATGGTCGACCGGCGCGCGCGCGCGTCCGCAGGCAGCGGCGATTCGCCGCTGCCTCTTCTGCTCGTGGACGATACGCGGCTCGGCCTGGGAAGGCTGGCCGCCTACTGGCGCCGAAAATTCAAACTGCCGCTGATCGCCGTGGCCGGTTCGAACGGCAAGACCACGGTGAAGGAGATGATCGCCTCGATCCTCGCCGAACACGCGGGGACCGGACGCTCCTACGCCACGGCGGGGAACCTCAACAACGACATCGGCTTGCCGCTGACGCTGCTCGGCCTGCGTGCCGGACACCGCTGCGCCGTGGTCGAGTTGGGAATGAATCATGCAGGCGAAACCGCCTATCTCGCCGGCATCGCGCAGGCAACCGTGGCGCTGGTGAACAACGCCCAGCGCGAGCACCAGGAATTCATGCGAAGCGTGGCAGACGTGGCGCAGGAGCACGGCGCTGTGTTCGCGGCGCTGCCTGCGGAGGGCGTGGCGGTGATCAATGCCGACGACAGCTATGCGGACTATTGGCGCGGCGTGTGCGCGCCAAGGCGGGCGCTGGATTTCGGTCTCGAGCGTCCCGCGGCCGTGGGCGGGCGTTTCGAATTGCGCGATTTCGGCAGCGACATCGTGCTGCGTGCCCCCGACGGGGAAGCGCCGATCAGCCTGCGCGCGGCCGGGGTGCACAACGTGCGCAATGCCCTGGCGGCTGCGGCCGCCGCTGCGGCCGCCGGCGTCGGCCTGGGTGCGATTGCGCGCGGGCTCGCCGCATTCGAACCGGTGCAGGGGCGGCTGGAGAAAAAAACCGGCAAGCGCGGCAGCACCGTCCTCGACGACACCTACAACGCCAATCCGGATTCGGTCATCGCCGCGATCGATGTGCTCGCGCGCGCCGCTGGCACGAAATGGCTGGTGCTGGGCGACATGGGTGAAGTCGGTGCGCACGGCGCGGATTTCCACGCCGAGATCGGCCGCTATGCACACGCTGCCGGTATCGGCCGCCTTTTTCTTCTCGGCGAACTATGCACGCATGCGGCGGCGGCGTTCGGCGCGGGCGCCGAGCACTACGGCGACATCGATGCCTTGCTGGCCGCGCTCGAGTCCGGCCTCGGCGCCGGCGTGACCGTGCTCATCAAGGGTTCGCGCTTCATGCGCATGGAGCGGGTAGTGCAGGCGCTCGCCGGCGCGCAGGCGGGAGCGCACTGATGCTGCTCGAACTCGACCGCATGGAACGCTCGCTCAAGTGCTTATCGGCAACGATGCGACACGCAGTCAGGTCGCGCTTGCATAAGTTCGGGGGAAGCTGATGCTGCTCGAGCTCGCTCAGTACTTCGCCAAGGACGTGCGCGCGTTCAACGTGTTCGGCTACATTACGCTGCGCGCGGTGCTCGCCTGCCTCACAGCGCTGGCGATTTCGTTCATCACCGGGCCGCTGGTGATCCGCAAGCTGACCGCCTACAAGATCGGCCAGTCGGTACGCAGCGACGGCCCGCAGTCGCATCTGACCAAGGCCGGCACGCCCACCATGGGCGGGGCGCTGATCCTGGTATCGATCGGCATCACCACCCTGCTCTGGGGCGATCTGTCCAACCGCTTTCTCTGGGCGGTGCTGGTGGTGACGCTGGGCTTCGGCGCGATCGGCTGGGTGGACGACTACCGCAAGGTGGTGGAGCGCAATCCAAAGGGACTGTCGGCCAGGAGCAAGTTCTTCTGGCAGTCGCTGATCGGCCTCGCCGCGGCCGTGTACCTTGCTTTCGCCGTGTCCTCGCCGAGCAACGCCAAGATCTTCGACCTGTTCACGGCGTGGGTAGGCAGCGGCTTTTCCATGACCCTGCCGCCCAAGGCCGACCTGATCCTGCCGTTTTTCAAGAACATCGCCTATCCGCTGGGCGTGTGGGGATTCATCGTGCTCAGCTACTTCGTCATCGTCGGCACCAGCAACGCGGTCAACCTCACCGACGGTCTGGATGGCCTCGCGATCATGCCGGCGGTGATGATCGCCGGCGCGCTCGGCATTTTTGCCTACGTTGCCGGCAACACGGTGTACTCGAAATATTTGCTTCTGCCCTATATCCCGGGCGCGGGCGAGTTGACGGTGTTCTGCGGCGCGCTTGCCGGCGCGGGCCTGGGATTTCTCTGGTTCAACGCCTACCCGGCGGAGGTGTTCATGGGCGACGTGGGCGCGCTCGCAATCGGCGCGGCCCTGGGCACGGTCGCCGTGATCGTGCGCCAGGAAATCGTGCTGTTCATCATGGGCGGCGTATTCGTCGCCGAGACGCTTTCGGTGATGCTGCAGGTGCTGTACTTCAAGTGGAGCGGCGGCAAGCGCATTTTCCGCATGGCGCCGCTGCACCACCACTACGAGCTGTCGGGTTGGAAGGAATCGCAAGTCGTCGTGCGCTTCTGGATCATTACCATGATGCTGGTGTTGTTCGGATTGTCTACGTTGAAGCTCAGATGAACCTTGCGGCCAAGAACGCATTGGTGCTGGGACTGGGCGAAACCGGCCTGTCGATGGCGCGCTTTCTTGCCCGGCGCGGCGCGCGCGTGCGCGTCGCAGACACGCGCGACAATCCGCCGGGGCTGGCAGCGCTGGGACAGCATGTGCCGCAGGCAGAGCTTGCCCTCGGCGCCTATCGCGACGAATCGTTCTCTGGCGTCGATCTTATCGCGATCTCCCCGGGGGTGCCCCTGTGGACGCCGCAGGTGCGCGCAGCCGCGGCGCGCGGCGTGTCGGTGGTCGGCGATATCGAACTGTTCGCGCAGGCACTGCGCGAAGGCCAAGGCGCTGGGCAGAGTGCGCCGCCAAGCTCGCCGCCGCAGGTGCTGGCCGTGACCGGCACCAACGGCAAGTCTACGGTGACCGCGCTCGTCGGTGCCATGTGCAGGCGCGGCGGGCTGGCGACCGAAGTGGCGGGAAACATCAGCCCGGCGGCGCTGGACGCGCTGATGCAATGCGAGGATGTCCGGCACAAGCCCGAAGTGTGGGTACTGGAGCTCTCCAGCTTCCAGCTCGAGACCACGCGCACGCTCAATCCGGTCGCGGCCGCGGTGTTGAATCTCAGCGAAGACCATCTCGACCGTTACGACGGCATGGACGCGTACGCGCGGGCCAAGGCGCGGATTTTCAGGGGCGAAGGCATCCAGGTGCTCAATCGCGATGACGCGCGCAGCACGGCCATGGCCGTGGCCGGCCGCAAACAGGCGAGCTTTGGCCTGGATGCGCCGAGCCGGGCCGAGGATTTCGGCCTGCTGCGCATAGACGGCGAGTTGTGGCTGGCGCAGGGCGCGACGCCGCTGCTGGCGGTGAAGGAGCTGCCCCTTGCGGGATTGCATAACGCCGCCAACGCGCTCGCCGCGCTGGCGCTTACGCGCGCGCTGGGCGAGTCCTATCCGCCGCTGCTGACCGCGCTGCGCGATTTCAAGGGGCTGCCGCACCGGCTGGAGCGAGTGGCCGAAATCGATGGCGTCGCCTACTACGACGACTCCAAGGGCACCAATGTCGGGTCCACGGTCGCGGCGCTGAACGGTTTTGCCGAGCTCGGCGCGCGCGGCGAACGCGTGGTACTGATCGCCGGCGGCGAGGGCAAAGGCCAGAATTTCGCGCCGCTTGCCGGGCCGGTTTCCCGCTACGCCCGCGCAGTGGTGCTGATCGGGCGCGATGCCGGGCAGATCGCGCTCTCGCTCGAGGCGAGCGGCGTTGCCTTGCTGCGCGCCGGCAGCATGGAGGAGGCAGTGGCGCAGGCGCGCGCCCAGGCGCAGCCCGGCGACGTGGTGCTGCTATCGCCGGCCTGCGCCAGTTTCGACATGTTCCGCAACTACCCGCACCGCGGCGAAGTGTTCGCCGGATGCGTAAGGAAGATGGCCCATGCTCAGTTATATTAAGGCGGAGCGCAGGTCCCTGGCGGAGTTCGACGAGGCGCTGGCATGGACCGCGCTCATCCTGCTGGTCCTGGGGATGGTAATGGTGTACTCGGCCTCGATCGCCACCGCCGAGGCGAGCCGCTTTGCCGGCAATCAGCCGGCCTATTTTTTGGTGCGACAAGCGCTATTTCTCGGCGTCAGCCTGATCGCCGCTCTGACTGCGTTCCAGGTGCCGGTGCGCATATGGCAGAGCCTGGCGCCGTGGCTGTTCCTGTTCGGCATCGTGTTGCTGGTGCTGGTACTGATCCCGGGCGTGGGCCGCGAGGTGAACGGCGCGAAGCGCTGGCTCTCCCTCGGTCTGGCCAATCTACAGCCCTCCGAATTCATGAAGCTCGCCGCGGTGCTCTATGCCGCCGATTATACGGCGCGCAAGTCGGCACTGATGCACAGCTTCAAGAAAGGCCTGCTGCCGATGCTTGCGGTGATGCTGGTGATCGGCTGGCTGCTCCTGCGCGAACCGGACTTCGGCGCTTTCGTGGTGATCGCATCGATCGCCATGGCCATCCTGTTCCTCGGCGGCATGAACGGAAAATGGTTCGCCGGGCTGTTCGTGCTCGCGTTCGCGGGCTTCCTCGTTCTCATCCTCAGCTCGCCCTACCGCATGCAGCGCATTTTCGGCTTCATGGACCCGTGGGCCGATCCCTACGGCAGGGGCTACCAGCTGTCGCATGCGCTCATCGCTTTTGGCCGCGGCGAATGGCTGGGCGTCGGCCTGGGCGCGAGCGTGGAGAAGCTGTTCTACCTGCCCGAGGCGCACACCGATTTCCTGCTCGCCGTGATCGCCGAAGAGCTCGGCCTGGCCGGGGTGGTCACGGTCGTCGCGCTGTTCACCTGGATCGTGCTGCGCGCATTTTCCATCGGCCGCCAGGCGGCGGCGTCGGAGCGTTACTTTGCGGCGCTGGCGGCGCAGGGCATCGCCGTCTGGCTGGGCGTGCAGACGCTGATCAACATGGGCGTGAACATGGGCGTGCTGCCGACCAAGGGCCTCACTCTGCCGCTGATGAGTTTCGGTGGCAGCGGCATTCTCGCCAACTGCCTGGCGCTGGTGATCCTGCTGCGCATTGACTATGAAAATCGAGCCCTCATGCGGGGGCAGCCCGTATGAGGGCGAAGATTTCAGTGAAGGCTAATGCGGGCGTAGCCCGCGTTATGCCGAAACTAAAACCGCCCCTCATGCGAGGGCAACCCGCATGAATGCGACGGCGGAAGCATGGCACGCACGATCATGATCATGGCTGGCGGGACCGGCGGGCACGTGTTTCCCGCGCTGGCGGTGGCCGAATACCTGCGCGGGCAGGGGTGGCGGGTGGTCTGGATGGGGGCGAAAACGGGAATGGAGGCGACGCTGGTACCCAAGCACGGCTACGAAATGGCGTGGGTGCGCTTTTCCGGGCTGCGCGGCAAAGGCGTGACGCGCGCCGCGTTGCTGCCGTTCAACCTGCTCGTCGCGTTCTGGCAGAGCGCGCGCGCGATTCTCGCAGAGCGCCCCGACGTAGTGCTTGGCATGGGCGGTTATGTAAGTTTCCCCGGTGGCATGATGGCCACTCTGTTCAAGCGCCCGCTGGCGATCCACGAACAGAACTCGATTGCGGGCCTCGCCAACAAGGTGCTGTCGCGCCTGGCCGACCGCGTGCTGCAAGCCTTCCCGGATGCGCTGCCCGGCGCGCAACTCAGCGGCAACCCGGTGCGCAAGGAAATCGCCGCGCTGGCCGCGCCGCGCGAGCGCTTTGGCAAACGCGCCGGTCGCCTGAAGTTGCTGGTGCTGGGCGGCAGCCTCGGGGCGCAGGCGCTCAACGAGACTCTGCCGCGGGCGCTTGCGCTGTTCCCCGGGGAAACGCGGCCGGAGGTCACGCATCAGGCGGGAGCAAAGCACATAGAGACCTTGCGCGCCGGCTACGCCGCAGCCGGCGTGAGCGCCGAAGCGCTCGCCTTCATCGACGACATGGCGCGGCGCTACGGCGAGGCCGATGTCGTGATTTGCCGTGCCGGTGCGCTCACCGTCGCCGAACTCGCCTGCGCCGGTGTTGCCAGCATTCTGGTGCCTTTTCCGCGTGCGGTGGATGACCACCAGACGTCGAACGCGAAGTTCCTGTCTTCGCGCGGGGCGGCCATCCTGCTGCCGCAGACCGAATTGTCGGCGCAGCGGCTCGCCGATCTGCTGCGCGGGCTCACGCGCGAGCGTTTGCTCGAAATGGCGGAGAAGGCGCGCGCGCTCGGTAAACCTGACGCGACCGAGGCCGTGGCCCGCGTCTGCGTGGAACTGGCTCAAGCATGAAGCACAAAGTCAAACGCATCCATTTCGCCGGCATCGGCGTACCGGCTTTTTCGAACCGCCGCTCCCGACTGGATCGAGCATGAAGCATAAAGTTAAACGTATTCACTTCGTCGGGATCGGCGGTAGTGGCATGAGCGGCATCGCCGAAGTGCTGCTCAACCTCGGTTACCAAGTAACGGGCTCCGATCTGGGCGCGAACGCCGCGACCAGGCGCCTTGCCGAGCTGGGTGCGGCGGTGCATATCGGACACGCGGCCGAGCACGTGGCCGGGACCGATGTCGTGGTGGTGTCGACCGCGGTGGGCAGCAACAACCCGGAGGTGATGGCAGCGCGCGCGAGGCGCATCCCGGTGGTGCCGCGCGCGCTGATGCTGGCCGAGCTGATGCGCCTGAAGCAGGGCATCGCCATTGCCGGCACCCACGGCAAGACCACCACCACCAGCCTGGTGGCAAGCGTGCTCGCCGAGGCCGGGCTCGATCCCACCTTCGTCATCGGCGGCCGGCTCACCAGCAGCGCTTCGAACGCGCGCCTGGGCGCGGGCGAGTTCATCGTGGTGGAGGCGGACGAGTCGGACGCTTCCTTCCTGCACCTGCAGCCGGTGATCGCGGTGGTCACCAACATCGACGCCGACCACATGGAAACCTACCAGCACGATTTCGCGCGGCTGAAGCAGGCGTTCGTCACATTCCTGCAGAACCTGCCCTTCTACGGCGCGGCGGTGCTGTGTACCGACGACAAGCACGTACGCGAGATCCAGCCGTTCGTGTCCAAGCCGATACTCAGCTATGGATTCGGCGCCGACGCCATGGTGCGCGCGGAGAACGTCAGCCATAGCGGCGGCAAGATGCGCTTCCATGCGGTGCGTGAAGGCCGGGCCAAGGTGCTCGACGTCACGCTCAACCTGCCGGGCAGGCACAACGTGCAGAACGCACTCGCCGCGATCGCGGTCGCCACCGAGCTGGGGCTCGAGGACGCCGCCATCGTTCGCGCGCTGGCGGAGTTTCGCGGCGTCGCCCGGCGCTTCCAGAGCTACGACGCCATCGCGGCCAAAGGCGGCGGCCGCTTCACTCTGATCGACGATTACGGCCACCATCCGGCGGAGATGCAGGCGACGCTCGACGCGGCGCGCGGCGCCTTTCCCGGACGGCGCATCGTGCTCGCGTTCCAGCCGCACCGCTATACGCGCACGCGCGACCTGTTCGAAGACTTCGTCAAGGTGCTTTCGGGCGCGGACGCGCTGCTCCTCGCGGAAGTCTATGCCGCGGGCGAGGCGCCCATCGTCGCCGCCGACGGCAGGACGCTCGCGCGCGCCGTGCGCGTCGCCGGCCGCGTCGAGCCGGTGTTCGTCGAGAACATCGCCGACATGCCGGCGGCGATCCGCGCGGCGGCAAAGGACGGCGATGTGGTGGTCACCATGGGCGCGGGCTCGATCGGCGGCGTGCCGGCAGCGCTGGTGCCGACTTTGCTCGTAAAGGCCGCGGAGTGAGAGATGCACATGGCTGAGCAAGGACATCTCTCCAACGCGGCGCTGCGCGGCAGGCTCCTGCAGCACGAGCCGATGCGCAAGCACCTTAGCTGGCGCACCGGCGGGGCCGCGGATCGCGCCTACGTTCCGGCAGACCTGGACGATGCGGCGCGGTTCCTGCGCAGCCTGCCGGCGGGCGAACCCGTATATTTCATCGGCCTGGGCAGCAATCTGCTGGTGCGCGACGGCGGCATCCGCGGCACGGTCGTTCTGACGCATTCGAGCCATGCGGCCATGCGCATGGACGGTGAGCTTGTCTACGCCGAGGCGCGCGCGGCCAGCCCCAAGGTGGCGCGCTATGCCGCGGTTCACGGCCGCGCCGGCGCGGAGTTCCTCGCCGGAATCCCGGGAACGGTGGGCGGCGCGCTGGCGATGAATGCGGGTTGCTATGGCAGCCAGACCTGGGATCGAGTGGAGCGCTTGCTCATGCTCTGCCGCCCCGGTGAATTGCGCGAGCGCCAACCCGGCGATTTCGACGTCGCTTACCGCCACGTCGCGCTGCGAGGCGGCGAACTCGGCGTGGACGAATGGTTTGCCGCCGCCTGGTTTCAGTTCGAGCGCGGCGACAGCGAAGCGGCGCGCCGCCGCATCAAGGAACTGCTGCTACAACGCAGCGCCGCCCAACCGCTCGCCCTGCCCAACGCCGGCTCGGTATTCCGCAATCCGCCTGGTGATCACGCGGCGCGCCTGATCGAGGCCTGCGGCCTAAAGGGCTATGCGATCGGTGGCGCGCGCGTGTCGGAAAAGCACGCCAACTTCATCGTCAACGCCGAAGGACGCGGGAGCGCCGCCGACATCGAAAACCTGATCGAGCATGTGAGAAATACCGTGCTGGCGAAGCAGGGCGTCGAACTTATCGCCGAAGTGCGCATCATCGGGGAGGAGGCGACGTGAACGCCAAGGATTTCGGCAAAGTAGCGGTGCTGCTCGGCGGTCGCTCGGCCGAGCGCGAGGTGTCGCTCAAGAGCGGTGCCATGATATTGAGCGCCCTGCGCGCGAGGGGCGTCGACGCGCATCCCTTCGATCCGCGGCAAAGAAGCCTGGCTGAACTGATCGCGGAGAACTTCGACCGCGTGTTCATCGCGCTGCACGGCCGCTATGGCGAGGACGGCACTATCCAGGGTGCGCTGGAATTGCTCGGCATTCCCTACACCGGTTCGGGAGTGCTCGCGAGCGCCCTCGCCATGGACAAGTGGCGTGCCAAGCTCGTGTGGCAGGCGGCCGGCATTCCCACGCCGCGCTACGAGCTGCTCACCGCGGCGAGCGATCTCAGGGCTGTGGTTGCGCGCCTGTCGCTTCCGCTCATGGTCAAGCCTGCCAATGAGGGTTCCAGCATCGGCATGAGCAAGGTGCGCGCCGCCTCGGAGCTGGACGAGGCCTATGCGCTCGCGGCCAATTACGACAGCGTGGTGCTGGCGGAGCAGTTCATCGATGGCATCGAGCTCACCGCCGCGGTGCTGGGCGGCGAGGCGCTGCCTCTGATCAAACTGGAGACGCCGCGCGAGTTCTACGATTACGAGGCCAAGTACGTGGCCGACGACACGCGCTACATCATTCCTTGCGGCCTTGCGGCCGGCGCTGAAAGCGCGGTGCGGCAGCAGGTGCTGGCCGCGTTCGGCGCGCTGGGCTGCGGCGGCTGGGGGCGCGTCGACCTGATGCTGGACGGCGCAGGCAATCCCTGGTTCATCGAAGTGAATACCTCGCCCGGCATGACCGATCACTCGCTGGTGCCGATGGCGGCGCGCCATGCCGGCCTGTCGTTCGAGGATCTGGTGCTGCGCATTCTGGAGCTCGCGCATGTGGGATAAGCTCGATTTCCTGAACGGTTGCGCCAACGCACTCTACGCGCTTGCCGCAGCCGCGCTGATCTATGCCGGCGTGCACACTGCGGTCCATTCGCCGCTGTTGCCGCTGCGCCATCTCGCGCTGCAGGGGGATCTGGCGCATGTCACGCGCGAACAGGCTGAGGGCGCCGCGCATGCGGGCGCCGTCGGCACCTTTCTCAGTGTCGATCTGGACACGGTGCGGAGCGCGTTCGAGGGCCTGCCCTGGGTGCGTAAGGTCGAGGTGAGGCGCCTGTGGCCCGACCGCATCGATGTCACGATCGAAGAGCATGTGGCGCTGGCGCGCTGGGGCAGCGGCACGCAGGCCATTCGCTTGGTCAATACCTACGGCGAAGTGTTCGAGGGCGAATTGTCCGACGCCGCACGCCTGCCGCAGTTCGCGGGCCCGGCCGGCAGCGCCGAGGAGGTGACACGCCGTTACAGTGCGTTTCGCCAGGCCCTCGCGCCGCTCGATCTCGATCCGCGCCAGGTGCTGCTGTCGCCGCGCTATGCGTGGCAGATTCGGTTGTCGAACGGCCTCACGCTGGAGTTGGGGCGGGACCAGTTGAAGGAGCCGGTGCTGGAGCGGCTCTCCCGCTTTGTCGCCTTCTACGCGCAGACGCTGGGCAACCTCAATCGCCGGCTTGACTACGTCGACCTGCGCTACCCCAACGGATTTGCGCTGCGCGTGCCCGAGATCATGGATTCGACAACGCAGCCAAAAGGCATACCAACGAAGCGCGGTAGCGGGAGGGCGGCATGAGCAGGGAGCAGGGGCCCCTTCAGGGGATGCGACCGGCCGCGATTGTCGCCGGACGCCGACAGTGGCTGCCTTTGAGCTACGGCAATGGAACGGAGGCGGCGGCATGAGCAAGGAAAACAAAAATCTCGTCGTCGGCCTCGATATTGGCACCTCCAAGGTAGTGGCGATCGTCGCTGAACTCCTGCCCGACAACCGGCTGAACATCATCGGCATGGGCGGGCACGAATCCAAGGGCCTGAAGAAAGGCGTGGTGGTCAACATCGAAGCCACGGTCAACGCCATCCAGCGCGCGCTGGAGGAGGCCGAACTGATGGCCGATTGCAAGATCACGCGCGTATTTACCGGCATCGCCGGCAGCCACATCAAGAGCTTCAATTCCCGCGGCATGGTGGCGATCAAGGACAAGGAGGTGTCCGCGCTCGACGTGGAACGCGTGATCGAGACCGCGCGCGCCCTGCCCATCCCCACTGACCAGCAGATCCTGCACATTCTCACCCAGCAGTTCGTCGTCGACGGCCAGGACGGCGTGCGCGAGCCGCTGGGCATGAGCGGGGTGCGCCTGGAAGTGGAAGTGCACATCGTTACCGGCGCGGTGTCGGCCGCGCAGAACATCGTCAAGTGCGTGCGCCGCTGCGGCCTGGAGGTGAACGACCTGATACTGCAACCGCTCGCCTCGTCGATCGCCGTGCTCACCGAGGACGAAAAGGAACTGGGTGTGTGCCTGGTGGACATCGGCGGCGGCACCACTGACATCGCCATCTTCCGCGAGGGCGCGATCCGGCACACCGCGGTGATTCCCATCGCCGGCGATCAGATCACCAACGACATCGCCATGGCTTTGCGCACGCCCACCGCCGAGGCCGAGGAGATCAAGATCAGAAGCGGCTGCGCGCTGCGCCAGCTCGCCGATCCGGACGAGCTGGTGGAGGTGCCCGGCATCGGCGATCGCGGGTCGCGGCAGCTGTCGCGCCAGACCCTGGCCGAAGTGATCGAGCCGCGCGTGGAGGAGCTGTATTCCCTGATCCAGAAAGTGCTGCGCGAGTCGGGCTACGAGGAGTTGCTCTCCTCCGGTCTGGTGCTCACCGGCGGCTCCAGCGTGATGCGGGGCATGGTCGAACTGGGCGAGGAGATCTTCCACATGCCGGTGCGCCTGGGTACGCCGCGCTACGCAGGCGGGCTGGCCGATGTGGTGAAACACCCGCGCTATGCCACGGCGATCGGGTTGCTGCTCGAAGGACAGTCACAGACCCAGCGCGGAATACAGGCGCTGCAGGGCGCGTCGTTCAGGCAGGTGCTGTCGAGGATGAAGCAATGGTTCCAGCGCAATTTTTAGGGACCGGGGTTTGCAATCCGGGGGCGGGCGCCGCGGTCGGCGTTTTTTCCAGTCCCCGGCTCGCTGTTCCCGGTCGCAATCGGCGGTGAATTCGCAGTTCGTTTTTTAACTAAGACCCGGAAGGAGGCACTATGTTTGAAATCGTGGATGTACAAAACAACGGTACCGTGATCAAAGTGGTAGGTGTGGGCGGGGCCGGCGGCAACGCCGTCGATCACATGATCCGCAACACCGTACAGGGGGTGGAGTTCATCGCCATGAACACCGACGCCCAGGCGCTCGCGCACGGCCAGGCGAAGAATCAGATTCAGCTTGGCGCGTCCGGGCTCGGCGCCGGGGCCAAACCCGAAGCCGGGCGCGCGGCCGCGCTCGAGGCGCGCGCGCATATCGAGGAGGCGCTGCAGGGCGCGCACATGGTATTCATCACCGCCGGCATGGGCGGCGGCACCGGCACGGGCGCTGCGCCCCTGGTGGCCGAAGTGGCGAAACAGATGGGCATCCTGACCGTCGCAGTGGTGACGAAACCGTTTTCGTTCGAGGGCATCAAGCGCATGCAGGCGGCCGAGGGCGGCATCGACGAGCTGGCGCAGAACGTCGACTCGGTGATCGTGATCCTCAACGAGAAACTGGAAGAGGTGATGGGCGGGGACGTATCGATGGAGGAGGCGTTCGGCGCCGCCGACAACGTGCTGAAGAACGCGGTCGCCGGCATTTCCGAGATCATCAATATCCGCGGCCTGATCAACGTCGACTTCCAGGACGTGAAGACCGTCATGCATGAGCAGGGCATGGCGATGATGGGCTCGGCTTCGTCTTCGGGCATGGACCGGGCGCGCATCGCCGCCGAGCAGGCCGTGGCCTGTCCGCTGCTCGAGGGCGTCAACCTCTCCGGCGCGCGCGGCGTGCTGGTCAATATCACCGCCGCCAAGTCCGGCCTCAAGCTGCGCGAGACCAAGGAAGTGATGGAGACCATCCGCAGCTTTGCCGCCGAAGACGCCACGGTGATTCTGGGTGCCGTCTATGACGAGAACATGGGCGAAGAACTGCGGGTGACGGTGGTCGCGACCGGGCTGGGACAGCCCGCGACGATACGCCAGACCAAGCCGCAACTGGTGGTGAAGAACGGCACCGACAACATGGCGGTCGCGAGCGTCGATTACTCGGCTCTGGACGCCATGCCGGCCGTGATCCGCAAGAACCGCGCCTCGACCATCGAGGCGCTGCAGCAGAGCGGGGTGGACAAGTACGACATCCCGGCCTTCCTGCGCAAGCAGGCTGACTGAGTTCGTTCAGGAGCAGGCTGGGCGCGCTCCGGGCCGCGCGCCCAGCCTCGTGCATATGTTAAAATTTGCCTATTGCAGCTCTTGAGCGACAACGAACAGCTGGTCACAAGATGAAGGGAACCGGATGGGAACGGAGCGGGTCCGTCCCTTCCTCGGCCCCTCATGCTCCCTTAAATCAGGAGCCGTTTCGGTTATGCTGAAACGGCCAAGGCACTCATGCTAAAGCAGCGCACCCTCAAGTCGGTTATTCGCGCCACCGGAGTCGGTCTGCATTCGGGCGAGAAGGTGGAACTGACGCTGCGTCCGGCGCAAGCGAACACGGGCATCGTCTTCCGGCGCCTTGATTTGCCGCAACCGGCGGACGTGCGCGCCGACGCCTACAATGTCGGCGACACGCGCCTGTGCAGTACGCTGGAACAGGGTGGCGCCAAAGTGGCGACGGTGGAGCATCTGATGTCGGCTTTTGCCGGGCTGGGCGTGGACAACGCCTATGTCGATCTCACCGGGGCGGAAGTGCCGATCATGGACGGCAGCGCCTCGCCGTTCGTGTTTTTGCTGCAGTCGGCGGGCATCGTCGAGCAACCGGTCGCCAAGCGTTTCATGCGCATCAAAAAAGCGGTGGAAGTAAGAGAAGGCGACAAATGGGCGCGCTTTGAACCCTACCCTGGCTACAAACTGTCCTTTTCCATCGTTTTCAACCACCCGGTGTTCGACAAGTCCAGCCAGCAAGTGGTGGTCGACTTCGCCGAGACTTCCTATGTCAAGGAGGTGGCGCGGGCACGCACCTTCGGTTTCATGCAGGATGTCGAAAGTCTGCGCGCGAGCGGCCTGGCCATGGGGGGCAGTCTGGACAACGTTGTGGTAATGGACGAATACCGCGTGCTGAACACTGACGGCCTGCGCTATGCCGATGAGTTCGTGAAACACAAGATACTGGACGCAATCGGCGATCTGTACCTGCTCGGGCACCCCGTGATCGGAGCGTTTTCGGCGCATAAGTCCGGCCATGGCTTGAACAACGCCCTGCTGCGTGCCACACTGGCCGAGGCCGATGCTTGGGAGTATGTGAGCTTCGATCGCACCGCGGATGCTCCGGCCGGACTCACCCGCTTTCTCGCCCAGCCCGCCTGAACCGCGGCCGTTTCTAGTTTTTCCCCCGCTGGACCATGTCCATCACGGCTTGCTTGAGTTTTGAATCCGGCAGGCGCCTGGCCAGGGCTTCCAGGCTTTCGTTTCCTACTTGGCTGAGTTTGGCCTGCTTCGCGGCGGGCGCTTCCCGGGATTCCTGCCGAGGTTGCACTTCAAGGCGAATTCCGGTAACCTCCACGCCGCGCTTAGCAAAATCTTTGACTAATCGCGGACTTAGCAATTTTAACTTGGCTGCAATGGCGTTGTTTTCCGCGAAAATAACGACAGTTTGCTGCTTATAATTGACGATCGACGAAGATCCCAACAACTGTTGCGGCGCGATTTCGCTATAGATGCGCCGCAGTTCAATGAGCCGTTCCGCCTGGGGTAGCAGGGCCGCAATGCCCGCGGTCGAATCCAGGTAGGCGCGGAGATTCTTGGAATGCATGGAGTAGTCTCTCGGAGGGGATCATGCATATTATTCTCGTATCGAACCGGCTGGCAACGGCCAAATCGATTTCGCTTGGCACCCGTCACCTGCTGCTGGGGGTGGCGCTGCTGGCAGCCACCGTAGTGGTCCTGTCAAGTTCCATGTTCTATCTGGTGTTCCGTCATGCGGTCGAGATCAAGCTGCCGCTGGTGCAGACGCTGCTGCTGTCGGCGCAGGAACAGCAGACCCAGAACGCCAAGGACTTCATGCGCGAGAACCTGAACGCGATGGCGGTCAGGCTGGGTCAGATGCAGGCGCAACTGATGCGCCTGGACGCACTGGGCGAGCGGCTATCGGCGCTTGCGGGCGTGAAACCGCAGGAGTTCCGCATGAGCGAGCCCCCTGGGCGAGGCGGCGCGCTATCCACCAGCATCCCGGTGCAAGACCTGTCGATGCACGATCTCACCTGGCAACTCGACGTGCTTTCCAGGCATATGGAAAACCGCTACGACTACATGGGCATCCTCGAAAACAGGTTGTTCGACGCCAAGGTGAAGAAAAAGCTCATGCCCACCGTCAAGCCTGTGGATGTCGAATGGAATGCTTCCAGCTTCGGCTGGCGTATCGATCCAATTACCGGACAGAACGCCATGCACGAAGGCGTCGATTTCCTGGTCGACACCGGTACCCCCATCCATGCGGCGGCCGGGGGACTGGTCGTGGTTGCCGAATTTCATCCTCAATACGGCTACATGGTCGATATCGACCATGGCAACGACTTCGCCACCCGCTACGCCCACGCTTCCAAGTTGCTGATCAAGGCCGGGGACCTGGTGCAGCGCGGCGGAGTGATCGCCGAATCCGGCTCCACCGGCCGTTCCACCGGACCGCATGTGCATTTCGAGGTACGCTACAAAGGCGTCGCGCAGAATCCCAATCGCTTCCTGCAGGTTTCCGCCGTCTCCGCCAGGGTAAAATGACCGCGGCCTGAAGCCCGATTGGAGCGGCGCAATCCTGGCCCATCACCGCCGCTTCTCCGATTGTGTCTTATAGAATTTGACGTGCGCCCAGGCACGTAGTCAATTCACGCCTTTCATCAGACCCGGAGCGCATCTCGGTTCAACGGGATACCGCCCCTGATGCTCCACTGGCGCGGCCCGCTGCAACAATCATTTTGCTGCCGATTCTCACCCGCTCCTGCCGTTTGAGGCGGGGCAGGCATGGTAAAATTTCGTTTCTTTCCCCGACCCCCCCACCATTTAATGTTCACCCGAGTCCTTACCCGCATTTTTGGCAGCCGCAACGACCGGCTTATCAAGAGTTACAGCAAGACCGTACGGCGCATCAACGCGCTGGAGCCGGCGATTTCCGCCCTGTCGGACGATGCGCTGCGCGCCAAGACGGCGGAGTTCAAGGAGCGGCTGACCAGGGACGAGGTGCTGGACGATCTCCTGCCCGAGGCTTTCGCCGTGGTGCGCGAAGCGGCCAAGCGCGTGCTCAATATGCGCCATTTCGACGTGCAGCTGATCGGCGGCATGATCCTGCATGCAGGCAAGATCGCCGAGATGCGCACCGGCGAGGGCAAGACCCTGGTGGCAACGCTGCCCGCGTACTTGAATGCGCTGTCGGGCCTGGGCGTGCACATCGTCACGGTAAACGATTACCTGGCGAGCCGCGACGCCGACTGGATGGGACGCGTCTACCGTTTCCTCGGACTCTCCGTCGGAGTGAACCTGTCGCAAAGCGCAGCCGACGTGAAGCAGCAGGCTTATGCCGCCGACGTCACCTACGGCACCAACAACGAGTTCGGTTTCGACTACCTGCGCGACAATATGGCGATGCAGGTGGCCGACCGCTACCAGCGCGGCCTCAATTTCGCCATCGTCGACGAGGTCGACTCGATCCTGATCGACGAGGCGCGCACTCCGCTCATCATCTCCGGCCAGGCCGAGGATCACACCGATCTGTACTACCGCATGAACGAAGTGGCGCCGCTGCTCGCGCGCCAGGCCGAGGAGGACGGTCCGGGGGATTTCTCCATGGACGAAAAATCGCGCCAGGTGCTGTTGACGGAGTCCGGCCACGAGCATGCCGAGCAGCTGCTCGCGCGCGTCGGCCTCCTGCCCGAGGGGCGCAGCCTGTACGAGCCTTCCTTCATCAACCTGATGCACCACCTGTATGCGGCACTGCGGGCGCACCACCTGTTCCTGCGCGACACGCATTACGTGGTGCAGCAGGGCGAGGTCATCATCGTCGACGAGTTCACCGGGCGCCTGATGTCGGGGCGGCGCTGGTCCGACGGCCTGCACCAGGCGGTCGAGGCCAAGGAAAACGTCTCGATCCAGAACGAAAACCAGACGCTCGCCACCATCACCTTCCAGAACTATTTCCGCATGTACACCAAACTCGCCGGCATGACCGGCACGGCCGATACCGAGGCCTACGAATTCCAGGAGATCTACGGTCTGGAAACGCTGGTGGTGCCTACGCACATGCAGATGATCCGCGACGACCGCGAAGACCTCGTATACCAGACGATCGCGGAAAAGAACGACGCCATCGTCGCCGCGATCAAGCACTGCTACGAGCATGATCAACCGGTGCTGGTCGGCACTACTTCGATCGAGAATTCCGAGCTGCTCTCGGGGATGCTGGAGAAGGACAAGCTGCCGCACCAGGTGCTGAACGCGAAGCAGCACGCGCGCGAGGCCGAAATCGTGGTGCAGGCCGGGCAGCCGAAGATGGTCACCATCGCCACCAACATGGCCGGCCGCGGCACTGACATCGTGCTTGGCGGCAACGTCGAGAAAACCATCGATATCCTGCGCGCCACCGAGGGCGTAGACGAAGCGGAGAAAGAGCGCCGCATCCTGGCGCTGCGGGAGGAATGGCAACAGCTGCACGCCAAGGTCATCGCCGCCGGCGGGCTGCACATTATCGGCACCGAGCGCCACGAGTCGCGCCGCATCGACAACCAGCTGCGCGGCCGCTCCGGTCGGCAGGGCGATCCCGGCTCGTCGCGCTTCTACCTGTCGCTGGAGGATCCCTTGCTGCGGATTTTCGCCGGCGACCGGGTGAAGGCTATCATGCAGCGGCTGAAAATGCCGGAAGGCGAGGCGATCGAGAGTTCATGGGTGTCGCGCTCGATCGAATCGGCCCAGCGCAAGGTCGAGGCGCACAACTTCGACATCAGGAAGCAGCTGCTCGAGTACGACGACGTCGCCAACGACCAGCGCCGGGTTATCTATGAGCAGAGGAACGAATTGCTGGATAGCGCCGACGTAAGCGAGACCATCACCTCGCTGCGCCAGGGCGTGGTGAGCGATATTTTTCGCGCCCATATTCCGCCGGAGAGCGTGGAGGAGCAATGGGATGTGCCTGGCCTGGAGAAGGCTTTCCTCGCAGAGCTGAATTTCTCCATCCAGGTGAAATCCTGGCTCGAGACGGACTCCAACCTCGACGACCAGGCGCTGCTCGAAAAATCGGTTGCCGAGGCCGACCGCCTGTACCAGGAGAAATTCGCCCTCGCGCCGGGCGAAGCCCTGCACGCGTACGAGCGCTGGGTCATGCTCACGAGCGTCGACCAGCACTGGCGCGAGCATCTGGCTGCGCTGGATCACCTGCGCCAGGGCATACATCTGCGCGGCTACGCGCAGAAGAACCCGAAGCAGGAGTACAAGCGCGAGGCGTTCGAATTGTTTGCGAGCATGCTGGAAAGCGTGAAACTGGAAGTAAGCAAGACGCTGACCGCGGTGCAGATCAGTTCAGAGGCCGAACTGGCCGAAGTCGCAGCCGAACCGGCGCCGGTGGTTGAAAATGTCAAATACCAGCACGCCGGCTATGACGAAGCGCTTGTCGCCGATGCGGCCGAAGAAGACAAAGTAAAGGAGCGGCCGTTCGTGCGCGAGATGGGCAAGATCGGACGCAACGACCCCTGCCCCTGCGGCTCGGGCAAGAAATACAAGCAATGCCACGGGAAACTGAGTTAGGCAGAGGCGGTCATGCCGGTGAATCTAGCTCCCCCAAGACCTGAAGATCTGTTGCCGGTTAAAGGCGTGATGCTGGGCGTCGCCGAGGCCGGCGTGCGCAAGGCAAACAGAAAGGATCTGCTGGTCGTGCGGCTTGCCGAAGGCGCGAGCGTCGCCGGCGTGTTCACGCAGAACCGCTTCTGTGCCGCGCCCGTGATCCTGTGCCGGGAACATCTGGCGCTCCGGCCGGTGCGCGCACTGGTGGTGAACACGGGCAATGCCAATGCCGGCACCGGCGAGGACGGCCTGGCGCGCGCGCGCAGGACCTGTGCCGAACTGTCTCTGCTGCTCGGTTGCGACAGCACGCAGATCCTGCCGTTCTCCACCGGCGTGATCATGGAACCCTTGCCGGTGGAAGCCATCGTCGCGGCCCTTCCGCGCGCCCTCGCCGACTGTCGCGAGGACAACTGGGCGAGCGCGGCAGAGGCGATCATGACCACCGACACCGTAGCCAAGGCGTGCTCGCGGCAGCTCAGCCTCGACGGCAGGAGCGTGACCGTGACCGGCATGGCCAAGGGCGCGGGCATGATCCATCCCGACATGGCGACCATGCTGGGCTTCGTCGCCACCGATGCGGCGGTAAGCCGCGCGGCGCTGCAGCGAATGCTGGCCGAGGCGGCTGCGCGCTCATTCAATCGCATCAGCGTGGACGGCGACACCTCGACCAACGATTCCTTCGCGTTGATAGCGACCGGGGCCGCCGGCACGCGCAGCATCGACGATCCGCACCATCCGGATTACGCCGCCCTCGCCGGGGCCGTCACTGAAGTCGCGGTCTGGCTGGCGCAGGCGATCATCCGCGACGGCGAAGGGGCGACCAAGTTCATCACCGTGCAGGTCGAAGGCGGCAAGACCGAAGACGAATGCCGCAAGGTTGCTTTTGGCATCGCGCGTTCCCCGCTGGTCAAGACGGCGTTCTTCGCCTCCGACCCCAATCTGGGGCGCTTGCTTTGCGCCATCGGTAACGCCGCCGTCCCGGACCTCGACGCCGGCCGGGTGCAGTTGCATCTGGGCGACGTGCTCGTGGCCAAGGACGGGTGCCGCAATCCGGACTATCGCGAAGAGGACGGCCAGCGCGTGATGAAGCAAAGCGAAATCACCGTGTGCGTCGAACTCGCGCGCGGTTCGGCGCAGACAACGGTGTGGACCTGCGATCTGTCGCACGATTACGTATCCATCAACGCGGATTACCGCAGCTAAGATCGCAGTCAACCGCTATGAGCGAATTGTCCAAATTTCTGGCCCGGGCCGACGCGCTGGTTGCGCGCCTCGAAGTGTTGCTGCCTGCGGTGCAGCCGCCGGTGGATTGGAACGCGAGCATTGCCTTGCGCTGGCGCAAGGCGGGCGGGCACGGCCATCTGCAGCCGGTCGTGCGTCCGCACAAGATCCGGCTGTCGGATCTGCGCGGCGTGGACAGGCAGAAACACCTGATCGAACAGAACACGCGCCAGTTCGTGACCGGACTGCCGGCCAACAATGTATTGCTGACAGGGGCGCGCGGCACCGGCAAGTCGTCGCTCGTAAAGGCGGTGCTCAACAAATTCCACCGCCAGGGGCTGCGTCTGATCGAAGTGGACAAGCACGATTTGATCGACCTGCCCGATATCGTCGATCTGATTTCGACCCGCACCGAGCGCTTCATCATTTTCTGCGACGACCTGTCGTTCGAGGCGGCCGAGGCTGGCTACAAGGCGCTCAAGGTGGTGCTCGACGGCTCGATTTCGGCGACTTCGGAAAACGTGCTGATCTATGCCACCTCCAACCGGCGCCATCTGATGCCCGAATATATGCAGGAAAACCTCGAATACAAGCACGTCGGCGAGGAGATCCATCCGGGCGAGACCTCGGAAGAGAAGATTTCGCTGTCGGAGCGCTTCGGCCTGTGGGTGTCCTTCTATCCCTTCGACCAGGATGATTATCTGGGTATCGTCAGCCACTGGCTGGCCGAGTTGGGTTGCTCGCCGCGGGAGATCGAAGCCTCGCACGAAGAAGCGCTGCAGTGGGCGCTGTCGCGCGGCTCGCGCTCCGGCCGCGTCGCCTGGCAGTTCGCGCGCGACGTGTCCGGGCGGCTGCGCGCCGCCGGCGCGCCCCGCGCGAAGCGCGGTTGAACGCAGCGCCGGTAGAAGTCGTTGCCGCGGTGATCGAGCGGCGCGATGGCAGTTTCCTGCTGGCGCAGCGCCCGGCGGGCAAGGTGTACGCCGGCTATTGGGAATTCCCCGGCGGCAAGGTCGATCAGGGCGAACCGCTCCCCGCGGCGCTCGCGCGCGAACTGCACGAAGAACTCGGCATCGACGTCGACATCGCGTATCCCTGGATCGTGCGGACGTACGCTTATCCGCACGCGACCGTGCGGCTGAATTTTTTTCGCGTACGCGCCTGGCGCGGCGAACCGCACGGCAGGGAAGATCAGCGGCTTGCGTGGCAACAGGTAACGACGTTAAATGTGGCGCCGCTGTTGCCCGCCAATGCGCCGGTGCTGCGCGCGCTCGAGCTTCCGTTCGAGTATGCCATCACGCATGCGGGCGAGATCGGCGCGGCCGAGCAGTTGCGCCGCCTGGGCACACGCCTGGAGCAGGGTTTGAAATTGATTCAGGTGCGCGAGAAGGGCATGACCGGGTCCGAACTTGAGCGTTTTGCCACGGCGGTGATCGCGCTGGCGCGGCCGCACGGCGCGCGGGTGCTGATCAACTCCGACATCTGGCTCGCGCTACGCCTGGACGCGGACGGCGTACATCTCACTGCGGCGCAACTTGCTCTTCTGAAACAGAGGCCGCCATTGCGCTGGTGCGCCGCTTCCTGCCATAGCGCAGCGGAACTCGAGCGCGCGGTTCAGCTTGGCGTCGATTTCGCGGTACTCGGTCCGGTGCAGGCGACGCCTTCGCACCCCGGTTCGTTGCCGCTCGGTTGGGAAGATTTTGCCGCGATGGTGCGTGGAGCCAGCCTGCCGGTGTTTGCGCTGGGCGGAATCAAGCCTGACGATGTTGAAACGGCCTGGCGCTCGGGCGCGCAGGGCATCGCCATGGTGCGCGGGAGCTGGGGAGCCGGGTGAAGCGCTAAAGCGCGTCGGACTCCGATTCGGGGGACCGGGTGTCCGGGTCCTCCTCGTTGCCCTTTACCGCCACACGATATTCCTCGTTCGCCCAGGCGCCGAGATCGATCATCTTGCAGCGTTCGGAACAAAACGGGCGGAAGGGTGACTCCGGGCCCCAGCGCAGCGGCTTGGCGCAGCGCGGGCAGTTGACGGTGCGGCTGCTCCGGGTCACAGGTTGCACAGGGTAAGTTCGAATTCAACATTCGAACTGCTGGTGTGCGGGCGCGCATCGTCGCCAAAGGTCGCAAAGCGGATGTTGAGCGCGTATTTGTTGGCGCTGATTTCCGGGATGAATTCCGAACTCTGCGGCAGACGGATGCCGACCATCTGCACCACGCGGCCGCCGAGCATCTGCTGAAACAGGCCCTGCTGGGCGACGATCTTGGACGGTTTGCCGCTCTCGCGCAGCAGTCGCAGCACGATGGCCGAAGCGTCGCGGACCGGGTGCAGCGGGTTGACCCAGCCGTGCAGGTCGAACGCGCGCGAGCCCGAATCGCGATGCAGCCAGTAGTGATACGAGGGCAGGTCGAATTCACACACGCCGCCGGGAATGCCGGTGCGTTGCTTGATCGACATCAGCCACTCGTTCTCGCGCAGATACTGGCCGATCTTGCCGGTCATGCCGAACAGCGACGAACTCGCCTGCTCGATTTCGGCGATTACCTGATTCAGCACTTCCTCGGATATTTCCGGGTTGTTGCGAAACGACAGCAGCACCTGCTTCTGCCGTTCCAGTTCCTGCAGCAGATCCGACTTGAGGTCGGCACGGCTTGCGACCTCGAGAATCTCGAACAGGGTGAGCAACGCAGCGTGATGATCGAGCGCCTCCTGGCGGGTGAGGAAATAACGCGCGCGGTCGAACAGATCCTCCAGACGCAGCAGCGTGCGGATGCGCTCGTTGAAGGGATACTCGTAAGTAATCACTATCGCGCCGGCTGCCCAGAGTAAAGGTAAATTCCGTGGATTCTGACCGATTCGTCAGTAATTTACAACTTCATCGGCCCGCGGCGGCGAGCTGCAGATAGCGCGCGTGCAGCGCTTCGACCTGGCGGCGCAGGTGCGCCGTGTCCTGGCTGTTGTCGATCACGTCGTCGGCCGCCGCGAGGCGCGCGCCCCGCGTGGCCTGGTTTGCCATGATGGCGCGCACTTGCACGGCGGCAAGCCCGCTGCGCGCCATGACGCGCTCGACTTGCAGCTCCTCCGCGCAGTCCACTACCAGAATACGCTGGTAGCGTCTGCGGTAATCGCCGGATTCGACCAGCAGCGGCACCATCAGCATGACATACGGGCCGCGCGCGGCCTGGGCAAGCTCGTTCGTTCGCGCGCGGATCAGCGGGTGCAGAATCGACTCCAGCAGGCGCTTCTTGCCCGCGTCTTCGAATACCAGGTCGCGCATGCGCGCGCGAAAGAGCGCGCCGTCTGGCGTAAGGTAGTCTTCGCCAAACGCAAGCCGGATGGGTTCGATCGCGGCCCCCCCGGGACCGGTGAGTGCATGCGCGATGGCGTCGGTGTCGATCACCGTTGTGCCGAGTTCCTCGAACAGCTGCGCCGCGGCGCTCTTGCCGCTGCCGATGCCGCCGGTGAGACCGACCGTAAACGGCATTAGTAGAGTAGACCGAGGTAATGTTGATTGAGGCGCTGACCCCAGAAAAGGGCGATGACGCCCGCCACGGCGAGGTAAGGGCCGAACGGAATAGGGACGTTGCGTCCGTGCTTGGCGAGCAGAATGAGCGAGATGCCGACCACGGCGCCGACAAGAGACGAGGCCAGCACCACCAGCGGCAACATCTGCCAGCCGAGCCAGGCGCCGACTGCCGCAAGCAGCTTGAAATCGCCAAACCCCATGCCCTCCTTGCCGGTGGCGATCCTGAACCCCCAATAGACGCTCCACAGCGAGAGATAACCGGCGGCTGCGCCGATCACCGCCGAGCCGAGGTCGACGAAGGTGCCGCCTAGATTGAGCAACAGCCCGGCCCAAAGGAGCGGCAGCGTGATCGAGTCGGGCAGCAGTTGCGTGTCGAAATCGATGAACGACAGCGCGATCATGCACCACAGGAACAGCATCGCCGCAAATGCGGCGATGCCGAAACCGAAGTGCCACGCCGCGCCCGCGCCCGCCAGTCCGCCCAAGGCTTCAACCAGCGGATAGCGCGGGCTGATGCGCGCGCCGCAGGCCGAGCACTTGCCGCCGAGCGCGAGGTAGCTTGCAATAGGGATGTTCTCCAGCGCCGGGATCGGGTGCGCGCAGCCAGGGCAACTCGAGCGCGGCCACGCCAGATTGAACGCATCCTGTTTGGGCGGTTCCTCGCCGCGCAGCTCGGCGCACTGGACCTCCCAGTCGCGCGACATGATTTTCGGCAAGCGGTAGATAAGCACATTCAGGAACGATCCGACGCACAGCCCAAAAGCGAGGCAGAGCCAGGGAAAGATGGCAGGATGGGTCAGCGACCCGAGGGACGTCATGCGCGGGGAGGACCGATGCGGGAGGCGAGATGGAGTATGCGGGTCTGACGCCTCACCCCCTCGGTCCTCACCCCTCGCCGCTTCCGTTCTAGACGGCTTCGCCGAGCTTGAAGATCGGCAGGTACATCGCTATGACCATGCCGCCGATCAGCGTACCCAGCACGACCATGATAACCGGCTCCATCAGGCTCGAGAGCGCGTCCACTGCGTCGTCCACCTCGGCCTCGAAAAAGTCCGCTACTTTGGACAGCATGCCGTCGAGCGCGCCCGATTCCTCGCCGATCTGCACCATCTGCAGCACCATGCTGGGAAACACGCCCACGTCGGTCATGGCCACCGTCAGGCTGGAGCCGGTGCTGACCGCTTGCTGGATTTGCTTGGTCGCCACCAGGTAGACGTAATTGCCCGCGGCCCCGCCCACCGACTCAAGCGCCTCCACCAGCGGTACGCCGGCTGCAAACATGGTCGAGAGCGTGCGCGTCCAGCGCGCGATGGTCGATATGCGTATCAGATTCCCGAACACCGGCGCCTTGAGCAGCAGCTTGTCCATGAAGATCTGCACCGCGAGCGAACGCTTCCATGCGTACATGAAGCCGTAGATACCGCCGAACAGCAGCGGGAAGATGATGTACCAATAGGTGACGAAAGCATCTGAAATCGCCATCACGAACAGGGTCGGTGCCGGCAGGTCGGCGCCGAAGCTCGTAAACACCTGCTTGAACGCGGGGATCACGAAAATCATGATCACCGCCGTGATGATGAAGGCCACACCGATAATGGCGATGGGGTAGAACAGCGCAGCCTTGATCTTGGACTTGATCGCCTGCGTCTTTTCCTTGTAGGTGGCAAGGCGGTCCAGCAGTGATTCCAGAATACCCGCCTGCTCGCCCGCACCCACCAGGTTGCAGAACAAGGCGTCGAAATACAGGGGATATTTGCGGAACGCCTGGGTCAGGCTGGAGCCCGTCTCGACGTCGGTCTTGATGGCCATCAGCAGCCGCGCCACCGCCGGGTTGCTGTGGCCCCTGCCGACGATGTCGAAAGACTGCAGTAGCGGCACACCGGATTTCATCATGGTGGCGAGCTGGCGTGTGAACAGCGTGATGTCTTTATCCGAGATGCTGCCACCGCCTCCCGCCTTTTGCTTCTTGACCTTGGTCGCCAGGATGCCCTGGCGGCGCAGCGTGGCGTTGACCATCGCCTCGCCCTGGGCGCGAATCTCGCCCTTGACCACCTTTCCAGCCTTGTCCTTCCCCTCATAGATGAAGACGAAGTCCTTGACCTTGTCTTTTGCCGCTGTAGTTGTGGCCATATTGTCTCCCGACGCAATCGGCTTATTGTGGGCTATTGTATTACCAATCGATTCATGATGCACCGCCCAAGGTTTTTGGGTAAAAGCTGAAGATATTCGTCTAATCTATTGAACATAATAATGTTTCAAACAACGCCGCGCAAGCGTTTGCGCACGCCGGCGCGGCGGCCGCGGGTTCAGGATTTTTCCGCAGCCGGGAGCGCCTGCACGGCCGGTTTGAACAATCGTACCGTTCTTACCACGCGGTCCCGCGTTTGCACGATTTCCATCGGCACGCCGGCGATTTTCAGGCTGACGCCGGCTTCCGGAATATCCTGGAAATGTTCGATGATCAGGCCGTTCAGCGTCTTGGGGCCATCGAGCGGCAGCGTCAGGCCCAGCTTGCGATTGAGCTCGCGCAAGGGGCTTGCGCCTTCCACCAGCGCGCTGCCGTTCTTGTCCCAGACGCGAATGCTGGCGACGGCAGGCGAACTGGTGGTGAACTCGCCGATGATTTCCTCGATGATGTCCTCCAGCGTCATCAGTCCTTGCAGTTCGCCATATTCGTCCACCACCAGGGCGAAGCGCTGGCGGTTTTCCTGAAAGTACTGCAGCTGCGCAAACAGCGGCGTGCTCGCGGGAATGAAGTACGGCTCGGTCAGCAGCTCGGCAAGCTTGTCGCGTTCGAGATCGCCCTCGCGCATCAGCGCCAGCACCCGGCGCAGGTGCAGAATGCCGGCGATATTGCCGAGCTCATTGCGGTAGACCAGCAGCCGCGTGTGATAGCTGGTGGCAAGCTGTTCGACGATGCGCTCGAGCGGCGCTTCCAGATCGACCGCTTCGATCTGCGCGCGCGGGGTCATCACATCCTCCACCGTGATGCGCTCCAGATCGAACAGGTTGACCAGGATGCTGCGGTGCTTTTTCGGGATGTAGTGGGCGGCCTCGAGCACCAGCGAGCGCAATTCCTCGCTCGACAGGCGCTGCGGTTCGCCGCCTGCGGGCGGCTTGATGCGCAGTAGCGCAAGCAGGGCGGAGACGAACAGGTTGACGAACCACACCACCGGACTCAGCAGTCGCAGCAGCGGCACCAACACATAGGCGGCGACGGGCGCGATGCGTTCGGCGTAGGCGGCGCCGATCACTTTGGGCGTAATCTCGGCAAACACCAGGATGAGAAAGGTGACTGTCAGGGTGCCGAGGCCGAGCGCGATCTTGTCGTCGCCAAAAAACTGGATGGTGATCAACCCGACCAGCGTCGCGGCGGCGGCGTTGACCAGGTTGTTGCCGAGCAGGATCACGCCCAGCAGCCGGTCGGTGCGGGCCAGCAGCACATGCGCCAGCCTGGCGCCGCGATGGCCGAGTTTCACCAGGTGCTTCAGCCGATAGCGGTTGAGCGCCATCATGCTGGTCTCGGCGATGGAAAAGAAACCGGAGATGATCAGCAGAACGACCAGCGCCAGCAGTTGCGCCGATAAGGGGATGTCGTCCATATAAGGCTGAGGGGCGCCCTAGACCTTTCCGAGGATGACTTCGAGCACGAACATGCTGCCGACGTAGGCGAGCAGCAGCGTGACGAAGCCGGCGAGCGTCCAGCGCAGCGCGGTGCGCCCGCGCCAGCCCCAGCCGTAACGGCCGACCAGGAGCGCCGCGAAGATGAACCAGGACATGATGCCGAACACCGTCTTGTGATTGAAGCGCATCGCTTTTCCGAACAACTCTTCGGAAAACAGGAAACCGGTGCCCAGCGTCAAGGTCAGCAGCACGAAGCCCAGGGTGAGAATCCGGAACAGCAGCACTTCCAGCGTCATCAGCGGTGGCAGCGAGGCCCAGGGTCCGGCGAGCGACTCGCCGGAGTGCCCGGCGAGCTTGCCGCCGTGCAGGCGCCGTTCCAGCACCGTCATCAGGGCGGCATGCAGCGCGGCGATGGTGAACAGGCTGTAGGCGAGCATGGCAACCAGAAGATGCACCCTGAACTGGAAGGTCTGCGTGTAGGCCGGGGTCTCCGGGCCGGTAAAGAACGCCGGCAGCAGCGCGCACACCGCGGCGAGCGGCAACACCAGCGCCTGCATGCCCTTGACGTCGTAGATCAGGCTTTCTGTCCAGTAGATGAGCACCGTCAGCCAGAGCATCACCGACAGCGCTTGGGAAAAACCGAAGCGCAGTTCGGACGCGGCGAACAACTCGGCATAGAGCAGGTACGAATGCAGCATGAACGGCACGAGTATGGCCGAGCGCTCCCACGAGGCAATGCCCGTCGCTTCACCCTCCGCCGCTGCCGCGGCCCCGGCTCTCCAGCGCGTGTTCCAGAAGTGCCATCCCAGCGCTGCGTACAGGAGCGAGGCGACGGCATAGAGTAAAATGTCGGACATGTCCAAATTTTACACTACCGCATGCTAGATAACCTGACCAACCGCCTGTCCAAGGTCATCAAGACCTTGCGCGGCGAGGCGCGCCTGACCGAATCAAACGTTGCCGAGGCGCTGCGCGAAGTACGCATGGCGCTGCTCGAGGCCGATGTGGCCGTCCCGGTGGTGAAGGATTTCATCGCCGCGGTGAAGCAAAAAGCCATGGGCGAGGAGGTGATCGGCAGCCTTACGCCGGGCCAGGCGCTGGTCGGCGTGGTGCAGCGCGAACTCGCTGCCCTGATGGGCGGGGAGAACGCCGCGCTCAATCTCGCCGTCACCCCGCCAGCGGTGATCCTCATGGCCGGCCTGCAGGGCTCGGGCAAGACCACCACCAGCGGCAAGCTGGCGAAGTTCCTTGCCGAGCAAAAGAAAAAGCCGCTGCTCGCGAGTTGTGACGTCTACCGCCCGGCGGCGATCGAGCAACTGCGCACCATTGCCGGCCAGCTGCAGCTCGATTTTTTCGAATCGGCGCCGGGACAAACGCCGCTGGACATCGCGCTGGCCGCGCTCGATTACGCGAAGAAGCATTATAACGACGTGCTCATCGTCGACACCGCCGGCCGCCTCGCGATCGACGCGGCGATGATGCAGGAGATCGCCGGACTGCACGCCGCGCTCAGTCCCGCCGAGACCCTGTTCGTGGTCGATGCGATGCAGGGCCAGGACGCGGTCAACGTGGCCAAGGCCTTCAGCGACGCGCTGCCGCTCACCGGCGTGATATTGACCAAACTCGATGGCGATGCGCGCGGCGGCGCTGCCCTGTCGGTGCGGCGGGTCACCGGCAAGCCGATCAAGTTTGCCGGCGTGGGCGAGAAGCTCGCGGCCCTGGAAGCATTTCACCCGGAGCGCATGGCCGCGCGCATCCTCGGCATGGGCGATGTGTTGTCGCTGGTGGAGGAGGCGAGGAAAAGCGTCGATGTAGAGGAGGCGCAAAAACTCGCCGATAAACTGAAGCGCGGCAAGGGCTTCGACCTGGAGGACTTCAAACAGCAGATCGGCCAGATGCGCAAAATGGGCGGGCTGTCGTCGATGATCGACAAGCTGCCGGCGCAACTGGCGCAGGCGGCGCAGGCGCAGTCGGCCGACATGGGCGAGAAACAGATGCGCCGCATCGAGGGCATCATCAATTCCATGACGCGGCAGGAGCGCGCGCATCCGGAGTTGATGAAGGCTACGCGCAAGCGCCGCGTCGCCGCGGGCGCGGGCGTGCAGGTGCAGGAGGTCAACCGCCTGTTGAACCAGTTCGAGCAGATGCAGAAAATGATGAAGCAGATGCAGAAGGGCGGAATGGCGAAAATGATGCGCGGGATGAAGGGGATGATCCCCGGCATGCGCTAGGGCGATGTTGGAGAAAGGCCAAGAAGAATCCGTTTTTGGTTTTATTCATGACCCTGTTTTCTCGATACGGATGCGCTTCTTATCCGTATCGAGAAAACAGGGTTGGCGCGCAGAGCGCGCAATGGTCGTTAGGCGAAATTGATAGATAACTGGAAACGTTGTCTGTGCACTGGCGCGGACGGCGTCCCGTCCGCGCGGATCGGCGATTGCGCGCGGATGAAAAGCGCATCCGCACACAATCGACGATCTTGGATAAAACCCCCGTACCACCATCGGTTTTAACCCTAACCGTGGATTTGGTACGGATGCGCTTCTTATCCGTACCAAATCCACGGTTGGCGCGCGGAGCGCGCAATGTCTGCACACCCCCATCGACGGACATGCGCGGATGCTTCGAGTTGCAACGCGCTAATACCCTATCGCCGCCCCGTCGCTTCTCGGGTCCGAACCTCCCCAGCGCGCACCGGTGACAGGATCGATGGTGATGCCGTGCGCATGTCCGGCGAGTTCGTTCCATGCGCCCCAGCGGTTAAGCACATGGCCTCGACGCTCGAGTTCCTGCAACGTGCCCGGCGGGTAACGGCCCTCGACATTGAGCAGGTCGCGCGGTTCGCCCAGGGCGAAGCGGCCGGAGAGCCAGCGCGGCGATTCGATTGCCTGCTGCACGTCGAGGCCGAAATCGATCATGGCGACGTAGGCCTGCAGCTGGATCTGCGGCTGGCCATCGGCGCCCATGCAGCCGAATACCTGCCACAGCTTGTTGCCGCGGAAGGCGAGCGAGGCGATGAGGGTATGCAGCGGCCGCTTGCCGGGGGCGAGCCTGTTGGGATGCGCCGGGTCGAGTGAAAAGTAGGCGCCGCGGTTCTGCAGCACGATGCCGCTCCTGCCCGCGACTACGCAGGAGCCGAACACGCCGTAGAGGCTGTGGATGAGTGAGGCCGCGTTGCCCTCGGCGTCGACGGCGCAGATGTACACGGTGTCGCCGGCGAGGCTGCCATAGGAAGGCACTTTGTCCCAGGGCAGCGCGCGCGTGGGATCGATCAGCGCCCGCCGCTCGTCGGCGTAGGCGCGCGACAACAGGCGCTCGACCGGGACGCTGGCGAAAGCGGGATCCGCAATCCAGCGGTCGCGGTCATGGTAGGCGAGCTGCTTCGCCTGCACCAGGAAGTGCACGTGGTCGGCGCCCAGGTAATCCATTGCCGCAAGTTCATAGGGCTCGATCAGGTTCAGCATCTGCAGCACCGAAATCCCCTGGGTGGGCGGTGGCGTCTGGTACAGCCTGACGCCGCGATAGTCGGTAAAGATCGGTTCGCGCCATTGCGCGCGCTGCGCGCGAAAATCGGCTTCGGTGAAGAAGCCGCCGTTCGCGCCGGCATAGCGCGCGAGTTCCTGCGCGATCTCGCCTTCATAATAGGCATCGCGCCCGCCCGCGCCGACAGCTTCGATGGAGCGCGCTAGATCGGCGTTGACGAGACTCTGTCCTGCGCGCGGCGCCTCGCCGTTTTTCAGAAATATCGCGGCGGCTTCACGGTTCTGCGCCAGTTCCGGCGCGGTCGCGGCGATCCAGTTGGCGAGGCGCCCGGTCACCGGAAAGCCCTCGCGCGCATAGCCTGCGGCCGCTGCCAGATCGCGCGCTAGCGGCAGGCGGCCATGCGCCAGGTGGGCTTCGCACCAGCTCGCTACCGCGCCCGGCACCGTGAGCGTCGCCGGCAGGATGCCGCGAAACGGGATTTCGTCCATGCCGCGCGCGCCGAAAGTGTCGATCGAAGCGCTCTTCGCGGCGCAGCCGGCTCCGTCGAGATAGTGCACGCGCTTCTGTTTGGCATCGTAGATCAGCCAGAACGCGTCTCCGCCCAGGCCGGTCATGTGCGGATAGAGCACGCTCAAGGCGGCGCTGGCGGCGATGGCCGCATCCACCGCCGAGCCCCCCGCTTTCAGGATTTCGACGCCGGCTTCGGAGGCGAGCGCGTGCGGACACGCAACCATGCCGCGCGGGGCGAGGGTCGGCGGGCGGCCAGTATGCATTTCAATCATGGATCCTTCGTTCTGTCGGGACAAGGGATGGTATGGGAACACAAGCTGATAGCTTAGGCAATGCCGGCAGGCGGCCGATGCGCGCTGGCCGGAATGCGGCGCATAATTGGAAATCCAGAAGCGATCCAGACCATTCGAGTACTGGCCCCCTGTCCAGAGGTATTTCATTGAAACTTTGGAAAAATCCAGGTTCGGCCGGATGAAGCCGCCTCCACAAAAGCCTTGCCAACGAGTGTCAAATCATCGTAGAATCGCGCTCTTTTTCGAGTTTCGGGACAACAACATGGTTGTGATTCGCCTCGCCCGCGGTGGCGCGCATAAACGCCCTTTCTACAACATGGTGGTCGCGGACTCGCGCCGGGCCGCCGGCGGCAAGTTCATCGAGCGCGTCGGCTTCTATGATCCCAAGGCGCCCGAAGGCCGCGAGAACCTGCGCGTGGCCATGGACAGGCTGACATTCTGGCAAGGCAAGGGCGCGCAGCTATCTCCCACGGTCGCAAGGCTGGTCAAGCAGTTTGGCAAAAAAGTCGCCGGAACTGTCGCTCCCGCGGCAGCTTAGCCAAACTGCGCGGCTGATCGTGATGGGGCGGATCGTCGCCCCGTACGGCCTAAAGGGCTGGGTCAGGATCGAGCCCTATAGCGCGGATCCGGACAGTTTGAGCGCCTACCCGTCGTGGTGGGTGGGCAGGAATGGCGACTGGCGCGAAATGAAAATTGCCCAGAGCGTACTGCAGCACGGAGCCAGCCTGGTGGCGCGCTTCGACGGTTGTGCGGAGCGCGATGCGGCACTGGCGCTGAAGGGCAGCGAGGTTGCGGTGGAGCGCGGGGCGCTGCCGCAGAACGCGAACGATGAGTTTTACTGGGCCGATCTGGTCGGCCTGAAAGTGGTGAACCTGAAGGACGAGGGGCTCGGTGTAGTTGCCGAACTCTTCGACAACGGTGCGCATGTGGTGATGCGCATCGTCGCTGGCGAGACCGAGCGACTGCTACCTTTCGTCGAGCAGGTGGTGCGCCAGGTGGATATGGCCAACAGCCGGATCCGTGTGGAGTGGGAGCTGGACTGGTGATCGATTTCGATTGCGTGACGCTGTTTCCGCAGATGTTCGCGGCGCTCACTGAATCGGGAATCACCGGCCGTGCGCTGAAGCTTGAGCGCTACAGTCTGGAGTTGTGGAATCCGCGCGACTTCACCAGCGACAACTACCGCACGGTGGACGACCGGCCGTATGGCGGCGGGCCCGGCATGGTGATGCTGGCCGAGCCGCTGGATCAGGCGATACGTGCAGCCAAAGCGCGCGTCGCCGGCAGTGAGCGCAAGGTGATATACCTTTCGCCGCAGGGCAGGGCGCTCGATCACGGCAAAGTGATGGAACTCGCGGCCGGGCCCGGCGCAGTGATGTTGTGCGGGCGCTACGAGAGCGTGGATGAGAGATTGATCCGCCGCGCGGTCGACGAGGAGATATCCATCGGCGACTATGTGCTCTCCGGCGGGGAGCTGGCGGCGATGGTGCTGATCGATGCGGTAGTGCGGCAGTTGCCCGGCGTGCTGGGCGACGAGGATTCGGCGGCGCAGGATTCGTTTGTGGGCGGACTCTTGGATTGTCCGCATTACACCCGGCCCGAGGACTATGCCGGCGAGCGCGTGCCGCCGGTGCTGCTCTCCGGCAACCACGCCGGGATCGAACGCTGGCGCCTGAAACAGGCGCTGGGCAGGACCTGGCTGAGACGGCCGGATTTGCTGGCAAAGCGCGTTTTGAGCGCGGAAGAAGCGAAGCTGCTTGAGGAATTCAAGCGGGAACAGAAACAGGAACAGCAAGGAGCAGGATAATGAATCTGATCGACAAGCTGGAACACGAAGAGATCACCCGCCTGGGCAAGAGCGTTCCCGTGTTCGCCCCCGGCGACACCGTGATCGTGAACGTCAACGTGGTCGAGGGCGAGCGCAAGCGCGTGCAAGCCTACGAAGGCGTGGTCATCGCCAAGCGCAATCGCGGCCTCAATTCCTCCTTCATCGTGCGCAAGATTTCCGCGGGCGAAGGCGTGGAGCGGACCTTCCAGACCTACTCGCCGCTGATCGCCTCGGTCGAAGTCAAGCGCAAGGGCGACGTGCGCCGCGCCAAGCTCTACTACCTGCGCGACCGTTCGGGCAAATCGGCGCGCATCCGCGAGAAGCTCACCAAGCGCGTGGTCGTGGTGCCAGAGACCGCCGTTCAGGAGGCCGCTGCCGAATAGGATTTTGCCTCCGCACCAGAGCAGAAAGGGACGCTACGGTGTCCCTTTTGTGTTTTATGGACCGCCCGCGCGTGAAGCTTGCGCGGGCTGTTTCAAGGCTCGTGCCTCGCGATGCGCCGTGTGCCCGGGTTTGGCATTGCTGCGCATGTGCACCCTGCGATCCGAGCTAGCCCGAACACATCTGCTCGAGCAGCCGCTCCATGAAGGACTCGCACAGCGCCACCTGTTCCAGCGTCACGAATTCGTCCGGCTTGTGCGCCTGCTCGATCGAGCCCGGGCCGCAGATGATGGCGGGGATGCCCGCCTGCTGGAACAAGCCTCCCTCGGTCGCATAGGCCACTTTGGACGTGGACTTGTTGCGCGACAGGGCCTGCGCGAGAGAGGTGACCTGGGCCTCTTCGGTCGTGTTGAGTCCGGGGATCTCGGCCTTGGTCTCGATGCTGATGGCGGTGTCGGGGTCGGTCCTGCGCATCTCCGGCAGGATCACGCGTTCAGCGTAGTCCCTGATCTCGCGCTCCAGCGCGTCCGGGTTGGCCCCGGGCAGGTAGCGGAACTCGAACTGGAAAATGCACTCGCGCGGCACGATGTTGCCGGCGGTTCCGCCCGATATCACCCCGGTCTGCAACGTGGTGAAGGGCACGTCGAAGCCATAGTCGCGCGGCTCGCACGCCTGCATGCGCTCCGCCATGTGGCGGATGTAGGTGATGATCCTGGCGGCGTATTCGATGGCGTTGACACCTTGCGGAGTGAGCGCCGAATGCGCCTCCCTGCCGTGCACGCTGCACTTGTAGGCGCGCTTGCCCTTGTGCGCGATCACCGGCTGCATGCTGGTGGGTTCGCCGATGATGGCGCCCGCGGGGCGGATGTTGTTGCGCGCCAGGTCCTCGAGCAGGCCGCGCGCGCCGATGCAGCCCACTTCCTCGTCGTAGGACAGGGCGAAATGAACCGGCGCCTTGAGATCCGCCGCGGCGAAGCGCGGCGCCATCGCGAGGATCACGGCGAGATAGCTCTTCATGTCGCAGGCGCCGCGGCCGTAGAGCCGGTCGCCGCGCACCTGCGCCTTGAACGGATCGCTGGCCCAATCCTGCCCGTCCACCGGCACCACGTCGGTGTGGCCGGAGAGCACGATGCCGGGCTTCGCGCCCTTTTGCACGGTGGCGAACAGATTCGCCTTGTTGCCGCCGACGTCGTAGGTGAGGCGCGACTCGATGCCATAGCCCTTGAGGTAATCGCGCGTCCATTCGATCAGGCCGAGGTTGGAGTCGCGGCTGGTGGTGTCGAAGCCGATCAGTCGCTCGACCAGGGCGATGGTCTCTGGCTTGACTGGTGGTACTTGAGCTTGGTTCATCATGGCACTCCGTCGTTCAGATGGCAGGCGGAGAAATGCAAGGGCGCGATCTCGCGCAAGACAGCTTGTTCGATTCTACACCGGGGCATGGCGTGCGGGCAGCGCAACAGGCGGGCTGCGCCAATTCAGGTATAAGATCAGCATCCAAGGGAGGTCGGGATCATGAGCGACATCAAGATTCGCCGTGCGCATGCGCTTACACCCAAACATGCGCGGGCGGCAGCCGAGAAGATGTCGGCCAGGCTGGAGGAGGCCTTCGATATGCAATTCGCGTGGGAAGGCGAGGTGCTGCGCTTTCAGCGCTCCGGCATTGACGGCCAACTGACACTCGGGCACAAGGAAGTGATAATCGATGCGCAGCTGGGTTTCCTGCTCGCGATGATGAAGCCGAAGATCGAGCAGTCGATCCATGAAAATCTGGACAAGATTTTTGGCGGGGAAAAGAAAGCCAGGCCGAGGAAAGCTGCGTCGAAGAAGAAATAATGTCCCCGCGTAGTCTACAATTGCGGAATCGGTAGTCCTGGAGAAAGCTATGGGAACTGTCGTCGCGCTGTCTGGTCAGGTCGGCGGCGCAAAGCTCGCCGACGGGATTCGGCGCCTGCGCGGCGGCGATCTCGTCGTCATCGTCAATACTGGCGACGATCATGAGGTCTTCGGTCTGGCGTTCGCGCCCGACATCGACACCATGTTGTACACGCTCGGCGGTGTCGCAGGTCCTGCAGCCGGCTGGGAGCCGGCCGGCGAAACCTACGCGCTGCACGACATGCTGCACCGTTTCGGCTCGGAGCACAGGGTCCGCGTCGGTGATCGCTCGCTCGCGCTGCCGCTGCTGCGCACCGAGGCGCTGCGGGCCGAGCGCTCGCTCAGCCAGATCACGCTCGGCTTCTGCAAGACGCTGGGCATCGACGCGCGCGTGCTGCCGATGAGCAACGATCCGGTGCGCACCGTGGTGGTCACCGACAACGGGCATGTAAGTTACCACGAGTACCTCACCGAACTGGAATGCGAGCCGGTGGTGAAAGCCTTTCTGTATGCCGGCGCGGACACGGCGCGCATTCCGGACGAAGTGCTGGAAGCGCTGTACGCGCCCGACCTTGAAGCGATCGTGCTTTGCCCGGCAAACCCGTACCACACGATCCAGCCGATCCTGGCGGTGCAGGGCATGCGCGAACTGCTGCGCGAACGCGGCGTGCCGGTGATTGCGGTGAGTCCCATCGTCGGCGACCGCGCGCTCAAGGGCGCGGCGGGCAAGATGATGCGGGAACTGGGCCACGAGGTGTCGGCGCGCCGGGCGGCGCTCGAGTATTACCGGCTCATCGACGGATTTGTGATCGACAGCGTGGACGAGGCGGCGGCCGCTGACATCCGCGCCTGCGCCATCGACGTTGCGGTGGCGCCGACGATCATGCGCTCGGAGGAGGACCGTGTCGCACTGGCCCAGGTCGTGCTCGATCTCGCCGGGCGCGTGCGCGCGCGCAAAGCGCAGGAAAGCGCAAGCGCATCGGCGTAGCGCGGCTGGTCGGGCACGCAGGGTGCTCCCGAGACCTTTTCCGATTCACCTGCGCAGCGGCCTTAGCCCTTGAGCGAACTGATCAGGGCGACGTACTGCCGCATCGCCTCGTCCTTGCCCAGCCCCTTGAGCTTGGCCCAGGCGTCGTACTTCGCGCGGCCTATCATGTCGGTGAAGCCAGGGCGGCTTCCTTCCACGTCCCCGGCCGAGCCTTGCTTGTATAGTGCGTAGATTTTGAGCAGGGTATCGTTGTCCGGGCGCTCGTCCAGTTTCTTGGAATCAGCCGCGGCCGTCTCGAATTGTTTCTGCAGGTCTGACATGTTTCCTCCCGGTTCCTGGCTATGACAACTGCAAACCGGAGCTAAGGTATCATATGCATGAGGGGGCGTCATCCGATCCCGGTTCGCTTTCCCCGGAGAAGACGAAAGAGATTCTGATGCGGATTCCCGCCAACGGCTGCCGCCCCGCGATGCATCGCGACGCTTCGACCGCGTATCGTCGTCGCGCCGCGGCACCACCGCAGCGCGGCACGAGCCCCATTTCCCCTGAGCGACCCTGATGGCCAAGCGCGAGCGCATGTCGAGCGTGGACACCGCGTGGTTGCGGATGGACACCCCGACCAACCTGATGATGATCGTCGGTGTGCTGATGTTCGCCAGTCCGGTCGATTTCGACCGCCTGAAGCGCACTCTCGAGTTTCGCTTGCTGCACTACCGGCGCTTTCGTCAGCGGGTGGTGCAGGAGGCATCGGGCGCGTGGTGGGAACTCGATCAGAATTTCGATATCGATTCGCATGTGCTGCGCGTATCGCTGCCGGGCAAAGGCGGAAAGAGTGATCTGGAGGCCTATGTCGCGGGCCAGATCAGCCAGAGCCTGGACCACGGCAAACCCTTGTGGCAGTTTCAGTTTGTGGAGAACTACCACGGCGGGGCTGCGCTCGTGGCGCGCTTCCACCACTGTATCGCCGACGGCATCGCGCTGATGGGGGTATTGCACTCGCTCACCGACACATCCCGCGACGCGCCCGAGGAAGGCGCCACCGCGTCCTGCGTGGACGATGACGGCGAGGACGGCGACGCGGACGACTTCTGGCAACGCGTCATCGCACCGATGGGCGATACCCTGGCCAAGGCAATCCGCCTTTCCGGAAAGGCTGGAGTCAGTTCCCTCCAGCTGCTGGCGAATCCCGAGCGGGTGTTCGACTACGCCAGGTTTGCCGCGGACATCGCCGGCGAGCTGGCGGTGCTGGCGACCATGCCGGAGGATTCGCCGACGCGCTTCAAGGGCAAGACCGGTGTGGCGAAGCGCGTCGCCTGGTCGGAGCCGATGCCGCTTGGCGAAATCAAGGCGGTCGGCAAGGTGCTGGATTGTTCGGTCAACGATATTCTGCTTTCCTGCGTTTCCGGCGCCTTGCGCCAGTACCTGGTGGATCAGGGCGACGAGGTCGAAGGCGTGGAGGTCCGCGCCTTCGTGCCGGTGAACCTGCGCGCCCCCGGGGAAGAGCACCACCTGGGCAACCGTTTCGGCCTGGTGGCGCTGGTGCTGCCGGTCGGTATCGAGCACCCTTTCATGCGTCTTTACGAAGTGCGCCGGCGCATGCTCGAGCTGAAGGGCTCGTATCAGGCGCTGGTGGCTTTGGGCATCCTCGGCGTCGTCGGCATGTGCCCGCAGCCGGTGCAGCAGCAGGTGCTGTCGATGCTTTCGGACAAGGGCACTGCGGTAATGACCAATGTCCCCGGTCCGCAGCAGCCGCTGTATCTCGCCGGAGCGAAGCTCGCGCAGCAGATGGTCTGGGTGCCGCAGTCGGGCAACGTCGGTATGGGCGTATCCATCCTGTCCTACAACGACGGCGTCCAGTTCGGGCTGATGACCGACAAGAAGTTCGTACCCGACCCGCACGCCATCGTCAATCGCTTCGCACCCGAGTTCGAGAAGCTGGTGCTGACGCTGTTGCTCGATCCACCCGAGCAGGAGCCGGCCGCGCCGGCGGCGAAAAAACGCCGCTCGCGCCGAACACAGGCTGCGGCCTGATTGCAGCGTGGCGCAGCCGCCGCAGTGCCCGCGGCAGAGCGGCGTGACAGCCTCAGCGAGAGATGAACCACATGCAACAGCAAAGTAAAATTCCGCCCCGCATCGGTTTCGTCGGCGCGGGGCGCGTAGGCAAAGGCCTCGCCTGGGGCCTGGCGCAGAGCAAACACGAGGTCGTCGCCTGCGCCAGCCGCAGCCTGGCTTCGGCCGAACAACTGGCTGCCAGGACCGCGGCCTGCCGGGCGGGCACGGATGCGCAGGAAGTCGTCGATCGCGCCGATCTGGTTTTCATCACCGTCCCCGACGATGCGATTGGCGCGGTCGCGGCGAGCGTCGTGTGGCGGCGGGGAATGGCCGTGGTCCACTGCAGCGGTGCGACCGAAGTCTCGGTACTCGAGCCGGCCGCGCGCGCCGGCGTGGCGATCGGCGGTTTTCATCCATTGCAGTTCTTTGCCGATCCGGAGGTCGCGCTCGCAGGCTTGCCCGGCTGCACCATCGGCATCGAAGCGGAGGAGCCGCTGCTCTCAAGGCTCGAGGGACTCGCCGCGGCCTTGCGCTGCCGCGTGTTGCGCCTGCCGCCGGGCTGCCGCGCGCGCTACCACGCGGGCGCCCATTACGCCGGCGGATTTGTGTTCGCCTTGTTGAAGGAAGCCAGCGACATGTGGCAGGGCTTCGGCGCGAGCCGCGAGGACGCGGTGCGCGCGCTGGTGCCGCTCCTGCGCGGCACGGCCACCGCTGCGGAGCAACTGGGCCTTGCGCGCGGGCTGGCGGGCACCTATTCACGCGGGGACCTGGGCACGGTGAAAAAACACCTCGATGAGCTTGCGCGCCTTGGCCCGGATGCGCTGCATCTTTATTGCGAGCTGGCATTGCGCTCGATTCCCCTGGGCCTGGAGCGCGGCGGCTACGATGAACAACGCGCCGGGGAACTGCGCGCGCTGCTGCGCGCCGCGCGCGACGGATAATCGGCTGAAACGCCGCGCCAGTACTGGATTTGCGGCTGAGGTATGAACGTGGCGACCGCTCCGGCGCCTCAATCCTCCAGTTCCGACTTCGCCAGTTCCACGTCGAGCCGCTCCATCGCATCTGCAGGTTTGCATTTGGCGGCTTCCTGGTAGAGCTTTTCGGCCTCGTTCATTTTCGCCTTGCCCAGCATCATGATCATGGCGTTGGCGTATTCGATGCGCGCGATGGCCGAATCCGGGTTGAGCTTGAGCGCTTTGCCGAAATGCTCGATGCCGGCCTCCTTTTTTGCACCGTAGGTCATGCCGCCGATCATCGCGCCCACCTTGTCGATGATCTCGGCATGATAGGTCCCCAACGCGATGTGCGCGTCGGCATGCTTTGGTGCGAGCTTCAGGGCTTGCTCCAGGCTGGCCTTGATCTTGCCGCCGAGGCCCTGCGACAGTGCCTTGACGACGGAAATGCCCTGGCTGTAGCGCCCGAGCGCGTAGGCGTGCAGGTAGAAGGCGTTGACGTTTTTCGGCTCCTTTTGCTGCAACGCCTCGCAGCGCGCCGTGACTTCCTGATAGAGCTTGAGCTTGGTCGCCTCGGACTTCTCCAGATAGTTGGCGTAGATGCAAGTTGCCTTGTTCGCGACGGCGTAGCCGGCAGTGCCCGCCTTCAAGCCGATTTCCGCGGCCTTTTCGAATTCCCCGGCGTGAAAGGCGATCCAGGCATCCTGCGCCTTGGCGTCCTTGGGAAAGGGTTCGCAATCGCCCCGGTGCAGCCGCTCCCAGTTCTTCTTCAGCGCCGCCGCGGTATAGGCATACGCCTTGTCGGCGTGCGGGAATGCAGTCCATTTGGCCATGTCAGTCTCCTTTGTTCAGTGCACCGGATAACTCTATTCCCCGAGATATTGCTCCGCTAGTTTCTCGAACAGCGCACGCGCGTCGCCCTGGAAATAGGGCGCCAGCATCGCCATCACCTGATAGACGCCGCGCCCGAGCGCCGCACCCTCGGCCGGTTTGCGCGGCTCGCGCACATACTCGTAGGACAGCCAGTAGGTCGACACCACCACCATATTGGTGGCGAGGGCCTGGATTTCGTGATCGCCGGTGCGCATCTGGCCCGCCGCTACCATGCCCTTGCACAGCTGTGTGGCGGTGCGCACAGAATGCTCGAGAATCCGCCTGAAGTGGATCTCGACGGTGCGGTTGCGCGACAGGAGGTCGTTCAGGTCGCGGTAGAGAAAACGGTATTTCCAGATAAGTTCGAACAGAATGTGCAGGAACAGCCAGGTGTCTTCGACGTCAGGCGCGCGCTGTTCCGGCACAGCCAGGGTATCCTCGATCTCGCGCTCGAACGCGCGGAAGATTTCCTCGATTATCGCGTCCTTGTTGCGAAAATGGTAGTACAGATTGCCCGGACTGATGTTCATCTCGTCCGAGATCACCGTGGTGGTGACGTTGGGCTCGCCGAACCGGTTGAACAAGCTGAGCGACGTCTCGACGATGCGCTCGCGCGTGCGGCGTTTGGGTTTTCTTTCCATGGCAGTGCGCGTTTCTAAGAACCCGTAACAAAAGTCATTTTGTTACGGCTGATCTAGGGGAGCACGAGGGGAGGCGCCCCGAAGGAAGTCCCCTCGGGGGATATCCCCTCGTCTTGTTGCGCTCGAAGCAGCATAACATTGAAATCCGCGGCGAGGGAACGCAGCACGCGTTTCGATTCCGGCGAGGGCGCTATGCGGATTTGAGCGCAGCAAGCTTGAGCCAGCGGTCGAGGTCGTCGAGGCAGTCGGCCAGCGAGGTCGCTGCTCGCATCGAGGCAGTGCCCCGCTTGGGCTTCGGCTTGGCTTCGGAAGACACCAGGCGCAGTCCGGGATCGCGCACCAGCTCCAGGTTGAGGCGCACGCCGTGGCGACCCAGCACGGGGGCAAGCTCGTGCCGGCGCTGCCACAGCTCCGCGCGCGTCTTCTGATAGGCGTGTTCGCACAGGCGCTTGCGGCTGGAATAGCTGAATATGTTGGTGAAGAACATATCGGCATCGTCGCGGTTCGGTTCGAACAGAACCACGTCCGCGTGCGGAAATTCGGTGTCGTACTTGCCCATGCCGACTTGCATGCGCGAATGGATGATGGCGCGGAACGTCTGCGACAGCACCAGGGGCAGTCCGCCTTCGATCACGCTGCTGCGGTGCGGGCGCGCCCGGCTGCTGGCGTCGAACGGAACCAGGGGGTTGACGCACAGCACAAGTGTAGCGTGCTCCTTCAGCGCCACCGACGCGTGCAGCGTCTTCTTCAGCGCGCCGTCCACGTAAAAGCGCCCGTCGATGTCTACCGGCGGGAACAGCCCTGGCAGCGCGGCGCTCGCAAGCACGGCCTGCGAGATCGGCACGTGATCGAACCCGGGTGCGCCGAATTCCACCGTGGCGCCCGAGTCGATGTCGGTTGCAACCAGATACAGCTTGTGCCTGAGCTGGCGAAAATCGTTGCTGTGTCCCGGGCGCGCGAACATGCGCTCGAGCCAGGCGCCGATACCGGCATTGTTGAAAATGCCGGTCGGCAGTGCGTGCGACAGTCGCTGAAACGAGCCAAAGAATCCGTGTCCGATGGGATTTCTGAGGTAATGCACCAGCGATTTCGCCAGGAGCGGCGGCACCGAAGCGGCGCGCTTGAGATATTCGCGGAACGCCGGCCGCACCAGCACCGCCGGATCGAACGGCTCATGGATGGCGTCGCTCTCGACAAACATGCGAAACATTTCGATCGGGGTATAGCCGTTGGCCAGTCCGGCGGCGATGAAGCCGCCGGAACTCACGCCGACGTAGGCATGCAGGTCGTTGAAGTCCAGCCCTTCGAGCGCCTCGGCCAGCGCCGCCAGCGCGCCGAGTTCGTAGATCGCGCCCAAAGGCCCTCCTCCTGCAAGCGCCAGGCCCACGCGGGGAGCTTGCTTGCGCATGCTCCTGGTTGAGCGGGGGGTCGCCATGAGTTCGCTCCGATTATTTTGTTTGCGGTCGGCTCTCGCTTTTCCATGTCCGGCGGAAAAGAAAAAGCCGTTTGCGACGGAATCCGCCACAAACGGCTGCGTAACTTACCCTATTTCGCGGCTTTGCGCTTGGCCGCTTTCTTCGCCGGCGTCCGGGTCAATTTCTGCACGCTGGCGGTGAGTTCTTCCACGCGCTTGGCCAGATTGTTGATGTCATTGTTGGTCGGCACACCGATGCGGTTCAAGGCGCGCGCGACACGGTCTTCGAACACCTGCTCCAGCTTGTCCCAGCTGCCGGTGGCCTGATTGGTGGCCTTGGTGGCCATCTTGCCCAGGGTGTTGGTCATTTCGCTTACCTTGGATTCAGCCACCTTGCGCGTCCGGTTGTTTATGATCTTGCCTTCCTTCACCAGCGCATCGAACACTTTGGAGCCTTCGGCCTGGGCCTTGGCGAATGCGCCCAGTCCCGCCAGCCAGATTTGCTGGGCCGAGTCGCGTACGGTTTTCACCAATTGTTTGTCGCCGGCGTTGTCGGCGAGTGCTTTGAGTTTCCTAACCATGATGCTGTTCCTTTCGGTAGATTTCGGTTGATTGAACGTTGTTCGCGGAGCTTCCCGCTCCCTTTCTTCCCATCCGGCTTGCTGCATGTTTCACAGTTTAGGGAACTAAATTAGAGAAATCACACTAATCATCTGCCAGTGCTTCGGCGTCCCGCCGGCACGGCCCAGGCAGGCGCCGGGTTTGACCGGATAGCGATATTCAGGCAGCCTGTGGATTGAACGCCCAGAAGCGGCGATAAGGGATTCAAAACCGAAAACGGAGAGAGCTCATGCATTATTTTGTCACCGGCGCGTCCGGCTTCATCGGCAAGCGCCTGGTCCGGAAAGTCCTCGGGCGCAAGGGTGCGATCGTGTATTTCCTTGTGCGTGACGCGTCCCCGGCCAGGCTGAAGGCCCTGTACCGCTATTGGGGCGTGGACGACAAGCGCGCGATCCCGGTGGCGGGCGACCTGACCCTGCCCGGCCTGGGCGTATCCAAGACCGAGCAGAAGAAACTCGCCGCCGCCGCGGTCAAACATTTCTTCCATCTTGCCGCGGTATACGATCTCAAAGCCGGCGCGGACGAGCAGCAGTTGGCGAACGTCACCGGCACGCGCAACGTCGTGGCGTTTGCCGAAGAGATCGGCGCGGGCTGCTTCCACCACGTGAGTTCGATTGCCGCGGCAGGCCTGTACGAGGGCGTGTTCCGCGAAGACATGTTCGATGAGGCGGAGAACCTCGATCACCCCTATTTCTCGACCAAACACGAATCCGAGAAGATCGTGCGCAAGGAATGCCGCGTGCCATGGCGCATCTACCGGCCGGGCATCGTGGTCGGCGATTCCGCCACCGGCGAAATGGACAAGATCGACGGGCCGTACTATTTCTTCAAACTGATCCAGCGTTTGCGCCAGGCGCTGCCGCCGTGGATGCCCGCAATCGGCATCGAAGGCGGGCGCATCAACATCGTGCCGGTGGATTTCGTGGTGCGCGCACTGGACCATCTCGCCCATGCCAGGGGGCATGACGGCAAGTGTTTCCACCTGGTCGATCCGGAGCCGATGCGGGTCGGCGAGGTTCTCAATACCTTCGCCAAGGCGGCGCACGCGCCGTCGATGTCGCTGTTCATCAATGCGGCGTTGTTCGGCTTCATCCCGAAGGGCATCAAGAAGGGCATGATGAGCCTGACGCCGGTGCGCCGCATCAGGAACGCCGTGATGAAGGATCTCGGCTTGCCCGAGGACATCATGACCTTTATCAACTATCCGACGCGGTTCGATTGCCGCCAGACGCAGCAGGCGCTGGGGGGCAGCGGCATCGCGGTGCCGCGGCTCGATACCTACGCATCGCAGCTGTGGGACTACTGGGAACGCAACCTCGATCCGGATCTGCGGATCGATCGCACGCTGAAGGGCAAGGTGCAGGGCCGCGTCGTGCTGATCACCGGCGGCTCTTCCGGCATCGGCCTGGCCGCGGCCAAGAAAGTCGCCGCCGCCGGCGCCAAGGTGCTGATCGTCGCGCGCGATCCGCAGAAGCTGGCCGAGGCGAAGAAGGAGATCGCGGCGCAAGGTGTGGTATTTGCCTACCAGGCCGACATCGGCGACGAGAAGCAGTGCGGCGACTTGGTCGCGAGGGTGCTGAAGGAGCACGGCCAGGTGGACATCCTGGTGAATAACGCGGGGCGCTCGATCCGGCGCGCCATCGAGTCCTCGTACGAGCGTTTCCACGACTTCGAGCGCACCATGCAGGTCAACTACTTCGGCGCGCTGCGCCTGACGCTTGCGCTGCTGCCGTCCATGGCGCGCCGGCGCCGCGGCCATGTCATCAATATCTCCTCCATCGGCGTGCTGACCAACGCGCCGCGCTTCTCGGCGTATATCGCCTCCAAGGCGGCGATGGACGCCTTTTCACGCTGCGCCGCGTCCGAATACGCGGACACCGGGGTGAAGTTCACCACTATCAACATGCCCCTGGTGAAGACGCCGATGATCGCGCCGACGAAAATCTACCAGAATGTGCCGGTGCTGACGCCGGAGGAGGCCGCCGACATGATCGCCGATGCCATCGTGCACGAGCCGATGCGCATCGCCACGCGCCTGGGAATTTTCGGAGAGGTGATCCACGCGCTGCTGCCGCGCGTGGCGCAGATCATCATGAACACGAGCTTCCGCATGTTTCCGGAGTCATCGGCTGCGGCAGGAAAGAAGGAAGGGGAGCCGCCGCCGCAGACCGCCGACCAGATCGCCTTTTCGCAACTCATGCGCGGCATCCATTTCTGATTGCCAAGGTACAGACGCGCCAGCGCTCAAGCGCTGGCGGTGAGTATTTCCTCGAGGGCAGCTTCGCGGATACGGCGCGAGAAGGGCATGCTCACATGGCCCATGCCGGACAGGCGCACGATCCTGGCGCCGGCAAGGACCGAGCTCTCCTGCGGCATGACGATGTTGTCCTGATAGCTGAACACCGAAACCAGCGGAACGGCCGGAGCAGCCTCGTTCAGACGCCGCAGCCAGTCGCAGCCGGGCACCATCTGGCATCCGTTCTCTCCCGCGCCCAGACGGGCCACCTCCGTGCCATGATGCGGCGTGCCCAGCGTGATCAGCTTGGCGACGTGGCCTGTTCCGTGTTTGCGCAGATACGCGCGGGCGACGAGGCCGCCCATACTGTGCGCGAGGATGACGAGCTTTTCAGCGCCGGTGGCGGCGACGATTTCCTCGATGCGCCGTGCCAGCCCGTCGGCATAGCTGTCGATGCCGGCGTACACCGGTTCCAGATTGTGGCTATAGGCGGCGATGCCGTGCGCGCGCAGATAGCGCCTGAGCGGCAGCATGAAGCCGCGGTTGCACACATAACCGTGCAGCAGCAGCACCGGCAGGCGTCCCTGCGGCGACGGCTGCGCTTGTTCCGTGCCCACGAAAAGTCCGTCGAACGGCTGGTAGACGTGGTAAATCAGCAGGTAGGCGCCGAGTTCGGCGCAATAGAGCTTCAGCCGTCCGGCGAGGCCCAGCCGGTACTCGGGCGGCACCGGGCTGGAGTAACGAGCGGCAATGACGAACGTCGTGGCGATAGCCAGGGCGCGCAGCGCCAGGGCAAAGGCGAAAAGCGCCAGCCCGGCGCCGGTCCAATCCCAGCCGGCGAGTCTGACCAGGCCGAAGCCGGCGGCAATGTAGATCAGCAGCTCGATCAGGAGAATGCGACGGAAGGCGCGGGCGAGCATGGCCCATATTCTCCCATGAATGCAGTCTGGGCAAACCTCATGACCTGGCGACTTGAGCAACGCAATGAATTCGCCCACAGGCCCTAGAGTACTTCCTCTAATCGAGAGCGAACCTGTTGCAATATGGTCGAGATCGGGAAACAATGGATTGGGACTTGATCATGAACACATCTGAAGCGGCGGCGGACAAGGAAACGCCCGCGAGGTTGCTGCGCGCCACTCTCGTCAGCGTGAAGAGCCTGCGCTCCGCCTCGGTGTTGAGCCGCAGGCAGGCGGCACTGCGCACGCGGCTGCGCGCCTGGCAGGCGGCGCGATTCGAGCGCAGCTATGCCGATCTCATGGCGAGCGAGCGCTACCGCCCGGCCGCGGAGTTCTTTCTTTCGGATCTCTACGGGCCGCAGGATTTCAGCGAGCGCGACGAGGAACTGGAGCGCTTCCTGCCGGCGCTCACCACCGTCCTGCCGGCGTCGGCCATCCACACCCTCGCGGTGGGCGTCGAACTCGACCTGCTGTCCGAATCGCTCGACTCCGCCATGGTGGAAGCCCTGCTCGACGCGGGACAGACCGCCGAAGGCGACATCGGCGAAGCGGCCTATGCCAAAGCCTATCGCGCCTGCGCCAACCGCTGCGGGCGCGAGGCGCAGATCGGGCTGATCATGCAAATCGGCGATGCCATCGACAGTCTCACCCGGAAACCGCTGCTGAAGGCGGCGATCGCCCTGATAAAAGGACCGGCGCACGCGGCGGGCATGGGCGAGCTGCATCATTTCCTCGATCGCGGCTTCAAGGCGTTTCGCCACATGCGGGGGGCGGCCGAATTCCTGGCGATCATCCGCGCGCGGGAAACCCTGATTCTCGCGCGCCTGTTTGCCAGGCACAGGGCGCCGTTCGACCTGAATCTCGAATGAAGCGGCGCACGCGTCAGGTTGCGCCCGCCGTGTTTTCTGGCTAACCTAGTCCCGGTCCGTCCTGTCCCAACAATTCAGCAGGGGAGCAAATCGTGAGCGAGAAAACCTGGTTGAAGGAATACCCCGCGGGCGTTCCCGCCGAAATCGACCCCGGCAAGTACGGCTCGATCCCGGAACTGGTCGCGAGCGTTATGGGCAAGTACGCCGACAAGCCGGCTTACCACAACTTCGGCTACAGCATGAGCTATGCCGAGCTGGACCGGCTCGGCCGCGACTTCGCCGCTTTCCTGCAGAGCCTGCCGGGAATGAAGAAGGGCGAGCGCGTCGCCATCATGAGCCCTAATCTGCTGCAGTATCCGGTCGCGCTGATCGGCATCCTGCGCGCCGGCATGACGGTGGTCAACGTCAATCCGCTGTACACCCCGCGCGAACTCGAGCACCAGCTGAAGGATTCGGGCGCCAAGGCCATCATCATCGTCGAGAACTTCGCCAGCACGCTGCAGCAGGTCATCGCAAAAACGCCGGTCGAGCATGTCGTCACCACGCAGCTTGGCGACCTGCTGCCGCTGCCCAAGCGCTGGATCGTCAACTTCGTCGTCAAGACGGTGAAGAAGATGGTGCCGGACTGGCGCATCGACGGGGCCATCCCCCTGCGCGCGGTGCTCGCGCGCGGCGCCGCCGCGCAGTTCAAGCCGGTCAGCCTGACGCACGAGGACATCGCCTTCCTGCAGTACACCGGCGGCACTACCGGTCTGTCCAAGGGCGCGATGCTTACCCACCGCAACATCCTCGCCAACATCGAGCAGGCGGGCGTCTGGATCGGCGGCAACCTCAAGGAGGGCGAGGAAATCGTGATCTCGCCGCTGCCGATGTATCACATCTTTTGCCTGACGACGACGCTGTACTTCATGAAGCTGGGCGTGGTCAACGTGCTGATCACCAATCCGCGCGACCTGCCGGCGTTCGTCGCGGAACTGAAGAAATGGAAGTGGTCGGTGCTCACCGGCGTGAATACGCTGTTCAACGGCCTGTTGAACACTCCAGGCTTCGGCGAACTCGATTTCTCGGGGCTGAAGGTCGTCGTCGGCGGCGGCGCGGCGGTACAAAAGCCGGTCGCGGAAAAATGGCAGCAGGTCACCGGCCGCTACCTTACCGAGGCCTACGGCCTTACCGAGACTTCTCCCGCCGCCAGCATCAATCCGCTCGGCACGCCCTGGAACGGCACCATCGGCCTGCCCATTTCCTCGACCGAATTTTCGATCCGCGACGACGATTTCAACGAACTGCCGGTCTGGACCGGCGAAGGCGACATCGAGAAATCCACCGGCGAGATCTGCATCCGCGGGCCGCAGGTGATGAAGGGATACTGGCAGCTGCCCGAGGAAACCGCCAAGGTGCTGCACGCCGGCTGGCTCAAGACCGGCGATGTCGGCCATATCGACGCCAAGGGCTATGTCACCATCACCGACCGCAAAAAGGACATGATCCTGGTGTCGGGCTTCAACGTCTATCCGAACGAGATCGAGAGCGTGGTGGCGATGCACCCCGGCGTGCTCGAGTGCGCCGCGGTGGGCGTCGCCGATGACAAGTCGGGCGAGGCGGTGAAGGTGGTGATCGTGAAGAAGGATCCGAATCTGAGCAAGGAATCCGTGATCGAGCACTGCAAGCGGGAACTCACCGGCTACAAGGTTCCAAGACACGTCGAGTTCCGCGACAGCCTGCCGAAGACGCCCATAGGCAAGATCCTGCGGCGGGAACTGCGGGATAAATAGGGCGGTCTGCCGCCGCCGGTATCAATGCTCCAGCACGTAGGTGCCCGGCGCCGGGCATAGCGCCGGATATTCTTTGGTCTCCGCCGGCGGCGGCGCCTGCAGCGGGCCGCACTGCTTCGCCAGCCAGCGGGTCCAGTCCTGCCACCAGGTGCCGGACAGCTGCTGATGCCGGCCGCGCCACTCCTTGCCGTCGGTTTCTCCCTTCCAGTCCCCCACCCAGTAGGCGCGTTTCGGCGGGCTGACCGGAGGATTGATGATGCCGAGGATGTGTCCCGAGGTGGACAGCGCATAGCGCGACGGGCCGCCCACCAGGGTGCAGGTCTTGAAGGTGCCGCGCCAGGGCGTGATGTGGTCTTCGTCCGAACCGACCGCGTACAGCGGCTGGGTGATTCGCCGCAGGTCGATCGGGTGGCCGCCGATGGTGACGCCGCCCCTTTGCGCCAGGGCGTTTTTCACGTAGCAATTGCGCAGGTAGAAACTGTGCATCGCGCGCGGCAGTCGCGTGGTGTCGGTATTCCAGTACAGTACGTCCATGGCCGGCGGTTTCTCGCCGTAAAGATAGCTGTGCACGAAATAATGCCAGATCAGGCTGTTGGGGCGCAGCAGGCGGAAGGTCATGCTCATTTCGCGGCCGTCGAGATAGCCCTTGCGCGCGAGCACCTCCTCCACTTTCCTGATGCCTTCTTCATTGAGGAAAGTTTCGATTTCGCCCGCCCGCGAAAAATCCACCAGCGAGGCCATCATGGTCCAGCTTGCAACCGGCATTCCGGGTTTGCCCTCATATTCCCGGTTGAGCCAGGCCATCAACGTGGCAAGCGTGGTGCCGCCCAGGCAGTAGCCGATGGCGTGCACCTGGGGCACGCCGCAGAGCGCCCGCGCGGCCTCGACCGCGGCGAGCACGCCCTTGAGGACATAGTCCTCGAAAGTGGTGCTGGCCATGCTCGCATCGGGATTGCGCCAGCTGATCACAAACACCGAAAAACCCTGCTTGAGCAGGTGGCGCACCATGCTCTTCTTCTCGTTCAGGTCGAGAATGTAGAACTTGTTGATCCACGGCGGCACGAACAGCAGCGGCACCGCGTGCACCTCGCCGCTCATCGGCGCGTAATGGATCAGCTCGATCAGTTCGTTGCGGAACACCACGGACCCGGGTGTGGTGGCGAGATTCTTGCCGACCGAAAAACCGCTGGCGTCGACCATCGACACATCGCCGGCGCGCTCGTCCTCGGACAGGTTCTTCAGGCCGGCCGCCAGGCTTTCGCCGTTGGTCTCGAAGAATTTTTGGATCGCCACGGGGTTGGTAAAGAAAAAATTGCTTGGTGCAAGCGCGTTGAACCACTGGCGCACCCAGAATGCAGCGCGGCGCCGGTTATGCTTGGTCATGGCCGGCGTGTCGTAGACCGCCTCGCCGATCCAGCGCGTATACAGCAGGTACCACTGCTTCAGCAGGTCGTAGAACAAATGGTCGCGCCATTCGCTGGCGTCGAAGCGCGCGTCGCCTTCGGCGGGTTTGATGTAGTCTTCCTGCTCCAGCTTGAGGGCGCGGCGCAAGCCATGCACCTCCAGCGCGCCCATCTCCCGCGCCAGTCTGTCGATCGCGTGCAACAATTCCTGCGGATGCTGCGCCCAGGCCTGCTGCGACTGGAAAATCGAGGCGTACATGCCGAAGGGATCGAACGCCGATTGCAGTGTGCGCGCCAGGTCGGGAGGCGTGGATGCGGCCGCTGCATGCGGCGTGGCCGGACGAGTGACTTTGACCTGGGTCGTGGACATGATTGGGATCGCCTAAAGTGCTTGCTCCTCCTCATGCAATATAACCCCGGCGGATGTGATTTCAAGCGTCGGCGCCAAGGAAATCAGCGTTTTGTTTGACCTTGCTCAAGTTCAGGCGGAACGCCGCGACCAGCCGGGGAAACGCTTATAATTGCCAAGTTACGAACGGAGTTCCGGCAAATGAACCAGGTCCATCGCTTGTTCGACCAGCAACCCAATCTCAGCATCAGCCGCACCGAGGAAATCATCGCCGACATCAAGGCCGGCAAGATGGTCATTCTGGTGGATGAGGAAGACCGCGAGAACGAGGGCGACCTCGTTTTCGCCGCCGATTTCGTCACGCCCGAGGCAATCAACTTCATGGCCAGGTTCGCGCGCGGCCTGATCTGCCTGACGCTGACCGCGGAACGCTGCCGCCAGCTGCAGCTCGCGCCGATGTCGCAGGACAACCGTTCTTCCCACGGCACGGCGTTTACCATTTCGATCGAGGCGGCAACCGGGGTCACCACCGGAATTTCGGCGCACGACCGCGCCCGCACCGTGCAAGCGGCGGCGGCGCGCGGGGCGAAGCCCGGGGACATCGTCCAGCCCGGGCATATATTTCCGATCGCGGCGGAACCCGGCGGCGTGCTGGTGCGCGCCGGGCACACGGAAGCCGGCTGCGACCTGACCGCGCTGGCCGGCCTAACCCCCGCCGCGGTGATCTGCGAAATCATGAAAGACGACGGCAGCATGGCCAGACTGCCGGACCTGATCGAATTCGGAAAAACGCACGGGCTGAAGATCGGCACCATCGCCGATCTGATTCATTTCCGCAGCCAGACGGAGTCCTTGGTGGAACGCGTGGCCGAGCGCGACATCGCTACGGCGCACGGCGGGTTTCGCATGCTCGCCTATCGGGAAAAACTCTCCGGTGCGACCCATTTGGCGCTGGTGCGCGGGGCTATCGACCCAGACACGCCCACGCTGGTGCGCGTGCACGAGCCATTGTCCATGCTCGACCTGCTCGATACGGCGCCGGGTACGCATTCGTGGAGCGTGTACGAGGCGCTGGCGGCGATCGCCACGGCCGGCAGCGGCGTGATCGTCCTGCTCAACTGCGCCGAGAGCGCCGCCCAGCTTGCCGAGCGCGCCGCGAGCGAAGCCAAGCCGCGGCCGGCGGCGAAAATGGACCTGCTGACCTATGGCATAGGCGCGCAGATCCTGCGCGACCTCGATGTGGGCAAGATGCGGCTGATGTCCACGCCGCGCAAAATGCCCAGCATGGCCGGCTGGGACCTGCAGGTTGCCGAATACGTGCAGCCGCAGCGCGGCGGAAAGGCGGGCGCATGAGCCTAGGAGCAGGGGCCCCGCGAAGCGGGGATGCGACCCGGGCGAAGGCGGCCGGACGCCGACAGCACGGTCCATGCATTGAGATAGCCGTACGGAGGCGGCGTTAGTGAGGGAGATCGAGCCCGGCCTCGACGGCGCGGACCTGCGCGTCGCCGTCGTGCGCGCCCGCTTCAACGAGCCCATCGGGGCCGGTTTGCTCGCCGCTTGCCTGCAACGGCTGACCGCGCTCGGCGTCGCACCCGGACGTGTCACCGTGGTGAGCGTGCCCGGCGCGCTCGAGATCGCGCTGGCGCTGCAGAAGCTCGCCGCAACCGGCCACTACGACGCGCTGATCGCCCTGGGCGCGGTGGTGCGCGGCGACACCTATCATTTCGAAGTCGTGTCCAACGAATCCGCCGCCGGCGTCACGCAGGTTCAACTCGATGCCGGCGTGCCCGTTGCCAACGGCATTCTGACCACGGATACCGAGGAGCAGGCCATGGCGAGGGTTGCGCAAAAGGGCGGCGATTGCGCCGAGGCGGCGGTGGAGATGGCGAATCTGGTCAGGGAAATCAGGAATGAAAAACGCACGGCATAAGGCGCGCGAGCTGGCCTTGCAGGGCCTGTACCAGTGGCTGCTCGCCGAGGAGCACGTAGACGAGATTCGCGCGCACCTGGCCGAATTCAAGGGCTATGACAAGGCCGACCGGGAGTATCTCGACCTGCTGCTGAATGGCGTGATCGCCGACGCCGCCGAGCTCGGCGCCGTGTTCAGTCCGCTGCTCGACCGTCCCGTCGACGAGCTCTCGCCGGTAGAGCGCGGCGTGCTGCTGATCGGCGCCTACGAACTCGCCCATGTAGCCGACGTGCCTTACCGGGTCGTGATCAATGAAGCGGTCGAACTGGCCAAGTCCTATGGCGGCACCGACGGCCACAAGTACGTCAACGGCGTGCTGGACAAGCTTGCCGCCAGGCTGCGTCCGGCCGAAGTCAAGATGCGCAAGGCCGGCGCGGCCTAGACAGCCGTGCCTTCGGAATTCGACATCATCCGCCGCTATTTCACCCGCCCGGTGAAGCGCGCGCTGCTCGGTGTGGGCGACGACTGTGCCCTGATTGCGCCGGAGCCGGGCAGCGTGCTGGCGGTATCCACCGACATGCTGGTCGAGGGGCGGCATTTTCTTGCCGGCGCGGATGCGGTCAAGCTGGGTCACAAGGCTTTGGCGGTGAATCTTTCCGATCTCGCGGCGATGGGCGCCACGCCGCGCTTTGCCAGCCTCGCGCTGGCTCTGCCCGACGCCGACGAGGCCTGGCTGGCGCGGTTCACGCAGGGATTTTTTGCGCTGGCCGACGCCTTCGGCGTGGAGCTGATCGGCGGCGACACCACGCGCGGGCCGCGCAACATTTCGATCACCGTGATCGGCGCAGTGCCGCCGGAATTGGCATTGCGCCGCGACGGCGCCAGAGCCGGCGACGACGTCTGGTTGTCGGGCTGCACCGGCGACGCGGCGCTGGCGCTGGCCCACCTCGATGACCGTGTGCGCCTGCCTGATGCGGCGCTGGCGCACTGCCTTGCGCGCCTGGATACACCGGTGCCGTGCGTGGCGCTGGGCCTGGCGCTGCGCGGACTGGCCAGCAGCGCCATCGATGTCTCGGACGGCCTGACCGCCGATCTTGGCCACATCGGCGAGCGCTCCGGCGCGGCGATCGAACTGCGCTACGCCGATGTGCCGCGCTCGCGTGCGTTCGCAGCCTGCGCCGACGAGCGTCTGGCGCGGGAATGCCTGCTCGCCGGCGGCGACGATTACGAGCTCGCGTTCACCGCCAGCCCGGTCTCGCGCGCAAAGGTCGCGGCGCTTGCCGCCGAACTGGGTCTCGCCCTCACGCGTATCGGCAGCGTCAGCGCCGGCGAGCCGGGGCTGGTGTCGGTATACGACGCGGCCGGAAAACCGATGCAATTGGAACGCAAGGGATTCGATCATTTTGGCGGCTAATGCGATCCTGCGTCCCACCGCCGGCTTCATGCTGGCGCACCCGGCGCGGCTAATCGCGCTCGGTTTTGGCACCGGCTTGTCGCCTTTTGCCCCGGGCACGGTGGGCACGCTGCTCGGCTTTCCCGTCTATTGGGCGGCGAGCGGGTTGTTCGCACCCTACGGGCCGCTTGCCATGCTGGCGCTCATCGCTGTCATGTTCCTGCTTGGCGTGTGGGCCTGCGCGCGCACCGGGCACGACCTGGGTATCGCCGATCACAGCGGCATGAACTGGGACGAGATCGTCGCCTTCCAACTGGTCTTGCTGCTCACGCCGGAGGCCTGGCAATGGCAGGCGTTCGCCTTTTTCGGCTTCCGCTTTTTCGATGTGGTCAAGCCGCCGCCGATCCGCCAGGTCGACGCCCGGCTGAAAGGCGGCCTCGGGGTGATGCTCGACGACATCCTCGCGGCCTTTTACACGCTATTGGCGATGGCCGTGTGCAAGGCCGTGCTCGGTTAATTCCCGATGACCTCGGACACCCTTACTACGCTCGCCACCCTTGTCGGTGCCAGGCTCCGGGCCAAGGGGATGATGCTCGCCACGGCTGAGTCCTGCACCGGCGGCTGGGTGGCGCAGGCGATTACGGCGATCGGCGGCAGCTCGGAGTGGTTCGAGCGCGGTTTCGTCACCTATTCCGACGCGGCCAAGCAGGAGATGCTGGGGGTGAGCGCTCGCACGCTTGCCGCGTATGGGGCAGTGAGTGAAAAGACCGCGCGCGAGATGGCGGCCGGGGCGCTGACTCATAGCCGCGCGCAAGTGGCGCTGGCGATCACCGGCATCGCCGGTCCGACCGGCGGCACGCCGGAAAAACCACTGGGGATGGTGTGCTTCGCCTGGGCCGCGCCGGACGCGATAGTCAACGCGGAAACGCGACATTTCAAGGGGGACCGCGAAAGCGTGCGCAGGCAATCGGTGATCGCCGCGCTGCAGGGCGTTCTGGAGCTGCTCGAAGATTGATGGCGGAAAACAGAGTTCTTCCTTGACCGGGGCTGCAGCGGACCTAGAATTGAGTATTGCCGCCCCCATCTAGTGCTCATGTCTTCCATTCGTCTCGCCGCCGTCGCCGGCGCGTTCTACCCGGCCAGTCCACGCGAGTTGGCCCGGGAAGTCGACGATCTGCTCGGCCATAGCGCCGCTAGCGGCCTGGCGCCCGGCTTTCCCAAGGCGCTGATCGTGCCGCACGCCGGCTACGTCTATTCGGGCAGCATTGCCGCCGAAGCCTATGACCGATTGCGCCCGGCGCGCGGAATCGTGCACCGCGTGGTGCTGCTCGGCCCCTGCCACCGCGTGCCGGTACGCGGGCTCGCGCTGCCTGACGCAGCCGCGTTCGCCACGCCGCTGGGCCAGGTGCCGATCGACCGGGAGGCGATCGCGTCGCTCGCCGGCCTGACCCAGGTGGTGGTGAGCAGCGCGGTGCATGCCGAAGAGCATGCGCTGGAGGTGCAGCTGCCTTTCCTGCAGCGCGTGCTCGGCGAATTCAGCCTGGTGCCGCTGGCGGTGGGCGATGCCACGCCGGAGCAAGTGGCCGAAGTGATCGAACGGCTCTGGGGGGGCGCCGAGACCCTGATCGTCATCAGCTCGGACTTGTCGCACTACCATTCATACGATGAGGCCTGCGCTATCGATCGCGGCACCGCGCGCGCGATCCTCGACTATTCCGCCGGCATCGACCACGAGCAGGCCTGCGGCGCCACACCGGTCGCGGGCCTGTTGCTCGCGGCCAAGCGCCATGGGCTGAACGTGGAATTGCTCGACCTGCGCAATTCCGGCGACACCGCCGGCGGCCGCGGCCGCGTTGTGGGCTACGCCTCGTTTGCGTTCTGGGACGGCGCGCCGGGTTTCGGCGAAACGCATGCGCGCACGCTGCTCGACATCGCGAGGAACAGCATCGAGGCGGCGCTCGGTGTATCGGCGCCAAAGCGGCTGCCCGACGAACCCTGGCTCAAACCGGCGCGCGCGAGCTTTGTCACGCTGACCCAGGACGGCAGGCTGCGCGGCTGCATCGGCAGCCTGGAAGCGCACCTCCCGCTGGGCGAGGACCTTCGCCACAATGCGCGCGCCGCGGCGCTGTCGGACCCGCGCTTTCCCCCGCTCACGCGCGAAGAGCTCGCCAGCACGCGCATCGAGGTATCGCTTTTGTCCACGCCGAAGCTGATCGCTTTTGCGGATCATGCCGACCTGATCGCGCAGCTGCGGCCCGGAGAAGACGGCCTGATCCTGGAATGCGGCGAGGCCTGCGGCACGTTCCTGCCGCAGGTCTGGGAAACCCTGCCCGATCCCGAGCGGTTCGTCGCGGAGCTCAAGCGCAAAGCCGGCCTGGCGCCGGCGACGAGCACGGCGAAATGCCGCATCCAGCGCTATCGCGTGCTGAAGTGGAAAGAGAAGGAGGCGGCATGAGCGTCGCCGAAAGCCAATATCCCGCGCGCTGGTGGCACATGCTGGAGGACGGCCGGATGCAGTGCGACCTGTGCCCGCGCGACTGCCGCCTGCACGAGGGCCAGCGCGGCCTGTGTTTCGTGCGCATGCGCAAGGGCGCGCAGATGCTGCTCACCACCTATGGACGTTCGTCCGGTTTTTGCGTCGATCCAATCGAGAAAAAGCCGCTGAACCAGTTCTATCCGGGATCCAGCGTGCTCTCTTTCGGCACCGCCGGCTGCAACCTCGCATGCAAGTTCTGCCAGAACTGGGACATCTCCAAGTCACGCGACATGGACAGACTGGCCGACGCGGCCAGCCCGGAAGCGATCGCGCAGGCGGCGCAACGGCTGGGCTGCAACAGCGTGGCTTTCACCTACAACGATCCGGTGATTTTCGCCGAGTACGCCATGGACGTGGCCGACGCCTGCCGCGCAGCGGGCGTGCAGACGGTGGCGGTGACCGCGGGCTACATGCACGCTGCGCCGCGGCGCGAGTTCTACGCCAAGATGGACGCGGCCAACGTCGATCTCAAAGCCTTCACCGACGAGTTCTACGTCAAGTTGACCGGCGCCCATCTCGCGCCGATCCTGGATACCTTGAAATATCTGAAGCACGAGACCAAGGTCTGGTTCGAGATCACCACGCTGTTGATTCCGGGAAAGAACGACGGCGACGCCGAACTCGAGGCCATGAGCGCATGGATTGCCAAGGAACTCGGTCCGGATGTGCCGCTGCATTTTTCCGCGTTCCATCCCGACTGGAAAATGACCGACGTGCCGGCGACGCCTGCGGCCACGCTGAAGCGGGCGCGCGCGATCGCCCTCAGGCACGGGCTGCACTACGTCTATACCGGCAACGTTCACGACACCGAGGGCGGCACCACGATTTGCCCGCATTGCGCCAACGCGCTGATCGTGCGCGACTGGTACAACATCCTCGATTACCGCGTCGGCGACGATGGCCGCTGCCTCGCGTGCGGCGGCGCCATCGCCGGCCGCTACCAGCACTTCGACAAAGCGTTCGGTTCGCGCCGCATTCCGGTGCGGCTTGCGGCTACAGTTCTGTAGTCCACGCCTGCCGGAATTGGGCGGCGACTCATTTGCCTCGCCAACGTCCCTTGATCGCCGCTTCTTGCCCCTGACAGCCGCTGCCTGCTCAAATCCCGGCCAACGTCGGTTGCTTAAGAACGCGGACTTACGCACTCGACCCTGAAGAGTCGCCCAGCGTTTGATGACATGGGGGTCAGCTAACTGAGGTGGAGCTGCCGCTTGCCGACTCGGCGTGACCTTCGGCTTTTCTTGAGGATTGTTCGATGCCTGCCCCACGCGCAGGCGAGCGATGATTCGGCGAAGCCAGCGGGCAGGCGTTGGACAATCCAGAAGGGAGGAAACCGCGGATTGCACCGCGGTGGTGAGCG
>Ga0080064_1000116_pt1 | contig 238173 bp, 199 predicted proteins | sample Subgrocontami54m_FD_69260 | JGI IMG/M metagenome (GOLD analysis project Ga0080064, IMG submission 69260) | Subsurface groundwater microbial communities from S. Glens Falls, New York, USA - GMW46 contaminated, 5.4 m (SPADES assembly) (version 2) ...
TTCCGCCACTCGATATCTCTATTGTTCACATTGACCTCCTATGCCGGTGATTTGTCTTCCCAAGTCCTTCATCGACATTCGGAGGTCTTTTTTTATATATTCCTTAAGACAGTGCCATTCGGGACAGGCAGGTATCTTTGCCTGTCCCTTTTAATTCAGTACGCCGCCCCGTAATCTGCAAAATTTTGTGTAACCTTGATAACGTCCAAAAATCCCAAACCTAATCAATTTATAGCACTATATAGTATTAAAATTCTTCTTATTTTAACGAATCAAAGGTCATAAATTGCGCATAAAAATTTATACAACCCATTATATAATTTAGCCTTACGTTGTTTTTGCTGGCTTTGTCGTGTAGGTTTTAATTGTAAGAGAGAAATGAAAATGATGAATGAAAAACAATTAATAGGAAAAGCAGAAAAAAGGAATCAAGGCGATAGGATTTTTTTTAATTCAGAACTAAATATTTTAGAAAAGTATTTCATTAAACAGGAGGGTAAGAAAATGAAGAGCGTTTCAAGATTTACTGTGGTTTTAGTGGTTTTGGTTTTATTGCTCAGCTCAATTTGTCTGACAACGCAAAAAGCTTTTGCTTTTGGCGAGACTGACCCAACCGATACCCTTGTTGATCTTTTAGGCGGTTAAGATCTCTAACGCTTGCTCCGGTTTTGACGGGGACGAATATCAAACGGTGTTGATTCCCTCCGTTGACATTCCCGGTTCCTTCTTGTATGATTAGCCATTCGTAAACGGCTCTAATCTTTAAGCTTAGTCCAACCGTTTGAGCGGGAGTTTCCATCCAGTTAAATAAGAAAAAATATAAGTTTCAAGTCATATAACAAGGCATTTTTTTTCCTTTTTCAGGAGGAGGCGACATGGCGGAATGGATTGGTATTAATAGGAAGGCAAGACGGGCCTACGGATTTGACGAAATCGCCCTGGTCCCGGGGGAAATCACGCTGAATCCGGACGAGGTGGATACGCATTGGGAAGTAGGCGGCAAACGGTTTGAAGTGCCTATTCTGGTTTCAGCCATGGACGGCGTGGTGGACACAGTCTTTGCCGCAGCCATGGGCAAACTGGGTGGTATCGCGGTTTTGAATCTTGAAGGTATTCAAACGCGGTATGAGGATCCTGATTCTATCTTGAGGGAAATTGCGCAGGCCACGCCTGAAAAAGCCACGGAAATTCTGCAAAAGCTTTATCTTGAACCCATCAAAGAAAAACTCGTTGCCAAAAGAGTAGAAGAAATTAAAAAAAGCGGTTCTCCCGTTGTGGTGAGTTCCATTCCGCAGCGGGCTGAAAAATTCGGTTGCCTGGCGCAGGAAGCGGGCGCGGATATTTTTGTGGTTCAATCCACGGTGACCACGGTTCGCCATGTTGCGAAAGCCTACAAAGTTGTGGATTTCGAGAAATTCTGCAAGGAGATGAAAATTCCGGTGATTATCGGGAATCTTGTCACTTATAAAGTGGCGCTGGAATTAATGGAAGTCGGCCCGGCCGCGCTTCTAGTCGGCATCGGGCCGGGTTCGGCATGCACATCGCGCGGTGTTCTCGGACTCGGCGTGCCGCAGGTCACTGCGATTTGTGACGTGGCGGCGGCGCGCGAATATTATTTCAAAAAAACAGGGAAATACATTCCCATCATTGCGGACGGCGGCATGACCACGGGCGGCGATATCTGCAAAGCCTTTGCTTCCGGTTCGGATGCGGTCATGGTGGGCTCCGCTTTTGCGCGCGCCAAAGAAGCGCCTGGCAAGGGCTATCACTGGGGCATGGCCACCCCGCATGCCAATTTGCCGCGCGGTACGCGTATTCACGTGGGCACCACGGGAACCCTGGAGGAAATTCTTTTTGGGCCGGCACGGCTTGATGACGGCACGCAGAATCTTGTGGGCGCGCTCCGGACCTGCATGGGCAATGTCGGAGCCCGGACGATACGCGAGCTTCAGATGACGGAGCTGGTGATCGCGCCCGCGATACGCACCGAAGGCAAAGTATTTCAGTCAGCGCAGCGCGTCGGCATGGGGAAATGAGTTCAAATAGCGTTGAAACGGTTGTTATTCTCGATTTCGGCTCTCAATACACCCAGCTGATTGCCCGGCGCGTTCGTGAGCATCAGGTTTTCTCCGTTATCCTTCCGTACAACACGACGCTTGAAAAAATACGGAGCTATCATCCCCAAGGACTTATTTTTTCCGGCGGCCCGGCCAATGTTTATCAAAAAAAAGCGCCTTTTCCACCCGAAGGAATTTTTGACCTCGGTGTGCCGCTTCTAGGAATTTGCTACGGCATTCAGCTGATCGCGCACTGCAGCCAGGGACAGGTCAAGAAAACGGACTTGCGTGAGTTCGGCCACGCCAAACTTTTAATCGATCAGGATGAGGATCTTTTTCAGGGATTCCCCCCTGAGACCAATTGCTGGATGAGTCACGGCGATGAAGTCACCCGGCTGCCCGAGGGATTCGAACGTCTGGCTCACACGTCAAGTTCTTCGGTGGCCGCGCTCCGAAATGTGGAAAGGAAAATTTACGGTGTACAGTTTCATCCGGAAGTGGTGCATACACCGCTAGGCAAACAACTTTTCAAAAATTTTCTTTTCAGTATTTGCGGATTGGAGGGAAATTGGACCGCGCGTTCCTTTATCCGCGAGAGCATTGAAAGAATCCGGGAAGAAGTGGGTAAAGACCGCGTAGTGCTCGGCCTTTCGGGCGGAGTGGATTCCTCGGTCGCGGCCGTGCTGATTCATCAGGCCATCGGCAACCAGTTGACCTGCATTTTTGTGGATAATGGGCTTTTGCGCTTGGAAGAGTTTGAGAAAGTTCAGGATGCTTTCAAAAAGCATGTGGGCCTGAACCTGCGCTGTGTGAACGCGGAGAAGCTATTTCTCAAAGGCCTTCGCGGCGTCACGGATCCTGAAAGAAAACGAAAAATCATCGGCCGCATTTTTGTCGAAATTTTTCAAAGAGAGGCGAGAAAAATCGGAAAAATAAAATATCTTGCCCAGGGCACTTTGTATCCTGATGTGATTGAATCCGTGTCCGTGCATGGCGGGCCGACCAGCACCATCAAGTCGCATCACAATGTCGGCGGTTTACCCAAGAAAATGCATCTCAAACTTCTCGAGCCGCTTCGAATGCTTTTCAAGGATGAAGTGCGGGCGGTAGGCGCGGAGCTTAATATTTCACCGGATATTCTTCAAAGGCAGCCCTTTCCGGGGCCGGGTCTTGCGGTGAGAATTCTCGGCGCCGTCACCAAGGACCGTCTTGATCTCCTCCGCAAAGCAGACTGGATTGTGGTGGATGAAATTAAAAAGGCCGGCTTTTACACCAAACTTTGGCAGTCATTTGCCGTGCTCTTGCCCGTTAAGTCCGTCGGTGTCATGGGAGACGAAAGAACCTATGAGCATGTGGCCGCAGTCCGGGCTGTGCACTCGCTGGACGGGATGACGGCCGATTGGGCGCATTTGCCGCCCGAGCTTTTGAGCCGTATTTCAAACCGCATCATTAATGAAGTCAGGGGGATTAACCGCGTTTGTTACGACATAAGCTCCAAACCACCTTCAACCATTGAATGGGAGTAAGTTGGGAGGCCTTTTGCTTCCGCTCAGTACGCGGGCAAAAAGATTTATAGAATAAAAGGGGGCTAGCCCGCGAAATTCGCTTCAGCGAAAAGGCCTTCCAAATTTGGAGTAGCAATAGAAGAAAATATGCGGGCGGGACTTCCAGCCGATGCGATTATGGTTTTTCAGGCGCTGGCCGAAGGCCTTTTTCTTGCGTTATCAAAAATAGAGGCGTGATATGGATGTAAATGTAAGGCGAGCGATAGGTGTATTTTTATTTTTTGTTTCGACCCCATTGTTTGGATGTATTGCGTATGCGTTGTTGAATTATCAAGATTTTCATAGATTATTTACATGCTTTACTTTTGGTACGCTTGGTCTGGCATTGAGAGCTATATTTTATGGGGAAGCAAAATCCGAAAATGCACTATCGTACGGCTATTATTTTTTAGCTCTTGTGGTAGTTAGTTCGTCCATTTTTGTAGGATTTTATGACACGTTCGATAAATTGTCCGGGCCATTTTTTTATTTCTTAGCTTTCGCTCTATTTACTTCCGCAGGGTTTATCGTAAGAACCATTTTAAATGGATTAATAGGATAGCTTTATGGGTAAAGACATTCAGGGTGATGGTTTTACGATGAAAACCCCCAAAAAGGATCAGGGGCCAGGCGTCTGGTTAATCATCCTAACTCTATTAGTGTGGACACTCTGGTGTACGATGTATCTATTTTTTCTAAGGCCTCCGATTAATAAAGCCATATTTGGCACAGGCATTCAATCTTTCCCGGCTGCGCTACACGTGTTTGCCATGTTGTTAATACCGGCAGGAATTACCATAGGCATTTCTAAGCTGATAGTGATATTTAAATCTAATAGAAAAAAATGTTAGTTTGTTGCCAATGAACATGCGCGACTCAAAATTTATATAGCTTATGATTAAACAAGAAGTTAGAAGAAAGAAGCTGTACCTTCAAACCTTCGGATGGCCATTGTTCCGAGACTGCGGGACTTCCAGCCGAGGCGATCATGGTTTTCCAGGCATTAGCGGAAGGGCTGTTGGCGATGTTAACTCAAAAATGAAAATAGTGCGAAGGTAGCCAAATGGATTTTGAACTCGATAAGCACGACATATTTCGCAATGTAGTACCAGGGTCTATTTTTTTATTGGTCTTGTTGTTTTTTTTCTTTGTAAATGATGTTTTTTCTATCGAGACATTTAAAAATGTTGAGCCACTTAATATCCTATTGGGGATCGCAATTACTTTACCGATTGGATATTTGATCCATAACATCTATCGTGTTTTACATATTTGGAAAGAGTTAAATGTTTGGTACGAAGTTGAGCATGAACTGCTTCAAAAGGTTTTGAAGAATACAAATGCGCACGTCAATTTAAAGGATGGGGAGCACGGTTCCTGGTTTATAGAGGTTTGTCTTCATGAAAATGGTAGTGCGCCTGTGAGGGAGAGACTTTATACACTTATTTCCAGAGTCCATTCCGCAGGCAGCGCAATGGTTGCAATTTGGTTGGCTATAATTGCGTCGGGCCTTCTTCTCCTTTTTACTAAGCATCAAGTAATTACTAAAATCAACGTCTTCCTATTTGTCGTGTGGGTTATGGTGTCTCTGGGCCTTTGTGTATCGCGAAAACAAACGATCAAAAGTTATCAGATTTTTATAGACCATTTTTTAAACATCCGTCAAAAGCTAGTCATTGATGCTGCTACTGGGAAAAAAGACCTATTTGAAAATGAGAGATAAATATGTGTGACTTTAAGATTGTTGCATCCAATGAATAGTCAAGACATTGCAAAGAAAAACTCTTTCTCCGGACTTTTGGATGGGAATAGAACGGACGAAATAGACGGGAGAACTGCTTGCCGAAGCGAATCTAGCGAGCGACTTCCCATTTTTTTAATCAATTCGCTCGATAGTCTGAGCGGCGGCAAGCAGTTCTCCCGGATAATCATATGAAACATTCGGGATTTGTGCATCTTCATCAGCATTCGCAGTACAGCCTTCTGGATGGCGCCTGCAAAATTCCCGAACTTCTTAAGCGCGCCTGCGAGCTCCAGTTTCCCGCCATTGCGCTCACCGATCACGGCAATATGTTCGGCGCCATTGAATTTTATGAGCAGGCAGTGAAGCAGGGCGTCAAGCCCATTCTCGGAATCGAGGCCTACATCGCGCCCTCCTCCCGCTTTGACAAAGCCTCGCACGGCATCAAAGACGCGTCCTTTCACCTCACCATTCTCGCCAAAAATGAAAAGGGCTACCGTAATTTGATGAAGCTCACCACCATCGGCTATTTGGAGGGGTTTTACTACAAGCCGAGAATGGACAAGGAGGTGCTTAAAAAATACCACGAAGGATTGATCGGGCTTTCGGGATGTCTCAAGGGCGAGGTGGCTTATTACATACGGAATGACCAGCCCCATGAGGCCATGCGCGCCATCCGCGAATATCAGGAGATTTTCGGCAAGGATGATTTTTATCTTGAAATTTATGACCATGGCATTGAAGAGCAAAAAAAAGTGGTCGAGAAATATCTTGATATTGCGCGCGAACTCCATATCCCGCTGGTGGCCACCAATGACGTGCATTATATTCACCGGTCGGATGCCGCGGCGCATGACGCGCTGCTTTGCATCGGCACGGGTTCCATGATTGATGAGCCGAACCGGATGAGATACGCCACGGACCAGTTTTACCTGAAGTCGGCGGAGGAAATGCAGGAGCTTTTTAAAGCGATTCCTGAGGCCATTGAGAATACTCTGCGTATTGCGCAAAAATGCAATGTGGAGCTGGATTTTACCAAGACCTATTTGCCCCGGTTTGAACCGCCGGCCGGCAAAACCAAAGAACAATATCTCGAAGATCTTTGCCGGGAAGGGTTGACCAAAAGGATGGACGGAATTCCACCCGAATATGAAACCCGCCTTACCTATGAACTTGGCGTGATCCGGTCCATGAATTATGTGAGTTATTTTTTGATTGTGTGGGATTTTATCCGCTACGCCAGGGAAAAACACATCCCGGTCGGGCCGGGCAGAGGTTCAGCCGCGGGAAGTCTGGTGGCCTATGCGCTCGCTATCACGGATATTGACCCCATCCGCCACGGGCTTATTTTTGAGCGCTTTCTCAATCCCGAGAGAGTGAGCATGCCCGATATTGACATTGATTTTTGCTATGAGAACCGCGATAACGTGATCGATTATGTAAAGCGGAAATACGGGCAGGAGAATGTGTCCCAGATTATCACGTTCGGGACCATGATGGCGCGGGCCGTGGTGCGGGATGTGGGCCGCGTGATGGGCCTTTCCTATCAGGACGTGGACCGCATCGCCAAACTGATCCCTTCCGAACTCAACATCACGCTGGATATGGCCTTGAAGCAGGAGCCGCGCCTCAAGGAGCTTGCGGATACGGATCCTCGAGTGGCAAAATTGATCGAAACCTCGCGTGCTCTTGAAGGCATCACCCGCCACGCCTCGACTCATGCAGCCGGTGTGGTGATTTCCGATGTGCCGCTCACGGAGCATACCCCGCTTTTTAAAACCGGCGACCAGGTCACGACCCAGTATTCCATGTCCGCGCTGGAAAAAATCGGGCTTCTCAAAATGGATTTTCTGGGGCTCAAGACGCTCACCGTGATCAGCGAGGCCTGCAAAATTATCCACAAGAGGCAGGGAATCGATATTCGCATTGAAGAGGTCCCGTTTAATAACCCGGCGACTTATGATCTCTTCTCCCGTGCCGGGACCTTTGGCGTGTTCCAGCTTGAAAGTTCGGGCATGCGGGACATCCTGAAAAAAATGAAACCGCGATTTTTTGAAGACATCGTGGCCCTGCTTGCGCTTTACAGGCCCGGGCCGATCGGAAGCGGCATGGTGGACGATTTTATCCGGCGCAAACACAACCCGGCCCTGATCAAGTACGATCATCCCGCGCTTGAGCCGATTTTGAAGGAAACCTATGGCGTGATTCTTTATCAGGAGCAGGTGATGCAGATTGTGAGCAAGCTGGCCGGTTTTAGTCTGGCCAAGGCCGACTCGCTCCGGCGCGCAATCGGCAAAAAAATCCCTGAGGTGATGGAGCGGGAAAAACTGTCGTTTCTTGTGGGTGCCCAAAAAAATAATATCCCGGAAAGAATTGCTGAAAAAATCTGGAATCTGATCGAATATTTCGCGGGATACGGTTTCAACAAATCCCACAGCGCGGCCTATGCGTTTCTTTCTTACCAAACGGCTTATCTTAAAGCAAATTATCCGGTGGAGTTTATGACCGCTCTTCTGACTTCGGAAAAAGACAACACGGACAAAATCGTGCGGTATATTGAGGAAGCCAAACGGCTCAAGATTGAAGTGCTGCCGCCCAGCGTGAATGAAAGTTTCTCCGAATTCACGTGCTTGCCGCCGGAGCCAAATCAAGACCTGGCCTGCGGGACTATCCGGTTTGGCCTTTCCGCGGTCAAGAATGTGGGCACCACGGCCATCGAGTCCATTATCACCAACCGTTTGAAAGACGGGGCTTTTAAATCCTTTTTTGATTACACCGAGCGGGTGGATTTGCGGGTTTGCAACCGTAAAGTGCTGGAAAGTCTGATCAAATGCGGGGCACTTGATGATTTTAAACTGCACCGCTCCCAGCTCACGGCCGTTCTGGATCAGGCGCTGGATATGGGAAGCCAGCTCCAGAAAGACAAAAGCCGTGGCCAGCTTTCGTTTATGGATAATCTTCAGTCGGAAACCGGCGCCAAACCGGGTATGCGGGAGATTCCGTCCATTCCAGAATGGCCCGAGAGCCAGCTTCTCGCTTATGAAAAGGAGCTGCTCGGATTTTATGTGAGCGCGCATCCGCTTTCCAAATATGAAAAGGTGCTCAAGGCCTATGCCACGGCCGACACATCGCGCTTAGCCGAATTTCAGGATCAGGCGGATATCACCATCGGCGGGATCATCAACGAGATCAAAGAAATCACCACCAAAAAAGGCGATCGAATGGCGTTTCTCAGACTGGAAGACCTTGCAGGTTCCTGCGAGGTGGTGATTTTTCCCGAGCTTTACAAAACGTCCACTCCGATTCTGCAGAAAGATGCCACGCTTTTTATCAAAGGCAAGATGAATCTCAGGGAAGATGACCCCAAAGTGGTGGCGTTCGAAATCATCCCTCTTGCGGAAGTTCAGAAACGTTTGACCAGAGTGGTTTCCGTGGATCTCCTCACCACAGGGTTGAATCATGAGACACTTAATAAACTGAAGGATATCCTGGAGGCGCACAAAGGAAATGTACCCCTCTATCTTAATTTCAGGGCGCCAAGTGGAAAAACCATGTTGCTTTCTACCGCAGACACTTTTCGTGTCGAAACTTCGGAGGAACTTTTTCAGAAAATCGAAGGGCTTTTGGGAGAAAATTCTATTAAAATTAAAACATAGACGGAAGCCCTGGTTGTTGCTTGAGTTATAGAAAAACAGCTTGACACTCTATGAAATGTTTGATATTGTCTTGCAGCTCAAGGACTTAGGATGAAGTTTTTATAAAAAACCGTTCCTGAGGAGGTGATTCGAATGACCAAAAAAGACATTGTGATGAAGGTTTCCAACGAAACCAATTTAACGCAAATTGATGTGAAGAAAATTGTGCAAAGGACTTTGGACGCCGTGGTGGAAAGTCTTCAGCGCGGTGAAACAGTCGAACTGCGGAATTTTGGAGTGTTTAAGGTGAAAGGCCGCCGGGGCCGCCTTGGCCGTAATCCCCGCACCGGTCAAGAGGTGCAGGTTCCGGAGAAAAAGGTCGTGGTATTTAAGCCGGGGCTTGTTCTTAAGAACAGGGTAAAGTAATTCAGGAGCAAGGAGATCCTGCATGCCGAACACGGGTAAGGTGAAGTGGTTTTCCAACGTCAAGGGATACGGTTTCATTGCGCAGGAAGGTGGCTCGGATGTTTTTGTTCACTATTCGGCCATCCAGAAAGAAGGATACAAAAAGCTTGTTGAGGGCGATGTGGTGTCATTCGAGATTGCCCAGACGGAAAAAGGCACTCAGGCCGCCAATGTTGTGAAGCAGGCGAAGAAAAAAGAAGACGCCAAACCCCAGCAGGAAGCAGCTGCGAAACCAAAGAAAAAGTAACTTATCCCATTCTTTGTGCATGCCCCCCATGCCGGTTAGACTGACGGCTGGGGTTTTTCTTTCTCTAAAGACCAAAAGGAGCGTCCATGCGCGATAAGCGATTTTTCGTCGGCAAACAGGACATTAAAGGCAATGCCGCCCTTCTTTCCACCGAAGAATCCCACCACGCCCGGAATGTGCTTCGTCTGAAAAAAGGTGATGCGGTCATTGTTTTTAACGGAGAGGGGCAGGAGTTTGAAGGGAAAATTGCCTCGCTCTCCGGTCGGGTAGGTATCCAGATCGAGAAACAGCGCCGCACGCGGGTCCGTGAGATCGTGTCTGTTTGTCTTGCTCAGGCGCTTCCCAAAAAGAAAAAGATGGATTTTATCATCGCCAAGGCCTGTGAACTCGGCGTGGTGGAAATTTATCCACTGGAAGCTGAACGCAGCGCCTTTAAGTTGACCGGGCCAGGCGCAGAGCGAGTGCAGGCGCGCTGGCAAAAAATTGCGGTCCAGACCTGTAAGCAATCGCGACTCGACTGGATTCCCCAGCTTCAAAAGCCCATCAAACTCAAAGATCTCCTGCAGAAAACCCGGGATTTCGAGGCCGTGCTGATTCCTCATCCGGATCAGGACCTTCCCAAGTTTGCAGATGTTGTTGCTCTCATTAAGAGCAGGATCCTGGCGTCAAAAACAGCTTCCAACGCGGAACCAGCACTCCGCAAACTTCTTCTCGTGGTCGGACCCGAGGGAGGATTCACGGATAGGGAAATTGAGATTGCCAAGCAGCGAGGCGCTTACCTGGTCCAGCTTGGCGATCTGGTGCTCAAAACCGAAACAGCCGCGGTGGTGGGAGTCGCGCTGGTTAAATATTCCTTCAATCTTTGAATTTGCCGTGAAAAAAGTTCATTTCGCCACCTTGGGCTGTAAAACCAATCAGTACGAAACGCAGGCCATGCGGGAAAAATTCCTCAAGGCCGGATATGAGGAGACTGCCCGGGCCGGGGAGGCTGACCTTTTTGTGGTCAATACCTGCACGGTGACCGGAGCGGGCGACCGCAAGAGCCGCTCCGTGATCCGCCGTCTTCACCGCGAAAATCCAAACGCCAAAATTGCCGTCACCGGCTGTTACGCCACGCTGAATCAGGCGGAAATTCGGGAACTGCCCGGAGTGGCTTTTGTAATCCCCAATCAGGAAAAAGACCGGATCGTAACCCATATCAATCTCGACGCGGCCGGAAAATTCTGCGGCGAAGGGGATGAATCGGAGGCGAACCGGTATACCGATCTCGCTATTTCCTATTTTGCGGACCGCACACGCGCCTTTGTCAAAATTCAGGACGGATGCGATCATGCCTGCACTTACTGCAAGGTGGTGATTGTCCGTGGAGATTCCCGCAGCCGGCCGCTCGAAGAGATTTTTTTAGAGGCGGAACGACTGGCGGAAAAAGGTTACCGGGAAATTGTGCTCACGGGCATTCAACTGGGCGCTTACGGCGATGAATGGAAAAACGGCGTGAATCTCGTGAGTGTTCTCAAAAAACTTTGCGCGATCGAGGGGCTCAGGAGAATCCGTTTAAGTTCCATTGATCCCTCAGATGTTACGGATGAGTTTATCGAATGCATGCGTGAGGAATCAAAAATATGTGCGCACCTTCATCTGCCGCTCCAGAGCGGGGATGATTTTATTTTAAAGCAAATGAAACGCGCTTACCGCCGGGATCAATTCTTGCGTATCGTTGCCAAACTCCGCAACACGATGCCAGATTTTTCCCTGACCACGGATGTCATGGTGGCGTTTCCGGGTGAGGAAGAGGCGCATTTTGCGAATACGGTTCAGGTGCTGGAGCAAACCATGCCGCTTAAGGCGCATATTTTCCCTTTCAGTGTACGCGAAGGGACGCGCGCGTCTGAGTTTGACGGCAGGGTGCCGTCTGAGATTTCCCGCGATAGAGTCCATAGGCTTTCGGCCATTTCGCAAAACCTGGCCCAAAAATATCAGAGCCGTTTTATGGGACGTACGGCAGAAGTTTTGGTTGAAAGTCCCAGCGAAGAGGGTTGGCTTGAAGGGCATACGTCGAATTATTTGAAAGTAGGTTTCAAAGGAGATCCGCACTGGGTGGGGCAGTTGATGCCTGTCCGGCTTCTTGAAACCGGGCCGGATCATTTTTTAGGTGAAGTTGTAACCAATTGATATAAAATAAGTTAAGTTTATTCTCAAAGCGGGTCCGGTTTGACAACATGGGAGGCATATGCTACATTTAGCCTTTACCTATCTCCAGATGATGACATTATTTGCGAAAATTGGATGGGTAGACGTGGCGGCCCTGATTTTAATTTTCTGGGGAGTTGTTGCAGGAGTCAAAAGAGGATTGGAAGTCGAGCTTCCGTTATTTCTGGAGATCGCCATCGCCAATTTTATCACCTTTCATTATTATCAGGTTTTGGGTGATATACTCCGCGTCAAACTTTCGGCTCCCGAAGGGCCTGCCGATCTTCTTAGCTTTCTGGGAATCGCGGTGGGAAGCATTTTGGCTTTGCGGCTCTTTTTCAAACTTTTGGGAACCATCGTTTCTCTCAAATTCATGAACGCGATTTCCCGCTCGGGCGGTGCAGCGGCAGGGGCCCTGAGATTTATCCTGGCGTTCTCGCTGTTAAGTTATTTTCTTCTCCTGCTGCCGCTTGGTTTTTTTCAGAATTCATACACGGCCGAAAGGTCATGGTCTGGCCCATTTTTTGCGCAAACGAGTGAAAAGTTTTACCATTTTGTGACGTATTATCTACCTTTCAAGCTGGCAAAACCGGCTTAGTCCCGTGTTTAACAACACACAGGAGGTCAGGTGAGATACGACGACCGGATTGTTGAGCAGGTGCAGTCTCTCAATGACATTGTGGAAGTGATTTCCGGTTTTATCCCGCTCCGGCGTGCCGGAAGGAGTTTTAAGGCGCTTTGCCCGTTTCATCAGGAGAAAACGCCGTCGTTCATTGTCAATGCGGAAAGACAGGTTTTTCACTGTTTCGGTTGCGGGGTCGGAGGGGATGTTTTCTCCTTTCTGATGAAATATGAGAACTTGACCTTTCCGGAAGCTTTGCGTCAGCTGGCCGAAAGAGTGCATGTGACATTGCCGCAGAATACCGCCGGCCGGGAAGAGAATTCGATCGCCGGCAAGCTCTTTGAGATTAATGAAGCCGCTTCTCAATATTACCGGAATAATTTTCAAGACAGGGAAGCCGGGCGCATAGCCAGGGAATATCTGGAAAAACGCGGATTTGATCTTGCGGCCCTGGAAGATTTTGGAGTTGGTTTTGCGCTGGCTGATTGGCGGGGACTTTTCGATCATCTTTCCCGCCGCGGATTTCAGGAAGTGCTGATGCTTAAATCCGGTCTGGTGCTGCGCGCGGCGCAGGGAAATTTTTATGATCTCCTGCGGGGGCGGGTGATTTTTCCCATCCGGAATGTGCAGGGAAAAACGGTGGCCTTTGGGGGCAGGATCATGACCCATGAACTGCCCAAGTATATCAATTCGCCGGAGACGGAGATTTTTAGAAAGCGGCGCGAGTTTTACGGCCTGAATGTTGCGAAACGGTTCGTTTCTGACGAAAATTCGCGGATGTTTGTGGTAGAGGGATACCTTGATCAGATCCGTATGGTATTGGGCGGATTCCGGAACACGGTGGCCACGCTTGGAACTGCGTTGACCGAGGATCATGTGAGAATTCTCAAAAGGTATGTGAGCGAGGCGGTTCTTGTGTACGACGGAGATAAAGCGGGCGAAGCCGCGTCCCTGAGAGGGCTTGAGATTTTTCTTCAGGAGGGGCTTCTGGTGAAGCTGCTTTCGCTGCCTTCGGGCAAGGACCCAGACCAGCTTATCCGCGAGGATGGCACGGCTGTTTTTGAAAAATTGGCGGCGAATGCGCAGGATATTTTTGATTTTAAACTGGCTTCTTTATTAAAAAAGTACAACCGGAATGATTCGCTCGGCCTTTTGCGCATTACCAGCGAGTTTTTGGAAACCTTTGCCCATATCCGGAACGAGGTTCTGCTGGACCAGTACATCAACCGCCTTTCGGTGGTTCTGGGCGTTCAGGCCGAATCTATCCGCCGGGAACTTGAGAAATTAAAGGCAAAGTTAACTCCGCAGAATGAAAAAAGGGAAATTGCAGGCCTGGAGCCGGCCGTAAAAAGCCGGGGCGGCGCGGAACAGGATGAGTTTGCGCTGCTCAGCGTTCTTTTGACGGATCCGGCGCTTATTGAAAAAGTCGCTGAGGAGCTTGACCCTTCGGAGTTTTTGGATGAAGGGGCGCGGCAGGTTTTCTCGCTGATGGTGGAGATCAGCCGGTCAGGCGAGAAAATTTCATTGGCCGCGATTCTCAAGAAAATCCAGGATGAGCATTTGAAATCGTGCCTCCTTGAGGCCTCCTTTTTTGATCTTGACGAGCTCGCGCGTCTTAAAGCGATTGATGACTGCATCCGCAGCATCCGGCAGAAACATTTTAGAAAAAAGAAAAGTGAACTGCAGATAAGGATCAAGGCGGCCGAATCCCGCGGCATGGAGGGAGAGGTTGACCAGTTAATGAAGGAGATTCAGTCACTGAATGCCCGCATGAAATAGCGGGTCAGGCAATTTTTGCGGAAAGAGAAGAACTCATTATGAATAAATCTAGGAAGGTGAAACCGGTGAAAATAAAAAAGAAAGAGAAAAAAGCGGCGAAAGAATCCGCGAAAAATAAGAATTCAGGAGGGAATGGTTCCATGGGGATGGCGGTTGCGGAACCCTTATCCGCTTTGGGCGCTCACAAGGAAGCGGTGGCCAAACTTTTGGCCTTGGGAAAGAAACAGGGGTATTTGACTTATGAGCAGATCAACAATATTTTGCCCGAGCAGGTGACGTCGCCGGAGCAGATTGAGAAAGTGATCCTACTGCTTGCGGATCAGAGGATTGAAATCACCAGCGCACCGTCCGATCTGGAGGACAAGCAGGAGGACAAGGACGAGCGGCGCATCCGGGATACGGAAGAGGAGGCCGAGGAGGCGGAGGAGATTCCGCGCTCGGTGAAGATGGATGATCCGGTTCGAATGTACCTCCGGCAGATGGGGCAGATTTCGCTCCTCACGCGCGCGGAGGAAATCAATCTGGCGAAAAAGATCGAGGCGGCTGAGGAGAAGCTGAAAAGCGTTGTGTTCAATGCCAAGGCGTCGCGCCAGGAAGTTCTCCTGATTGCCAATCAGATCGCCAATGACGAAATGAGTCTTGAGTCAACGATTGACAGCGGTAACGGCGAAGAAGTGGAGGCCAATATCGCCAATATTAAAAAGAAATTTAAGATTCTCACCCGGCGGTTGCGTGCCTCAAGGAAGGATGCTGACCTGGTCCAGCTTTTGATGCAGTTTAATTTGAGCATGGAGATCGTGAACCAGATCATTGAAAACCTCCGCAACAAAACGCAGGAACTGCGCGGTAACCGCGAGCAGCTTAAAGATCTCCGGGCTGCCGACTCCAAAAAGGAAGTCCGCGAAAAGATCAAAACGTTGGCGGAAAGAAGCCGGCAGGTTGTGGAGGAACTCAGCGAGCCGGAGAAAAAAGTGGTGGAGCATCTGAAGTTTATTGTCCGGCAGGAAAAGGAGTTGTCCCGTGCTAAAAAGGATCTGGTGGCTGCCAATCTGCGGCTTGTGGTGAGCATTGCAAAGAAATATACAAACCGGGGGCTTTCCTTTCTGGACCTCATTCAGGAGGGGAATATCGGCCTGATGAAAGCCGTGGACAAATTTGAGTACAAGCGCGGCTACAAGTTTTCGACTTATGCGACCTGGTGGATCCGGCAGGCCATCACCCGCTGTATTGCGGATCAGGCCAGGACCATTCGTATTCCGGTTCACATGATTGAGACCATTAACAAGTTTTACCGTGCGTCCCGGCACCTGGTCCAGGAGACAGGCCGGGAGCCCACTCCCGAAGAAGTGGCTAAAGTTATGAGGATGCCTGTCGAGAAGGTGAAAGGTATCCTGAAGATAGCCCAGGAACCGATCAGCCTTCAGACGCCCATCGGGGATGACGGTGATACCATTTTTGCGGATTTCATCGAGGACAAAGGGGCGGTTTCGCCGGCCAATGCAACGGCTTACTCCATGCTCAAAGAGCAAATGGATGACGTGCTTTCCAGCCTGACGGAACGAGAGGAAAAGGTACTCAGACTGCGGTTCGGCATTGGAGATGGCTACCCCAGGACGCTTGAGGAGGTCGGGCAGATTTTCAATGTGACGCGCGAGAGAGTCCGCCAGATTGAGGCCAAAGCGCTTCGCAAGCTCAGGCACCCGACCCGTTCGCGGAAGCTAAAAAATTTTCTGGATATCCGGTTAAGCGAATAGTTCAACACCCTTGAAAGGGAGGTGGCATTCTCATGGCTGGCGTTGATGAGACAAGAAGCAGCGAACGTATTCCCACGACAGTGAACGTGCAGTATGAAGTGCATGAGTCCATGAAGAACTCGTTCCCGTTTGCGGCCAGAAAACTAACATCCACACTGACAGACATTTCGGCCACCGGTTGCTCGATCACGACCAATGTCTTTATCCCCAAAAATGTGCTCCTCAACCTTGAAATCGACGGCGCTATTTTTTATCCCGAAGATCCGAAACGGGTCATCCAGGCCACGGGACGTGTCTGCAATTCCAGGAATATTTCCAAGGACACCTACCGGCTGGGTATTTTTTTTGAAAAAATCCTCAAGGAAGAGAAGGACGCCATCAAGCATTTTGTCGACGGGTTTGACCGACGCAAGGAAAAGCGCGTTTCTTTCGGCTCGGATGCGCCGCCTCCACAGGGCGCTTGAGCAGCTCTGACCGCTGTGGGGAGGGCGAAACTTTGAAATTTTTTTTATATACGTTTACAGGAATTTTTCTTGCGACCCTTCTCACGGTCCCCATTTTGATTCTTCGTAAGCTGCCGGATTCCCAAGCTTCTTCCTCCTCTATCCCCCTTAAATCCAGAGGCGATGAAAGAGCGCCGATTCAAATCGTGGAGTACAGCGATTTTCAATGCCCCTCCTGTCAAGCCGTGGAAATGCCCCTCAAAGAGCTTCTGGATCGTTACCCAGGAAAATTTTATTTTGTTTACAAGCATTTTCCGCTGATGGGGCACAAATTTTCTCCGCTGGCCCATCAGGCGGCGGAATGCGCCCATGAACAGGGGAAATTCTGGGAATTTCATGACCGCTTATATCAGGATCAGATGGTGTGGTCTTCTGCCCTTGACCCGCTGAAGATTTTTCTGAATTACGCCAGGGACATGAAGCTCAATGAAGAGAGATTTGCAAGATGTCTTGAAAATGCGGCGGTGGCGGAGAGGATTCAGGTCGACAAAAAAGAGGGGCAGTCCGCGGGGGTAAATTCAACGCCGACTTTTTTTGTGAACGGAGTCATGCTGACCGGCAGCCGGCAGTTTGGCGAGAGCGCGGACCGCCTGGTTCAGGAAAAACTGGCTGAGCAAAAAGGATGACGTCTTCAAAGTATTCCCCTTCTCTTGCGCTGGCGGCAAGGTTGTGGGTGGGAGCGGTGCTGGCTTACGCCGGATTTATGAAGCTGATGGAACCCGCGGCCAATTTCCAGGCTGCGTTGGAGCAGTATCCCCTGATTCCGTCCCCTCTCCTTCCTTTTTTAGCCCGGACTGTTCCCTGGATTGAGTGGATAGGCGGCGTCTTTTTCATGCTCGGGTATTTGACGCGGGTTTGTGCGTTTGTTTTTATGTTTTTTTCTTTGGGATTTATCGTGATTTTGTCCGGACCTTTTTGGACAGGATCCGCTGCCAAGGGCTGCGGTTGTTTCGGACAGAGCGGTTTCACACTCACTGTGAGCCAGGCTTATATCCTGGATTGGGCCAATTTTATTCTCAGCTCTTTCATCATTTCCGTCAAAAAAAAGTTTTTCAGCTTGGATCGATTGTTCTTATGAGCTCCCGTTTTCCTCGCTACGTCGTCATCCACGGACACTTTTACCAGCCGCCGCGGGAAAATCCCTGGACCGAGGCAGTTGAGAAACAGGATCCCGCTTTTCCTTTTCATGACTGGAACGAGCGCATTGCCCGCGAATGTTACACGCCGAATGGCATGGCGCGCGTCGTGGATTCCCATCAAAAAATTATCGATTTGGTCAACAATTATAGTTACATGAATTTTAATTTCGGGCCTACGCTTCTTTCCTGGTATGAAATTCATCATCCCCGCGAGTATGAACGAATTCTTCTGGCGGATGAAAGAAGCCGGAAACGTCTTGGATTCGGCAATGCCATTGCCCAGGCCTACAATCACCGTATTTTGCCGCTGGCCAAAAGGCGCGAGCAGGTGACGCAGGTGCGCTGGGGCATGGCCGATTTCAGGCGCCGCTTCGGCCGGGCCCCGGACGCGATGTGGCTTCCCGAAACGGCGTGCAACCGGGCGACCCTGGAGGTGCTGGCCGATCACGGCATGAAGTACGTGATTTTGGCGCCCACGCAGGCGGAGCGGATCCGGCCTTTTGGCAGCTTGTCATGGATGGATGTCAACCAGGGAAACGTGGATCCGCGGCGTCCTTACCGTCATTTTTTTTCCGCCGACCGGAACCGGTTTATCGATATTTTTTTCTATAATGGAAATCTCTCCCACGATATCGCTTTTGGCAAATTGATGACCAGCGCCAAAATCGCGGCGGACAGGTTTGAAGCCTGTTTTGACAAGGACGCCAAAGAGCCGCAAATCGTCCACGCCGCGACAGACGGCGAATCTTACGGCCACCACGAGCATTTTGCGGACATGACGCTGGCCTACCTATTAAAGTATGAGTTTCCTGGCCGCGGGATGACGGTCACCAATTATGCCCGTTACCTTGACGAGCACCCACCCAACTGGGAAGTTGAAATCAAGGAAGGGCCCAAGGGAGAAGGGACGGCCTGGAGTTGCTCGCACGGCGTGGGCCGGTGGAAAGAGGATTGCGGCTGCGGTGCGGTAGGCGGGCATCACCAGAAATGGCGCTCTCCCCTGAAACAGACCCTGGACTGGCTGGAGCAGGAAACCGTGTCCCTTTTTGAAAAACAGGGTTCGGATTATTTCAAGGATCCCTGGCAGGCCCGGGACGCTTATGTCGAGGTTATTCTTGACCGGAGCGATGAAAATGTGGAACGTTTTGCGTCTGCGTATTTGAAACCTTCTGTGCTGCCGGCGGGAAAGGTGAAGGCGCTCAAGCTGCTTGAGCTGGCCAGAAACTCCCAGCTCATGCACACCAGCTGCGGCTGGTTTTTCTCGGAGATTTCCGGCATTGAAACCGTGCAGAATCTAAAGTATGCTTCCCGCGCCATGCAATTGGCCCAGGAAATCACGGCCCGGGATTTTGAACCGGAGTTTCTTCTCAAATTGAGCCAGGCGCCCAGCAACCGTCCCGAACTCGTGAGCGGCAAGAATGTATACACGCAACTGGTTCTTCCTTCAGCCCTGACTTTTGATCGCATTCTGGCGCATTATGCGGCCTATCTTTTATTCAACCGTCTGCCCCAGAAAATTCATTTTTACAGCTATCAAATTCAGCGGTTTTTGGATGCGGAGAAAGTTACCGTGACGCGCAGAGTTGCAGCCGGCCGGGTGTCGGTCTCAAGCGAAGTGACCAAGGAAAAGGAAGAAAAGATTTTTTTAGCGCTCTATTCCACCTGGCCGTCTTTTATCCTCCGGATTTATGTGAAACAGTTTGAAAGCGAGGCGGAAGTGAAACGGCTCGAAGAAAAAGTTGCCGCTATCACCGACGAAATGCCTTTTGCGGAACTGGAGCGGGCCGGGAATGAACTTTTTAATGATTCCTACTTTATGCTGCGGGATCTCCTCCCTGATGAACGGGAAGAAATTTTGAACGTGCTCTTCAGGGAAAAGCTGGGGAAGCTTTATAAGGATTATCCTCTTATCTTTAAGGAGTTTCTACCGGTGCTTCAGGAATTGCGGACATTAGAGAAAAAATTGCCCCAGCAGATTAAAAGCCAGTTTGAGTTCATGCTTCATGAAGAGCTGGTGAATGGCCTGACGCACTTCGGTCAGAACGGGAATTTGGCGGCGCTTGAGTATTTAATGGATCTTGTGAAGGAGGCAAGGGAATCGGGACTGCTTGCCTCCACCCCCCAAAGTGAAACAGTATTTGAAATGGTGATTCTGCGGGAATTTGCCGTGTTTTTGAAGGAATGGACGGTTTTTCAGCTCGTGCGCGTGAGCCGACTGGTGGAATTTGCTGGCATTGCCGGATTTTCCGAATGGCGGTATCGCATGGAGAATCAGGTTTTTAGTGCGCTGGTGGACAAGGTCTATCCCCGTCTTTCCGAAGCGGGCGGCGATGAGGCCGGCCTGCTCAAAGCGGTGATTAAGCTGGCTGAGAAGCTGAATATCAATGTCGAGCTCTCGTACAAGGTTTTCCAGGAATCGAAGGTGGCGGAAAAAAGATAATTCAATGTCAGGCCTGTCCCGTTTTGCATCGCGAAAAGGGCTGATATCTTTGGCCTGAAAATCTTAATTTAGGGCCCGTAGCTCAGCTGGTTAGAGCAGGGGACTCATAATCCCTTGGTCCAAGGTTCGAATCCTTGCGGGCCCATTTCTATAAAAGGCAGCGAGCGAAGCGGCTGTCTTTGCGGATCTGTCAAAGTTGTTGACAGTGGCGGCGGCGAACGAAGTGAGCAGCCCTTTGAGCCGCAAGTTGCGGCTCAAAGGGGCCCACTTGTTACAATTATTGACTTGAGACGCCTCCTGTTGTAACCTTATCCCCTGGAGTGAAATATGATTCAGCTGAAGGTTTTTACAACCAAGGAAGCCAATGCCCTCATCCCCGAGATCTCGCGCTTGATTCTTGATTTAAGAGAAAAGCGTACCCTGATTGAAAAGAAAGAGGTTGAGATCGACGCGCTGGAACTAGTCACGGAGGACGATTCCGAAGCCGGTCATGCCTTGCTCAAGCGTGAGGTTGAACAACTCAATTGTTTGATTGCGGATTTCAATGCCACCGTGGACTTTATTCACGGCCACGGCTGTTTTCTCAAGGATGTGAACACCGGGCTGGTGGATTTTTATGCGGTCATGGATGGCAAAGTGGTTTATCTTTGCTGGAAGTTCGGCGAAGAGGAGATCACGCACTGGCATGAGGTCGGTGGGGGATACGCCTCCCGGCAGCAACTGCCCAAAGAAGACGATCCTTCGAGATAGTCCGCATCGAGCCGAAGGGGCTCCGTAAGACGTTACGCATTGCCAAACCTTCTAGGATTTTAAGGAAACCCTCGTCACAGGCCTAAGATATTGGCCTGTCAGCGCCGCACCTCGCAAAGTTTTTGTGAGGGCTCATTTTTATCAATAGAGGATGAAGAAGGCATGAAAATTCTGCAGCGTTATGTTTTGCGGGAGCTTGTATTCCCCTTTGCGATTTCGCTGATTCTTTTCACGTTTATTTTTATCGTGGGGAATCTGGTGAAGCTCGCGGACCTTCTGGTCAACAAGGGGGTCAGTATATTCGATATCCTGTATATCCTGATGCTTCTAACGCCCAAGCTCTTCGGCTTTATCCTGCCCACGAGCCTTTTGACCGCTGTTCTTCTAACTTTCGGCGCCTTGGCTCAGCACAATGAAATCATTGCCATCAAGGCCTGCGGGGTTAATGTGTGGAAGATTATGGCGCCTATTGTCGCGCTGGGATTTCTTGTCAGTCTCATTGCGCTGATCACAAATGATCAGATCCAGTCCAAGGCCTCGTTTGCCTACCGCCGCGCAGTGAAAAATATTTTGATTAAAAAACCCATGGCTTATCTTGAAGCCGGCCGGCTTATCAAGGAATTTCGCGAATACATTATTCTTGTCCAGAAAATAGAGGGGAATCGGCTCGAAGGCGTCACCATTTATCAGCCGCAGACCAATAAGCCCACCCGCACCATCATTGCGGAAAGGGGCGAGATCATCTCCTCACCGAATGATAAAACGCTGGTGCTCAAGCTTTACAACGGCTCAAGCGACGAGCCGAATCCGGACGATCCCAATGTTTTTTACAAGCTGGATTTCAAGAGTTTTGAGCTTCCGCCTATCAATTTGGGAACGGATGAGGCGCCAATGAATAAGAAGATTAAAGACATGACGCTGGACGAAATTATGGTAAAGATCCGGCAGAACTCCAAGAAAACCAAGGAGGACGGGGAGGCGCTGAATGCGCTGCGGAGTGAATTTCACAAGAAAATCTCCTTTTCCTTCGCCTCTTTTGTCTTCACGCTGATCGGGCTGCCGCTCGCCATTATCACCCGGCGTGGCGAGACGGTGATCAGTTTTTGCCTTGCCATGGGCGTGGTGACGTTCTATTATATATTGTTTGTGTGGACCAGCACATTGGGAACCTATGGCGTGATGCCCCCCGGGATTCTTTTATGGCTTCCTAACATTTTTTTGATCGGGATAGGCGTGCATCTTATCAAGCGGGTTGTCCTGATCTGATTTTGGTTTTAAGCGGGCTCTTTCACAGATGATCGCTGCTCCTTCTTCGAAGGGGCGGAGGAAAGTCCGGGCTTCACAGGACAGGGTGCTGGCTAACGGCCAGGCGCTTGGCTTGCCTTTATGGCAAGTCAGGTGACGGAAAGTGCCACAGAGACTAGACCGCCTTGCCCCTTTTCTCACGAAAAGGGGCGGGTAAGGGTGAAAGGACGGTGTAAGAGACCGTCACTCTTTATGGCAACATAAGGAGGAGGAAAACCCCACCTGAAGAAAGACCAAACAATTCCCGTGGCTGGTCCGGCCGATACGGGAGGGTAGGTCGTTGGAACCCTTTGGCAACAGAGGGGCTAGATAGATGATCATCGCGGTTCTGAGGGCAACTTCAGGACTGAACAGGACTCGGCTTATAGCGAAAGAGCCCGCTTAAGCCTCTTGACAAACCGTGAGTATTGAAGTAACCTATGGTCAACCTTTTAAATCCGTTCCTGCGAGAGCGGAAAAGGAGCATACGTGAACCATTGGTTCTATAAATCCAACAAAGCTCGGCCAAAGCCGGGCTATTTTTTTGCCCGAAATCGGCCCTCGCTTGCCCCGGAGTTCCCCCATGCCGGATGAAAAAAAGGTGCTTGACCAGGAAGGCATGGAGCGGGCTCTCGCCCGGATTGCCCATGAGATGCTGGAGAGAAACAAAGGCATCCTCGATCTAGCCGTGGTGGGAATCCGCACCCGGGGCGCGTTTCTCGGCCAGCGTTTCCAAACCAAAATTCAGGAAATCGAGCATCAATCCATCCCTCTTGGAATTCTCGACATCACGCTTTACCGCGATGATTTGACGGAAATCGGCGCCCAGCCGCAGGTGCGCGGCTCGGAGATTGATTTTGATCTGAACGGTAAAAAGGTGGTGCTGGTGGATGACGTGCTGTTCACGGGAAGAACCATCCGCTGCGCGCTGGACGCCCTGATTGATTACGGCCGCCCGGCCAGCATTCAGCTTGCGGTTCTCATCGATCGCGGACACCGGGAGCTTCCCATCCGGGCGGATTATGTGGGCAAGAACATCCCGACTTCCCACAGCGAGGAAGTGGTGGTCCGTCTTGCGGAAATCGACAGCCGGGATGAAGTGATTGTACGGAGGAAATTGTCATGAGTGCAACTTGGACGCGCAAGGATCTTCTGGGCTTGAGGGACATGAGCCGCGAGGAAATCGAATTAATTCTTAAAACCGCGGCGTCTTTCAAGGAAATATCAACCCGACCCATTAAAAAAGTTCCAACCCTGCGAGGCCGGACCGTGGTTAATTTTTTCTTTGAGCCGAGTACGCGCACGCGCGCCTCGTTTGAAATCGCGGAGAAGCGGCTTAGCGCTGATAGTCTGAATTTTTCAAGTTCAGGATCCAGCATCGAAAAGGGAGAGACGCTTCTCGATACCGGTAAGAATATTGAGGCCCTCAAAGTGGATTTGCTGGTGATGCGTCATCCGGCTTCAGGCGCGCCGCATCGCCTGGCGCGGCATATCAAGCCGGGTATTATCAATGCGGGCGACGGGACCAATGAGCATCCCACCCAAGCCCTGCTCGACATGCTGACCTTGAAAGAGAAAAAAGGAAAAATCGAAGGACTTCATGTGGCTTTTATCGGAGATATCCTTCACAGCCGCGTAGCGCGTTCCAACATCTGGGGACTCACCAAACTAGGCGCTAAAGTCACGGTGTGCGGGCCGCGCACGCTTCTTCCGGTGGAAATCGAGACCCTGGGTGTGAATGTGAGCACGGATGTGGATGAGGTGATTTCCGAAGCCGACGCCATCACGCTTCTTAGAATCCAGCTCGAAAGGCAGCAGGAACCCTTTTTCCCAAGCGTGCGGGAATATGCCAAAACCTTCGGAATCACGGTTGACCGCCTTAAAAAAGCCAAGAAAGATCTTTTGATCATGCATCCGGGTCCCATCAATCGCGGAGTCGAGCTTGCGGATGAGGTGGCCAACGGCCCGCATTCCGTGATTCTGGATCAAGTGACCAACGGGATTGCGGTGCGCATGGCGGTTCTCTATCTTTTGAGCGGAGTTATCGGAAAGGAAAAAAGCAAAGATGTCGATTCTATTGCGCAATATTCGAGCCATTGATTCCAAGAACAAGGTAGACGGCATTCTCGATTGCTTGATCGAGAAGGGAAAAATTACCAAGCTGGGGAAAAACCTGCCGGCACAGGCCACCCAAACCATTGAAGGGAAAAATCTTTGTCTGATTCCGGGACTGATTGATCTTCACACCCATTTCCGGGAGCCGGGTTCTGAATATAAGGAAACCATTGAGACCGGCTCGCGTGCGGCGTTAAAAGGCGGATTCGTAGGATGCGTGGCCATGCCCAATACCAATCCTGCCTGCGATAACCAAAGCGTGGTCGCGGCCGTGCTCCGGCGCGCCAAGGAATCCGATTTCAATATTTTTCCCTGCGGCACTATCAGCAAGGGAAGGCTGGGAAAAGAACTTTCTGAAATGGCGGAGCTCAAAGAAGCCGGCTGCGTGGCTGTGAGCGATGACGGTAATTTTGTGCAGAATTCGCTTCTCATGCGTCACGCTTTGGAGTATGCCTCCATGTTTGATTTTCTAGTCATCAGCCACGCCATTGATGAAGACCTTTCGCGCGGAGGCGTGATGAATGAGGGAAGAATGTCGACCGTGCTCGGCCTCAAGGGAAGCCCCAACGCGGCGGAAGAAATCGCGGTGATTCGGGACATAGCTTTGACTAAACTCGTCAAGGCGCGTCTGCATATCGCCCATGTTTCCACCGAAGGTGCGGTGAAACTGATCCGCGAAGCCAAAGCCGATGGGGTGACCGTGACCGCCGAGGTTACGCCGCATCATTTTGCGCTCACGGATGAAATGCTCACGGATTACGACACCAATTTCAAAATGAACCCGCCGCTTCGAACGGCACGGGATGTAGCTGAGATTATCAAAGGGCTCAAGGACGGGACCCTTGATGTGATCGCGACCGACCATGCGCCGCATGCGGCGGAGGAAAAAGAGCGCGAATTCAATGAGGCGCCATTCGGGGTCACCGGCCTTGAGACGGCGCTCGGCGTGACGCTCACGGAGCTTTATCATAAAGGCGTTCTCACGATTCAGGAGGTTATCTGGAAAATGGCGTTAAAACCCGCCGAATTGATCGGGCTTAAAAATTTTAATGAAATCAAGGAAGGGGCGGATGCCAACCTCACGGTGGTGGCGCTCGACGAAGAATGGGAAGTAAAAAAAGAGGCTTTTGCTTCCAGGTCGAAGAATTCCTGTTTCGCGGGAAAAAAATTAAAAGGCAAAGTGCGGCACACTATATGCAATGGCAGGCTCTATTCGTTCGATAAGGAAATGATAAGTTAAAAAGCTATTGTCTCCGGCCTGTTTGCTGGAGCGAATTCCAATCATGGAACACCTTGTTTTTATGAAGCTTTTAATGATTGGCTGAGCGGAAGCAACAGGCCGGAGACAGCCAAATGAGGGGTGAATAAAAAGAAATGAAAGCGATCTTGGCGCTGGAAGACGGGCTAGTGTTCGATGGGCTGGCCTTTGGAGAAGAGGGCGAGGCCATGGGAGAGGTAGTGTTTAACACCGCCATGACGGGGTATCAGGAGATTTTAACGGACCCTTCCTATAAAGGACAGATCGTCACCATGACCTATCCTCATATCGGAAATTACGGAGTCAATTCCGCGGATGTGGAATCCTTCAAGCCCCATGTGGAAGGATTTGTGGTGCGGGAATTGAGTCCGGTGGTGAGCAATTACCGCGCAGAAATGAGTTTAGATCAGTACCTGAAAAAAAATAAAATTTTGGCTATTGAGGGCATTGACACACGCATGCTCACCAAACATTTGCGGGATTTTGGCGCGAAAAAGGGAATTATCTCGACCGTGGATCTGGATAAAAGGCGATTGATCAAGAGGGCAAAAAATTCTACCAGCATTGTGGGCGTTGATTTGGTTAAGGAAGTGACTTGCAAGAAGCCTTATGATTTTACCGAAGGACTGCTTCAGGGATTTGAATGGCCCCAAGAGGCCGCAAAAAAAGATAAGCAATATTTTGCAGTTTGCGTGGACGGTGGCATCAAGTTCAATATTTTACGCAAGCTCAACCAGCACAGCTTTCGCGTCAAAGTGGTGCCGGCTTCGACTTCCGCGGAGGAGATTCTGGCTCTGAAGCCGCACGGCATTTTTTACTCTAACGGCCCTGGGGATCCCGAGCCGGTGCGCTATTTGTGGGGCAATATGCAGAAACTGATTGGCAAAATTCCTATTTTCGGGATTTGCCTGGGGCATCAGATGCTGGGGCTTGCCCTGGGCGCTAAAACCTTCAAACTTAAGTTCGGTCACCGCGGCGGGAATCAGCCGGTGATGGATATGAAAACGCGCCAGGTGGAAATCACGGCGCAGAATCACGGGTTTTGCGTGGATGAAAAAACGCTGCCCAAAGACGTTGAAGTCACGCATATCAATTTGAATGACAAGACCCTGGAAGGAATCCGGCATAAAAAATATCCCGTGTTTTCGGTGCAGTATCATCCGGAAACCTCGCCCGGGCCGCATGACAGCGATTATCTTTTTGGGAGATTTTACCGCATGGTCGACGAGGGAGTCTGGTGATGCCCAAAAGAACCGACATTAAAAAAATTCTCATTATCGGATCCGGGCCCATCATCATCGGCCAGGCCTGCGAGTTTGATTATTCAGGGACCCAGGCCTGCAAGGCGTTGAGGCAGGACGGGTTTCAGGTGGTGCTGGTGAATTCCAATCCGGCCACTATCATGACCGATCCGGACATGGCGGACCGGACTTACATCGAGCCGGTCACCGTGGATATCCTTGAAAAAATCATTGAGCGCGAAAGGCCGGATGCCTGCCTTCCTACCATGGGCGGCCAAACCGGGCTTAACACGGCGGTCGAGGCCTGCGAACGGGGCATTTTCTCCAAATATAAAGTCGAACTGATCGGCGCCAAGTATGAGGCCATTAAAAAGGCCGAGAACCGCGAGCAGTTTAAACAGGCCATGCAAAAAATCGGTTTGGATTTGCCGAAAAGCGGTTTTGCTTATTCCGTGGAGGATGCGCTGAAACATGCCGAGACGATCGGGTATCCCGTGATTGTCCGGCCGAGTTTCACACTGGGCGGCTCCGGAAGCGGGATATGTTTTAACCGCGCTGAGCTTGAAAAAGTGGCGCATCTCGGGCTGGAGTACAGCATGACGCACGAAGTCCTGATTGAGGAATCCGTGCTGGGATGGAAAGAATACGAGCTTGAGGTGATGCGCGATATCAAGGACAACGTGGTTATTATCTGCTCCATCGAGAATTTTGACCCGATGGGTGTGCACACGGGAGACTCCATCACTGTGGCGCCAGCCCAGACACTTACGGACAAGGAATACCAGCGTATGCGCGACGCGGCGATCAAATGCATCCGCGAAATCGGAGTGGAGACCGGCGGGTCCAATATTCAGTTTGCCGTTCATCCGCAAACCGGCCGCATGGTGGTGATTGAGATGAATCCCCGCGTGTCGCGCTCTTCGGCGCTCGCTTCCAAAGCTACCGGTTTTCCCATTGCGAAATTTGCGGCCAGGCTTGCGGTCGGCTACACCTTGGATGAAATCTCCAATGACATCACGAAATACACACCTGCGTCTTTCGAACCTACGATTGATTACTGCGTGGTAAAAATTCCGCGCTTTGCGTTTGAAAAATTTCCAGGCGTGAATGACACGCTTTCAACCCAGATGAAGTCGGTCGGCGAGGTCATGTCCATCGGCCGCACCTTTAAGGAAGCCCTGCAAAAAGGGCTCCGGTCGCTGGAGACCCGGCGCTTTGGCTTGGGCGCGGACGGCCGGGACGACATTTTCGGCGAGCGGCTCAAGGACCGCGCAGAACTTCTCAAATGGCTTAAAGGCGCCAGAGACAATAAAGAGTTGAAGGAAAAAATTCTCTCCTACCTTGCCAAGCCCAAGGAGAACCGGATTTTTTATATCAAGTACGGCCTCCAGGCAGGGCTAACCACAAGTGAAATCCATGCATCATCCCACATTGACCCCTGGTTTCTTGAACAGATAAAGCAAATTGTGGATCTCGAACGGGAGCTGCTTGAAGCCAAAGGCAAAATACTGGATCATGCGTTGCTTCTTAAAGCGAAAAAATACGGCTTCGCCGACCGTCAGCTTGCATTTTACCGGGGGAGTACGGAAGATGAAATCAGAAAATATCGCAAAAAATTAGGCATCGAGGCCACGTTTAAACTTGTAGATACGTGCGCCGCGGAGTTCAAGGCCTACACGCCGTATTTTTATTCCACCTATGAATCCGAAGATGAGACGGTTAAAACCACAAAACCCAAAGTCATGATTCTGGGCGGCGGGCCCAACCGCATCGGGCAGGGCATTGAGTTTGATTACTGCTGTGTTCAGGCCGCGTTTGCGCTGAAAGAGATCGGGTATGAGACCATCATGGTGAATTCCAATCCTGAGACAGTGAGTACAGACTATGACACCTCCGACAAACTTTTCTTTGAGCCGCTCACGCGCGAGGATGTGCTGAATATTTGTGACCGTGAAAAACCCATGGGTGTGATTGTGCAGCTGGGCGGGCAGACACCTCTTAATTTGTCCAAGTCGCTTCAGGAGGCGGGCATTAAAATTCTCGGGACTTCCTCGGAATCCATTGCGGCGGCTGAGGACAGGAATTTATTTAAGAAACTGCTGGATAAAATCGGGCTCAAACAGCCTCCCAACGGCATTGCCTATACGGAAGCCGAAGCGGTCAAGATCGCGAACAAGATCGGCTATCCGGTGGTGGTGCGGCCCTCTTTTGTTCTGGGCGGCCGCGCCATGGAAATTGCCTACGACGATACCCAGCTCAAGGAATTCATGAAGATTGCGGTGGATGTTTCGGACGAGCATCCCATTTTGATTGATAAATTTCTTGAGCATGCCTCGGAAGTGGACGTGGATTTGATCGCGGATGGAGACATCCAGGTGGTGGGCGGCGTGCTGGAGCATATCGAAGAGGCCGGCATTCATTCGGGCGACAGCGCCATGGCTATTCCGCCGTTTTCCCTGAGTAAAAAGCTTGTGGATGAGATTATGCTGAAGACAAAAAAAATTGCGTCCGAGCTCAAAATCAAGGGACTGATGAATGTGCAGTACGCCGTTCAAAACGGCGATGTTTATTGCCTGGAAGTGAACCCGCGTGCCTCACGGACTGTGCCTTTTGTGAGCAAGGCCATCGGCGTGTCGCTGGCCAAACTGGCCAGCCAGGTGATGGTTGGACGGAAGCTCAAGGATCTCGGATTCACCAAAGAGGTGACACCGCTTTTCACTTCGGTCAAGGAATCGGTTTTTCCGTTTATCAAATTTCCGGGCGTGGACATCATCCTGTCGCCGGAGATGAAATCCACGGGCGAGGTCATGGGCATTGACCAGGATTTCGGCCTGGCGTTTTACAAATCGCAGGATGCGGCCTCTCAGCGCCTGCCGCTTGAGGGTAAAATTTTTGTCAGTGTTAAGAACGAGGACAAAAAAGAAATTGCACCTGTGGCCAAAGAGCTGGTACGCATGGGGTATTCGCTAATTGCCACCCAAGGGACGCAGGAGTATTTGTCATCGCTCGGGATTCCGGTTGAAAAGGTGCTGAAACTTGCCGAGGGTCGGCCGAATGTCGCGGACAAGATCAAGAATAACGAAATCAAATTGATTATCAATACGCCAAACGGCAAAGGGCCCACGCTGGATGAGGCCAAGATCCGCTCGCTTGCCGTATCGCATTGCCTTCCGTGCATCACCACCGTCAACGGAGCCAAAGCGACCTTAGCCGGCCTCCGCGCGTTCAAAGAGCGTGGGTATCAGGTGAAGTCCATTCAAGAGTATCACGCGCTTTATGGACATAAACCACGCAAAAAAGATTTGTCTCCTGCCTGACATGAAAATGCTCGATCGGGTGGTCGCCATCAGGGAAAATACGAAACTCACTTCGCATCTTTACAAAGTCGGTTTTGATTCAGCCGGTCTTGCGAAGATACTCAAGCCCGGACATTTTCTCCAAGTGGCGGTGACCGACACCTATGACCCTTTTTTGAGAAGGCCTTATACGATTTACCGCGTCAAAGGCAGCCGCCTTGAGATTTTGTACCATGTGGTCGGCCGCGGTTCTGACATTCTGGCCCAAAAAAAAAGGGGGGATACGCTCAAGGTGATGGGCCCTCTCGGGAATATTTTCAAAATCAACAAAAGTCGGATCAATGTTGTCGTGGGCGGCGGTATTGGCATTGCCCCTTTTATTTTTCTGGGGCAGAAAATGCGGATCGATCATTTTCTGATGGGCGCGCGTTCCAAGGACGGATTGCTTCCCAGGGCCGAGGTCGGAGCCCTGTGGAAAAAAGCCCGGTTTTCGACCGAAGATGGCTCCTCAGGCACCAAGGGATTTGTCACGCGCTGCCTCGAGGAAGTAATCCGGGAAACCAAGGACCTGAAACGGATTTATCTTTACGCCTGCGGACCCACGGTCATGATGAAGGCTGTGATGGAAATGGCCGCGAAGTACAAAATTGAAGGAGAGGCCTCGGTGGAGGAGCGCATGGCCTGCGGCGTGGGAGCCTGTCTGGGATGCGTGGCCGAGACCCGGGACGGTTACAAAACTTCCTGCGTTGAAGGCACGGTTTTCGCGTTTGACAAACTTATCCTATGAATAAAACAAGCGCAAAGAAAAATAAAAAATTCACGGATTTAAGTGTGAGGATCGGAAGCCTTTTGTTCAAGAATCCCGTGACCGTGGCGTCCGGAACTTTCGGCACGTCGGATGAATACGCGGGCTGGGTGGATTTTGAGAAGCTCGGCGCGATTACCACCAAGACCGTGACGCGCAAGCCCCGGCAGGGAAATGTCATGCCCAGGATTTACGAGACGCCGGGCGGGATGCTGAATGCCATTGGTTTGCAGAACAAGGGCATTGAAGAATTTATCGAGCACAAAATCCCTTATTTTTCCAAGATCAAGACACATCTTATCGTGAATATTGCGGGTGAATCCGTGGAAGACTACGTGGAACTCGCGAAACGGCTTGATCCGTTCAAGGAAGTTTCAGCCGTTGAGCTTAACATTTCGTGTCCCAATGTGAAAAAGGGGCTTGAATTTTGCGCCAAGCCCGAGCTGGCCTATGAAGTGGTGAAGGCTGTGAAAGACGTTACACGCCACCCTATTTTCACCAAGGTGTCGCCCGAGGCGCATGATTTTTTGGGAGTGACCGAGGCCTGCGTCAAAGCGGGGAGCGATGCCTTGACCGCCATCAATACTCTCAAAGGCATGGCGATTGACGTAGCGGGGCGAAGGCCGCGGCTTTCCAATATTTTTGGCGGTTTGAGCGGGCCGGCCATAAGACCGATTGCGCTTCGCTACGTTTACGAGATCAAAAGGCATTTTGATATTCCCGTGATCGGGACAGGCGGCATCATGACCGCCTATGACGCACTGGAATTCATCGTGGCGGGCGCGCACATGGTGGCCTCGGGTACGGCCAATTTTGTGAATCCACGCGCCAGCATGGAAATCTTGGAGGGGATTGAAAAGTATCTGAAAGAAAACAACATCGCCTCGATCAACGACCTGCGCGGAACTTTGCGCACCGAAGGCCGCAAAGAAGAAATGCCCGCAGGATGAAACCGTGAGCAATCAAAAAAGAATTATTGTGGCGCTGGACACGCAGGATTTGAAGACCTGCAAGAAGTGGGTCAAGAATCTCAAGGGCCTGATTCATTTTTACAAAGTCGGCAGCGAACTTTTTACGGCTGTTGGCCTCGACGCCGTGCATTTTGTGCTGGATCAAGGCGCGGATGTTTTCCTGGACCTGAAATTTCACGATATTCCAAATACCGTTGCCCAATCCGCCAAGGCCGTGGCGGGACTCGGCATTAAAATGTTTAACGTGCATACGCTTGGCGGATTGAAGATGCTGCGTGCCGCAAGAGAGGCGGTCGGGAATGGAAAAGCGCGGCCGTGGCTTTTAGGCGTCACGATTCTGACCAGTCACGGGGAAAAAGAACTCGCAAACGAACTTCAAATCAAGGTGCCGCTTAAAAATCAGATTTTACATTTGGCCAAGCTCGGCCGGGAAGCAGGGTTGGACGGTGTGGTGGCCTCGGCGCAGGAAGCCGCTGAAATTAAGAAACAGCTTGGCACTTCCTTTAAAGTTGTGACGCCGGGGATTCGCCCTCTGTGGGCCGCCAAAGGCGATCAGACCCGCATTGTGACGCCAAAACAGGCCTTTGATCTTGGAGCGGATTACATTGTGGTCGGACGCCCCATCACCGGCGCGGAGGATATTCGCGGCGCGGCTTCAAAAATCATGGAGGAGGTTGTGTCGTGATCGATCGGGAAGAGACTCTTCGCCTTTTTGAAAAAACCCAGGCGCTTTTGAACGGCCATTTTCAGTTGGCATCCGGATTGCACAGCGCCCAGTATTTCCAATGCGCGCTGATTTTGCAATACCCGGCTTACGCGGAAAAATTAGGCCGAGCTATTGCGGAAATGTTTAAGGGCCAGAAGATCACCTGCGTGGTGGGCCCCGCGATCGGCGGAATTATCATCGGATGGGAAGTGGCACGCGCCCTTGGTGTCAAAGGAATATTTGCCGAACGGGTCAACGGCGAGATGAAACTCCGGCGCGGTTTTGCTGTAAATCCGGCAGATAAAATCCTGGTGGTGGAAGATGTGATCACAACCGGCGGTTCGGCGCAGGAAGTGGTGAATCTTCTGAAGGGGAGCACATCGGTATTGGGCGTCGCATCGATTGTAAACCGGAGTTCCGTGCCGCCTTCTTTCGGAGTGCCGTACAAAAGTCTGCTGAAAATGGAAATCAAAACCTATGAGCCGGCCACCTGTCCCTTGTGCAAAGAAGGCCGTCCGATTGACAAACCTGGTACCAAGGCCAACGTTCAGCCTGGGTGAGTTGATTATTACTGCTATGGAGCCGTGCAGCTATACTCTTTACCAGTTGAGAGCTCGACACATTCACATCCACCGTTTGGTTCTGGCTCCGACAGGAAACAACCACCAGTGCATGACGGATGTGGGGTGTATGTACTGCAGTCCTTTTCTCCTGTAGTGGAAGGAGTGGGAGGGTCGCCAATTCTTTGCGGATCCTCCGGGTTAATATCAAACGCAGCCAGGGACGAGCAAAAAAGAAAAACACCTAATGCAATTACTGTGAAAATTTTACGAAAATCATGTTTCATACATTTTCCTTTCATCATGAGTAAGACTTGTAATTAAAATTAACATCTGAAATCAAAATTTACAAATTGATGTAATAGCTTGTATGACCATAACTTTTGATAAGTTGACCGGAGGATGGAGTTTAGGTATACTAAAACGCCTACCCGGGAAAGTTTGATTTTCTTAACATCCTGTAAATATAGGATTTATAAGTACTTGGCGCTATCGTCTAGCCCGGTCTAGGACGTCAGATTCTCATTCTGAAAACACGGGTTCGAATCCCGTTAGCGCTACGTTGTCCTCGATATTGAAAGGATTTGCTTTGATAGACCGTTACACGCGTCCGGAAATGGGCGGTATCTGGACGGAAGAAAATAAGCTCAAGTATTGGCTGGAGGTCGAGCTCGTTGCTCTGGAAGCTCTGGCACAATACGGTTATATCCCCAAGAATATCCCTCCTTTAGTCCGGAAAAAAGCCGGATTCGATATTGCCACCGTCAAACAAATCGAAGAATCCGTCAAGCACGATATTATTGCATTCTTAAGCGCAGTGGCGAAAAAAGTGGGTCCGGACGGCCGCTATATTCATTTTGGCCTTACCTCTTCAGACATTTTAGATACCGCTCTTGCATTGCAAGTCCGCGACGCTTCCCGGTTGATTCTGGCCGGCCTTGAGAAACTTCTGAAAGCCCTGGCCAAACAGGCGCGCGCTCATAAATTGACTGTGATGGCGGGCCGCACACACGGCGTGCACGCCGAGCCAATCACCTTCGGTCTTAAGATGGCTGTTTTTTACGAGGAAATTTCCAGGGCGCTGGAACGGTTTGAAGAAGCGGCCGAAGGCATGCGCTACGGCAAAATTTCCGGCGCGGTCGGTACCTTTGCCAATGTGGATCCGCGAGTGGAAGCCTATGTGTGCAAAAAACTGGGTCTCAAGGCGGAACCGATTTCCACGCAAATCATTCAACGCGACCGCCACGCGGCTTATATCACGGCGCTTGCTTTAGCCGCGAGCTCTCTTGAAAAACTTGCCACCGAGATCCGGAATCTTCAGCGCACGGAAGTCCGCGAGGTGGAGGAATTTTTCAGTTCCGAGCAAAAAGGTTCTTCGGCCATGCCCCACAAGCGCAATCCCATCACCTGCGAAAGGGTGGCGGGACTGGCAAGGCTTCTCAGGGGATACGCGGTGGCGGCCATGGAGAATGTTTCCCTTTGGCATGAAAGAGACATCACTCATTCTTCGGTTGAACGCGTGATTTTTCCCGACAGCACGATTATTTTTGATTATGTCCTTTCTCTGATCACCGACGTGGTGGATAATCTGGTGGTTTACAAGGAAAACATGCTCGCCAATCTTGAAAAGAGCAAAGGCATGGTGTTTTCGCAAGGACTTCTTCTCGCATTGATCAAAAAAGGACTTGATCGCGATACGGCTTACCGCATGGTCCAGCGCTGCGCCAAGCAGGTTTGGGAGAACAGCGTTTTGCTTAAAGACGCCGTGAAGAAAGATGCCGAGATAAAGAAATGGCTCAAAAAAGATGAAATCGATCATGTGTTTGATTATCAATATCACGTGAAAAATGTCGGCACCATTTTTAAACGAGTCGGGCTTTAATGGAGCATAAGAAAATGAAAACGGCAAATTCCGAAATTCAAACTCTGTGGGAATCCGAACTGCCGCTTCTGCTTCTTAACCGCGGCAAGGTAAGGGATATTTACGCAGTGGACGAAGACAAGCTTTTGATCGTGGTCACCGACCGTTTGAGCGCTTTTGATGTGGTGCTGCCGGATCCCATTCCGTTTAAGGGCAAGGTGCTGAATCAAATTTCCAAATTCTGGTTTGATTTTTTCGCTTCCGTAACCAAACATCATTTGATCACGGACCAGATTTCGAAAATGAATCTTCCGGCAGATGTGGCGGCCCGTTTCGGCACCCAGCTTGAAGGTCGGAGTATGCTGGTGCGCTGCGCCAAGCCGCTTCCCGTGGAATGCGTGGTGCGCGGGTATATCACCGGCTCCGGATGGAAGGATTATCTCGCCACTGGGAAAGTTTGCGGTCACGCGCTTCCCAAGGGATTGAAGCAATGCGGCCGTTTGCCCGAGCCTCTGTTCACGCCGTCGACCAAAGCCACGGTCGGCCATGACGAGAATATCGATTTTGATTATGTCGTGCGCGCGGTGGGAAAAGACGTCGCGGAGAAAATCAAAAATCTTACCATCATACTGTATAAAAAAGGCGCGGAATGGGCGGAGACCAAAGGCATTATCATCGCCGACACCAAGTTTGAATTCGGCATTTTGAAAGGCGAGATTGTGTTGATTGATGAAGTTCTGACGCCGGACAGTTCGCGTTTCTGGCCCAAAGACGGATATGAGGAAGGGCATGACCAGCCCAGTTTTGACAAACAGATTGTCCGCAATCACCTCGAGAGCACGGGCTGGAACAAAAAGCCGCCCGCGCCCCGGCTTCCTGAAAATGTGATGGAAAGAACCAGCCGCGCCTATCAGGATGCCTACCGGCGTCTCACAGGTAAAGAATTGGTATAAAGCCCCCCACCTTTTTCCTCCCCCTCGAGGGGGGAGGAGTGGAGGGGGTGAAAGATGCTCTAAGAGAAAGAAAGGGAACTTATGTTTCAAGCGAGAGTGAATGTGACGCTTAAAAAATCCGTGCTGGATCCGCAGGGCAAAACTATTTTGAACGCGCTTCATTCGCTCGGATTTGACGAGACCAAGAACGTGCGCGTGGGCAAATTTTTCGAGATTCAGCTTCAGGGCGAGAGCAAGGCCCAGCTTGAGGAGAAACTCCGCGCCATGTGCGACAAGCTCCTGATTAATCCCGTGATTGAGGAATATTCCTATTTCCTCGAAGAGGCCAAGGCCTGATGAAAAGTTCGGTTATTGTGTTTCCCGGTTCAAACTGCGACAGCGACTGCTTCCATGTCCTCCAGGATGTGGTGGGCCAGCCGGTCGAGTATGTATGGCACAAGGATGCATCGCTTCCGGAATGCGATCTGGTGGTGCTTCCCGGCGGATTCAGCTACGGCGATTATTTGCGCACCGGCGCCATTGCCCGTTTTTCGCCGATTATGCCCGAAGTGGTAAAACACGCGGCGCAGGGAAAGACGGTGATCGGGATTTGCAACGGCTTCCAGATTTTGCTTGAGGCCGGTCTTTTGCCGGGCGCCATGCTTCGCAACCGCTCGCTTTCCTTTGTTTGTAAATTCACCCATCTGCGCGTGGAAAACAGCCAATCGATTTTTACCAAGAAACTCAAACGCGGCCAAATCCTCCGGATGCCGGTTGCGCACGGGGAAGGCAATTATTTTTGCGATGCGGAAACATTCGCCGGTCTTCAGGACAGGAACCGTATTGCTTTCCGGTATGTGGCCGAGGACGGCTCTGCGCTGCCTTCCGCCAATCCGAACGGCTCGGTGGACAATATCGCGGGAATTTTAAACGAACAAGGGAATGTGCTCGGCATGATGCCTCATCCGGAAAGGGCTTCCGAAGATTTGCTGGGTTCGCCCGACGGCAAATGGATATGGGAGTCTCTACTCGCATGCCTCAAGTGATGGAACCCAAAATCACCAGGGAATTGATCGCTCGCCACGGCCTGACCGAGGAAGAATACGAGCTTATCAAGAAACATCTCGGCCGCGAGCCGAATATCACGGAGCTCGGCATGTTCAGCGTGATGTGGAGCGAACATTGCAGCTACAAAAATTCCAAGCCCGTGCTCAAACTTTTCACGGATGCCAAGGACGTTCCTTCCAGCCGCGCAAAAATGCTGGTCAAGCCCGGCGAGGAAAACGCGGGCGTGATTGATATCGGTGACGGTTACGCCATTGTTTTTAAAATGGAAAGCCACAATCATCCTTCGGCCATTGAGCCCTTTCAGGGCGCGGCCACGGGCGTGGGCGGAATCTTGCGGGATATTTTTACCATGGGCGCGCGGCCGGTGCTTTTGATGGATTCGCTCCGGTTCGGAAGCCTCGACAGCCCGGTGGCGCGGCGCCTCTGCCGCGGTGTCGTGGCCGGCATCGCCCATTACGGCAATTGCATGGGCGTTCCCACCGTGGGCGGTGAGATTTATTTTGACGACTCCTACGAAGGCAATCCTCTGGTGAATGTATTCTGCCTCGGCATTGTGCACGGAAATCCCCTGGTCAAAGGCATCGCCGAAGGCAAGGGCAATGCGGTTTACTATGTGGGCTCCACCACGGGAAGAGACGGTTTGGGCGGCGCGAGTTTCGCTTCCCGCGAAATCACGGAAAGTTCCGGGGAAGACAGGCCCGCCGTGCAGGTGGGAGACCCTTTTCTTGAAAAACTTTTGCTGGAGGCCTGCCTTGAACTGATTCAGAAGGATGCCATCGTTGGATTGCAGGACATGGGAGCGGCCGGGCTTTCGTGCGCGACATCCGAGATGGCCTCGCGCGGTGGCGTGGGTATGGACATGGATGTGGCCAAAGTGCCGCACCGCGAAACCGGCATGACGCCTTATGAAGTCATGCTTTCCGAGTCGCAGGAGAGAATGTTCCTCGTGGCCAAGCCCGGCCAGGAAAAAGTCGTGGAGAAAGTATTCGAGAAATGGGATTTGCATGCGGTCAAGGTCGGGACAGTGACGGAAGGCCCTCTGCTCCGGATTTTTAACGGCAAGAAACTGGTGGCGGAAATCCCGGCCAAAGCGCTTGCGGCGGACGCGCCGGTTTATGTGCGGGAAGAGAAGGAGCCGGCTTATTTAAAGGAAGTCCAATCGTTTGACCCCATGACGCTTCCCGAACCCGCGGATTACAATGAATCGCTCAAAAAACTTGTCAGCCATCCCACGATTGCGTCCAAGGAATGGGTTTACGAAAAATACGATCACATGGTGCGGACGGACACGGTGTTCCTGCCGGGCCATGACGCGGCTCTGATCCGGATCAAAGGAACCAAAAAAGCCGTGGCTGTTTCAACGGATTGCAACGGGCTCTATTGCTATCTCGACCCTTATGAGGGCGGAAAAATTGCGGTGGCCGAAGCCGCGCGCAACGTGGTTTGCTCCGGCGCCGTGCCGCTGGGCGTTACCGACTGCCTTAATTTCGGTAATCCCATGAAGCCAGAGGTGTTTTGGCAATTTCACCGCGCCGTGGAAGGCATTCGCGATGCCTGCATGGCCCTGAATGCCCCAGTCACGGGCGGAAATGTCAGCTTCTATAATGAAAATCCCGAAGGCGCGGTTTATCCCACGCCCACCATCGGCATGGTGGGGCTTTTGGAGGATATCGATTTTCGGATTCCTTCTTTTTTCCAGGCGGAGGGGGATTCGGTTTTTCTTGTGGGCGAAACTTTCAATGAATTGGGCGGATCGCATTTTCTTATCGCGGAGCATGGCCTGAAAAAAGGGCTGCCCCCGCGGCTTGACTTGGAGCGCGAGAAAAAATTATACGAATTTATCTGGCAAGGCCGGGATGAGAAACTTTTGAAGTCATGCCATGATCTTTCCGAAGGCGGGCTGGCCGTGGCGTTGTTTGAGTCTTGCCTGAAAGGTTTCGGTGTCATGGCCTCGGAAAATTTTGATTGGGTGAAGGAGAAATCCCTACGGCCGGATGCGGTTCTTTTTGGCGAGTCGCAGTCCCGTGCGGTGGTGAGCGCGGATGCTGCTTCGGAGGCGCGTATTGCGAAAATCGCCGGAAAAATCGGCGTTTTTTGTGTGAAGCTCGGCAAAACGGGCGGCAGAAAGATTCAAATCGGCCCATGGATTAACGCGGAATGGAGTGAACTCTCGGATCTTTACCGCCGGTCGCTACGGCAGAAAGTGGAGCAGCTTTGATGACGGATATTAATCAGTGGCAGGATGAAATCGACGATTCGCCCAAAGAAAAGTGCGGGCTTTTCGGCATTTACGGCAATGACAGCGCGGCTCAACTGACCTTTCTGGGGCTTTTTGCGCTCCAGCATCGCGGGGAGGAAAGCGCCGGCATTGCGGTCTCGGACGGAAAAACTTTGATGGTTCATAAGGAATTGGGACTGGTCGGAGATATTTTTAAGCCGGATGTGCTGAAAAAGCTGCCGGGAACGAATGCCATAGGCCATGTGCGCTATTCAACCACCGGTTCCACACTTTTTAAAAATGCCCAGCCCATTCTGGTGGATTATTCCCGCGGCCAAATTGCCGTGGCTCATAACGGCAATCTCGTGAATGCCAAGCGGCTTCATGACGAGCTCGAGGCCTACGGTTCGATTTTCGCAAGCACCGTGGATTCGGAAATTATCGTGCATCTCATGGCCCGGCCTGACAGCAAAAACCGGGAGGTCGGTCTGGTCAGTGCCCTGCGTCAACTCGAAGGAGCGTACTGCTTTGTCATGCTGACGGAAAATGAATTGATCGGCATCCGCGATCCGCACGGCTTCCGCCCGCTTTGCCTGGGCCGGCTGGGAGACTCCTATGTCCTTGCTTCCGAGACTTGCGCCTTTGATCTCATCAATGCCCAATTTGTCCGCGAGATTGAGCCGGGAGAAGTGGTGATCATCAGCGAAAAAGGAGTGCGCAGTCTCTATCCTTTCAAAGGCGAAGAGATCCGCAAGTCCTATTGCATTTTTGAGCATGTGTATTTTGCGCGTCCCGATTCCCATATTTTCGGGGAAGGTGTGGCCCATGTGCGCGAGCGGCTGGGCGAAATTCTGGCCGAAGAGCATCCGGCCAAGGCTGATGTCGTGGTTCCCGTGCCTGATTCCGGAAATTTTGCGGCGCTTGGATTTTCGCGCATTTCCGGCATTCCTTTCGGTTTCGGATTCACGCGCAATCACTATGTGGGAAGGACTTTTATCCTTCCGGAGCAGGCAGCGCGTGAATTGAAAGTCCGCATCAAACTAAACCCTTTAAAGGAAAGCGTGAAAGGCAAGCGTGTGGTGATTGTGGATGATTCTATTGTCCGCGGCAATACGGCTCGCTCCCGCGTCAAAGAGCTTCGGATTGCGGGCGCCACGGAAGTGCATATGCGCGTGAGCTGTCCGCCCCACCGCCATGCCTGCTACTATGGCATTGATTTTCCGCACAAGGAACAGCTCCTGGCTAACAATTACACCATGGGGGAAATCAAGAAATTTCTCGACGTGGAGAGCATCGGATACTTGAGCGAGGAAGGACTTTTGAAGGCTGTGTCCGCTTTTCCGAAAAACGAATACTGTACGGCCTGTTTTACGGGCAAATATCCGACCGTTGTTGAAGACGACATGGATAAGTTTTCGCTCGAAAAGACACGGAAATGCTAGAAGGGACCGCCACTTTGAACCAGCCAAAATCCTGGACTTACGCCAAAGCCGGTGTGGATGTTGACCGCGGCAATGCTTTTGTCCAGAATATCCGCAAGCTCGTGAAACAGACCGGCATCGACGGCGCCATCGGCAACATCGGCGGATTTTCCGGTTTTTTCGATCCGGCGGCGTACAAAATTTCGAATCCCCTTTTGGTCGGCACCACGGACGGTGTGGGCACCAAACTCGAAATTGCTCAAGGATTGGGACAGCATGACACCGTGGGTATTGATCTCGTGGCCATGTGCGTCAATGACCTGGTTTGCACCGGCGCCAGGCCACTTTTCTTTCTCGATTATTTTGCCTGCGGCAAGCTGGATCTTAAGATTGCGCAAAATGTGATGAAAGGCATTGTCAAGGGCTGCCGCGACGCTGGCTGCGCCCTGATCGGCGGGGAAACGGCCGAGATGCCTGATTTTTATACGGACAAGCGCTACGACCTGGCCGGTTTTGCCGTTGGTCTGGTGGATAAGAAGAAAGTGGTCGACGGCAAAAAAATCCGGAAGGGCGATCTATTGATCGGTCTTGCATCCTCGGGTTTCCACAGCAATGGATTTTCGCTTCTCAGGAGGCTCTTCTCAAAAGAAGAAATGGAAGGAGCCTGGGGGAAAAAACTTTTGATTCCGACGCGCATCTACGTGAAGCAGGTCTTGGCTCTGCGGGACAAATTGGAGCTCAAGGGCATTGCCCACATCACCGGCGGCGCTTTCATTGACAAAATTCCCAGGATTATTCCCAAAGGCCTGTGCGCGGAAATTCATACCGGAAGCTGGCCCGTGCCTGCGCCGTTTTTGGAAGTGGAAAAAAGAGGCTGGCTGAGCCAGCGGGAAATGTTCCGCACCTTTAATATGGGCGTGGGCATGGTGCTGGTAACAGCGCCGCAAGATGCAGCCAAAGCGCAGCGCATCCTGGCCAAATTTAAAATGAAAAGCTGGGTGATAGGAAAAATCGCTCAGGCCCCGGCCGCGGGCGAAAAAGTGGTTTTGAAGGGAGCCGGGAAGTGAAAATCCTTGTGATCGGGTCGGGTGGCAGGGAACACGCGCTTTTATGGAAAATTGCCCAGAGCCCGTTCGTGACCAAACTTTTTGCCGCGCCGGGCAATGCCGGAACTGAGGATCTGGCCCAATCCGTGACAGTCAAAGCCGATGATCTTGAGGGTTTGCTCAATTTTGCGGAATTGAAAAAAATCGATCTCACGGTCGTCGGGCCCGAGATTCCCCTGGTGCAGGGCATCTCGGATCTTTTCCAAAAAAAGGGTTTGCTGGTTTTCGGCCCGCAGGCCTCGGCTGCGCAGCTTGAGGGAAGCAAGGTGTTTAGCAAGGACAGGATGAAAAAATACGGTGTCCCCACCGCGGCGTATAAGGTTTTTCAATCCTCCGCCGAAGCCAAAAAATATATTCTGGAAATCGATCCGCCTTTTGTGATCAAGGCGGACGGCCTGGCCGCGGGCAAGGGCGTGATTGTGGCGGATTCTGCCGAGGAGGGCGTCAGGGCCGTGACGCAAATTTTGGATGAAAAAATTTTCGGCCAAGCGGGAAAAAAAATCGTGATTGAGGAATTCCTGAAGGGTGAGGAGCTTTCCATTCTGGCTTTTTCGGACGGAAAAAACATTGTGCCGCTGGCAAGTTCGCAGGACCACAAGCGCGTCGGCGAGCATGATCATGGCCCGAACACGGGCGGCATGGGCGCTTATTCGCCTTGCCCGCTGGTCAATGAAAAAGAATTGAAAGAGCTGGCGGCCAAAACCATTCAGCCGGTTATTTCGGGCCTGTTTTCCGAAGGCATGGAATACCGCGGCCTGATTTATGCCGGGCTCATGCTCACGGACCGCGGGCCTTTTGTGCTCGAATACAATGTGCGTTTCGGCGATCCAGAAGCGCAGGCGGTGCTGACGCGGTTGGATGAGGATTTGGTGCCCATCTTAATGGAAGCGGTCACAGGCAAGCTTCGCCGCGACCGGCTGCTGTGGAAACCGCAGAGTTCCATGACCGTGGTGCTTGCTTCTGCCGGATATCCGGGAGTTTACGCGACCGGTTTCCCCATTTCCGGCCTGGCGGAAGCCGGGTCAATCAAGGATGTGATTGTGTTTCATGCCGGAACGAGGCGGAACGCCGCAGGGCAGGTGGTGACCGCGGGCGGACGCGTACTCAATGTCACGGCATGGGGCGATTCCCTGCAGGAGGCGCATGCTAGCGCCTACGAGGCGGTAAAGAAAATTCATTTTGACGGCATGTTTTGCAGAAAAGATATCGGCTGGCGGGCATTTACAATAAAATCAAGATAAAATTAAGGTAGCCCTAATGCTTTAAAAAGCAAAGCATTAGGGTTGCCTCGGCAAAAATAACTGCCGAGGCTAAGAGGAGGATAGAATGAGCAAAGCAGTGGTTTATATCGTGATGGGAAGCGATTCGGATTTTGAAATCATGCAGGAAGCAGGCAAAATGCTGGAAAAATTCGGCGTGGCTTATGAAATCCAGGTGATGTCCGCGCACCGCTCGCCGAATTTTGTATCGGAGTTTGCAAGCGGAGCCCGCGCAAACGGCGTTAAGGTCATTATTGCCGGAGCTGGTGGGGCCGCGCATCTGGCCGGCGTGATTGCCGCGCGCACCACGCTTCCCGTAATTGGTGTACCAATTACTTCCGCACTCAACGGCCTTGATTCGCTCCTTTCGACTGCGCAAATGCCGAGCGGCATTCCCGTGGCCACGGTTGCGATCGGAAAAGCCGGCGCGGTCAATGCCGGGATTCTCGCGGTCCAGATGCTGGCGCTCTCCGATGAGAAACTCGCGAAAAAGCTCGTGGATCACAAAGGTGAGCTGGTCCGTTCCGTGGAAGAAAAAAATAAAAAATTGAAACAGCGTTCATGAAAACCCGTGTGATTAAAGTCCGGCCGCAAAATCCGGATATCGACCTTCTTGCCGAAGCTGCGGCCGTCCTGCGCTCAGGCAAAGTGATTGCCTTTCCCACGGAAACGGTTTACGGCATCGGCGCTCTCCCGCGTTTTGAGCATGCCGTGGAGCAAATTTATGCCATCAAGGGCCGTGACAAATCCAAACCCCTGGCCTACCACATCGCCAATTACGTTTTTTTGAACACCAAAACCTTTCAGCAGCAGAGGGCATTGCATTATCTCGCCAAAAAATTCTGGCCGGGCCCGCTCACCATCGTGGTCCGCGGCGAGGGTGATGAGACCTACGGGTTCCGGATGCCGAGCCACCCGGTGGCGCGCGTTTTGATTGAGCTGGTGGGAGACCCTTTATTTGCCACCAGCGCGAATGCGAGCGGCGGCGAGTCGCCCGTAACGCCCGACCAGGTGCTGGCTGCCATGGACGGAGATGTGGAACTCCTGATCGATTCCGGCAAATGCGAGGTGGGCATAGATTCCACGGTGGTGGACCTTACCAGCAAGCCGTTTAAAATTATCCGCGAAGGCAATAAGGCGCCCGAGATTCAAAAGGCGCTGGATGAATTGAACAGCGGAAAGGCCCCGAAATTCAAAGTGCTTTTTGTGTGCACGGGCAATACCTGCCGCAGTCCCATGGCCGAATGGTGGCTTAAAACCCGGATCGCCAAAGATAAGTTTGACGATAGAATCGAGGTTGAGTCATGCGGGATTTTCGCCTACAAAAATATGCCGGCCACGCCGGAATCGACGCTTGTCCTCAAGGAAGACGGCATTGATTTGTCCCGTCATCTGGCGCGGCCCATCACCCATGACATGGCCAGAAGCGCGGATCATATTTACGCCATGACTGCGGAGCATCAGCAGTTTGTCCTGCGCCAATTCCCCTATCTTTCGGGGAAAATCACGGTGCTGGATGTCGATGACCCGATCGGCATGGACTTGGCCTTCTACCGCACCTGTTACGCGGATATCAAGGAAAAGATGGCCGAGAAAATCGAAGAGCTTGAGGGAAAGTGTCTATGATGCATACCGGCAAAGCCATCAAAGTGGCGATTGCGGCCGACCACCGCGGCGTCGCGCTCAAAAAAAAACTGGCGGAGTTTCTTCAGAAAAACGGCTATGCCGTGAAAGACCTTGGCGTGCATTCGGAAGAGCCCTCGGATTATCCGGATGTCGCTTTTCCGCTTTCAAAAAAAGTGGCCAGCGGCGAATTTGACCGGGGTATTCTGGTTTGCATGTCCGGGACAGGCATGGCCATTTGCGCCAACAAGGTGAAGGGTGTCCGCGCCGCGATTTGCGACAACCTGGAACATGCCAAGCTTTCGCGCGAGCATAACGACGCCAATGTGCTGATTCTCGGCTCCAAATTTGTGAGCGATGAGGCGGCCTGCGAAATTTCCAAGGCCTGGATTGAAACCCCTTTTGAGGGCGGAAGGCATGAACAACGTGTCAAAAAAATCATTGATTTTGAAAACAGTCAGAAATAACAAGAAGGGCACCCTAGCACTTTGCTTTTGCAAAGTGTAGGGCGGCCCTCTGCGAGGGCGCGTGAAATCAAAACTGAAGCAAACGGATCCCGAAATTTACCAAGCCATCCGGTCTGAAGTAAAAAGGCAGAACGAAAATATCGAACTCATCGCCAGCGAAAACTTTGTATCGCTGGCCGTGCTTGAGGCGCAGGGCTCGGTGCTGACTAATAAATACGCCGAGGGCTATCCCGGCAAACGCTGGTACGGCGGCTGCGAATTTGTGGACATTGCCGAGACGCTGGCCATTGAGCGCGCCAAAAAACTTTTCGGAGCGGAACACGCCAATGTCCAGCCGCATTCGGGCACGCAGGCCAACATGGCCGTGTATCTGGCCATGCTCAATATCGGCGACACCATACTCGCCATGAATCTCGCGCATGGCGGCCATCTCACGCACGGCCATCCCATGAATTTTTCCGGCAAGTATTACAAAATTATCCCCTACGGCGTGAGCCAAAAAACCGAACAGATCGATTATGACGAGCTTAAGACGCTGGCCAAAGAGCACAAGCCCAAATTGATTTTGATGGGCGCCTCGGCCTATCCGCGCATCATTGATTTTAAAAAAGCGCGCGAGATCACCGATCAGGTCGGCGCCCTTCTCATGGTGGACATGGCGCATATCGCGGGCTTGGTTGCGGCCGGAGTCCATCCTTCGCCCGTGCCTTACGCGGATTTTGTGACCACGACGACGCACAAGACGCTCCGCGGCCCGAGAAGCGGCATGGTTCTCTGTAAGGAAAAATTTGCCAAGGAAATCGACAAAACCGTTTTCCCGGGCGAGCAGGGCGGCCCGCTAATGCACGTGATTGCCGCGAAAGCAGTCGCCCTCAAAGAAGCGATGACCGATTCTTTCAAAACCTACCAAAAACAAATCGTGGCTAACGCCAAGCGTCTTGCCGAAGGCATGGCCAAACGTGGCTTCCGCATTGTCTCAGGCGGCACGGACAATCACCTCATGCTGGTGGATGTCACTGCCAAGGGATTCAACGGCAAGCAGGTGCAGGAAATTCTCGACAGGGTCAAAATCACGGTCAACAAAAACATGATTCCCTTTGACAAGGAAAGCCCCTTCAAGGCCTCGGGTATCCGCATGGGCACGCCGGCCGTGACCACGCGCGGCATGAAAGAAGCCGACATGGACAAAACCGCGGAGCTTATTTGCCGGGCGCTTGAATCGCCTGAGGATGAGGGCAAGCTTTCCAAAATCCGCGGCGAAGTCGGCGCCCTGACCGCGCGTTTTCCCCTGTATCAGGAATTGCTCGAGGAGTAGGGAATAGCCATGATTAAACTTCTTGTGACCGGCACCGTGGCCGTGGATTCGGTTGAAACCCCTTTCGGCAAAAAAGACAGCGTGTTCGGCGGTTCGGCCTCCTATTTTTCCTATTCCGCGAGTTTCTTCAGCCCGGTTTCCCTCATGGCCGTGGTGGGCGAGGATTTTCCGGATGAATACCGCCAGGTTCTCGAGGAGCGTAAAATCGATCTCAAGCGCCTGCAGGTTTTGGCCGGAGGCAAGACCTTCCGCTGGAAGGGAAAATACGGCTTTGACCTCAATGTGGCGCACACGCTCGAGACTCAGTTAAACGTGCTTCAGGATTTCTCCCCCTCGCTCAAAGACGACCGCGAAGTCGAATATTTATTCCTGGCCAATATCGACCCGGATATTCAATTGCGCCTGCTGGATGAAGTCCATCACGTCAAAACCAAACTCATTGCCGTCGACACCATGAACTTTTGGATCCATAGCAAAAAACAGGCCCTGCTTAATGTTTTGAAACGAGTACACCTGATTGTGCTGAATGACGGGGAAACCCGCGACCTCACAGGAGAATCCAACCTCATCCGCGGAGCGCGCAAAATCCAGGAAATGGGCCCGGACAAGGTCATTATCAAAAAAGGTGAGCACGGAGTTTTATTCTTCGACGGAAAATATTTCTCAGCCCTGCCCGCCTATCCTCTGGAATCCGTCTTTGACCCCACGGGCGCGGGCGACACCTTTGCCGGCGGCTTCATGGGCTACGTGGCCAAAACCGGCGACCTCGGTTTTGAAAACCTCAAAAAAGCCGTGGCCTACGGAAGCATCATGGCCTCCTTTGTGGTGGAAGACTTCGGCCTCGACCGCATGCGCCGCCTCACCAACGCCGAAATCGACGACCGGCTGAAAAACTTCAAGACGTTTTCGACGTTTTAGGGTGCCCATAAGTCGGTTACCTGGGTTCGCGCTGATGAATACGAGGAGGTTAAGATGTCTTGGCAAGTTCTGAAAAGGGAAGATAAGTTTGAAGGAAGTGATCGCCCATTCATTTCTTTTTCCCCGGCACACATAGCCTTCAATGCCATGTTCACAAGAATTGCAGCGATCAGTTCAGAGCACCGCGTTACAATTTATGCCGATCCTTCAACTTTTCGTCTCGGTTTTGAGTTTCACACACATGGTCGACCGAATTCTCTCGCATTATCCCAAGCAAGCGGTCATAAGAAAGGGATAAAAAGGAGCGGCCTATTCTGTGCGGCTCAGGGGATTGTGAATCAGTGTCCGTGGGTTAAGATTATTACAACACTACCTCCCAAAGATAGACGTTTTTACGATCCCAAAAAAGATGGCTCGAAGTGGTTCATTCAGCTTTGTCCAGCATTCGAAGTGAGAAAGGCGCGGGAGTCTTCCGAAATTCAATCCAATGCTGTTGGAATCTATCGCTATGTTAGAGAAAGTGGTGAAGTCGTTTATATCGGGCGTGGTGACATTAAGAAACGCCTTGCTTCTCCAGATCGTAAGGATTGGGACTTTGACGTAATCGAGTATTCACTATTAGGCGATCCTGACGAACAGATTAAGTGGGAAGCCTATTGGCTTGAAAAATTTCAAAAAGCTAACGACAAGCTTCCTTTCTATAACAGGGTTTTAGGTTTCTCAAAAAACTCAGGATAAGCAGATTCTGAATCCAGGAGCGCGATGCAAATTATTTTAACGGCTTGTGTTTTAATACCTGTGGGTGCGCTTGTGGTTTACTTTGTCTGTCGATTCATAATCGGGCACAAAATAGCGCAGTGCATGAAAGCATTCCATGGTGCGTATGATGCGCATATCACCGAAGGAAAAACAAAAAGTGAGGCTTTCTCCAAAGCGGTGGAAATATTTAAAAAATGCGAGCCGTACAACAGACTTAGCGATGAAGATTGGGATAACATCAATAATACTTTCCCCGTTTTTGATGATCCTAAAAAAGCATTCCTGCGTGTAATGCTTCAACCGTCAACCAAAGTCATGAAATATTTCAAAAATCCTAAATTTTTTGAAGACCTTTTAGCGGCAAAAAATAAATAAACCGGACGGCGTCGTGCGCCATGAAAGGCAATAGACGTGCCAGGCACGCCGGAAGGGGACAGGCATGAATGAAACTCGCGCCTTCGAGCGGAGAGATTAAACAGCGCTAATGATTTTAATAGTCCTCCTTGCAGTTTTATTGGCCGCGGCGGGGATTGTTAACCGGACGGCGTCCGGCTGGGAGGGGTAAGCCAGTAAAAAGGGGACAGGCATTGCTGAAGTGTGAGGAGGAAAATGAACGACCGATTGAAGTCACTAGAAAAAGCTATCAAAACCCTGCAAGAAGAACTCCGGGAGCAAAAAGAGACAGCCATCTACACGCTGTCCCTCGTTGTCTTGCTTGCAAAGGAGCTCGGGCTCACGAAGAGTAGATTCTCCGAGCTCAGCAAGGAAGCTCTAAAGAACCTGCCTAAGGATTTGGAGAATCAGGAATTTAGGAAGCTTATGAAGGGCGTTGTAGAAAGCTAAAAAAAGTGACAGTCACCGGAAAACTCTTTGTTATGAATGCAAATAGCAATGAATACATGCCGGATATTTATGCGGCTTCAAGTGACGAGCGTTTCCGGTATTTGCTGGGCCGGAAGGGAAAAAGGATGTTGATTGCTTTTGGCATCAATCCTTCAAAGGCGGACCGGAAAAGGAGCGATGCGACGGTTACCCGGGTGATACGGGCGGCTGCGAAGAATTCTTTTGATGGTTGGTTGATGATGAATGTGTGTCCGCAGAGAGCCACGGATCCTGCAGATTTGCAGGTTGAGCCTTCGGGTGAGGAACATCAGAAGAATAGACGCGCTTTCAGGAAAATCCTGCATGGATTGTCTAACTATGCATGTTTGGGCGCGTGGGGAAATCTGGTGGAGTCGCGTGATTATTTAAAGCAATATCTTTTAGATCTTTTGAGCGAGCCGAATTTGATGGAGCGGCCATGGTTTTGTTTTGGAACAACGGCAAACGGACATCCTAAGCATCCGTCCCGCGCTGGGTATAATCAGTTTCAAAAGTTTGATATGCGCGGTTATTTGCACAGAAACGGTACCGAATAAATAAAGGGGAATGACTGTGACCGGAAATAAAATTGAACCGGCCCAAGACACGGCCGATCGGGAGATCGTCATTACGCGTGTGCTTAATGCGCCGCGCGAGCTTGTGTGGAAGGCGTGGACCGATCCGAAACATTTGGAGCAATGGTGGGGGCCTAAGGGTTTTACAACGGCTGTTACGGAGATGAATTTGAGGCCCGGAGGCGGATGGAGATATGTTATGCGCGGACCTGACGGCGCTGAATATCCCTGCAAAGGGATTTTTAGAGAAATCACGGTGCCGGAGCGGATTGTCACGAGCGATGAATTTGATGAAGGGCATGTCGCAGTGGGCTCGGGAGACCTGCCTAGCGGAATGGTCGTGACGGCTATCTTCCGAGAGCAGGGAGACAAGACCAAGTTGACTCTCCGGATAATGCACCAATCCATGGAGGATCGTAAAAAACATGAACAAATGGGAGTTATTGCAGGTTGGAACTCCAGCTTCGACTGTCTTGATGAGCATTTGGCAGCAGAGCGAGCCCAATAACAACTGGTCCCGGTTCTTCAAAAACCGGGACCGTAAATATGTCAGTCTGTCATAAAATAAAAAAGAAATTACTGTATAATTACCGGTATTTTATATTCCCCGGCATTAAATCTCGGCGTTTGCCTGGGTGCCGCACTCAAATCCTGACAGAAACCCTTCTAAAATCCGGGTTGCGCCTTGTGAATCTTCGGATCGATGTTGAGGATTACAAAAATTATCTAACGAAGGCCAATTATCATAATTTTCCCGGGTATTATGAGGGCGGCCGAGGGGGGAATTTTATCGAAAAATCTTTAGAGCACTATTTGGCCGCAGAACTTTTGGAGATTTCCAAAGAAGATGTGTATATCGATGTAGCGGCCCGTTCGTCACCTACCGCAGAAATTTATACAAATTTATATAGATGTAAAAGTTTTCGCCAAGATTTGATATTTCCGCCAGGAGTTCATGATGATAAAATCGGCGGAGATGCCGCCAAACTGCCGGTTGAAGATGGCTTTGCCACCAAGATGGCGCTGCACTGTTCCTTTGAGCATTTTGAAGGTGATTCCGATATCCGATTTATACAAGAAGCCGGCAGGGTGCTTAGGACAAGAGGCAAGTTGTGCATATTGCCTTTATATCTCGGAGAAAAATATATTATAGGGACTAATCCTCTGGATTGGCCAAAAAACGGAATATCTTTTGATGGAGATGCAGTTGCGGTGTTCAATAAGCTGTTTGTCACCCGGCACAATCGTTTTTACGATGTAGAGCATTTTGCAGACAGAATTATAAAAAATATGAACGGATTAGATTTAACTGTATATATAGTTCAAAATGAAAAAGAGGTCGATCGGTCTTGCTACGTCAAGTTTATAGCTGTTTTTAGCAAGCCATAAACACAAAAAACGATTATCATAATCCGGTACCGGCTCTCCCGGGGACAGGCTTCAATCAATAAACGACAAATAGAAGGTGCAGGCACCTTTTGGGGAGGTTAACTGATGAAAAGATTCATGGGTTTGTTCCTTTTTGTCCTGGCAGTGTTCTCTTTAATTGCAGTCCATCCGGCTTACGCGCCTTTGGTAACGGTGCAAAGCAAGAGCGAGCAATCGGATGATGATTCGGCGGTAGACGACTCAGGGGCGGTTGATCTAAGCGGTGTTGACACGGATCAGCCGGTTCAGTCGCCCAGCTTAGAAAACGAGACAGACGAGAAGAAATAAACGGTGAACGGTATCAAGTAAAAAAGAAATAGAATGGAAAAGAAAAATTATTTTGAAGATATTTCCTCAAAAGTTAGCAGTATTTGTCAATCAGTTCAGGCTGGAGTATTCACACCCGAAGAACAATCATGGATTGATAAGATCGAGTCCCTACGGAGCAGAATTAATTCCAGCCGCACAATCATTCCTCCAAACAGAAAAGTTTTTTTAATATCCATGGTTAATTTTGCCTTTCAGGTTAAAGCCTTATTCAACAGGTCTGCCTCGCAAATATCCGTCGGCAAGAAGGCGCAAATATCCAGCCTTCCGTCTAAATACGGACAGATCTTGTTTCATCTTGTTCGGTATCTTAAACCCGAGAGATGCTTAGAGCTGGGCACATGCCTAGGAATTTCGGGTGCCTATTTGGCCGCAGCCTTGGAATCGAATCGCAAGGGGAGATTAATAACCTTGGAGGGATATTCATTTTTGTCACACCGTGCAAGGAGAAATTTCCAAAAGCTTGGATTAAAAAGAGCAGTGGTTGAAACGGGTGAATTTCAAAGAATCTTGCCCAATGTTTTATTAAAATATACCCCCTTTGATTTTATTTTTATTGATGGCCATCATGATAGAACTGCGACAATTAATTATTTCAGTCAGATAGTCCCATTTTTGGCTGACCCGGCCATGGTGGTGTTTGATGATATCCGTTGGTCTGAGGGGATGTTAATGGCTTGGCAAGAAATTAAACGACATAAAAATGTTTTCATTGATATTGATTTATCCCAGATGGGCATTTGCATACTTTCCGGGGAAAAAAAGGATCAAATAAATAGTTCCGGTTCTGCCGGGACGGGGTTGAATCATTAGAGGTCAGTTAGGGGATAGGCATAAAAAAAGCGCCTCCTTTTCAGAAGACGCCTTTTTTATTCTTTTCGTCAATAAGCTTAGGCTGCGCTTACAGAAGCAACCGTGACGGTTTTTGCCGCCATATCAGCATTCCCGGTAACCTTTACATTTTTCCCTTCCTGCCCAACAACCTTATCCGGATTGCTGATCGTCAGAAGGTTCGTGCCGGACTTAAGAGCCAGCTTGCCGTTTTCTTTCACGATGGTTCCCGTCCACTCGCCCGCGAATGCCAAGGTAGATGTCAAAACAAAAGCCAACGCCATAACTAATGCTAAACGCTTCATGAATTTTTTCTCCTGTTTTTACGTTTTGAATTTTTTATACTTCACTATTGTTATACTTTATGATACACATCCAGCATGACAATTAGATAAATTCTAGATTACATTTTCGTTAGAATCGATAACGTGCTGATATTCCTTGAGATACAGTTGCATAATAATGAGGTAAAAGTTGAATAGTTCCGGTTCTCCCGGGGACAGGCTTCAGAAAGCAGAGAATAAATAATGGCTAAAACTGTGCAATCAATTCTTTTATTTATTTTGGCAGGCCTTTGTGAAATCGGAGGGGGCTATCTCGTTTGGCAAGCTATTCGGAGCGGCAAGGGATGGTTCACGGGAATCGTCGGAGGTCTGATCCTGGTTCTTTATGGAATTATTCCAACGTTTCAACAGGCGCACTTCGGGCGTGTGTACGCGGCCTACGGTGGTGTCTTTGTCGTCATGTCTCTTGTTTGGGGTTGGTGGTTTGACAAAACGACACCGGACTTTCCCGATTTTCTAGGAGCGGTTTTGTGTCTTGTCGGCGTGAGCATCATCATGTATTGGCCGCGCACCTAGAAACTCAGTAAGCAGGTAACATTTCGTAGTAAACTAGTGCGGGAAGGATAAGGCATCAAGCAGAATAGGGATAAAATTCTAGAGACCTTTGGAGAGAAAAGATGATCGTCACTGCATGGAAAAATGGCAAGCACCGTTCAAGGGGCGTAGCGTATGGCATCCGGCTAAAAGCTGAAGATAGAAAGGCGTATTTTCGTAAAAGCTGGAGAAGCGTTTTTCTGAAATTGGAAGGCAAATCCAAGCTAGTTGAAGTTAATATTAAGAAAGAATCTTTTTGGGGCTCCAAGCGGCCTAAAAGTACCGATTGCAGAGAATTGATTCATAAAGAAATAAGGGCTTGGTTAAAAAGGAAATTTAGACATCAGTGGAAAAAACGTCACCCGACAAAGCTGATTATGGAACATTTAAAAGGAAGAAAGTTCGTAGTCTTCCGTTTTGATGTCAGGGATAGGCTTCGATAAAATAAGTCGGAGGATAAAAATATGAACAAAAATAAAAATCAGGCGTTAGCGGCGGCGGGGATGGTGTTCATTGTTGTTGCGCTCTTGCATCTTTCGCGGCTTGTTCTGAAATTCGAAGTGGCGATTAACGGACATCATGTCCGACTCATGTGGAATGCCTTGGGATTCATTTTTGCCTCCGCGCTCAGTGTCTGGATGTTTAGATCGAGAGCGTGACAGAGGCGCCAAAGGAGAGGTATCTATGATTTCAAATATTTTGTCACGAGTCACCTGGCGTCCTGGCATCGGGGATCCCAATCTTTTTGGGTGGATCACCGTGGCGGCTTATTTTCTCGCGGCGATTTTTTGTTTTTTCGCCGCCGGCTACCGTGCAGATCCGGAAAACGCGGAAGCCGGCCGGGAGACACCTTTTTTCTGGTATGCGCTGGCCTTTCTTTTAATCGGTCTCGGAATCAATAAGCAATTGGATCTGCAGACCTTGTTCACTCAAATAGGAAGGATCATCGCCAAGGACCAGGGATGGTATGGTACCCGAAGAATATACCAGAGAGAGTTTATTCAGTGGATGATAGGAGGCGGGCTTATCGCAATGGCTCTCGTGTTTATTTGGGTGGGGCTCAAATCTTTCCCCCATGCGGCGGCTTTTCTGGGGATTATCTTTCTCTTTTGCTTTGTGATTGTCCGCGCCGCCTCCTTTCACAAGGTGGATCAGCTTTTAAAGATTTCTTTGAAAGGAAGTCTGAATTTGAATCACACTCTGGAACTGGGGGGCATCGCTTTCATAGCCCTCGCGGCTCTTTTTTATCGAGCTCTCCGGCGTCGGTGACTGCGGTTTATCATTTGTTCGGCCAACTCGTGGGCGATGAGGAGAGGCGGCTGTTTTTTTTCTTTTGAGATGCGGAAAATGTTCGCAAGAGTTTTGTCGATGCCGTCAATCCAAGGCGTAATGTCCTGTTTTTTGAGAATCTCCTTCACATAAAGCTGGATGAGGCCGCCGGCGTTGATGACATAGTCGGGGGCATGAAGAATTCCGCGCTTGAATAAAAGCCTGGCATCCCGCTTTTCGTTCAAAAACTGGTTGTTGGCGCCGCCGGCCACGATGCGGGCGCGGATGTCTGGAATAGAGGAAGAATTCAACACTCCACCCAACGCGCAGGGTGCAAACACATCCGCTTTCACGGCATGTATTTTCCCGGGAGGGACAACCTGTGCATTCAACTCAGCCGAGACTTTTCGGAGGCGTTCCCTGGAAACATCACTCACGATGAGATTGGCTTTTGCTTTTTTGAGAAGCCGCGCCAGCCCGAATCCCACCTGACCCACGCCCTGGATGGCCACCGTGACTCCTTCAAGGGATTCACTGCCCAAGACTTCTTTGAGGCAGGATCTGATTCCGGTGAGAATTCCGCGTGCGGTGGCAGGCGAAGGATCGCCACTCCCGAATTTGAGCCGTTTGGTTCCCGTGACATAGGGCGTTCGTTCGGAAACAATATCAAGATCATCCGAGCCGATGCCTGAGTCTTCGGCTGCGAGGTAGTCACCTTTAAATCCATGGATGAAGTTGCCGAGCGAGAGAAAAAATTCGCGGGTTTTGTCCTTGGCCGGGTCGCCAATCACGACGGCTTTGCCGCCGCCCAGCTTAAGATTGGAAATCGCGGCCTTGTAGGTCATAGCCTTGGCCAAACGCAGCGCATCATCGAGCGCGGCTTTTTGCGAGGGGTAGGGAAACATTCGAACCCCGCCCAGCGCCGGGCCAAGAACGGTGTTGTGCACCGCAATGACAGCTTGAAGGCCAGAGGCGCGGTCTTCGCCTATAGTGACTTTTTCGTAACCTTCGATTTTCATAAATTTGATTTTCAGCATGATGGAGGAATTGGCGTTTGTAACACGCCCGCTTTTTTATGTCAATTTGTTCTTGCTTTCAAAGGAGAAAAGATTTATTTTGAGCCCCAATGTCAATCATCAAATTTTTCAAAAGGCTGCTCGATTTTTTTGTCCTTTCCGCATCAAGCTTTGCCATCTGGATAGCGGTGCTTTTTTTTCTTATCTTTGTCTGGATAATCTATCGCTGTGGCTGGGTACTCTAGCGGATTGAATTTTTGGTCCGGGGATGATATGATTTTCCCCTGTTTCACGCGGGATTAGCATAGTGGTAATGCCCCAGCTTCCCAAGCTGGTAAGACGGGTTCGATTCCCGTATCCCGCTCGTTCCCATACACGAGCCGTCGGCGAGTGATGAGAACACACTTATCCGAACGGGATAAGTGTCGCATCCCTGCACGAGCACTTCTGCAATTCAGCAATCCAGGGCTTGCCTGAGGCCGCTATTTAAAGTAAAAGAGACGATATGATTCTCGCTTTCAACAAACCTTACGGTGTTCTTTCGCAATTCACAAAACAGAAACCCGGGCACCACACGTTGGCAGAATTTGGATTTCCTAAACACGTTTATCCCATCGGCCGGCTTGATTGGGACAGTGAGGGGCTGCTCCTTTTGAGCGATGAGAAAGAATGGAATGATTTTCTCCTGCATCCCCGCCACGGACATGAAAGGACTTATTACGCCCAGGTCGAAGGCATCGCAACCCCAGGCGCAATGATGCAGCTCCGAAAAGGCGTTCTGATCCAAGGGCGCAAGACACAGCCCTGCCGGGCGAGACTGCTTGACGAAGCCGGCTATCCTTCGCGCAATCCCCCCATCCGTTTTCGTCTTTCCGTGCCCACAAGCTGGATCGAGCTTAAGCTTACCGAGGGCAAAAACCGGCAGGTGCGGCGCATGACTGCAGCGGTGGGATTTCCTACGCTTCGCCTCATCCGTACTGCCATCGGAGCGTTTGAGCTGGGCGATCTGCCAACAGGGAAGTGGCGCGAATTAAGTCACGCGCAAAGAGAACTCTTGAAGAAATAAAAAGGTAAATAAAAAAAGCGAGGTTCGAAAACATTCTCCTGCACCCTATGATTCCCAAGACGGCGCGCGGTATTTGGTGGAAACTTTGTGGCGGGAGGGAGTCCATGGTCATCGGAATCAAGAGTGTTGGATAGCAAGTCTTGCTAAAAGGTAAGAGGTGGTGGATTCGGCTCCCTGGTTGAGATTGATTTGGCCTTCTCCCAAGCCGTCATAACATCCACCCGTGGCCCTGTCGTAAACTACCCGCTTCAGGCTGTTGTCGCCCAAAAACCAGTTAAAAGCTTCGTGCATGAGTTTGCGATAAGTCTCTTTCCCCGTGATGGTATAGGCGGTTTTGAGCGCGCAAGCCATGGCGGAGGCGTCCTCGGGCTGCTGGTCAAAATAGCGGCGTTCCCCGGTTTTATGATGCCAGCCGTCCTGGCCAATGGGCGCGTAGATTCCTTTCAAAAAAGTCTGACCAATCAAAAAATCCAAAGTCTTTATGCCCGTCTCAAGATATTCACTGTTGCCGGTCTGCTCGTGTCCCAAAAGAAGCGCCTCGGGAAAAACAGCATTCGAATAAGTTAAATAAGTTTCAAACCACTGCCACTCTTCCGTAGCAACTCCCCGGTAAAGCGACATGAGCCGGTCGCAGTGACGGACCAGTATTCCCTGGAAGTCTTTCCGGGTTTTAAGAAGAAGGCAAAGTCCCTTGATATAAAAAGCGGTCGCTCGGGGGGATTCCACCATCTGAGAATATTCCATTCTTTTCTTTAAGAGAGAAAGGGCCTTCTGCTTGATGCTTTCTGGCAGGGAATCTGTCGCGGCTGTCGCCGCCAAGGCCCACAACGTCCGGCCGTTCGCGTCTTCAAGGTTTTCCTTTTGGTTAAATTCAAGGTCGATGGTCCTGTCGGGCTTTACGTAATTATAAAAAAGCCCGTCTTCGCCTAAGACAAACCCAATGAAATGCAAATAAATCTCAATGCGTTTGAGCAGTTCGCCTTTTCTTTTATCAGGAGAGAAGGTCTTAAACACCTTGCCGAGTCCATCATAGTAGTAACACGTCGCGATAAGTGCGCGTGCGTTGTCATCCACGGTATAACCTGACGAGATATCCGGCAAAGAAAGCTGGGCGAATTGGATGATCCCGAAATCGTCGGTCAGACGAAATAGGTGGTTTAAATTCACGCGCGGAATTTTTTTGCGCTTACTGACTTCGGCAATATCGCTGGAATATCTCGAAAACAATTTTGAATACTCAAGGGCAACATTGTCCCAGGTCATATTGCGTGTCCTGAAATAAGCGTTTTTCCCCAGTTGTTCCCTGCGAAAGGGGTCTTTCAAAAGATTGAGAAGGGACTCGGCATAGGAAGCAGGATTCTTGAAATTGACTAAGAGCCCGGTTTGCGGGGTGATGATCTCCGTGGCTTGGGCGAAAGGAGTGGAAATGACAGGCCTTCCGGATCCCAGCGCGTAGGAGAGCGTTCCTGAAACAGCTTGATTCGGATCAAGAGAGGTTGAGATATAAATATCCGCAGCCCTCAAGAACTGGAGGAGTTTATCCAGCGAAACATACTCATTATAGAAACTCACATTGGAAGAAAGCTTCAGTTCACGGACCTTTTGAATGAGGGAGTTCCGGTAGCTTTCGCCTTCTTCTTTTAAGACATTCGGATGAGTCACGCCCAAAACAATATACATAAGGTTGGGGCAGGCTTTCACCACCGGAGGCAACGCCTCCAGCACATATTCAATTCCCTTTCCCCGGCTGAGAAGCCCAAAGGTCAAAAAAATTGTTTTTTTTGAAAAACCTAAAATGGACTTGGACTTCGCGCTGGTGCTGTAAGGTGCGGAATGAATGCCATGCAGGATGACCGAAACTTTTTTTTCATCGATTCCATAATCTCCGATCAGGATTTCTTTGGAGCGGTTCGTCATCGCGATTAAACCGCTTGATTTTTCAGCGATCAAACGCACGACGTTATGAAGTTCGGGGTTGGGTGAAGGAAGGGTGCTGTGAAAGGTCACAATCGACGGCTTTTTAAGTGCGTCTAAAAAGGAAAGGATGTAGGAACCGTATTTTCCTCCAAAGAGGCCAAATTCATGTTGAATATTGACGAGTTTGATGTCATCCGTTTTGTTTATTTTTTCAGCCGTGCTGATGAAATCTTGTTCTGAATAGGGATCGAGCTGAAAGATCACTTCCCGGGGGTAGTGGTAACGCGACACCGCATCGGTGTTCATCGCGGCGATCCGAGAATCAATGACAGTCTCAAGCAAGTTATCGAGGGCGCCCGTAAGGTCTGCGGTAAAAGTCGCGATGCCGCATTCCCGGGGCGGAAAACTGGATAAATAAACAATCTTCAGGGTTTCTTTCATGAAGTGGCAGGCATCCCTAGATGTTTTTCAACTCCTTCAAGAGTTCCTTTATGTCGAGGGATTTTGCCGCAATCATTTTGTCAGCGGCGCCGTAGTAGATAAAGAGCCTGCCGTCTTTTAGCACGGTGCCTGTGGGGAAAACCACGTTGTTGACATCCCCCTGCTTTTCCCACGGTTCGATGGGGGAAAACAAGGGCTTCTTCAGGCGTCCAATCACTTTTGTGGGATTGTCGAAGTCGAGAAGTGCTGCGCCGGCGTGGTAAATTTTTCCCTGAAGGGCATCTTCGACTCCATGATAGATAAAAAGCCAGCCGTCTTTCGTTTCAATGGGCGGACACCCGCCCCCGATATTTCTGCTTTCAAACCTGTATTCGGGGTCGAGCACAACATGTGTGCCCAAATTTCTGAGATGTTCTTTCCAATAATTTTTGGTGAGGTCTTTAAAATCATCGAAATAGATGACCTGGATTCCGGGCAGGACCCGATGGATCAGCGCGAATTGACCTTTAATTTTCTTGGGAAAGATAAAAGCATCTTTCTCCCAGAGCAGGATGTCATCACCGCATCTGTCCCTGATATAGGAGTCGAAAAGGAAATATCTTTCCCTCATCTTGATTTTTGAATGCGCAAAGAGATGAGCAGCTTCGCCATAGGAAATGCGGGGTGAGATCACCCCCTGTTTGACGAAATGGACAAGGTCGGTGCTTGTGGCGTAAGCAAATAGCGCATTTTTTCCGTCATAAACCGTATAAAAAAGATAATAGACTCCGTCTAAAAAAATAATTCGCGGATCCTCGACACCCATTTTTTCGTAATCATATTCAGGGAAAAGAACGGGTTTGTCCGATCTGTTGACAACTTTGTTTCCCTTCAGCTGGCAGTAGCCTATGGACGAAACCATGTCCCCGCGCCGCACGGCCCGGTAAAACATGTGAGTGAGGCCGCCGATTTCAATGCAGGCGGGATTTAAAACCGCCTGATTATCAAATCCGTTTTCCGAGCTTTCAAGAATGATGCCTTCGCTTTTGACTTTGATCATGAGACTCCCTTCACTGCTTTTCTGGTTGGCAGAGTTTGCGCATAACCGTTATACCTTGAAAAGAAAATAAACTCTACCCTTTTGAAACTCTCATCACCCTAAGGTCCCAGGTTCAAGAGGGGCGCATGGAAGCGCTAAAATTAGGTGAAATTTAAGTGGCAGAAAAATGGCAGGAATTTGGAGCAATCCTGTGTGGTTACATTTTGAGGAAAGATACGAAACACAGGTCTCGGCCCAATAGTAACGTTTGACATTATTAACGTGATGCGTTATTATTCATTATGATTAGGTCTTTTGCATGCAAGGAGACGGAGCGCTTATTCGGCCGAGAGAAGGTCCGAAAGATATCATCAGATCTCCAGCGAGTGGCTTTAAGAAAATTAAGAATGCTTGATGCAGCAGTGAACTTAGAAGATTTGAAAGTTCCTCCTGCTAATCGCTTGGAAAAGCTAAAAGGCCGCAGGGAAGGTCAATATAGTATTCGGATTAACGATCAATGGAGGATTTGTTTTCGGTTCCAGAATGCAGAAGTGTCAAAGGTTGAGATTGTGGATTACCATTGAGAGGTGAGAATCATGAAAAAAAATAAGAAGTTGGAGCCGATTCATCCGGGAGAAGTTCTGGATCAGGAATTCCTTGCGCCTTTAGAGATCAGTCAATACAGGTTGGCCAAGGATATCTACGTTCCTGCCAGAAGAATCAATGAAATCGTCCAAGGGAAACGAGCTATTTCCGCAGATACGGCGTTAAGATTAAGTAAGTATTTTGGAACTTCTGCCAAATTTTGGCTGAACTTGCAGACGCAGTATGACCTGGATATCCAAGAAGAGAAAATAACCTCTGAACTTGAATCGGGTATTAAACCATTCAAGCACGCAGCTTAAATCAGCGTATTTAAGCGGCAGAAAAAGTGGTAGGAATCAGGTCAAGGTTTATAAGTAATTACTAAAATTAAAATTATAGAAACTCAATTCAAGATTCCCGTATCCCGCTTTTTAAATTTTATGGACCTTCAAAATAAAGTAGCTCTCATCACTGGCGGCGCGCGCATGGGCGAAGAAGCGGCCTGCCTGCTTGCCCGCAAAGGATGCCATGTTGTTCTCGCCTACCATCATTCCAGGCAAAACGCGGAAGCAGCAGCCCGGAAGGTGCGCTCGCTCCGCCGTCAGGCCTTGTTAGTGAAGGCGGATCTTTCGCGGCGTGAAGATGTCTCTTCCGTTATGGCAAAAATCGGAAAAGAATTTCAGCGCCTTGACATTCTCGTCAACATGGTTTCAGTTTACGAAAAAAAAGCGCTTGCGGATCTTAAACCAAAGGACTGGGATGACTCCATCAACTCCAATTTAAAAAGCGCTTACTGGCTTTCCCTGGAGACCTTCCGTCTGATGAAAAAACGCGGGCAGGGAAGAATCATTCACTTCGCGGATTGGACAGCGAGGAGCGGAAGGCCTCGGTATCGCGGCTATGTTCCTTATTATATCTCCAAGGCCGGGATTCTGGGGCTTACCGAGGTCCTTGCCCTGGAGTTTGCGCCCCGCGTTCTGGTGAATGCCATTGCGCCCGGGCCTATTCTTCCACCTGCTGGATCCAGCCGGAAGGAGATTGCAGCCGTGGCCAAGGCCACGCCGCTTCAAAAATGGGGCGGTACTGTGGAAATCGCAAAAACCATACTCTTTTTGGCACAGACGGATTTTATAACCGGGGAGTGTATCCGGGTGGATGGCGGGCGGCATCTTTATTGAAAAGAACAATGTTGAGTAAAAGACTCGGCTTTAATTTCTTGACATTATTCGTGATAAAAAGTATTATCATCTGCAAGCAGGACTTCAGAAACTCTGCATTCCTGTTTTAACCCTTTTCAACCAAAAGAGTTAGGAAAATCCATTGAAAACCATGTTATCCGGACTTGTTCTTGAGTCCGAAATTCAAAGATTTGTCGAGGAAATCGAGAAGCTTGAGCGCGGTGAAATAACAAGCGAGGATTTTCAACGTTTCCGCCTGGAAAACGGGGTTTACGGCATCCGGGGATCCATGGACACACATATGATGCGCGTCAAGATTCCTCTCGGTATTTTGAATTCTGATCAACTGGATGCCATGGCTGAGCTTGCAGAGAAGTTCACTCCAAAAAAAATCGGCCATATCACCACCCGCCAGGCTTTTCAATTTCATGAGATCAAGAGGCCGCAGGTGCCGGAGGCCCTCAAAGTAATCGCGAAAGCCGGACTCACAACCCGCGAGGCTTGCGGCAATACGGTGCGTAATGTGACAGCCTGCCCCTACGCCGGCGTGTCCCCCAACGAATTTTTTGACGTGACGCCTTATGCCGAGGCAACGATGCGGTATTTTTTGAGAAATCCTCTTAATCAAAATCTTCCGAGAAAGTTCAAAATTGCGTTTGAAGGATGTATTGAGGATCACGCCAGGACGGCTATTCATGACCTGGGCGCTGTGGCTGCGGTGAGAGAGCAAAACGGCAAAACGGAAAAAGGTTTTCGCATTTATATCGGCGGAGGTTTGGGCGCTTTTCCCCGTGTGGCCCAGCTTCTTGAGCCTTTCACACCGGTAGATTTGCTGCTTCCCACAGCCGAGGCCATTATCCGTATTTTTGACCGTCTGGGCGAGCGCAAGGACCGCAACCGCGCGCGCATCAAATTTTTAGTCGAGAAAATGGGTGTAGAAGAATTTAAAACGTTGATCCTTGCGGAAAGAAAGGCGGTTTTGGCCACTGGCTCCGGTTTGGCGCAAGTAAAAATTCAGGATGCGGAAGAATCAGCTCCGGAACCGGAAAAAATCGAGCAGGGAAAGAATTTTTCAGCCGATCCGGAATTTGAGCACTGGAAAAAAACCAATCTTTTTCCGCAAAAGCAGAAGGGATACTTTTCAGTCCATGTCCGCTGCCCGCTGGGCGATATGGACGTTCCGCAAATGAAAGGGGTGGCCCAGATCGCGCGCCAGTACGCGGGAGAACGGATTCGGACGACTATTGCGCAAAATTTGCTCATCCGCTGGGTGCATGAGAGCGTGCTCGGTTCGGTGTATGAAGGCTTGAAAAAAATCGGGCTTGCCTTCACAGGCGCCGAGCATTTCGTTGATATCACCCGCTGCCCCGGAGCTGACACCTGCAATATCGCGGTCACCAAATCCCGCGGCCTGGCAGCGGAATTGGATAAACTTTTTTTTAACGGGCTGAGCCAGCTTTCTGACCTGAAAGACACCACCATCAAAATTTCCGGCTGCCCGAATTCCTGCGGCCAGCATCATATCGCAACCATCGGTTTTTTTGGTTCCGCCCGGAGCCTTGACGGCCACGCGGTCCCGCATTATCAAATGATGCTGGGCGGCTCCACTGCGGAAGGCAAGGCCGTGTTCGGAAAAAACAGTCTCAAGATTCCGGCCAGCAAAGTCCCGGATGTGGTGAAAAAGCTGATCACGCTCTACCGGGAAAAAAGGCTCAACGACGCGGAAGGTCTTGAGGCGTTTATCCATCGTTTCGGTGCCGAAGCCATCAAGGCCGCTCTCCAGGAATTCACGGTTCTTCAAAGTTACGCCGCAGATCCCAAAGCCTATATGGATTGGGGCGATGAGGCGGAATTTCATCTGAAGGCCGGCAAGGGAGAATGCGCGGTCTAAAGGAGGAGGGAAGAATTCAATGAAGAAGAAAGCTCTGATAATTTTATTGATATTCGTAGCGGGAGTAAGTTCTCTTTATGCGGGCAAGGAGCAAAAAGAGCAGACCACGGTCCGCAAAATTGATGTGAACATTGATCAGAAAAACAACCAGGCCGCTCCGCAGATTGCAGGTCAGGATACGGTGTCGATTGCCTCTGCGGTGGATCCGCAGGCGGAAATGGAAGCACTCCGCGCTAAAGTTCAGAAATTTTTTGACGAAAGTTTGCCGCAGACTTTAAAACGTTCACCCCAGGATTATTTATTTCCTTCCCATCCCTTTGAGCCGGCCGCCAATGTGGAAGATCAGGGCGACAAGCTGGCCATCACGCTGGATCTTCCCGGCATGAGAAAAGAAGACATTCAAGTGATGCTGAAAAACGACTTGCTGACCGTCAGCGGGGAGCGGCAGGGCAAGACTGAGGAAAGAAAAGACGAGAAGGGCAAAAAGGTTTACAAGCAGGAGCGGTTTAGCGGAAGTTTTCAGCGTACCTTTAAGCTTCCTGCCCCGGTCAAAGAAGAAACCATGAACGCCAAATATGAAAACGGCGTGCTGACCGTGGAGGCCATGAAAGCGGTTCCCCCGCCTGCGGCAGAAGCCAAGACTATCCCTGTTCAATAAATAAAGGAAAATCCCACGTCGCCCGCTAGGTCGCGGGCTCCTGGGATAAATTCGCACGGGCAACTTGACGCTCCTTGTAGTCGCGTAAGTTGCGTGCTCATTTAAGGAGGAGACCGGAAAATGAATTACTTGATCGTATCGAATGACGGACAAGCGCGGGGGCTGATGTCTTTTGCTTATTTCAAGAAGCGTTTAAATGAACTCAAGCTTGTCGGCCGTGTGAAAGTGGAATTGGCCGGCTTGGTGGTTAATAAAGGACTCAAGCAGGACAGCGGGGCGCTAAAAGTGCTTAAAAAAAGAAATATTCCCGTGAGCGGTTTTCGGGTGCAGCCCGTGACTGATCGATTGCTCGGCCAGGCCGATGCCGTGGTGGCCCTGTCTGAGGAAGACCATAACTATCTCCGCAATACTTATACTACCGTGCCTCCCAAGGTGCGAATCCTTAAAGTCTCTACCATTATTGACGGAAAAGAGGAAACCTACGAGAAGGCCTTTGCCAAGATCACGGAAGGCCTGGAGCAGGAGTTCAAAAGCTTGCTTGGTAAAAACTGAAATGAATGCTCTCGTGATTCGCAACCCTGTTGCGGGCGGGATCTGGCGGGCGGCCCGGTTTCACGAGATAGAAGAAATCCTCAAGTCGGAATCCATCCCCTTTGAAACAAAAGTCACGGAAAAAAAAGGCGATGCCACGCAGTTTGCCGCCGAGGCCTGCCACGGAGGATATTCGCACGTGCTGGTTTTCGGGGGCGACGGCACGATCCGCGAAGCAGCCCAAGCGCTGGTCGGCTCGGGCATTGTTCTTGTCCCCATTCCCTCCGGCACGGCCAATCTTCTGGCGCATGAATTAAATCTAAGCCACGATATCCAGAATCTTCCCCGTCTTCTTAAATATGGAAAAGTCAGGACCATCGATCTTGGCCGGGTGGAAAGCGAAGACCGCAGCGGTTCCCCCCATTATTTTGCGCTCATGGCCGGCATTGGAATGGATGCGGTGGCGGTTCAGGGCGTGGATCCTGTTCTGAAACGCTGGTTGGGATGGGGGCTTTATATTTTCTCGGGCTTCTGGCATGTGAGCGGACACCGTCCTTTTCAGGCAACGCTGCACTTTCTTGACCCGCCTGGAGAGACCGTGACCATCGACAAAACCTGGATCATTGTGGTGGGCAATGCCCGTGCTTACGGCATTAAAGGAATTCGCGTGGCTTCGCGTGCCAAGATCGACGATGGGCTTCTGGATATTTGCGTTTTCCAGTCAAAAAACATCTGGCATTTCATCGGACACTTCTTCAAAGTGCTTGCCGGCCGTCATTTGGAAGATCAGGACGTTCTTTATTTTCAAACGCGCTCACTCCGCATTGAAACCGACCGCAAAATTCCCGTTCAACTGGACGGCGATCTCTTCGGTAAAACTCCCCTGACGCTTTCCGCAGTCCCACTCATTCTCCCCGTGCTTCTTTTAACCGCGGATGAGGTTGATGAACAGGGAATAAGCTGCGAAAAAGAGACGGTATCCCAAAGTTTTTCTTGAATGGTCCATTTTTTTTTGCTATAACTAATCTTCACGAGGCGTCTGAAGCAAGCGTTCTTTCACGCAATCGCACAATGAGCCATTCGGGGCAGGGAAAGTTCGAATTTTTAAATGGGACGGATGAAGCTGTGGCATTGGATTTGCTCGTTCGTTCTGCTGACCGGCTGCACTACTACAAAATTTCCTACTGAAGATTCGCCCCCCGCCTCATTTTCACTGCCGAAGTTTACGGCAGGAAGCCGTTCCTTGTTTCGTCGGCAGCCCGTGTCTTTTCCTTTATTTGACCGGCCCGTGAAAGGGCAAGTTCTTTCCGCGTTCGGGAATCTCAAAGATGATATCAGCAACAAGGGGATCGATATTCAGGCGCCGGAGGGGGCTTCTATCAAGGCGGCGCTTGAAGGGGAAGTATCGTTTGTGAGCGACGAGCTCAAGGGATTTGGACGGATCATTATTCTCGATCACCGGGATGGATTTCAAACCGTATACGCCCATAATTCGGAGAATTTGGTGAGATTGGGACAGCAGGTTGTGAAAGGACAGGTGATTGGCCGCGTGGGATCCAGCGGCAGGGCCGCATCCTCTTTTCTTCATTTTGAAGTCAGGCATCATCACCGGCCTGTGAACCCTCTGCAATACTTAACTGACAAGGCTTAACCTCCATGGAAACCGATCCGGTTTTAGGAGCCGAATTTTTCGGCCGTGAAGAGATTCTTCAGGCGCTGGAAAAGCGGCTTCAATCTTTTCTTAAAGGATACCGCCAGAATGTGGGTCTCATCGGCCCCAAATCAGTCGGGAAAAGCTCTCTGGTTCAGCATTTTCTTGCGCTCATCGAGGATCCGTCTCTCATCGCCGTTTACACAAAGGTGACTCCCGAGCCTTTTGATTATTTTGCCCAGAAATTCATGGGCTCGCTCCTGGCCGCTTTCCTGAGAAGCAGGCGGGAAGATACCGAGGGTGAATTTTCAAGGCTGATCAGCAAAAGTAAGCGCTTCATTCCCAAAACACTGAAAAAAATGCGCGAGATCAAGAAAAAAATCGCGGCCGAAGAGTGGGACTTGGCTTTTCGTGAACTTTTGTCTCTCACGCAAATCCTTGGGGAGGAATCCGGCAAAAAAGTGATCCTGGTGCTGGATAATTTTGAGAAGCTTGAAGAGTTTTTTTTAAGCTCGCCCTTTCACGACTTCGGAAATGCCATCATGAGCCAAACCGTGACGTTTTATGTGGTGACATCCGGCCGGGCCTGCCGCGCCCGGGAAATTTTCAACAAGGACCTTTCGCTTCTTTTCGGAAATTTTGAAATTCTCGAAATCAAACCCTTTGATTTTGCGGCGTCGCAAACCTTTCTTGAAGTAAAACTTTGCGGCGTGGCCTTGAATGAATCCTTGAAAAAATTTATATTGGAACTGACCGACGGCCATCCCTATTTTTTAAGCGTGCTTGCCGACAGCTGCCGCGCATCTTTGGGGGCAGCCGAAGCTTCCGCGACGGAAGAGGGGCTGGTCAGCGTGCTGGAAAAGGAGCTTTATGACCGTAAGGGCGAACTGCACCGGTATTTTGTGATGATGCTGCAGGGCCTGGGGCAGGGGCGCCCATTTTATTCGGCCCTCAAGGTGCTGATGGCTGTTTCCATGGGGCACAGGAAAAACCATCAGATCGCAAGATTCCTCAACCGCCGCGTGGACGAGATCAAAAAAACGCTCACCCGGCTTGTGGAGGAAGAGTTTCTGGATAAAAAAGGATCGTTTTTTAAAATCAACTCCCCGCTTTTCGGATTCTGGCTGCACTATGTTTACTATCGCCGTGAAGTTGCGTTTGCGGGGCCGGCGGAATATGCGGTCCGGGCCTTCCGGCGGGAAGTCCGGGCTTTGATTCAACACCAAAGTGAGAATGAGAGAAAAGAGCTCACCAAAAGAGTGGAGGAGCTTTTTCGCCGTTTCCGGAATGACGTGGTCGAAGTCGATGCCAAGAAAATCCGCTGCCCTCATTTTACCGAAGTCCATTTCAAGCCTTCGAATGGCAGGGTGTTTCCGGTCGAGGCCAAGGCGCCGGACACGCGCTGGATATGCCAGGTGGCTTACAAGCGAGTGACCGAAGAGGATGTGCGGCTTTTTATTCAGGATATTGATAAATTAAGGAAAAAAGTCCAGCGCAAGATCATGATCACGTTTGGGGGAATTGAACTGAATGCCAAGCTCCTGGCCAAGGAATCCAAAATCCTTCTCTGGCGGCTGAAGGAGTTTAATGAACTGCTCGAGCTTTATGGCCGGCCCAAGGTGATTGCATGACCATGAAACGTCTTTGGGCCCCCTGGCGGTTCAAGTATGTGACGGGCAAGCTGCGCGGCTGTTTTTTCTGTCAGTATGTGAAGGACCGAAAAAAGGACAAGCGCAATTTTGTTTTTCAAAGGTCCTGCCATTCCTTTGCTCTCCTGAATCTTTATCCCTACAATAACGGCCATGCCATGGTGGCTCCGAAACGGCATGTGAGCGATCTTGCGCTTCTGAATGCCGAGGAACTGAAGGACCTCATGGATCTTTTGATAGCAACCAAGGCGCTTTTTCAGAAAGTCCTGAAGCCCCACGGTTTTAACTGCGGCATTAATTTCGGAAGAGCGGCCGGGGCTGGAGTTGAGGATCATCTGCACATTCATCTGCTTCCCCGCTGGAACGGCGACACGAATTTCATGCCCCTGCTGGGCGGGGCCAAAGTGATTTCCCAATCTCTGGAAGCTCTTTACGAATTGCTCACCAAGAATTTGCATGATCCGGCGCATTGATCTTGAAGAGAGAGAAAACAAATTTCTGGCGCCTTATGCCGTGAAGGCAGGGCTCAGCAGGGGCCGCGCCTATCCTGAAAAGGAGCATGAATTCCGCACCGCCTTTCAGCGCGACCGCGATCGGATTCTCCATTCCACCGCCTTCCGCCGGCTTCAATATAAAACCCAGGTCTTTGTGAATCATGAGGGCGATCATTATCGGACACGCCTCACGCATACGCTGGAAGTTTCCCAAATCGGGAGAACCATCAGCCGGGTCCTGGGCCTTAACGAGGACTTGATTGAGGCCATTTGCCTGGCGCATGACCTGGGACACGGCCCTTTCGGCCATGCGGGCGAAAGAGCGCTTACGCAAATTATGAAAGGGCATGGAGGGTTTGAGCATAATTTACAAAGTCTGCGGATTGTGGAAGTGCTTGAGGAAAGCTACCCCGAATTCCCGGGGCTGAATCTTTCCCGGGAGGTGCTTGACGGCATGAAGAAGCACGGCGAACCCCTTTCGCTTCGCTCAGGGGCGGCAAAAAGCCCGGCAGTCCCCGAAGGGGGCGGCGAGGTCAGGGGTGGCGCCCGCAAGAGAAAATTCCCGGTTTATCTGGAGGCCCAGCTCGCGGATATTGCGGATGAGATTGCCTATGATAGCCATGATGTGGAGGACGGATTAAGATCGGGATTGATCGAGGAAGGGGAATTGGCCGAAGTGGCATTGTGGCGCGAGATTGCCGCCTACATCAAGAAGAAGTACACTTCCATTGATGAGACGCATAAGCGGCGGCTTGCCACCCGGTTATTGATCAACCGCCAGGCGCAGGATTTGATCGGGCAGAGCATGAAAAATCTGACCCGTTATAAGATTAATTCCTTCGCTGATCTTGAGAAGACCGCGAAAAGGGTGGTCGAATTTTCGGATGAAATGGCGGATCTTAAAAAGGAATGGAGGGCCTTTCTTTCCAACCGTTTTTACAATCACTACCGGATCGTACGCATGACCGAAAAAGGCGTTCGGCTTATCCGCGCCATTTTCACGGTTTACCTTGAGAGACCGGCGCAGCTACCTTCTTCGGTGCTCAAGCGGGCCCAAAGGGATGGAATTTACCGCGCGATTTGCGATTATATGGCAGGCATGACAGACCGTTTCGCGCAGGATGAATACCGCCGGCTTTTTGAGCCTTACGAAAGGGTCTAAAAGCGGTTTTTGGTTTGACAACTTTTTGAGCGGTGATAGAATGCAAGTTGTTGCTACTGAAAGGGAAAAATCATTAACATGGTGCTGGTGAAAACGCAGAAAAATCAGGGTGTTTTGGACAGTAAATTGCTCCGGAGCGAATCCTGGAAAAAAGGATACCGGGCTTTCAGCCCTCTTTTAACGAAGCCTCTCGGTTGGCTCTCGGTTTCACGCGAGGGCGGCGACACTCTTTGCCGGCTTGATCACAAATCGCATTGCGCGTGGTACAGCCAGTCCGCGGGGCATGAAAGAACTTGCGAGCAGTATCTGTCGGAGTTTGTCGAGATGCGCAAGGAAGGCGCGCCGGATCAGTTTCAAGGATTCACCTGCCATGCAGGAAAACATTGCGCGATTTTTCCCGTCAAATTTTTTAACGAAACGCGCGGCGCTTTTATTGCCTGCAATTTAAAAAAACCGGTGGCTGGTTTGCGCGGTCCGGCCGCGGCTTTTCAGCAATTCCTCAATAGCGAAGTTCTTCTAGCCGGAAAAAATTACGAGCTTGAAAATTTGAAAGACACCGTGCATCCTCGCGCGCTTGCGCTTTCCACCATTCATTCGGTGCATCGAGTGGTCAGCACAGCCTTCAGTCTGGAGGAGCTTTTGCCGAGGATTTCACGCCTTAGTATGCAAATTCTCAAAGCCAAACATTGTTCTATTTATCTGGTGGATGAGGAGAAAAAATATTTGATCACGAAATTTTCCACAGAGAAGAAGGCCGAAAAGGGTGCGCGCAAACGTCTGGGTTCAGGCATTGAAGGACGGGCTGCGTCGGGCGGTGAGATTCATTTCAGCCGCAAGACGATTGCAGTGCCGTTTATCGAACAGGATGTGATCGGCGTGATTGTTATGAAGGAAAAGGCGGACGGGACCCCGTTTTCTGTTACGGATCTGGAAGTGCTCAAGGTTTTGTCCGAGCAGACCGTGGTGGCTATTAAAAACGCCCAGCTTTATGAAGAAACGCAGCAGCTCACGCTCGGAAGCATCAAGTCCATCACGGAACTCATGGAGCTTGATTTTTCAGGCGACAATGTGCATCTTCCGCTTTTTGCCGAGCTGGTTAAAGGCATGGGGTTTGACCTCGGCCTTTCCCGGCGTGATCTGGTGGACCTGGAGCGGGCCGTTCTGCTTCTGGACACGGGTTATGTCGGGATGCCTGAAGAGATTTTGAATAAAAAAACGCCGCTTACCCTGGAGGAATATGAAACAGTCAAAAAGCATTCGCACCGCGGGGCTCAGGTTTTGAAATCAATTCACTCGCTCAAACCGCTGGTTCCCATTATCCTCCATCATCATGAACGGTACGATGGGAAGGGCTATCCGCAGGGGCTGAAGGGGGAGGAGATTCCCATGGGTGCGAGAATTGTGGCGGTGGCGGATTCGTTCACAGCCATGATTTCAAAACGTCCGTACCGGGAGACTAGAAGGATCACGGAGGCGATTGAGGAGATTAAAAAGCACAGCGGAACGCAATTTGATCCCGGGGTGGTGGAGAGTTTTCTCAAGGTGGTTCAGGAAAAGAAAATTAAGTGAGGAGGATTGAAATGGAAAGAAAATGGGTATGGGTGGGCTTGGTGTTGATGTTGACTGTCACCGGATGTTCGCGGGCCAAAGAGCTTGAGCGGATCACGACTGAACAGTCGGCAACAATTACCAGCTTGAATAATGAAATTGCAAAATTGAGTGATCAACTGGCCGCACTGGCCAAGGCCAAGGATGAGCTGGCCAAAACCAAAAAAGATTTGGAGAAAAAACTCAAGTCCGAGCTCGCAGGAGGGGATGTGAGCCTTTCCATGCAGGAGCGGGGACTTGTGCTCACGGTCCTGGACCGCGTTCTTTTTGATTCCGGCAAGGCCGCCATCAAGGACAGCGCTATGCAGACCCTGGACAAGTTGTCACAGATTCTGAATCAGGACACGAAGGATAATCTTATCTATGTGGACGGGCATACGGACAATGAGCCCATTCACTATTCGGGCTGGAAGTCCAATTGGGAGCTTTCGACCGGTCGTGCGACTGAGGTGATTCATTATCTTGCGGACACGGGCAATATCAATTCCCAGCGTCTGGTGGCCAGCGGTTACGGGGAATTTCATCCCATTACGGACAATGACACGCCCGAGGGGAAGCAGACGAACCGCCGGGTGGAAATTGTCATTTCACCCCGCAAGTTTACGGATCGCAAAATGCAGGGCACGCCGGTCAAGAAGGCAAAAGCCGTAGCGGCTGAAGAAGTCATTAAATAAAGTAGCTTTACGCAGCATTCGTTTTGAAGCAAAGGAGCTTATAGGGCACAGGTATACAATTTCTAGATGACTCAGGGAATTGCAACCAAGAAAAGGGTAAAATTCCCCAAATCAAAAGAATCGTGGCTGCTTCTGATTCTTTTATTGGGCACGGGGATTTTACCCTTTTTTTTAAACCATGCCATTTTTTATAAGTTAAAAACCGCCTTGCCGTTTGAGTTTGAAGGAAAAGTTTTATTCTCTCCGCCTGGATGCCTTGAGATTGGAAATTTCCGGATACAAGAACGTGCCTTTGCGGTGTCCTCAAAATCTTTGACCCTTCGATATCAGCCGCTGGAGTTTTTAAAAACCGGAAATGCACGGCTCGAAATCAAAGGCCGGGACGCTTCCCTCACAATTAGCCGCTCTGTTTTGAATACGGTTTTACCCAGGATTGATTTTGATTCACTTCAGGCTGTATTACAAGTGAGCAATCGCCCGAATCATGTTTCCATCGCCTATTTTTCTGCCCAGGGGAAAAAAATGCTGGTTTACAGCGGAGGAGATTTTTCCAAAAGGGACATGCATCTTGCGCTTTCCTGTTACCTTGCTCCCGAGCTTTTGGTCGTATTGCCTTTTTCTATCGCGAAGCATTTATTTTTGAAGCAGGACGCGGCATTGTACGAGATTAAATTCATGGCGGAGGGCACCTGGAAAATGCCGCATTTTAGCCTGAGCTCGGATCTGGTGCGCGTTGAAATGAAAAGCCGGTAAAAAAATGCGTTTTACCTTAAATTTTTTCCAAAGATTTTCTGAAATTTGACGATATTTTAATAGACGGCAATGGATTTGTAACCATATGAAAATAAAAGAGTTAATGCAGGGCATAAGTCTGGACGTGAAAGACCGCGCCATTCTGGAGCGGGAAGCGCTTCATTTGAGCTGCCAATCCACGGATGTAAGGCCGGGAACCCTGTTTGTGGCCATTAAGGGAGAGAATAAAGATGGCCATGATTTTATTGAAGAGGTTGTCGGCAAAGGTGCTGTGGCCTGCGTTACGGATTGCCGCTCCGCGAAAAAATTTCCGGAATCTTTTCCCCTGATTGCGGTTCAAAATACCCGTTTTATTTTTTCTCTGCTTGCCGGCCGGCATTTTTCGCATCCATCCAAAGAAGTGGGCGTGGTCGGGATTACCGGCACCAACGGCAAAACCACAACCGCATTCCTGGTGCAGCATCTATTCAATCATTTTTCATCCTGCGGGCTGATCGGAACCGTGCATTATCAGATCGGAAGCCAGATCATTCCTTCAAGAAACACGACGCCGAGCGCTTATGACCTCAACTGGATGCTGGCGCAAATGCGGAAGGTGGGAATGAATCATTGCTCCATGGAAGTGTCTTCCCATGCGCTCGACCAGGAAAGAGCTGCGCATCTAGCCTTCCGGTCTGCCGTGTTCACCAATTTGACGCAGGATCATCTGGATTACCACAAAAATTTCGAAGAATATTTCCGCGCCAAGAAAAAACTTTTCATAAAAGCGCCGCGGCCAGAAAAGAGTTTTGTGAATGTGGATGATGTTTACGGGGCGCGGCTCGCCGCGGAGATTTATCCCAGACCTTTTACGTTCGGAATTGCGAAAAAAGCTGATTTCATGGCGCATGATATCCGTGTGGGACTGGGAGAAATCGCGTTCAATATACGGGCTTACGGGAAAATGATTCCGGTGCGGGTGGGAATGCCGTGTCTTCATAATGTTTACAATGTGCTGGGCGCTTTCGCCTGCGCTTATGAAGAGGGCTGGGATCCCGAGGAGATAGCATCTTCGCTCCGCATTTTCCGGGGCGTGCCCGGACGGATGCAAAAAGTGGAGGCGGGCCAGGATTTTTTTGTGTTTGTGGATTACGCGCATACGCCGGACGCCTTTCTCAATGTGCTGAGCTCTGTAAAGAGACTGGCGCGGAAAAAAATTATCACGGTTTTTGGCTGCGGCGGCGACCGCGACAACACCAAAAGGCCTTTGATGGGCCGGGAAGCCAGCCGGTTTTCGGATGTGGTGGTGCTTACTTCCGACAATCCAAGATCAGAAGATCCGGAAAAAATTCTGGACCAGATTCAAGCCGGAGTCGAAGAGGGGAAGGGGAAAAGGATCTTGCGCATTACGAACCGCGAAGAGGCTATTCAACAGGCGTTGGGCATGGCGGAGCGCGAGGATGTGGTGCTGGTGCTCGGCAAAGGGCATGAAAATTATCAGATTGTAGGGGATAAAAAATTGGCTTTTGATGACAGGGTTGTGATTGAGAAACATATGAGGGAAGGCCATGTTCACGCTTGAAGATTTTGAGCAGGCCTTGGCCAGCAAACCGATCGAGCCGCAAGGCCCGCTTCCGATCCCAAAAGTTTCGATTGATACTCGCACGCTAGCCTCGGGAGACGCTTTTTTTGCCATTCGCGGCCGCAATCTGGATGGGCATCGCTTTGTGCGCGAGGCCAAGGAAAAGGGCGCTTCCGCGTTTGTGGTGGAAAAGCGCGCTTGGGATGAAATCAGGCCGTTCACGCTTCATAATGTGTTTCTGGTTGAGGACACCACCGCGGCATTCGGCGAGCTCGCGAGGTATATCAGAAGAAAATGCGGCGTGCGGCCGCTGGCTGTGACCGGAAGCTGCGGGAAAACCACGACCAAACAGATTGCGGATATTCTTTTGAGGCGGCAATTCAAAGTGCTGGCCACAGAAGGCAATTTGAACAATCAATTCGGCCTGCCGCTTACCATCTTGAAGCTGCGGACCGAGCATGAAATCCTTCTTGCGGAAATCGGAGCCAGCCGTCCCGGAGACATTGCCTATTTATCGGAGATTCTGGAGCCGCATATTGGATTGATCACCAATGTTTATCCCGCGCATCTGGAGGGATTCGGGTCGATTGAAAAAGTTTATGAAACCAAGCTTGAACTCGCATCCTATCTGGAAAAATCCTGCGGAACGCTAATCGTCAATGGTGACCATGATGAGCTGGTGAAGCGGGCCCGGGGTTTCCGGGTGACGGTGCTCACTTTCGGGCGGAAGAAACATAATGGTTTTGCCGTGACGCATTATGCTCAGGAAGGAGAAAATCTCCGGCTTGAATTAAACGGCCGTTACGGGTTTAGCATCCGCACACACGCTCTTTTTAATCTGGATAATTTTGTAGCGGCGATAGCCTTGGCGCACACAGCCGGTGTGCCATTTGAACAGCTTGAGGGAATGCTGGAGGAGTTTCAGCCCATCCCTGGGCGTTTTGAAAGGCATGATTTACCCTCGGGCGTTTCCGTGATTCATGACGCGTACAATGCCAATCCCGGTTCCATGATGCAGGCGTTGTTTTCATTTGCGGCCCGGAAAAGCCTGGGCCGGCGGAAGATTGCGGTTCTTGCGGACATGATGGAGCTCGGCGAGGAGTCGGAGATGTTGCATCACCGGATCGGAACGCAAATGAAAGGCCTTGCCATTGACGTCCTGGTAACAGTCGGATCCAAGGCGCGTGAGATTGCAAACGCTGCCAAAGAATCCGGCGCGGGCCTGGAAATTATGAGCTTTGAGAAAAATAGCGAAGTTGTTTTGTTTTTGGTTCCCTTTTTGCGTTCGGGAGATGCGGTGCTTTTGAAAGGCTCGCGGTCCATGAAGCTTGAAGAAATTCTGAATGCACTGAAGTCGTAGGAGTCCATGTTCTATTATTTTTTATATCCGCTGCGTGACGAGTGGATTCTATTTAACCTTTTCCGGTACATCACTTTTCGTTCCGTGGGCGCGAGCATCACGGCATTCCTGGTGTGTCTAATTTTGGGCCCTGCCGTGACCCGCTGGCTCATGACGCTGAGTGCCGTGGGCAGTACGGAAAGGGATTATGCCCAGAAAATTCATCATCTGTACAAGGACAAAAAAAGTGTTCCCACCATGGGCGGGGTTTTGATCATCATGGGGATAGTCGCGGCAAGTTTTTTCTGGGGTAATTTATCCAACCGGTTGCTTTTGATCAGCGTGGCCACGCTCGTCTGGTTCGGCATGATCGGGTTCGTGGACGATTACCTCAAAGTGAAAAGCAGGAGCTCTCGCGGTTTAAGGTCTCTGGCCAAGCTTTCGGGGCAAGTGGCCTGGGGCGTGGCGCTCGGATGGTACCTTTACCGCGACCCGGGGTTTAACGGCACACTTTATCTCCCATTTTTTAAAAACACGGTGATTTATCTCGGTATTTTTTATATTCCGTTTGTGATTCTGGTTCTGACCGGATCCTCCAATGCGCTCAATCTTACGGACGGCCTGGACGGGCTTGCGATCGGCTGCCTGATTTTTGCAGCCGGCGCTTTTTCGATTATCAGTTATGCCTCAGGCCACGTGGTTTTTGCCGATTATCTGCAAATTCCATTTTTCGCAGAATCGGGCGAACTTACGGTTTTTTGTTCGGCCATGGTCGGTGCCGGTGCCGGATTTTTATGGTATAACGCTTACCCGGCCACAATATTTATGGGAGATACCGGCTCGCTTTCTCTCGGCGGCGCGCTGGGTGCCGTTGCGGTTTGCATCAAAAAGGAACTGGTTCTTTTGATTGTAGGCGGCATTTTTGTCTGGGAGGCTCTGTCCGTGATGATTCAGGTGGCCTCCTTTAAATTGAGGGGCAAACGGGTTTTTTTGATGTCGCCCTTTCATCATCACCTTCAATTAAAAGGCTGGCCGGAATCCAAGGTGGCGATACGGTTTTGGATTATTGCTTTTGTGTTGGCGCTCGTCGGACTGAGCACGCTAAAAATACGATAATGGGGTTAAAATGAACGAAAGAAAGAATTTGAAAGGGAAGAAGGTCGCGGTGCTTGGACTGGGAATCAGCGGGTATGAATCCGCTCTTTTCCTTCACCAAAGAGGCGCGTACGTTTTTGTGAGTGATTTTGCCCAGAACGAGACGGTTCTCGAATACCAAAAGAAGCTGAATCATCGGGGCATTGAAATGGAAGTGGGGCAGCATTCACTTGAGAGGATTCTGAAATCAGACTGGGTGGTGATGTCTCCCGGCATCAAACCCAGCTCGGAAATTTATCAGGCGGTCTGGAACCGCAAAAAAGACGCATTGGTGAGCGAAATCGAGCTTGCCTCATGGTTCGCGCCTTGCGAAATCATCGCCGTGACCGGAACCAATGGAAAAACCACGACTACCTCGCTGATTACCGGGCTGTTTAATTTTTTTGGGATTCATGCCATTGCCTGCGGCAATATCGGAAACGCTTTTATTGGAGAAATTGAAAATTTAAGGAAAGAATCCAAGGCTGTGGTGGAGGTGAGCTCCTTTCAATTGGAGAATATCCGGACTTTCCGGCCGCATGTGGCGCTGCTTTTGAACGTAACTCCGGATCACTATGATTGGCATGGCGGCATGGAGCCCTATCTCGCGGCCAAGGCCAGAATTTTTATGAATCAGACACGGGAAGATTTTGCGGTTTTGAACTGGGAGGATGCGCCCACGCGTACCATCTTGCCCTCAATTCCCTCAAAAATACTTTATTTCAACCGCGTGGGCGTGGACAATCCCAATTGGGATGCAGTGCTTCGCGTGGCTGAAATTTACGGTTTCCCGCTGGAGAAGACCCTGCAATTTCTGGAAAATTTCCAGGGCATTGAACATCGTATGGAAAAGGTGCTGGCGCCGGATGGAATTTTTTACATCAATGATTCGAAGTCCACGAACCCTTCCTCGCTCGAGTGGGCTTTGAACCGCATGAAGGAGCCGGCCATGCTCCTTTGCGGAGGAAGGAACAAGGGCAGTGATTTTGGAACCTTGATTGAACTTGTGAGCCGGAAAGTTAAACATTGCTTCGTGTTCGGCGAGGCCGCCGCCGAAATGAAAGAAGCGTGGAAGCGGGTAGTGCCGGTGACCGTGTGCCTGGACATGAAGCAGGCGCTTGGTGAAGCGCGGCAAATCGCCAGGACAGGCGATACCGTTCTTCTTTCTCCGGCCTGTGCGAGTTTTGATCAGTTCAAAAATTACAAGGACCGGGGTCGGAAGTTTAAGGAAATGGTGGCCTCGACAGCGGAGGGTGCCCCGGGCAAGCCCGGGGCACCAGCAGCAGTACCTGCCAGTGGTAGCATGCCACGCGCAGGTGGCGGCGAAGCGGAGCGGAGCCGTCCCTTGACCGGTCTTGAGGTGGCGCAAGCGGCATCTGCCGGTTGTTCAACACCGGGCGATCGGCCCGGTGAGGCGCGGGCACCGGCGCCTTGTGCGCCAGTGCTACTCTCTCGGGACCAAGGAAAGTCCCGTAGGAGGTAGCATGAAGATTTCCAAAGAGAGCGAAAGAATCCTGATTGCGGTTTTTATCCTGGTGGCGATTGGGATTGTCATGATTTACAGTGCGAGCGCCATGTTCGCGGATCGTTTTTATCAGGATTCGATGTATTTTCTAAAAAAGCAGCTTATTTTCGCGGCCGCAGGTTTGCTGACTCTTTTTGCATGCATGACCATTCCGCCCAAGTGGATACGCGACAACAGCCGGTTTCTTGTATTTTTTTCCATCTTTTTTGTGCTGGCTGTGTTTCTCCCGATGATCGGAAAGACTACGGGCGGAGCACGGCGCTGGATCCGTTTTTTTAATTTTACCATTCAGCCGGTTGAGTTTGCCAAAATTGCGGTGGGTGCCTATCTCTCGGATTATCTTACCCGCAAGTCCAAAAAAATCTCGCAGGGAAGTCTTGTGCCCTTTATCCCGCCTCTTCTCATTCTTGGTATTCTGGCCCTAGCGCTTATTTTGCAGCCGGATTTGGGATCCGTGGTTTTTATTTTTTTGATCTCCATCATCCTCTTTTTCCTTGCCGGGCTCAGGATGCGCTATATTTTTTCCACCCTGGCTCTTGCGATTCCTGCGATTCTTTTTCTCATTATCATCGAGCCCTACCGTTTTCGCCGTATCCTGGCTTATCTCAATCCGTGGGATGACCCGCAGGGAAACGGCTTTCAGATCATCCAGTCCTTTCTCGCCTTCGGGCTGGGCGGATGGAAGGGGGTGGGACTGGGAGCCAGCACCCAGAAGCTTTTTTATTTGCCGCAAAGTTCCACGGATTTTATTTTTTCCATTATCGGCGAAGAGCTGGGTCTCGCGGGGGCTTTTGCCGTGATCGGGCTCTTTGTTTTTATCCTGATCCAGGGCATGGCCATTTCCCAGAAGCTGTCCGACCCGTTCCGGAAGTATTTTGCTTATTCGCTCACGCTGATCATTTCCCTGGAGGCGATTATCAACATGCTGGTCACCACCGGCTTGATTCCCACCAAAGGCATGCCTCTTCCTTTTGTGAGCTATGGCGGGTCTTCGCTGGTCTTCAATCTCGCCGCCATCGGCCTGCTGATAAGTCTGGACCGCCACCGATCCAATTAGCCGATGAAAATCCTTCTATTCGCCGGTCCGTCGGGCGGGCACCTTTTTCCCGCCCTGGCCTTTGCGCAATATCTTAGAAAAAAACATCCAAAGTCCGAATGCGCGCTGGTCGTAACCCCGCGCGCGTCCTCTTTTCTTAAAACTTCGCTGCGCCCTTCGGGCACTGCAACAGAAGGAACGCCGGTTGTGGACGGCTTGAAGATTTTTTATCTGCCGGAGTTTCCGTTTCCGAAGATTTTTTTATTGAAAGCGCCGTCATTTCTGTTAAAATTATTGCAAGCATTTTTAAAAACCGATGAAATTATTCGACAAATGAAACCGGATGCCGTGGTTGCTTTCGGGACATTTGTCAGCGTACCGGGGGTGATTTTAGGCCGTGCCAGAAAAATCCCGGCCGTCATTCATGAACAAAATATTGAGTTAGGAAGAGCAAACCGAATGCTCGTTCCTTTTGCGGCGAAAGTTGCCGTTAGCTTCCCTACAACCCTGGAGAAGCTTCCCAAAAACAAGGGCGTGTGGGTGGGCAATGTGCTGAGACCGGAGATGCTGGAAACAGCACGGAAGCCCGTAACCCGCGGAAAAAAGGCCCAAATCCTCATTTTGGGAGGCTCCCAAGGCGCTTCCCTCCTTAATCAAAAGATTTTCCAAACTTTTCAATATATGAGCCCTGAAGAAAGGGAAAAGCTAGCCGTTATTCATATTACGGGCACGACGGATTTTCCCAGTTATGAGCACGCCTATGACGGGCTCGGGATGGAAAATGAGGTTTTTCCGTTTACGGATGAAATGGCCGCCTTTTTTGCCTCAAGCGACCTGGTCATAGCCAGGGCAGGAGCCGGAACGATTTGGGAGCTTTTGCTTTTCGGACTGCCGAGCATCCTGATCCCATACCCCTACGCGGGTTCGCATCAGTTGCAAAATGCCCAGTACGTTGCGGAAAAAGGCGCGGCGCGCATCATCGAGGAAGCGCGTCTTAGTCCGAAAGAATTGAATGAGGAAATCCGGTCGATTCTGACCGGTAGTGAACTTGAAAAGATGCGGGAAAATGCAAAGCGCCTGGCGAAGCCGGATGCGGGCGAATGTTTGGTGAGGGAAGTGGAGCGGCTCATCAAGTGATTAGGAGTTTTTAACTTTAAAAAACATTAGGGTTACCTTAAATTAGGAGCAACTCTTGGAAGATTTTCTGACCGGTAAAAAACATATTCATTTCATAGGAATCGCGGGGATCGGAATGAGCGGTCTGGCCAAGGCGGTGAAGGCATTCGGATATTTTGTTTCCGGTTCGGATATGAAGGACGGCCACGTGCTTCAGGAGCTCAAGAAACGGGGGATTGTCATTTTTACGGGGCATGACGAGAAAAATCTCAAAGATGTCGATCTGGTGGTTTATTCTTCGGCCATTAAGGAGAACAATCCGGAATTTTCGGTCGCGAAGGCAAGGGGAATCAAAATGGTGCGCCGGGCCGAGCTTCTGGCGCATTTCATGAATCAAGGGAAGAGTATCGCGATTCTGGGAACGCATGGCAAAACCACCACCTCCTCGATGGTGTCGCATCTTTTGAGTATGCTGAATTTAAATCCCACCTGTTTTGTGGGCGGCGAAATGATCAATTTTCAGGATAATGTTTTGCTGGGCGAAAAAAACTGGATTGTGGGCGAAATTGACGAGAGCGATGGCACCCATCTTCTTTTCTCCCCTTCGCATGTGATCCTGACCAATCTGGAGCTTGATCACGCGGATTTTTACATCGACCTTGCGGATGTGAAATCAAAATTTTTAAAATTTCTTGAGAATTTAGGTCCGGAAAGTACAGTGGTGTATTCTTCTGACTGCCCAAATTTATCCGAAGTTATTTCAAGGAAATCTATTAAGATAGTCTCCTACGGTCTGAAAACCCCGGCTGATTTTTCGGCAACGGACATCCGTTTTCACGGCCTTTCTTTGTCCTATGAATTACTTCACAAGGGGGAAAAGCTGGGAACCGTGGTGCTTTCCATTCCCGGACGCCATAATGTGCTGAATTCCCTCGGCGCCATTGCGCTTCTTTATACCATGGGCCTTCCCCTGGACGATATTTTGAAACATTTGCCCAAGTTCCTGGGAGCCCGGCGCCGTTTGGAGCAGAAATGGGATGAGCAGGGTCTTCTGGTGGTGGATGATTATGCCCATCATCCGACCGAGGTTGAGGCCAGTTTGAGCGCCCTCAAGGCCTCAGGCCGTAAAGTGACCTGCATTTTTCAGCCGCACCGGTACAGCCGGGCGATTTCTTTGGCTAAGACTTTTGGATCCTCGTTTGCGTCTGCAGACCGCGTGATTTTGACGGAGATTTACAGCGCGGGCGAAATCAATACTTTTGGCGTGGATTCCAGCATCATTTACAATGCGGTCACGGACACCGGTCACCCCGACATTCATCGCATTCCCAAGGAAGAAGTGATTGAATATCTCCTGAATCATCTGGAGCCGAATGAAATCATTGCGTTTCTCGGAGCCGGGGATATCACCGAAGTGGCGGACCTTTTTGTGGAAAGTCTGCGGAATAGAAATTCAAACTTAAAAAAAGCAGGCTGAACATGCCATTTTTGTTCGAACCCAATGGTAAATTCAGGCAGCAGGAGCCGCTTGCCAGGCATTCAAGCTTCAGGATCGGCGGCAAGGCCCAGTATTTTGCCGAACCGTTGACCCGTTCCGATCTTTCGTTTCTGATTAGCGAAGTAGAGGCCCAGGGCATGCCTTGGATTTTAATCGGGAATGCCAGCAATATTCTTTTTTCCGATGAGGGGTTTGACGGCCTGGTGATCTCTCTGAAAAAATTAGAGCTTCACCGCATCAAAATCGATGGGCCGCTGGTGAAAGCGTCTGCGGGCGTGGGGCTTATCCAGCTGGCGCATACTCTCGCGGAGCATTCGCTGGGCGGCATGGAATTTGTGAGCACGATTCCCGGCACGGTGGGCGGCGGCCTGGTTATGAACGCGGGCTATAGCCGGCATCCCGGAAAAACCAATCAAATATCGGATTGGATTGAGGAAGTCGTGATCTTGGGACCGGACGGCATGCCGCAGGCCCTTAAACCCGAAGATATTGATTTTCAGTACCGCTCAAGCAGTCTTGCCGGCCAGGTGGTGGTAGAAGCAACCTTCCGGCTGCGGTCCGTGCCGCGCGAAGAAGCGCTGCGCGAACTCAAAGCCAACATCGATTACCGGACCGGGGTGCAGCCCTTGAATTATCCCAGCGCCGGGTCGGTATTTAAAAATCCAAAAAATATTGAATTTACGGCCGGGCAATTGATCGATCGTTGTGGTCTTCGGGGCTGCCGGGTCGGCGATGCGCAGATTTCGGAAAAACACGGCAACTTTATCGTCAATTTGGGACAGGCGAGAGCCAGAGACGTCCTCGAGTTGATTGAGATTGCAAAAGACAGGGTCAAAGAAAAATTTGGTACGGAGCTGGAGCTTGAGGTGAAATACATTTCAAGCGAAGCTCCGCTATCGGTCTGAGTCTTACTCATTTCAGCTTAGGAAAGGTAAAAAGCAAGTGTCCCCCCCTGCCATAAAAATCGGTGTGCTGATGGGAGGATTTTCCAGCGAGAAAGAAATCTCCCTCCGTTCCGGCCGCGCGGTTCTGAAGGCGCTTACGGAAAAAGGTTTTCAAGCCGAGCCCGTCGAGATTTTCTCCCAGGATTTTTCCAGCGCCCTTTCATCCCGCTCTTTTGATTTTGCTTTTATCACCCTGCACGGCGCAGGCGGCGAGGACGGCTTGGTCCAAGCCATCCTGGAGAAGCATCGCATCCCTTATTTGGGTTCGGGACCCGAGGCCAGCGCGCGTGCCTTTAACAAAATCACGGCCAAGAAAATATTTCTTCAGGCCGGCATTCCGACACCTGCGTTTGAGATGCTTTCGGCCGGGGATTGGAAGCACAAGCTACCGGCGCTTTCATTTCCGGTTTTTATAAAACCCGTGGACGAAGGTTCCAGCATTGATGTTTTTTGCTGTGAATCGGCGGAGGAATTGCGCCGTACGATGAACAGCATGATTGAAAAATACGGTGTGGTGCTAGCCGAGAAAAAAATTGCAGGCCGTGAACTCACGGTGGGCATTGTCGGCGACCGTGCGCTTCCCGTGGTTGAAATTAAACCGAAACGGAGTTTTTACGATTATGCAGCCAAGTATGATCCTGCGAGCGGCACTCAATACGGGGTCCCCGCTGATATCCCGGAAAGCATGGCCCAAAGAGCGCAGGAAATTGCGCTAGCGGCTCACCGGGCTCTGGGCCTCAGGGATTTTTCGCGCGTGGACCTAATGGTGGAGAAAGATGATCTCTCCGTGCTTGAGGCCAACACTATCCCCGGGTTTACCGAGACCAGCCTTTTGCCCAAAGCAGCGCGCGCTGAGGGGTTAAGTTTTCCGGATTTGTGCGCAGAGCTCGTCCGAATCGCATGGGAAAGATTTCAGGATGAAAAGAAAAAACAGGACGAAAAAGTCTTCACGGCCTGATTTTGTTTCGGCCTTTTTCGGCTTGATCCTCCGGATCGTGAAGGTAATCCTGCCTGCCGTGGTGCTCGCGGCTGTATTTTTCCTTTCGTTTCAAGGCGTCCGCCATTATCTTTTTGCCGACGATTTTTTTAAGCTGGTTTCGGTTCATACCGTCACAAACGGCATTCTTCTCCCGGAAGCGATAAGTCGGATTGCGGGAATTTCCCTGGGCGACAATGTTCTGGCGATTGACCTCGAGCAGGTCACGAAAAAACTCGAATCTGATCCTCGGATCAGCGAAGCCGTTTTGACCCGCATCCTTCCCAATCAAGTTTCAATTGCAATTAAGGAGCGCCGCGAATTTTTAAGAGTCAAACTCTCGGGGAAGGATGAAGTCCTTGTGATGGATGAAGATGGATTTCTTCTCGGCCCGGCCGATCCGGGGTCTCGGCTGCCCGTGTTTGAGGATTTGCGGCCGCAGGGGATGAATTTATTTATCCATGACCGCTATCAGGATCGCCAAATGCTCCGGATGATTTTTCAAATTAGGGCGATGATTGCCAGAGAGCCGATTTTTCAGGAAAAAAAAATTCAGTTTATAAAGATTGACTCCTCGAAGAGGATTCAGATAGGATTACAGGACGGTTTTGAGATCCGGGTAAGTGAAAATTTTGCGGAAGAACTAAAAAAACTTGATGCTTTGAGGCCGCTTCTTGAAAAAGACATGGGAACGTTTGAATACCTGGACCTCCGGTTTCAGGATGTGGTGGCCAGGAAAAAACAGGAAAATAAAAATAAGGGACGCTTGAGGCGATGAAAGAAAAAGATCCGGCCGTGCTTGCCTTGTCCATCGGGACCACGCAATTGGTGGCTTTGCGTGCTTCTTTTGGCGAAAATCAGGTCATTAGGGTGGAGGCGTGGCAAAAAAAGGATCCGGCCGGTTTTGACAAAGGCCTGGTGAGGGATTCCGAACTGGCAACGGATGAGATCCGGGAAATTCTTGAACAGACGGCGGAAGATCCGGAATGGTATAATTTGCCTCTTTACGGAGTTATTTCCAATCCTGCTATCCGGACTTACCGGGTCGCAAGTTCGCTTTATTTTCCCGGCACCAAGTCGATTGGGGAACAGGACGTCGAACGCGTCATCAGCCAGACCCGGGCCGTGGCCACGATTCCGCTGGATGAAGTGATTCTGTGCACCGTGCCGCAGGAGTATCTTGTCAATGATCTTCCCGAAGTCAAAAATCCTCTGGGGCTTGAGGGCAGGCGTCTTAGCGTAACGCTTCATCTTTTTACCATGCCGGTCACCGCGTATCAGGGATTGAGTCATTTGTTTGACCGTCTGGAAGTCGAGCCAGAACTTTTGATTCCCAGGGGGCTGGCTTCAAGCACGCTGGTGTTAAAAGAAGAAGAGAAGCGGGATGGAGTGCTTCTGGTGGATGTGGGCGGATTTTTGTCCGAACTTTTTTATTTTTATCAGGGAACGCTACGGTTCTCGAAAATCATTCCGTGGGGAACTGAGGCGGTCACGGAGCTGATCTCCCGCCAGTGGGAAATCCCGCCCCGGGATGCGAGGCGGCTCAAAGAGGAGTTTGGCACCTTGGAACAGCGCGCGGCCGGGGCGGAGGACACTATTCCTTATATGGATGGGGCAGGCCGAATTCGTTTTAAAATTCCCTCAGCGCTTTTTCAGGAAGAAATTCAAAAAGGGCTGGAGCAGGGCCTGGCCATTTTTGAGAGCGAGATTCGCGAGATCAAGAGCCATTTCCCGCACCTTTACCAGCTTGTTTTCAGCGGCGGCGCCACTCGGATGAACGGCTTTCTTGAATTTTTGCAGAACAAATTGAGCATTCCGTCCCGGCTGGGCCAGATCGAACAGGCCGCCATCCGCGGCTCGACCGGGCAGGCCCTGGCCGTTCGCCTGGGATTCTCATCGGGCATCGAGGCGCCGCAGGAGCTTTCGGCGCATCCCGGGTATCATGGCATTTTAGGGCTTCTCAAGTATATTCATTCGCCGGAACCGGATGCCAGGCCAAGACACGCTAAACCGGGGCTTTTTTCCAAAACCGTCGGTCACTTCAAGGGCTGGGTCCACGACTACTTTTGAAATGCCTACTGAAGAAAAAAAATTCCTGAGCGATTGCCTGAAAAAGCTGCTTGAAAAAGGTGGCACGGATCTTCATCTGAAAGCCGGCGAAACCCCGCGCATCCGGCTAAACAGGAAACTGGTCGCTCTGGAGATTTCGAAACCCGCCAATGCTTTTCTTGAAGCCGTGGTAAATCTTTTTCTCAATTTGCATCAGAAAAAGATTTTTGAAGAGAACAAAGCCGTGGATTTTGCCATTCAGGAAGACGGCTTGGGCCGCTTCCGCGTGAACGCCTTTTACCAAAAAGGGGAACTTGCGGTGGTGATGCGTGTGGTCACGGACAAAGTGCCGAACTTTGAAAAGCTCGGGCTTCCACCGGTTCTAGAAAAAATCGCGCTGGAACAAAGAGGACTTATCCTGATCGTGGGACCGGTCGGGTCCGGAAAATCTACCACCATTGCCGCCATGATTGACTACATCAATCATCAGGACGAGCGCCGGATTATCACTGTGGAAGATCCTATCGAATATTTGCACCGTGATGACAAGTCTTTCATCAGCCAGAGGGAAATCGGGTTGGATGCGGAATCTTTTCTCCAGGCGCTCCGTTATGTGGTACGCCAGGATCCGGATGTGATCATGATCGGCGAGATTCGCGATGCCGAAACCTTTCAGGCTGCCCTGGCGGCTTCGGAAACGGGGCGCCTTGTGATCAGCGCGGTTCACGGCAAAAGCGTGACGCAGGGATTTGAAAGGGTTCTTGGTTTCTATCCGCGCGACCAGCACACCTCCATTCTGACCGAGCTTTCCTACAATCTGCGGGCCGTAATTTCCCAGCGGCTTTTGCCCCGCCAGGATGTCAAAGGACTAATCCCCGCCTGCGAAGTTTTGATCATGAATCCTTCTGCCGGCAAGGTGATGCGGGAAGGAAAACTTGAAAGAATAAATCAGGTTATGCAGAACGGCGAGCAGGAGGGGATGCAAACTTTTAACCGTGCGCTTCTTGATTTGTTTCACAAGGATTTGATCACACGCGAGGAAGCTCTGGCCGCAAGCGACAATCCCCATTCGCTCGAAATGAACATGAAGGGAATTTTCCTGGACGAATCCAAGGGCGGTATTCTGGGATCGTAAGCAGTGTTAGTTCTTAATGCGCGGCTCCTCAAAAGCAATATCCACGATATTGGGATGGTGGTCGGAAATTCTTTCGCGAAGCCGGTCATTCATGGCCTCGAGTGTCCTTCCGAAATGAGGCGCGAAGCGGTAAGTTTGAAATTTTCCCACCGGATCGGTTAAATAAGATTTTACAAAAGCCCAATCCAGCCGGTATTTTCCTATCACCTGAAAGATAGTTCTCTCGGTGGTGAACGTCATCCGGTACCCGATGAGGTCGCGCTCGTTGGAATTGGCCAGAAGTTTTCTCTTCCGGTTCATGGACCGATTTCTGTCTCCCCGAAAGTCAAACACATAGCCGTCATTGAAACGGAATTCCCGGATCGAATTAAATAATCCGTAGAGATTATTGGGCGCGATGATGGGAATATTCCGCGCCGTGGGATTCTGAAAATTTTTGGTGAAATTGGAGGCGATGCGAGTCACATCCAGCGCTGCACCTTGAGGGGTGACGTAGCGGATGAGCTCCGAGAACCAGAAGGAGGGGTTGGAAAGAAGGCGGCGGGCTTCGCGTTTCACGGTGGTTGGGGAAAGATCTTCCGGCGCCGCATTGAAGTCTCCCATCATCACCACGGGATTGCGAATGTCCTTGATATAGTTCAGGATTTCGCGAACCTGAAATTCCCGCGCTGCAGGCAGGCACTTGATTTCCAGGTGAATATTGATGACGGTCAGCCGTTTTTCGGGAAGCCAGGGGACGTAAAGATCCACGCGAAAAAAATTACGCCCCCCGATTTTCATTTCCCGGAAAAGTTTTTCCAAAAACACGCCTTCAGCGGCTTTTCTCCTCGCTGCCTCAAGCAAGGAGAATTTATCTTTTTCCCCTCCATACCAGTCGTATCCCTGGTAGATCAGCGGAAAGGCCTCAACTTTAATGATGGGGTACTTTGAAAGCACGGCGGAACCGAAAAGCCCCTTGTACTTTTCAGGATACACCTCGATCATTTTGGCCACCTCCGTGTTCAGGCTTCCATCCGGATTCTCGAATTTTTCAATACCGAGGTTAACTTTGTCGATTTCAAGATAAGCAGGCGCGTAGGCGTAATTCATATGAAGCGCTTCCGCCAGTTCTTTGGGCGATTGGCGGTACCCCGAGCGTTTCACGCCCCAGTCCATTTCCTGGAGAATTAAAACATCGACATCATTCAGGAGAGACCGTTGGGTCATGATCTCTTCATATTTCAGCGATCCCGGCGGGTATCGGTCCGTATCAATCAAGAGGGAAAAATCCCGGGGGCTGGTAAAGGCCTGAATCGCTTGGGGAAGATTGAGGGATTTTTCAATGTTCCAGCTCATCACCCGGAGAAAAGGGCCCATCTCGGGATCCGTGGGCCGGTGCGGCCGGATGCCGTTTTTTGTTGCCTGATTGCTCACAAAAGGAGTCCGGAGAAGTTTTCCAACTTTTCGCTTCAGGGCGCCCTGGGGATACGGGTGATCAGAGAGATAAACAAGCTCTTGGTAGGTGAGAAGTTCGGGTTCCCGGTTCGAAAGAAGCTTGGCGTTTGCAAACTCGTCCTTGGCCGGCGGGTTTTCCAGAGCCAAAACCGCAGCCGGCCCGAATGCAGACAAACAAAAACATGAAATGAGAAGAATTTTTTTCATACGGCGATGCAATTATAACAAAAGGAGTCTTGACAGCGTAAAAACTTTGGTTTACCCTTTCCAAATGCTACTGGCAGGAAAAAAAGGTCTGGTTTTCGGCGTTGCCAACAAACGCAGCATTGCCTGGGCCATTGCGCAGGCCCTGGCGCGTGAGGGCGCCCAGCTTGCTTTCACCTACCAGGGGGAACGCCTCAAAGAGAGCGTCGAGGAATTGGCCGGCACGCTTGGGCAACAGTCACCCATCCTGCCCTGCGATGTGACCAAGGACGGCGAAGTTAAATCGGTTTTCGATACGTTGGGACAGAGTTTCGGCGCGCTTCATATTCTGGTTCATTGCATTGCTTTTGCGCCCAAGGAAGAGCTTGAGGGCAGGACTGTTGACACGTCAAGGAACGGTTTCCAGATTGCGCAGGATGTGAGCGCTTATTCACTGCTCGCGCTTTCCAAGGCCGCGGAACCGCTCATGGAAAAGGAAGGCGGAAGTATCATTGCCCTCACCTATTTGGGATCGGAAAAGGTAGTTCCTCACTACAATGTCATGGGCATGGCCAAGGCCAGCCTTGAAGCCGGTATCCGTTACCTTGCTTACGACTTGGGGAAGAAGAACATTCGCGTGAATGGTGTTTCCGCCGGGCCGGTCAACACGCTGGCCGCGCGCGGCATTTCGGGATTCACGGATATGCTGGCGCATCACCGCGACAAGGCGCCACTCGGAAGAAATGTGGAAATCACGGAAGTGGGCAACACGGCGCTTTTTCTTGCCAGTCCGCTTTCAAGCGGAATCACGGGAGAGATTATCTACGTCGACTGCGGATACAACATCGTCGGTATGTGAGTTGTTGAGCCCTTTTATCGTGTAAGCCCAGAACAAAACCGCTAGCGTCGCGCTTAAAAATCCCTCCATTTTCCTACCCAGCATCCATTCCAAAGGTCCTGCCGTGGTGGCTGCAAGCGCTACCGTGGAGGCAATCCAGAGACGCAGGCTAGGCCCCCATCGTTGACTCTTATCTTTCCATTCGCGCCAAAAACCCGGCGGACGGACCTTGCGGCAAAAATTGGCCAGGGTTTCCTCAGGCACCGGCGGGGTGAGAAGCGTGGCCGGAAGCCAGAAAATCATACTCCCTCCTATCATGAATAAAAGGTCCAAGGTGAGATTGTGAGAAATTCCAAACGTTTGGAAGACGATGGGTCTCAAGAGAATGACTGGCAGACTGACCGCAATGGCCACGATTTCGCTCCAGGGATTAATCCGCCACCACAGCCAGCGCAGAATATAAACTGGTCCAATCGCGGCCGTGAGATTCAGGATAAAGGTAAAAACCTGGCCAATGCTTTCCGTGAAAAAAGCCACCACCGCCGCGGTCGCGGCCAGGGCCAAGGAAACGCATTGGCCCACGCGTACATAATGCCGGTCTTCAGCGTCTTTTCGCAGGAAGCGGCGGTAAAAATCATTCACAAAATAAGAGGATCCCCAGTTGATGTGCGTGCTCATGGTGGACATGAACGCTGCAAAAAATGAGGCCACCATGATGCCGCGCACTCCCGCTGGAAGCAGCAGTGTGATGAGGCGAGGATAGGCCCGCTCATGATCGGCAAGGTCGGGAAGCAAAATCAGCGAGGCCAGGGCGGTGATAATCCACGGCCAGGAGCGGAGCGCGTACTGGGCTATATTAAACCAGAGCGTGGAAAGAATGGCCTGCTTTTCGTTTTTACAGGACGCGATTCTCTGCACGATGATGCCGCCGCCGTCCGTGTTTTTCCATGCCCACCATTGAATCAGGATGAGCCCAAGAAACCATCCGAAAGGGGAACTCAAGACCTCGGCCGTGGAATGGGCTCCCTCAAGAGGAGGGAAAAAGTTAAGCTTGCCCGTGGGGCTTAGTTTTTCCACCAAAACCGCCATGCCGCCGCAGGCCTTCACGGAATAAACCGCCAGCAGGACAGCGCCTCCCATGGCCACAAAAAATTGAAAAAAATCCGTGAGAATCACGCCCCAGTAGCCCGATAGCGTGGAATAAAGCGCCGTCAATCCGAGGCAGAAAAAAATGGAAGTGGTCTTATCCCAATGCGTGGTTTCCTGCATGACTTTGGTAAGGCCGGTGACAGGCCAGGCACCCATCACAAACGCATTGTAAAAAATTCCCCAGTAAAGCGCTTTGAAGCCGCGTAAAAAAGCCGCGGATTTTCCGCTGTAGCGGATTTCGGACAGCTCCACCTCAGTCATCACGCCCGAGCGTTTCCATAATTTTGAAAAAAAGAAAACAGCGGCCATGGTGCTGATGGCGAGCGCCCAAATTTCCCAGTTTCCCCACACCCCGCGGCGCCGCACAATGCCGGTTACCAAAAGCGGCGTGTCGGAAGAAAAAGCAGTGGCGGCCATTGATGTCCCGGCCAGCCACCAGCCGAGCCGGCGTTCTGACAAAAAATAGGATTCAACGCCGGAAGATGCTTTTTTTGTGAGCGCAAGGCCCAACCCTAAACTAGCTACGCAATAGACGGCAACGACGATCCAATCAAGCGTCTGCATGGGGCGGCGTAAAGGCGCCCGCTCGGCGCCAGGTAATACAGTCCCATGCGTCTGCATGGGGCGGCCTCGCGGGAATAATTTTGCCAAGAATGCAGGCGCGATGCGCGCCCGTGGTTTGCGGCAGATGATTGATTTTTCCTTCCAGGGCGCGCAGGGCGAAGAAGGCAAACGCCACCGGTTCCTTGGCCTGGGCCGGCATGGATAGGCCGCCAGTCGCGGCTCGAACGAGCCGGCCCTGGCGATCGGCCTGGAGATGAAGACCGCGGCTGGCAATGGAACGTACGGGGATGGGATAAAAAAGATTGGACAAATGATTCATCATCGTATGATTCAGGGCCCCGCCGCCGCTGACGATGATTTCGGAAGGTTGCGATGGTAAAAAATGGCGGTAACTTTCATAAATCGTATAAGCCGTAAGATAAGTGAGTGTGGCGATAAGATTTTCTTTTTTTTGCCGGCGCAGGGAGGGGGGCAGAAACGTTTCATTAAAAAGTTCCCGGCCGGTTGATTTGGGCGGGTTTCTCAAAAAATAGGGATGCGAGGCCATGGCCCGTACGCATCGCATGTCAATCACACCGCGACGGGCCATCTGTCCGCCCGCATCAAAGGAGAGTTTTTCCTTTGAAATTTTTTTGACGGCCCAATCGATCAAGGCATTGCCGGGCCCGTTATCGAATGCTACGGGCGACACGGATTTTCCGACCAGTGTGACATTGGCCATGCCGCCGATATTCTGCATGGCACGCGCAGGGCCGCCCCCGAAAAAATATTGATCGAAGAAGGGAATAAGCGGCGCGCCCTGGCCGCCGGCCGCGATGTCGCGTGGTCTAAAATCAGCCACCACCGGAACGCCTATTTTTTCTGCAATCACAGCCGCTTCCCCGATCTGGAGCGTGTGCCGAGGTGCATCCCAAGGTCCGTGGTGAACCGTATGACCATGAGAGCCGATGACCGCAATGCGAGACGGCCGCACTCTGGCCTTACTTAAAAATTTTAGCGAAGCTTGGGCGAAAAAATGACCAAGTTCGAAATTGAATTTTGAAATTTCAGCAGTTGACAGACATGCCACACTGCGGATTTTTTCAGCCATTTTGGCTGTGTACGGTAGTGTTTCATAGTGAAGCAGATCAAAATGCCGATTCTTAAAAGCGGCCAGAGCCAGGGAAACCCCGTCTCCCGAAGTTCCTGACATCAGGCCGAGGGCGAGTTTTTTCACGGCGCAGCAGTCCCCGCAGGGGGCCGCGAAGCAGCCCTCGGAGGCGTACCCTTTTTCAGGGCGGCAGAAGGCCCGGCCGTAGAGGATCGAAGGGCTTGTTCGAGAAAACCGGAGGTTTTTTTAAGTTTTTTTACTGCGGTTTTATAATCCAATTTTTTCCGGGCCATGAGAATAGCGGGCTTTACTTTTTTGCCCGCTCTGTGCAAATAAATTCTTGCTTCCTCCGGGGGTACAGTCCCAAGCTGTGCAATGATGCGAACCGCGCGTGCCGTGAGTTTTTTCGATTTGGGTTGTAGATCCACCATCCAGTTTTTGTAAACTTTTCCGAGCCGGACCATGGATGTCACGGTCAGCATATTCAGAATTAATTTGGTGGCGGTTCCGGCCTTGAGCCGGGTTGAGCCCGTGAGCACTTCCGGCCCAACTTTGGGTGCTATCAAGCAGTCCACCAGTCCCTTGAGGGGAGAGGTGGCGTTGCAAGCAATCAGAACGGCCGGCACTTTTTTTTTGCGCGCGGCATGAAGAGCACCAGCCACAAAAGGCGTGACTCCGCTTGCCGCAATTCCGATTAAAACGTCATTTTTGCGGAGTTTCTTTCTGAAAATACGAAACGCTTCTTGCCGCCGGTCTTCCGCGCCCTCCTGAGACCGGAAAACAGCGCGTTTTCCTCCCGCGATCACGGCCTGAACCAGGGAAGGCGGCGTGTTAAAGGTCGGAGGACATTCGGCCGCTTCCAAAACACCGAGCCGCCCGCTGGTTCCTGCGCCGGCAAAAAAAATGCGGCCGCCTTTTTTAACTGCATTCACCATGAAATTCACACCGCGGGCAATGGACTTTTTGACCTTGCCCACCGCGGCAGGAACTCTTTTGTCTTCCTTATTAATGAGGGTGAGAATGGCTTCCGCCGGCAGCCGGTCAATGTTTTTAGACCGCGGATTGGGCTTTTCGGTTGGAAGTTTGGCAAAGTTAACAATACGCATGCTGGCGCAGGATAACATGTTCGGAAAAAGATGACAAGGAGGATCAATGGCCGGGAAAAGCAAAAAAGATTAGTAATTTTTAAAAATTAGTGTTAAAATTTGATTCAAAGAGTATCCAAGAGTTTTTTCCTGATAAAAAAGAAAGTGAATAATGAACTACAAGCCTAAAAAAGTGCTGGTGGTGGATGATGACCCAGGGATTATTAAGTTCATCGCTAAACTTCTTGAATCATGGGGTTATTTGGCGATGGAAGCCAAAAATGGCCAGGAGGCGCTTGAAGTTCTTGGCGCACAAAACGGCCATCAAGATCCCGTCGACCTGGTGATTTTGGACGTCAATATGCCCGTGATGAATGGATTTGAAACCATTGCCCGCATGAAGGAAAGCTCCAATCTCCGTTCCATTCCTGTGATCTTTCTAACCGGCCAGCGGGACGAGGAAGGTCTGGTTAAAAACATGAGAATACGCGGACAAAGTTATATTCAAAAACCCTTTCAGGCAGAAATCCTCCGCTCTCTGGTAGCCAGCCTTTTGACGGTTTATGATTAGCCGGCATTTCCGGGAGACCTGTGATGGAACCCCGTAAGCCAGTCGTTGTCACAGTGCAGGATACACCGGGCTTGCCCGGGGTATCCGAACAGTACCTGGACGGGGTCGCAGGCCCCGGGCAGGTGGCCGAGCGAAGCGAGGTCCCTTGACAAAGATAAAAAAATTCCCCGCCTTTTTCCTCGGAATGGCCATTTTTCTCACCGTGACGGTGCTCGGATTTCTCGCCTTTGATTCCTATTACTGGTACCGCGCGCTCATAGCCAATACCGGCACTTATTTGCGTCTGGAGGAATTAAGAGGGGAGATCATGCGTCTGGATGAGGTGCTGACCATGTCTGCGCGCATGGCGGCAGTCACGGGCGATCCCAAGTGGGAAGCGCGTTACAATATTTTCGATCCGGTCCTGGATAAAGATATTAAGGAAGCCATCACGCTGGCACCCGAGGTCTACTCCGGAAATTTTGCTGTGGAAACCGATACGGCCAATAGGCGTCTCGTGCAAATGGAAAGACGGTCTTTTCAACTGGTTCACGAGAACCGGAAGAGTGAGGCCTACCGGATTTTGTTCAGTGAAGAATACCAGCGGCAGAAGGAAATTTATGCGCACGGAATGCAGGAATTTGACCGGCACATGAAAGCCCATATCAACGTGGATTCAAGAAAAAAGCGTGAGAAAACCCTTTCGCAAATTGTCCTTATTTTTTTCGCAGCCGGTGTGCTGATGCTGGCCTGGGTGATGGTGCTCAAGGTCATCCGCAACTGGGAAAAGTTTTTTGCCAGGCAGAACAGCCAGCTTCTCCTCCAGGCCAATGAACTGGCCGCATTGAATATGAACCTTGACTTCAAGGTGGCGGAGCGCACCATTGAACTGGAAAGGTCGCGCGAGGCCGCGGAAGAGGCCCGGAAAAAAGTCGAGGAGTCCAAGGAAAAACTGGAAAGGGAAATGAAAGAGCGCAAAAATCTGGAAGGACAACTTTTGCAGGCGCAGAAAATGGACGCGCTGGGACGGCTGGCCGGAGGCATTGCCCATGATTTCAATAATCTCCTCACCGTCATCAATGGCTACGCGGAAATGATCTTGAGCCGGCTTGGTCCCGGCGACGCTTTGAGCGAGGAAATTTCAGAAATTCAAAATGCCGGAAACCGCGCGGCCGCACTGACCAGCCAGCTGCTGACGTTCTCCAAGCGCCACATTGTTTCCCAGCAGGTGATTAATCTGAACGATGTGATTCTCAACATGAACGCCATGCTTTCGCGTTTAATTCCGGACAATATTGAGATCGAGACCATTCCCTGCGCGGATACTTGGAATATCCGGGCGGATATCAATCTGATGGAGCAGGTGCTCATGAACCTTATTTTGAATGCACGGGATGCGATAGGCGAACGCGATCGTGGGAAAATCAAGGTGGCGGTGACGCCTTTTGCCTATCCGGATGGCATTAAAAGTTCCAAGATGGAATTGAAGCCGGGCGAATACGTTGTGCTTTCCGTGAGCGACAACGGGTGCGGGATGAGCGAGAATGTGAGGGCTCATTTGTTTGAGCCGTTTTTCACGACCAAGGGAAAGGGGAAGGGCACGGGATTGGGGCTTGCCACCTCCTTTGGCATTGTCAAACAGTTCGGCGGCTATATTGATGTGCTGAGCGAAGTCGGGCGCGGGACCACCTTAAAAATTTATCTTCCGCGTGTGAAAGAGGTGAAAAGCGCTGCCCTTTTGGAGGAGCGTAAGGATAAACCCCAGGGCACGGAAACCGTGCTTCTTGTGGAGGATGAGGAGGCGGTGCGGAAGCTTGCCGCTGACATATTGCGCGATTACGGTTACAAGGTCTACGAGGCCGTGGATGGTGATGATGCCTTGAAACTTGTGCGTACCTTAAACGGGGACAAGCCCCACCTGCTTTTAACCGATGTGATCATGCCCCGGATGAACGGCAAGGAGCTTGCGGAGAGAATCCGCGTGATTTATCCGGAAATCAAAATTCTCTTTGCTTCCGGTTATACGGATGATGTGATTTCCGGGAAATTCGTGGATGCGCCTGGAACCGCTTTCATCAACAAACCCTTTCTTCCCCAGGCGCTGGCCTATAAAGTCAGGGAATTGCTGAACGTGGCCTAAAATGTCTAAACGGACCCTATTGATTATTGACGATGAAAAACCCCTGGTTGAGATGCTGAGGAAGTTTTTTACGGCAGAGGGCTATGAAGTTTTGGCCGCTCATGACGGCGAGGATGGCTTGCGCAAAGCCGAGGAGAATAATCCGCACCTGATCCTTCTGGATATCAATATGCCCAAGGGGGGCGGCATTGATTTTTACTCCCATATTTGCGGATCGGATTTGAAATCCAGATATCCCGTGCTGGTCATGACCGGCCGCAGTAACATGGAGGGTTTGTTCAAGGATTTGAATGCGGACGGGTTTATTGCCAAACCCTTCAAGATTGCGGAGCTGATACATAAAGTGTCCGAGATTTTGGAAAAGAGACACGGCGCGGCCGTGGATCCGGCGGCTATTAAAATAAATGTGTCCGGAAACCGGCATAAAATCCTTGTGGCGGAAGATGATACCAAGGTGCTTGACGGAATTGTGACTCTTTTCCTGAATCAGGGATACACCATGAGTGCGGTGAAGACCGGTGTCGAGGTGATTCCCAAAGCCCTGGCGGATATGCCGGATGTCATTCTGATGAAGGTGCCCCTGCCGGATTTGCCGGGTGATATTGTCGCTTTCAAACTGAGGCAAACCGCCGGCACCAAACATATTCCGATTATCCTCTACATTCCCCGCAGCAACCGGCTGGCGTATGCGGTGACTGAGCAGATATGCCAAAAAATCGGGATTCGTGAGGCCGTGGAATCGGATGAACCTCTCGCGCTTCTCAAAGAGTGCGAATTTGCCCTAAAAAAAGCCTAATACCGTGTCGAATTTAAAGCTCATCGGGCAAATGAGTGGGTGCATTTGGGCATTTTTTTCATATTTCAGGGAGCATACAGGTCAGGATTTTGAGCCGGAGATATTCTTCATCCCTGAGTCGTACGCTCTTCGTTGAATGACTCGAATCTTGTTATTCAAACCTTCGACAAATCCCAACGCGATTTTGTTTTCCGGTCGGCAGTAAGCCGCAACCCACTCCCAATGTCTTTCGATCATCTTTGCAAACTTTTCGTAGGGTTTTAAACGCTGCCACTTCAGCGCGTCTTTCCAGTTTTCAAAAAATCGTCTGGCCCAACCTTCGTTGCGTTTCAGGTCATACACTCCATAGGGAATGGCCTTTCCTTTCCTCATTTCCAACTAAAGATAGCATTCAGTCGGAAATTCTGTCGATATCTTGTCTGGTTAATTTCACAGCGCGCCTCCTTTGTCGTTTTCGCTAAACAAGTTATCGACAAACGGAGGCGCGTTTTTACTTCATCTTAAATCCGGGGATTGGCAGACAAACCCTATCCCTTGTAATACCCTATTTCATCGTGTAGGCCTTATTTCAAGATCGTAGTAGAAAGGGAGGAGAACATACAAATGAAGGAATCGATTCGCAGGTTTTCAACCGTATTTGCACTGGCCGTGTTTTTAATCATTTCAGCATTTTCAAGTGTATCTGGTTTGATCGTTGTAGCCCATGCTGATGGCGTGCCCTTGCCCAAACCACCTAGCCCTGAACCTTACGTTGAAAGTGCTTGTAGCAAGATTAGCGTCGGGAAATGCGCCGCCAAAGATGGTTGCAAGTGGTGTAGCGATACGCTTCGGTGCGTGGAAGAAGAAGCGGACTGCGCATACACTGGCGAAATGGTATCCGGATCAAACACCTTTTAGCAACACGCTTGCTTAAATTTGAAATTTTTTCAGGAGGCGATGCACCGCTTCTTGGAAACGTTCCGGAGGCGGCAGAAGGCTCACCACGATAAACGCCTCGGTTTCCAAATCGGAAAAGTAGCCGGGGTGAACCAGGATGGTCCTCGATCAGGAACTCGAGCGTCCACTCTTCCTCGGTTTGGGTGCGGGTAAGCCGGAGGACCGCGTACCAACCTCCTTCCACTGGAAGGAGGTTGGTGGCGTGGCTGGCGAGCGCCGTTTTTAGAAAGGCGAAATTTTCTCTCAGGCGGTTGCAGATCTGGTTTTGAATCGAATCCCGGAGCCCGAGCCACTGAGACAGCGCCCGCTGAGCCGGCGCGTTGACGGACAAAGCGGAAGGCCGAGATGAAAGACCTTCAGATCAGCGCCGTGGGAACGATCCGGCTAGAATTTGTCATTGCCTCGCGTGCCCTGATCGGGTTTCGCTCCGAATTCCTCACCATGACCCGCGGCACCGGCATCATGTACCATAATTTTCTCGACTACCAATATTTCAAAGACGAACTGCCCGGCCGCGACTCGGGCGTCCTCATTTCCCAAACGGTCGGCAAGGCGGTGGCCTATGCGCTCTGGGGATTGCAGGAGCGCGGCGAAACCTTCGTCCATCCGGGTTGATGACCGTTATGAAGGAATGGTCGTTGGCGTGAACAACCTTCGCGAAGCGATTCAACGCGAACTCGGGATCCAAAAGAAAGAGAAAGTCGCGGCATGAACCCAGGATCTTTTCTTCAATTCCAACTAAAAAAGAGATTGACTCGTCCACTAAAACTAGAGCCGCCCTCCTTGTTTTGTAGGAATTTGTAGACTTAGTCAAACCTGCCGATAGATAATAACGGAATCTTGCAAATTTCACCCCCACCTCATTCCTCCCTCCTCGAGGGGGGAGGACAGCTTGGTCCAGCGGCGGTCGGCCGCTCGGTCAGGCAGTCCCGAGCCATCCGCTCGGGATACAGGAGAGGGGGCAGTCGAAGGGTGATACCCATTTTGCAAAAGTCCAGTTAGTAATCCTATGACCTTAGAGCAACTGGTTGGACAAATTTTGATGATCGGAGTTTCGGGCGACACGGTCACGCCGGAGATGGTGCGTCTTTTCCGCGAAACGCATGCCGGCGGATTGATTCTGTATCGTCCGAATTTCCGGTCCGCGCAGGGGTTCAAACAAATGATTGCGGAGCTGGAGCAGGCCCTGGAGCGGCGCCTGCTTGTGGCCGTGGATCACGAGGGAGGCCGTGTGATTCATCTGGCCGAGGGAATCACGGTTTTTCCGGACAATCTCGCGCTGGGCATGACCGGCAATGAAACTTATGCCGCCGAACAGGGCAGGATAGAGGCCGCAGAACTCCGGCGTCTGGGAATTGATTTAAATCTTGCGCCGACCGTGGACGTGCTCACCGAAGAATTCAGCCCCAATATCGGCATCCGGTCCTATGCCAGGGATGCGGGGCTTGTGGCAAGGCTGGGAGCGGCAAGAATCAGGGCCATGCAGCAGGGGGGGCTTTCGGCCTGCGCCAAACATTTTCCTGGTCAGGGGCATTCGCCGCTGGATGCGCATCTTCAATTACCGGTTCTTCCCACTACCTGGGAAGAAATGAGAGCCGTCCATATCCAACCCTTTGCCGAAGCGATCCATGCCGGAGTGCATAGCGTGATGTCTTCCCACCCGGTTTATTTAAATCTTGATCCCGGTTGTCCGGCCACATTTTCAAGACGGATTATTCACAATCTTCTGAGAGTGGAGCTGGGTTTCGAGGGCGTGATTCTGAGCGATGACCTTGAAATGGGCGCACTCAAGGATTTGTGCCCGATCGGCGAGTCTGCCTGCCGCACGGTGAGCGCCGGGCATGACCTGGTGCTGATTTGTCATAACGCTCAGGCGCAGAGAGAAGTTTTTCAGGCACTTCTGAAGGCCTATCGAGACAAAAAATTGGATCCATCCGAACTTGAAAAAAGCGTGGAAAGAGTGCAAGTCCTGAAACAGAAAAGATCCGCGCGTTTTGAGGAGGGAGATCCGCGTCCGGAACCTGAAGGCAAAACCCTGGCTCAAAAAATTGCCCGGGAAGCGATCCGTGTGTCGGAACATCATGAGCCGATTCATGGCCGATTTCCGGAAAAAGGAGAAAAAATGGTTGTCATTTTTCCACGGCTTTCGGAATTAAGCCGGCTTGTTTTTATAGAGCGCGAAATGCTCGATGAGAAAGTTTTCGTTAAAGACATTTTTGTCCCCTATGGCATTGAACCGATTGTTGAAGTGGTCGGACTGGATCCTTCAGACCTTGAAATCAAACAGGCCCTTCTTGCAGCGAAAGAAGGGGCCGTAATTTTTTTCTGCTATGACGCGCATCTCTTCCCGCAGACAAAGAAGATGCTTGAGAAATTGCAGGAATCATGTTCGCGTTTGGCCGGGGTGCTCTTAAGAGATCCTTATGATGCGGCCTGGGTGAGAAAAGAGGCGGTTTGCGTGAATGCCTTCGGATTTCGTGCTGTCCAGATCCGGGCAGCGGTGGAGCGCCTGAGTGGTATAATAGCCAAAGAAAAAGCGGAACCCTGTCAATGTTAGCCCGTTTTTTTATCGGTCTTACTTTGTTTGTGAGCGGCGCGGCCGTGATGATTCTTGAGATTCTGGGCACCAAAGTGATCAGCCCGTATTTCGGGGTGGGGCTTTATGTGTGGTCCTCTCTTATCACCGTGACGCTTCTTTCGCTTTCACTGGGTTATTGGCTAGGAGGGATGCTTGCCGACCGCAACCCACAACCCTTAGGGCTCTTTGCCATTATTTTTTTATCCGGTATAGCAACAGCATGGATTCCATCTTTTGCGCAGCCGGTAATCCGGCTGGTGGAGTCGTTTGAACTGCGGCTGGGGACATTGACAGCTTCCTTCTTATTATTTTCCATACCTTTGTTTGGATTGGGCATGGTCAGCCCGTTTGCCATTCGCATTCAGGCCATCCGGCTGGAAGGGGTGGGAGGGACTGCCGGAGCGCTCTATGCGGTTTCAACCCTCGGAAGTTTTATCGGCACCCTTCTTGCGGGATTTGTTCTTATTCCGTCGCTTGCAGTGCACCGGATTTTTTTTCTGGTGGCCGGGGTTTTGATGGCCGTGGGCCTGGCCGGGCTTGTGGTCTGCGGAAAACGGAGAATAGGGCTGGTCATGGCGCTGCTTGCGGCTGCCATCGCAGGGCTCTTCATTTTTTCACCGCAGCCAAAACAGGTGGAAGCCGGCGAAGCGGTGATTCTGCATCAGTCTGAAAGTTTTTACGGGCAAATCAAAGTGGTGGATTACGAGGGCATGCGCAGTCTTCTCGTGAACGGTTCTCCGCAGAATTTTGTCAGCAAAGATGCCGGTGAATCACTTTTTGAGCAAACCCCTTATGCCATGTATTTGGCCGCGCTTTTTGTCTACCGTCCTAAAATCCAGGATGTCCTGATGATCGGCCTGGGAGGCGGGACGCTTCCCACTTTATTTTCGCGGTACGGCGCACGCGTGGATGTGATTGAAATTGACCCGAGGATGGAGCCAATAGCGAAAAAATATTTCGGTTATCAGCCGGGAAAAGGACATATCCTGCGCGGAGACGGCCGGCAGGTTATGCGCCGGCTTCAGGGTAAATATGACGCTTTTGTTCTGGATGCTTTTTCCTCCTATGACCAGCCGGCCCATCTTTTTACGCGTGAAATGTTTCTCGATGTCAAGCGCCTTCTAAAGGACGATGGCGTGATCGGAATCAATTCAGCCGGGTTTATCAAAGGCGATGCCGCCCGGGTTTCCAGGGCTATCCTGAAAACCCTGCAGGATGTTTTTACCCACGTGGAGGTTTTCCATGTCGATGGCCGGGACCGCGTGGGAAATATTATTTTTTTTGCCGCGGATAAACCGCTCCGGCTCATGCCGCAGGTGTCGGCCATGCCGGTTCAGGACCAGACCTTACTGATTCAAACACTGGATGCGAACCGCGCCAAGCAGGATCTTGCTGGAGGCATTGTGCCCACAGACGATTATAATCCCATTTCCTTCTGGGGGATTCCTGTTTTCCGGGCCTGGCGGGAGGAAGTGATCAAGTTTTTTGGAAAAAAAATTTTGCAAAAGGTATGATTTGCTTCATGGCTGCCCCAATTTTTGCAAAGCCAAAATTGGGACTGCATGACAGGCATTCAACGACATTGGTTCTATTTATAGGTGAGTCATGGCCGCACAACCAATCACAACATCGTTTATTAGAAAATTTTTTGAGTTGGATCCTGCGGATGCGGCGCATAATCTTGAGGCGCTGGGGGAAGATGGCGCACTTTTTATTTTGAAAAAGGTGCCTTCTCCGCTGGCTGCGCGCGCTTTTGATTACCTGGAGCCGCACTTTGCCTCCCAGCTTTTGCAAAAGCTCGAGATGACGGATGCAGTGGATATCCTGGGCCGTATGACCATGAACCGGGCCGCGGAGGTGGTGCTAAACCTAGGGGAAGAAAACCGGACGGTTTTTTTGGCCACCCTGGACGCGGACAGCGCCTCGAAGATTCGCATGCTGGTGACCTTTCCCGAGGACACGGCAGGGCGCATGATGTCGCATGATTTTCTCGCCTTCCGCAGCGACTTGAAGGTCAAGGAATCGATCCGGCGGCTGCGCTCCATGGCGAGGAAAAAAGTGCCGGTAAGTTATGTGTATGTGACGGACACAGCGAATCGTTTGACGGGCGTTCTTAACATGAGGGACCTTTTGCTCGCGGATGAGGACGGGGAAATCAGTGCCGTAATGGTTCAGGACATTTTTACCGTGAACGCCAAGACAGACCGGGAGGAGGTGGCGCGCCTTGCCGCTCATAGGAAATTTCTGGCCATCCCTGTGGTGGATGATGAGGGCCGTCTTCTCGGCACCATCAAAATGGATGAACTGGTCGAGGCTGCGCAAGAGGAGGCCACGGAAGATATTCAGAAAATGTTTGGAGCCGGCGGTGATGAGAAGGTGTTTTCACCGCTTTGGTTTTCCGTGAAGAAGCGGCTCGGATGGCTGCATGTGAATCTGGCCACCGCGTTTCTGGCCGCGTCGGTGGTCAGTCTCTTTCAGGATGTGATTGCGCGCGTTGCGATTCTTGCGGTGTTTCTTCCCATTGTGGCGGGCCAGGGGGGGAATGCCGGCGCTCAGTCTCTTGCGGTGGTGATGCGCGGACTGGTCCTGCATGAGGTGGAGCCGCGGATGGCCTGGAAGGTGATATTTAAAGAAGGTCTGCTCGGGATGCTGAACGGGATCATTATTGGTCTCGTGACCGCGGCCGGCGCGGTGCTGTGGCACGGCAATCCCTGGCTCGGGCTCGTGATCGGCTGCGCCATGGTGATCAACATGGTGGCGGCGGGAATCTCTGGAGCCGCGATTCCGATGTTCATGAAATCCATTGGGTGGGATCCGGCTCAGTCTTCCAGCATCATTCAGACCACGGTGACGGATGTGGTGGGTTTTTTTGCATTTCTTGGCCTGGCAACATTATTTCAAGGATGGCTTGTCAAATGAAAAAGCAATTTTTTATTTTCGTGTTAATGGTTTTTTTCGGAATAACGGATCTTTGCGCCCAGGAAAGAGCGGCCGACCCCTACCGGAATCTTTACCACGTGTACCGGAAAGGGAAATATGAAGAGGCACTGAAAGGGGCGGAAGCGGCGCTGGCTGAAAAGCCTGATGATTTAAAGCTTCATTATCTTAAGGCAAAAATCTGCCTGGCGTTAAAGAAATGGGATCAGGCCGTTCGGGAGGCTGAGAATATTCTGAATAAAGATGGCAATTTTAAAAAGGCCCATGTGATTCTGGGGCGGGCGTATCTCGGGAAAGAAAATTACAAGGAAGCCCTGAAACATTTTGAAGAGGCGGTGAAAGCAGGTATTGATTTTCCGCGTGTTTATCATGACATGGCCGTGATTTATGCTTACGGCAAGGATTATGAAAGCGCCATCCGCGAAGCCAAGAAAGCCGTGGCGAAAAAACCGGATTTTACCGATGGGTTCTATGCGCTGGGACGGTTTTATGCTGAGACCGAGCGCTACGGAGAAGCCATTCCTTATTTTGAAAAGGCTCTGGATTTGGATCCGGATCATGTGAAGGCTATGGAGTTTCTCGCGCTTTCTTACCTTGAAACCGGGAATAAGGCCAAGGCCCGGGATTTGGCCCGGGAAGTTTTAGAAGATGAGCCCGGGAGCACGATGGCGGTCTTTGTCCTAAGGAAAGCTCAAAACAAAAATAGAAAATCAGCGGGCCTGGACTGATTCGACCGGCCGGGGTGGCGCTTGAGCAGATCAGTCCTGGTGGGTGGCCTGGTAGCGTTCCTGGTAAATTTTTACCAGGGCGAAAAAGAGCGTGATAAAAACCGGTCCCAGAAAAATCCCGATCACCCCGTAAATCCTCAATCCGCCGAAAATTCCCAGAAAAAGAAGAAAAACAGGAATTTTTGTCTTCTTTCCGATCACGATCGGTTTGAGGATGTTATCGCTCAGACTAATCACAAAAATTCCGATCAGCGTGAGGATAAGGGCCTTGTGCGTTTGGTGGGTGAGAAAGAGGTAGGCCGCACATGGCACCCACACGGTGGAGGCGCCGGTGATGGGGATGGTGGAGGTGAAGAAGGTGGCCACGCCGAAGAAGAGCGGCGCAGGAAGGTGGAGGAAGAAGAAACTCAGCCCGGCCAGAATGCCTTGCATGATGCTGGTAAAAAACTGGCCGCGGATCACGCCTGAAAAAACATCATTGATTTTTGAAAACACGGCTTTTCGGTCATTTTCTTCCATAGGCGTGAGTTCGTAAATAAAGCGGTAAATCTTTTCACCGTCGCGGATCAGAAAGAAAAGGAAAAAGACGATCAAAAGCACGTTGACCGGAATCAGAAATACGTTTTTAGTGATGGACGCAAGCTGGGCCGTGGCAAAATTAGCCAGCATTTTGGTGGCTTTGAGCAAGAGATCGGATAGGGCTCCTTGTGAAAGGTCCGAGGTCGAAACTTTTTCCTGAACGATTTGAAACCAGCCGTATGACTGGATCGTTTGAAGAAGCGATTCCACCCCGCCTCCTTTAACATAACCGTGCACCTCTTTGTAGAATTCCAAAGTCTGTCCCAATAGATTGGTGAAGACCACGAATGTCGGGGGGAATACCGTGAGCACGATGGCCGCGGTGGTGACAAAGGCAGCGGAGGTCTCGTTTTTGAATAATTTTTTAAAGAACTGGTAGACAGGATAAAAAGCGAAAGAAAGCATCGCCCCCCAAAAAAAGGTCTGGAAGAACGGGGAGAAAATGCGCAGAAGCTGGTACACCACAAAAAGAAGAAGGGCGAAAAAGAAAACCGAAATAATTTTGTTTCGTTGTTCCATGGTCTGTATATAATACCGGGACTAAGCGTTATGGGCAATTTTATTTTTTTACCTTTTTTGAGTTTGTTCCGCTGATTTCAACTGATGTTCAAATAAAGGGGGGAAGAAGTTATGAAGAAAATAGGGATGATGATATTGGTTGGACTTTTGGCGGCAGCTCAGGGATATGCCGCCAATGCTGCAGCAGTCATTAAAGGGACAGCGGAGGGATCGACCGTTTCCGGGACCGCGATGCTTTCGGATACAGCGGCAGGGCTTAAAGTGGATGTGGATGTGAACGGCGTTCCGGCTGGTACGCACGGTATTCACATTCATGAGAATGGAAGCTGTGCGGATTTGGGCAATGCAGCGGGAACCCATTATAACCCGGACGGAGTGAAGCACGGGATGGTCACGAAGGATGGCCTGACGGCTGCCCATGCGGGGGATATGGGAAATATTGAAATTGGTGCCGATGGTTCGGGTTCGCTTTCCATGGTAATTCCAGGCGTGACGGTGAGCGGCGGAAAATACAATGTGGCAGGCCGGGCGATTATTTTGCATGAGAAGCAGGATGATTTTGGCCAGCCCACGGGCAATGCCGGTGCGCGAATCGGCTGCGGCGTGATTGAATCCCAAGCGTAAGGGATGCGGAATTGGCCCGATGGGGCTGATTCTATTGCTCACAGGTTGCGCGCGCCTTTTTGGATGGGACATCCATGCTCCAGGGCTTTTATCGGAAGGTTTTGTCACTCAAATTGCGCTACGCCAGGAGCGGGTGGCGCTTTTTCTGTCTCCTGAGATTCTGCAGTATCAATCCACGGATCGCGGAGGAACTTTTGCCGATCCGCAGATTTATCATGTGGGCGAAGCTTTTTCGCCTATGCTGCTTGAGGCCTTGCAGGGAGCGTTTGAGGAGTTCATCCTTCTTGAGGTGGAACCCACCCCGGACATTCTTAAACGCTACGGTATTTCTCACCTGCTTCTCGTGCGGATTAATGACTTTCGGAATCAGGTGACGATGCGGGGTCAAGCACTTTCGCTCGTGACGGAAACCGCGGTGCTTGATTCCAATATGAACAAGGTGATCCAATTTGAATCCCGCGGCATCAGTGACTCGCGGGCTATTTTTAAGAAAAAAGGCGGCCCGGAGGTCAATTTGAATGCGGTGATTGAGCGTAATCTTCTGGCCATGATTCAATATCTGCAGGATTGGCTAGGAGGCAAGCAGCAGGGTCCATGACATCAAAATATAAAAAAGGCGCGCTGCTGCTGATGTTTTTAATGGGGCATCTTGTTGCTCGCGCTGCCGAAGAAATTGTGGACACCACGCACACTCAGGTGGTGGTGCGTCAGCACCCGAGGACGGGAAAACCGTATGTCAGCATCGTTCCGAGCGATGCGATTCCGAAAGACCCGTTCACCGGCCTGGAAAAGAAATATATTCGCCCGGATTACCGCATGCTGGACCCTCATTTTAAAAACGGCGACATTCCTTACAATGGTCCGGTAAGCGACCGGAAAAAAGTTTATGTGTTTGCCGCCACGCTCATGACCGTGGGAACCGTGGGCGGGGCCGTAGGAATGGCCACGGCTCCGGTGGCTGCGGGAACCGCCTCGGGAGGGGCCGGCGCTTACGTGGGTGCGGGCGCAGCAGCGGTTACGGGAACAGCCACGGCCGCATCCCTCATGGCCTCAAAGAAACGTCCCTGGGATGAAGATTTTAAACACATGTCCGAGTCAAAACTTGTGAGAAAGGATGAGACAGGGGAGGAAAAGAAAAATGTCTAAGATCGTTGTCTACCAAAAGCCGACCTGCACCACCTGCCGGGAAGTTTACAAAACGCTCAAAGAGAGCGGCGTGGATTTTGCCGCTGTGGATTATTATGTGGATACCATTTCCAAAACCAAGCTCAAGGATCTTCTCAAGAAAATGCGAATTTCCGCGCGCGATCTTTTGCGCACCAAGGAGGATATTTATAAAGAACTGAAACTGGCCGATAAAGAACTTGGGGAGGACGAAATCATGGATCTGATGGTCAAACACCCGGATTTGATTCAGAGGCCGATTGTGGAAAAGGGAGCCAAGGCCATCCTGGCCCGTCCGGCTGAACGTATCAAGGAGATTTTGTGACCGGGAAAGAACAAGTTCTCTTGTGCATCCAATGCGGGGCCGTGCTGGCAGAGTTGAAATGCAAGCTCAAGTGCGCGCGATGCGGCTATTTTGAAGATTGTTCAGACGGAGGAACCAATCAGGCTCAGGCCCAGGAGTTAAACTTCCGGTAAAAAATGTCCTGATTGTTTGCATATTGCAGGATTTGATGTTATTCTTCCGTTATCATTAGTAATCATTTTCAACCAACTTTATCACCATGACAGAGTCGGCAAAGAACGTGAAAGAGCAAATATCTCCTCCCAGCAAGTTGTTGGAAATCAAAGAATGGATTAATCCCATTGTGGTGGGCGCCTACCCCGATGAATCCGTCTTGGTGGTTGCCAAGCGCATGCATCAGTACGGCATTGGGGCCGTGATTGTGAACAGCATGAACGAAAAGCCGGTGGGTATTTTCACGGAGCGCGATCTTCTGAACAAGGTCGTGGCGCAGGGAAAGGATCCCGCCCAAGTGCTGGTCAAGGAAGTGATGACTTCCCCGATTGAAACCATCAATGCCGCCAGCCCTCCTTTTGAAATTTTCAAACTTTTTGCGGAAAGAGATTTCAGGCACCTTCCGGTGACACTTGATGACGGACGCATCATTGGAGTTTTGTCGGTACGCTCGCGGGGATTTATTCAGGAAATATGCCGCGTGATGAGTGTGCTTCAAAATGTGAACGAGCTGAAAAGCCGCTTTCTCGGGAATGTATCGCATGAACTTCGCACACCGCTGGTCTCCATCACCAAAAGCGCTTCGCTGATTTTGGATAATTTTAAAGAGTTGCAGGAAGAGGAAATTTTCAAGTTTCTCAAAATCATCGAGAATCAGGGGAGCCGGCTTCTCCATCTGATCGGGGATTTGCTGGACATGACCGCGCTCGAGGCGGGGAAGATGCGGATTGAAAAGAGAAATGTCGATTTGGAGCGCGTCATTGAATCGGCCATCCGAAACGGCGAGCTTCTGGCACGGCGAAAAAATGTCAAGCTTGAATTCGTCAAAGCCGCGGAGCATGCCATTGTGTTTGCGGATGAGTCGCGCATCAGTCAGGTGCTTGAGAATTTGATTTCCAACGCCATCAAGTTCACTCCCGATGGCGGGCAGATCATCGTTTCGGTCGGAACGGAAGATGCGCTTCAGAAAAGCGTGCGCGTTGCCGTGAAAGACAGCGGGATCGGAATCCCCAGCGAGAAGCTGCGGCTTATTTTTGAGCGTTTTGAGCAGGCCCATGATCCGGCCCTGGGAAAACCGGAGGGCACAGGACTCGGACTTTCCATTGTGAAAGAGATTGTGGCGCTCCATAACGGCAGCGTCTGGGTGGAAAGCGAGGAGAAAAAAGGCAGTACCTTTTATTTCACCCTTCCCACGCCGGATACCATCTACGAATAATAAGCAGACCCCCCTCCTTTTTTCTGGCATGAAGCCGGAAAACATTCTAAAATCAACCCGTGAAAACAGCTTTGGTGACAGGTGCCTCAAGCGGCATCGGGTATGAGTTGGCCAATATCCTTGCAAACGATGGATATTCCCTGATTCTGGTGGCCAGGAGCGGGGACCGGCTTCTCAAGATCGCGGAGGATTTCCGCAGCCGGTACGGAGCGACCGCTCACGTGATGGCCAAAGATTTGGCCCAGCCCGGCGCCGGGCGTGAGGTTTTTGAAGAATTGAAGGGGCTTAACATTCTGCCTGAAATTTTGGTCAACAACGCCGGCTTCGGAGGTTACGGCCCGTTTTCTCAAACCCGGCTGGCCGACGAACTCGACATGATCGCGCTCAATATTGCCGCGCTCACGGAGCTTACCAAACTTTTTCTTCCCGGCATGCTGGCGGAAAACCGCGGCCGGATTCTCAATGTGGCCTCCACCGCTGCGTTTCAGCCCGGGCCGCTCATGGCCGTTTATTATGCCACCAAGGCCTACGTTCTTTTATTTTCCGAGGCCCTGGCGGAAGAACTGAAAGGGACGGGAGTGACCGTGACCGCGCTTTGTCCCGGCCCAACCCGTTCAGAGTTTCAAAAGCGTTCGGGCATCGAAAAGATCAATTTGCTGGAGTTCGATGTGATGATGAGCGCGGCAAAAGTGGCAAGGACAGGATACCGGGCGCTCCTGCGTGGTCAAAGAATCGCTGTCCCGGGACTTTTGAACAAGTTATTTATTTTTCTAATTCGCTTTCTTCCCAGGCGTTGCGTCACGCGTGTGGTTTACTATCTTCAGAAAAAGGGAAGCATAACGTGATACGGGAAATCAAGTTTCGTGCCTGGCACAAGAGAGAAAAAAAAATGTATTGCCGGGGTTATCAAAAATGGTCTCATGTGTTGCTTTGCGAGGATGACCACGGCCAGAACAACGACCGCGGGATCCCGGTAAAAAGGGAAAGCTTTGAAGTCTGCGAACTTTTAGAGAGCACGGGTCTGGAAGATATTCGAGGACGGGAGATTTTTGAAGGGGACATCGTGCATGTGAATTCTGACGGCCAGACTTTTGTAGGGGCGGTGGATTCTGTCCCGGATATGTACCGCTCCAGAGGCCTGCATCCCCTTCACAACCTGCTTGAAAAACATGGGATCAGCGACCGCACGGAAGATTTAATCGTGGAAGTGCTCGGCAACCGGTTTGAGAATCCGGAACTTCTACGGGAGATTTTACAATGAAAAAGGTTACCCTCTTTCTTTTGGTTTTTTTGGCCGCAGGTGGAACATTATGGTCCGGAACCTATACGGGTCCAGATTCCCTGGACACTCAGGAGAAACTCAATGAATGGATGAGTCATTATTATCTTCATCGCGATACGGCGAGTGTGGTGCCGGCCATCCGGCAGATGTTCAAGCAGGGCTGGTTTGAGAAGGACACAGCCGTGGCTCCGCTGGCTGCCTTTTGGGCGTCTGTCTTTTATCAAAACCACAAACAGGTTGAGACGTGGCTCCGTGGACTCAACGATCTGACATTCGATCAGAAAAAATATCTCTGGATGGCCGTGCACCTTTCCGGTGTGCCGGAATCTCAGGACTTGCTTAAAAAAATCAGGCAGGAAAATGGGCCGGAAACAGCGAAATTTATAACGGAATTACTCGCAGAAGAACGACAAAATGTGGTGGATATGCCGGTCACAGGGCCTGCGGTGCTGGACATGTTCTGGGGGCAATTTGTCGCCTCCGGGGACGAGCGCTGTGTCCGGCGTGTGATCGCGGCGCTTTACTACCTCCAGGAAACCGAGGATCTTGCTAAAATGCTTATCGGCGGCGCGGCGCGCTGGTCGCTGGAAAGCAATGCGGCCCAGCATCCCCGCGTTCTTGAGATTTGCAAACAGGCCCGGGTCGACTTGAACAAGGCCGGCGAGCGGGAGGATGTCAAAAAAGTTCTGGATGAAATCATTGAAAAGGCGGAAAAGAAACCAGAACGGAAATGAAAGATAACCTAGCCACTCACTCTGGAGATTCTATGTACCGCGTTTTGATCGTCGGTGCCGGTTATTTGGGAAGCGCTATTGCCGCTCATTTCCGGTCTGAAAAACAAAGAGTTTGGGCGGTGATAAGAACAGATAAAAGAAAGAGCGCCCTTGAGCAAATGGGCGTAATTCCTATTGTGGCTGATATCACACGGCCTGAAACATTGAAGACTGTTCCTGCGGCCCAATTTATTGTGATTTGCGTAACTCCGCAAGGTGACGATGCTGCCGCCTACCATAAGACTTATGTGGAAGGGATGGGAAATATTCTCGGCCGCATTAAAACCAACGCCCAGCCGTCTCTTGTGGTCTATATTTCAAGCACCGGGGTTTATGGAGATCAAGGGGGTGAATGGGTGGATGAAGGGGATACTCCCCAGCCGGATGATCTCACGGGGGATGTCCTGCTTGACGCGGAACGTCAGGTGCTTGAGTCGGAACTGCCGGTCGTGATTTACCGCCTGGGGGCAATTTACGGCCCATCCCGCAACTGGATTCCGGCTTTCAAGCGCAGGCGGTGGGAAGCGAAAAAAGCGGACCGCTACATGAACATGATTCATGTGGAAGATATTGTGGCTTCTATTCCCGTTCTTTTTAATAAAGGCGAATACGAAAAAGTGTATATCGGTGTGGATGATGAACCGGTTTTACGTTCCGAGTTCACACAGTGGATGAATAAAAAGTTGGGAATCAAAAGTGAAGATGCCGCTTCGGATATTTCCCAAACAAAAGTGGGGGGGAAGCGCTGCAGGAATACCCGCCTTAAATCGCTGGGCTTTCGATTCCGGTATCCAAACTTCCGTAAAGGCTACAACGACCTTATCTGGCATACATCCAGAGAGCTGAAGAATGACGACAAAAAGTCTTGAGGAACATCTTGCCTTTTATGGCCTTTGCCATTTTTCTTCCAATTCATCCGATGAGGCCGGCCTGGAACTTGGCGAAAAGACTGCCATGGAACTTGACAGGTTGCGTCAATGTGTGACACGTCCCGGCACCAAGAATCATCCTGAAAAAATTAAGAAATTTTACGATATGTTGGCGCAGCCGGACATTGCTCCCGTGATTCACTCCATGAAGGCGGATGCCATCCGCGCCAGCGGCGAGGCGGTCAGCCGGAAAATTACGGGGAGAAAAAATATTCTCGATCTGGGTTGCGCGACTGGTTATTTATCGACCTGGTACGTTGGCCTTGCCCAAGGCCGCAAAGTGACCGGCGTTGATTTTTCGGAAAAGAGCATTGAGGAAGCCGGGAGAAAGGCTGTTGAACAGAAAATCGAGAATGTACGATTTCGGGTTTTAAATATCTGCGAGACAGGACTCAGTGCTTTTGAACAAGACGGTGAGCGGGCGGCGTTTGATGCCATTGTTGACACCCAAACTATTCAGATGACCCGGAATATTCCCAAAACTTTTGCGAATGTAAGAGCGTGGCTCAATCCCGGCGGGTTTCTGGTTTCCGTCCCGGTTCTCGAAACCGCGCGCCACGCGCGTGCCTTTACTCGCTGTCTGACAAAAGCCGGTTTTAAACTGCAATCCTTTGATTTTATCGATTATGAAGATCGCGGAAACCCGGGCGGCTACCCTGTGCTGACGGCCGGTCTCGAAGGCCTTGCGATTGACGTGGATTTGGAAGAAGAATATGAGAGAATGTGGCAGCGGTTAAACCCAATGGGTGCCGGTTCTACCTAAAGGTACTGCAAAAAACGCTGTCCTGGGGAAAGATGAGGAAAAAATATTGAGATGAAAAATCCGTGGGAATTATGGCGATCAGTTTATGGCTTTACGTGGGCATTGGCTCAACGATCAAGCTATGAACACTTTTGTAGATATACTCGTGAGAAAACAAATTGCTTGATCCTGGACGTAGGTACTGGAACCGGGGAGTACATTAAAAATCTTGGAAAAGACAATGATTACATCTTCTCAGACGTCGACCCCAAGGCGCTGAATTCGGCTCGGAAGAAAGCAGCAAAATATCTGCCGCAAGAAAGATGGAATGTTGAAGTGGGTGATGCTGATAAGGTGATAACCATTTCACCCAATGTGGATGTCATATCAGTCATTCATGTGATTTCAGTTGTAAAAAACCCGCGAGAGCTAATATCCAAGGCGATGGAGAACTTAAAGCCCGGCGGTTCGTTGCTTATTTACATATCAAGATTTTCAGCCGGCATAAAACATATGTGCAATCCGCTGACTCGCGCCCTTGGGTTTAGACTGATGAATGTGGGGGACTTGCTGCCTGATTACCGCAAAGAAAAAGCTGGCTGGCTGAACTCCTGCTATATCGTTAAAAAAGAATAGTGAAGGTGCCAGGCTCGAATGGCGCTTCCTTAAAGGGATAAGTAAAAAAAGACCTCCAAATGTCGATGAAGGGGTTGGAGAAAAACCAACACCGACAAAGGAGGTCTTGAATGAACAATAGAAATATCGAACGGCATAGAAAAAACTTGAACAGATTCGAAAACGATTGGAATCCGGCCAGTTAAACGCGGTACGGGAACTTCTTCCCAATCATGTAACTCGAGTTCTGCAAATTTCATAAAAATGGTTTAATTTTTTTGTGCAACTCCAACAAATTCTGAAGAGAAACAGTCCTTCTGAAATGACGAATCTTTTGACGAAAGCCCTTGAGATGCTTGGGAACCGACACCGCGAAGCAGTGCTGCTCCGCAAGCAATGTAATCAGGTTGTAAGCGATCATGACAAGAGTCCAGTGTGTCAAGAAGTTTCTAGCCCTTTAGGGTTAGAAGCCCTGCCAAGAACGCATAAAGACGTGGCTGAAGGTCAAGTGCTGTTTGATGTCCTTGTGGAAGATCTCGATTCCAAAGCGCTGGTTGTAAAGCTGGACCATCTGAGATTCTGTCATTTGAAGATCGTTGGTAATCAAAAACCTGGTTTCTTTGGCGCCTCCTTTGGTGATAAACAGGAGCACGGTGCCGACCTTGGGCAGGTGGACGATTCGTTTGGCGACTTTGAGCTTTCGCTTTCTGGAAATACGAACGGTTTTGTACGTCCTCGGTACCTTGGCCAGGTGACGAACGACGGTTTTCTTGCCGCTCACTTCCAAAATACGGTTGCATTTGATCGCGGCCACGAAAGTCCAGCCTGCTTCGATAATAGGAATAAGGATAGGAGCGCAGGTATACCAGCTGTCGATGAGCACGGTTACGGAGGTATGAATCGTGCGACGAAGATCCTGAAGGATCTCTTGCGCCAATTGAATTTTGCTTTTGAATTCGCCCTTGGGACAAGAGGATTTGGGCCGATAGCCTCCCACGGCTCAGCTCAGCCATTGACCGGCGATCTGCAAAACACAAGTCACCGCACATTGGCCCTTGACCAGAGCATCGGAGGAGTGGTGAACGCCCAAGCCTTCGATCTTTTTGCCTTCTCTGGAACAGGTCGTATCGTCGATAACGGTAAGCAATTGCGGGATCTTGTTGGCCCGGGGAGCCAAAAGATCTTGGTTGGCCTCCTGAAGCCGCTTTTGTTTCTTTGGCGAACCATTGAGGAAACGCTGCAGGTTGTCGGGAAGGGTTTGGGCAACCTGCGTGGAGATTTCTCGAGTGGAATGAAACTTGATCAGCCAGATCAGCCCCACCAGGTAAACCTGGAAATGTTTGATCTGGGGCTTGCTCAAGACACTCAAGAAAATCTTGAGGACAGACGTAACTTTGTTTCGGGCCAAGTGCTCTCATGGCTTCTGTGCCCTCCTTGGATGTGACTCCATAGGAGATTTCGGCCGGAAGCCATTTCCTTTAAAGGAGTTATTTTCATCGATCACCTAAAATTTTCAGAACTCAAGCATGTAATTCAGAAGGCCTGCAAAGATTGCAAATATTATTTTCGGACACGGTTCGATAAAGGCCGATGGATCAAAAATATTTTCCATTCGGATTATTATTTGCGCCACAATCAAAGGCGGCAAGAACATCTTGCCAGTTTGAGGTTGGATATCGCCGGGGCCAGTGTGCTCGAAGTGGGCGCAGGCATCGGCGATCACACCAGTTTTTTTATTGACCGCGGTTGCCAGGTTACGACGAGTGAAGCTCGGGAGGAAAATCTAAAGATTTTACGCCGGCGCTATCCCAATTTAAAAGTATTTCGATTAGATTTAGACACCCCTCCCGAGTCATTTGAAGAGATGTTCGATATCGTTTATTGTTATGGTGTGTTGTATCACCTGGGAAAACCGGGCCGGGCTATAGAATTTATGGCCCGGCACTGCCGGAGAATGCTGCTGCTATGCGCATGTGTTTCGTTCGGAGACGGAGAGCTGGTGAATCCTTGTTTGGAAAATAAATTAGATCCAAGCCAATCGTTGTCCAGTGCGGGCTGCCGTCCTACTAGAAAATGGTTGTACAATCAACTGAAACAGTATTTTGAATATGTGTATTTGCCCATTACTCAGCCTTGCCATGAAGAATTTCCCTTGGATTGGTCTTCGCCGTCATTACACAAACCGAATTTAGCCAGGGCGGTATTTGTGGCGTCGAAAAAAAAGATAAGTAACGATTTTTTAACCGGAGAAATTCCCATGATACAAAGACGGTTGTAAGGAAAGATGAACCCGGGGCTCTTGCAAAAGTTAGAAAATAGAGTTGCCTACAGTGAACAGTCTAAAATCAAGAAATTATTTAATCGTCCCATCCATTCTGTCTATTCTTATCTTTTATCGAATTTTTCCCGCGGGCTCAAAAAAACAACCCGGGTCAAGACAAAGACTTTCTGGGGCGATAGTATGACCGTCATTCTTCCCGAGTTTGTTTCCACGCGTATATTTCGTTATGAATTCTACGAAGAAGGGTTGACAAGAATGGTGCTGGAATATTTAAAGCCGGGAATGATTTTCATTGATGTCGGGGCTCATTTTGGCTACTACACGATGATGGCAAACAAGCTAGTCGGAAATAAAGGGCAAGTCCATTCGTTTGAGCCGACGCCGCGTACCTATGAGGTGCTTCTGAATAATGTAACCGGCAGACATAACGTGGTCTGCAACCATCTAGCTGCGCTAGAAGTGAGGAAAACTTTTTTTTTGAATGATTATGGGTTAGAATTTTCCGCTTTCAATTCGTTTTACGGCGCTCGAACAAATCACAAGCATGCGCAAAATGGCGCGTCGAAAATACCGATTGAGGCAATATCGCTGGATGAATATTTTCAAAATAAAAAAATTATCCCTGACTTTGTCAAAATTGATGCGGAAAGCTCGGAGTATGAAGTTCTGCAAGGAATGGAAAAAACAATTTTAAATTTTCGCCCCATGATTTCGCTGGAAGTAGGAGATTGCCAAGTGACCGGCGCCATGGCCAGTCGAGATCTTGTTCGGCATTTGCTAGACAAAGGCTACGAGGCCTATGAATATCGTGATAAAAAGATCATGCCCCACAAAGTAAAAAGCCAATATGCTTATGCAAATATCCTTTTTATTTGATTTGCGAAGACGCCTTGTAGCAGGTGTCCCTGCTTCTAAACATCAGTGGCGGCGCTTATTGACATTTCCCCTGCGTTTTCTTGGGCGGAGATATTTGATCCCTGGCTATCATGCCTTTCAGCAAAGGAATAATCGTGGCATCTATGCAATAAGCATAGATGCGAAAATCGGTTTTTTTGCGCAAATGTATTGGTGCCTTTTGATATTCATTCATTGCGAGAGGCATGAGTTGAGGCCGTATATTATTTTATCAAGCCCTTATTATGTCAGGAGAAAAGGGGACAATTGGTTCGAGTATTTTTTTGACAATCTCCCCTTGACTGAAAAAGACAGAGATGACATTGAAAAAGGAGTGATTAAGATTAGCCGCATCAAGCAATTCAGCGATTTGGGCTTATATAGGAATGTCGAGCCGCGTTTGCTTCATCCTGATATGGATCTTGAATCCATAAACCGGCTGGTTAATAAATATATGAAGGTTAAACTTGATATTCAAAACTATGTCGATTCTTTTACCGCCCGTTATTTTTTTGGAAAAAAAATACTTGGGGTGCATTACCGGGGCACGGATAAAATCGAAGCCCCGCGCGTCTCATGGGAGCAGTGCGCCGGCGCAATCAAAGATTACTTAAAGGCAAATTCGGGAATAGATGCCCTCTTTATTGCAAGCGATGAAAAGCAATTCATCGAATTTATCCAGAGGGAGTTCAAAGATCTTGAAGTGATTTCTCACGATGACACGGAGTTGAGCTCGAGCGGTGAGGCGATTCACACGAGCGCTTCTGGAGATAAATATATGAAAGGCAAAGAGGCGCTCATCAATTGCCTGATTCTGTCCCGGTGTGACGCATTGATCAAAACGGCATCATTTTTATCCGCATGGGCCTGCGTTTTTAACCCTCATTTGCCGGTGATAATGTTGAATCAAGCTTATGCTGAACATCAGCGGTTTCTTGAACGCGAAATTATTAAAAAATCCGTGGAAATTATGGCGATCAGTTTATGGCTTTACGTGGGCGTTGGCTCAACGATCAAACTATGAACACTTTTGTAGATATACTCGTGAGAAAACAAATTGTTTGATCCTAGATGTAGGCACTGGAACCGGCGAGTACATTAAAAATCTTGGAAAAGACAACGATTCAAGATTTTTAGCCGGAATAAAACATATTGCAATCCGCTGAAAAGAATAGTTGAAGTGCCGGGCCTATGAGAGGGAACAGGCTTCAATGAAGCCCGTCCCTCCGGCAGCGTTTTTTGCAGTACCTTTAGGTAGAACCGGTACTAGAGAGTCGGGGCAGTTGGGGTCGGCTCCTCAGCCGGTCCAATGCCGGTTGATTGACAAATGCCGGTCAAACCACTGCCTACACATTTCGAACAACGCGATTCACAGGTCCCCAGAGCGCAAGGCCAGCCGCATGGGATAAAGCCACCAAGAGCGGTCGTTCCGCCAGATGCCGTTCCGTCTGCCATATCAAACGCCGAAGATACAGTACTCCACAGGCCAACTCCGGTTACTGTAAAAAACAGTATTAACGCAAATGCTGTTGACCACTTTCTTAGTTTTCTTTTCATTTACTCCCCCTCCCTCTCACCTAGTCATTGAGTTGCTCCCAAATGAAGCTTATTAAAAGTTTGCCTGACTAAATTAAAGCTGTCAAAAAAATACATGATAATTATTAGATAATTAATTTTGATATAATTTGATATAACAAGCTGGTTCCGGGTCTACCTAAAGGTACTGCAAAAAACGCTGTTTCGGGGATGGGTTCATAGCGTGGCTTTCCAGACCCAGAAAATCAATACGGCTTGAAGGGGTAGACGGGCCCATCCCACCCAAGCGGGGATGCTAGGCCGAAACCTCTTGGTTCCGGCACGCTTGCTGAAGCTCGAAGCTTCAGTCTTCGCAGGGACAATTTCGGGATGCAGGGCCATGTGGATGTTGGCCGGGAATACCGCAATCAGAAGGGCGATGAGCCCCCATCCCGCCAGACGCCGGGTTTTAACAGGAAGAACCATAGCGCCAAACAGAATTTCGAAAAAACCGCTCACGTAAATCATGGTCAAGTGCATGGGAATCCAGGGCGGCATGATTCTAAGATAATAGTCCGGCTTCAGGAAATGCGCCGCGCCCGCGGCCATGAAAAACACCGCGAGGATTATTCTCGACATGTTGAAAGAAGACGGTTGAAGGCCGGGGGAATGGGGAGCGTGAAATTCATGCGTTTGCCGGATTTCGGATGTGGAAAAGAAAGATAATAGGAATGAAGGGCCAGGCGTTCGATGGGGTTGGTTTTGGCGCCGTAGCGGTCGTCGCCCGCGATGGGGTGCCCCAGGTCCGAGAGATGGACGCGGATTTGGTGTTTGCGGCCGGTTTCAAGCCGGATTTCAAGCAGTGAATAATTCTGATTGTTCTTCAGGACTTTGTAGTGGGTGATGGAAAGTTTGGCATCTTCGGATTTTTCGCTGGAGTACATGTTGAGATATTTGTTTTCCTTCAAGTAGCTTTGAATGGTTCCTGATTGCTGCGCGGGAACTCCCTCCACCAGCGCGTAATATTTTTTTTCCGCGTCTTTCCAATGGGTTTGAAGCGCTAGCTTTGCTTCATAGGTTTTGGCAAGAAGAAGCAGGCCCGAGACTTCGCGGTCAAGGCGGTGGACCACAAAGACCTCTTTCCCCCGCTCCTGACGGATTTTGCCCTTGCTGCCCGTCTGCCGTGCCAGCTTGAGGTATTGCATGACTTCGTGAATGGCGGTGTCTTTTTGGATTTTTTCCGTGGCAATGGTGAGCAGACCGGCCGGCTTGTTGATGAGGATGACGGATTCGTCTTCATACACGACCTGGAGCTTTGATTTCAGGAAGTCGCGCTGGGTTGTTTTTTTGATATCGGTTTGCAGGGAAATCCGGTCGCCGGCAAAGAGGGGATGATCGTGGCGCGTGACCAGGACTCCGTTCACGGACACGGAGCGGAATTTGAGGTAGCGTTTGATTTCATTCCTGCTGTGCTCGAGCTCGGCTAACAAATAGGGAAGCAGGGTGCTTTGATATTTGACGATCATGGTATTGACATTATAGCCGCAAATAGGGAAACTGTCCTCCCGGAGGACGGGTTTCTAATGGAGGTGCGTGATGGCGGGGAATTACTGGTTGATGAAGAGCGAGCTCGAGGCTTATTCGATTGATGACTTGGCGCGCGACAAGACGACTTACTGGGACGGCGTGCGCAATTATCAGGCGCGCAATTTTTTAAGGGACAGCATCAAAAAAGGCGACCTGGTATTTTTCTATCACAGCAATGCTGAGCCTTCCGGGATTGTGGGAATTGCCGAGGTCGTGAAGGAAGCCTACCCTGATCCCAGCGCGTTTGACAAAAAGGATATTCATTATGACGAGGCGAGCGATCCCAGGGACCCGTCCTGGTATGTGGTGGAGATTGAATTTGTGAAGAAGTTTAAATCGTTGATCCCGCTCGCGGAACTCAAGAAAATTCCGGCGCTCGCCAAAATGCCGCTCCTTCAGCGCGGCCAGCGCCTCTCCGTCCAGCCCGTTTCGGAAAAGGAATGGAAAAGCATTAATAACCTTCGCCTGTAGATGCTAAGAACGCCTAACAAAACCTTTGTCATTCTGAGCGCAGCGAAGAATCTATGAACCGAGATCCTTCGGCTCAGCGAAGCAGCCCTTCAACGCAGCAGCCCTTTAGGGTCGCCTCAGGATGACACTTTTGATTTAAAATTGTTCTTTTTCGGTGGAGCCCTTCATACCCTGCGTGGAAGACTGCCCGCCGCTGGCGATTTCGGTCACGGCGTCAAAAAAGCCGGTTCCCACAAATTCCTGGTGTTTGACCGCCTCATAGCCGTCTTTTTCCGCATCAAATTCCGCTACCTGAAACTTTGAGTATGCGGCCATGCCGTGGTCGCGGTATTCCTGCGCCAGCTTGAACATGCTGTAATTGAGCGCGTGAAAGCCCGAAAGCGTTACAAACTGGAATTTGTAGCCCATGGCGCCCAGTTCCTGCTGGAAACGGGCTATGGTTTTCTCATCCAATTTGGCTTTCCAATTAAAAGAAGGCGAGCAGTTGTAAGCCAGCATTTTGCCCGGGAATTTTTTGTGGATAGCTTCCGCAAATGCTTTGGCTTCCTCAAGATTGGGTTTGGAAGTCTCAAACCAGAGAAGGTCCGCATAAGGCGCGTAGGCCAGGGCACGGGAAATGGCCTGCTCAAGGCCCGCCTTCACATGGTAGAACCCTTCATGGGTTCTCGGTTTGTCCTTGAGGATAAGGGGGTGGTCGTAAGGGTCAATGTCGCTCGTGAGAAGCGACGCGCTGTCCGCGTCTGTCCGCGCGATTAAAAGCGTGTCCACGCAAGCGACGTCTGCGGCCAGCCGCGCAGCCACGAGTTTGGTGATGAATTCCCGGGTGGGGACGAGCACTTTTCCCCCGAGATGGCCGCATTTTTTGACCGAGGCGAGCTGGTCCTCGAAATGCACTCCCGCCGCGCCTTCCTCGATCATGTATTTCATGATTTCATAGGCATTGAGCGGGCCGCCGAATCCGGCTTCCGCATCCGCCACCAGGGGCGCCAGCCAGTACGTGCTGTCGTCTCCCTTGAGATGATGAATCTGGTCCGCGCGGAGCAGGGCATTGTTGATGCGTTTGATCAGGTAAGGGACGCTGTCCGAAGGATAAAGGCTCTGGTCAGGATACATTTTGAGCGCGTTGTTCATGTCCGCGGCCACTTGCCAGCCGCTCACGTAAATGGCTTTGAGCCCGGCCTTGACCTGCTGGATGGCCTGGTTGCCCGTGATAGCGCTCAGCACGTGCACGTATTTTTCCTCATGGAGCAGTTTCCACAAGCGGTCGGCGCCCATTTTGCCCAGTGTGTACTCGCGGTAGAACGTGCCTTTGAGTCTGTAAACGTCTTCCGCGGAATAGGGTCTTTTAACACCTTTCCAGCGGGGCGATGTTTTCCATGCATTCTCGAATTTGTTGACGAATTCTTGTTTTGGTATCATCGCGGCACTCGCTCCTTTTTAGTCGATGTGATCGTAAGCCACAAGGGTTAAGAATTCGGGGAAATCTTTACGGGTCATCATGTTGATAAAAAGTTCGGAAGCGAGTTTGAATTTTCCGCTGTCATATTTTTCAGAACCCAGGGTTTTGCAAATGGTTTCGAGTTCTTCAGCCATGATTTTTTTAACCAGAGGTTCGGTCACGGCCCTTCCGTCGGAAAGTTTCGCGCCGTGCCGTATCCACTGCCACACTTGAGTCCGCGAGATCTCGGCCGTAGCCGCGTCTTCCATCAAGTTATAAAGAGGCACACATCCGATGCCCCGGAGCCACGATTCAAAATAAAGAACGCCGACATTGATATTGACGCGCAGGCCTTTTTCCGTAATTTCACCCTGGGGCACGGAAAGCAGGTCTTTCACCGTGATATTCACGTCTTCGCGTTTGACGTGAATCTGGTGGGGCAGTGGCATATGCTTGTCGAAGATTTCCATGGCAATGGGCACAAGGCCCGGATGCGCCACCCAGGTGCCGTCATGACCGGCTTTGACCTCTCTTAATTTATCCTGCCGCACTTTTTCAAGAGCCGCCTCATTGGCTGCGGGATCGGATTTGATCGGAATTTGCGCGGCCATGCCTCCCATGGCGTGAATTCCGCGGCGGTGGCAGGTCTTGATCAGGAGTTCCACATAGGCCTTGAGAAAAGCCTTGTCCATGGTCACCTGGGCCCGGTCGGGAAGCAGGAATTCCGGTTTGTTTCTGAATTTTTTAATAAAACTGAAAATATAATCCCAGCGTCCGCAATTCAAGCCCGAGGAATGATCCTTGAGTTCAAAAAGAATTTCGTCCATTTCAAATGCCGCGAGAATCGTCTCAATCAAAACTGTGGCGCGGATTGTGCCGCGGGGAATCTCGAGCTTGTCCTGGGAAAAATTAAAAACATCGTTCCAGAGGCGCGCTTCGAGATGGCTTTCCATTTTCGGGAGATAAAAATAAGGTCCCGTTCCGTTTTTGATCAAGGCCTGGGCGTTGTGGAAAAAGTAGAGCCCGAAATCAAACAGGGAGCCGGAAATGGGTTTGCCATCCACCACAAAATGTTTTTCATTCAGGTGCCATCCCCGGGGCCGCACAAGAAGCGTTGCGGTTTTTTCTTTGAGAGCGTAAAGCTTGCCTTCAGGGCTCGTGAATTTTATGGTTTTGTTCACGGCGTCACGGAGATTGATATGGCCCTGCAGGTTATTGTGCCAGGTCGGGGTGTGCGAATCCTCAAAATCAGCCATAAAAACGTCCGCGCCGGAATTAAGCGCGTTCACGAGCATTTTTCGGTCCACCGGGCCCGTGATTTCAACGCGCCTGACTTCCAAATCTTTGGGAATGGGTGCTACTTTCCAGTCGGACTCCCTTATTTTTTTGGTTTCGGGGAGAAAACCGGGAAGTTTTCCGTTGTCGATTTCCTGTTGGCGCAAAGCCCTTTTCTTGAGCAGTTCCTGCCTTGTTCCCTCGAATTTGCGGGCCATTTCCGCGAGATAACGCACGGCTTCCGGGGTGAGAATCCCAGCATATTCGGAGGGGACCGGCCCTTTGATTTCTATCCCTTCACCTTTCAACGTACCCAGCATTTTCTGAACAGAATCGGTCATTGCGGACCCCTGTGATTGAATGGTATTTTCTCTATAAATATCGGCAAATTACCGAAAAATCGAAATAAAAGTTAAGGCCTTCTCTGGTATACTGATAAAAAATCAAGGTCTATGCTGGAAGCTAGATACCGCAAATTCCACCGAACGATTCGACAGAGCATCCCTTCCGGAAGAATTTTCCACGATGAATTGAGCCGCCTTGCTTACGGAACGGACGCGAGTTTTTACCGTTTGATTCCACAGCTTGTGGTTAAAGCTGAAAATGAACAGGAAGTGACGGAAGTCCTGCGCTTGGCAAGGGCGGCGGGCATTTCGCTGACCTTCCGCGCCGCAGGCACCAGTCTTTCAGGCCAGGCGGTCACGGATTCGGTCTTGGTGATAATGGGCCAGGGATGGAATCAAATCAAAGTATCTCCCGACGGCTCATTCATCACTCTCCAGCCGGGCGTGATCGGCGGCCGTGCCAATCTCGCGCTTGAGCCCTTTGGCAGGAAAATCGGACCTGATCCTGCTTCGATTAATTCCGCCATGATCGGCGGCATTGCCGCCAACAACGCGAGCGGCATGTGCTGCGGCATTTCGCAAAATAGTTACCAAACGCTGAAATCCATGCGGATTATTTTTGCCGATGGTTCGTTACTGGACACGGGCGATAGCCAAAGCAGGGGAGCCTTTTCCGGATCGCATGAGGCGATGCTGGCACGGCTCAGCGCATTGCGGGAAAGGGTGCTGAAAAACACAGTGCTTGCAGAAAAAATACGAGCGAAATTTAAAATGAAAAACACCACGGGTTATAGCCTGAACGCGCTGGTGGATTTTGAGGATCCGGTTGATATCCTTCAGCATTTGATGATCGGCTCGGAAGGCACCCTGGGTTTTATTTCCGGGATAACCCTGAAAACCGTGCCGGATTATCCTTTCAAAGCGAGCAGTCTCATGTTTTTTAAAGATATGCAGGCAGCCTGCAGTGCGGTCACCGCTTTTTCCAAGCTCGAGGCCTCGGCCTGCGAAGACGGGGACATCAAGTCCCCGCGAGCGTGCCGGAGCCATGGGGCCTCGGCCGCGGAACTCATGGACAGGGCTTGTTTGAAATCGGTTCAGAATAAGCCGGGCATGCCGGCGGCCTTAAAAAATTTAGGCCGCGAGACCGTGGCGCTTTTGGTGGAAGTTAGCGTTGGTTCCCAAAAAGATTTGGAAAGCATGGCCGAAAATATTTTCCAAGCCGTGAAACCTTTTTCACCCCTGGAACCGCCTGTTTTTAATTTTGATCCCGCGGAATGCGCAAAATTATGGAATATCCGCAAAGGCCTTTTTCCCTCCATCGGCGCCATGCGGGAGGCTGGAACGACGGTCATAATCGAGGATGTCGCCTTTCCTCTTGAAAGGCTGGCCGATGCGGCGTGTGATCTTCAGAAACTTTTCCTCAAGCATGGTTATGAGGAGGCCATTTTGTTCGGCCACGCGCTTCAGGGAAACCTGCATTTTGTTTTTACCCAGGATTTTAATCAGGCGGACGAAGTCAGCCGGTATGAGCGTTTAATGGAGGATGTGACAAAACTTGTGGCCGAGGGTTATGGAGGATCCCTGAAGGCAGAGCATGGCACGGGCCGGAACATGGCGCCTTTTGTGGAGCGCGAGTGGGGAAGCGAGGCCTATCTGCTGATGAAGGAAATTAAGAAAATTTTTGATCCGGACGGGCTTTTGAATCCGGGCGTGATTCTGAATGGGGACCCCAAGATCCATGTGAAAAATTTAAAGCCCTTGCCCAAGGCGCATCCTGTCATTGATAAATGTATTGAATGCGGTTTCTGCGAATCGAATTGCCCTTCGAAAAATTTGACACTCACACCGCGCCAGCGCATTGTTGTTTTTCGGGAAATGACACGCCTTAAGGCGGAGAATCACGACAAAGGAAGGCTGCGGCGTTTGGAAAAAGCGTTTCAATATCAGGGCGAGAAAACCTGCGCCGCGGATGGTGTGTGTGCCATCCATTGTCCGGTGGATATTGACACCGGCCGCCTGATTAAAATGCTTCGCTATGAAAAACATTCGCGGCTCGCTCATGCCGCGGCCGGATTCACGGCGTCTCATATGAAAGAAATGACGGTAGCCGCGCGCTGCGGATTGGAGTTGCTTGCCGCCGCGCGCCGGCTGATTGGAACGAAAAACATGGAGCGTATTTCACGAACTCTTTCTTATCTCCCCGGGCCGGCACCGCGTTTTGCTCCTCCGGCATTTTCCGGCAGAGTCCCGCGGACAGTTATTTATTTTCCGAGCTGTTTGTCACGGACTTTGGGCGCCCAAGGTGAACAGCACCGGTCGCTTTTGAGCAAGGCCGGATGGGACGCGGTTTATCCGGAACGGCTGGAAGATTTGTGCTGTGGTCTGGCATTCGCAAGCAAGGGATTCAAAGTGCAGGGCGATAAAAAACTCAAGGAATTGGAGTCAGCTTTGCGCCAGGCCAGTGAGGAGGGGACTCACCCTGTGCTTTTTGATACCAGCCCCTGCCTCATGCGGATGAAGGAGGGCCTTTTCGACCAGAAATTTTCTTCTGCCCTGTATGAGCCGGTGGAATTTATCGAAAAATTTCTTTTGGAGCGCCTTGAATTCCGCAGGTTTGCCGGGACAGTTGCCAATCACGTGACCTGTAGTGCAAGGAAAATGGGGCTGGCGGAGCGGCAGAAAAAAATTTTGGAACTGTGCGCGGAGCAGGTGATTGACACCGGCGCGGTTTGCTGCGGGTTTGCGGGGGACAAAGGATGGACGGTTCCCGAGCTTGCGGCCTCGGCCTTGGGGGGATTAAAGGAGCGCCTGCCGCAGGATTGTGAAGGCGGTTATTCCACGAGTCTGACCTGTGAGATGGGGCTCAGCCAGCATAGCGGGATTGCGTTTAGCGCTCTGGTGCATCTTGTGGACCGCTGCACGCAGAAAATGGATCAAGGCTGCGAAGACGGGGACATCAAGTCCCCGCGAGCGTGACGGAGCCATGGGGCTTCGGCCTGCGAAGACGGGGACATCAAGTCCCCGCGAGCGTGACGGAATCATGGGATTCCGGCCTGTTTAACCGCCCAGTCTTTGAATTCCTGAATTTTCTGTGCGATTGACGCATCAATATCCTTGAGCCGGCAATCAATACGATATCGCCGCCTGCCTTTTGGCTTGCGGCATTGCGTAACCACGGCATGAACGCGAATCGAGTGGGGCTGGCAGGGAAATTCAGCGGGAAAGGTGATGTTAAATTCGATTTGGGTGCCGCGCTTGAGATCCCAGTAGGAAGTCACCCGGAGAGAGGAAGAGGTGATTTCGTCCAGGTCTGCGTTTTCGGCGCGGTAAGTGTTGGATTGCCAAAACGCAACTTCGACCTGGTCGAAAATCTTAGGCCGCTCGGAGGTTGCCGTATCGTCCGAAGCTTTTTTCCAGAATGAAAAGAGAGTCTCAATAAAAGACATGGTTGTAGCTAGGTATTTGTACTATTATACGGGATTATTAACTTAAAGTTGACATAAAAATCAAACAGGCTATTTCAGGCTATTTTTCAGCACCATGAAAATTCTTTATGCAGGAGACAGTCCGACAGGCGGATCTGCCAATTACCTCCTGGGTATTCTGAAACATTTAAAGGCTCAGTACGTCCACATCCCGCCTTCCGTTCCGTTGGAAGAAAAATGGTTCGGAGTCTCTTACAATGCCTTTATTTTAAGCGATTATTCCCGGAAGAAGTTTTCTCCGCGTATCGAACGCGTACTTTTAAGCCGGGTCAAGGACGGCGCTGGCCTGGCCATGATCGGCGGGTGGGGGTCGTTTTCAGGACCTTTCGGCGGCTGGAAGGGATCGCGGATTGAAAAAGTGCTTCCGGTCACCTGTCTGAATCGTGACGATCGCGTTAATTTTCCGGGAGGCGCGCTCATGATTCAAAAGCATCCGCATCCGATGTTCGATTCCCTTTCTTTTACCCATCCTCCCGTGATTTGCGGCCTGAACCGCGTTCAGCCCAAGAAAGAAAGCACCGTTATTCTTACCGCGAAAAAAATTTCCGCGAAGCGACGCAAAGGAAAAACAGCGTGTGCGCTGTCGCTTGCGGCAGGGGATTATCCGCTGCTTGTGGTTGACAGCGATCCGTCGAAAAGAGTGGCGGCGTTTGCGACCGATGCCGCGCCCCACTGGTGCGGCGGCATGGTGGACTGGGGAAAAAAGAATATCCGGCTTCATGTAAAGGGTGACATCTGGATTGAAGTGGGTGATTCTTACGTCCGATTTTTTTCAAACTTCATTAAATGGCTTGCGGGGGGATAGTGAAATCACATACCGAATATTTGTGGTTTGAGACCAAAAGCAGGCGCGAGTACCTCAATATTACTCGGAAAGTGGAGGAGATTGTCAAAAAGAGCGGGGTGCGGGAAGGGCTTTGTTTGGTGAATGCTATGCACATCACAGCCAGCGTCTACATCAATGACGACGAGCCCGGCCTGATTCAGGATTTTGACGAATTTCTCGAGAAAACAGCGCCTTACGATGTGCACAAGTACCGGCATCATCAAACCGGGGAGGACAACGGGGACGCGCATTTGAAGCGGCAGATTTTCGGCCGGGAAGTGGTGATGGCCATCACGCAGGGGAAACTTGATTTCGGCCCGTGGGAGCAGATTTTCTACGCGGAGTTTGACGGAAGGAGACGCAAGCGCGTTCTCGTGAAAGTGATCGGGGAATGAAAGTCCTTGTTTTGGCCATGGGCTTGTGTCTGGGCACAGTCTGGCTTTTTGCGGACGAAACATTTGAAGCCACGTTCTCACCTGCCGCCGCATCTGATGTGCCGCGACTGGCTTTTGGGCAAAGAACCGGTTGAGATCGATGAAGAAGAGCGCTATAAAGAGAAATCATTTAAAAAACAGCAAGCGCTGAGGGAAGGGCTTGCTGTTTTTTTGCGTTATCGGACCACAGTGAAGGCTGCCCCGGCCATGGCCGGGGTAGCCGGAACAGTACCTGGCCGGGGTTACAAGCCCCGGGCAGGTGGCCGAGCGGAGCGAGGTCCCTTGACGTACTTTATTGCGCCCGATTTCTTCCACCCTGACATTTTTTTCCAAAAGGCCGCCTGTCAGGACTGGCCCCCGGCCCGCCCTGAGGGCCCGGACGGTTTTCCCAATTCGTTCCCGGACCGCCGCGGCGCCCCGGAGGATTGTTATCATAATCCCTGTGCTGCCTTTCATGCTGGCGCATTTTCCGGAATTGCCGGCCTTGTTTTAATTCCTGCCGGTTGATCTGGCCGTCGCTGTTAATATCCAAGCGCTCTTTCCACTTGGGATGGTTCTCCAAAAATTTCTGGCGCCATTCCTTTTTCCAGTTGTAGCGGCCTTCCGCCGGCTGGGATTCAGGGGTTTTATCCTGAGCCGACTGCGCTACCTGGTTCACGGTTGTCTCTAAAGCCGTTGCGGCCTCCTCAGCGAAACCATTATCCGCACCATAAAGAACCAGCGCCAGGACCGCCGCGATTCCCGTCAATGCCTTAAAACCTGCTTGCTTGCCATTTGCTGCGTGTACCATGAGAGTGTCTCCTTTCTCCTTCATTCACAGTGCAGGATGCCTCGGGCTTGCCCGGGGTATCCGGAACAGGTACCTGCCCGGGGGCAGGTGGCCGAGCGAAGCGAGGTCCCTTGACTCGATTAGACGCAGAAGGGCTAAAAAGGTTTAATGGGGAAATGAGCTTGGAGAGCAGGGATGGGCAGAATATAATGAGTCCATGATTAAGAAGATTATCCGTTATTTTTTGTTTTTGGTTTTTAGCATCCTGCTCGGTGTTGTGCTGTTTGAGGCCTTTTGCGTACTTCTGCTCACGTATCCGCCCCTTCTGAAAGTGGTGCCGCGCAAGGCGGCTGATCGTATCGAATTTCTTTACGTTAATTTCACCAGGAAAAATATCCAGACCGAGTTGGGAATGGTCCGTTATCATCCGGACTTAGGGTATGCGTTGAATCCGGGCACGTGGGTGTTCTCAAACCGCGAATTCAGCCATGAGTTCAGGATCAATCATGCCGGCATGCGGGATGATGAGGATTCTCTGATTGAGCCCGAGGTGATTGTTGCCGGCGATTCCCAGGCTGTGGGGTGGGGTGTGGCGCAGGAGGAAACTTTTGCGCAGTTGATTGAAAAAAAGTCTGGCTTAAAGGTATTGAATGCCGCGGTCCCATCGTACGGCACGGTTCGCGAAATCATGATTCTGGACCGCGTGAGCACGGCGCGGCTTCGGTACCTTATCATTCAATATTGCGACAACGATTACTGGGAGAACAAAACTTTTTTTCTAAACAATAACCGTCTTGAAATTCATTCCCAAGCCGAATGGAAGGCCGCCCATGATCAATTCCGGCTGAAGACCCGATATTATTTCGGGCAATATCTTGTCGAATCCTGGAAGGGGATTGTCAAGAAGGAGAAACCCTCGGACAGCGGCCAGTTTTCCGGAAAGACGGGCAAGGACGAAGGATTCCTTTTTATTAACGCTTTGATGAACGCGGGGCGCAGCGATTTGAGCCGGGCGCGGATTATCGTGCTTGAAATCGCGCCGCATAACCATAATGACCGGGAATTTGTTTCCAATCTTGCGGCCACGCTTTTGGTGAAGCCCTTTCCGGAGGCTGTCCGCAACATGCAGATCATCGACATGTCGCCGCATCTTTCGGACGGAGATTATTATTTGCTGGATGACCACCTGAACGCCAAAGGGCATCAGCGCATTGCCGAAATCCTTGTTCAGAGTTTGCGCTGAAAAGATTATCCCTTGGTATTAAGGTAGTGTTCGATTTGTTTGATTTCCTCAGGTGTCATGGCGAGAAACATGATGCCCGCCTCGTAAAAGCCGGGGTCTCTTGACGGCATGCAGCGGATGACCCGCCCCATACGTCTAATCGGTAAATCATTACCGGAAAGATCAAAAGCCAGATTAAGCAGCGTATTCGCCGGCAGTTGATTTTCCAATCGGAGAAGCATTCCTCCCGTGCTGATATTGACGGCTGAGGCGAGGCGCCCCTTGACCGAAGCCGCGGCCGAACCGTCCAGGGATGCCAATTTGTAAGCGACGGTCATATCCACTTTCACGCGCTTGTAAAGCCGCTTTTCAGATGCAGGCGCGCTTTTGGCGGAGAGGGGAGAAACCGCCGCTTTATTTCCCTGCGTTGAGCGCAGATAATTCTGCTCAAAGGCAGCTCCTTCGCTTAAACTCATGATGGCCGCAAAAATTTTATTCTGCCGGATCAAGCCCACTACCACTCCATTGGATACCACGGGAACGCTGGCGACTTTTTCCACGAGCATGGCCGAGCCTGCTTTCATGATGTGATCTTCGGAGGAAACGGAGAATACTTTTGAGGTCACAATTCTTTCCAAGGTTTGCTCCTGGATCGAGGCGGCCTGGGATTCCAAATCCGAGATGTCAGGAAGGTTGTCCGTAAAATTCACATAACGCGGATAAAGCGCAACCAGCAAGTCTTTCTCATAAATCATCCCCTTGAGGCTATAGTTATTGTCCACCACCGGAAAATCAGTCATGTGGTAATTGGAAATGAGAATGAGTAATTCTCTGAAGGTGGTTTCTTCGCGGACAGTTACAATATCCTTTTCCATGAGGTCTTTGACCTTCATCATGGTTATTATCCCCCGAGCTAACTATAACCAGTTTATACTATTAATGTTACGAAAACAATAAATTTGAAGGCGTCTTATTTGCATCCCCTATCCACACAGGGTATCCTTTATATTAAGGAAACCCTAATGCTTGTAAAATCAAAGCATTAGGGCTGCCTCGGTAAAATATAAAAATTTTCGAGGCTGTCGTTCGAAAGGGCAAACTTTCCGCCAAGGAAAGGGCCCCTCCTATGTTGCATTTCTCAACATACGAGGGCTGCTTTGTACCGGCAGGTGCAGAGCTGGCAAAGCCAACGACCCGGCTTCCGGCTATTAGGGGTGGGGTGACAGGGCTGCCGAAAACGAAATGCGTATCCATGCGTTAACACTCATTGTTTTTCTTTTGTGGCCAGGCAGGGTTGCCTTAGCCGAAAGTGAAAATATTTCTTCGCCTGATTCCCGCCTTTCCTCCATTGATCAAATCTGGAATGACGGCACCGTGATTCTCAAAGATGGCACAAAACTCAGAGTCTCCCGCGAAGCGTTAAAGCGCTCTGAAATGCAAGCTAATCAGGAAATACTCGTTTATTCCAGAAATGGAAAAAGTTGCGAAGACGCCAAAGGCAGGCGGGTGGGCTGGCTTTTGATCATGGACCCTGCCCGTCAGCATGTCGTCTCCACGCTGGTCCCTGAAGAAAAAATTCCTGTGCCGGAAAATGTCGTGGACAGCGTTCTGGTGCCGCAGGCGGCCGGCACTTTCAACAGTATGGCGGGTTATGACCTGGTTTCCCGCGCAACGGTTGCGCCGCCCGTGGGAGCAGGGTTGCATGAGCTTGAGGAAAAAATCGGGTCGCTCACCTCAAGCGGAACGGTTTTTCTTGAAGATGGAAAAAAGGTCCGGCTGGGCAAAAATGTTTTGCGGGATTCCATGGGCACCCAGGGAAGGCTTTTTTTCTGCATTTCCCGGAGCAAAAAGACTAGCTCCGTGGTGCGCGATTTAGTGGCCGCGCCTGCCAAGTAGCGCGTCAACCTTAAAATTGTCAGTTTATCCTTTCAATGGAAGACGCGTACAGTACCGTGTTCTCCTCAAGATAAGAATGACGGTACAAGACCGCCTAAAAAAAAATCCTTTCTTCCCGTAGGAATTAAATCTGTTTGTGATAGAATACCGTTTTTATTAGCAGCCTAATTTACTTCAGAGGTTTTATGCAGGAATACCGGAGAACCATTGGCCTAATCTCATGGATGACGGCCATGTTTGTGGGGATTAACATCGCGGCCGCGGCCCTTGATTTTCCGCCGCCGATCCGTGGATCCGAGGCCTACCAGGGATACAAAATACGCAACCCTTCAGAACTTTCCAAAATTATTTATCTGATTGACCGCTGCAAGGGAACGAAAATCCAGATCCTCTACGATGGGACTTACTATTCCTCGGAGATTGCGATACCCATAGCCCGGTGGTTTTTGTCAGTCTATTACCGGAATCAGACTGCCGAGCAATGGATCAAACAGTATTGCACCTCGACGGCTCTTTACGGAAATCCGATTCGCGTCAAGCTGCCGGATGGCACTTTTCGTCCCTCGCGTGACTTGCTGCTGGAGGAGTTGGCGTCCCTGAAACATGCTGAAGACGAGGATGAACAAAGATCAGTTTGAAGAGCTCGAGCCCGCAGAGCAGGCCAAGGTTTTTTATCAAAGCTCCTTTCAGGAGCGGGGAGATCTCTTTCCGTACTGCCACCAGCCCGATATCCTGACCCGCTCCCTTTCGCCTGAGGAACTTTATCTTCTCACCCGCGAGCTGGACAGGGATGAACTTTCCGAGGTCATCCGCTATGCCAACCTGGCACAGCTTTTTTTTCTTTCCGACATTGACTGCTGGAAAAAAGACCGCATCAACGGGAAAAGATTCATGAACTGGATCCATACGCTGGTGCACGCAGGTTCACAAAATTTTCTCCACTGGTTTGATGAAATGGATTATGAAATGGTGGTGGCCGGGTTCAAAAAAATCATCAAGGTGGTGAAGCCGGAATGGGAATACGCGGTGGATGAGCTGCTGGGAGATGCGCACTATTTTACGATTGATAACATGTACTACATTCTGGTCGAAGAGGAGGAACTGGAGACGGTCAAGCAGGCGATGGAGAGGCTTTATGAGCATCACCGGGGCAAATACGTGGCTTTGCTGGAAGGCATCGTCAACGAGATGGATGACGAAATCGAGGAGGAGGCCTACCGCCGCCGGGAGATGCGGCTGGCCGAACATGGTTTCCCCAACCCGGAAACGGCGCGGCATATTTATTACCCGATTTCGCAGGAGGATTTTGAAAAGTTTCCCTTAAAGCATCGGGTGCAGGAGTCCGAGCCGGCTACCGTGACCCATTATCCCCGGGCATGGTCGGAGAGCCGGCTTTTTCTGGACGATGCGCTGGCGCTTCTTCAGGAGGAGCCGGGCGAAATTCTCGAGGGGATACGGGAGGAGCTGATGTGGCTTTCCAACAAGGTGATTGCTTGCGAGGGGATTGATTTGACTTCCGAGGAACACGTCAGGCACGGCGTGGAGAGGTCCCGGCACATGGTCAATATCGGATTGGAGGATTTGAGCGGAGGCGATGCGGCCAGGGCGCGTGATATTTTGAAACAACGGTGGCTTGAAATTGTTTTCCGCTGGGGAGCAGGCGTGCTCCACCGGCTCCGGGAGGAGGCGTGGCACATCGTTCACAAATACTGGAAGGATGATGCCAAGCCCTGCCTTGATTTTCTGGATTTGCCTTATCAGGGGATGCTTCAGGGAGTTTTTCAGGGAGGCGGCTCAAAGAATTTCACGCCGGCCGGGCTTCCGCTGTGTTTTGACACGGAGGCGGCGGGCGCGCATTTAATCCGGGATTTCCGGAATGTCCGCGATATTGAAAAAATCCGCAGCCGGGTCCGCGAGGCAGAATTTGGGCATGATTTCCTGCTGCAGAATTTTCCGCACCTTTTCGACCGCCTTCATCTTGAAGCCAAAAGAGGCGGCATGGAGGGAACTTTATTTTCCGTATGCGGCACACTTTTTATCTGGTTTTTTTTGGATGGAAATATTTCCGACCGGCCGATGCCTGCAGACAAGCTGCGCCGTTTTCTTGAAAAGGGATTTAAGCAGGAACAGGGCAAAAGGGCTTTGAGTCCTGCCGCCAGGGAGCAGTTCATGGATCACTTTTTTACCTCCTCGGGCCGCGAAATGCTGCAGCCGTTCTGGTCGCTCGTGTTTGACAATCTTGAGTCCGAATTGGCTGGATTGGATTTCCGCAAAAAAACCGACCCCCGGTTTATTTCCTCCGTGATGCTTGCCAAATGAGGCAAGAACAGGATCTTTTTGTCAGAACGGATTATAAAATTCTGTATGAAGATGAATGCATGCTTGCTCTCGATAAACCCGCGCCGCTTCCGGTGCATCCCGTGGGACGGTTTAAGGAAAAAAACCTGCTTTGGATTGTTCGGGAGGATTTGAAACTCAGCGAACTCAGGATTGTCAACCGCCTGGATTCGGAAACAAGCGGGGTGGTGCTGGCGGCAAAAACCAAAGAAGCGGCTTCTGGGCTGGCCTCCCAATTTGAAACGCGGACAGTCAATAAGGAATATACCGGAATTGCATTCGGTATTTTTCCGGAAAAGCAAGGCCGGCTTGAATGCCCCCTCGGTTACAAAATCGAGAATAATTATCATTTAAGAATCCCGGATCCGGAAGGCGAAACGGCCTTGACGGAGTACGAGGTGATGGATGAAAACAGTGGTTTTTCGCTTCTCCGGATAGAGCCGCGCACGGGCCGGATGCATCAAATCCGCGCGCATCTTGCTTTTTCCGGCCATCCGCTTGCGGGCGACAAAATTTATATCAATCTCGACATTTACGACCGCTATGTGCGGAATGGCTGGGAGGAATCCATGCTTGAGACGGTTAAAATGTCGCGCCTGGCGCTGCATGCCTCAGGCCTTAGGGTCCGGCATCCCCAAGGCGGCCACGGGATGGAGTTTCATTCCCCTCTGCCGCCTGAATTCCTGCATTTTTTCAGAAGCTCATAGCAATTTTAAGTGGTAAAATAATCGACAACGCGAGGTTTTCCTGAAATGCTCAAGGAACTCAGCATCCGCAATTTTGCGCTGATTGACACGATGACAATTGAATTTAGCCCCCGGTTGAACGTGCTCACAGGCGAAACCGGCGCGGGTAAATCCATTTTGATTGACGCCATCCGCTTTGTGCTCGGCGAACGCATGGAAGTGGTGTCTGGCCCGGAGCCCAAGCCCTCCACGGTCGAGGCCGTGTTCGATCTTCAGGATAAAAAGCTGCGGCAGCATTCGGCCATTTCCCCCTATCTTGAAAGCGGAGACGATTATTTAATTTTGCGGCGGGAACTTTCGGAAGGCAGAAGCCGCGGCCTGATCAACGGCCGGAACGTGAATGTGTCCGGATTAAAGGAAATAGGCGCGCTTTTGATTGATATTCACGGCCAGTACGATCACCAGCTTCTTTTTGAGCCGTCCGCGCAAATGGAATTAATCGACCGGCTGGCCAAGACCGAGGAATTGAGGGAAACGTACGCGGAGATTTATGGAAATTATGAAGGGCTGGTGAAACGCAGAGACGGGTTCAAACAGCTTGAAGAGGGCAGGGGAAGAGAAGCCGACCTTCTCAAATATCAGATCGGAGAAATTGAGCGGTCCGGCGTGGAGGAAGGCGAGGAAGAGGAGCTTAAAGAGGAAATGGTGCGCCTTTCCAATGCCGAGAAATTGCATGAGATAGTTTCGTCCATTCTCACGGCCCTGAACGATGACCGCGTCTCCGCTTCTATTTTTATGGGCCGCGCTCAGCGTGATTTCGCGGAGCTCGCGAGGATTGATGCCTCCACGGCCGGACTGAAGAGCGAGTTTGAATCAGTCGAGCTCGGGCTGGAGGAAATGATCCGCTCGGTGGAAGATTACCGGGAAAAACTTTCGTTTGATCCGGGCCGGCTCAAGGAGATTGACGAGCGGCTGGACACGATTGAGATGATTAAAAGAAAGTATGGCAGTTCTTTTGAAAAAGTCCGGCAGTTTCTGGAAGAAGCGAAAAAACGGTATGACGAGCTCGTCAATGCGGCTGTTTACGGAAACGAAGCGGATCAGAAAATCAAAGAGATGCTCCCCAAGCTGAAAAAGATGGCGGATGAAATCACGGAAAAAAGAAAAAAGACAGGCGCCGCGCTCAAACGCACCATTGAAAAAGAATTAGCCGACCTTGGCATCGCCCATGCGGAGTTTGCCTGCCGGTTTGAGAAGAAAGACCTGGGCATTTCCGGCCAGGATGAACTGGAATTCATGATTTCACCTAATCCGGGACAGCCCATTCTTCCGCTAAGGAAAATCGTTTCCGCCGGCGAGGTTTCGCGCGTGATGCTGGCCATGAAGAGGGCCCTGATGAAGGTGGACTCCATGCCCACGCTGATTTTTGACGAAATCGACGCCAATATCGGAGGCCGGCTCGGAAGCGTGACCGGCCGCAAGCTCAAAGAGATTTCCGAGGACAGGCAGGTACTCCTGATCACACATCTTCCGCAAATTGCGTCTTTTGCCGACCGCCATTTCAAAGTCACCAAAAAAGTAGCGCAGAGTAAAACCACGACCCACTATCAGGTGGTGGAAGGCGAGGAGCGGGTGCGGGAGCTGGCCCAGATGATGAGCGGGAAGAAGGAGACGGAAGCGTCGCTCAAACATGCGGAGGAAATGCTGACGCGGACCTCGGGGACAGAATGAAAATTCTGACGCTCAATACCTGGCAGGAGCGGGGGGCATGGCAGGGCCGCTGGGAAGTGATTCTCGAAGGCATCCGTAAATTTCGGCCAGATATTGTGGCGTTTCAGGAGCTTTTTAATAAGTTCTGGGCGCTTGAAGTCAGAAATAAAACCGGTTTTCCAGCCATGGTTTTTCCCAAAGAGCATTCCGGCCTGGTGATTTATTCCAACTACCCGGTTTCCAAATCGGGAGAGCTTGTTCTTACGCGCTCACCGATGGAGGAATACGGCCGTTATCTTTCCTGGGCTGAACTAAAAGCGGGGAAGGAAAATTTTTTTCTCTTCAACACACATTTGTCATGGAAACTCGAAGATGGCACGACCCGCAAGAAACAGGCGGAGGAAGTTTTGAAATTTATTCAGACTACGGCAAAAAATAAAGAAGCCGTGCTCGTGGGGGATCTTAACGCGCCGCCGCATTCGGATGAAATTCGCTGGCTGATCAAAGAAGGAAAATTTCTGGATCTTTTTCAGCATTTTCATCCCCAGGAAAATGGATTCACCTGGGACAACCGCAATCCTTATGCGGCCGGCTCCAGCCATAAAATGCCGGACCGGCGCATTGATCAAATTCTGGTGCGCGGAAAAGGCAGCTTATTGGCAAACCCGGCTTCCTGTGACTTGATTTATACGGAGCCGCGCAAGGACGGCGTCTGGGCTTCCGATCATGCCGGCGTTCTTGGAATATTCACATGAGACGAGAATTCCGCCACCCTTAAACCTTTTCCACCCTTTTGCGTCTAATAGTTAGACAGAGGGGAGAATCCCAATGAGTAAAATAGCATATCTTGTAGCAATAATTGTAGTTACAACGTTTTCTTCCTCTCCTGCGCCTCTTTATGCCGAAGAAACCCAGGTCGCCCATGACGCAGTTCTGAAACAGGTCGAGCAGCTGGAGAATTTACGCCAGAATAATCCCCAGGCTTACCGTCAGATGATTGATCAGAAAAAGGCCGCGCTGCGTCAGGAGCTTCAGCAAATGGAAGGGAATCGCCAGTCGAGATTCCATCAATTTGTGGCCGAGAATCAGAGTCATCGATTGGAGCGTTTGCAGAATTTCCGGGAACAGCATCCCGAGGGTTTTCAGCGTTTCATGAATAACCGGATGGAACGTTTGCAGAATATGGCGGAGAAAAATCCCCAGCGTTTTCAGAATTTTCTCAATAATCATCCTCATTTTAGAGAGCGCGTAGCCAACTTCAAGACGCAGAATGGCATGCAGCCGGGACAATTTAAGAGGGCGGGCGGCCAGAATCAGGCCGAGGGTTTGCAGCAAGGGCGGCCTTTTAATGAGAACCGTTCCAATTTCCGGGAACAGAGGCTGGACCGGAATCAGCGTCAGCAAATGACCCAGCGCGGAGGCCTGACCCGGCCGCAAGGCCCTGCGGGAGTATCCAAAGGCGAGTCTAGGCAACAAGGAGGATTCCGCGGCGCTTCGCGAGGCAGAGGCCCGAGAGACGGTCGCGGCGGGCGATGACAGAGGATTCCATGATCGATCGCGAGGGCATGGTTGAAAAAAGCGATCTTGATCTGATTCTTGAATTCAAGGGCGGCAAGGAGCAGGCTTTTGACGAGCTTGTGAAACGACACATGCAAAAGGCGGTCGAGCTGGCTTACGTGGTGCTGGGCAATTACGAGGATGCCAAAGACGCCTCGCAGGAGGCGTTTGTGAAGGTTTACGGCGCACTTAAGGATTTTAGGATGCAGTCCAAATTTTCGACCTGGTTCTACCGGATTCTGCTCAACACGGCCAAGGATTTTTTGCGCAAACGCAATTGGAAAAAATTTTTGCAATGGGATAAAAAGGAATCTATGGACCAGTTTTTTGAAAAAGTGAAGGATGAGCGCGGCGCCTCACCGGGCAAGGAGCTTTTGGGCCACGAATTGAATCAGAAAATCGCGGCGGCTGTGGCCAAGCTGCCGTTTAAACAGCAATGCGTTTTCAAACTCAGGTTTATTGAAGGGCTTTCGCTCAAGGAAATCGGTGAGGTCACCGGGCTTGCGGAAGGCAGCGTCAAGGCGACTTTGCATTTTGCGGTGCAAAAATTCAAGGCATCATTGTTCCCATATCTCGGGGAAGGGAGAACATAAAATGGATTTTGACCAGGATGAGAAAAAAATAAGAGAGCTTCTCAAGGGATACAGCAGCAAGCCGCCTGAAGACTTGATGAAAAATTACGTTGAGGAAGTCCGGCTCAAAATCGGGCCTGCGCCGTCCGGCCCTGCTTTTGGGTTTCCGGCGCTTGTCTTGATGCTGGCGCTAAGCGCGTTTTTAAGCGGCGTTTTGTGGCTAGGGATGCTCTTCAGGCCTGCGCTTCAACCGGCAGCGCCGAAACAGCAGTCGCGGCCCGAGGTTGTGGTCAATCAGGACAGAAATGGAATTGCCCAGGAGTCTTTTGAACAGGACATTCAGGCCGTCGAAGAGCAGGCGGATTTTGAGGAGCTTTCCGACAACCTCATGATTCTCGAGATGCTTGGTGAAGATACGGGGCTGATGGATGATTCCGACACGGTGGAAGCAGACCTGAATTTTTTTGCAGCGTAGGATGCCCCGCGCAACGCGGGGCACCGGAGCAGCACCTGCGAGAGTAAACCAGTCGCGCAGGTGACCGAGCGACACCTAAAGGTGCTATAGAAAGCATCGAGCGAGGTCCTTGGCCGGGTCGTGATTCTCGTTGCTTTTTTCACTCCCACCGTTATAATCGTACGCGGTTTTTGAATTTTCCAATCCATGAACGCAACCATGACCCAGACACAGAGACTTCCGTTGCACGATCACCATGCCCGCATGGGCGCTAAATTCATGGAATTTGCGGGCTGGGAAGTGCCCCTGCAATACACCACGATCGTGGAAGAGCATCACGCGGTGCGGAAAGCGGCCGGAGTTTTTGATGTCTCCCACATGGGAAAGTTTCAGATCCGCGGTGAAGGGGCTTATGATTTTCTCGAGCTTGTTCTTTCCAATGGGCTGAGAAAGATTTCAGACGGCCGGGCGCTTTACAGTTTGCTTTTGAATGAGCAGGGCGGCGTGGTGGATGATGTCATTGTTTACCAAATCAGCCGCACCCATTTTTTTATGATTGTGAATGCCGCGACCCGCGAAAAGGATTTCCGCTGGCTTGAGACGCATAAGCCGGAGAATGTGGAATTGACGGACGAAAGCAGCGCCAAAACCATTCTCGCTGTTCAGGGTCCCAGGAGCGAGGCGATCGTGAGCGGCATTTTTCGCCATAATTTCAAGGAACTCCGGCCTTTTCAATTCGGTTTTTTTGATTTTTCCGGAGAAAGTGTTTTTGTGGCCGCCACGGGATACACCGGTGAACGGGGTTTTGAAATCGTCGGGCTAAGAGAAAATACGCCAGCCATTTTTGAAAGAATTTTTGAAACCGGCAGGGCCTACGGGATTCGCCCGGCCGGTTTCGGGGCGCGCGACACGCTGCGTCTTGAGGCCAAGTACCTTCTTTACGGCCAGGACATGGATGATCAGACCACGCCGCTTGAAGCCACGCTTGAATGGGCGCTGGATTTTTCCAAAAATTTTATCGGCCGGGAAGCGCTGTGGAAACAAATGGACTCAGGCCTTTTAAGACGCCTTGCCGGATTTGAACTTATCAACACCGGTGTAGCCCGTCATGGCCATGAAATTGTGAGCGGTGGACAGACTATCGGTGTGGTGACGAGCGGCACTTTTTCACCCACGTTTCAGAAATCGATAGGGCTGGCGTATGTGCCTGTGGAACAGGGCGTGATGGGGAACGAGTTAGACGTCAAAATCCGTGACAAGTTTATCAAGGCAAAAGTGGTGAAACTTCCTTTTTACAGCAGACACCGAAACGACTTCTAGTCGTTTCGGTGCTGCAGTCCTTGCCCGAGCGGATAGCTCGAGCAAGGGCAGCAGGCAAAAGTGAAACTTTAAACAGGATCAGGAGAGAATGGCGATGCTTAGTTATCCCAGGAATTTGAAGTACTCGAAAACCCATGAGTGGGCCAGGAGAGAGGACAAAAAGGTGGTGGTGGGAATCACGGAATATGCCCAGAAGGAGCTTTCCGATGTGGTGTTTGTGGAATTGCCCCCGGTCGGTCAGGAAGTGAAAAAGGGGCGCGCCTGCGCCGTGGTGGAATCGGTCAAGGCTGCCTTTGACATTTACGCGCCGATTTCCGGCAAAGTGGTCGAGATCAACCGGCAGCTTGAAACCAATCCGGCCCTTATCAATACCAGTCCCTATCAGGAGGGCTGGTTTTTTGCCATTGAGCCGTCCAATTTGGCGGAACTTTCCGAACTTTTTGATTCCGAAAAATACGAAAGTCTTCTGCACGAAAGTGCAAACTGATGAGCTATTTTCCGCTGACTGAAGAAGACAGAAAGCAAATGCTTTCTGAAATAGGCGTCAAGGGTTTTGACGAGCTTGTCGCCAAAGTTCCTGCGCAACTCAAGAATCCGGTTCTTGATCTTCCTGAAGGCTTGAGCGAATTTGAGCTCAGGCAGTATCTGGAAAATATTCTGGGCCAGAATCAGACCGCGCGCGAGCTTCTCTCTTTTCTCGGTGCGGGAAGTTATGATCACTACATTCCTTCCGTGGTGCGGCATATTCTTTCACGGGGAGAATTTTACACGGCTTACACGCCCTATCAGCCCGAGGCCAGCCAGGGAACCTTGCAAACCATTTTTGAATATCAGAGCATGATGGCCGAAATCACAGGCCTGGATGTGGTCAATGCCTCGCATTACGACGGAGCCACGGCTTTTGCGGAAGGATGCCTGCTCGCCCTGAATTTCAACCAAAGACAAAAAGTGCTGGTGGCCCGGACCGTGCATCCAGAATACCGCCAGGTGATGAAAACCTATTTATCCGGAACAGATTTTCAAATCGAAGAAATTCCCTTCACCGCGGCCGGCACTTTAGATCTTGAGGCCTTCCGCAAGATGCTGGATATGAATGTGGGATGCGTCGCTGTGGGCAGTCCCAATTTTTTCGGCGTGGTCGAGGATCTTGACGAGGTGTCGGACCTGACCCACAAACACGGCGCTCTTTTTGTCACTACCGGGCATCCTCTTTCCTATTTGGTTTTCCGTTCGCCCGGCGAATGGAAAGCGGATGTGGCTTGCGGCGAGGCCCAGCCCTTTGGCATTCCGCTCAATTTTGGCGGCCCTTATGTCGGTTATTTTGCCACCACGCGTTCTCTGATGCGCAGAATTCCGGGCCGGCTTGCGGGCATTACCAAAGACAGGAATGGCCGCCGCACTTTTGTTCTCACGCTTCAGGCCAGGGAGCAGCATATCCGCCGTGAAAAGGCGAGCTCCAACATTTGCACCAATCAGGCCCTGTGCGCTCTCGCGGTTTGCGTTTATTTGTCCACGCTGGGCCGGGAGGGCTTGAAAGATGTCGCGCTCCTGAATGTCGATCGCGCCAACACCCTGCGCAGCCGGATTGAGAAGCTCGGCGGTTACCAGATTCCGTTCAGTGGAGCAATTTTTAACGAATTTGTAGTGAAATCGAAAAGGTCGGTGCCCCTTCTTTTTGAGAAGCTGCTTAAAAAGGGTGTTTTGGCCGGCTATTCGCTTGAAAAAGATTATCCGGAGCTTAAAAATCATTTTCTGGTCACAGCCACGGAAACTAAAACCGAAGAGGATTTGGACCATTTTGTCAAAGTTTTAGGGAAAATTTAAACGTGATTACGAATCTCGAGGAAAAAAAACGGGTCATGGAAAAACAGATTGCCGGCAGGGAAAGTAAACTCATTTTTGAGAAAAGCAAACCGGGAAAACGCGTGCACCTCACGCCGAAATCCAAAATCAGCCAGGCCGTGAAACGCGAGTGGATCCCCTCCGTGCTGGAAAGAAAGCGGGAAGCCCTTCTCCCTGAACTCAGCGAGCCTGAAATCGTGCGCCATTTTCTGAATCTTTCGCAGAAAAATTTTTCCGTGGACACCAACTTTTATCCTCTAGGAAGCTGCACCATGAAATACAATCCCAAAATCAACGAGGACATGGCCGCGCATCCCTCATTCACAAACCTGCATCCTTATCAACCCGAAGAAACCGTTCAGGGGATTTTGCGGATTTTTCACGAACTTGAGCAGTGGCTGATTGCGCTTACGGGCATGGACCGCTTCAGTCTCCAACCCGCGGCCGGCGCACAGGGCGAGCTTCTCGGCATGATGATTGCGCGAGCGTTTCACCGCTCGAACGGCGACATGAAGCGCCGCAAAGTGATTGTTCCGGATTCCAGCCACGGCACCAATCCGGCCAGCGCCGCGCTTTACGGTTTTGAAGTGGTGACGATTAAATCCAATGAGCGAGGCCGCGTGGACTTGAATGAGCTCGCGCGCGCCACGAATGAAGAAACGGCCTGCCTCATGCTGACCAATCCCAACACGCTGGGGCTTTTTGAGGACGAAATCATTGAGATTCAGAAAATGCTTCATCAAAAGGGATCGCTTCTTTATTACGACGGCGCCAACATGAACGCGCTTCTCGGCATTGCCCGGCCGGGCGACATGGGATTTGATATCGTGCATTTGAATTTGCACAAGACCTTTTCCACCCCGCATGGCGGCGGCGGCCCCGGAGCCGGCCCGGTGGGCGTGAAAAAGCGGCTGGAAAAATTTCTTCCCGTGCCTTTGGTGGAGAAAAAGGGGGACAAGTATTTTCTGAACGGCCAATTACCGGCATCCATAGGCAAGGTGAAATCCTTTTACGGCAATTCCGGCGTTCTATTGCGGGCCTATACCTATATAAGGAAACTGGGCATTGACGGTCTTTGCCAGGTGAGCCGGGATGCCATCATCAATGCCAATTATCTGCGCAAGAAACTGAACGGCACTTTTGTGATTCCGTACCCTGAGTTTTGCATGCACGAATTTGTGGCCTCGGCTGAGGCGCAGAATTCCTTTGGTGTTCATGCGGGAGATATCGCCAAGAGGCTTTTGGATTTTGGCTTTTACGCGCCGACCGTTTATTTTCCATTGATCGTGAAAGAGGCCATCATGATTGAGCCCACGGAGACAGAGTCGAGGGAGACTCTGGATCAGTTTGCCAAGGTTATGCATGAAATCGACCGCGAGGCCAGGGAATGTCCGGAAACCGTGAAACTTGCGCCGCACACATTGCCTGTGAGCCGTCCGGATGAAGTGGCGGCCGCGAGAAATCCCATTCTCACTTACCGGGATCTTATTTCCCAGAAATCCTGACGATGAAACCTGGGTGTTTGCCCTGGCATTTGATAAACACCGGATTTCATTCAGGCGCCTTCAACATGGCTTTGGATGAGGAGCTTCTCCGCCAGGCTCTCGATCGACCTGATTTTATTCCCACTCTCCGGGTTTACGGATTTCACCGCCCGGCCATTACCTATGGTTATTCCCAAAGAGTTTCCAAACATTGGCTCGATGATCCTTTTTATGAAAGCTCAAGGCGTATCACCGGCGGAGGCCTGGTTTTTCACGGCAAGGATTTGACTTATTCTTTTGTGGCCGGATGCCGTCATCATGAGTCGTTCAGGTCCTTATTCAATTCTTACCGGGCTTTTCATGAGATTGTACAGCAGGCTTTTTCTAAAATAGGAATCAAGGTGAATTTTTTTGAGGAAAAGCGCGGAGGGGGCGGAGCCAAGAATTTATGTTTTCTTGCACCGGTACGGCATGATTTGATTTTTGACGGCAAAAAAGTGGCGGGCGCGGCCCAGAAACGTTCGGGAGAGGTTTTTCTTCATCAGGGATCCGTGAATTTCCGGGCCTTTCTTGCAGAAGAAGGCGATTACCTGCCGTTTTACGGGAAGTTTAAAGACGCCTTTCTTTCCGCTTTTCGGGAATATTTTGGCGTGGATTTTGCGGACCAATTTGTTCCGGCCGCCAACAACGGCGAGGAAGCGCCGAACACCCCCTTGCTCGCATGGAAGAGCTGAATGACCTGATCGCCAAACTCCGCGCCGTTGCCGAAAGCCAAGCCAGATTTAAACTTGAGGCCTACAGTTTTATCATGGGCGCGTTGAATCACGCCTTGACCAAACTTGAGAAGCCCCGCCATTTGTCGGGACAGGAATTCTGCGGAGGAATCCGGGAATTTACCATCAGTCAATACGGGCCGCTCAGTTTGCTCGTGCTTGAGCATTGGGGCATCACCCGGACGCGCGATTTCGGCGAAATCGTGTTTGCGCTGGTGGACGCGGGGCTGATGAGCAAGACGGCGCAGGATTCCATCATGGATTTTAACGAGGTGTATGATTTCAAAGAGGCCTTCAGCCGGCCCTCCGAATTTAATCTGGATGATTTAAACTTAGACTGGCATCCGGACAAGAAGGATACCGGCGGGTATGGATGAGCGGATCCTTTCGGGTCTTAATGAGTCCCAGAAGGAGGCGGTGGTTTTTGAAGGCGGGCCGCTTCTTATTCTGGCCGGGGCGGGCAGTGGAAAAACCAGGGTCCTGACCCATCGCATCGCGCATTTTCTTGCGCGCGGCATTCCTTCCTTTAATATTCTGGGCGTTACCTTCACCAATAAAGCCGCGGGCGCCATGCGCGAACGCGTGCAAAAACTCACCCATCGTGAAGTCTGGATCAGCACCTTTCATTCCATCTGCCTCCGCATTTTGCGGCAGGAAGCCGAAGCCGCCGGCCTTGGGCGCGATTTTTCCATTTATGACGATAACGACCAATTGGTTGTTATCAAGGAGTGCCTGGAGGAACTGGGGTTTGGCGACAAACAGGTGAATCCCAAAGCCGTGCGTGAAACCATCAGTCGCGCCAAGGATTATCTCAAGGGCCCGGCTGAGATGGAGAAGCAGATAGGCGATTTTTTTGACGAAGTGACGGCGAAAACCTACGCGCTTTACCAGAAAAAACTGCAGGCCTTTCAGGCCGTGGATTTTGGCGACCTGATCATGAAAACTGTGGAAACGTTTGAAAAAAATCCGCAGGTGCTTGAGGCTTATCAGGAGCGTTTCAAATATATCCTCATTGACGAATACCAGGACACGAACCACGCCCAGTACCGTTTTGTGACGCATCTGGCCGCCAAGTACCGGCAAATCACGGTGGTGGGAGATCCGGACCAATCCATTTACAGCTGGCGGGGTGCGGATGTTTCCAACATTCTCAATTTTGAAAAGGATTACCCGCAGGCCAAATGGATTAAGCTGGAGCAGAATTACCGCTCCACCACCAATATCCTAGACGCGGCGAATGCGCTGATCGAGCACAATGCCATGCGGAAACACAAAAAACTATGGTCGGAAAAAGGCACGGGCGAGCGGATTTCCCTTTTTGAGGCCGGGGATGAGAGGGAGGAGGCGCTCTATGTGGTGCAGCAGATTTTTAATTATAAAACCGGAGGATGTTCCCTCCAGGACATGGTGGTGTTTTACCGCGTGCATGCCCAATCGCGCATTCTGGAAGACACGCTCAGAAAATACAAAATTCCTTACCGCATCGTGGGCGGCACCCGGTTTTACGACCGGAAAGAAATCAAGGATTTGCTGGCCTATCTTAAAGTGATGGTTTTTCCGCAGGACGAGATAGCTCTTAAGAGGATTCTGAATGTGCCCCAGCGGGGAATAGGGAAAAAATCCATTGAAGCGCTGGAGAAATTCCGCGCAGAGCAGGGGAAGACACTTTACGAGGCCGTGCTGGCCTGCGGTGAGGTGAAGGCCCTGGGGCCTAAAGTGAAACAGGCCTTGCGGGATTTTTCAGATTTTGTCGAGAGGCTTAAGAAGAAAAAGGCGGAATCGCTTCCGAGCGAGCTTTTTCAGGAAATTTTGGAAAAGACCGGCTATCTGCTGGAGCTTGAGAAGGAAAGAACCATCGAGGCGCAGTCGCGGATTGAGAATATTAAGGAATTTATCGGCGTTGCTTATGAATTTGAGGAGAATGTGCTGGAGGAAAACAAGGACCGCATGATTGAAAATTTTATCGAGTCCGTGAGTTTACAAAGCGATATCGACGGCTGGGATCCGGACGAGGATACGCTGACGCTCATGACGCTTCATACGGCCAAGGGGCTTGAGTTTCCGGTGGTTTTTATGGTGGGCATGGAGGAGGAGATTTTTCCTCACGTGAATTCGCTTTCCCAATCCTCGGCCGAGCTTGAGGAGGAAAGGCGGCTCTGCTACGTGGGCATGACCCGGGCCAGGGAAAAACTGCATCTCACTTACGCCAGCTGCCGCAAGCTTTACGGGTTCAGGAATTTCAATCTCCCCTCCCGGTTTCTGAATGAGATTCCGCATGAGCTTTACGAACATGTGGGGAGCAACAGCTTGACGCAGAATTCGGACCTTGAGCGGGAGGATGAGGAGTTGATAGAATTCGATGAATAAGGTTCTCAGGATTATGAAGCGCTTGCGCGGCAAGAACGGATGCCCTTGGGACCGCAAGCAGACGATGCGTACCCTGAAGCGATGCGTGCTGGAGGAGGCGCATGAGGTGATTGATGCCATTGATTCCGGCAAAAAGGAGAGAATGCAGGAGGAAATCGGCGATATGCTCTGTGTGGTTGCCCTGCTCATCACCGTGGGTGAGGCCCAGGGTTTATTAGACAAGGAAAGAGTGGTGCGGGGAGCGGTGCGCAAGATGATTGCCAGGCATCCGCATGTTTTCGGAAAAGAAAAAGCCAGAACTGCGGATCAGGCTCTCAAATTTTTTCAAAAAGTAAAAGAACAGGAACGGCGTCAAAAAAAGGAGTCCTTGTTTGGAGATCTGGAAAAAAGTCTCCCTGCGCTCATGGCGGCGGGAAAAATTCAACGCAAGGCCGCACGCGTGGGTTTTGACTGGCCGGATGCGCGAGGCGTGGTCGGCAAAATTGAAGAAGAGCTCCGTGAGATCAAGCAGGCCCTGCTCTGCCACTCTAAATCTAAAATTAGAGAAGAAATGGGGGATTTTCTTTTTTCCGCGGTTAATTTTGCAAGAAAGCTGGGTGTTGAGCCGGAAACCGCGCTGCTTGAAGCCAACGCCAAATTTATCAAGCGGTTTAAGAAGCTTGAAGCACTGGTTGAAAAAGACGGGCATTTTCTTTCCGGCCCCAAAATTCCGCTAAAAAAACTGGACTTTTTGTGGCATAAGATCAAAAAGATGGAGAGGTGAATCTATTCTCTAACTCTTTTTATAAAAGCAAGTTATATATTTTAGATCGGTTTGTTTTGCGGCCTTCCCTCCAGCCATCTGTCCCTTCGATTTTATAAATGCTTGCCAAATTTTAAGAATTTAATATAATGAACCCATTCTGAGTGTTTTTCCAACCTCTTTTATAACAACAGGTTAAGCTTGAGTATTTCAGGAAGTTAAACGTGAATTTATCAGCCAAAGAAATCAAAGAAGTCACAGCCGGTGTTCTTAAACAAGAACGTAACGCCGTCAGCCGTCTGTTTTCCCTGATTGAAGACTGCCATCCTGAAGCTTTTAAGATCTTGAGCCAGATTTATCCGCAAACCGGCCGTGCATTTCGCATCGGCGTCACTGGTTTCCCCGGATCAGGCAAAAGTTCAGTCATTAATCGCCTGGCCAAGAGTTTTCTGGAGAAAAAGAAAAGTGTGGGCGTGATTTTGGTGGAAGCTGCTCATCCTGTGAATGGAGGAGCGATGCTCTCGGACCGGGTACGCATGAAGGATATTCAGAATCATCCCGATGTTTTTATCCGCTCGATGGCCTCAAGACGCGGAAGGGCAAGCATGGCGCAGACTTCCCGTTATGCGGCGGATGTGCTTGACGCGGCGGGTTATGAAGTGATTCTGGTGGAGACGCTGGGTGTCGGCCAGATGGAAATGGATATTGTGCATGAAGTGCACGAGACCCTGATGGTTCTCACGCCGGAATATGCGGATGAGGCTCAGGCTCTGCGGGCAGGTCTGATGGAAGTGAGCTCCTTTTTTGTGGTGAACAAAATGGACCGCGACAAAGGCAAACTTTGGTTTAAGCGGCTGATGGGCGCTTTGGAAGATGGCACCTCCAATGGTGCAAAGCAGAAAGCGCGTGCTTTTCCGGTCTCTGCCCTCTCGGGGGAGGGGATGGAGGAGTTGTTTGAGGCTCTTTGGGAGACGCTTAAAAAGCAGGATCCCTTGAAGTCCGGAAACGGAAAAAACGGCGGGATAGACCGGGAAGTGGTGGCCACGCTGGGGGAGCTTTTTTTTAGTGAAATTTTTCATCATCATGACATTTCAAAAAAAATTGAAAATTGCCGCGAAGATTTGGCCCGGCGTAAAAAATCGCCTTACGATGTGGCCCGCTCGCTGCTGAGGACTTATCTAAAATGAAAACCAAAAAAAAGAAAAAGAGTAGCAACCGTCTAGAAGGCCTTCCGCTCGATATGCCGGAAGAAACGGCCGTGAAACCTAACGGCTCGGTGCATTCCGAATCATTGGAGCCAGAGAAGGGCACGCCGACGAAACCTTTTTACAATCCGGATGACGTCGCGACCGTAAGCTATATTCAGGATCTCGGGAATCCCGGGGAATATCCCTACACCCGCGGCATTTATCCCAACATGTACCGCACCAAACTTTGGACTATGCGGCAGTCGGCCGGCAGCGGCACGGCGCGGGAAACCAACCAGCATTTTAAAAATCTGTTGACCCAGGGTCAGACCGGGCTTTCCTGCAATTTTGATTTACCCACGCTTCTGGGCTATGACTCGGATCATCCCCGCTCGTTCGGAGAAGTGGGTAAGGCCGGAATGGCCGTGGACTCGCTTCAGGACATGGAAGAGATGTTTAATGGTATCCGGTTGGATCAGGTTTCCACGGCGCTGAATACGAGTGGCACGGCGGCGGTTCTTTACAGCATGTATCTGGCCGCTGCGGAAAAGCAGGGGATTAAGGCTAGGGACTTGCGGGGCACGGTTCAAAACGATATTTTCAAGGAATTAATGCTGCAGGACGCCTGTCTTTTTTCCGCAGAGTCCTCACTGCGCCTTTTCACGGATCTTTTGAAGTTTGCCTGCGAAAAAACGCCGGAATTTCATGCCGTGGCCGTAAGCGGTTATCCTTTGCGCCAAGCAGGCGCCACGGCCGTGCAGGAGGTTGCGTTTGCGCTGGCCATGGCTTTTGCTTATGTGGATGAGGGAATCCGCGCGGGGCTTGAGCTTGACCAGTTTGCCCCCGGCTTTTCTTTTTTCTTCAGCGCAGGAACGGATTTATTTGAGGAAGTGGCAAAGTTCCGGGCCGCAAGGCGTATCTGGGCCCGGTGGATGAGGGAAAAGTACCGGGCCAAGGACCCGCGCTCCTGGCAGCTCAAGTTCCATGCCGAGACACTGGGATCCTTTGGCAAACAGCAGACGGACCAGAGCTCGGTGCGCGCGGCTTTTGGATCTTTGGCCGCTGTGTTGGGCGGCGCGCAAAGTCTTCACGCCAGCGCGGGCGATAATTTTCAGGCCCTGTACCTGCAGCAGATTCTGGCTTATGAAACTCATATGCCTCAAACCGCGGATCCGCTGGGCGGGTCTTACTTCATGGAATCGCTTACCACCTGCCTGGAAGAAGAAGTGGAGATTTATTTCAAGAGGATTGACGAGATGGGCGGGGTGCTGCGCGGCATTCAGTCCGGATTTTTCCAGAAAGAGATCCGGAACGGAGCTCTATCCCGTCAAAAGGCGGTGGAAAACCAGGAAAAACTTGCGGGCACCCGTAAGACGCACACCGCGCAGGAAAAAGGCGCGGTTCCGGCCCCGAAAATCGATTCCTCCTCTGACCGCGAGCAAATTGAAAAATTGAAATCGTTAAAACGCACCCGTTCGAAAAAGGAAGCGGAAACCGCGCTGAAAGAGCTGCGAAGAGCAGCGGAGGGAAAGCGCAATCTGATTCCGGTCATTCACGAATGCGTCCGGGCCTATGTCACGCTGGGCGAAATCGTTTATGCACTCAAGGAAGTGTTCGGCGAGTATCAACCCCCTTCTGTTTTCTAACATGCCCAATATCAAGATTCGCGTTCTGCTGGCCAAAGCAGGCCTGGAAGGTCATGACCCCGCGCTTATTGCCATGGCCCGGGCGCTCAAGGCCGGCGGCATGGAAGTGATTTATCTCGGCATTCACCAGACTGTGGAAAGCGTGGTCCGTGCCGCCCTGGAAGAAGGCGTGGACGCCGTGGTTCTGACGGTTTCGCCGGGAGCTCACCGCCGGATTTTTCCCACCGTGGCCCGGGAGCTCCGGGAAGCGGGAAGAAACGTGCTGGTGACCGGAGCGGCCGAAATTGTTCAGGGCGAAAAAGAGTATCTTGAAGCGGAAGGCGTTGGGAAAATTTTTGACCCCACGTTTTCAGGCTCCGCGATTGTGGAATATCTTCAGTCCTGGTATGTCCAGAAAAAGGAGGCTCGTCAGGTTCATTTCAAAAACCCCCTGGCCAAGGGACGGGCCTCCGCTGTAAAGGCATGAAGCGGTTTTTTGCCTTTTTGATTCTTTTCCTTGGAATTTTTTCCACCGCGGTTTCAGCCGCACCCGAAGAGCCGGTTTCCTTGCAGACTTCTGATCATCTCACCCTTCAGGCTCTTTATTATCCCTTGCAGGACGCCAAGGCCTCCATTCTTTTAATCCACATGCTCGGCAGGGACAAAAGTGATTGGAAAAATTTTGCCCAGGCGCTTCAGGCCAAAGGGTATGATGCGCTGGCCATTGATTTGCGGGGCCACGGGGATAGCAGCCAGCAAGGAGACGCTGTCTTGAACTGGAAAAATTTTTCAGACAAGAATTTTAAGATGATGATCGAGGATGTGGATGCCGGCTATCAGTGGCTGAAGCATAAAAACGGCGGATCAAAACCCATTTTTATGATTGGAGCAAGCGTCGGCGCCAATCTTGTTCTTATCTACACGTCGCAGAATCCCGAGGTCAAGGGCGCGGTGCTTCTTTCTCCCGGCCTGGATTACCACGGCCTTCAGATTGCACGCTACACGGCCCAGTACAAGGACCGCCCCCTTCTTATGGTGGCCGCCCGCGATGACGAATACTCCCTGGTTTCCACGCGCTATCTCATGGATATTGCCAAGATTGACGACAAGACTCTCAAGGATTATCCTCCCGGCGCCGGCCACGGAACGCAGATTTTTAATTTCAAACCCGCCGAAAAGAATGAGACCGCTTTGCAGGATTTGCTGCTGGACTGGATCGGAAAACGATTGAGCGCCAGCGCGCCTTCCCCTAAATAAAATGGGCCGTATCCGGAGCGAGGTTGAGCCAGTGCTTCTTTTGGCAGGCCTTTTGTTCCGGGATGCCGATATTGATGAGCAGGCCCGGAAATTGATGACCGCGGCCTGGGGATCGGTTTTAGTGGAAAGCGAGACGTTTGATTTCACTCATACGGATTATTACGAAAAAGAGATGGGCGGCGGACTCAAACGAAAGTTTATCGCCTTCAGCGAGCTTATCAATCCGGTTGAGCTTCCGGAAATTAAAATCGCTTCCAATCGCATGGAAGAGGAGCTTATCGCGGCCGGGAAGCGCCGGATCAATATAGACCCGGGCTATCTCGATCTGGCGAAACTTGTTTTGGCCAGCACCAAGGATTTTTCGCACCGGCTTTGCTTGGGCGGAAATATTTTTGGGGAAGTGACGCTGCGTTTTATCAAAGGCCGGTTCCAGCCCCTGGAATGGACCTATCCCGATTACCAAGAACCCAAAACCCTGGATTTTTTAAAACATGCACGACAACTCTACTCGGCAAGAAAAAGCCAGACAGTATCAGGCGCATAAAAACCGGCTTTTTCTTATTTCGCTGGCTGTTCACGGGGCGGCGCTTGTGCTCGCCATTGCCTCGGGCTGGACCTGGGTTTTTAAGGCCGGCGCACTTCGTATCCATCCATCGCTGTGGGCCGTTGTTTTTTTCTATTTTTTTATTTTTTCACTTTATTTTTTGCTGTGGGAGTTTCCGCTGGATGTTTATGCGGGCTATTTCCTGGAAAAACGGTTTGGTCTTTCCACGCAGAGTTTTTCCGGCTGGCTTTTCGAAGAGTTGAAGAAGCAGGTGCTTTCCTTTTTGTTTTCGGCCGCGCTGGTGGAAGCGCTTTATTTTTTTCTGCGCCATTTTCCTAACATCTGGTGGCTTTTTGCCTGGGGAGGATGGTTTGTGGTCACGGTGTTGATGGGGAAGTTTGCCGCGGTTCTGATTCTGCCGCTTTTTTACAAATGCACGCGGCTTGAGGATGAGGCTTTGCGCAACCGCATCCTGGGGCTGCTTGAAAAACATCGTTTCCCCGTGAAAGATATCTACGTGATCAATTTAAGCAAGACCACCCGTAAGGCCAACGCGGCTTTCACTGGCCTTGGCTCCACGCGGCGCGTCATTCTTGCGGACACGCTTCTCGAAAATTTTACACATGAGGAAATCGAAACCGTGGTGGCGCATGAACTGGGGCATTGCCGCAAACGGCACCTTCTCAAGGGGGTGATTTTCAATACGGCCGTGTCTTTCGCTGTTTTTTATGCCGCGGATCTTGCCCTTAACCGCTGGACCGGGCCCCTCGGATTTGAAGGTCCATCGGACATTGCTGCGTTTCCGCTCTTGGGGCTGGTGGCTTTTGCGGCGGGATTAATCCTGATGCCCGTAGGCAATGCGTATTCCCGCTTTCATGAAACGGAAGCGGATGATTTTGCGCTTCAGGAATGTGCGGACCGCGGACCTTTTATTTCCGCGCTCAGGAAACTTGGCAGCCAGAATCTGGCGGATTTTGATCCGCATCCCTTGATTGAATTTTTTCTTTATTCTCATCCTTCGATTGGCAAGAGGATTCGCCATGCTGAAAATGCTTAAAAAAATACCTTTTATCGCATTTCTTATTGGGATGCAGGGATTTTTGTTTGCCTCGGGACCATTTCCTGTGTATGCCGGATTAAAGGAGAGTTACGAGGCGAATCAAAAAGGGGTGGAGTCCCTGGAGCGCGGCCGCTTGAAAGAGGCGGTGGAGTGGCTTGAAAAGGCCAACCGGGCGGATCCAGGGAACAAGGTGATTAAAGAAAATCTCGGTGTGGCGTACAATAATTATTCCGTGCAGCTCATGGATGATAAACGGTTTCTTGAGGCCAGGGAATATCTAGAAAAAGCCGCGCGGATGAATCCCGCGGACAAAAGCATCCGCGATAATCTGGCTACGGTGCGCCGCGAGCTCGGCGGCATTCGCTCGCCCGCCGCCAACCCGGCGGAATCGCGTAGTTTTGAAAGTGACAAAGCGATGGGCGATGTGGCCAATAATTTTCTCATGCAGGGAATCCAGTACTACGATAAAAAGGAGTATAAGCTGGCCAAGGATGTGCTCAACGAGTCTCTGGAATATTCCAAGACCAACCCCACGGCTTATGAGCTTTTGGGTGATATCGCTTATTTTCAGCAGGACCTTAAGGCGGCGAAGGAGTATTACACCCAGGCGTTCCGGCTCCGGCGCTCCAAGGTGCTGGAGGAAAAAATCGAGAAGTTGAACAAGGAGGCCTCGGTTGAGACCAAGATGGATCCTTACGCGGACGAGCATTTCATCATCCGCTACAAGCAGGAAAAGTCGAAACAATTCGGAGGCGGATTTGAGATCCGCGAATATTTAAGGCAGGCCTGGCGCGCCGTGAGCCAGGATTTTGGCTATTACCCCGAAGAGAAAGTCGTGGTGCTGCTTTATGCCGAGGAGGATTACCGTCAGCTCTCGGAAACTCCGGCCTGGACCGCGGGACATTTTGACGGCAAGATCCGGTTGCCGGCTTACAAGGACAGGGCCAATGTGCGCGATTTGAACAAGGTAATCTGGCATGAGCTCACCCATTTTTTCGTGCAAAATCTTTCCCATGGCCGCTGTCCCACCTGGCTGAATGAGGGGCTGGCGCAGTATGAGGAAAACAAGGTCAAGAAAGTAGACACCGCTTATTTCAAGGCAGCGCTTAAGAGCAATGAGATTTTATCGTCGGAGGCGCTGGAAAAGGGAATCCCTGAGAATGCCAATGCCTCGGATGTTCTTCTTTTTTACCGGCAGTCTTTCCTGATGGCTCAGAATCTCGTGAACCGTTATCGTATGTTTAAAATCAAGCAGATGCTTGGCGCTTACGGCAACGGCAAAACCACGGACGAGGCTTTTAAGGAAGTGCTCGGGACCTCGGCCAAGGCTTTTACCACCAAGTGGCTGGCAGCACTCAAGGAAGGTTCTTCATGAAAGACGGCGCGTCTTTCGTCGCCGCATTCTGTTCGCCTGTGCTCGCAGTAATTCCTCTCCGGGCATTTTCAGCCAGCAAGGATTTTTTTCTGCGCACGAGCGATGAAGATGCCCGGCTCACGCAAGCGATTCAGCTTTCCCGGTTTTTAAATCCGGTTTTTGCCGTCAAAGAGGAATCGGAAAAATATCTCCTTATCTCCGGCTTTAGACGGCTTTCATCGGCGTCAAAACTTGGAATGGACAGCATCCCTGTTTTATGGATTCCTCCCGGAGCCAGCCGTAAAGCCCTGTTCGCGATTGCGCTTGCTTTCAATGAACCGTCCTCGCTTTCCGACATGGACCGGGCCGTGGCCGTGGCCAAAGCGCGCGATTTATTTGAATTTGAATGGCAGGAACTTACGGCTCTTACGCCATTCCTGGGCCTTCCGGCTTCGCAAAAACTGCTCGAAGATTATGCTGGGGTTGGCAAAATGCCGGATGAAATCCGGCCAATGATTCATTCCGGCCGGCTGGCTTTCAAGGCCGCGCGAGGGCTGGTGAATTTAAATTCCGAAGACCGGGATTGCCTCATCCGTGACTTGTTCCGCGTTTGCGAATTCAGTGCCAGCGAAGCTTGTGAGGTTGCGGAATGGCTCTCGGACCTGGCCAGGAAAGATCGCGTTTCTTTTGAGGCGGTTCTTGCCCAGCCCGGGATTCAATCCCTTCTTTGCTCTCGTGAATTAACGGCCAGAAAAAAGGGCGAGAAGCTTCATCCCCTGCTCCGTACCCTCCGTTTCCCGCTTTATTCCTCGCAGGAGTCCCGCTTTCAGAAGGTCAAACAGAAGCTTGAGGCGGAAAAGGGAATCCGCGTGGAGAATCCTCCCTCTTTTGAGGGGGAATATCTCCAGCTTACGCTGAAAATTCATTCTCCCGAGGACTTCCGCCGGATGGTGGAAATCCTGGCGCAAAATGAAGTTCTTTTCAAAAATCTGTTTGATTTAGTACAATGAGGCCTTGCCTTGGAGGCGTGCCACCCCGGTCCAAAGGCGGCGCGGTAGCCTTATAAAATATCTTATCATTATGAAAAAAAATTATTTTGTTGTAATTTTATTTTTGTTGGGAGCATTCCTTGCCCCTGCTTTTGCCGCGGAGCAAGTCCGCGTCACCACCGTGTTTGACAAGCGGACCGTGAACGTCACGGAAGAAATCAAATTAACCATCCGCATTGCGGGCGGGCAGGCCAATGTGCTCAGGCCGCGGATCCCTTCGGTGGATTTCCTCGAATCCTATTACACCGGCCGTGCCAACCAGTTCACCTTCATCAACGGCCGCTCCGCAAATACCACCTCGTTCAGCTACGTGCTGGTTCCCAAGAGGGCGGGCAAGTTCATGCTTCCACCCATTGAGGTAGAGGTGAACAATCAGATTTTTAGAACTGATCCCATTGAAATCGAGGTTCTGGGTGGATCGTCCGGATCTTCGCCAGTCTCATCCGGGGCGCAGGCCCGACTGGCAGCTTCCCAAACCGCGTTTCAGCCGCCTCCTTTTGCGGGTTCTTCCGTTCCGGGCCCCGCCGGGCCTTTTACCGGACAGGTTCCTGCCGGATCGGTTCAAAAGCCCGTGACTCCGACCGTGACCCCGGAGACGGAAAAAAATATTTTCCTCAATATTTTTGCCGATAAGCATGAGGCCTATCCGAATGAGCAGATTCTTCTGACCTACTCCGTGTACACCCGCGTTTCGGCCCGTGCGGAACAATTTGAGAAAGACCCCAATATGGGAGGATTCTGGGTGGAGGAGATTCCGATTGAGAAAGAGTATCAGCCGGAGAAGGTGATTTTTGACGGCCTTCAATATCTCAAAGCGGATGTGAAACGCTTGGCTGTTTTTCCGACCACCACAGGAACCTTTGAAATTGATCCCGGTGTTTTCCGCGCCACGATCAAGAAAGAAGCGCAGCAGTCCGGCCTTTTTGATGATTTTTTTGATGAAAGTTTTTTCGGAGGATCGTTTTTCGCGCAGCGCGAGGCCAAATTGCTTACCACCAAGCCTCTGAAACTGGTGGTGAGGCCTTTTCCCGACCAGGGAAGGCCCGCGGATTTCAGCAACATGGCCGGGCAGTTTGAGATGATGTCTTCGGTGGACAAAAAAGTGGTTAAACAAAATGAACCCGTAATTCTTTCGCTGGTCATTGAAGGCGAGGGCAATATCGAGATGATTGAGCGGCCGAAAATTCCGGAGCTTCGGGACGTAAAAATTTATGACAGCGATTCCTCGACAGAACTGGCCAAATACCGGGGCGGTGTGAGGGGGAAGAAGTCCTTTGAGGTGACGCTGATCCCGACCGCGGCGGGAGAGTTTGAGATCCCCTCGCTCACATTCAGCTATTTTGACCCGCGCAAGGGAAACTATCAAACCTTGAAAACGCCGGCCTACCAGATCCGGATCATTCCCGGCCCCGCAGTCTCGCTTCCCGAGTCTCTGAAAAATCTGGAATCTTCCGGAGGGCTTAAAAAGAAAATCGAGCGTGAAAGCCGGGACATTCATTTTATCAAGGAGAATTTTCCCCTGCGCGAAAAAGGAGCGGGGCCCGCCGTCGCGAGGTTCTTATCGATAATCAACGGTGTGTTATCACTGGGCGGATTGCTTTTTTTTATCCGGAGACGGCATGAAGACAAGTTGGAAAAAAATGTGGCCCTGAAGCGTAGTCGGTACGCGGCCCAGTACGCGCGCAAGGGAATCGCTCTTTTGAAAAAATTACGAGTCTCCTCCAGGCCGGAGGATATCAGGAAATTTTTTGAAGAAGCGCCGCGGATTATGAACGCTTACTTTGCGGACAAATTTAATGTTTCGGCGCAGGGGTTTATGTTTTATGATATCGAGAAACGTCTTTTGGAAAAGGAAATGGACACCGCCAAGATTGAAGCCTTGCGCGCATTTTACGAAACCTGCGACCTGGTTCGTTTCACTTCTTCCGGCATTGCCGATGCCCGGTGTGATGAATTGATCAAAGTGATTCAAGGCATGATTGATTTTTGGGAGAAAAAATGACACTTAGAGTTGCAAGTGTCATCCTGAGGCCAGCCCGGACAAGCCGCGGGCGGCGGCTCGGTCAAGCAGGCCCGGGCCGCCCGCCCGGGCGAAGCCGAAGGATCTTAGCGTGCAGATTCTTCGCTCAGCAAAGCAGCCCTTTAGGGGCGCTCAGAATGACGAGGGTTTTATTAACTAGTTGCGCGCTCTGTCTTCTGCTCGCCGGCCTGAGTGTGCCTTGCTGGGCGGCTGAAAAAAACGGCTCATCTGGCGCCCTGAATGAGGCGGACCAAGCTTACAAGCAGGGAGACTTTGAGAAGGCGCAGGCCTCGTATGAGGTGTTTCTTGAAAAGTATCCGGAATCTGCGGAGCTTCATTACAATCTGGGAAACGTTTATTTCAAGCTGAGAAAACCGGGAAGAGCGCTGGTGGAATATGAGAGAGCCAAAAGGATCAAGCCGCGGGATTATGATATTAATGAAAATTTGTCCTATACGCAGGGGCTGATTGAGTACAAAATGGATGATAAGCGGAACTGGTATCTGATTCAGTGGAGCCGGTTGATGGGGCTCGCGAGCTGGAAGGAAGTGGTTTTTTTCCCGCTGGGGCTTTATCTCGCGTGGATGACGCTTCTGATTGTCCGGTTTACCACCAGGAAGGATTTTAAATTCTTGGCTTTGGGAAAGCCGGTTTTTATTCTTTTCCTTTTTTCACTGATGCCTCTGGGGTGGAAATATTGGGATCAAAAATGGTATCGTGAGGCGGTGGTGGTGCTTCCCAAAGCGGAAGTCCGTTACGGCCCTTCCGAGAGCGACAAGGTTGCCTTTCGGCTGGTCGAAGGGCTTAAGGTGCGCATTCAACAGGCAAGAGAAGACTGGTTTCTGGTCGGCCTGGTGAACGGCGACAGCGGCTGGTGCGAAAAGAAAAATTTGGAAACCATCTGATGAAAATTTATCCTGACAAAAAGGGTCATTTTCTGGAATACGGCGGAAAATTTGTTCCCGAGACGCTGATGACGGCGCTCAAGGCGCTTGAGGACGCTTACCGCCGGTTTAAAAAAGAAAAAAAGTTTCAAGAGGAGCTCCGCTATCACTGGACCACGTACGCGGGCCGGCCCACGCCCCTTTATTTTGCGCGCAACCTGACGGAGCATTTCGGAAAGGCCCGGATTTATCTCAAACGCGAAGATCTCTGCCACACGGGCGCGCATAAAATCAACAACACCATCGGCCAGGCGCTTCTGGCTCAGCGGCTTGGAAAAAAGCGGGTGGTGGCCGAAACCGGGGCAGGCCAGCACGGCGTTGCCACGGCCACGGCTGCGCGGCTTTTCGGGCTTTCATGCGACGTTTACATGGGGAAAAAGGATGTGGAGCGCCAGGCGCTTAACGTTTACAAAATGAAACTTCTCGGCGCGCGGGTGATTCCTGTAGAATCGGGCTCGCAGACACTTAAGGATGCCACCAATGAAGCCATCCGCGACTGGGTGACCAATGTGGACAGCACGCATTATTTGCTGGGGTCGGTGGTGGGGCCGCATCCCTATCCCATGATGGTGCGTGATTTTCAGTCTGTGATCGGCCGCGAAACCCGGCAGCAGAGCTTGCGGATCCTAGGTTGCCTGCCGGATTATCTGGTGGCTTGCGTGGGCGGCGGAAGCAATGCCATGGGTTTCTTCTATCCTTTTCTTAAAACCAAAGTGAAATTGATCGGCGTTGAGGCCGCAGGCTTGGGGCTTCATACTGGCCATCATTCAGCGTCTCTCTGCAAAGGCACTCCGGGTGTATTGCACGGCATGAAGAGTTTGCTGCTTCAGGATAAGGAGGGACAGGTTCAGCCGGCGCACTCCGTTTCTGCAGGGCTTGATTATCCGTCCGTTGGCCCCGAACATGCCTTTCTTAAAAAAACCGGGCGTGTCACCTACACGGCCGTGAATGACAGGGAAGCGCTGGATGCATTCCATTTTCTGACCCGCATGGAAGGCATTATGCCGGCGCTTGAATCCGCGCATGCTGTGGCCTATGTTTTAAAATTTGTGAAATCCCGGCGGAAAAATGAGCACATTGCGATTTGCCTTTCCGGCCGCGGCGACAAAGACATTAATATTGTCCAAAATCATTCCAGTCCTTATGAAAAAAAATAGAATCACGCAGGTTTTATCGCAGGCCGCTAAAAACCGGCAAAAGCTTTTTTGCGCGTACGTGACGCTCGGATATCCGAGTCTTGGATTCACGAAACGGATCATCATGGAAATGGAGTGTGCGGGTGTGGATATGGTCGAGTTAGGGTTCCCTTTCTCGGACCCGCTTGCCGACGGCCCTGTGATTCAGCGCGCCTCGGAATATGCCTTGCGGAAAAAAGTGTCCATGCGGGACGCCCTCCGGCTAGCTCTTGATTTACGGAAAAAAGGATGCGGGATTCCGCTTATTTTTTTCTCTTATTACAATCCCATTCTTCACCACGGCGTCAAACGTTTTGCTGCCGAGATCCGGCGAAGCGGCTTTGACGGCGTCATTTGCCCTGATTTACCGCCGGATGAGGATATTTTTTTTGCCCGGGAAATTAAAAAGAACGGGCTCCATAATATTTATCTTGCCGCGCCTACCACGGACATGAAACGGCTGCGGTTGATTACGGGCAAGTCTTCCGGTTTTATCTATTACGTTTCTTTGAAAGGTGTCACGGGAATCCGAAAAGCGCTTTCGGCGGATTTGAAGGCGCAAATCGCGAGGATCAAGAAGGTGTCTCGAAAGCCGGTTCTGATCGGGTTTGGGATATCAAGTCCGGATCACGCGAAAAAGGCCTGCGCGGTTTCGGACGGCGTGATTGTGGGTAGCGCCATTGTCAACCGTATAGAACAAAACAAAGGCCGGATTCCGCCCGTGGTCCGTTTTATCCGGCGAATGGCGCAAGCGGTGCGATGAGCGAATCTCCGCGCATAATCATCGGGCTGGATATGGGCGAAAAAAGGATTGGCGTGGCCAAAACCGATGAAATGGGGTTCATGGCCCATGCCGTGGGTATGATTGAACGCCGCAGCGATCGTTATGCCATCGATGAAATCAAGCGGCTTGTGATAGAATGGAATGCCGAAAAAATCGTGGTCGGCCTTCCCAAGGAAATGAGCGGCAAGGTGGGCAAGGAGGCGGAGAAGGTCATGCGTTTCGGCGATCTTATCAAGAAAGCGCTTCCTGACGTGGCGCTTGAATACTGGGATGAACGGTTGTCGACCAAAGGTGCTGAAAGGAATTTGATTGAAATGGATGTTTCGCGCAGCCGCAGGAAGCAAGTGATTGATAAACTTGCCGCGCAATCAATTTTACAAAATTATCTGGAGGCGCATCCCAAACGGTTTCCAGCATGTTAAAGCCGCGGATGGCGGCCTGAAGTGCAGGCCCGATCGGCAGGATCGGGCTCGCTTGCTAGGGCCGCGGGTGCCGGTTGTTCAGGCGGCGGTTGGCCGCTCGATCTTCCAGCACTGCGCGATCGGCGCTGTGGCGGCTTGACTGAGCGGGCATCCAGCCGATAGGTCCGCTTGCTGAAAAAAGGAGGTTAAGTCATTATGAATCGGATTGAAAGGTTGTCGAACGGTTTGACGGTGGTGGTGACGGAAATGCCTTCGCGGGACTCGGTCGCGGTGGGGATTTGGGCCAAAGTCGGAGCGCGGTATGAGGAGAAAAGAATTTCCGGCATCGCGCATTTCACGGAGCACCTTCTCTTTAAGGGCACAAAGTCCAGATCGGCGCGCAAAATCAAGGAATCCATCGAGGGATTGGGCGGCATTTTCAATGCCTTCACGGGCGAGGAATCCACCTGCTATTTTGTAAAAATCCTAAAGGACCATTTTGAATTGACCTTTGACGTGCTCGCGGACATGATTAAAAATTCCCTTTTCCGGCCGCAGGATATTGAGCGGGAAAGGACCGTTATCTTAGAGGAAATCAAAATGTATCAGGATCAGCCCTCGCAGCTGGTGCAAGAGCGGATGAATCAGCTGCTCTGGCCCAATCAGTCGCTGGGCCGCAACGTGGCCGGCACGCATGAGACCGTATCGGGCATCAAACGCAGCGATTTTCTGAAATTTGGCCGGAAATTTTATCACCCCCGCAATCTTTTGGTCACGGTGTGCGGGGATGTGGCGACCGAAGAAGTTCTGGAGCAGGCTCGAAAACATTTTCCTTCTGCGACCGACGGGAAACCTTCCCAGTTTAACCGGTCGAATTCTTCGCAGAGCCGGCCGCGCTTTGATTTTTTCAACAAGGAGACGGAGCAGACGCATGTGGTACTCGGATTTCACGGCCCGGCGCGGATAAATTCCGAAAAGTACAAACTTGCACTTTTGAATGTTATTCTGGGCGGCAACATGAGTTCGCGGCTTTTTGAAGAAGTCCGGGAAAAACGCGGGCTTTCCTATGAAATCAAGTCTTCGCTTTTCTTTTTCCAGGATGCGGGAGGTTTCACGATTTCCGAGGGCGTGGAAAAAAAGAAACTGGAGCTTTCCATCCGGGTGATTTTGAATGAGCTCCGGAAAATTCGCAAGAAACCCGTGGGTGAGCAGGAACTCCGCAGAGCCAAGGATTATTATCTGGGCCAGCTCTATCTCGCGCTCGAGGATACGCTCGATCAAATGGTTTGGCTGGGGGAAAAGGCCATGTATCTCGGCCGCGTGCCCTCGCGCGATGAAATCCGTGACGAGATTGAGAAGGCCACGGCCAAGGATATTCAGGAGATCGCGAACCGTTATTTTAAAACGAACAATCTGAATCTCGCGGTGGTGGGCCCGACGCCCAAAGAAGTTCAGCAGCAAATTAAAGAAAATTTTTATATTTGAGCCCTCGGGGATTTTATCCGAGGGCCACCCCGTGTCATTCAATAGGCTGACACGGGGGTACCTTGAAAGCATTTATGACAGCGAAGAAAGTTTTAATCGCGCCAAGTATTTTATCCGCGGATTTCAGCCGGCTTGCGGAGGAAATCCGGGATGTGGAAAAAGCGGGCTGTGATGTCATTCATGTGGACGTCATGGACGGCCATTTTGTCCCCAATCTCACCATTGGACCTGTCGTGGTCAAATGGATTCGCAAAATCACCAGGCTTCCGCTGGATGTGCATCTCATGATTGAGGAGCCGTCCAGATATCTGGAGGATTTTAAAAAGGCGGGCGCGGACTGGATCACGGTGCATTATGAGGCCTGTGAGACGGATTTGAAAGCGGTGCTTGACCGGATCCGCGCCATGGGACTTAAACGCGGAGTTTCCATCAAACCGGCAACGCCGGCTGAGGTGCTCGAACCTTTTCTTCCCGAAATTGATCTTATTCTTATCATGACCGTGGAGCCGGGATTCGGCGGCCAGGCGTTTATGGAAGAATCGGTTCATAAAATTCCGGTGCTGCGCAAAAAATTTCGCGGCCTGATTTCCGTTGATGGAGGGATTAACGCCGAGACCGCGAAAAAAACGCTTGCGGCCGGAGCCGACATTCTGGTGGCCGGCACATCCGTGTTTGGCAAGCCGGACCGCGCTCAAGCCATGCGCGAACTTCTCCCCCTCTGACATGAATCCCGAGAAAATCCGCAATTTCAGCATTATCGCGCATATTGACCACGGCAAATCCACGCTGGCGGACCGTTTCCTCCTGCACACCGGCGCCATTTCCGAACGCGAATTCAGAAATCAAATCCTGGATGACATGGACCTTGAGCGCGAGCGCGGCATCACGATCAAGGCCAGTGCGGTACGGATCAACTACAAGGATTATGTCCTGAACCTGATCGACACGCCCGGGCATGTGGATTTTTCTTATGAGGTCTCCAAAAGTCTCGCGGCCGTGGAAGGCGTTTTGCTGCTGGTGGACGCGACGCAGGGCGTTGAGGCACAGACCATCACCAATTTTTATCTGGCCAAGGAAAGCCGGCTGGTTATTATTCCGGTGGTGAGCAAAATCGATCTTCCGAATGCCATGCCGGAGAAGATGATTGATGAAATCAATGACATCCTGAAATTAAATCCCGATAGAATCGTTTTTTGCAGCGGCAAGAGCGGGGAGGGGATCGAGGATGTGATTCAGTCGGTTATTTCCGAAATTCCACCGCCTACGGGAAGCCAGGCGAAGCCGCTCTGTGCGCTTATTTTTGACTCTAAATTTGACGTGTATAAAGGGGTTATCATTTATATCCGTGTGGTAGATGGCACCTTGAAAGTGGGGGACAAGATCCTTTTGATGCGCTCAGGCACCGTGCATGAGGTGATGGAAATCGGAATTTTTAATCCGCGGCCGCAAAAAATCGATGAGCTTTCAGCCGGTGAGGTGGGCTATATCGCCAGCAATATCAAAAGTGTCCTGGACGTGAAAATGGGCGACACGGTGACGCACGAAAAGGCGCCGGCTGCGGATCCGCTTCCGGGTTACAAGGAAGTCCAGCCCATGGTGTTTTGCGGGTTCTTTCCCATCAATACGCGGGACTATGCCATTTTACGGGATGCGCTGGATAAGCTGCGGCTGAATGACGCTTCCTTTGTTTATGAACCGGAGACCTCAGTATCGCTCGGATTCGGTTACCGGTGCGGATTTCTCGGGCTTCTTCATATGGATATTATCCAGGAGCGGCTGGAAAGGGAATTTGATCTGGAGCTTTTGGCCACGGCGCCCAACGTGGTTTACCGCGTGATCAAGACCAGCGGGGAGTCGTTTTTACTGGATAACCCCACCAAGCTTCCTCCCTCGCAGGAGATTGCCTCTATCGATGAACCCTTTATCCGCGCCAAGGTGATTGTGCCTTCCGATTCGCTGGGCGTGATCATGCAGATGTGTCAGGACAAGCGCGGTATTTACAAAAGTACGGAATATCTGGACACAAACCGCGTTCTTCTGCTTTATGAGCTCCCTTTTGCCGAGGTGATTCTTGATTTTTACGACAAGATCAAATCCATGACCCGCGGCTACGGCTCTCTGACCTATGACTTAATCGGCTACAGAAAAGCGGATCTGGTCCGATTAGATATTCTGATCAATGGCGAGGGAGTGGACGCGCTTTCCTCGATTGTGGTCAAGGAAAATGCCCGGCATCGCGGCAAATTGCTGGTGGAGAAACTTAGGGAGGTGATCCCGCGGCAGATGTTTGAGGTCGCGATCCAGGCCTCCATCGGTTCCGCGGTGATTGCCCGTGAAACTATCAGTGCCATGCGCAAGGATGTGACCGCCAAATGCTATGGCGGTGACATCACGCGCAAGCGCAAACTATGGGACAAACAGAAAGAAGGGAAAAAACGCATGAAAAAAGTGGGCAGAGTGGACTTGCCGCAGGAGGCATTTATTTCCATTTTGAAGTTGGATTGATGGAGATTGTCAGGAAGCTTTTAATCTATGGCGCTATTGGGCTTGCGCTTCTCGGGATTTACTGGAAAAAAATCATGGAAGATCTCGAGCTTTTCCGCACGGACCGCAGGAAGTGGCTTTATGAAAAATGGAAAAACTGGGGAGAGCCCATCCTTATCGCGCTGGTTCTGGCCCTTTTTATCCGCACTTTTTTTGTCCAGGCCTTTAAAATCCCCACCGGCTCCATGAAGCCGACCTTTATGGAAAACGACCGCATCCTCGTCGACAAGCTCACTTACCGATTTAAACTACCCCGGCGTGGAGACATTATTGTTTTTAAATATCCTGTCGATACAAAGAAAGACTTTGTGAAGCGGCTAATTGCTTTTGGCGGAGAGAGCGTGGAAATCAAAAATGGCGGCGTTTTCATCAACGGGAACCGGGTTGAGGAACCTAACAGCATCGTGAAGAATTACTATTACAACCGGAACGACTGGCCCTACGGGAAAGAGGGGCAGAAGTTTACGGTGCCGCAGAGTCACCTCTTTGCGCTGGGGGACAATAGCGCGCAGTCGAGCGACAGCCGGAACTGGGGGTTCGTGCCCAGGCCTTATCTGAAGGGCCGGGCCATTTTGATTTACTGGCCCCCTTCAAGAATCCGACTGATTAAGAATTGAGCAAGAGGGAGGAATATTCCGATGCAGAAAGATCTCTTTAAAGACTTAAGACCCGAGGAAGTGGAGACGGTAGAACCGGTGGCTGTGAGCCAGACTCAACCGTCTTTTTTTGAGCGGGTCCGCATTGTACTTACGCTGGATAAAATCATTTTTTGGGGGCTTCTTAATATTACCGCCATCGTGTTTATTTATTCCGCCGGCATTGAGCATGGAATGAAGGTCAGCAGGCATGCGGCTTCTCCCGAGGCGCAGGTCTTGGAAACCAAAGTTTCTGAAAGCGTTCCGGCATCTCCGGAACCGGTCGTATCTCTTTCTGAGCCGCAGGCGGCGGACCCAACGGTCCAGAAAGCTAGGGAAGAAACTCCGGCCGAGATGATGACTGGAAATTTTACGATTCAGCTTGCGACTTACCGGCGCAAAGATCAGGCCAAGGTGGAAGTGATCCGTTTGAGTAAGAAAGGCCACAAGGCATTCATCATCCCCAGCGGGAAATTTTTCCAGGTTTGCATTGAAAAATTCGAGAAACGGCCGGACGCTTTCCGGAAACTGATCGAATTCAAATTGGACAGTTTTGGCCGTCCTTACCAGGGCGCTTACGTAAGATCTGTCAAAAATAGCTAATCTTCCGCAAAATACTTTTTACTCTGAGCCATCCGACTCGATCCCCCCGTGGCCAAAGCTATAGCAATCCAGAGAATGTATATTTTCCGTAACAGATTGAAAAAACTCGTGTTACGTAATTTATCCAAAGCGCTTGAATAGACTCTCCAAGCCTCGCGATCGCTCATTACAATCTGGAGGTTGTCATTTTCAGGCCAGAAAATTTCGGGAAGCGGCATGGAATATTGACCGCAATAAAGGTGGATTCCAAGCTTCCAGTGGCATATTTTGGTCTAGCCAAAGTGTATGCGGAAGAGTATAATACCCTCACAGCCTTGAAAAATTATCAGCAATATGTGAGGTTGTCACCAAAGGGTGAAGTGATTCAAATTCTTAAGGAGAGTTGAAGACGATGTCCCAGCATTCCAGTTTAAAAGCGAGCGGTTTTGGAGTAAGACACCGCAATGTGTTAAAGCGTTTTGAGAGAATAAAAAAAATGAAAATGGATGGCCAGTGGGAGGACACCATGTCCCCCTTTGGCCTTCCTAAGATCAAATCGCTTAAACTTAAAGTAAGAAAAGTAAAAGAGGCCAAAGCCGAGGGTGCTGCTGCAGGTACTGCTGGCGCTGCCGCACCGGCTGCACCGGCAGCAGGACAGGCTAAGGCACCGGCCGCTAAGCCGGAAGCCAAGCCGAAAGCCGGCAAATAATCGAAACAGGATTGGGCAATCCCGAATGATTCATATCCGTCCCGCAACCGGTATTGATGATAAATCCGTTAAGGATCTCATCTTGGGCATTTTGGAAAAAGAATTTTCTACCGAAGAGAAAACTTTTTTTGGGAATGATATTAAAAATGTTTCCAAAACTTATGCGGGGGATGGAGACTGTTTTTTCGTGGCCTGCGACGGCGAAAAAATTATCGGCACGGCCGGGATTAAGCGCGAGGATGAGCGGAACGCTTTGTTGAGGCGCATTTTTGTCCGGGATGATTACCGCGGCAAGCGCATTGCTTTTCAACTGATCCAAAACGCGATCGTGTTTTGCAAGGAACGGGGATACGAGGAAGTTATTTTCAAGACCACCTCGCGCATGCAGAACGCCATCAATCTTTGCCAGGCAAACGGTTTTGTCAAAAGAGCCACGGTTCATCTTGGCGGACTGGACCTTTTAAAATTCACCTTTCACATCACCAACTACCACCATGGTCATGTTTCTGAAAAAGAGAAGAGAAGACGGTCTTAAAGCTTTAACGGAAAAAGAAATCCAGGAGAAGCTTTACGGCTATTGCCGCCAGCAGAAGACGTTAGCGGTCATGGAAGAGGAACCCGTGACACCTGCTGTCGAAGAACAGTCCAAGAAGATCGAGCGCGATCTTTTTGTGCCGCTGGCAGAGGCCTCCGTGAAAAAGGAGTCCCTTTTCAAATCCCGCCCAGCTTCCGCAGTACGAAAGGAAAGTCATTTTTTTAAAAATTTCAGCGGTACGGTGAAAAGATCGTTTGTTTCGGCCGCTCACAAGGTTTCTTCCATTTCCATTCCCAGGTTCCCGCCCATAAAAAAACCGAAATGGATTGAGAAAGTCGAGAGCCTTCCTCTGGCGAGCGTGGCCGCTGCTTTTTTCGCCGCCGTGCTGCTCGTGGTGGGCATTCGCACCGCGATGCATCTTGGGTTTAACGCCTGGCCCATTGAAAGAATTCTTCAGGCGCATAAAGTTTTGAAGCCGGCGGAGGAAGTTTCCGAACAGGAAGAAGCGCCGCTTGAAGAGAAGATTGCCATCAAGGTTTCCGAGGCGGTTCCGCTGTCTTCCAAGCCGGCAGCCAAAGCAGTACCCCCCCCTGCGGCGAAAAAATTTTATACCATTCAGCTTGTTGTTTATGAGGATGCCGCCCTTGCCGCAAGGCAGGTGAAGCGGCTTGCCGAGAAGAAGCTGGAGGCATTTTATAAACCCGTCAAAACCAGCCGGGGGAAGGAGCGCTACCAGGTATTTGTGGGACGTTTTGCCAGTTTTGAGGACGCCCAGACCCGGCTCTCACGTTACAAAAAATCCAACCTGCTCACGGAGTTTAAAGACAGCTTTGTGCGGCCGCAGACGGAGTAGTCTGGATGTGGGAAAACCTTAATCTCCGGAAGTTTCCCCGGCTTGCCATCAAGTGCGATATCGAGATTTCGGGCACAAACAATCCCCTGAGCGTCGCCGTGATCACACAAAACATCGGCGCAGGAGGTGTGTGCGTGGTGATGCCCAAGGAAGTTACCAAGCTTACGCGAGTGTTAATTCGTCTTTACCTCCCCGAGGAACCCGAGCCGCTGGAATCCTATGCCCGGGTTTGCTGGGTTGTGCCCAGCCGCACTCCTCTAAAAAAAGAGACCCTCTTTGACACGGGATTTGAGTTTATCAATATGACGAATCAGGATCGGGACCGCCTCAAGAAGTACATCGACAACTGCCAGAAAAATTCTTAATGGCCCAGGAATATTCCTTCGATATTGTTTCGCAGGTGGACCTGCAGGAAGTGGACAACGCCGTCAATCAGGCGCTCAAGGAAATCGCCACGCGCTATGATTTCAAGGGCAGCCAGAGTAAAATCGAGTTTGACCGCGCGAATAAGAAAATCACACTGCTTGCGGATGATGACATGAAGTTGCGCGCCCTCAAAGAAATTCTTTCCATGCGCTGCGCAAAAAGAAATATTTCCGTAAAATCACTCAAGTTTGGGACCGAAGAGAAGGCACTGGGCGGCGCGATCCGGCAGGAAATCGAAGTGATTCAAGGCATTCCGTCGGACAAGGCCAAGGAAATTGTGCGCATCGTGAAAGATACAAAACTCAAAGTGCAGGCCGCGATTCAGAATGAACAAATCCGCGTCTCGGGGAAAAATAAGGATGATTTGCAGGCCGTGATTCACGCGCTGAAGGAATCGAAACCGGATATTGCGCTTCAGTTTGTTAATTTCCGGTAATTTTTTTGGAGGACCCATGGCGTCATTCGGAGATAGGCTTCAACAGCTTTCCACACTATCCAAACTTGCGGGTGATAAAAATGTACAGCAGGTTTTGGCGCATCCTAAAATTTAAAAATTAATTCAGGATCCTGAATTTCAGAAAATGACCCAGGAAAAAAATATTTTCAAACTCAGGGCCCATCAGGAATTCAATGCAGTCATGCGGGATCCTGAAATTCAAAACCTGATTAAGCTGATCAAACCCGCCTGAAAATATTTTAAATCATTAACTCTTTTCATTGTAATGAGTTGTAGCGATTCCTCTCCCTTCCTTGTAAATTTAAAAATCGGGTGTTATACTTTGCACAGATTTAAGATTTGCTGCCTTTTTGTATCTGATTGAAATAACGCTAACATACATGCAATTAAAATTTCAAAAAGGTGGGAAATTTTAAGTCCGAAGAAAAGTGTCGGCGCTTTTAATCAAGTGCTTTCACAAGAACTTGGGTTGTGAAGGCATAAAAGCGTAGGCGGTCACTTCTGTTTTTCGGCGGGCTTTTTTTGAGCCGTGCGAACACAGATTTTGACCTTAGTGTGAAGCTTCCGACTTCAGGGCATTCTGGGATTGTCGATATTACAAACGGGATTGACAGGAGTCCCCGTGAGTGCCACGAAGGAATGCTTTGGAAGAGGAATTTATTTCAAGGTTGTAAAATTGTAAAATAAATTTATCAAATCAAACAAAGGAAGGTGAGTGTTTATGGAAAAAGAGCATAGAAAATTCAAAAGGTTCGACGCCTACATGAGTGTTCGTTATAAAGCGAATGAGCCTCAGAGGGTGACGGGCATCAGTTTAAGCAAGGATCTTTCGCGCGAGGGACTCAAGATCACTTCCAATGAGTCGCTGAAAACGGGAACGGTTCTGAATCTGGAAATTGATATTCCGGATGATCCGAAGCCTGTTTATTCGACGGCGGAAGTGATGTGGTCCAAGAAAATTGAAGGCGAGCAGAAGAATTTTGAGCATGGGGTCCGTTTTCTCATGATGGATCCGGTGGACAAATTCCGCGTGCTGGATTACGCCTACAACAATTGGCTTGAGACTAAAGTGAACGATTTCGCGGATCCCGAGCAGTTGCCTGAAATCCGGTAAAAGTTTGCCATCATCCTACATTCTTTCGATTGACCAGGGAACAACAGGAACGCGAGCAGTGGCAGTAGATAAAAAAGGATTTATAAAAGGTAAAAGTTACAAGGAATTCCGCCAGTATTTTCCCCAACCAGGCTGGGTTGAACACGATCCCATCCAAATCTTCAAATGCACGCTTGAAGTAATACAGCAATTACTTAGAACAACGGATATTCGGTCTTCCCAGATAGCAGCCATCGGAATTACCAATCAGCGCGAAACCACCGTTCTTTGGGAGAGGGGTTCCGGAAAGCCTCTTCACCGCGCTATTGTCTGGCAGGACAGGCGTACCTCGGATATTTGCGGCCGGCTGAAAAAGCAAGGTTTCGAGGGACTCTTCAAACGTAAAACAGGATTGGTGCTGGATCCCTATTTCTCAGGAACCAAACTCCACTGGCTGCTCCGTGAAGTCAGCGGTGCAGCCCGCAAAGCCAGAGATGGAAAAGCGCTTTTCGGCACGATTGACACCTGGCTCCTTTGGAACCTTACCGGCGGGAAATACCATGCCACGGATTATTCCAACGCTTCACGGACTCTGCTTTTTAATATCAAAACAAAATCTTGGGACCGTGAGCTTCTTAAAATTTTGGGAGTGCCTTTCTCCTGTCTTCCGGAAGCAAAGCCTTCGGTGTCTTTTTTCGGGAAAACTGCAAAAATCGGTCCTTTGCCGGAAGGTATTCCGGTGTACGGCCTGGTCGGCGACCAGCAATCCGCGCTTTTCGGACAAGGTTGTTACGAATCCGGTTCGATTAAAAACACTTACGGGACCGGATGCTTTACGGTTTTGAACACTGGAAAAAATAGGGTGGTTTCAAAGCACGGGCTTTTGACCACGATTGCCTGTGACCGGGAAGGGCAGCCTGCCTATGCCCTGGAGGGATCCGTGTTTATTGCCGGCGCTGCGATTCAATGGGTACGTGATGGATTGCGGCTGATCAAAAAAGCGGCGGAAACCGAGAAGATCGCCGCGTCCATGAAGGACACAGGCGGCGTGTACCTCGTGCCGGCCTTTGTGGGGCTGGGCGCGCCTTACTGGGATAGCTATGCGCGCGGTGCCATTCTGGGTATTACGCGGGGGACCACGCGCGAACATATCATCAAGGCCGCGCTGGAATCCATCGCCTACCAGACCGTGGATGTGGTCGCGACCATGAAAAAAGAGAGCCGGCTTGGGATTTCCGAACTCAAGGTGGATGGAGGCGCCACTGAGAACGCTTATCTGATGCAGTTTCAAGCTGATCTCCTGGGGATGAAAATCAAAAAAACTCCCATTGTGGAATCCACAGCGTGGGGGGCGGCCAAATTGGCGGGCATTGGCTCCGGTTTTTGGAATCACGTGAAAGAAGTTGACCAGAAACTTCGTTATCGCGTCTTCAAACCGCGTCTTTCCTCCGTCCGCAGAGAAGAACTTTACCGCGGATGGCTTGAAAGCGTCCGTCGAGTTCTAACTCACCCGTCATAATTTTTTTTCCGAAATTTTTCCTTCCGCCAAAGTGCTATACTCATGACGGTAAACACTTATGAAAGAAGGATTTCAGGTTATTGCGCACCGCGGCGCATCCTCTCTTGCTCCAGAAAATACAAAAAGCGCATTTTTAAAGGCGCTTGAGATGGGAGCTGACTGCATTGAAACCGATCTCCGCCTTACAAAAGACGGAGTTTGGGTGGTGATTCACGATGGGACTCTTAGCCGGCACGGAGGGAAAAATCGCAAGGTCGAGAATTTATCACTGGCTGAATTGCGGCAGTATGAATATGGATCGTGGTTCAGCGAAGAGTTTCGCGGCGAGCCCATCCTTACTTTAGACGAGGCATGTGATCTTGTTTTGCCGCAGGCGGCGCTTATTCTTGATATGAAAACCGAAGGACATGCGGAAAGTTTGGCGACTTGCCTCGGGGCCCTGTCTTCACGAGCCCGAGATAGGATAATTATTTCCTCGTTTTCATTCCTGCTTCTTAAGGCACTCGCAAAAATAAATTCCCGTTTCCGCTTGGGCTATTTGTTTAAAAACGGCGCGGGCTGGCGAACATGGCTTGCGGGCCGCAACCGGTTTTATTCCGTGCATCCGCACCGGCGCGTTTTTACGCCGGATCTTGCGGCTCAAGCCCATGAGCGCGGCATGAAGGTTTTTGTCTGGACCGTGAATCAGCCTCAAGAAATGCGGGAATTGCTCCGGGGCGGGGCGGATGGGGTGTTTACGGATTTTCCGCAACGGGCTGCGAAGTTTCCGGAACGCTTGATGCCCCAGGTTTAGGATAGGGCCGTACGGCCGATAATCTCCTTAAAAGGGAGTTTAACGTGTTTCCTTTCTCATTCGGCAAAAAATTGGATATTGGCAAGGAATTCTCTCTGGGCGAAATTCCTCTTTTTGCCGCGCTTTCCGGATCGGAAATTAAATTCATTGAGAAAAAAATCCGGCTGGTCGAATTCAAGAAGAGCGAGCTCGTCTACAAGCAGGGAAATGACCCGGACGCTTTTTATGTGATTTGCTCGGGCCGTTTCCGGGTCTTTATTCAGTCCGGCCCTGAGGACGAACGGACTGTCACCTATCTCTACCGCGGCGATTATTTTGGCGAAATCTCGATTCTGACCGGCAAACCCCATTCGGTCACAGTGGAGGCCATCAACGATTCGCTGGTTCTCAGAATTGAAAAAAGTGATTTTGAGGATTTGCTTAAAAATATTCCCTCCCTGGCACTTCATCTGAGCCGGTCCCTTGGCCTGCGCCTCCGGGATGAATCCAAGGAGCAGACCGGGGAGGCCAAAATCGTGTCGGTTTACAGCGTGAAAGAGGGCGTGGGAAAGACGACCTTTCTTATGAATCTGGCTCTCGGTCTTCAGCAGGAGCTCAAAAAACCCATTCTTTATGTGGACATGACCTCCCAGGTTCATGCGAATGCCTATTTTATGGGGAAGGAGGCGGAGCCCAGAATTCTTCACCTGGGTGAGGCGGATGTGTCCAAAGATTCGGAGATTGAGAAATATGTGTGCAAAACACCGTCCGGCATCACGCTCCTCAATCTTCAAAACGGAACCGGGTCTGATTTTTATGAGAAGAAACTCACCACGCTTCTCTCTTATTTGATCAGCCGGCACACCTTTGTCCTGATCGATTTGCCGCAGGAAATCAGCGAAATCGTTTTCAAGGTTCTCACGCAATCGGATGTGATTTATCTTCTGACGGACGGGGAAATCGAGGATTTATACAAGTGCCGCTCCCTTATCCATGAGATGAAGAAATCGTTCACTTTTGAAGAGGAGGAAATAAAACTGATTCTTTCCGAGGCAGCGGAAAAAGAGCATGGCCCCATCCAGGATATTACCAAGACGGCGGAGCATAAAGTATTTGCCGTCCTTCCGTATGCGATGGAACTCGAAGCCGAGAACCGAAAGCCATTTGATCAATTTCCTCAAAGCACGGAACATCCCCTTCCTCTTTATTGGCGCACCATGCGTTATTTGGCCAGGGAATTGAGCGGTAAACTGGTGGGCCTGGCTCTTGGCAGCGGAGCAGCGCATGGCTTCGCGCATGTCGGGGTGATCAAGGTCCTGGAAGAGGCGCGGATCCAGGTGGATATTGTGGCCGGTTCAAGCATGGGCGCCCTGGTGGGAACGCTGTGGGCTTCCGGTTATTCTTCGGCAGAACTTGAAAAAATTGCCCTCAGCTTGGATAAAAAATCGAGCTTTATGAATATTCTTGGAATCGATGATTTTTCCGTCGCTCACCAGGGATTTTTCAAGGGCCGTGCAGTCAGCCGGTTTTTGCGGACTTTGCTCGGCCAAAAAACATTTCGCGATCTTGATATCCCGATGAAAGTCGTGGCCACTAACTTGTTCACGGCCGAGGAAGTGATTTTTGAGGAGGGTGATCTGGTTGAGGCCGTCCGGGCGAGTATTTCCATCCCAGGTATTTTTCGCCCCCACGCGATCAACGGCAAAGTCCTGATTGACGGGGGCGTGATTGATCCCGTGCCGGTGAAAGTGCTGGCGAAAATGGGGGTAAAAAAGATCATCGCGGTTAATGTCTTGTCCGGGCCATCCGATATTCTTAAGAGAAGAGAACTTTTGCAGCAGCGCACCGCTGAGATGGAAAAAAAAGCCCATGAGGGAGGGCTTTTAAAACGTTGGTTCTTTGCCCTGCGCCTAAAAATCCGCAAACGTTATGCAGCCAATATTTTTAATGTGCTTGTCAATTCAATTCAATATATGGAATACTTGATTGCGTCCACGGCCACAACCGAGGCCGACGTTGTGATTCACCCCGTGATTTACGATGCGAGCTGGATTGAATTTTATAAGGCGGCTAAATTTATCAAGGTGGGCGAGGATAAAACACGTGAGCAGCTCGCAGAAATCAAAAAACTCGTCGAACTGTAACAGGAAAAGACAGTCCTAACAGCGAGGAAACCCATGACAGACATTGTGATCGCCGCAGGGGTGAGAACGCCGCAGGGAAACCTGGGAGGCGCTTTGAAGGATTTTACCCACCAGAAATTGGGGGAGATTGTGGTCCGGGAGCTTCTTCAGCGGACCAAAATTGATCCCAAGGAAATCGGCCAGGTGATTTTCGGATGCGTGGGCCAGCAAAGCGATGCTCCGAATGTGGCGCGCGTGATCAGCCTCATGGCTGGCCTTCCCAAGGAAATCCCGGCCTACACCGTGGCGAGAAATTGCGCCTCCGGAATCCAATCGGTGGTGAACGCTTATCAGGAAATCATGTGCGGCGAATCCGGGGTGGTGATTGCCGGAGGCACGGAATGCATGTCCTCGTCGCCGTATGTCAGCCGCGATATGCGGTTCGGAAAGAAAATGCGCCATGCGACCATGATCGATACGATTTGGGAAGGATTAACCGACCCGGTTTGTAATCAGATTATGGGCAGGACGGCTGAAAATCTTGTCGAGGAGTTCAAAATTTCAAGGCAGGATCAGGATAAATTTGCCATTCTTTCCCATCGCCGCGCTTTTCAAGCAACGAGGGAAGGCCGTTTCAAAGAGGAGATAGTCCCTGTGATTATTAAGAAAAAGATGTTGGGCAAGGAATTGCCTCCCGAGACCTTTGCCCAGGATGAAGGACCCAATATCGGCCTCACGGAACAGATTCTTTCCCAATACCCGGCCGTTTTTAAGGAAAACGGAAGCGTGACGCCCGGCAACGCCTGCTCTATTTCCGACGGTGCGAGCGCGGTGCTGGTGATGACCAAAGAAAAATGCCAGTCCCTGGGCCTCACGCCGCTGGCTAGAATTAAAAGTTACGGGTTTGCGGGTGTGGAGCCGGAAAGAATGGGAATAGGGCCGACGTGTTCAACGCCGGTGGCTCTCAAAAAAGCGAAAATGAATTTAAGCGATGTTCAATTGATAGAGCTTAACGAAGCCTTTGCCGCGCAGTTTCTGGCCTGCGAGCAGGTTTTGAAATTCAACCGGGACATTGCCAATGTGAATGGCGGTGCGATTGCGCTGGGGCATCCGGTAGGCGCCACAGGCACGCGCATCATTGTCACGCTTCTTCATGAGATGAAGCGGAGGAATCTAACCACCGGGCTGGCGTCTCTCTGCATCGGAGGCGGACAGGGTGCCACGGTGATCTTTGAAAGGATATAATTATGTACATCTATAAGGCAGGGGTGGTGGGGGCAGGAACCATGGGGGCCGAGATTGCGCAGGTGATTACCTATTCGGGCTTGCCGGTGGTGCTGAAAGACATGAACCAGGATTTTGTGAATAAGGGGCTGGAAAAAATCCGGGACATTTACAAACGCCGGGTGGAAAAAGGAAAGATGTCGGCTTCGGATATGGAAGGCAAGATGATGCTGGTGACAGGCTCGACGAGCTACGATGATTTTAAGGATGTTGATATCATCATTGAAGCAGTTCCCGAAAAAATGGATCTCAAGAAAAAAATTTTCAAGGAGCTGGACCAGGTTTGTCCCGAGGGTACGATTCTGGCCAGCAACACTTCCAGTCTTTCTATTTCAGAAATGGGGAGCGCAACCCGCAGACCGCACAAAGTCGTGGGGCTGCATTTTTTCTTTCCCGCGCATATCATGAAGCTGGTGGAAGTAATCCCGGGCCTTGCGACTTCCGATGAGACGGTCGATGATGTGACCGGTTTTTCCGAGTCCCTGCGCAAAATTCCCGTGCGGGTGAATGAGTGCGCTGGCTTTCTCGTCAACCGCCTGCTCATGCCTTATCTTAATGAAGCGGCGTACTGCCTTCAGGAAGGCGCGGCTTCCTTGCGGGAGATTGATCAGGCGGCCGTGGAATTCGGAATGCCCATGGGCCCTTTCACGCTGGTCGACAATCTCGGGCTTGACGTGTGCGAGGAAGTGGTGAAAGTTCTTCTTGAATCCTACGGCGACCGGATGAGGCCGGCGGAGTTATGGAAAAAATTCCAGGAGGCAAAGCTTTACGGCCGGAAAACCGGTGCAGGCTTCTATAATTACCAGGGAACCGACAGCCTTGCGGACAGATTTGTGGAAGAACTTAAGAAACAGCATGCCCGCAAAGATACAAAGTTCACCATTGAGCGAATTATTTTTCCCATCATCAATGAGGCGGCTTACTGCGTTCAGGAGCATGTGTCCAAGGCCTCGGATATTGACATTGCCATGCGTGCCGGCGTGGGCTTTCCCGAGGACAAGGGAGGGATTCTCGCTTACGCGGATAAGGTAGGATTGGACGTTGTGCTGTCCACGCTTGAAAAATTGACGAAAGAGCATGGCTCGCGGTTTTGGCCCTGCCCGCTTTTTAGGCGGCTTGTGGGCGCTAATTTTCTTGGAGTGAAAACCAAACGCGGATTTTTTGAATATACAGTATAGTAATCCCACGTCGCCCGCTAGGCCGCGGGCTCCTGGGATAAATTCGCACGGGCAACTTGACGCTCCTTGCAGTCGCGTAAGTTGTGTGCTCATTTAAGGAGACATCATGGGATCATTGATCAAAATTACCAAGGAAGAGTCGATAGGCATCATCACGATTGACCATCCGCCGGTGAACATTTTAAACAGCCAGGCTCTGCAGGAGCTTGATCAGGCGGTTGACCAGATGCTGGCCGACACGTCCGTGAAGGTGGTGATTTTTACGGGCGCGGGCCCCAATGTATTTATCGCAGGTGCGGATGTGAAGGAAATTGCCAAAATCGATAATGCCAAGCAAGGGGAGGATTTGGCGCTCAAGGGGCAGGCCATGATCCAAAAAATCGAGAATGCCAAAAAGCCTTTTATTGCGGCCATCAATGGTGTGTGTCTCGGCGGCGGCAATGAGCTGGCCATGGCCTGTCACATGCGCATTGCCTCGGACCGCGCCAAATTCGGCCAGCCGGAAATTCTTCTGGGCATTATTCCCGGTTTCGGCGGTACCCAGCGTATGCTCAGGCTTTGCGGCCAGGCTAAGGCGCGGGAAATTATTCTGACCGGCGACAACATCACGGCGCAGGAAGCATTTCGGATCGGTCTTCTTAATAAAGTTGTGCCGGACGGTGAAGTGCTAAAGCAGTCTTTAGGCTTGGCCAAGAAAATCGCGGCCAAGAGCCGTAGCGCCATTGAATTGATTCAGGAGGCCATTCACGAAGGAGCCAAACTGTCTTTGCACGATGGATTGAAGCTTGAAGCCAAACTTTTTGGCAAAGTGGCAGAGACGCAGGATAAAAAGGAAGGCGTGACGGCCTTTCTTGAAAAAAGGCAGCCCAAATTTCAGGACAAATAACAGGCGAAAATTTCCAATCACTCCACCCATCCTCCTTTTCTATGGAACAAAGTCTTGTTCATATGTTCACGGAGCGCGCCGGACAGAATCCGCTTGGCGCAGCCCTGCTGGTCAAAAAAGACGGCCAGTATCATGAAATTTCCTGGGCGGATTTTGCCGCGCGCGTAAGGCAGATAGCGCTCGGACTTTTTGGTCTCGGCGCTGTGAAGGGCGATAAAATCTGCCTGCTTTCCGAAAACAGGCCCGAATGGGCTATCTCCGATATTGGCATCCTGTCCCTGGATGCGATCAATGTTCCCATTTATCCCACAAGTTCGGGTTCCGAGATTGAATACATCCTCAGACATTCGGAAGCCGGCATTTTGATCTTGTCCGGCGCGGAGCAGTACCAAAAGGTCCGGGATATACGGCAAAATTGCCCGGGGCTTAAGCATTTAATCGTTATGGATCCGGTGCCGGAGAAAGCGGCTGATATCATAAGTTTCGATGATCTCCTGCGCGCTGGAGAGGCATTGGAGAAAAGAGAACCCGCGCTTTATGAAACACTTTACAGAAAAATCAATCTCTGGGATATGGCCACGATTATTTACACATCAGGAACCACCGGCCAGCCCAAAGGCGTGATGCTCACGCACATGAATTTTATCTCTAATGTAAAGGCCTCCGCAATCGTGCTGCCTGCCGGCCCGGAAGACCGCTCGCTTTCCTTTTTGCCGCTCAGCCATGTGTTTGAACGAATGGCCGGGTTTTATTTCATGATTTACCAGGGCGTCTCTATTGCCTATGCCGAAAACATGAACACCGTACCCAAAAATCTTCAGGAAGTGCGGCCCACGGTTGTGACCAGCGTGCCCCGGCTTTATGAAAAAATGTATGCCCGCATTCTGGAGCAGGTTCAGGCCAGCCCGCTTAAAAAAAAGATTTTTGAGTGGAGCATCAAAGCAGGGAAGGAATCATCTCCTTACCGCATGGCCGGCAAACCCTTGCCATTCGGCCTTGGGCTGAGATATCGTTTGGCCCAAAAGCTTGTTTTCCAAAAGATTAAAATGAAACTGGGCGGCCGGCTCCGGTTTTTTATTTCCGGCGGCGCGCCTCTTTCCAAAGAAATTGCCGAGTTTTTTTTCGCAGCGGATATTTTGATCCTGGAGGGATATGGATTGACCGAGACTTCTCCTGTGGTCAGTCTTAACCGGCCGGACCATTTTAAATTCGGCACGGTAGGCACCCTTTTGCCGGGCGTGGAGGTGAAAATTGCGGAGGACGGCGAAATCATGGTCAAGGGCCCAAATGTGATGCCGGGGTATTTCAAAAATGAGGGCGAAACCGCAAAAGCGATCCGGGACGGCTGGTTTTACACGGGCGACATCGGGGAATTTGACCCGCAGGGATTTTTAAAGATTACGGACCGCAAGAAAGATCTTATTATCACCTCAGGCGGAAAAAATATCGCGCCGCAGAAAATCGAGAATCTTCTGGTGGCGGATGAATATATCCTGCAGATTTGCGTGTGCGGAGACCGTAAAAATTATATCACGGCGTTGATTGTGCCTGACTTTTCGCGCCTTGAAACCTTTGCCCGCGGGCAGGGAATTGTTTTTAAAAACCGCGATGAGCTTGTCCTTCACCCGAAGGTTCAGGAGCTGATTAAAAACCGGATTGAAGCGCGGTCGGAGGATTTTGCCGGTTATGAAAAAATCAAATACTTCACGCTGTTGGCCGAGGAATTCACGCAGGACCGAGGTGAGCTGACCCCGACTTTGAAGCTTAAACGAAAAGTCATTAATGAAAAATACCGCCCTCTGATCGAGGCCATGTATGAAGACAAACCCCATTCCAAACCGGATCCTTTATGAAGGGACTTTCCTCACCCGGGATGGTGTGGAACTGTTTTACCGGTTTTGGAAGGCTCAAAAGGATGGCGCCCCTCTTTTTTTGATTGTTCACGGCTTCGGAGAACATGGAATACGCTACGATGATTTTCTGAAAAGTCTGAGCAATCTGCCGCTTTCGTTTGCGGTTTTTGATCTGAGAGGGCACGGCCGCTCCGGAGGGGAAAGAGTTTTTGCGGAACGTTTTGAGAATTATCTTTCCGATGTGGATGATTTTCTCGGACATTTAGAAAATCATCATTTTACGGACACCTCCCCTCTGTTTTTGTTCGGCCACAGCATGGGCGGGCAAATCGGCGCGTATTACGCCATCACACGCCCTAACCGCATCAGGCTTCTTATCCTTTCCTCGCCTTGTATTGCCGTTGAATTGTGGGTCCCCTTTGCCGAAAAGCTGGTTCTCTTTCTTTCGCGCCAATTTCCCCATGCCGTGCTGGCCAATCCCGTGCTGCCCATTTTTCTCACTCATGACAAAAGTGAGGTCAAACAGTATTTGTCGGATGTTCTGATTCAGCGTAAAATCACTTTCCGCCTGGCCGGTGAAATGGTGCGCGCCACAGATCTTATTCTTGAACGGGCGCATGAAATTCAAATTCCTCTTTATATTCTCACGGCGGGCGCGGAAAAAATCGTGCGCAAGTCGGTTTCTCGTAAATTTTTTGAGCGGACCTCCTCCAGCGATAAAAAATGGATCGAATTTGACGGCTTTTACCATGAAATTCTCAAAGAGAACGGCAAAGAGAAAGTTTATGAGGCCATGAAAAGCATCCTTGAGAAGCATTTGACGGTCAAGCCTTCCTGAGCCGGACCCATGCAGGAAAAGTTTACCTTTAATATTGAAGCCCCCCGGTTTAAAAAAAAGATGATTTTCTTCAAAGAGGAAACGGAAAGCCGCGAGCATGTGGTGCTCAAGCTGCTTGCCTATTTGCTTTTTTACGACGAGCGGCTGCGGGTCGAGGTCGCCATTGGCACGCACTACAAACCGGATCTGGTGATTGAAGGCGATCACGGAGTCCCCTCCCTCTGGATCGATTGCGGCCGTGTCACCCTGAAAAAGGTCGAGTCGCTGGCAGTCAAATTCCGCAGGACAAAGATCGTGATCGTAAAAAGCGAGAAGAACGAGACACTTTCTTTCCGTAAGCAGGCGGAACGCAGGGTAGGAGATTTTAAAAATATTCAGTATGTTTATTTTGACCTTGGGTTTGTGGCCCGGATTGCCGAGGCCTTGAACCGGAGCAATGACGTGGTCCAGTGGCAGGTCACCGAACAAGTGATCGGAGTGGCTTTGGGCGATCGGGTTTTTGAGAGCAGTGTAAATCTGATATAATAAACCATGCTTAAACTGAAAAATTTTGAATTGAAAAGTGGCATCCTCCAGTCTCCCATGGCCAATTGCACGGACCTGCCTTTCCGGCTTGTGGCCCGGGAGAAAGGAATGGAATTCGCATTTCTGGAAATGATTTCCGCCGAAGCGCTTCTTTATGACACGCGTACCACGCGGGAGATTTTGAAAACCATAGCGGAGGACAGGCCGCTCGGCGCGCAACTCGTAGGCTGCAATCCGGACAAAATGGCGGAAGCAGGCGCCGTGCTCGAGGGCATGGGTTTTGACTGGATTGATATTAATTTGGGCTGCCCGGTTCCCAAGGTGACGGGCAAGGGCGGCGGTTCCTCGCTTTTGCGCGAACCCGAAGTGGCGCGTGAGATTTTTCAAAAGATGGCCCAATCCGTCAAAAAAGTTCCTCTGACGGTCAAGATGCGCAAAGGGTACAGCGACGAAAGCGGCGAGGAGGCGATATTGATCGCCAAATACGCGGAGGCGGCAGGGTTGGATGCGGTGACGGTGCATGGAAGAACCCGGGAGCAGGGGTATTCCGGAAAGGCGGATTATGAGGCGATTCGCAAGATCAAGGAGGCGGTTTCCATTCCTGTGATCGGCAACGGCGATGTGGTGGATGCTGAGTCCGCAGGCGAACTTCGTTCGGTTAGCGGTTGCGATGCGGTTATGATCGGGCGGGGAGGCCTCGGCAATCCCTGGATTTACCGGGAGATTGAGCAGGCCATGAACGGCGGGAATCCCTCGGCTCCTCCTTCCCTGGAAGAGATTAAAAGAACGCTTCTCCGGCACATGGAGCTTGAGGTCCAATATGAAGAGCGGACCGCGCTTTTCCGGATGCGGCGGATCGCGTGCTGGTATTTCAGGGAAAGGCCTGGGGTGTCGGAATTCCGCGAGAAGATCAATCACTCTCAAAGCATTGAAGAAGTCCGGCGTTTGATCGAAGACTTTGAATAAAGTGAATAGCCCTTGGGATGTGGCTGTGGTCGGGGCGGGCGCGGCCGGATTGATGACTGCCGTGACCTGCCGGCGTGCTGGCCTTCGGGTTCTGCTCCTTGACGGAAGAGAGAAGATCGGAGCCAAGATTCTCATTTCCGGCGGCACGCGCTGTAATCTGACCAATCTTGAGGTCACGGAAAAGGATTTTCAGAGCGAATCCCTGCGCATGGTGAGCCGTATCCTGCAAGCCTTCCCGTCTTCTTCAGCCGTGCAATTTTTCCGCGGTCTGGGTGTGGAGGTGACGCTGGAACAAGGCGGAAAATTTTTCCCCGTGACGCATTCCGCAAAAACCGTGCTGGATGCTTTTTTAAAGGAATGTGAACGTCTGGGGGTGCGGCTTGAAACAGGACGCAAGGTTACCGGATTGAGTTTTGATAAAGACCTTTTTACGGTCTCGGGCCAGGGATTTTCCTATTCAGCCAGAGCCGTTGTTCTTTGCACCGGCGGACTTTCTTATCCTTCCACCGGAAGCGACGGGACCGGCTATGAAATCGCCAAGGCCGCCGGCCATAAGCTTGTTTTTACTACGCCTGCGCTCACGCCTCTCTTGACCGATGACCAGGATTTGAAAAATTTATCCGGCATTGCGCTTCCGGCCCGCCTGACGCTCATTCACGAAAAGAAAAAGGAGGCTATGTATGAAGGGCCTCTTCTTTTTACGCATTTTGGATTCAGCGGGCCGGCGGCCCTGAACATGAGCCGGCATTGGATCCGGCAACATCCGAACGGCCTTGCCAAGGGAGGCGTCCGGTTATTGGCTAATTTCCTGCCGGCAATGAAGGAGGATTCCTTCCGGGATGAGATTCTCTCTGCGTCCCGGCAGTTCCCCGCGCGGCTGGTTAAAAGTTTTCTGGCGGAGAAATTTCCGGAAAGATTCGCCGAAATTTTCTTGAAAAAGACAGGCCTTCCGCCGTCGCTGGTTTTAAACCAGCTCAAAAGAGCCGAGAGTGAAAAATTACTGCAGGCCCTGTTTCATTTTCCGCTGAGTGTGATAGGAGCGCTGGGATATATCAAGGCCGAGGTCACGGCTGGTGGTGTGGATATCCGAGAAATGGATCCGAGAACCTTGGAGTCCAAACACCGGTCCGGCCTGTTTTTCGCCGGTGAAATTCTAGATGTGGATGGAAGGATAGGAGGGTTTAATTTTCAATGGGCATGGTCCAGCGGCGTTGCGGCTGCGTGCGGTGTGATCAAAAAATTTAAGCATGAAGCAAAAAACTCCTAACTCATTCATTTTATTGGCATCGCAATCGCCCCGTCGCCGAAAAATTTTGAAGCAGCTGGGTCTTTCTTTCCGGGTGGTTTTTTCCCGCTACCAAGAAAGGAAGAGAAAAGGCATTTGCCCATCCCGATTAGTGAGGATGCATGCCTTGGGCAAGGCCCATAAAGCTGTTGTTTCCGGGAAAACAGGGATTATCCTGGGTGCGGATACCATTGTTTATTGCCGAAAACGGGTGTTTGGAAAACCGAAAAACATGCGACAAGCTTTTAGCATGCTCACCAACCTTTCGGGCCGGTGGCACCGGGTTTACACCGGAGTTGCACTTCGCAACCTGGAAAATGGCCGATTAGTTTGCAGTTATGCCAAGACCCGCGTTTTATTTAAAAAATTGACTCCGCAAGATATCAGAGACTACTTGGGATCGATTCATCCTTTAGACAAAGCAGGAGCTTACGCGATTCAGGAAGACCGGCCAATCGTCCGGAAATTAGTCGGGTCCTACTCCAATGTAATCGGGCTGCCGGTTGAACTGCTCAGCGCCATGCTGAGGGAAATAAAAGTAACTAAAAAGTTGCGCTTTGCGCAAAGGGGAAATAGAATAAGCACTTTCTTGGGCCAGTAGCTCAGCTGGGAGAGCGCTACATTCGCATTGTAGAGGTCGTGGGTTCGACTCCCATCTGGTCCAGATATGTTAAATATGATTACCATTGACAAAGCTTGGCCTGTAAACTAGACTAAAATCCAATTCCAGAGAAGCGTGCTGGAAGAAATCCTAAGGAGGAACTCAGATGAAGAAAGTCTTGGCACTTGCGTTTGTATTTGCGTTTGCTTTGTCAACCCTCGCTTTTGCCGCTGAATGGGCTGGGCAGGTTGTGAAGAGTGATGATGGCAAGCTTTGGTTCAAGGTGGGTGAGAAGAACATCACCATTGCCAATCCTGATAAGGCCACTGGTTTAGAAGGCCAGAATGTGACTGTATGGGGCGAGCTCAATGCTGCCGGTGATACGGTTACGATTGACAAGGTTGAGAAGAAGGCTTAATCCTTCAAAGGGATAAAGAGAAAGCGCCCCCACAGCGTGGGGGCGCTTTTTTTTTCGCCTAGGCGACATTTTAAAGGAGAAATACCATGCGGAAGATTGGATCTATTTTGCTAAGTTTGGCCCTTCTTATTTTGTTTGCGGCAGTGCCGGCCTATGCCGGAGAGTGGACCGGGGTGGTTACGGAGACCCATTGCGGCGCCGCGCATAAAGGTGGAACGGCAAAGGATATTCAGTGCATTAAGGATTGCGTGACCTCGGGCCGAGGGAAGCTGGCTTTGCTTGTCGGCAGTGACGTTTTTACCATCACGAATCCTGATACGGCTGCCGGTCATGAAGGGCATACGGTCAAAGTGATGGGGACAGTGGATAGCGCAGCCAAGACCGTGACCATTGAGTCCCTCACCATGGCGTCTTAAGCCGGTTCATTTATGACGGAGGAAGAGCCTGCCCATCATCTTTCATCCTGCTGTGAGCACGAGAAGCAGGCAACAGTCAAGAAGAAGAGAGTTAGACATCCCCTCTTTGTAGTCATATCGGTAATCCTTCTCGTGCTTGCGGCTTCGTTTGTTTTTTCCTTCTTAGTCCCGTTCCGTCAAGCGTTTCTTCAATATTTTAAGGTCATCGGATGGCCGGTGACTGCCGGATTTATCCTGGGCGGCCTGATCGATTTTTATATCCCGCGGGAATATATTTCCAAATATCTGGCCCGAAACAACAAACGGACCATTTTTTACGCGACCGGATTGGGTTTTCTCATGAGCGCCTGCAGCCACGGTATTCTGGCCCTTTCCATGGAAATTCACAAAAAGGGCGCTTCCGGACCCGCCGTGGTGAGTTTTCTTCTTGCCAGCCCTTGGGCCAATCTTCCTATCACGCTTCTTTTGATTGGTTTTTTCGGCCTTAAAGGAATTTTGATCATTGTCTCGGCCCTTAGCATTTCGATCATCACAGGGCTTATCCTTCAAATTTTAGACCGCCGGGGATGGCTTGAGAAGAATAAGAATTCGGTTCTGGTGGATAACCGCTTTTCAATCCGTCAAGATCTTGCGCAGCGGCTCAGGCATTACTCTTTCAGCATGACCCGGCTCGTAGAGGACTTGAAAGGGATTGCGGCCGGCATAGGGGGACTTGCGGATATGATTCTTTGGTGGGTTCTTTTAGGAGTTTTCCTTGCCAGTGCGGTGTCCGCATTTGTTCCGCACGTCATTTTTCAACGGTTTTTGGGCCCCTCGCTTATGGGGCTTCTCGTAACAATGGGCTTGGCCGCCATCCTGGAAGTCTGTTCCGAGGGGACCTCTCCGCTTGCTTTTGAAATCTACAAACAAACCGGGGCGCTGGGAAATGCGTTTGCGTTTTTGATGGGCGGGGTGGTGACGGATTACACGGAGATTGGGCTGGTGTGGATGAATGTCGGGAAGAGAACGGCTCTCTGGATGCTGGCCGTGACTCTGCCGCAGGTTTTACTTTTAGGAATTCTGTTAAATAAATTTTTCTGACAAATGAAAGAGGAGGTTATTGGCCGTGAAACAGATTGATAACAGGCAGAAACAGCAAATTGCGATGCGGGCTCAAAAGGCTTCTCTGGGAGGCAAAAATTCCTTGACCAAGCTTAAAGAGCAAAAAAGGGATTTTGCGCCCTCAGCGCATGAGCCGGCAAAAGAGGCGCCGGCCGAAGATCAGCGGCAGGAGGGGGCAGCTGGAACCGTTCATCGATCGCAACCCAAAGTGGGACGCAATGATCCGTGCCCTTGCGGTAGCGGAAAAAAGTATAAAAAGTGTTGCCTTCAAGGACAATAATTATAACCTTAATTTTCGTCTTTACAAGATTTTAAAAGTGTATTAGTATTAAATCCCTTTCGAGAGGGCTAAGGGATCAGCTAGGCAGGCGCTTCGCCTCCATTTTTTCAGAAAGTGCAGTCCAGTCATGTCCAAAGATTTAGAGTCCTTATCAAAAAAAGAAATTATCGACCTTGCGAAAAAGAGAGGCGTCAAGATGCCTTATCTTTACCGCAAGTCCGAGCTTATTAAACTGATCCAGAAAGCCGAACAGCCCTCCTTAGCAAAGCAGCCCAAGCCCAGAGGAAAGGCCGCCAAAAGAATCCGCGAGAGAAATCCCCGGCTTGGCGGCGGCATGAGACAGAAATCCTCGGCCGGCACCAAACCCTACTACGAACCCACTTATCACGAAGAAACTTTTCAACCCGCTCATCAGCCGGCTGCTACGGCCGTGGATTTCGATTCGGTTTCCGCGCCTTCATCGGGTGATTTGCCCCACAGCTATCAGGAAACCAAAATTGTTCTTATGGTGCGGGATCCTTATTGGGCTTTCACTTACTGGGATTTGAGCGCGGCCACGACGGATAAGGTCAACGCGCTGATGAAAGAACACTATGGCGCCATCAAGTCGATCCTTCGCGTGTATGATGTGACGGACGTGGATTTTAACGGCAAAAATGCGCACCGCAGTTTTGATATTGATGTTTTTCTTGAAGCCAGAAACTGGTACATCAATTTTGGCATTGCAAGCCGGTCCTATCTTGTGGACTTGGGCCTGGTGGATGCGCAGGGCAATTTTTATTTGATTGCGCGCAGCAATGTGGTCAAGACGCCCCGCGACGGCCCTTCGGATGTGATTGATGAGGATTGGATGGCTGTTGATTTTGAGGAGATTTACGCCCTTTCCGGAGGTTTCGGAACCGGAATATCTTCCCAGGAGCTCAAAGTCAAAAAGAAAAAACTTTTTGAACAACTCATGGCCGCGCCCGGCAGCGGTATGTTTTCTGGAGCAAGTCCCGCAGCCATTAAGGTGTCCCAGGAGAAGAGCAAGGACTTCTTTCTTCAGGTGGCTACGGAATTGATTGTTTACGGCCGGACCATGCCCGACGCCAAGGTAACGGTTTCGGGAGAGTCCCTCCGGCTTCGTCCGGACGGCACTTTTTCGCTCCGTTACTTCTTGCCCGACGGCGACAAACACCTTCCTATTCAGGCGATTTCCCGCGATGAAGACGATTCAAGGAAAGTTGCGATTCGCGTGAAAAAGGACACCGCCTCCGAATAAGGAGACGTCCTTCCATGGAACAAATCGCTTATCTGATGCTCGTGCTGCATGCCCATTTGCCGTTTGTGCGGCATCCCGAGCATGAGGATTTCCTGGAGGAAGACTGGCTTTACGAAGCGATCACCGAGACTTATATCCCCCTGATTGAAATTTTCGACCGGTTCCTGGAAGAAAACGTCGACTTCCGCCTCACCATGTCGATCACCCCGCCTTTGGCCAGCATGCTTGCGGATCCTTTGCTGCAGGACCGCTACATCAAGCACCTGGACCGTTTGATTGAGCTTTCTGAGAAGGAAATCGAGCGCACGCGCTGGCAGCCGGAGTTTAACCGGCTCGCCCACATGTATTTTGATAATTTCCGTAAAGCCCGGTACATCTTTGTGGACAAGTACGGAAAAAATATCCTCATGGCTTTCAAGAAGTACCAGGATTTGGGGAAACTCGACATTATCACCTGCGGCGCCACGCACGGCTATTTGCCGATGATGGAGACTTCGCGTCATTCCGTTCGCGCGCAGATCAAAACGGCCGTGGATCATTACCGTTCCATTTTTGGCCGCCCGCCGCGCGGGATATGGCTTCCCGAGTGCGGCTATAATCCGGGCGACGACAAGATTCTCGAAGAATTCGGTATCCGGTATTTCTTTGTGGACACGCATGGAATTTTACACGGGACGCCGCGGCCCAAGTACGGCGTTTTTGCGCCGGTTTATTGCCCGAGCGGCGTGGCCGCATTCGGCCGCGATCTGGAATCGTCCAAGCAGGTCTGGAGCGCGCAGGAGGGATACCCGGGAGATTATTTTTACCGCGAGTTTTACCGGGACATCGGGTTTGATCTGGATTTCGAGTATGTGAAACCCTATATTCATCCGGACGGCATCCGCATCATGACCGGGATTAAATATCACCGTATCACCGGGCCGGCGGATCACAAGGAACCATATCTTCCGGACCTCGCGCGCGAAAAGGCCGCGTACCATGCCGGCAATTTCATGTTCAACCGGGAGAAACAGGCGGAATATCTTTATACCCGCCTGGGCAAAAAGCCGCTGATTATTGCACCCTATGACGCGGAGCTTTACGGACATTGGTGGTACGAAGGGCCGCAGTGGCTTGATTTTTTGATCCGAAAAATTGTTTACGACTCAAAGCTTATCAAGCTTACCACCGGACATGAGTATCTCAAGGAAAATTCCCGCAACCAAATCGTGACGCCGTCATTTTCGAGCTGGGGCTGGAAGGGATACAGCGAATACTGGCTGGAAGGGAGCAACGATTGGGTCTACCGGCATATGCATCAGGCGTCACACCGCATGCATGAGCTTGCAATCACTTACAAGGAGGCCAACGGCTTGGTGGAAAGGGCGCTTAAGCAGGCGGCGCGCGAGCTGCTCTTGGCTGAATCAAGCGACTGGGCCTTTATCATGAAAACAGGCACGGTGGTGGAGTATGCAAAGCGCCGGGTGAAAGAGCATATTTTGCGCTTTACGCGGCTGTATGAGGATGTGAAGAGTAATGCGGTGGATGAGGGCTGGCTTCAGGACATTGAAGCCAAGGATAATATTTTCCCCAACATTGATTTCCGGATATACTGTTAGCATTAGCCGTTCTTGACTCAAGTTCCGAGTCAGTCAGCCGATACAAAAAGAGCACGTCAGAACTGGCAAATACCAATAAATATATGATTAAAAAAGCAATTTATTCACTTTTAATTCTTGTCTATTCAACTGTTTTTCTAACCGAAGCTCCGGCGCTGGCATTTCCTGTCCAAGCTATTTCCGCTCCGATCAGCGCCCAGTCAGCCATTCTGATCGATCCCAGCACTAACCGGGTTCTTTATTCCAAACGGCCTTATCGTGAACGGCCCGCGGCCAGTACCACCAAAGTGATGACCGCGCTGGTGGTGATCGAGCGGATGCCGCTTAACCGGGTGATTCGCGTGCCGAAAAGTGCTGAGTATATTCCGGCCAGTAAAGTTTATCTGCAGGTGGGAGAAAAATACTATGCTAAAGATCTTTTAAGAGCGCTTTTAATTGCTTCGGCCAATGATGCGGCTCACACATTGGCCATTGCCTGCGCGGGCTCGGAGGCGAGATTTGCCCAGCTCATGAACGCCAAGGCCCGACAAATCGGGGCGAGCCAAACTCATTTTGTCAACGCCAGCGGTCTTCCGCATCCTTCCGGTCAATACACCACGGCCTACGATCTTGCTTTGATCATGAAAATGGCGCGCAAAAATCGATTTATCAATACCACCATGGGACAAAAATACATCTCCGTCAAAGCCCTTACCGGGCGGAGAATTAATTTAAAAAATCATAACAAGATGCTTTGGAGAATGCCGCATAGAATCGAGGGGAAAACAGGCTTTACTCATAGCGCCTTGCATTGTTTTGTCGGCAATATCAAGGCGCCTCGGCGCGGGGATCTTTTGGTGGCCATCATGGGAAGTATGAGACCGTGGCATGACCTGACCGTTTTGTTGGGTCTCACGAGAGCGCTTGATCCGTTTCAGATGCAATTTAACCGTATCAATCTAACCAAAAAAGAAATAGCGGAAATTCAAAGGGCCTTGTGGCGCGCAGGCTTTCTCACCAGCTCCGTGGATGGAATTTTCGGATCAAGAACTCTAAAAGCGATCAAAGCCTTTCAAAAATTCCGCGGACTGGAGCCGGACGGTATTGTGGGCTCCAAAACGTGGTCCCGCTTGAAACCCTTTATGGCGCGCTGAGGAACGGCCTGCTCTCTCGGCTGTCGAGATTTTCATTGCGAGCTTCCCGCTAGCCCTTCATAATATTCACTCATGGCACTTATTGATAAACCCAAATTTATCCGATTTATTTCCGCCGCAACCAGCTTCCTCCTTATTTTTGCTTGTCTTCCATGTGACGTGAAGGCGCTTACCCCGGTTGAAATCGCAAAATCCCAATCCGATGTTCTCATGATCGCTGACTTTGAAACCGGCTTACTCAAGAATAGTTTGGATGGCGAAAGCGGCGCGTGGGACACGGATCCTGAGGATGACTCCGCATCCTGCGATGCCGCGATTGTCGAAATGGAAGGAGCGGAGCATTCCGCGCATGCGCTGAAGCTTGCTTATGATGTGGATTCCACAACCGAAGATCCGGCCCAGAATGGCTTCTGGACCAAGCTGCGGAATCTTGACGCGAGTGTTTATGACCATCTTGAATTTTACATCAAAGGCGATGCCCAGGCGGGCTTTGCGACCAAATTCCGGGTAGAAATCAAGAAATACAAGGATGAAAAGCGCATCGAAAAATTGAAAGGCAGTTACCTCATTCAGAATGTCACGCCGGAGTGGCAGAAGATAAGCATTCCTCTCAACAAGATGACGGGGATTCTCGATTTTGCCGATCCTGCGGTTTGGAAAGATCCGTCGGTGGGAAGAAAAAATCTGGATGAACTGGTGTTTGTGTTTGAGGGAAGGCGGGTGGATAAAAAGGTGGGCGTTGTCTACATAGATAATATTGCGTTTGTGCGGACTGGCAATCCCGGTCCCACAGCGGTGGATTTCCCGCCCCGTAGAAAGGGGGAAAAAACCCCGGTGCATCTTGAAGGCGTGGATTTTGCCAAATTTCTCATAGGCCGGTTGAAAGGATATCCCAAGCAAACGGTGGTTAAGAAAAAATTTCCGGAGGATGATAAGAAATTTTTAATGGAAGTGGCGCGCGACACCTGGCGTTTTTTTGATGAAATCGTGGATCAGGAGCATCAATTGCCGCTGGACACGATTCAGCTTGGCAAGGATCAGCCCGTGAGCCCGGAAGGTTTTGTGGGCGATTATACCAATGTCACCAATATCGGGCTCTATCTCATGTGCGTTGTTGCGGGGCATGAATTTGGATTCATCAGCCGGGAAGAGGCCGTGAAAAGGCTCAATGGCACGTTGTCGACACTCGAAACGCTTGAATATAACAAAAAAAGCGGATTTCTTTACAACTATTACGATACGACGACTGCGGAGCGCACCAGTTATTTTGTTTCTTATGTCGACAGCGGATGGCTGGCCGCAGGCCTTTATGTGGTAAGAGATGCGTTTCCGCAAGAGTTAAAAGAGCGGTGCGACCGTTTTTTAAACCGCGGCAGCTTTGCCTTTTTCTATGATGACGTCGATCAACAGATGTTTCACGGTTATTATGAGCATCTCGAGGTGCCCTCAGATTACCATTACGGCGCCTTTTACACCGAACCCCGTGCCATCAGCGCCATGGCCATTGGCAGGAAAGAAGTTCCGGCGGAGCATTGGTTCCGGATGACCCGAACCTTTCCTGAAAATTATTATTGGCAGGATCAGGAACCGAAGGATCGAGTTAAACGTAAAACGATGGGCGTGGAATATTACGGCGGATATTATGAATGGAAACACATGCGCTACGTTCCTTCCTGGGGAGGATCGCTATTCGAGGCGTTGATGCCCACCATGATTCTTGAGGAAAAGAAGCTGGCCCCGCATGGGCTGGGCGGCAATGATGCCACGCATGTGAAAGTGCATATCCGCTATGCCCTGGAAGAATTGAAATATCCGGTCTGGGGCATGAGCCCTTCCTCCAATCCCGAGGGCGGGTACTCCGAATACGGCGTCAAGCCGCTGGGCTGCAAAGGATACAAACCGGGTGTCGTGACGCCGCATGTGACCTTTCTTTCGCTCGAATTCGCGCCCAAGGAGGCAGTCGCCAACCTGCGTAAAATGGCGGAACTTTATAACATTTATGGGGAGTACGGATTTTACGATGCTGTGAAGCCGGAAGACGGTTTGGTGGCTTACAAATATCTCTGCCTTGACCAGGCCATGAGTTTTATCGCGTTATGCAATTATCTTAAAGACGGGGCTATCCGCAGGCATTTTAATGGCAATGAAATCGCGGAGGGCATCGTTCCCTTGCTAAAGTCGGAGCGATTTTTCAGACATCCGAAAAAGAAGCGCAAAACCGGTAAGGGGAAACAACAGAAGGTTTCATGATGGAAAATCTCAAAGTGGAAGACGAAAAAGGAATTTACCAGTTCCAGTCCTTTTCCTCCTTTCCCGTGGTTGCGGGATTCAGCGACAGGACTTTTAACATGCGGTTTCTTGAGGACCAGCTTCCGGGTTCAAATGATCGGGAGTCATTTTGCGAACTGCTTCAAATTCCGGCCGCGGATCTGGTATGCCCTGAGCAGATTCACAGCGGCAACATTATTCTGGTGAGCGAGGACATGAAGGGGCGCGGGGCGTTCTGCCGCGAAAACGCGGTGGCGCGCGCAGACGGCATGATTGCGAAAGAGAAGGGAATCCCTCTCGGTGTTCAGACCGCGGATTGCGCATCGGTCTTTTTTTATGACCCGAGACAGGCAACAGCCGGAATCGCCCATGTGGGCTGGCGCGGGCTTTATGCCGGCCTGCCCGGGAAGATGGTCGCCGCGTTTACGAATAATTTTATTTGCCGGCCCAAGGATCTCCATGTGGGACTAGGCCCCATGATCCGGAAATGCTGCTATGAGGTGGGGGAAGATGTTGCCTCATTTTTCGGGGGATTTGTTTCGACACGGAAAGGGCGTAATTATCTCGATCTTCCCCGCGCTATTACGGCGGATTTGGATGCTATGGGTGTTCCTAAAACCCATATCGAAGATTGCGGATTTTGCACCTCCTGCCATAACGAGCTTTTTTATTCCTACCGCCGGGAGGGCAGTCTCACGGGAAGAATGCTTTCCGTGATCATGCTCCGGTAACTTCCGAACACGCTTGCCCTTTAGTAAACTCCTTTGTTATAATGTCGCCTCATTTGCAGCGAAGGAGGAGTTTTATGCATGCCAATGATTTAAGAAAAGGGACGGTCATCCTATTTAACGGCGAAATTAGCATTGTCGAGGATTTTCGGCATCATACGCCCGGGAATAAAAGGGCTTTTGTGCAGGCCACACTCCGGAATGTTAAAAACGGCAAAATCATTCAGAACAAATTTGCCTCCGACGACGAAGTGGAGCCGGCGCCGCTTATTCCCAAGACAGTCCAGTTTCTATATAAGGATATGGAGGGATATCATTTCATGGATTTGGAGGATTATCACACTTTTACCGTGGATGATGGCACGGTGGGGGACGGGAAGCATTATCTTAAGGAGAATCTTGAGATAAAAATACGGTTTCATGATGAAAAGCCCATTTTGCTCGAATTGCCCAGCAGCATTGCCCTGAAGGTGATTGAATCGGCGCCGGGAGTGAGGGGGGATTCGGTTTCGAACACCATGAAGCCGGCCAAACTGGAAACCAATTACGATATTCAGGTGCCCCTTTTTATTAAGGAAGGCGACATGGTGAAGATTGACACGCGAACCGGCGAATACATCGGCCGCGCGTAGAACAAGCCATCCTGAGGCCGTTAGGCCGAAGGATTTGTGAACAGAAATCCTTCGCTCAGCGAGGCAGCCCTTCAACGCAGTAGCCCTTTAGGGTAGGGTCGCTCAGGATGACAGACTTGTATAAAAAGAAATCGGGCAATTAGCTCAGCACCTTGCTTTCATTATTAAAACAAACGGGAGCAAGGGCAGAGCTAATCCTCATTAGAAAAAGAAATCGGGCAATTAGCTCAGTTGGTTAGAGCGCTTCGTTCACATCGAAGAGGTCAGAGGTTCGAGCCCTCTATTGCCCACCATTTTATACTGTGTATTCAACAAGGTCAGCGGTGAAAAAAAAAACAGGTTCATGCTCCGCAAGTTGGATCGTACTAGCCCTTTTTTTTCTTACCGGCTGTACCACTTATCGCGTTGTTCAAATCGGCCCTGGTGTTACGGAAAATAACATCGTGAGTCCATTTTACGGCATGACCCGGAACAATGTTTTAATCCCGGAGTATGTGCTTGATGAGTATGGGAATTATCCCACCACCGAAGAAGAGGCCGAAAAACGCTTTCGGCTTCAAAGATTCAAGGTGGAGCCCCTCATCAAGGAAAAGTACGATTTGCCGCCCGCTTTTCCGAACCAAGTCCCCCAGTATTTCTTGGGATTGGGATTTGCGCTGGTCTCGCCCATTGCCCTTCCGATCCAGTGGCTGGGTGAAAGTTCATCTCCAACCCCAAAAAAGCGGTCCTTTTCCAAAATTGCCAGCGATTATTACTCCTCAAGCTTCAGCTCGGCCGTTTATGAGAAACCCCGTATCCGGGAGCGGATTGACTATTTTTATTGAACCCGCGACTTGAAGTTATAACTCATTTATTTCAAATGAGTTATACACTTGAAGAATGAAATTTTATCAGGTATATTTATAGCTATGAGGAAGAAACTCTCCTGCCAAGAGGTTGACCGGAGATACAAAAGGCTCCGGCAGGTATTCCGCAAAAAAATAAAACAGCACGGGTTTTGCCGGAAAAATCTGTTTGACCTGTTTGAAAGTCTCTCAGTCGGCATTTTTCAAGTGGACCTTGCCGGCCGGATTGTCTTCTTTAACCAGGAGGCCTCAAGAATCACCGGCTACAGCCGCGAGGACATTGTCCATCACCATTTCCGCAAACTTCTTTCCCTGGATGATCTTTCGGAAGGGTTTCGCCTTTTTTACCAGGCCGTGCAGGGAGATTATTCCAAGAGTATTCTTTTGAGAGTTCTTAAGAAAAGCCGTGCTTCCTCCATTGTTGAAATTTCTGCCGCTCCTTTTTACTTGGAGGGAAAACTTCAAGGGGGGCTCGCGTTTATGAAAGACGTTTCCGAAAGGAAGCGGCTTGAGGATGCCAACCGCAAACGGGTTGAAACATTTATCCGCTTCAGCAACGAACTGGACGCCTGGCAGGATCAAGTTCTGGCGCTTAAGAAAGAAGTGAACGATCTGCTTCTTCAGATCGGAAAACCCGGAAAATATTCCCTGAATGAAAAATAATGCAGGAGAAGGGACTTGAACCCCCACGGGTTTTCACCCACAAGACCCTGAATCTTGCGCGTCTGCCAGTTTCGCCACTCCTGCCCAAACTTCCATAAATCGAGGATGAATTCTATCATATTTTGCGAAAATTAGAAAAATAAAATAGCGTCTGCTTTGATTCAATGTTAAAATCATTCAGTTGTTTTTCTCGAGGATTTCATGAAAAAAATCGTATTGATTGTGGAAGATGATGAGGATTTTCAGGCCCTGTATAAAGACATCCTCATGTCCGAATTGGATGTCGAAATCCTCCAGGCATTTAACGGGGAGGAAGGGCTAAAAATTATCGACCGGAAGAAGCCCGATCTCATCATTCTTGATATGCTTATGCCGGTCATGGATGGAGAGACATTTTTTAAGACGCTCCGCCTTGAACGCAAAATTCAGGATATTCCTGTGGTCATTGCCAGCGTGAATGACCAAGCCGGCCAGTCGCTGGCCAAGCTCAACAATATCCGTGCAGTCTTTAAAAAACCCTTTGCCTACCATCAATTTCTCGCCACGGTAAAGCAAATCCTCGGTTTTTAACCGCCCTGTCTTTAAAGTTCCTGCGGTTGCAGTCCTGCAGGCCGTGTGTTAAAATGACTCCAGTTCTTTAATATCTCATGGCAGAACAGAAAGTTACGACAAACCGGCAAGCCCGGTTCAATTATCAAGTCTTTGACAAGTTTGAAGCCGGTATCTGCCTCAATGGTTCGGAAGTGAAGTCCATCCGGGAGGGAAGCATATCCCTCCAGGATAGTTTTGTCCGGTTCGATAACGGCGAGGCGTATGTTTCTAACATGCACATAAAGCCGTACGCTTACAGCCGTAGTTCTCCGGATCCGACTCGGATGAGGAAATTGCTTCTGAACCGCGCGGAAATAGACAAACTTTCCAGCCGGGTTACGAAAAAAGGGTTTACCTGCATTCCCCTTTCGCTTTATTTCAACAAGCGGGGGAGAATCAAGCTTGAAATAGCTCTTTGTCAAAGTAAAAAGCTCCATGACAAGCGTGACACTCTGAAAAAGCGCGATGATTTAAGGGAAATGGATCGCGCCATGAAACGCCGCAACAAACCCAAACAATAGGAAGCCCTAAGGCTTTTGAAAAGCAAAGCCTTAGGGCTGCCCTAAAAAGCAGTCGCTGGGGGCGAATAGATTCGACAGGGCAGAATGCTTCGGTGAGGAGCAGGCAGAGGTTGCAAGGCGGCCTCTTAAAAAACCTTGCACAATGATAAGTGCCGATAACATCGCACTTGACAGAGTGATGGACGGGGTTATTACTCCGGACTTCGCGCCTGTCGCACTCGCTGCTTAATCTCAGCGACATCTTCTTGGTTAGCGCCTGCGGGGCCTTGAAGGTGACGATTAGCGGGCTGGCTCTACGGTTTTCCTCTCCGTCCGTTGAGTAAGATTTAGAAGAGGCCGCTTCGGTTCATCCTTTTCATGGGAGGGGCCGAAGTCAGATTAAAACATGAAATAAGCCTGTAGCGCCTTCCGCTAGATTTTCCTTGGACGAGGGTGCAATTCCCTCCGCCTCCACCATTTTTAGCAACCCCCGGGATTCACTCCCGGGGGTTTTTTATTGGCGGCGAGTGTATTGCCTCATGTCCCTTTACCCGTTATAATGGCGTGTTCATAGGATATCCATGGACCATATCACGATATTTGCAGTTCCCATTCCCTTCTGGATTTATGTGGCTGTCTGCTTTTTTTTGTGGGTTGCCATCCTTCTTGCCGCAAAAAAACTGTTTTTCCGCTGGCTTACAGCCTTGGCTGAAAAAACTCCGGGCAAAGCGGATAACATTTTAATATCCTCCCTTGATTTTCCGTTGACGCTTCTTATTTTTGCCGGCGGGGTGGGTGCGTGTCAAAACATGATACCGGCTGACACCCTGCCGGGCATCAAGGCCCTAAGCCGGGGCGTGTTTAAAGCCGCCGCTGTCTGGGCCATGGTTCTTTTTCTGGACAGGATTGTCCGCGAGGTGATGAAGGAATACGGCCAGCGGGTTGACATTCTGAAATCATCCGGCGGTTTGTTTCAGGGCGTTATCCGGTTTTCGATTTTAGGCGTGGGCGTTCTTATCTTGCTTGAGACCTTCGGCGTTTCCATCACGCCTCTTTGGGCCTCGCTTGGGATAGGTTCTCTCGGCATTGCTCTGGGTCTGCAGCCTACGCTTGAAAATTTTTTTTCCGGAATACAGATTGTGACCGATGGCATGATCCAACTGGGCCAGTTCATCCGTCTGGATTCGGGTGAAGAAGGATACGTAGAAAAAATTGGATGGCGCTCGACCTGGATCAAGCTTCCTCCTAATAATATGCTTATTGTTTCCAATAAAACGCTCGCCAATTCCAAGGTCCTGAATTACGATTATCCCAGCCGCGAAGTTGTGATTTCCATGAAAGTCGGGGCGGGTTACGACTCAAATCTTGCACGTGTTGAGAAAATCACGCAGGAAGTGGCGGAGGCAACTTTAAAGAATGTGCCCGGAGGCGTGGCGGAGTTCAAACCCTTGCTTAGGTATGAAGAGTTTGGCGATTCCGCAATTTATTTCACCATCACGATGCGGGCCAAGGCATACTCGGATCAGGGATTGATCAAGCATGAGTTTATCAAGCGGCTGCATGAACGCTATCAAAAAGAAGGGATTGTCATTCCTTATCCGGTCAGGACGATCGATTTGAAGCCGGAATTGGCACAATCTTTTAAAAATTCACCGAGAGGATAAGGGATGAACCGCAAAACCGATCAAGCCGAAACGGTCATTGAACGGTATATCCATGAGTTTCTAGAGAATAACAAAGCCGCCCGCCTTATTGAAGGCGATCTAAAAAAAGCCGGCATAGGCCTCAGGCCCCTGGTCGACCATATAACGGTCAGGACCTTGGATGTGAATCGCCGGGCTGGGGAATTTATCAAACTGGGATTCCGGTGGGACAAGGCCATGGGGAAAAAGGGAATCATCGAGTATGAGGACTGGTGGGCCAAGGTGTACCGGAGGCCGGGACTTCCTGCCATTTTTATTGACCAGGCCTTTGCCGGAAAAAAGGGCACGACCAGCATTATTCCTCCCTGGGTGCGCAGGTTTTCTGACCAAGTCCTTCATCATATCGCCCTTCTTGTTGACGACATCGAGCACGCTGTGGCTCTTTTGAAAAAAAAAGGAGTTCCGTTTGCAGGTAGCATTGTGGGCGAGCGGGGAAGCGATCTCCGCCAGGTGTTCACGGCCGCGGATACAAAAAACGGCCATCCTTTCACCGTTCTTGAAATCATTGAAAGGCACCGCGGCTATACCGGCTTTCAGCCGCCCCAGGCGGATTCGCTCATGAAGGCCTCGACCCTAACCGCCAGGAAATAACCCTCCGATGTATGATTGAAGCCCGTTTGCTCCGTTCTTCCCGCGAGGAATCCCGGCCTCTTATTGAGGAGGGAAGCCAAGAGAATCTTGAAAAATATTTGCGAGATGCCTCCAACTCCCGTGGAAAAGCTGAAAAAATTTACTTTCCAAAAAATACGGCCGGAATTTCTGTCCTACTCGAGGAAGCAAATAAGAAGTGCATTTCCGTGACCATTGCGGGAGCCGGCACGGGTTTAACAGGCGCGCGAGTTCCGAATGGCGGGGTCATGATTTCTACGGAACGAATGAACTGCATGAAACCGGTTGAATGGAATGAGAGGCAGCAAAAAGGCCGCGTGATGGTGGAACCCGGCGTGGTACTCAAGGACTTTGAGGAATTTCTGGAAAAGCAGGGGCTTTTTTATCCGCCCGATCCTACGGGGATTTTTGCTTCCCTGGGCGGCACGGTGGCCACCAATGCCTCGGGCGCCAGGTCCTTCAAATACGGGCCCACGCGGCGCTATGTGAGCCGCCTTGAAATTGTTTTGGCGAGCGGCGAACTTTTGGACATCGGACGCGGACAGCATAAGGCGGAGGATGGATATTTTGAGATTTCGTTCAGCGGCGGGCGGAGGGTGAAATTTCAAATCCCCGGGTACCAGATGCCGGCCGTCAAGAATGCGGCTGGCTATTACACCGCTCCTGGCATGGATTTGATTGATTTATTCATTGGCCAGGAGGGAACGCTGGGTGTGGTGAGCAAGATAGAACTTGAAGTTTTCAAGGCGCCGGTGGCGGTGGTGGGTGGCGTTCTGTTTTTTAGCACGGAAATGGAAGGTTATCATTTCATGGTCCAGGCGAGGCATTCGTCGCGCTCCGGCCATGACACGATAAGGATGAATCCTCGTCTGCTTGAATTTTTTGACCGCCATGCCCTGACTTTTCTCTCACGGCTTTATCCAGAAATTCCGAAACAAGGGCGCGCTGCGATTTTTTTCGAGCAGGAATGCGCGGCAGAGGAGGAAGCCTCGATTGTGGAGGAATGGAGAAACCAGCTTAAAAAATCAACCGCGCTTTGGTGCGATGCCTGGATTTCTGCGGATCCAGCGGAAAAACAACATTTCCGGAAATTCAGGCAGGACCTGCCGTTCCTGGTGAGAGACGAAATTCGGGAAAAGAGGTACCGCAAGATCGGGACGGATATGGCAGTCCCTGATGGGGCCGGGGAAATGATGCTGGCATTTTATCTTGAGAAGCTTGGGGAGTCCGGAATGGCGTATCTCATGTTCGGCCATTTGGGCGATAATCATTTGCACGCCAATCTTTTTCCAAAAACCGATGAAGAATTTTCACGCGCCAAGGCAATCTACGAAGAACTGGTCAAAAGGGCGCTTGAGCTTGGCGGCACGGTGTCGGCGGAGCATGGAATCGGAAAGCTCAAAGTGCCTTATCTTGAATGGATGGTCGGCCGGGAAGGCATATGCCAAATGGCGCGTGTCAAGCGCGCGCTGGATCCCAATGGCATTTTGAATCCGGGCAATATCATTTCCGAAGAAATATGGAAGGAAAATACGGGTAGCGTTTAAAAATCGCGCCGTGTTGATTGACAAATCGCGGTTAGTGAAATACAATCGCGGCCTGAATAATTCGCGTTACTCAAGTTGGAATGAGAACGGGTTATTCACGAGCCCAGATATGCGGGCGAATAGCTCAGCACCTTGCTTTTATTGAATGGCTGAGGAGGGCAAGTGCAGAGCTATTCGCTTGAAAATCGTTCGGGCGAATAGCTCAGCTGGTTAGAGCGCTTCCTTTACACGGAAGAGGTCTGAGGTTCGAACCCTCATTCGCCCATTGTAGTTTTCCCACATGGGGGCGTAGCTCAATTGGTTAGAGCTCTGGACTGTCGATCCAGAGGTTGCGGGTTCGAGCCCCGTCGCTCCCGTACTTTTTCGCGTTAGCGCGGAAACGTGCAAACTAGAAATCCTTTAGTAACTTCCCAATATTTTTCTCCTCAATATCATTTCATGCCTTGCTATTATTTTGTGTAACCTATTTTATAAAAATAGGTTATAGCAACTTTATTCGCCTGTTATTTTACTATCTTTCCTATTGACTGTTACGGTAACATTGTGTAAACTTATTATTAACTTTAAAAGAACTTTAAAAAACATACACTAAAATAAGTCTCCGAATGTGTTATGCTTGTTAAACAGCGAAAAGTAGCAAGGAATAAATGGCATAAGAGGACTCTCACTAAATCGTATTTTTACTACAATGATGAACCATAAGACGCGGCTTAAAACCATTGCCCTTTTGACCTGTGTGTTTTTTACGGCCACAGATATTTTGAAGGCAGAATTGTCGCTGCCCGATCTTGCATCGTCGTCTGATCATGCCCATCAAATTTCCGCAAATGCTTTGCCCGTGTCCTCCGTAGAAATTCCGAGGGATTTGGGAGATCTTGCAAAATCTTATCAGGGAACGAGCGAACAAATGGTCGTGATTATTCAGGACGCGCACGCCAATTATGAGGCGCAGAAAAATATTGCTTCCATTCTCACCCACCTTGCGGATAACAACGGATTGCGCACCGTGAATGTGGAGGGCGCGCAGGGATACCTTTACCATTCGTTTCTTTCCGCTTATCCCAGCCGGGAAGCGAGGCACGCCATGGCCGATTATTTCATGAAAGAAGCAAAACTCACGGGGCCCGAATATGCGGCCATTGTGGACCGGCCTGCGCTCAAGCTTTTTGGTGTGGAAGAAGAAAGCCTTTACCAGGAAAACCGCAGGGTGTTTCTTGAGGCGCTTGATTACAAAGGCCAGGATGAGGTGATTCTTGCCGGAATCCGGAAGCTCCTTGAAAGGATTGCCAAAAAAGTTTTTTCCAAGGACCTTTTTGAGCTTGTCAAGCGCGGTGAAGATTTTAAGCGTGAAAACAAAAACCTGATTGCCTTTATCGATTTTTTGAATCAATTTGCGGGAAGATGCGGAGTCGACCTCGCAAAATACGGACAAATCACTCAATTCCTGAAGTTGAACGAACTTCATGGCAGTATGAACGAAATCGAGGCGGAAAAGGAGGCTGGTCAGCTCACCCAAGTGCTGGGGATGACTGCAGACGTCAAAAAAGAGCCTGACGCATCCCAGAACCGCTTTGCTTCGCTCGTGCTTGAGGCCATCCGGCGCAAAGTGGACCTTTCGCCCTATCCGCAGGCGAAAATTCTCAGCCAGTCTTTTGAAATTCAAAAGACGATCGATGTCCGGCTCTTTGACGAAGTCCAGAAGCTGAATGGCGAGATCCGCCAGAAACTTTTTCAGAACGAGGATGAGAAAGCACTCGAGCGCCTTTTTACAATCGTGGAAATCTACGAAAAGATATTCGATTTTTCACTCACTCGCGAGGACGCTGATTTCTTTTTTGCCAACCGCAAGGACTTTCAGATCGCCAATTTCAAGAATGCCTTTTCCCGTTTTGCGGAAGCGCTGGACTGGAATGGCGGATTTCCGGAGGAAGCGGGGCAAATTGACAAAGACCTGGTGCGGATCGAGAAGTTTTACGAGCTTGCGCTCAAGCGAGACAAGGTGCTGGTTGAGAAAACATTGGCGGAGCTTCAGCAGGGCCGGGAAAAAGTGATAGCCCTGATTGCAGGAGGTTTTCACACCGCGGGATTTCAGCGCGTGCTTGAAAGCAAGGGCATTTCCCACATCACGGTCCGGCCTGCCATCACCGAGATCAAAGACCCCAAAGAACAAAACCGGCTTTACGAGCAATCCGTTCGTCAGGAGCCGGAAGCTTTCGCGCAGCTTTTGGTCAAGAATTACACACGTCAAAAAGGTTCACGGATCAATGACCCCCGTTATCAGCTTTCAGCGCATAAACTGCTTTTTTCGACCGTGGAAATTTCCGGCCTTCTCAAAAAAGCCGGCCAGCAGGGACTTGAGAAAAATCTGGAAACATTGATTCTTGAAAACCCTCAAATGGGCGCCAATGTAACGATGGCTTTAATTACGGCGCTCATGGATATCAAATATTTGCGGGAGGCTTTTAGCGTGCAGGGCCGGCTCGATTCACTTCTTTCTGTTTCAGAAAAACTGGAAGCGCTTCTTCCTGCTCAGGATGATATTGAATTTCGTCGTGCGGTTTACAGTACTCTTCTCTCGGATCAAACGGAAGTGTATCAATCGAGGACGGACAAGGAAGGGCTTAAAATTTTCGGTGCGGATGGTTTGGTCGTAACGCTTGAACCGCCGCGCCAGCAAACCAGCTTTTCACCGCGCGAGTACAGCCCGGCAGTGGCGGATGAAATCAGGCGCGGCGCTGTGACGGCCGTGGTAGACGGTTTCCGTATTGTGATTAAAACCGCGCGGGACAAAATTGAAAGAGATCTTGAAAGACTCAAGGCGGGTCCGCAGCTGGTCCGCGCTGCTTCGCTTGGGAAAAAACGCGAGAGCGAAGAAGAAAAAGCCATGGATGCGCTTCAGAAAAGGGTGGGCGGCCGTGTGGAAAAAATCACTCAGGCGCTTCAGGTGCCTTCCGTGGATTTGGCGAAAGTGAGAACATCCATCTCAAGACTCCGGACGGACCTTGAAAAATCCGCGGCAGCTATTTACGCGGCATCGGGCGAGTTCAAAACCATCTCACAATCCAAGTATTCGGCTGCATTACGGGAAATGGACGCCGCGATTCTTCAGACAGAACTGGCGCTTCTTGCCAAACGCATGGCCGCATCGCGGGATGAAATGATGGCGTTGGATATTGATTCGCCGGACTATGACCAGAACTATAAGCCTGTGGCGCGGCGTATGAATCAGGTGTGGAACGACTATGACGATCTCGTGACGGATGGAATTGGAAAAATTCCAGTTTTGATCAAGGAAAAGCAAGGTTTTGTGCGCGGGGACGCAGCCTTCTATCGTGAAAGAAAAGCCAAATTGGAGGCCTTTGCCGCGGAACATCCGCGTAAATATTTGACGAACACCCTGATGGGTTTTAATAAATACCGGGATGCCCTGAAAAAGATGGAAGGTGCCAGAACAGCCCTTGAATCCGAAAGAGCCCGGTTCGCGCCTCTTCCGGGGCATTCCTTCGCTGATATCAAAAGTTTGACGGAGAGCATCCTTGCCATGGTTGAAGCGTATGAGGATGCCAAGCTTGCCCGCGGCGTTTTTTCTGATCCGTTGGCTCAGCAATCCGCAGGCCGGTTGTGGAGTGAGCGTGCGGCTTCTTCAACGGCGCTTGCGGACTGGGCAGGCCAGCTTTCAAATACCCAGACCCTTCAAAAGATGCTTGAGGATATGGCTTTTGTGGAGGATGCTCTTGAAAATCGGGAGTTTATTCCTTCAGGAGAAAATTTTAACATCCTTAACGGCCATCTGAAATCAGCCAAGGCCATCCTGGCTTCCTTTTTGACTCAGTTACCGCAAATCCAGGGAGAATTCTCCGGGCTTCTTCAAAGTCTGGTGCCGGCCGCTGAAACGGTCAGAAAAAATCTTCGCCATACCTATAATCAAAAAGTTGAGGCTTATCAAAGCGCTGTGGCTGCGGAGGCCCGGCGCGAAGACGAAAAGAAACGGACCACCATGGATCGGAATAGCCGGATTCAGGAAATTCGCCGGGAACTCGAAGCTATTCAAACCACACTCACCACAACACCTCTTGCCCGCACAGAGGACGAGATTCAGAGCGATTTAGGCCAGATGCAGAGCCTGCTTGCAACTCTGGATGCGCAAAGAGCAAAAACTAGAGAGGTTCTTGGGCCTAAAAATCCTCCTGCTGTTTTAAAGGAAGCGGAGTGGGTGGCTATTCTGCCCGCAGGCGATGCGGAGCGCCGGGATTTGACGGCATTGCAGGCGCAGGAAAGACAGACGATTGCCATGGAAACTATCACCCGCGCTATCGATGAAATTTCACTTAGCGCCGATCAGCGTACTATTGATGTGATGTCCGAAGGCGCTTCATGGGTTGTGCTTCGCCCGCGCGCAGGTTCTCCGGGGCATGGCTCGGTGGTTAAAATCGCAAAAGATTCTCTGGCGGATAAAGGAGAAGGCTTCAGGATCGGCAATCAGGAACTGGGTTCTTCGACAAGAGCTGTCACGCGGGGGCTCAAAGATGAAGGCCCGGCCGTGGGCTTGAAAAATGTTCCCGACCAGGCGAAACAGGCCTGGGGCATTGATTCAGGCGCGCGGGTGATTGTCCAGCAGGCTGCAGTCAAAACTCTTCCCGAACTTCTTCAGGACCTAGGGTCTCCCCAGACCCATCTTTCCGATGAGGCCAGAAATAAACTCACCCGAGAGCTTCTTGCGCAGTGGGTGGAAGCGAATCTCGCGGAATGGCCTCATGCCGTGGATTTGGATGCCAAATTTGAAAACTCCGGCGTGTTCCGTGACGAAACCGGAGCGCTTCGCGTGCTCAATTATGATCACAATGATCTCAAGGGATTGACCGTAGCGGGAAAACTCACCGAGCAGGAATTTAGGTCATTTGTCCGTCATTTCTGGTTTCGACAAATCTACAAGTTCCGGACGCTCGGATTGAATCCTGCGGTAGAGCAGATTTTCAACGATGTGGTGAAGGGGAAAGGGATATTTAAAAATTTCTTTGCTCAGGGAAATCAAGCGAACCGGGAACTTCTGTACCAGGCTTATGATGAAAACCGTCTCTACGCGGCGCAATACGCTGAGGTATCCGGCCAATTGGCTGTGCGGAAAAAAGAAGCCGAAACCCTTGCGGCCAAATACAAGGCAGAGGCGGCTCAAGGCAAGCGCTTTGCCCGGACGGTGCAAAGAAAACAAATTTTTGATTTAACTCCGCAAGAGCAAGCTGAATGGGACAATTTGAATGCGGAGATTAAAGATCTTTCCCGGCGTGTCCGGGAACTTGCCGCGGCCCGGAATCTCGCGCTCAGTCACATCCGTTATCTTCTCGCTGAAAATCAAATGCAGCAGGATTTTGAAAAGCAGATTCGCGCTCTAAGAAGAAATTTGCGCCCGGAAGGCCGGATGGGGCTGGAAGATTTTACCAACTTGCTGGCCAGGGAAGTGAGAGCCAAGCGTGAGGTCCTTCAGCTTATGGCCAAATTAAGAATCCCGCAGGCATTGAACCGTCAGAATTTGGAGGAAATGGACGAGGCCTTGAAAATTCTTACGGGTCTTCCAGCTTCGATTCAAAATGTGAACCGCGCTTTGCATCCCCTGAGAAATCTTGTCTCTGATCTGCGGAGGGATTTTGATTCGCGTTTTGCCGTTTTCCTGGCGGATTCTGTTCCCCAGCAATTGAAGAGGGCTCAAGCCGCCGAGGCACGTGCGGCAACCTGGATGCAGTTCGATGAAATATTAAACTCTGTTATTAAAACGAATCAGCAGGCTTCTGATTTATATAATCGCGCCAAAGCGCGCGGCGACCAAGAGGATGTGAATGACGCGTTTCGGCATTTAAGAAGTTTGCAGGAATTTGCCGTGGCTATTCTGCCCCAGGTTCAGCAGGCTTTTGACGGGGAACTCAAGAAGATTTGGCAGGCCGCGGAAGAGGCCTCAACCTGGGAGGAAACCCTGGCAGTAATCAGGCGTACGGAAATTTTTGCCCTCACCCTGCAGAATCTTAACAAACATTATCCCGGCAGGCCGGATGCTTTGAACGCCGTGTTTGCCGAACTCGGTTTGGCCAGGAATGCGCTGAATATCAAAGGGCTTCTTTTCAACGTCAGAAACACCATCAAGCAGGCTGCGGCTCAGGAGCCTCTGCAAATTCCTAAGGATGCCAAAGCGAGGATTGAGGAATTAAGAAAACCTATCCGGCAATTCCACGACAGTGTCAGGAACAACGCCGCTATGCCAGAAAGCGCAAAGCGGATAGCCGCAGCTCTGAAAGATGGTTATAACGGTGCGGCTATTGAGCTTCGCCTCTTGGGCATCCGGGTTGCGATTTCAAAAATCAAAGACATTGATCTGAACACTTCTGCCGCGCAAACGGGCGCGCGCTACCGGAATATGCTGCGGGCTATTGAGGAATTGGTCCAGCTGGAAGATCGCGCAAGAAAAGAGGTGTCCGGTGAGAGCAATCTTTTGATTCAGGTCCAGCAGTTACTCAAGGAACTTATCCAAAAATTATTCGACCAGGTTACAGTCCGGCCCGCTCTTGCGGTTGCGCCGGTTCAATCCGCCGGGCAAGCTGAGCCGGTTATCATGACCACGCTGGAGATGGCGGAAAGGATTGCGGAGGCGCTGAACGGGCTGGCCCAGAGAATGCAATCCGCGGAAGTCACTGCGCTCAAGCAAACCGTGGATGCGAAGCTTGCCCAGCTTCGCGAGGAACGTGCCCGGGTCGAACAGGAAATAGCCGGCTTAAAGGCAGATTTGGATAATCCCAATGTCGATCCGGCCGGTATAGGAGCGCTTGAGGCGCGTTACCAACAGCTGGAAACTCAATTCGGCCAGCATCCCTGGTTCAAAGACAGCATCGCGGAGCTGAAAACACCTCTCGAATTACGCCTGGAAATTGCCGCAGTCGCACAAGCCGTGGCCGGTCCGCTTGAGTTGAGTGCCATGCAGGCTGAATTTTCCAAGCTGGAGGGACTCAAGACTCGTGCCGCGAATTATTTGGGTCTTGCTGAAGCGGTGAGAGTGCTAGCCAAAGACCTTAAGCGGCGGATCGATCAGACCATTTATGATGCCATCCTGCTGGATTGGAATAATCTTGAGCAGGAAACAAAATCCAATCTTTCAGCCCTGGAGGCAGCCTCCGTGAAACCGCCGTCCGCGGGAAGAACAGTGGAAATCACCGGCGCATTAACCAGGCTGGATGCCCATATTCAAAGAATCGGAGAGTTAAAAACCCAGACAGATGCTTTAAAAGCAAGCGCAGACACGGACTTTGGAGAAGTGCTCTCGCTTTTTAACCGCACCAGGGCCCTGGAAACGGAATCACGCGTGGCGAAGCATACGGCCGAGCTCTCTTTTAAATTTGATCAGACGCAAGATTTAGCGCCGCTTGCGGCCTGGGCCAATCAATTGAATCTGGACGACATGCTGCCGGACATGAAAACCAAAACCCTTCGGGTAAGAGAGATCCTAGAGCTAAGACGTTACAATCAGGAGCTTGGCTCAATTGAGGATGAATGGAAGGGAATCCTGGCTCCCGTCCAAAAGGGTGTGAAGCCGGGCAAGCTGTTGGTTACCGCGGAACAGCGGGCCGGGCTGCTGGGGCTTGTGGACGGGCTTACGAAGGAAGGACTTGAAGCCCAGAATCTGAGAATTAACGGTGATGCGAAGACAGCCGGATTGGCGCAAAAATTCCGGGAATTCGGAAGGCCCGGCCGTCTTTTGCCGGATGACAATTACGAAAAAACCCGCAACCGTCTTGACTGGATTCAGGCGGTGAATAATTTCCAACGAAGGGCATTCAAAATCAATGCGGCCATCAAAACCGCTTCCGATTTTAAGGCGCTTGACCAGATTGGGGAGGAAGTAAAGCAATTAAAAGTAAAAGAACCGGCTGAACCCACCGATAGGCAGAAACGCTTTTTGGATTCGGTTCGGAAAGGCTATGTGGCCGCGCTTCAGGCCGCCATAGACCGTCGAAACGAAGCATTGCAAAATACAGAGTTCGGCATTCGCACCCGGCTCCACGAGATGATGTCTGATCCGGTCATGATAAATTTTCGCCAAGCCATTTTGAACGGACAAGATTTCGATTTTGGTTCTGAGGCCAGGGCCTTCCACAAGCAAAGTTTTCAGGCAGTGCAAAGCCTGGTAAGTGCCGGTGAAAAATTTCCCGTTCTTATAACGCCGGGCGGCCAAGCGGGCACGCCTTCGGCCCAATTCCGGGGCGATGTGGCCTTGTGGGCAAGGTTCCGTCTGGAGTTTATGCAGGCACGCTGGCAAGGAATGATTCAGTCCATTGTGACATCCAAAGCCACGCGCACGATAAAAGACAAAGAGCTCGGGGAAATGAATCAGAATCTGGAGGCTGTTCATAACTTTATCCGCCAGTATCCGGGTACGGAATTGCTAGAAGCCGCTTCACTCGGAGCCAAACAGGGCAATCAAGGTCTAGGAATTCGTCCGGATGCTGACATTGTGGATAGCATGAGAGCTGCCCTGTCGCAGGCAAGTGTGCAAATCGATCAAACCGAGCAGGTGGCCGCCCAAGCTTTGACGAATAGGATCGTAGGATATGCGCGTATTTCTGCAAGGCCGCATCAGAATGGCGTGGATTATGTGAAACTTTTGTCGGAAGCGGTGCACGACCGGAGTGAAAATCTCGCTCAACTGCGCGGTCTTGAAATCCAGCGGGCAAAAAGCAAGGTGAACGCCTTGGAATTTCTGGAGCAGGCCATTCGCAATATTTTTATCCGTCTTGAAAAACGCACCGCCTTGCCCGACGATCCCCGCAGAGATTATCAGGCGATTTATCAAGTTGTGCAAACCGTTGCCACCGGGTTGATGCAGGAAACCAACCGTTCTCCGCTTTTGGATGAGACTTTGAGTATTTCTGAAAAAGTGATTTTGAATGCCATTCAGAAAATGAGTGCAAGAATTGAAGCTAATCTTAATCAAATTGAGGAGCAGGGCGCAGAACTTACTCCGGAGGCGAGCGCTGAAATAGAGAGATTGGTGACGGAATATTCCGGCGCTTTGAGAGCCATGTCTGAAACCACCCGGCAGACTCCAACATTCACAGAAACCGAACAGCAGCTTACCCGGATTACCGGGATTGTACGTCCGGCCCCCACGGAACCGTTTTTCCAAAGATTGTCCCGCAGATTGTCCCGAATTCCGCCGCCTACTTGGAGACAGTTTGCTATGGCAGGGGTTTTGGGTGTCGCAGCGGTTGCAGTCGTTCGTGTGGTCGTGTGGTTCAATAGCGCGGAACCGCATCCGGGAGCAATGCCCCCCGGCGAACCACCCGCGGCGGTTGCTCCGGAAGAGGAAAAAAACGAAGAACCCAAAGCCCCGGTCGCAGAACCGGCCAAGCCTGCCGAAGAAGCCAAACCGGCAGAGGAGAAAAAAGCCCCGGAAGCGGAAGTCCCTGAAATCAGGGAATTTGAAAAAGAACTCCGGCGCGCTATGGAAGAGACCGAGAAAGCCATTGTCCGCGGCCAAAGAAGCGTGGATGAAATCGAGCTGGCGCGCAGAGTGGATGAAGTCATGGGCCAGGTAAATCCCGACCGGGTGATGTGGCATTTTGGCCGCGCCCAGGAGCAGGTGAAAAAATTCGAAGAGGAAATCGCAAAACTTAAGCTGGCGGATCCCAAGGATGAGGCGGCAAAAAAGAAGCGCGCCGAACTGGAAGAGCGTTTGGATCTTTTGAAGCGCTTCAACCGCAGGATAGAAGACTTGAATAAAAAGATTGAGACAGAACGCGCCGTGCGGCCCGTGGCGGAAAGAGCCCAGGCCGAAGCGGACGCCAAATCGCGTTTTGATGCTGAGAACGCGGGCTGGCGCGCGGCGGTGAGAAGGAAAATTGCGCTGGAAGAAGAGATGGGAGAATTGCAAAAGCGTATCGGGGAACTGAATGCCCGGGAAAAAGAGCTTGTGGCCGAAGCAGACAAGCATAAAGACGCGGCTTTAGCCGGGGACGCTGCCGCCAAAACCGAGCGGGAAGAATTTCTGGCCCAGGCCCAGACGGTAAAAAGAGTGGCGGATGGGCTGAAAGCTGAAAATCAGGCGCTGGCGCTCGAACTGGCCGGGGCGGACCGCCCATTGATTTTAAAGAAGCGCTTTGAAGATGCCGGCCGCAAGGCAGATGCGGATGAAGGCTTTAAAAAGATGCCGGCAGGGGTCGAGAAGGACAGCAAGCGCCGCGAGCTGATGGATGCTGAAATGGACCGCCTGCAGGTGGCGGAATGGGAGAACACTATTAAAAGCAAACCGGGTACGCCGGAGGCTGACAAGGCCGTACAGGAGCTTCTGGAGCACACGCGGCTCAGGGATGCCAAGGCGGCCCGGGCCGGAGAATTGAATGCCGCGGCGGCGGCCGAGAGGAAAAGAATACGGGAGGAATTCGAGAAGGGAAAAAAATCGGGAATTTTCGAGGAAGACGATTACCCCTATTTCCAGCGGGATCAGTGGTTGAAATTCCGGCTGGGGCTGGTCAAGGCCGATGCGAAACTGGACGCCGGGGAACGGCTCAGACAGACGGAAGACCTTGAAAAGCAGATTGAGTCCAGTCAGGGAGCCTGGCAAAGGGCTCAAATCCGCAGGCTGGTTGAGAAAAAAATGGAGGAACTCCGGGCCCAGGGCAAAATCAAGGACAAGGTGGACGATTTTCTTACGCAGAAGAAGCTCGAACTGGAGCAGAATCTGGCGCTTCTCAAAAAGATTCTACAAGAATTGAAGACGACGGTGCTTAAAGATGCGCAGCACCGGAAACAGATCGAAGGTCAGGTGAAACAGCTTGAATCTGAAATTTCCAAGAAGGAAAAAGATTTTGAGGAGGTAAAGGATAAACTGGAATTTGCGGCTGAGGTGGAAAAGATCAAAGGCCAGCCGGATTTCAACCTCAAATATCACGAATTGCGCAAGACGTGGCTTGGAAAACAGATTGAGAAAGCCAAGGCGGCCAAGAATGACGTCCGCCAGAAACAAACAGCGGCCGAGCTCAAGAGAGTGAATGTCGAATTGGAACGGCTGAAAAAAGCGCGTACGTATCAGGAGGAAATAAAAACCATTCATGAAGAGTATAAGAAAGCCATAGAGGCTGCCAAAACTCCCGAGGAAAAAGCCCTTCTTCGCTCGGAGCGCGACCTCCTTCTGCGCCAGGCCGCTCTTCGCCGGGACCTTGAACTTGCGTCAGAGAAGGCCAAGATTGATCCCGCGGCTTTGCCCGAGGTGGAGCGCCTGCAGTCGGAACTTAATTTGATTGACATCAAGAGGAACTGGAACCGGCGCTGGTTTGAACAGGAATCCGAATTCAATGAAGATCCAGCCAATGACGCCGGCAAGGCGCAGGATAATATCCGGAAACTTTCCGACGAGCTGGAGGATCTTAACTGGAGGATTACGGATCCCGCCCAAAAGCCGGAGATGCAGAAAAATCTCAAGGCTAGAATTCAGAAATTGGAGGAGTTTATCGCGGCAAAACATATTGCGCCGGATTCAGACATGGGGAAGAGACTCGAAGCGGAGCTGGCGAAGCTGAGAGGATGGCTTGATAACCTTGATAAAAGAAAAATGGCGGCGGACGAAAAAGCGAAAAAACAAAAAGAGCTTACGGCGAAGCTTAAAGAATTATGGAGACAGCTTGCCGAAATCCAGACCCGAAGGCAGGAGCTTTGGCAAAAGGAGCAGGAACAGCGCTTTCAGGATATTCTCGATGCCTGGGCCGCCAAAGTGATACGCGAGGAAGAAGCGCGCGCGGCCGCCAAATTTCCGGCCCGGAAACCGCCGCGTCCGGAAATCGAGATATCGTCCGCCACGCGTGACGGGCTTCGCCAGGGCCGCGATTTGGCGCTCCCCGATGACAGAATCATGCCTCCGCCCGATGCGGGGTTTGTCTGGACCGCGGCGGAAATCGAGGTGATGGTGGGTTCCAAGGATGGAACGCGGAAGGGAATTCTCGATTATTTCGGAGCCAATCCGCAATGGCCCCAAAGGGACCCCAAGGGCCGGGAGGCCTATGAGCTGGGAAAAGCTTATGGAGTGGAGCATTGGGGATTTTATGTGCTCAAGGATTGGATGCAGAGGCGCCGCATTGATGTCAACAACCCGCAAGAGCGCCTGGCATTTCTCAAGCGCTTCTTGATGGCGGCGGAGAAAGTCAAAAAAGACATCCGCGTTCTCATGATTATGGATGACAAGCAATTGGCGCGTTACCGCGCCTTACACGGGGCTCGCTTCTTTCCGGGCCAGCATCTTCCTGTTCTTGAGCTTACTTTTGAAGAGAACGGTGAGAAAAATTTCAAGCCCGCTGTCCGGAAAGGAGAAAAGCCTTTCGATCGTCATCTTTCTTTTTCAACCACCATCGGATTAATAGAAGAGCAGATTGACGTGAGTGAAATCAACGCGCGAGAGGAAGATCTCAGCCAGCTCCGGCTTAAAGCGCTTCGCGACCGGGTACGCAACAACCTTGATCTCTATCTGGATTTTTTGGCCAAAATGAGAATGGCAGAGCTTCGTGCCCAGTATGATTATGCTGTGAGCCGGCAAAGGCCTCCGGGTTGGCTGCTTACTGCCCAAGGCAAAAATGAAAAAACGGTTTTTGACCAGCAAATCCAGAGCCGGGTTAGCAATCAAATTCAGATTTTAAGGGCCAATATGAACCGCGAAGCGGCGGCCGGACGCGATATGTTCAAAGTTGCTTTGGGTAAATTTTTGGGATATGACGATTTTGAGGGCTTTCTTGTTCATTTGAACCGCAGGGCCACGGAATCCCGCAAGGTGGATCCTTATCTCGACATAGCTTTCATGCGCATAGCCAGCCAAAAAGGATTAAACAGTTTTGAGGCCGAATGGCAGCTCATGCAGGTGCTTACGGGCAAGGCGCCGTTTGAGATGAGGAGAAGCGGGTTCAGGGTTTTGGCCCATTACGCGGGCCAGGATATCCTGGACCAGCCCAATTTACAGGAATTGGCTGAAAAAGAAGCGGCCGCGATTTTGACCGGCGTGAACGACTTGGCCAACCAGCTCTCTAACTTTTCCGCCGAACAACGGTCGGATCTTGAAATGCAGAAATTGGCCGCTATTGCCGGTGGGCAAAAGGTGGGCGAATCCATGCAAGTGATCATTGCCCAGCTTTTTCATAACCTTGTCAATAAAAAAATCCGTGAACCCCTGCTCAAGAACGCTCTTTTTGTCCAGGCCCGCAATAATTTTGTCAGGGAAACCGACGAGTTTCTCGCCTTTGAAAAAAGAAGGGTCCCTGAAGAAATGAAGAAGTATTATCACTGGGACAGCGCGGTGGTGGAAGAAATGGCGCTGGGTTTCATGGAGCATATGCTTTTGAACGGCTATGACCTTCAGAATCCCGATCACCGGCGCAAATTGATGCAGGATTATTTTCAGCTTTATGAAAAGGCCCTGCCTGCCATGAAGGGTATCATGAGGCCTGACTACGGCCGGCTGGTGGATGATCCGGAAAGCAATGACAGATGGTATCTGGGCATGCTGACCGGCGCGGACAAGGAGTGGAAGGAGAAAGAACTCAAGGTATTGAAAACCATGGCCCAGGACCTGGTCCGCCGCGGCAAATTACCTTCCGAGGACGAGGTGGAGCTGGGGTTGATTCTGAAGCAAATCGATGAAATTTATCCTCTGCTGGATCCCAATCTCAAGCCGAAAGCCCGGCTGAAGGCCGCGCAGGGTTTTCTCAATCGCATTCTTCCGGCTTTAAGAAAAGCGCCGGATAATGGCTTGCGCGATCTCAACAACCCTGCTTATGCCGAAGCATTTTTAAGAGAATTTTTTACACCTATAAACGATCCGACCACGGGCCAGCCTACGGATTATGTGATCACCAACGATGCGGACCAAATCCAAAAGGCGGCCCAGGGCCACGCGCGGACGCTTTACGGCATTTTGCGCCAGAAAATTCACGACATCATGCTTCGCGACACGAGAAATATCCTGCTGTCTGCCCGCGAGCAGGCCTTGAAAGACGGCAGGCCCCTGACCGAAGACGGGGTCAAAGATGGCCGCACTCTTTACAGCGCTCTTTCACTTCTTAAACTCCAGCCCCGGGTCAGGGAATCCGTGGAGTATTTTCTATGGGGCCCGGATGAGGAATCGCTGAAGCCGGGGAGAAAGTCCCAGCCTAAAAAAAGTCTTAATCTTACGGACCCGCGCGAAGTGGCCCAGGTTTCGCGGATTATTGCCGAACTTGAGATGCGCAATATCCCGTTTGAAAAATGGAGCGAAGTGCTGGAATTGGCGGCCGGAAAAATCAAGGTCAAAATCGCCGAAGGCAAATACGAGTGGAGATGGCAGCGCGGGGCGGATAAAAAGCTGGTGTTTTTATTCAAAGCCGAGGGCTGGGAGCTTTTCAATCTTCTGAACGGCCGCGCGGCAGCGCCCAAGGAAGCTTGGCCTCTCACCACGGATAAGGACAGACAAAATTACACCGGGTTCATGATTTCCGAAGCGGAAAAGCTGGCCATGGCGGATTCGGACCTTGATTACCGGCGGGATAGAAAAGCTTTGATTGATTTTCTGCGGGAGGACGCCAAAAATCCGGATAAGGACAAAAGGGCGCTGAACCGAGTTCTTCAGGCTGTGGATGGAACGGTCAATGACATCGTGGACACACTCCGCGGTCCGGGCGCGCCTGCTATTAAAAGAGATAAGCCGCGGAATTACTCGGATACGGAACCGCTTAAACAGGCGATTATGCGAGCTATTCTCGAAGATGCGGGAAGACCGAGCGGAAACCTGGAAGATTCTTTGCGAAGGCTGGAGGCGGTGAGAAGACTGACCAAGACCGAAGCAGGGAAAAAACACCTGGTTGATACCATCCCCAAAGTTTTGCCCTTTTACCGTGCTGTTTTGGGGCCGGATGCGGCCCTGCCGTCCAAAATAGACGCCAAGGAAATCATCAGCACCAACCAGGGTTTTTCCCTTTTCTTCCGGCTGTTGATGATGCCGCTGGATGCCACGGTGGATTTAAAGGATGATGCGGCTGTGGCCAAGGCCGTTGAACTTTCCAATGCCGAGCTCGCGAGATTGACGGATTATTTCAAACAATTTCCCGGAGACCGCGATACCTTTCTCAGCATGGCCTTTGAAAAATGGCTGGCTTCCCAGGGCCTGAGGCCCAAAGGCGAATTCATTCCTTCCGAGGATTTGGCTGATCCCGCGAAGCGGGGCGGATACGGGGCCAAAGAGGCGAGAGATGAAGATCCCGCCATTCCCTGGGGTGATAAAAGCGATCAATGGAAATTCGAACAATTCCAGGCAGAACTTGCCCGGCGGCATCTGGGCAGTTATATCGCGTTTTTGCAGGAATTTATCAAGGCTATACCCGGGGCCCTTCCTCCTCCGCCGGCACCGGCTGCCGCAGCGCCGGCAATACCCGTTGCTCCGGCGCCCAGCGTGCTCGAAGAGGCCAGGCCCAAATTGGATCCGGTGAATCAGGAAAGATTGAAAGTCATGGAAGCCGTTCAGGCGCGCTTGAAAACAGCTCAAAGGTCGGATGTCCTGGTGCAAACGCCCGGTTTTGAGGCAGGGGATATCCGCGAATTGCGCCTGGAAGAACTCGTCAAAGTTCAGCGGGTAGCAGCTGACGGCCGGGACATCGATGATTTGAGAATTGTCCCGTTGATACGGCCGGATCATTATGGCGTTCTCAATGATTTGGATATTTACAATCCCGCTACGGGAAAGTGGGAGCCGGCACTTGTCAATCCCCTCAGGCTTCTTGGCGCGGAAAAAAACCAAAAACCTTCGACCGTCAACAGTGATACCACCCGCCGGACAAATCTGATTAACAGGACCAACGCTGCTAAACGTAAACCGGCAGGCTTGCAATGGATGCACCGCTTCCAGGGCGAGGTCCCGGCACGTCTGGAATTAAGAGGACAGGATGCGGTGTTGATGCTGAAAGGAGGGCCCGGCGGTCAGGTGGGTCCTGAATTTCATCTCGGCATGGTGGGAGAAGGCGACAATCCTTACCGGTCCATGAGAATTCACACCGCCGGTTCCCGCGTGGATAAAGACGGCACTTTCCATCTTTTTGCGGTTCTGGACGGCGAAAAATTCAGCGGGATACTTTATGTCAGAGGCGTGATTGATGAGACCAAAGGGGAATTGATTTCCGTGGATATTAGCGGTGACTTCACGGCCAAGCCCGGCGTTAAAGAATCCGATCTTAAAACAGCAACGCGCGGCCTGACCATGGGCGTGTTTACGAATCCTAACAAAACCCGTCAAACGGTATTTCATTTTGCGGACGGAAAAAAGCAGACTGTGGATATAAAAGCCCCGGAGCGGGGAGAGCGCCGCGATGAAACGGTGGGAAAAAGCAATGCCGTCCAGGCTGTGACATTGGTTGGTTCCAAAGACACCACCAGCTATACGATTCAATTTTTGCCGGTTCCGGAACAACAGTATTCGGTCATTTCCACTGTGACGGACACCAAGGGAAGCGAAGAAATTTCGCACGGCATTCTCGTTGGCGATGAAAAACAGAACCGCACGCGGGTCCAATTCAATTTGCGCTTGACCGCTACCAAGGAAGCGGCGGAGCCTGATATCGGGGCCGTGCCCGCCGGATGGCCGGAACCCGCGGCGGCGAAACCGTTTGAGAAAAAACCGTTGAAAGCGGAAGAAATGGCCGCGCTTCAGCGCAAAGTAGACACAATGCTGGTGAATCCCCGTTTTTATAACGAAGGGCTGCGCCTGGCGCACACCTTCAATGTGGCTTTGTTTGGCGATGAAATTTTTGCCAGGAAGTTGAAACCGGGAGAAGAAGGATACCATCCCAATCTTTTGGAATTTCAATTCAAGGACCCGGCTGAAGAAAATGCCAAAAGGACAGCGTTAAAAGAAAATGGCGGGGCAGAGGCATTTTTGAGGAGCTATTTGAGCCGGGTGGCTGAGCTTGTTCCGAATGAAAACGCCCAAGATGAAGATTACGAGAGGGCCTGGGCTAAGTTAGAAAAGCAGACGGCTGCAGTGAACGAAGTGCTTACCGCCAAAGCCAGGGAAGACAAGCGAAAAGCAGCTCTTGCACTCGTTCTCTTCACGCAGGCAGCCCTGAAAAATGATTTTGCTCTTCTGGATGAAACCACCATTGGCCGCGATGCCCTGGAAAAGTTCATCGATGAAGCCCGCAAAGGCGGTAAGGCCATCAACTTTTTTGGCGATATTGTTCCCCCGGAAAAGCGGGCCCGGCTGGAAGAAGATCTGGCCAAAGCCCAGAAAACTTTGCTGAGAGGTGATCCGAAATTGGAGTCTTTTTGGACCAGCTTCCTATATTATAATTTGCTGGATGATAAAGGTGAGGCAACCGAGGAGCAGTGGCAGAAAATTCTTCAGCAAACTCTAAGTGTCCTTCTAACCCTCAAGGTGGGAGCCGTGCTTGCTCCTGAGAGCGAGGAAATGCTTGCCTCCTGGGCAGACCGACAGGGCCGGGAGGAACTTGTGGCCGCGATGCCGGGCTGGATATGGAATATCTTTTCCGGACCCAGGGAGCTGGAACAAGAGGAGGAAGAACCCAAGCTATCTGACTTTGAGAAAAAGTTTTTAGCCGCGGCCCAAGCCATTCAGGATTTAAAACAAAGCTCTCTTGCCGAAGTTCAGCGGTTATTAGACCCGAAAATAAATCCCGCTAAAACGTTTCCTTCTCTGGACGAAATCGATGCGCTGGTGTTGTCACGGATACGTACCGGTATAGAGGCAATTGAAACCATCCGCCGGTCCTCCGCAGATGATTATGAGCTGTCTTCCCAACTCAGCAGTGATACGGCAACTTCAATTGCTACAATGGCTTACAATGCAGACCAGCAAAGAGCTTCAGCCGCGGAAGGCCGGATTAGCACATTGATTAATTTTTGGCTTCAGGACACGGGAATTCTGAAGGGTTTGGACATACGCGATTTATCCCTGGCGCTTTTGGATAAAATCACGGGACGCATTTATAGAAAAGACGTTATTGATTTTGCCGGAGAAAGGGCACGGCAATTAGTCAGCGCTCAGGAAATCCGCGATCTGATGGTTGATGTGGAAGATAATCTATTGAGAGAAGAACGCTTTAAGAGACATGTGGCCCAGATCGACCGTATCCAACAAACTGTGGCAACGCGCTCCGGCAATCAGGTCCGCTTCGATGTGTCTAATCCAGTCATAGAATATGATGGCGGGTTTGTGGCTAATCGATTGGGTAAGATTCTCACCCGAGGTCCGCTGCCGCCCAACGGAACGAGAATTTTTGTAGCCGAAGGTTCAAACACCGATCAACCCTTCACATATACCCGGAGTAATAACACCATCACGCTGTATATGGATAACATCGACAATCGTGAGGAGCTTGCGCTTGCTTACAACGGCGCACTTGTTGAAGCAAAAAAAGCTGCTGCGGAGATTGGTGCCGCTTCGCTCGGCCAAGGTCTGCAGGGTTTTGAAGGTGCAGGACTTACGACCGATCAGCAGGAACAGTTGAAAGCTGCGTTGGATGCCAAGGAGGAAATGTCGAACACCGTCCGTCTTGTGGCCGCTCTTTTCCTTGTCGGCATTAAGCCAGTTCAAGATCGAGGGCTTTTCCTGATGGATGGCAGCAAGTATTACAACCCTAACAATCCGGGCGCTTTTCTGGATCATGTGAAGAACGATCTCCTGCAGTCTATGCCGTCACAAGTCATTGCTATATCATTAGATCCAGCGCATATCCCGAATGTTGAAGCCCTTAAAGATCTAGTGGAGAAGCTGAATGCCCTTGGGCGCAATAATCCGGGTCGCCTTTACGTGATTGAAGCTTCCCTGGAGCAATCTCTGGCTCAGCTTGAAGCAAAGGCCGGCGAAATGAATCTTACCCAGATCAATTTCCGGCAGGCCATGCAATTTGCCTTACTTGATAAGCAGATTCCGGACGAGGACCTGAAATCCGCGCTCCTGACCCTCGGTAGATATGCGGCCGGCCGTGTGGTGGTACTTGGCGATGAAGACTTGACTTCTATCGAAGGCAAACCGATCCAGATCACCGTGGCCGAGCTGGTCCGGGCCTGGGCCATTGCTCGCGAAGCCGAGCAGCGTATCGCGCAGGCAGCGTAAGCAGTCCCGCGCGGGGGGAAATTTCCTTTTTTTCTTGCCTCCCTTATCTGTTCTGATGCTATAATTAAAAAGATAGCTCTAACAGCGTTCAATAAAGGGAGTTATGAAACCCCACTTCAGTATACGCAGCAAACTGCTTCTCTTCATGCTCGCGCCAGCCTTGGTCATAACCTCTCTGATGGCCTACTTTTCCTACGAAACGCTGGAAAAATCCTATCAAAACCAAATTGCCACACTTTCCATGGAAATTCTAGAATCTTCTTCGCAAAAGGTCAAAATTTACCTTGAAAAAGAAATCGATAAGCTCGAAATTTTGAGCCTGAATGCTTCCTTGCAAGCCTACCTGAGAGGTGCGCAGACTGATTTTAAGGGAAAAACAGCTCCAGAGCAGGCGGACTATTTTGCGGAAATGGACCGCCGTTGGGAAAAAGAAAATGATGCTTCGTTGATTGATCCTGTTTTGAATAATCCTGCTGCAAAAGCGCTTACGGATTTTCAGGCGTATGAAAAGGCGCGGTACAGGGAAATTTTTGTCACGGACCGGGTGGGTGCGAATGTGGCTGCGACCAATAAAACCAGTGATTTTTACCAGGCGGATGAGTTTTGGTGGCAGGCTGCTATGGAAAATAGCGGTAGCGTTTTTTTGGGAGATATTGAATATGACCAGAGCGCCATGGTTCATTCCATTGCGATTGCCATTCCGGTAAAAGATTCACAACAGGGCTCTATTATTGGAGTTATGAAAGTAATTCTGGACGTGAATGAGCTTTTTCTTTACGGCGCGGAACTGGTGGTGGGAAAGAGCGGCCTAGTTCGCATCTGTAATCAGGCTGGAAAAATTGTTTTTGATCCGGACCGGGAATATCTCGATAAACTGGAAAATCCCGCGTTGCTTGACAAAATCCTTGGCCGCCAGAACGGTTTTTTTAAAACCGTGACGGAACATACAGACCGGTTTGTGGTTTTTATGGCGCTTGATTTGAAGCGCATCATGGGGCAGAAAATCGTCACAAGGAATCTGTGGTATTTTTGCCTTTTTCAGGATACGGAAGAGGCTTTCCTGCCCTTGAGAAAAACTCAGCGCCTGCAAATGATACGAATTGCAGTGATGGCTCTTTTGCTTCTTATCGGCACCCTGTACCTCGGGCGCCTTTTTTCCAAACCCCTGCTTGAGCTTGTGCGCCATACACGTGAAATTTCTAGAGGAAATTTTAGCACCCGGATAGAGCTACAGTCTAAGGATGAATACCGCACGCTTGGAGAAGCATTTAACCAAATGGCAGAACGCCTGGAGCGCTATTTCCGTCTTACGGAATCCTCGGAACGACGTTACAAAGCTCTTTTTGAGAGTGCCAGGGAGGGGATCCTGGTGCTTGAGCGTGATACGGGAGTGATTGTAAATGCCAATCAGTCTCTGTGCTCTGCTTTAAATAAAAACCGCGACAGTGTGGTCGGCAAGAAGCTCGCTATCTTGCTTGGAGAAACATCCTATCCTCAATCATATCAAGATAATATAAGGATATTGATGGAAGATCAAGGGACCCGCGAAATCGGCTTATTATGCGGTGACTTTAACCGGAAATCCGTGTTTGAGGTTTCCTCTAATGTATTTGAATTAGATCACAAGATTTTTGTTCAATTTCTTTTCAGAGATGTTACTGAAAAGAAACAAATTGATGAAATCAAGAATAATCTTATCCGCGATGTAGCGCATGAGCTCCGTACTCCAGTGGCTAAACTCCATATCTCAATGGATATCCTCTTCAATGAAATGGAAAAATCCCTGCCAGAGAATGAGCGAATCCAGATGCTGGGGCATATCCTGAAAAAGAGCATTTTGCGGCTGGGAAATACCGTCGAAAGCATTCTTGATTTTTCACGACTGCAGGAGGGGGTGGTGTATGTCGAAAAGGAGTCCTTTGATTTAAGGGATCTGGTGGCTGAAATTGTGAATGATTATCTGGATGTGGCGCGTGAAAAAGGGCTTTTGCTAAGTTCCTTGCTTCCTGATAAGGCCATTGCAGTGGAAGGGGATAGACGGCTGCTTAAAATGGCCGTAAGCAATCTGGTTTCCAATGCGATCAAGTTTACATTTTCCGGTGAAGTGGTGGTCCGTCTGAGGCGGGAAAATGGCAAGGCGGAGGTCATTGTCAAAGACACGGGTATTGGAATTTCATCCGCTCATATTGCGCAAATTTTTGATAAATTTTACCAAGTCTCCTCTTCCATGCCGGGCTGCGGCATTGGACTGGCCATTTCCGATGAGATTGTCAAGTTGCACGGAGGAAGAATTTGGGCCGAAAGCGATGGAATAGGAACCGGCGCCATTTTTAAATTAGAACTGATGTCGTCTAATTAAAGACCCTCAGGCTTGTAAAAGGAGTCTCTATGGGCAGAGAATTTATACGGATATGGGTGGAGGAAGATGTGGAACAGCTTTCCAAAAGGCTCTTGATTGTGGGGGAATCCTTTAGTGATTGTGGAAATTGCAGGCATCTGGGGTTGGATTTTGCCCAGGCAAAAAACTGTCCGGAGTGCAAAGTGGAGTTTCAATACGTCACCTCCCGTCACGCGGGCGGAGGTGCGGGAGAACGGTTCCGGTGGCTGAGAAAAATCAGGGAAAAAAGGCCTGATCTGAAGTTTATTGATTATGACGATTATAACCGGAACATGGCCCGGATCCGGGCGCGTGATATTTTCAAATAAGTTCAAATTTTGCTTTTGAGGTTTTTCCACGATTTTTTTTCATTCCCTTGGCCGAAGGTTTTATGGTCTGAATCTTAGTAATCTCTCATAGTTTTATAAAGTTTTAATCATTTTCTCTCCATTCTAGTATTTTCCTCTCTTTGTTTAGCAAATCCATTCGATAACCTATTGTAAATTAATAGGTTAAAAAAAATTAAAGGATTCAACTATAAGTGAATAAAATTTGACTTTAAAAAAATATGAAGGTATACTTTTAATAGTTTTATAATATTATTTAAAAACTATTTTAAATTTAATAAACGTGAGGCGGGTGTTGAAAGCAGAAATAAAATATATAAATATTTGTCGAGTTGAAGCCGAAATTATCTCCTGCATATGTATAGCTTCACTCAAGTACAAGCTAGGCGGATAAATCACATTATCTTTTCAAGCCTAGCTTTTTAAATGCCAATTGAGCAAAGGCATTAAAAAAGTTTAGTAAAAGATTGGGCGAGGAGCAATGATCGAAAACTGGCAATCGTCGAGCCATCGAATTTTCCTTAAGTCTATATCTATTTTCTTAATTATCACATTTGTCACCACCCAGTTTGACCTCAGACGGGCTTATGCCTACAGCCCCAGCGCTGTCATTCCTTCCGCTACAGAAATCCTTCAAGGCGCCAAGGGGGTTGGTCTTGACGCCAAGGAACTCCGGAAAAAACTAGAGGCCACACGCTTTTCCAGCAAGGAGCAGGAAGAACAGCAAAAGCGGCCCATGCCTACGAGCAATACGCCATTTGTTCCTTCGCCCGCTGCCCAAATCGCTCCAAAGCAGCCGCCCGAACCCAAAGAAACCCAATTAACTACGATGCAATTTGTGCAAGGGGGGGCACTACAGCGGGAGATTGAAGCAGCTAGCCCCAGGGAAAGCGATTTTGTGATGTCGGCCGTGAAGTCCGGAGCTCTGAAAAACGTTGCCACAGACTCCGAAGGCCGTATTTTAAGTGCGACAGTCGATGGATTCCAGCTCGATTACCGTTATTTTCCGGAGAAAAATCCCACCAAAGTGAGGGTTGAGCAAAAGAGGCTTGATCCCGTAGCGGGCGAGCAGCCTATTTGGTATCAGGAGTACGCTTACAGAGGCGAGAAAGACGGAGGGTTGGGCAATCTTCGTGAAACGGGGGTTATCCGAGACGGAAAACGTCAGGTCCTTGAAGAATACGTGGGCGACAACCTGGTTAAGGTTTCGGACAGCAAGGGGAAATCCGTCGGCACGTATCAAATCCGCAAGGACGGTTCACGGCTTCCCCGGCGCTTGTATGCGGCCGGTCCTAACAGCGCTCGTTTCCCGATAGACATCTCCTATAGCGATCACGACCGGGTGGTCCAAATCAGCGGGAAGTTCGGAAATCAGGTCACGAAGGAAGTGTACCGGCGCTCCCCGCAGGGAAACTTGTTGCTGGTCGGTTCCGCGGTCACAGGGGCTGACGGCAAGAATTCAGTAACCCAACTCGTCCGGAACATGATAACCGGCTATGTTGAGAAGGTCATCAATCAAGGTCCGGATGGGGTCACAGAGAAAAGTTACAACCCCGATGGAAAGCTTCAGAAGGTCAGTTTGCCCAATGGCGTGACCTGGGAATACGACCATCATTCCAATGGCAATACGGTGGCAGCTATCCGTGAATTTATTCCTGGCCAATCCGCGCCCACCGCCTGGGAGCTGTATGAGTCGGGACTTGCACAGAAAATTCAGAATGATCAGGGAACCTGGAGGTACAGACCGGACGGCTTGCTTGATTCTTTTACCGATCCCAAAGACGGGACCGTGAAGAAGTATGTTTACGATGCTTCCAACCGTTTAACTCACATTGAAACCATCGGTTCAAACGGCATTCAGATATCCATTGAAAAAATTTCCAGGAACGGAATACGCCACACCTCCGGGAGCGGCACGGTGATGGATTTTGATTCCGATGACAGGGTAATCAGCAGTACCTATCCTGGCGGCCTGACGCAGCAATTTACCTATGCGGGAAAGCGTATTGTCCGCATGACGTTGAATGGCCAGGATGGAGAAATCCTGGAAACGGTAACCTACACCGACCAGGGAATGAAAATTGTAAAACACAAGGAGGGAAATACCTACGTTGTCAATACAGACGGCGTTCTCCAGAGTATTACCCAACCGGGAGGAAGCAGGAAATTTTTTACCTACGGGCCCGACGGGAAACTCAAATACATTGTGACCAGCGCCGGCCCGACTGCCATCACGCAGGCTGTGGATCTCATTGGCCCCGATGGAAAAGTGAGAGGCCAGGTATTGGCCGCAAGCGGCGAAGTCATTCAATACAACTCCCTGGGCCAGCCGGTGTCTATCCGAAAGGGGCCCAAATTGCTGGAGTACGCCTACGCGGCTTCGGGTACGCTGTCAAAAATCCGCACCATGGAGCTGGTCAATGGGGTGATCAAGACCACCGTGGAGATGCTGGATTCAAAAGGCCGGGTTCGCGGGATCATGGGAAATGGATTCCTGGAACAGTTCGGCCCGGACGGCCTGGTCAGCACGATCAAAGATTTAAGCACGGGCCGGGTTCAACGTTTCACCTACCGGGACGGCGTCCTCGCCGGTCTGCAAGAAACGGATAAAAACGGCAGTGTAACGACTTATGAATTTGACGAAGCGGGCCGGGTGATTCGTCTCGAGGTGACGGGTGTTGCCAATCCGTCCGTGCTAATTTTTAATTACGATCCCATGACCGGCAATTTGCTGGATGTCAAGGTTCAGGACACAAACGAGGAGGCCCGGTATTTTTTCGACGAGAAGGGCAATCTCACGCAGCGCATGGATTTGAAGAACGGGATGCGGGAGATTTTTATCGACGGGAAACTTGCCGCAAGATACAGCCCGGGCAAGGATGAGATTTTTGACAAAGACGGCAAGGTGGTCCAAAGAATCACGTATGATGAAAAAGGCAATGTGGTCAAAAAGGAAGAATGGAATGAAAAAGAGCAAAAATTAATTCCGGTCCGCGAGGCCGCGGCAAAAGATCTCACCGCTCAAGCTGCGCAGTCCTATCAGTATGACTACCTTGCCACGCTCGATATCGATTACCTCCTGGATCAATTCCGCCAGAAAGACGTGGTCATTGCCGGGATCTTTGATGTCACCACTTTGACCGAAAACAAACTTAAAGAAATTTTGTCCCTGGACCAGGAGGTCGCTTTTCTCGGATTCGGCAAATACATGATTGCCTTCAAGACGGATGATGAATCCGAGGTCCGTATCCTGAGAGAGTTTGAACATCTTGCCGATCACTCGAGTTTTGTGGCGCATACCCATCCGGTCACGGCGACGGCTCTCCAATCTGGCCCCAGCGAGGATGATATCCGGTTGGCTGTGAAGGCGGAGGAAAACAGAATCGAGTATGTCGTGACCGGGCATGGCGTCTATGCCTATAACAACAAGGGATTTCAGAAGGAAATAAATTACGCGGACTTCCTCAAAGCGATGCGGCAATCGGTCGAGGGTGCGGCACAGGCGCAAAACACGGAAGCTACGGAAGCTGAAGAAGCCAAGGTTAGAAAAGATGCCCATGATTTTCTTGTGGCCATGAATGAAAGATTCAAAACGGCGGAGGAAAAGGAAAAAACACTTTTCCGCGCCGGCGAGCTGACGGAAACGGAAAAGAAGGCGTTTTCTCTGGCGGAAACCGCCCTGGAAGAATACGTGGGAGCCGGCCGGGAAAGCTTTAAACGCCTGGATATCACCAAAAAAGAAGAAAACCTTTACGAACTCCGGCTGAAGCATGTCCGCACTTTTTATACCTACCTGGTGGATACGGTGAAGAATACCGCCATTCTGATTTCGGAGGAGATGGAAGACGACGAAGAAAAGAAAGAGCAGAAAATTGACTATGATCTTGACGGCAAAATCACGCGCGTCACCGAGTTTAAAACAGGGGATGTGTCCGAGTACTCCTATAATGACAGCGACAAGACTTACACCGTCAACACCCGCTCGAAGGACGGCAGGACTTCGAAAAAGACCTACGGCTATGGCCAGGACGGGAAACCTTTCCGCAGGGGAACCAATGACGATATCCTGCGCTCATCTGAGGACCAGGACGCGGAAGGCAAGAAAGAAAAAACGGTTTACACCTATGACAATCAGAAAGGCCAGGGGGTCGCGGAGACAAATAAGATTCTTGCCGATGGGTCCAGGCAATTTGTCTCCAGACAAACCGTAACCCTGGATAACGGCCGCATCACGGACAAAAGCAAGACGCTGGAAACTGAAACTGTGGAAAATGGCAAGCGCGTCACCCGCAAGTTTGATGAGCAGGGACGCTTGACCGAAAGTGTCACGGATGATCTGGAGACAAATTATAAATACAGCGATCAAGACGGGACCGTGACTGCCGAAACCGCAAAACGCAAACAGGACGGCAGCAAGGAGTTTGTTTCCGAGCAGACGATGACGCTTGTTAACGGCAAATTGTCGCCGGACAGCAAGACTCTCCGGTATAAGAGCCGCCGCGAGGAAGATGGCGCCATGGTCACGCAGGAGTTTAATTACGAGGGTAATCTTATCCGCTCCCTCACGGAGAAGGCGGGCGAGGACGCCGAAGAAACTTCTTACAGTTATGACAAAGCAGCCCAGACCGCCAAGGCGGTGACGCGAACCATTTCACAGCGCGACAAAGTGGGGCAGTTTAAGTCCGAGCAGTTATTGAGTCTTGAGAACGGGAAAATCACGGCAAACAGCAAGACGCTGAGCTTTAAATCCCTGCAGGACGGTAAGCTGGTGACGCAGGAATTTGACCGGGATGGGAATGTTATGCGGATTTTGAGCGAAGGCACCGCGGAAAAACTCGAAACTCTTTACGCCTATGACAAGAATACCGGAACCGCGCTTGCCACCACGAAGAAACTTAAGAGTGACGGCAGTTCGGAATTTGTGTCCGAGCAATTATTGAGTCTTGAGAACGGGAAAATTACGGCGAATAGCAAGACACTGAGCTTTAAATCCCTGCAGGACGGGAAGCTGGTGACGCAGGAATTTGACCGGGATGGCAATTTGCTGCGGGTTTTAAGCGACGACCTCGAGACTCTTTACGCCTATGACAAGAATACCGGAACCGCGCTTGCCACCACGAAGAAACTTAAGAGCAACGGCAGTTCGGAATTTGTGTCGGAACAGCTTTTGAGTCTTGAGAGGGGAAAGATCACGGCAAACAGCAAGACGCTGAGCTTTAAATCCCTGCAGGACGGTAAGCTGGTGACGCAGGAGTTTGACCGGGATGGCAATTTGCTGCGGGTTTTAAGCGACGACCTCGAGACTGTTTACGCCTATGACAAGAATGCCGGAACCGCGCTTGCCGCCACGAAGAAACTTAAGAGCGACGGCAGTTCGGAATTCGTGTCCGAGCAATTATTGAGTCTTGAGAACGGGAAAATTACGGCGAATAGCAAGACACTGAGCTTTAAATCCCTGCAGGACGGGAAGCTGGTGACGCAGGAATTTGACCGGGATGGCAATTTGCTGCGGGTTTTAAGCGACGACCTCGAGACTCTTTACGCCTATGACAAGAATACCGGAACCGCGCTTGCCACCACGAAGAAACTTAAGAGCAACGGCAGTTCGGAATTTGTGTCGGAACAGCTTTTGAGTCTTGAGAGGGGAAAGATCACGGCAAACAGCAAGACACTGAGCTTTAAATCCCTGCAGGACGGGAAGCTGGTGACGCAGGAGTTTGACCGGGACGGGAATTTGCTGCGGGTTTTAAGCGACGACCTCGAGACTGTTTACGCCTATGACAAGAATGCCGGAACCGCGCTTGCCGCCACGAAGAAACTTAAGAGCAACGGCAGTTCGGAATTTGTGTCGGAACAGCTTTTGAGTCTTGAGAACGGGAAAATTACGGCGAATAGCAAGACGTTGAGCTTTAAATCCCTGCAGGACGGTAAGCTGGTGACGCAGGAATTTGACCGGGATGGGAATTTGCTGCGGGTTTTAAGCGACGACATCGAGACTCTCTACGCCTATGACAAGAATACCGGAACGGCAGTTGCCACGACCAGGCGGCTTAAGAGCGACGGCAGTTCGGAATTCGTGTCCGAGCAATTATTGAGTCTTGAGAACGGGAAAATTACGGCAAACAGCAAGACGCTGAGTTATAAGGGATTTCAGGAGGGACAGGCGGTTCGGCAGGAGTTTAACGCTCAGGGCGATCTTATCCGGACTGTGAACGGCGACGTCGAAACACTTTATTCCTATGACAGGACACGCGGCACGGTAACGGCTGAGACCAACCGCTTGCTTGCAAGCGGTGCCAAGGAATTTATGTCCAGCCAAACGCTTACGCTCGATGCGGCTGGAAAAATTTCTTCAGCCAGCAAAACTCTTTCCTATCAGGGCATTAACGAGAATGGGGACGCCTTTCGTTCGGTTTACGAATACAATAACGACGGCTCTTATACGATCACCAATACCAACTTGGTTTCAGGAGCTGTCCAAATCCAGCGTTTTAACAGCCAAAACCTCATTCTTTCGGCATTTATCCCCGACTCTCCCAATGATCTGACCAAAGGGACCTCCCTATCTTACGATGCGCTGGGAAATCTCCTGTCCAGCATTGATTCACGCGGCAACAGAGCTTCTTATTATACGGATGGAGCTCAGAAGGGATTGATCAAGTCTGTTACCGATGCCAACAATGCGGAAACCAACTATGAATACCGCTTTGACGCAACCGGAAAACTTTTGGAAACCATTACCCGCCTGCCGGATGGAACGATTCAGACTATTAATCAAGCCAGCCAGGTCAGCCGGGTGCTGACCAAGGATGGATTGCGGCGGGAATATTCCTATTATGATGATAACCGCCTCAAGTCGGTATCGACCTATGACAGTTCCGACCGGCTGATGGAGGTGTCCGATTATGCCTATCTGGGCGAAGGCACAGCCGGCCGGGTGGCGGTGACGACCAATGATTTGGCCAACCGCCGTGTGATCAAGCAGACCTATGATTCAAGCGGCACGAATCTCCTCGAAACCCAGATCACCACCGCGGACGGCATCACGCAGATTTTCGACGCCTTGAACAATCTGACCGCCCATATTGATGCCAACGGCATCCGCACCAATTTCAAAAACGGGCTCATCAGCTCCATCGTGGGGCCGGACGGCAGGATCATTCAGGAATTTAACATGACCGTGGATCCCCAGACCGGGAAAGTCCGCGACGTCAATGTGGTGGGCCAGGATGTGGTCCTTAGCCGCACTATCCGTTTGAATGCGAATGAAAGGCGCATTGTTTTCGCTATCGGCATTATCCTGCACTTTACCAAGGACGCGGACGGGAATGAGAGCGTGGAGGTGATCACAGACAGCCGCGGGCTGGTTCAGCAGGTGCTGAAGGACGCGCAGGGCAACACCGTTGTCTATTTTAAGGACGGTCGTATCATTCATTATAAGAAGCTCACCTTGAATGACGGGACCGTGAGCGAAGAAGTCGTGGATTACGTGGTTCAGCTCCGCGGCCGCCATGATATGCACAAGTATGATCTCGCGAACGGAGATCTAGTGGAAGTATGGCAGCAGGACACGACGGAAACCCCGAACCGCCTTATCGGCAAGGTTTTTTACAAGCGCGAAAATGGCCGCACGGTGAAAAATTCCAAGGGCGATCCGCTCATGGATTACAGCGTGGACCAGTACGGCAAGGTGACGCGTTATAACTACGACAACGGCGACGGCAATATCGACACGCTGGATGAATCGGTCGAAGAAAAGTCGCTCAGCGACAATGCCAAGGTCCGGAAGATTTTTTATCAGGAGGACGGGGAGAGTTACGACTATATCTACATTTACGATGCCGAAGGAAACAAGGTTCTAACCCGCCAGGATTACACTTACAAAACGGTAGATGGCCAAAAATTGATTGATATTGTTTATGAATATGACGTGAGCAAACAGTCGGATCCGCGGACGGGCGGTACGCTCATCAATACCATCTACTATAAATACTCCAATTTCCGCGAGCCCCAGGTGGATTACTCCAAGGACCGGGACGATAACAAAACCACCTATGAGTACGACGCTGCCGGATTTATCAAAACGGTCCTGAATGAGGACAAGAATGGAATCAAGAAGTCTCTGGCCGAATACGAGGAAGGTGTTTTCCGCGAAGACCGCATTAAGCGCATTATCCAGTACAAGGATGACCCCAACAGCTCCAATCCCCTGGATGTCCTTCCCAAGGAATACACGCTTTATTTTTATAACGCGAACGGCTTCATCGACAAAACCAAAAGATACCGGGTCGAAGGGACCATGGATGACCCGGCCAATATCACGGACGATGTGATTCAGGAAATTACTTTTTTTACGGGGGACGGCCGTCAGGTGCCGGATTACGGCTTGGGATTTTCGGAAGACGGAAGCAAGGTGGAGCGCATGTCCGTTTTTAACCGGGACAGCAAGGGCATTCTACGTAGTATTGACCAGTTTGAGAAAGAGGGACTGACCGCGAATTCAAACCGAAGCTCGGTCAGGATACCGGACGATCATGTGAGCCGCGTTTTCCTGAATGAAAAAGGAGAGGCCGTCGGGAGCATCAGCAAGGATTATGCGTCTGTTTCCGTGTTTGGAACGGATGTGGATGACTATGATGGCGACGGGGACCGCGCGGAAACCATTTATATCGACCAGTATGATACCAAGGGCACCGTCACCCAGCTGCCGGAAAAATGGCAGGACATGGATCTTTCCAAAATGCAGCGGACCTCGCGCGTGCATCTCGGCAATGACCAGCTGCCGGCTTTTTCGATTTCGTTTGCGGAAAACGGGACCGACGTGGAGGGCTTAAGCAAGTTCATCAATCAAAACGGCAAGACCGCGGCCGTGGACAGCTACGAGTTAACGGCGGACCAGAAAACGGACCTCCGGAACAAGCTCAACACCCGCGGCCAGCTTGATACGGCTGTGGGAAATGTCGGGCTGGCCGGCCGCGCAAGCCGCGTGCGTTTGGATGCCAAGCAGCGTCCCCAATATTCCGTTGCCTTTGTGCGGGAAGGCCCCGAGGCCGGAAAGGATGTGGATACGCTCTCCAAGTTTATTCTTGATGAGAAAGGGATTGTGGTGGCTGTGGACAGCTTCCAGCTCACCGCGGAACAGAAAGCCGCCATCAAGGGAAAAATCGACGTCTTCGAAGGTCCGGACGGCCTCGATGCGTATGTGAAGGATAATATTACAAGCAGCCAAAGAACCAGCCGGGTGCGTCTGGATAACCTGCAAAGGCCGCAGTATTCGATTAGCTTTGTCACGGACGGCGCGGAGGCGGGTGTGGGAGTGTCGGCCTTATCGAAATTTGTTCTTAATGCCAAGGGCAATGTGGCGGCGGTGGACAGCTACACGCTGAAAAGTGCGCAAAAGGCCGCCCTCAAGGATGTCATCGACAAATTCAAAGATTTTACAGAGAACGGCGTGCTTAAGAAGGGGCTTGACTCGCAAGTGGCGGACATTCTCTTCAATCAGCGTACCAGCAGGGTACGCCTGGATGCCCTGCAGAGGCCGCAGTATTCCATCAGTTTTGCCGAGAACGGGATGGATATTGCCGCTCTTTCCAAATTTATTCTGGATGAAAAAGGTGTGGTCATGGCCGTGGACAGCTATGAGTTGACAGACGGCCAGAAGACCGCACTTCGCAATGTGATCAATCAATTTGACGACATCAAAGATGCCAATGGCAATGTGACGGCCAAGGGGCTGGACACGCTGGTCAAAGAAATTGATTTAAGCCGACGGACCAGCCGGGTGCGTCTGGACAAACTGCAGAGGCCGCAGTACTCGATCAGCTTTGTCCGCGAAGGCAGTGAAGCCGGCAAGGCGGTCGAAGGATTTTCAAGATTTATTCTGGATGAAAAAGGCGTGGTCATGGCCGTCGACAGTTTTAGCCTGACGGACGCCCAAAAAACAGCCATTAAAGACAAGCTGGATGTATTCCTCGGCAGCGCCGGCCTTGACACTTATGTGAATGACAACATCAAGACTGCCCAACGCACAAGCCGTGTCCGTCTGGATGCGGAGCAGCATCCGGTCTACTCCATCAGCTTTGTGACCGATGGCGGGGCGGCTGGCACGGGTGTGGACGGCCTTTCCAAGTTTATTCTCGATGCCAAGGGCAATGTGCTGGCCGTCGATAGTTTTCAATTGAATGAAATGCAGAAAATGGACCTGGGCCAGAAAGTAGATAATTTTCTTGGCGATGACGGTTTGGACAAGGCCGTCAGCGGAATCAAGAATGCCCAGCGCACGAGCCGCGTGCGGCTGGATGCCCTGCAGAGGCCGGTGTATTCCATCGCCTTTGCCAGGAACGGGACCGATGTGGAATCGGTTTCAAAGTTTATTCTGAATGCCAAAGGCCAGGTGGCTGCGGTGGACAGCTACGCGCTCACGGAACAGCAAAAGATCGATTTCAGGGCCGTGATTGACAAGTTTGAAGACTTCACTGAAAACGGAGTGCTGAAAAAAGGCCTGGATTCGCTTACCCGCGACCTCGCTTTCAGCCGGCGCACGAGCCGCGTGCGGTTGGATGCCCAACAGCGTCCGCAATATTCCATTGCTTTTGCAAAAAACGGCACCGACATTGAAAACATTTCCAAATTCATTCTTGACTCCAAAGGCAAAGTTCTTGCGGTTGATAGCTATGAGCTGACGGACCAGCAAAAAATTGATCTTCGCCTGGTGATAGACAAGTTTGAGGATTATGTGGAGAACGGCGTGACCAAGAAAGGTCTGGACAGCCAGATCAGGGATATCCCTGTGAGCCAGCGCACGAGCCGGGTGAGGCTGAACGGCGATCAAAAGCCGCTTTATTCCATCGGTTTCGCCCATGAGGGGGCCGATGCGGGAGTCGGAGTCGATTCGCTTTCCAATTTTATCCTGGATCAAAACGGTAATGTCATGGCCGTGGATAGCTATGAGCTGACACCAGCGCAGAAGGCGGATTTAAAAAATAAAATCGACAATTTTACCAATTTGGATGCGGCCGTTCAGGCCATTGTGGCGAATCTGGATCAGCGCAGGAGCCGCGTGCGGCTGGACGCCCAGCAGCGCCCGCAATATTCCATTGCTTTTGCCGCGCCTCGTATGGGAGGCATGATGGGAAACGAAGTCGAGTCGATTTCCAAATTCATCCTCGGTCCTGACGGGACAGTCCAGGCCGTGGACAGCTATCAGCTCACATCCCAGCAAAAGGCGGATATTCAGAACCGGATTGATGACTTCACGGAGCTTGATAAATATGTGAATGATCCGAACAAAATCAAAATTTCACAGCGCACCAACCGGGTGCGGCTGGACAAACAGCAGCGGCCGCAGTACTCGCTCAGCTTTGCCGCCAATGGGACCGATGTGGATACGATGTCCAAGTTTGTTCTGGATGCGAAAGGCAATGTGATGGCCGTGGACAGCTACGGCCTCACGGATGCGCAGAAGACGACGATGCGAAATACGATTGATAAGTTTGAGGATACCAAGGACGCGCAGGGGAATGTGACGGCCAAGGGGTTGGACACGCTCTCGGCTGAGATTGGTTTCAATCAGCGGGGAAGCAGGGTGCGTTTAAACGCCAAACAACAGCCCGAGTATTCCATCAGTTTTGACGACAACGGGACCGATGTGGAGTCGCTTTCGAAGTTTATTCTGGATGCGGAAGGGAATGTGGTGGCCGTGGACAGCTATGAGCTTACGGATACCCAGAAGAAAGATCTCCGGGATAGAATCGATAATTTTGCAAATCTGGATGCTTATGTGAATGACCCGCAGAAGATTCAGATCAGCCAGCGTCGCAGCCGGGTGAGACTCGATGCTAAGCAGAGGCCGCTTTATTCGCTCAGTTTTGTGAGCGAGGGGGCGGATAGCGGTGTGGGCGTTGAGTCATTGTCAAAATTTATTCTTGATTCCGAGGGCAATGTGTTGGCCGTGGACAGCTATGAGCTGACGGCCGATCAGAAGGATACCCTGAAACAATATATCAATGATTTGTTTCTGCTGGACAATGAGGTTTCAAATATAACGCAAAATGTGTCGCAAAGACGCAGCCGTGTAAGGCTGGACAAACAGCAGCGGCCGATGTACTCCATCACGTTTGCGGACAAGGGGCCGGACGCCGGCAAGGCAGTGGAAGGTTTCTCGAAATTTGTTCTCGACATCAAGGGCGAGGTGAAGGCGGTGGATAGCTATGATTTGCTGGCTGCCCAGAAAATCGAAATTAAAAACAAAATCGACAACTTTACGGATCTAGACAACTATGTCGGTGCGCAGGTGACGGTGCCTCAGCGCGGGAGCCGGGTGCGGTTGAACGGGAATCAGCAGCCGGAGTATTCACTGACGTTTGGGAAAGACGGAGTGAGCGTGGAAGGGATGTCGAAGTTTATTCTGGATGCGAAGGGGAAGGTGCAGGCGGTGGATAGTTACGGGCTGACGGATGCGCAGAAGACGGCGATGAGGGGCACGGTCGACAAGTTTGATGACACGAAGGATGGGCAGGGGAATGTGACGGCCCAGGGGCTGGACACGCTGGTGAAGGAGGTTGGATTCAGTCAGCGGGGGAGCCGGGTACGGTTGAATGGCAAGCAGCAGCCGATGTTTTCGGTGACGTTTGCGGATAATGGGACGGATGTGGAGTCTCTTTCGAAGTTTATTATTGATGCGGATGGGATCGTTCTGGCGGTAGATAGTTTCGAGCTGACGGATGCGCAGAAGACGGATATGCGGGCAGTAATCGATAAGTTGACGGATTTGGATGCGTATGTGAATGACCCGCAAAAGATCCAGATCAGCCAGAGGACAAGCCGTGTGAGATTGGATGATAAGCAGAGGCCGCAGTTTTCGATCACGTTTGCGAATGACGGAGCGGGCAAGGGAGTGGATGTGGAGTCAATCTCGAAGTTTATCCTGGACAGTGAGGGGAATGTGCAGGCGGTGGATAGTTTCGAGCTGACGGATGTGCAGAAGGGGGATTTGAAGAGCCGGATCAATAATTTCACGGATTTGGACGCGTATGTGAAGGATCCTCTGAAGATACTGATCAGTCAGAGGACGAGCCGGGTGAGATTGGACAAGCAGCAGAGGCCGATGTTTTCGGTGACGTTTGCGGACAAGGGAGCTGGCAAGGGAGTGGATGTGGAGTCGTTGTCGAAGTTTGTGCTGGATATCAAAGGCAATGTGCAGGCGGTGGACAGCTACAAACTCACGGCTGAGCAGAAAACCGCGATGAAAAATCGCATAAATAATTTTGATGACACGAAGGATGCGCAGGGGAATGTGACGGCAAAAGGGCTGGATACCTTGGCGGCTGAAATCAGCTTCAGTCAGAGAACGAGCCGGGTGAGACTGAATGCCAAGCAGCAGCCTGAATATTCAATCACATTTAGGGAAAATGGAACTGATGTGGATTCTGTGTCGAAGTTTATCTTGGACGATAAGGGAAGAGTTTTGGCGGTTGACAGCTATAAGCTTGAGGCTGACCAAAAAACGGCGATGGCAGCGGTTATGAATAAATTTCTGGACTACACGGAAAACGGAACAGCAAAAAAGGGCTTGGATACGCTGGTGAAAGAAATTGGATTCAGTCAACGTTCGAGCCGGGTGAGGTTGGATCAAAAGCAAAAGCCGAAGTACTCGATCACGTTTGCAAGCGAGGGCGCCGGGAGAGGAACAGATGTGGAAGGAATGTCGAAATTTGTGCTCGACAGTGATGGAACCGTGCAGGCCGTGGACAGCTATGAGCTGACGCAAGCGCAGAAGGCAGACTTGAAGGCGCGGATTGATAATCTCACGGACCTGGATGCTTATGTGGATGATGTGACGAAGATTCCTGCGACAGCGAGAACGAGCCGGGTTTATTTGAATGATAAGTCCGAGCCTGATTTCAGTGTGAGCTTCAAGAAAGGGACTGGGAACAAGGTTGAAGGTTTGTCGAAGTTCAAGGTAGTGAACGGAGTGGTGAAGGCGGTGGATTCCTATGAATTGACGGATACGAACAAGGCAGACCTTGAAGCGAAGCTTGATGATTATGCTGGGATCAAGGCTTATGTGGATGATGTGACGAAGATTCCGGCGACAGCGCGCACGAGCCGGGTTTATTTGAATGATAAGTCGGAGCCCGATTTCAGTGTGAGCTTCAAGAAAGGGACGGGGAACAAGGTTGAAGGTTTGTCGAAGTTTAAGGTCGTGAACGGAGTGGTGAAGGCGGTGGATTCATTCGAGCTGACGGATGCGAACAAGACTGACCTTGAAGCGAAGCTTGATGATTATGCTGGGATCAAGAGTTATGTGGATGATGTGACGAAGATTCCCGCGACAGCGAGAACGAGCCGGGTGTACTTGAATGATAAGTCGGAGCCCGATTTCAGTGTGAGCTTCAAGAAAGGGACCGGGAACAAGGTTGAGGGATTATCCAAATTCAAGGTAGTGAACGGCGTGGTGAAGGCTGTGGATTCATTCGAGCTGACGGATGCGAACAAGACTGACCTTGAAGCGAAGCTTGATGATTATGCGGGGATCAAGGCTTATGTGGATGATGTGACGAAGATTCCTGCGACAGCGAGAACGAGCCGGGTTTATTTGAATGATAAGTCTGAGCCTGATTTCAGTGTGAGCTTTGAAAGGGGGACCGGGAACAAGGTTGAAGGTTTGTCGAAGTTCAAGGTCGTGAACGGAGTGGTGAAGGCGGTGGATAGTTTCGAGCTGACGGATGCGAACAAGACTGACCTTGAAGCGAAGCTTGATGATTATGCCGGGATCAAGGCTTATGTGGATGATGTTACGAAGATTCCGGCGACAGCGAGAACGAGCCGGGTGTACTTGAATGATAAGTCGGAGCCGGATTTCAGTATCAGTTTCGAAAAAGGGACCGGGAACAAAGTGGAAAGCCTTTCGAAGTTCAAACTCATAAACGGGGTCGTAAAGGCGGTGGATAGCTATAAGCTCACAAACGCGAACAAGGCTGACCTTGAAGCGAAGCTTGATGATTATGCTGGGATCAAGACTTATGTGGATGATGCCACGAAGATTCCCATCACGGCACGCACCAGTCGTGTAGTGCTCAATGACAAACAGGAGCCGGCCTATTCGCTATCATTTGATGAGACGGGAACAAATGTGGAGGGACTTTCGAAGTTCATCCTGGATCCTTTGACGCGAAAGGTGGTCAGTGTGGACAGCTATGAACTTTCTCCTAAGCAAAAAACGGATCTTACCGCCGCTATTGCCGGGATTGATGCAGTTCCTCCCACCCAATTTTATGCCGATCTTGATGCCCTGATTAATCCTGTTGCTACGCCCCAGCGCACGAGCCGCGTATACATGGACAAGTCACAAAAACCTCTCTATTCGGTCGCTTTTGATGATGATGGTCAAACCGTCCTTTCGGTTTCTATATTCAATTATTTGAAAATCAGCGAACTGGTCGAAAATTTGGAGTCGATTGATCAATACGATCTGACCCCCGCACAGGCGCAAGCTATTGCCACTGCGATTGCCGCAGGCGATGACACGGCCGTTTCCAATCTTGTCAAGACGCTAACCATTAATCAGAGAAATAGCCGTGTGTATCTTGATAAGGAAAGTAAACCCACTTTTTCCATCAGCTTTGCGGACGACGGGACGACCTCCGAGACCCTTAGCCAGTTTTTCTTTTGGCCCGACACCAGCAAAATTAAGAAGATTAAACAGTATGATTACTTTAAAGGGGCTGTCCCGACGGATGATAAAGATATCGTGATTCCGGCGGATCCCGGTGCGCATACGACGACGGTCTATTTTGATAAAAAGGGAGAGAAAGTCCTTTATAGCGTCAGCAATGACAAAGCGGGAAAAGTGGAGTCCCTTTCAGTTTTTTACTACTGGGATGACAATACGGCCACCCCGCGTAATGAAGGAAAAGCCATTCGTAAAATCCATCAATATGCCTGGGCGGATTCCTCGGAGATCAATGTGGATGCTCCTCCTGTGCCGGCCGCGAATCTCATTCAGTCTAAAGTTTACTTTGATAAAAAAGGCGAGAAAGTTCTCAACGCGCTTGGTTTTGACAAAACCGGCAGGGTGGAAAGTTTGTCGGCTTTCGCCTATTGGGCTGATGATACTGGAACGGCCAAGCGTGAAGACAAAAGAATCCGGAAAATAGAGCAATGGAGCTATGGAGCGGATGACTTGGATGCTTATTATGGCAGTAGCACAGTTAGTGCGCCGGCTACTCCCAAAGAAGGGGATGCGGCGAATAAACAATCGACAGTCTATTTCGAAGCAAGGGGCGAGAAGGTGTTGAATGCGTTAGGATTTGATAAGACGGGGAAGGTTGAGTCGTTGAGTGCGTTTGAATACTGGTCGGATGACACGGCTACGGCACGTAGGGAAGATAAGAATATCCGTCGTATCCGCCAGTGGTCAA